>ERZ1023442.1-NODE-1-length-433112-cov-24.416153_pt1 | contig 433112 bp, 431 predicted proteins | sample MGYA00380521_ERZ1023442 | MGnify/ENA primary metagenome ERZ1023442 (study PRJEB33173, sample SAMEA4830294) | metagenome | study: EMG produced TPA metagenomics assembly of the PRJEB25223 data set... | reverse complement strand
GTTAAATAAAAACAGAAGAACCCCGTGTCGAAAGATATGGGGTTTTTGTTTTTTACAAATAGATATACCTGAAAAGATTTTTCAAAACCCTATTTCTTTTTTACCTATGTCCTTCGTATCCTTCCCATTTTTATTATTCTAATCAGAACAAAAATAAAGTATTTTTCACTTTAGTATACTAAAGTCCTTAGATATTGACATATCTAAGGAAACATACTGCTAAGAAACAATTTAACTTTGGAGAGGTTTAGAATGGAAACGTCATACGAATTATTGAATCGAGTCGTGCAATCTAAAATTGTGATTTTAAAAGAAGAAGCCCATCTTTCAGACAAAGAACAAAAAGCTACCGTTTTGCTACATTACACAAAGCGAACGATTGATAAATCTATGAAAAGGATTATTGATGAAAATCCAGATTATCATATTATTTATCGATGTGAAATCAATGCGGTTATTTTGCATATCAAGGTTAAATAAGGAGAAGTTATGAATAATAATCAAGGGTTTGAAAATATTAAAACACAAATGTCTGAGTTTATTTCTCTTAAGAAAGAAATAGACAGAATAGAGTTTATTATTTATAGTACAATTTCCATTTCATTATTCTTTCTTCCTTGGAGTCAATCTTACTTACTGAGATACAATTTATTTGATGGTGATGTTAATTCAGTTATAGCTTGGGGATTGGTGATTGTTATGGTTACATCTACTATCGGCCTTATTATATTTTCAATGCAACGTTTAAATTCATTAAATTTGAGTAGATATATTGCTTATATATTTATATTTCCAAATTTATTTATCATGAATATAGTTATGATAGATCCTTTATTGAGTAAGTGTGCTTGGTCTAATGTTTTTTGTAACGAAATGTTGGATTTTAGTAGGGAAGTAGCTTATAATTCTGAGAATCTTACAATTGTATTATCTTTTGTTTCTATTATTTTGATTCTTCTATTATCCGTTTTAAAAGGTATTAATAAATAATTTTCATATCTCATGTATATCAGAAGTGAAACGCTGTAATTTCGATGGTAGTGTAGAACTTCCCTATGTGAGCGTAAGGCACTATGGGTTACCAAATGTGAATTGAAAGAGAACAACCCCAGTTGAATGACTGGGTTTTTTGTTTTCTCTATAGAATATTAATTAGCATATTTCTAATTTTAATGTATTATACTGGTTCCCTAATTCTTAATTTTATATGAATATTATTAATGAAACCAACCTTTCTAGAATTTAGACATCTTAAAACTTTATTGGCTTTAAAAGAGACAGGCAGCGTTTCTCTAGCTGCAAAGCGTGTATATCTAACCCAATCAGCACTTTCTCACCAAATTAAATTAATAGAAGAACAATTTGGCTTGCCTTTATTTGAGCGTAAAAGTAATCCACTTCGTTTTACTTCAGCGGGAGAGCGTTTAATTCGTCTTGCGAATGAAGTAATACCGAAAGTGATTGATGCTGAACGTGATCTTGCACGGGTAAAACACGGCGATGCAGGACAGTTACGTATAGCGGTGGAATGCCATACTTGTTTTGATTGGTTAATGCCAGCGATGGATGAATTCCGTCAGCATTGGGGGCTAGTAGAACTGGATATTGTATCTGGCTTTCATACTGATCCCGTTGGTTTATTACTTTCCCATCGAGCAGATTGGGCGATAGTATCAGAAATAGAGCATAATGATGATGTCATTTTTAAACCGCTCTTTTCTTATGAAATGGTTGGGATTTGCTCAAAAAATCATTCTTTAGCAGAAAAAGATATTTGGGAAGCGGAAGATTTTATTGATGAAACTTGGGTAACTTATCCCGTACCTGACGATATGTTAGATCTATGGCGTAAAGTGCTTAAATCAAAAGGCATTAATCCTACTCGCCGTACAACAGAACTTACTATTGCAATGATTCAACTTGTTGCGAGCAAGCGCGGCATTGCCACAGTGCCTTATTGGGCTGCCTTGCCTTATTTGGAAAAAGGTTATGTTGTGGCAAGAAAAATCACAAAAAGTGGCTTATACAGCAACTTATATGCCGCGATTCGCAAAGAAGATGAATCCCTTTCTTATTTAGAAGATTTTTATCAAACAGTTAAATCTCAAAGTTTCTCAACTTTACCCGGACTTTCTGTTTTAAATTTATAGACATAATTAATGAATTTATCTCAACAACAAAATCAACAGTCTAACCCAATTACTGAAGCGGCTAAGGCTGCTTTTCCCTACAGCGTACCAATGATTGCAGGATTTTTATTTCTTGGCATAGCATACGGTATTTATATGAAAGCACTTGGTTTCGGATTTTTATATCCTACTTTGATGGCTTTACTTATTTATGCGGGTTCTGTTGAATTTATTGCAGCAGGCGCACTTATTGCACCTTTCTCTCCAATCAGCGTATTATTAATTACCTTAATGATTAGTGCCCGCCAAATTTTTTATGGCATATCAATGCTAGAAAAATATGGCATACATATAGGAAAAAAACGCTGGTATTTAATCACAACACTTGTAGATGAATCTTTTTCCCTAAATTATATGGCAAAAATCCCACCGCACTTAGATAAAGGCTGGTATATGTTTTTTGTGAGCTTATATTTGCATATTTATTGGGTACTTGGCGCAGCAATGGGGAATTTATTTGGTACGGTTTTACCTTTTAATTTAAAAGGTGTGGAATTTTCAATGACAGCACTATTCTTAGTTATTTTTGCAGAAAATTGGTTAAAAGAAAAATCCCACGAAAGCTCTCTATTAGGTTTAGGCATCGCATTAGTTTTTTTACTTATTATAGGAAAAGAATATTTTTTAATTCCAACATTAATTGGCATTTGGTTAATTCTAACTATGCGCATAACTAAATTAGAAACAAAATTGGAATCTTTAAAATGACATTAACAGAACAAATCATTACCATCGGAATTTGTATAGTGGCGGTACAATTTACACGTTTATTACCATTTTTTGTATTTCCTGTTAATCGCCCCATTCCACAATATATCCGTTATCTTGGAAAAGTTTTACCCCCTGCAATGTTTGGAATGCTTGTCGTTTATTGCTATAAAAATATTGATATTTTAACTGGCTATCACGGCATCCCTGATTTGCTTGCAGGGATAGTCGTGCTTGGCTTACATTTCTGGAAGAAAAATATGTTTCTATCTATTGCCACAGGCACACTTTTCTATATGGCTCTCGTTCAACTTATTTTTATATAATTTTCCCTTGCAAACGGTTGCTTCTTTTTATTATCTTTTCCTTGCATTAAAAATCTTTTATCATACCTAATGTTTTTATTTTCAATCAAAGAGAACAACATAATGGAATTTAATTTTATTGAGTTTTTAGGTTATATGGCGACTTTTTTTGTTGCTGCATCTTTCTTATTTAAATCTATTGTGCATTTACGCATTGTAAATAGTATCGGCGCGATTTTATTTGTTATTTACAGCGTAATTATCACAGCGTATCCTGTTGCATTATTAAATGCGTTTTTAGTTGTGGTAAATATTTATCAACTTTGGCGATTAAAACAAGAAAAAGTCTCTAAATAAAAGAAAAGCGTTGAATTAAATTTCAACGCTTTTTTTCTGGAAAAGTGCGGTAGAATTTTACCGCACTTTGTTATTTTAATGCTCCCTCGTTTTGTAAAACGCCACATCGGGATAACGTTCTTGGGCTAAATTCAGATTTACTATTGTTGGTGCAATATAGGTTAAATTATCGCCGCCATCTAAGGCTAGATTTTGCTCGTTTTTACGTTTAAATTCTTCAAATTTTTTCCCATCGGCACATTCCACCCAACGAGCTGTGGCAACGTTTACATTTTCATAAATTGCTTCCACGTTATATTCAGTTTTTAGACGAGAAACCACCACATCAAACTGCAACACACCCACAGCACCCACGATTAAATCGTTGTTTAATAATGGACGAAACACTTGCACTGCACCTTCTTCAGAAAGTTGCACCAAGCCTTTTAACAGTTGTTTTTGTTTAAGAGGATCTTTCAAACGAATGCGACGGAATAACTCTGGCGCAAAGTTTGGAATGCCTGTAAATTTCAGCATTTCGCCTTGCGTGAAAGTATCGCCAATTTGAATGGTACCGTGATTATGCAAACCAATAATATCGCCTGCGTAAGCTTCTTCAGCGTGAGCGCGATCGCCCGCCATAAAAGTCAGCGCATCAGAAATAACCACATCTTTTCCAATACGGACGTGTTTAAGTTTCATCCCTTTTTCATATTTTCCCGAAACCACACGCATAAACGCCACTCTGTCACGGTGTTTCGGATCCATATTAGCTTGAATTTTAAACACAAAACCACTGAATTTTTCTTCCTCACTTTCCACCGTTCTTGTATCCGCTTGACGAGATTGTGGTTTCGGAGCCCATTGCGTTAAGCCATCAAGAAAATGATCCACTCCAAAATTGCCTAATGCCGTCCCGAAAAATACTGGTGTAAGTTCCCCTTTAATGAAGGCATCTTGCTCAAATTCATTACTTGCGCCTTGCACCAATTCCAATTCATCACGAAGCTGTTGTGCTAAATCATCGCCAACTGCGGCATCTAATTCAGGGCTATTTAAACCTTTAACAACACGAACTTCTTGAATAGTTGAGCCTTGACCAGATTGATAAAGATAGGTTTCATCTTTTGCAAGATGATAAACACCCTTAAACAATTTCCCACAGCCAATCGGCCAAGTAATTGGCGCACAACGAATTTTCAACACATTTTCCACCTCGTCCAACAATTCCATCGGATCGCGAATATCACGGTCGAGTTTATTCATAAACGTAATAATTGGCGTATCACGTAAACGGGTGACTTCCATCAATTTAATCGTACGTTCCTCCACCCCTTTGGCTGAGTCAATAACCATCAAACAGCTATCCACAGCGGTTAAAGTGCGGTAAGTATCTTCAGAGAAATCTTCGTGTCCGGGGGTATCGAGCAAATTCACTAAACAATCATTATAAGGAAATTGCATCACAGAAGTGGTAATCGAAATCCCACGTTGTTTTTCCATTTCCATCCAGTCAGATTTCGCGTGAGCCGCCGAGCCTTTGCCCTTGACTGAGCCAGCGGTTTGAATTGCATTGCCGTATAAAAGTACTTTTTCAGTAATTGTTGTTTTACCCGCATCAGGGTGGGAAATGATCGCAAAAGTGCGACGTTTATTCACTTCTTGAGGATAAGCCATAATCTTCTCTTATTCATTCAAATTGTATTAAAAAATCGGCGTATTATCCTTGAAAATAGCGTGTTTTGCAAAAACACCTTATATAGAACCCTACAATTTTACAAATTTATAATGGAACACTGCGTGGGCTTACGCCCACCCTACAAATTGACAAATTTAAGGAAAATTTAATGGTTATCATAACATTTCCATTGTAGGGTGGGCGTAAGCCCACGCGTTTAATTTAAAAATTGGTCGGCTTTGTATAAAAACAAATTTTCGCTTATACTACGCAAGTTTTTTACGCTAACAACATAGGAAAAATTATGGGTTTCTTAACAGGTAAACGCATTTTAGTCACAGGTCTTGCAAGCAATCGTTCCATCGCTTACGGGATCGCAAAATCAATGAAAGAACAAGGTGCAGAACTTGCTTTCACTTATTTAAACGATAAATTACAACCTCGAGTAGAAGAATTTGCCAAAGAATTTGGCTCTGACATCGTGCTTCCTTTAGATGTTGCAACTGATGAAAGCATTCAAACTTGCTTTGCAGAATTAAGCAAACGCTGGGAAAAATTTGATGGTTTTGTTCACGCAATCGCATTTGCACCGGGCGATCAACTAGACGGCGATTACGTCAATGCCGCAACCCGTGAGGGCTACCGCATCGCACACGACATCAGTGCATACAGCTTCGTCGCAATGGCACAAGCGGCACGCCCTTATTTAAACCCAAATGCCGCATTATTAACCCTTTCTTACTTAGGTGCAGAACGTGCAATTCCTAATTACAACGTAATGTGCCTCGCAAAAGCCTCTCTTGAAGCCGCAACGCGCGTAATGGCAGCAGATTTAGGCAAAGAGGGCATTCGTGTAAACGCCATTTCAGCAGGCCCAATCCGCACTTTAGCGGCATCAGGCATTAAAAACTTCAAAAAAATGCTTTCCACCTTTGAGAAAACCGCTGCATTACGTCGCACTGTGACTATCGAAGATGTGGGTAACTCAGCGGCATTTTTATGCTCTGATTTAGCCTCTGGCATTACAGGCGAAATCGTTCACGTTGATGCAGGTTTCAGTATTACGGCAATGGGCGAATTAGGCGAAGAATAATTTTTCTTTCATTCATTTTAGGCAGGCTTCTCAGTCTGCCTTTTCGCTTTTTTAAATATAACGATGTTTCAAAATAATTATGTTTCAAGATAATCCTCTACTCGCACAACTTAAACAACAAATCCACGACAGCAAAGAACAGGTTGAGGGCGTGGTAAAAAGCACAGATAAAGCCTACGGCTTTTTAGAGTGCGATAAAAAAAACTATTTCATCGCACCGCCATCAATGAAAAAAGTGATGCACGGCGACAAAATCAAAGCCACCATTGAAAAACAAGGCGACAAAGAACAAGCCGAGCCAGAAGCCTTAATTGAGCCAATGCTCACACGTTTTATCGCAAAAGTGCGGTTCAATAAAGACAACAAATTACAAGTGCTGGTGGATCACCCAAGCATTAATCAGCCCATTGGTGCGCAACAGGCAAAATCCGTCACAGAAAAACTGCAAGAGGGCGATTGGGTCGTCGCAAATTTAAAAACCCACCCATTACGTGACGATCGCTTTTTCTACGCCACCATTAATCAATTTATTTGCCGAGCTGATGATGAATTTGCCCCTTGGTGGGTCACATTAACACGCCACGAACAATCCCGCTATCCCGTGCAAGGCGTAGAACATTATGAAATGTTAGATCAAAAAACACGTGAAAATCTGACCGCACTTCATTTTGTAACCATTGATTCCGAAAGCACAATGGATATGGACGACGCTTTATATATCGAACCCATCACACAAAACAGCGTGCAAACAGGCTGGAAACTCGTGGTCGCCATTGCCGATCCCACCGCTTACATCGCCTTAGATTGCCAAATTGAACAAGAAGCAAAACAGCGTTGCTTCACAAATTATTTGCCGGGCTTTAACATTCCAATGTTACCCCGTGAATTATCCGATGAATTATGTTCCTTAATCGCCAATGAAACTCGCCCCGCACTGGTTTGTTATATCGAAACCGATCTTGCAGGCAACATCACAGCCAAACCGCATTTTGTTTCCGCTTATGTGCAATCTAAAGCCAAACTGGTTTACAACAACGTCTCAGACTACTTAGACCAAACCCAAAACGCATGGCAGCCAGAAACGCCAGAAATTGCACAACAAATTCATTGGTTACATCAATTTACCAAAGCACGCATACAATGGCGTAAAACCCATTCCTTACTCTTTAAAGAAAAACCTGATTACGCCTTTGTGCTGGCAGAAAATGGCAAAGTGCAAGAAATCAAAGCAGAATATCGCCGCATTGCCAATCAAATTGTGGAAGAAGCAATGATTATCGCCAACATCTGCGCCGCCCAATTTTTACACGAAAACGCAAAAACAGGCATTTTCAACACCCACAGCGGTTTTGATAAAAAATACTTAGAAAATGCACATCATTTCTTAATGGCAAATTTAGCCAATGAACAAAATCAAACTGAATTGGCAGAACGTTATTCAGTAGAAAACTTAGCAACATTAAAGGGCTATTGCCAAATGCGTCACGATATCGACCATCTAGAAAGCGATTATATAGCCCTACGCCTACGCCGTTATTTAACCTTCTCCGAATTTAAATCAGAATTAGCACCGCACTTCGGGCTGGGGCTAGAGGGCTATGCCACTTGGACATCCCCAATTCGTAAATATTCTGACATGGTTAATCATCGCTTAATCAAAGCCGTGCTTGCCCAACAGCCTTGCGAAAAACTAAAAAGTGATGTATTGGCACGTTTGCAAGAAGCTCGCCGCCAAAATCGCCTCGTCGAACGTGATATTGCCGATTGGCTATATTGCCGCTATCTTGCGCCTAAAGTGGCTGAAAATGTGGAATTTAATGCAGAAGTGCAAGATGTAATGCGTGCAGGCTTGCGCGTGCAACTGCTCGAAAATGGCGCATCGCTATTCATTCCTGCTGCCACCTTGCACAACAACAAAGAAGAAATACAACTAAATCCTGATGAACTCGCTCTTTACATAAAAGGCGACCGCACTTATAAAATCGGCGACATGGTAAAAGTGAAACTCACAGAAGTGAAAGAAACCACACGCAGCATTGTCGGCGAAATCGTTCAATAAATTGCCGTTCCCTTTTGCCTAAAACCTGCTTTCAATGCCAGAAAGTAGGTTTTTCTTTTAATTTTTACCGCACTTTTCAACAAAAAATACCTAAAATGAGTCATGATTAATCTTTTTTCTTGCTAAAAAGAAATAAAAGATAAACAAACCTAAACCTTATTTTAAATAAAAAATAAATTAACTTATCTGAAAATATTTGATTTTTGTGTAAGTGTTTGTTTTTCTTATTTTTTTTTTTTTTTTTTTTTTTTTTTTTTTTTTTTTTTTTTTTTTTTTTTTTTGAGGCTAAACTTTTCGCAAAATATCACTTTTTTATTCTCCAAATGTAGAATAGAATGTGCGCAATTTCACTAAGAAAAGTGTATTTACTATTAATTTTATTAAATATAAGGTAAATAAAAATGAACAAAATTTTTAACGTTATTTGGAATGTTGTGACTCAAACTTGGGTTGTCGTATCTGAACTCACTCGCACCCACACCAAACGCGCCTCCGCCATCGTGGCGGTTGCCGTATTGGCAACCCTGTTGTCCGCAACGGTTCAGGCGAGTAACAGTCAAACTGTTACAAGTAGTTTGAAGGTTTATGGCACAACTGCTAATTTCAATCCATTCAATCAGTCAATTACAGAACTTGAGAAACAAAATGATCCTGCTTATAGCGGTTTATTAAATCTGTATGAAAAAAAAGGTGCAGGTGAAGAGCTCTTAGTTTCTGACAATACTGCAGCGACCGTAGGCTATTTACGTAAGTTGGGTTGGGTAGTATCAACCAAAAACGGAAATGACCAGAAAAGCCAACAAGTCAAACATGCGGATGAAGTGTTGTTTGAAGGCAAAGGCGGTGCGGAGGTTACTTCCACCTCTAAAAACGGCAAACACACCATTACCTTTGCTTTAGCGAAAGACCTTGATGTAACCTCTGCGAAAGTGAGTGATAAGTTGTCTATTGGAGCTAGTGACAAGCAAATCAATGTGACCAGTACAGCTGATGGTTTAACCTTTGCAAAAGAAAAAGGAACGCCTGTAGCGGGGGGGACAACTGATACTAAGGTTCATTTAAATGGTATAGCTTCAAGTTTGACCGATCCGAGAGTGGGTGGAAATACTGCACATTTAACTTTAGATACTGATGTTAGAGATAAGATTAGTAATCGTGCAGCAAGTGTAGCTGATGTATTGAATGTAGGCTGGAATATTAGAGGTGCTAAAGCGGCAGGTGGCGATACCGAGAATGTTGATTTGGTAACGGGCTATGATAATGTTGAGTTTGTTACAGGTAATAAAGATACGCTTGATGTTGTATTGACAACCAAAGAAAACAACAAGACAACTGAAGTGAAATTCACGCCGAAAACTTCTGTTATCAAAGAAAAAGACGGTAAGTTATTTACTGGAAAAGATAACAAAGATACAAATCAAGTTGATGGTAGTGCGACTGATAATGCAGACGAGGGCAAAGGCTTAGTGACTGCAGAGACTGTGATTGAAGCAGTAAACAAGGCTGGTTGGAGAGTTAAAACAACAGGTGCTGCTGCAGGTCAAGATGGCAAGTTTGAAACTGTCACATCAGGCACAAATGTAACCTTTGATAATGGTAATGCGACTACAGCTATCGTAAGTAAAGATAATAAAGGTAACATCACTGTTAAGTATGATGTAAATGTTGGCGACGGTTTAAAACTTGATACTGCTAACAGCAAAATCACTGCAGATACGACCGCACTTACTGTAACAGGTGGTAAGGCATCTGTTCCTACTGCTACTAATGGTGTTGATAACAGCAAGAAACTTGTTAATGCGGAGGGTTTAGCTGATGCGTTAAATAAACTAAGCTGGACTGCAACTGCTGACAAGGATGGCACTGGCGAGGTTGAGCCTACAACTTTAACAGAGCAAGAAGTTAAAGCGGGCGACAAAGTAACCTTTAAGGCGGGTAACAACTTGAAAGTGAAACAGTCTGGAAAAAACTTTACTTATTCACTGAAAGATACTTTAACAGGCTTAACGAGCATTACTTTAAATGATGCTACAGCTAATGGCGGAAATGGTGCGAAAACCGAAATTACCAAAGACGGCTTAACCATCACGCCAGCGGCTAATGGTGCGGAAATCAGCGTAACCAAAGATGGCATTAAAGCGGGTAATAAAGCTATTACTAATGTTACAAGTGGTTTGAATGCTTATGGAGATAAGAATAATCAGAGTTTCGATGTTACAGCTAATTCTGCAGCCGATTTAGACAGACAGTTTGATGCTAATGGTGCTTATGACGGTTTATTAAACCTGAATGAAAAAACAGGTGCGGATAAACGGCTGTTGGTGGCTGACAGCACTGCCGCAACCGTGGGCGATTTGCGCGGCTTGGGTTGGGTCATTTCTGCGAACAAAACCACAGGCGGCTCAACGGAATATCACGATCAAGTTCGGAATGCGAACGAAGTGAAATTCAAAAGCGGCAACGGTATCAATGTTTCCGGTAAAACGGTCAACGGTAGGCGTGAAATTACGTTTGAATTGGCTAAAGGCGAAGTGGTTAAATCGAATGAATTTACTGTCAAAGAAACCAATGGCAAGGAAACGAGCCTGGTTAAAGTTGGCGATAAATATTACAGCAAAGAGGATATTGACCCAGCAACCGGTAAACCGAAAGTTACAAATGGCAATGCAGTTGCTGCGAAATATCAAGATAAAGATGGCAAAGTCGTTTCTGCTGACGGCAGCAGCAATACCGCTGTTACCCTAACCAACAAAGGTTCTGGCTATGTAACAGGTAACCAAGTGGCAGATGCGATTGCGAAATCAGGCTTTGAGCTTGGTTTGGCTGATGCAGAAAAAGCGAAAGCTGCGTTTGGCGATGAAACAAAAGCCTTGTCTTCTGATAAATTGGAAACCGTAAATGCCAACGATAAAGTCCGTTTTGCTAATGGTTTAAATACCAAAGTGAGCGCGGCAACGGTGGAAAGCACCGATGCAAACGGCGATAAAGTGACCACAACCTTTGTGAAAACCGATGTGGAATTGCCTTTAACGCAAATCTACAACACCGATGCAAACGGTAAGAAAATCGTTAAAAAAGCTGACGGAAAATGGTATGAAGTGAATACTGATGGTACGGCGAGTAACAAAGAAGTGACACTTGGTAACGTGGATGCAAACGGTAAAAAAGTTGTGAAAGAAGACAACAAGTGGTATCACGTTAAATCTGATGGTTCTACGGATAAAACACAGGTGGTCGAAGAAGCTAAAGTTTCTACCGATGAAAAACACGTTGTCAGCCTTGATCCAAATGATCAATCAAAAGGTAAAGGTGTCGTGATTGACAATGTGGCCAATGGCGATATTTCTGCCACTTCCACCGATGCGATTAACGGAAGCCAGTTGTATGCCGTGGCAAAAGGGGTAACAAACCTTGCTGGACAAGTGAATAATCTTGAGGGCAAAGTGAATAAAGTGGGCAAACGTGCAGATGCAGGTACAGCAAGTGCATTAGCGGCTTCACAGTTACCACAAGCCACTATGCCAGGTAAATCAATGGTTGCTATTGCGGGAAGTAGTTATCAAGGTCAAAATGGTTTAGCTATCGGGGTATCAAGAATTTCCGATAATGGCAAAGTGATTATTCGCTTGTCAGGCACAACCAATAGTCAAGGTAAAACAGGCGTTGCAGCAGGTGTTGGTTACCAGTGGTAAAGTTTGGATTATTTCTCTTAAAAAGCGGCATTTGCCGCTTTTTTTATGGGTGGCTATTATGTATCGTTTCAACCAAATGAATTTGTGTTAAATTTCCTTTTGATGGTTAAAGTGCGGTGTTTTTAAATTGAATTAAAAGATGAAAATAAAGACTTGACAAAACCTATAAATATCCTTTAAAAGAGATCTGTAACAAAAAAATAACAAATTACATAACATCATATAAAGGGTATATTATGAATATCGTTCCGATCAGTGAGTCGGCGGTGGTTTGCTCTTTGCCACCCCCAGCTTCCATTCAACAACAACGCCAATTATGGGCGTTCGCTCGTCAATTGCAATCAGAACAAGATATTGTAGAAGTTGTCTTGGGAATGAATAATCTTACGGTTTTTACCGATTTTTTCGTAGATTTTAAGCCGCTTGTGCAACGTTTAGAACAACTTTGGGCTGAATTGAAAGTATCGGATTTTCAAGGACGCTATATTGAAATTCCTGTTATTTATGGGGGAGAGCGAGGTCAGGATTTATCTGATGTAGCGAAATTTCATCAGACAACACCAGAGCGGATTATTCAGATGCACAGTGAGCCTATTTATACTGTGTATATGATTGGTTTCCAAGCGGGCTTTCCTTATTTGGGTGGTTTACCTGAAAATTTACACACGCCACGCCGTGCCACGCCAAGAACGGTTGTTCCTGCTGGTTCTGTTGGTATTGGGGGCGCACAAACGGGGATTTATCCTTTTTCTTCACCAGGTGGGTGGCAGTTGATCGGTTATACTAAGCAAGCACTTTTTGATAAAAATCAAGCACAACCAACCTTATTACAAGCTGGCGATACTGTGAAATTTATTGTGGAGGGGATTGAACTATGATTGATGTGCTTGATGTGCAATCCCGCGCGACTATTCAAGATTTAGGACGTTTTGGTTTACGCCGATTTGGTATTAGCCATTGTGGGGCAATGGATAAATTAGCCTTACGTGCAGGCAATATTTTATTGGGCAATGCAGAGAACGTTCCTGCCATTGAAGTGCCTTTAGGTGGCATTACATTGCAATTTCAGCAAGATATGAATTTTTGTGTGACTGGTGCTTTTTATGAAATGACGTTAGATGATAAGCCTGTTTTTGCTTATTGGCGTTATCAAGCACGTGCCGGTCAAATATTAAAAATGACCCGTGCAAAAATTGGAATGTATGGTTATTTATGTGTTCAAGGCGGTTTTGTTTTGCCTCAAGCATTGAATTCTTGTAGTACGGATTTGAGAGCGAAAATAGGGGGGATTGAGGGACGTTGTTTGCAGACAGGCGATCAGCTACAAACGGCAAATGATCATATTTTGCGTAGCGAAATTGGTGTTGCGCCGATTCCGCTTAGTGATGTTATTCGTGCTTTGCCATCTTCTGAATATCAGGCGTTTAAACGAAAATCCCAGTATTATTGGTGGCGAAATGAATGGACGTTGCAAAGTAATAGTGATCGTATGGGGTATCGTTTTCAAGGTCAGACATTAGAATTAAAGCAGCCGTTGGAAATGCTATCTCACGCCATTCAGTTTGGTAGTGTGCAAGTTCCACCAAGTGGTCAGCCGATTATTTTGATGGCGGATGCGCAAACCACAGGCGGTTATCCTAAAATTGCTAATGTGATTGATGCCGATCTTGGGGCTTTGGCACAGGTGCGTTTAGGTTCAACGATTAAATTTGAAGCGGTTAGCTTACAAGAGGCTGCTAAATTACGCCGTAAAAATGAAATATACCTTGATCAAATTAGGAGAATTGTTGATGAAAAAAATTGATTTAAATGCAGATATTGCAGAGGGTTTTCCTTTTGATGAAAGTTTGTTGCAGTTGCTTTCTTCTGCAAATATTGCCTGTGGCTTACACGCTGGGGGTGCAAAGGAAATGCAAAGTGCGGTCAAATTTGCGAAAGAAAATCAGGTGCGTATTGGCGCGCACCCTAGTTTTCCTGATCGCGAAAATTTTGGTCGTACAGCAATGGCGTTGTCTTCACAGGAATTAATCGCACATTTGCGTTATCAATTAGGTGCATTAAAAGCAATTTGTGATGGCGAGGGGGCGGTAATTAGTTATGTTAAGCCTCACGGTGCGTTATATAACCAAGCGGCAAAAGATGAAAAAATAGCGCGTGTAATTGCACAAACCGTTTATCAATTTGATCCGAATTTGAAATTAATGGGGTTAGCAGGTAGTTTAATGTTGCGTATCGCAGAGGAAGAAGGTTTGCAAACCATTTCTGAAGTTTTTGCTGATCGACATTATATGCCTGATGGGAGTTTAGTGCCTCGTTCTCAACCAAATGCAATGGTGGTATCTGATAAGGAAGCCATTCAACAAGTGTTACAAATGGTAACAAAGGGGCAAGTCAATGCCATTGATGGAAGCCTTGTGCCTGTAAAAGCAGAAAGTATTTGCTTACACGGCGATAATCAACATTCTTTGCAATTTGCTAAACGCATTGTGGAAGAATTAGAAAAAAATCATATCAAAATAACGGCATAAGCCGAATAAACACATAACATCAACTTAACAATGGAGGTGCTTTATGGCATCAATTACTCACAGACGAAATGCGGTTTTAGGGGCAGCTTTCTTAATGGCGACATCAGCCATTGGGCCTGGTTTTTTAACCCAAACCGCAACTTTTACCAATACTTTATTAGCGAGTTTTGGCTTTGTTATTTTATTATCAATTTTGTTAGATATTGGTGCTCAACTTAATATTTGGCGAATTGTTATTGTGTCTGGCAAACGCGCACAAGATATTTCTAATGCGGTTTTTCCGAAAGCAGGGTATTTTCTTGCTGCGCTAATTGTGATGGGCGGGCTGGCTTTTAACATTGGCAATGTTGGCGGCGCGGGGCTTGGTTTAAATTCTATTTTTGGTATAGCACCAGAAATGGGCGCAGTGATTAGTGGTATTATTGCTATTTTGATTTTTTTGCGTAAAGAAGCAGGCTTATTAATGGATCGTTTTGCGCAATTAATGGGCTTTATTATGGTTGCGCTCACATTTTATGTAATGTTTAAAACTGAACCACCTGTGGCTGAAGCAGCGTATCATTCCTTTATTCCAGAACAAATTGATCCTATTGCTATTGTTACATTAGTGGGGGGAACCGTAGGCGGTTATATTACTTTTGCAGGCGCGCATCGTTTATTAGATGCGGGCATTCAAGGTGAAAAAGCAATGGCTGAAGTGAGCCGTAGTTCTGTTTCAGCCATTTTAATTGCTTCAACAATGCGTGTTGTATTATTTCTTGCGGTGCTTGGTGTGGTGTCAAAAGGTGTGTCTCTTAATCCTAAAAATCCAGCTGAAACGCCTTTTGAATATGTAGCAGGCAATTTTGGTCAAGTGTTATTTGGAGTGGTTATTTGGGCAGCGTCTGTCACATCTGTTATTGGTGCAGCTTATACTTCAGTTTCTTTCTTAACGACCCTTTGTCCAACCATTGAACGCAATCGTAATCGTTGGATTATTGCTTTTATTGTGATTTCTACTGTTGTTTTAGTCACTGTGGGAAAACCTGCTGCGGTATTAGTCTTTGTGGGAACATTAAATGGCTTAATATTGCCAATTGCATTGGCATTAATTTTGTTAGCTGCTTACAGAAGTGATATTGTTGGCACTTATAAACACCCTGTTTTTTTAGCTTTTTCAGGCTGGTTTGTTGTGATTATTATGGCAATATTAAGTGGAAAAACGATTATTTCTTATATCTCTAGTTTTTTTAGCTAACTAATATTTTGTGAAAGGATCTGCATTTCATGATGTTAAATATCAGTCATTGAAATGCAGATTTTATTATTTATTTTTTGCCTAATTGTGGCAATACGGAATCTTTAATTGCGCTTAATAAACCTGTTTGTGCATAGATGCCAAGTTTACCTCGGGTGTCTGATACATCTAAATTACGCATTGTTAATTGACCGATACGATCAATTGGATCAAATGGTGCATCTTCCACTTTTTCCATACTTAAACGCTCTGCTTCGTAGGTTAAGTTTGGCGATTCGGTATTTAAAATTGTGAAGTCGTTACCACGACGAAGTTCAAGGGTTACTGTGCCTGTAATTGCTTTTGCCACCCAACGTTGTGCTGTTTCACGCAACATTAATGCTTGCGGATCAAACCAACGACCTTGATATAACAAACGACCTAAGCGAATGCCATTAATACGATATTGTTCGATGGTATCTTCATTGTGAATACCTGTGACTAAACGTTCGTAAGCGATATGCAATAATGCCATTCCTGGTGCTTCATAAATACCACGAGATTTGGCTTCAATAATACGATTTTCGATTTGGTCTGACATTCCTAAACCATGACGCCCACCAATACGATTGGCTTCTAGAATAAGATCAACAGCATTATCAAAATGTTTGCCATTTAATGCCACAGGCACGCCATCTTCAAAAGTGACTGTGACTGTTTCAGGTTTAATTTCAACCTTTTCATCCCAAAATGCGACACCCATAATCGGCTTAACAATTTTCATTCCTGTGCTTAATTGTTCTAAGTCTTTTGCTTCATGGGTTGCACCCAGCATATTGGAATCAGTGGAATAGGCTTTTTCAACGGACATTTTATAGTCAAAACCATTTTCAATAAGAAATTGAGACATTTCTAAACGACCGCCAAGTTCTTCAATAAATTGTACATCTAACCAAGGTTTATAGATTTTTAAATTCGGGTTCGTTAATAAACCATAACGATAGAAACGTTCAATATCATTCCCTTTGAAAGTGGAGCCGTCGCCCCAAATGTTTACATCATCTTCTTTCATTGCTGCTACAAGCATTGTGCCTGTTACGGCTCGACCAAGAGGCGTTGTATTGAAGTAAGGAATGCCGCCTGTAGAAATATGGAATGCACCACATTGAATTGCGGCAATGCCTTCATGAGCAAGTTGAGAGCGGCAATCAATTAATCGAGCATTTTCAGCACCATACGCCATGGCTTTTTTAGGGATTGCATTGTAATCATCTTCATCGGGTTGCCCTAAATTAGCGGTGTAGGCATAAGGCACTGCGCCTTTTTGACGCATCCAAAGTAATGCTGCACTAGTGTCTAAACCACCAGAGAAAGCGATCCCTACTTTTTGTCCTTTAGGTAAATTCTGTAGAATAGTATTTGACATATATTTTCCTTACTAATAATTAGAATTGAATAAATAATCGATTTTTGTGAATAAAAATTCGATAGAGTATAACCGCACTTTTCCTCTTTGTCTAGTGTTTTGTGCATTAAAAGCAAAAATCTTTATTTAGCTTTGTGCATAAAAAATCCTAATTTTCATTTTGTTAATAAATCCAGTGCTTCCTGATATTTATCAACAGTTTTCTGAATAATATTTTCTGGCACTTTAGGTGCGGGAGCTTGTTTATTCCAGCCGCTATTTTCTAACCAATCGCGCACAAATTGTTTATCGAATGATGGGGGATTTGTTCCTGCTTGGTAAGTATTCACAGACCAAAAACGGCTAGAATCTGGTGTTAATACTTCGTCCATTAAGGTGAGTGTGCCATTTTCATCTAAACCAAATTCAAATTTTGTGTCACAAATAATAATCCCTTTAGTGAGTGCATATTCTGCAGCCACGGTATAAAGTGCGATAGCTTTTTCTTTTACTTGTGCGGCTAAATCAGCCCCGATAAGTTTTTCGCATTCTGCATAGCTGATATTTATATCGTGGTTGCCAACTTCTTCTTTGCTTGATGGCGTGAAAATAGCTTCGGGTAATTTACTCGCTTCCACCAAGCCTTCAGGCAATTTTAATCCGCAAATCGTGCCAGTTTGTTTGTAATCTTTTAAACCACTGCCAGTTAAATAACCACGTACGATAGATTCAATTTTAATGGGATTCAAACGTTTACACACGACGGCGCGATCTCTGATTAAATCCGCTTCTTTTTTTGGTAACACATCATAAACGCTGTCGCCAGTGAAATGATTGGGCATAATGTGAGCAAGTTTATTAAACCAAAAATTGGAAATTTGAGTTAGGATTTCGCCTTTTCGTGGAATGGGATCATCTAAAATAACATCAAAGGCAGATAAGCGGTCAGAAGCAACCATTAGCATGCGTTTACCATCGATTTCATAGAGATCGCGTACTTTGCCTGAATAGATTTTTTTTAGACTTAAAATGGGGAGTTGTTGTGTCATCGTTTTGCACCTGTATGAAAGTAAAAACTGGCGCGTATTGTACCGCACTTTTAAATCAAATAAAGCAAACGTTTGCTATTTTTAAAAAGAAATAAAAATCCTCTGAAATGTTAGGGGAAGTATAGGGGGAAAATGTTTATTATTGGAAATTTAGTAAATCCTACGGCTTAATTACGGGTGGATTGGGATTATCCAATACGTCCCACAGGCTTTCTTGTGGTGGTGTTTCTGTTTCAGTTGTTGGCGTGAGAGAGGGAGATGATGTTTCGCCACAGAAATTCTGACCATTATTTAGCCAAACAGGAATTGTTCGATAACTCTCACAATCCCAGTCACCGTATTGATTTATCCCCACCCATTTCACTGTTGTAGGGGGAGTAATTGTTAATTTTTCAATATTTGTATGGTTTAAATAATCTTTATAAATTTGCAATGCGCCAGAAGCACCAGTCAGTTTTGTTTCGCCATTATCATCGCGACCAAGCCAGACGGTGCTGATATTTTTTCCGTCAATTCCCACAAACCACGTATCGCGTGATTCATTGGTTGTGCCTGTTTTGCCTGCTAAATGTAAATCAGCGTAATCCTTTTGCAAACTGCGAGCTGTACCACGTTCAACAGTTTGTTGCATTGCAAATAAGGTTTGGAATGCCGCTTCTTGTGGCACCACTTGTTTTGCACTTTTATCGTGTTGAAAAATTAGGTTACCTTGACGATCTGCAATACTATCGACGGTTGTAAGCGCAATTCTCCCACCTTGATTGGCAAGGGTTTGATAAAGTTTTGTGACATCATAAGGCGAAATGCTATAAGAACCGAGCAACATCGCAGGCACTTTAGGAATTTCCACGTTGTCCCAGCCCATCGCTTTTTGCGTGTCAATAACTTTGCTCAAGCCAACTTTCATACCAATATTTACAGTGGGAATATTTAAAGAACGGGCTAAGGCATCCATTAACATTACTGAATCACTATATTTTTTGTCATAGTTGCGTGGCTGCCACGGCGGGCTACCTTTGACATTAATTGTTATTGGTTGGTTATTAATTGGGGTATTCAAACGGAACTGTTCTGGGTTAGAAAGTGCGGTCAAATAAATAGAAGGTTTTACTAAAGAACCAATCTGACGTTTTGCCATTAATGCACGATTAAAGCCTGCATATTGCGTTTGTAAACCGCCAACTACTGCACGAATTTCGCCTGTGCGATAATCCGTTATAATCATCGCTCCCTCTAAATGGGGATTTTTCATTTTCAGTTGTAATTGCGAAACGGTATTGACCACTGCATTTTCTGCTTGAGCTTGTTGTTTTAAATCCATTGTGGAAAAAATACGTGCGCCAAGTAAACTTGATATTTTGTGTTCGCCCAGTTCGCGGCGTAAATCCGCCTGTAAAGTTTGAATAAATGCAGGATATTTACGCGAGATTTGCCCTTTCTTTTGCACACCTAAAGGTCGCTGACTTAATAATTGATAAAGTTCATCGCCGATCATTTTATGTTCAAGCATGAGCTTTAAAACAACATTACGACGTTCTAAGGCATTTTGAGGATTACGCCAAGGATTATAAAGTGAAGGGCCTTTGACCATCCCCACTAAAAGGGCAATTTGATCTAAGCTAATTTCACGAATCGAACGACCAAAATAAAATTGGCTGGCTAATTCAAAACCGTGAATTTGCGTATCGCCATTTTGCCCGAGATAAATTTCATTGAGATAGGTTTCGAGAATACGGTTTTTATCGTAACGCCAATCTAACACCAAAGACATCAAGGCTTCGTTGGCTTTACGTGTAATGGTGCGTTCGCGTGATAAAAATAAATTTTTGACTAATTGTTGAGTGAGTGTACTGCCGCCCTGTACCGTTTGACCTGCACGAATATTGGCAATTAATGCACGTAAAATCCCCACTGGATTAATGCCATTATGTTCATAAAAGCGGCGATCTTCCGTTAAAATTAATGTATCAATTAATAAACGGGGATAATTTTGCAAAGGAATAGCAAGGCGATCTTCGTTGTCTGATTGCAACATCGCAATCAACTTTGGTGCAAGACGAAATTCATCAACAGTTTTGACTGTGACTAAATCTTCAATGCGAGATAATTTATTATGGCTAAAACGCAAGCGTAAAACTCGCTGAGGCTCTGCTTTATCGGGGAAAGGAAAAGCACGGCGAAGTACTACAATGCTATCATCTTCTAATTTGAAATCGCCAGGGGCGGCAACCATTGTAGTTTGGCGATATTCGTTATCTAATAAAATTTGAATGACTTCATCAAAAGCGAGATTATCGGCAATTTTCACACTTTCTAATCGACTATAAACTTCCGCAGGCAAATGCCAAATTTGACCGTCCATTTTAGAACGAATTTGCCAATCGAGATAACCGCCGTAAAAAATCGTTAAGACAAGTGCTGTGAAGCTAAATTTAAGTAAAAAACCTTTAAAAGTGCGGTTATTTTTTGGCGTGTTTTTCGATGATTTTTTAGCGGAGTGTTGAGAAGTCATAGTGAGTTAAGCAATAAAATCAACATAAGATTGGAGAAAATGAATAAAATCTTGCGTACCGCAAAAAGCAAGGCTTTCTTCATCATAATAATGGAAATCTTGTTCTAAAATTTCATCTGATTCAATGGCGAGATTGTTGGCGCGCACCATTACTTCATCAGCATTTAAAAATAACGTATATTCCGTGCCAATTAAGACTTTTTCTTGATTTTCAATAAGTGATTTTGCAGTAGAAAGTGCGGTTAAAATCTTGTCTGAATTTGACCGCACTTCTGTGTTGAACCAGTTAGCAAGGGCAATGTGTTCCATCGAACATTTGACGGATACATTGCCTTGATAATGTGTAAATTGAAAATCCATCTTAGATACTAAAGGATGAACCACAGCCACAAGTGCTGGTAGCATTTGGATTATTTACAGTAAAACGTGAACCCTCTAAACCCTCAGTATAATCGACTGTACCGCCGATTAAATATTGTAAGCTCATCGGGTCAATCACAAGTTGAACCCCTGATTTTTCAATGGTTAAATCGCCGTCATTGACTTTTTCATCAAAGGTAAAACCATATTGGAAACCGCTGCAACCACCCCCTGTGATATACACGCGTAATTTCAAATCAGTATTTTCTTCTTCGCTGATTAAACTTTTTACTTTATTTGCCGCTGCATCAGTAAATGTCAGTGGCACCGCCATATCATCTATCATAACTATTTCCTACTTTCCTAAAATTTCAATCCCGCCATTATCTAATAACCCTTTACTCCATTCAAGTGCAATCCAGTTTTTTCCTAGAAATCGTGCTATAATCTCGCAAAGTTTTTTCAAAAAAGTGAGATAAAAATGGCTATTCCAATTAGAACTGAAAAAGAAATTGTAAAGTTACGTGAGGCATGCAAATTGGCTTCCGATGTGCTTGTGATGATTGAACCTTACGTAAAAGCAGGCGTAACCACAGGCGAACTTGATCGCATTTGCCATGAATATATGGTAAATGAACAAAAGGTTATCCCTGCTTGTTTGAATTATCACGGTTTTCCAAAGGCGACCTGTATTTCCATTAACGAAGTCGTTTGTCACGGTATTCCAAGTGACGATAAAGTGTTAAAAAATGGCGATATTGTGAATATTGATGTTACCGTGATTCAAGACGGTTATTTTGGCGATAACTCAAAAATGTATATCGTGGGCGGAGAAACAAATATTCGTAGTAAAAAATTAGTGGAAGCGGCACAAGAAGCATTATATGTTGGGATACGCACTGTAAAACCCGATATTCGTTTAAATGAAATAGGTAAAGCCGTGCAAAAATATACGGAAAGCCAGACTTTCAGCGTTGTGCGTGAATATTGCGGACACGGCGTTGGTACGGAATTTCACTGCGAACCTCAAGTATTGCATTATTATGCCGATGATGGCGGCGTGATTTTAAAACCCGGAATGGTGTTTACCATTGAGCCAATGATTAACGCAGGCAAAAAAGAAGTGCGCGTAATGGGAGATGGTTGGACAGTAAAAACCAAAGATCGCAGCCATTCAGCACAATACGAACATCAACTTGTTGTCACGGAAACTGGTTGTGAAGTAATGACTATCCGCGATGAAGAAATTGCAGAAGGTCGAATTTCACGGATTATGGTGAATGTGTAATTGACATAAAATTATAAGATAAGGGCGTAGATATACGCCCTTTTTGTTTTTCTTTATAATAAAACGACTTCGATCTAACAAAAGGCAATTCATATGCTGTTTTCTCCGACGCTATCTTCTCCTTTAACGCCAAGTGCGGTCAAAATTGAGCGAGAAAATCTCAAGCAATTTGAGCTCGAGAATTTTTCTCGTTATTCCATTTTTGAGCTTATTGAAAATCGCTGTGATTTTTATGATGCCTTATTGATTCAACTTTGGCAGGAAATAGGATTAAGTGAACAGCAAGGCATTTCTTTAATTGCGGTGGGCGGTTATGGACGGCGTGAGATGTTTCCTTTGTCGGATTTAGATTTTTTGATTTTAGTCGAGCAAACCCCAAGCCCAAAGATTGAAGAAAAGATTACCCAATTTATCCAGTTTTTATGGGATTGTGGCTTTGAGGTGGGAAATAGTGTTCGAACCTTAGAACAATGCGAATTGGAAGGAAAACAAGATATTACGATTGCCACCAATTTATTAGAAGCAAGATTTCTCACTGGAAATCGACCGCACTTTGATGCGCTAAATGAATTGGTAAAACGTGCTGATTTTTGGTCGAAAGAAGATTTTTTTAATGCCAAAGTGCAAGAGCAAATAGAACGTTATCAGCGTTATCACAATACGGCTTATAACCTTGAGCCAGATATTAAGTTCAGCCCTGGTGGTTTGCGTGATTTGCATTTGTTGTATTGGGTGGCGTTGCGCCATTCTGGGGCGCTGACTCTTGAGGCCATTTTACAAAGTGGTTTTATTTATCCTCAAGAATATCAGCAACTACAAGAAAGTCGTGCATTTTTATTTAAAGTGCGGTTCGCTTTGCATTTGATTTTGAAACGTTACGATAATCGTCTGTTGTTTGATCGCCAAATTAAAGTCAGTGAATTGTTGGGCTTTCGAGGGGAAGACAATCCAGCTGTGGAAAAAATGATGAAATGTTTTTTCCAAGCATTGCACCGAATTTCGCTTATTAGTAATTTGTTGATTCAGCATTATCGAGAAAATGTGCTTTCATCAAATCAGGATACTGTGATTGACCAATTAGACGATGATTTTCAACTGATTAATCAATGTTTATGTTTGCGTAATAGTCGTGTTTTTCAAGAAAAACCAGCGCGAATTTTAGATCTATTCTTTTATTTAACGCAGTACGAACATGCCAATATTCATTCTGATACTTTGCGTCAATTACAAATTTCCTTAGAGCAATTACCACAAAAATTATGCGAAATTCCTGCAGCTCGGGAAAAATTTCTGCGTTTGTTTAATCAACCTAATGCAATTAAGCGTGCGTTTATGCCGATGCACCAATATGGTGTATTAACAGCTTATCTTCCGCAATGGCAAGCCATTGAGGGCTTAATGCAATTTGATTTGTTCCATATTTATACGGTGGATGAGCATACATTGCGCGTGATGTTGAAATTGGAAAGTTTTCTGTCACAGGAAAGTGCGCAAGAACATCCCATTGCTCATCGAATTTTTAGCCAACTTTCTGACCGCACTTTACTTTATATTGCTGCGTTGTTCCACGATATTGCAAAAGGGCGGGGCGGTGATCACGCAGAACTTGGTGCTGTGGATGTTGCAGACTTTGCGCAATTACATGGTTTAGATCGCCGAGAAATTGATACCCTTGCTTGGCTCGTACAATCCCATTTGCTGATGTCAATTACGGCACAACGCCGTGATATTCATGATCCTGAAGTCGTCATGAATTTTGCGGAAGCCGTGCAAAATCAAGTTCGATTAGATTATCTGACCTGTTTAACGGTGGCGGATATTTGTGCAACCAATGGTAATTTATGGAATAGCTGGAAACGTTCGCTTTTTGCCTCTTTATATGAATTTACAGGACGGCAATTTTCACAAGGCATGAAAGAATTGCTTGATTATTCAGAAAAATCGGCAGAAAACCGAAAACTTGCACAGCAAATTTTAACGCAGGATTATTCCGATATTGCACCAATCTCTATTGAGAAATTATGGACTCGTTGTCCAGAAGATTATTTTGTGCGTAATACGCCAAAACAAATTGCGTGGCATACAAGTTTGCTGGTGGATTTCGTTGAGGCATTATTAGTGAAAATTAGTAATCGCTTTTCACTTGGCGGCACGGAAGTGTTTATTTATTGCCAAGATCAACCGCACTTATTTAATAAAGTGGTGAGTACCATTGGCGCAAAAAAATTCAGTATCCACGATGCGCAGATTATTACGACACAAGATGGTTATGTTTTTGATAGCTTTATCATCACAGAACTTAACGGTGAATTAGTGGAATTTGATCGTCGCCGAGAACTAGAGCAAGCTCTAACATTAGCCCTTCAAAGTGAAAAATTGCCCGCACTTTCTATTACGCCGAATCGTCAGCTTCAACATTTTATTGTACAAACCGACGTGCGTTTTTTACATGAAAACAAAAAAGAACATACTGAAATGGAACTGGTTGCCTTGGATAAACCCGGTTTATTAGCCCAAGTGAGCCAGATTTTTACTGAGTTAAATCTAAATTTATTAAATGCGAAAATTACCACCGTAGGCGAAAAAGCCAAGGATTTTTTTATTTTGACGAACCAATTTGGGCAAGCTCTGGATTCTCAACAAAGAGAAATATTACGTAACGTGCTGTATCGAAATATTGGATAGTCCTTTTTATAAAAATATATTTCTAGGTAAATTTGCCTTATGTTATCCTTTACAAAAAATTTTAGGGTCACACTATGCTGAGTATTTTTGTTACTTTTCTTGGCGCATTTTTAACATTGATTGTGATGCGACCTCTTGCCAATTGGATTGGATTAGTTGATAAGCCAAACTATCGTAAACGTCATCAAGGCACAATTCCACTAATCGGTGGCGTATCGCTTTTTGTTGGAAATCTTTGCTATTATTTGATGGAATGGGATCAGCTTCGATTACCGTATCTTTATTTGTTTAGTATTTTTGTTTTATTGGCGATTGGGATTTTAGATGATCGCTTTGATATTAGCCCTTTTTTAAGAGCAGGCATTCAAGCAATATTGGCGATTTTAATGATCGATCTTGGGAATATTTATCTTGATCATCTTGGTCAAATTTTAGGGCCTTTCCAATTAACGCTTGGTTCAATTGGTTTGATTATTACCGTCTTTGCCACTATTGCGATTATTAATGCCTTTAATATGATTGATGGTATTGATGGATTGCTTGGGGGACTCTCTTGTGTTTCTTTTGCCGCGATTGGTATTTTAATGTATCGAGATGGGCAAATGGATATGGCACATTGGAGTTTTGCTTTAATCGTATCGATTTTACCTTATTTGATGCTCAATCTAGGGATTCCATTTGGACCAAAATATAAGGTGTTTATGGGGGATGCTGGGAGTACATTAATTGGCTTTACCATTATTTGGATTTTGTTATTAAGTACGCAAGGAAAAGGGCATCCTATGAATCCAGTAACCGCACTTTGGATTATTGCGGTTCCTTTGATTGATATGGTTGCGATTATTTATCGCCGTGTACGTAAAGGTAAAAGCCCATTCCGTCCAGATCGTTTACATGTTCATCATTTAATGGTAAGAGCGGGTTTAACATCAAGACAAGCCTTTTTATTGATTACGTTTATTTCTGCAGTTTGTGCAACTATCGGTATTTTAGGGGAAGTTTATTATGTGAATGAGTGGGCGATGTTTGTTGGCTTTTTCATTTTATTTTTCCTTTATGTCTATTCAATTACGCATGCATGGCGAATTACCCGTTGGGTAAGAAGAATGAAACGTCGTGCCAAACGGTTGAAGAAAGCATAAAAAAATAAAGGCTTGTGTTATTAAATCACAAGCCTTTATTTTTTGAGAAAATTCACCGCACTTTTTAACATTTTGATGATCTATTTTTGTAGATAGAAAAAATCCCCAGCCTTTTGGCTAGGGATTGAAATTTGGAGCGGGAAACGAGGCTCGAACTCGCGACCCCGACCTTGGCAAGGTCGTGCTCTACCAACTGAGCTATTCCCGCAGTTCACATCAGTGAATGAACCCACATTATACAAATATTTTTAGGGCTTGCAAGGGCAATTTCATAAAAAGAAATTTTTTGTTGAAGTTTTCGTCAATCTAATTTTATGAAGTGTTCGCGATAATAAGCCAGCTCTTTAATGGATTCTCGAATGTCATCTAGCGCTAAATGCGTATTCTCTTTTTTAAAGCCTTCTAAAATTTCAGGTTTCCAACGTGCTGCAAGTTCTTTTAATGTGCTCACGTCTAAATGGCGATAATGAAAATAATCGGCTAAATCTGGCATATATTTCACTAAGAAGCGTTTATCTTGGGCAATGCTGTTACCGCAAATTGGCGATGCACCTTTGGGAACCCATTTTTTTAAAAAGTCTAAGGTTTGTAATTCTGCTGCTCGTTCGGTAAGTTTGCTGGCTTTTACGCGTTCAATTAAGCCGTTTTCACTATGCGTTTTTTGGCACCAATCATTCATTTTATTGAGTAATTCATCAGACTGATGAACCGCTAATACTGGGCCCTCTGCCAAAATATTTAAATTTTTATCTGTCACAATAGTCGCAATTTCAATAATACGTTCTTTTTCCGGTTCTAAACCGGTCATTTCTAAATCAATCCAAATAAGATTTTGTTTATCGAATGGCATAATATCAGGTATCCTATGCAAAAATTTTTTTCATTTTACCAAAAACAAGGGAAAAAACGACCGCACTTTTATGGCTAAACGTAAATTAACTCAAAACCAAACTAGAAGAATTCAATCGAATAATGCGAAAACATTACATCGCCATAAGAAAAAAGACATTGAATGGTCAGATGAAATGCTGGGCGAATCGCAAGAAGGCGTTGTTGTCACACGTTATTCTATTCACGCAGATGTCGAAAATGAACAAGGCGAAATTTATCGTTGTAATTTGCGTCGTACCTTGTCGAGTTTGGTGGTGGGAGATAAAGTTGTTTGGCGTAAAGGCAATGAACAATTACAAGGTGTGAGCGGCGTGATTGAGGCGATTCACCCTCGAGAAAATGAAATTTCCCGCCCTGATTATTATGATGGTTTGAAACCCATCGCGGCGAATATTGATCGTATTATTATTGTATCAGCAGTATTGCCAACGCTTTCCTTAAACATTATCGATCGTTATCTTGTTGTGTGTGAAATAGCTGAAATCAAGCCATTAATTGTTTTGAATAAAGTGGATTTATTGACGCAGGAACAGCGTCAAGAAATTGAAGACCAGTTTAAAATTTACCAAGATATTGGCTATGAAATTTTAATGATTTCAGCAAAGAGCGGTGAAAATATGGAAAAATTGACCGCACTTTTGGCACAAGGCACGGCGATTTTTGTTGGGCAATCTGGTGTTGGTAAATCGAGTTTAATTAATCATATTTTGCCTAGCGTAAACGCTCAAGTAGGGGATGTGAGCGAAACATCAGGGTTAGGGCAGCATACCACGACATCGTCACGTCTTTACCATTTGCCACAAGGCGGTAATTTAATTGATTCGCCCGGAATTAGAGAATTTGGGCTTTGGCATTTAGATGCAGAGCAAATCACAAAAGGCTATCGAGAATTTCAATATGTTTTGGGCACCTGTAAATTCCGTGATTGTAAACATTTGAGCGACCCCGGATGTGCGTTGCGTGAAGCCGTTGAGCAAGGCAAAATTTCGCCTGTTCGTTATGATAACTATCATCGATTAATTGAAAGTTTAAGTGAAACAAAATCACAACGTCATTTTTCATTAGTTTAACGATTGAGATTGTGAATAATAAATAAACTATTTAGCTTATTTTTATGATTTAATTCAGGCTTTTTAGTGTTTATTCTTGATTATTTTGCTTTGAAAAAGGATACTAGGGCAATTTTCTGGTTTTATATTTTTAATTATTGATTAGTCGAGGTAGCATTATGTATTCAAAAGATGTGGAAATTATTGCGTCAAACGGTTTACACACGCGCCCTGCTGCACAATTTGTGAAAGAAGCGAAAGCATTTTCTTCTGAAATTACAGTAACCTCTGGGGGGAAAAGTGCAAGTGCAAAGAGCTTATTTAAGTTGCAAACATTAGCTTTAACGCAGGGAACAATACTTACCATTTCTGCTGATGGAGAAGACGAGCAACAGGCAGTTGAATATTTAGTCGCGTTAATTCCAACTTTAGAATAATTCTTACTTAGCCATAAAATTGTGAAATTTTATGGCTATTGTTTATTTATTACTTTGTTAATTGTTTCGGAAGGTATCTATGATTTCTGGCATTCTTGCATCTCCGGGTATTGCCTTTGGTAAGGCACTTGTTCTTAAAGAAGAAAAGATTGTTCTTGATACACAAAAAATTACTGATGATCAAATTGACGCAGAAGTCGCTCGGTTTTACGAAGGACGTGCTGCGGCGGTAGAACAACTTAATTCAATTAGAGAGCGTGCATTAATTTCTTTAGGCGAAGAAAAAGCGGCAATCTTTGAAGGTCACTTGATGATTCTTGAGGATGAAGAATTAGAAGAAGAAATTCTTGATTATCTTCGTTCAAATAAAGTGAATGCAGGCGTTGCGGCGAGTAAAATTTTAGATCAACAAGTGACAATGTTATCTGAAATTGATGATGAATATTTGAAAGAACGTGCAGGCGATATTCGGGATATTGCTAACCGTTTAGTTAAAAATATTTTGGGAATGTACATTGTTGATCTTGGTGATATTCAGGAAGAATCTATTCTTGTTGCTTATGATCTGACTCCCTCAGAAACAGCTCAACTTAATCTTGAAAAAGTATTAGGGGTTGTCACTGATATTGGTGGTAGAACCTCACATACTTCTATTATGGCGCGTTCTTTAGAATTGCCAGCGATTGTCGGCACAAATAAAGTGACTAAATTAGTCAATACGGGCGATTATTTAATTTTAGATGCTATCAATAACCAAGTTTATATTAATCCAACAGCATCTCAGATTGATGAATTAAAAGCACTTGAAGCGAAAATTTCTGAGGAAAAAGCAGAGTTAGCTAAATTAAAAGATCTTCCTGCAATCACATTAGATGGACATAAGGTTGATGTGGTTGCGAATATCGGGACGATTCGTGATTGTGACGGCGCAGAACGTAATGGAGCGGAAGGGATTGGGCTATACCGAACTGAATTCTTATTTATGGATCGTGAACAGCTTCCCACAGAAGAAGAACAATTTATTGCCTATAAACAAGTGGTAGAAGCAATGAACGGACGTTTAACCGTGCTTCGTACTATGGATATTGGTGGCGATAAAGAGCTTCCATATTTAGATTTACCAAAAGAAATGAATCCATTCTTGGGATGGCGTGCGATTCGCATTGCATTAGATCGCCGTGAAATTTTAAATGCACAATTACGTGCGGTGTTACGTGCTTCAGCTTTTGGTAAATTGGCGGTAATGTTCCCGATGATTATTTCTGTAGAAGAAATTCGGGAATTAAAAGCGGTTATTGAAACATTAAAAGCGGAATTACGTGAAGAGGGGAGACTGTTTGATAATAATATCCAAGTTGGTGTAATGGTCGAAACTCCCTCAGCTGCGGTAAATGCAAAATTTTTAGCAAAAGAAGTAGATTTCTTTAGTATCGGTACTAACGATTTAACTCAATATACTTTGGCTGTAGATCGCGGTAATGAGTTTATTTCCCATCTTTATAATCCGATGCACCCCTCTGTGCTTGGTTTAATTAAACAAGTGATTGATGCTTCTCACGCAGAAGGAAAATGGACGGGAATGTGTGGGGAATTAGCAGGGGATGAACGTGCGACTTTATTATTGCTTGGTATGGGATTAGATGAATTTAGTATGAGTGCGATTTCTGTACCTCGAATTAAAAAATTAATCCGTAATGTAAATTTTCAAGATGCAAAAGTGCTTGCTGATACTGCATTACAAAAACCGACTGCTGCAGAAATTGATCAATTAATTGAAGAATTTTTGCTGGAAAATTCATTAAATTAAACAAAAGTATTTGATTTTACGTTAAAATAGCAACCATCTTGAATGGATAGGAGATTAAAATGGGCTTATTTGACAAGTTATTTGGTTCAAAAGAAAACAAATCTGTGGAAGTTGAAATTTATGCACCGATCTCTGGCGAGATCGTTAATATTGAAGATGTTCCCGATGTGGTTTTCTCTGAAAAAATTGTTGGTGATGGTGTTGCTGTTCGTCCTATTGGTAACAAAATCGTTGCGCCAGTGGATGGTGTGATTGGTAAAATTTTTGAAACCAATCACGCTTTTTCAATGGAATCAAAAGAAGGCGTAGAATTATTTGTACACTTTGGTATTGATACTGTTGAGTTAAAAGGGGAAGGCTTTACTCGTATTGCGCAAGAAGGGCAATCTGTTAAGCGTGGCGATACTGTGATTGAATTTGATCTTGCGCTATTAGAATCAAAAGCAAAATCTGTCTTAACACCAATCGTAATTTCAAATATGGACGAAATTTCTTGTATCGTAAAAAAATCAGGCGAAGTAGTGGCTGGAGAATCAGTGGTATTAGCCTTAAAGAAATAATTTGTTTACGGTAAAAAAAGTCCGCCTTTGTGCGGATTTTTTATTTATTATAGTTACCTAGGGTAAGTATACCCTAGGCTAATTTAAGTGCTACCCCGTTGGGGTAGTTTGAAGTTCCTCAAAGAGGAACGACTATAATTAACCGTGGGTATACTTACGCCACATCAGCAAAAGATTTCGCTTTGCAAAATATTCAATATGAATGTGGCGAAACACATCATTTAAAAGCACAAAGTGCGAGTATTTTATTAGTAATGAAAGGGCAGTTAAATTTACGTTCAGAAACGACTGCACTTTCTTTGAAACAAGGTGAGGTAGCTTTCATTACTGTAGGTGCGGCTTATGAAGTGGAAGGATTAACTGAAGGCTATGCAGTGGTCGCAAAATTGCCTTGATAAGGTCTTACCAAAAAAGTATAGTCCTCTTAATCTTTTATTAAGATTTATTTGTTTTAATACACACATCCAAGCAATGGTGCTTGAAATTAACTAACTTAAAAAGGAAACGTTATGAAAAAATTTGCATTAGCAACAATCTTCGCATTAGCAACCACTTCAGCATTTGCTGGTTTTAATGGCAATAATAGTCAAGGTGGTTTTCAACAAGCAGCCCCTGCTGCAATTAGTGTAAAACAAGCTTTATCTGCGGCTGATAATTCAATGATTACTTTAGTGGGGAATATCACTCAGCAAATTGATGACGATGAGTTTTGGTTTACTGATGGGACTGGGCAAATCAAGATTGAAATTAAAAAACGCGTTTGGAATGGTTTAAACGTAGATTCTAAGGATAAAGTGAAAATTTATGGAAAATTGGATAATGAGGTATTTGAGAAAGCGGAGCTTGATGTATTACGTATCGAAAAAGTAGAATAATCATTCTTTCAAAATGGCGGGCATTAGCTCGCTATTTTTGTTTATAAAGTGCGGTCAATTTTTTATGAGAATTTTATTAATAGAAGACGATAATCTAATCGGCAATGGGTTGCAGATTGGTTTAACCAAACTTGGTTTTGCGGTGGATTGGTTTACCGATGGAAAAACAGGAATGGCTGCTTTAACCTCTGCGCCTTATGATGCGGTGGTATTGGATTTAACCTTGCCTAAACTTGATGGATTAGAGGTATTGCAACAATGGCGATCTAATCATCAAGATGTTCCCGTATTAATTTTGACTGCTCGCGATACTTTAGATGAACGAGTTAAAGGTTTACAAAGTGGTGCAGATGATTATCTTTGCAAGCCTTTTGCTTTGGCTGAAGTCGCCGCACGTTTACAAGCCCTTATTCGTCGTCGTTATGGATATCATCATTCTGTGATAGAACAGGCTGGTGTTAAGCTCGATCAGAATCAACGTTCTGTTTGGCTGAATAATCAACCCATTTCTTTAACAAGCCGTGAATATAAATTGCTTGAATTATTTATGCTGAATAAAGATCGCGTATTGTCTCGCTCATCCATTGAAGAAAAATTATCCAGTTGGGATGAGGAAATTAGCAGTGGCGCATTGGATGTGCATATTTATAATTTACGCCAAAAATTGGGGAAACAATTTATTCGCACGGTACACGGTGTTGGGTATGCTTTAGGACAAATTGAAAAATGAAAAATAGAAGCCTTACGTTGCGTCTTATTTCTGTGCTTTGTTTAACCGCACTTTTTGTTTGGCTGGGTTCTACGCTTGTGGCTTGGTGGCAAGTGCGCCACGATGTGAATAAAGTTTTTGATGCACAACAAGTTCTCTTTGCTGAACGGCTCGCAAATTCAGATTTAAGTACTATTTTGTTGGAATCTAGCACAACGCTAAATAAAAATTCACAGTCGGTATTAAAAAAAAGTTATGACGATGATGCCTTAGCCTTTGCTATTTTTTCTAAAACTGGGAAACTTTTATTTAGTGATGGGCGAAATGGAAAAGATTTTATTTTTAATTATAAAACGGGGTTTTATAATGCGAATATTTATGATGATGACGATAAATGGCGAATTTTTTGGCGTATGGCAGCTAATGGAGAATTAGTTATCGCAGTAGGGCAAGAATTAGATTACCGTGAAGATTTAATTGAAGAAATGATTTTTGGGCAAATGTGGATTTGGTTTGCCAGTTTGCCTATTTTGATCATTGTTTTAGGATGGTTGATTCATAAAGAACTTCGACCGATTAAACGTTTAAGCCAAGAAGTACAAACGAGAAAATCTGGCGATGTGTCATTGCTGAATACGGAGGGGCTACCCGTTGAGATTTTACCCTTAGTAAAAAATTTAAATCAATTTTTTGACCGCACTTCAGCTATGTTGCAACGCGAACGCCGTTTTACTTCTGATGCAGCTCACGAATTGCGTAGTCCATTGGCGGCATTGCGTATTCAAACTGAAGTTGCACAACTAGCTGGCGATGATGTAGCGTTACGAGAACAAGCACTTTTACATTTAACCCAAGGGATTGATCGTGCATCGCAGTTAATTGAGCAACTTTTAACGCTTTCAAAACTAGATAATTTACAAGAATTGGAAGAATTACAGCCTATTGATTGGGAAGGCATCATTCAATCGCTGATTGCTGAGCGTTATTTTGTGGCAGAAAAACGTAAAATTACCTTGGTTTTTGAGAAAGAAACTGAACCAAAGCAAAAACAAGGGCAATCAATTTTAGTTTCATTGATGCTTAGAAATTTACTCGATAATGCTATTAAATATTGTCCTGAAGATACAATCGTTTCAGTAAAAATTTCATCCTCACAGATTATTATTGAGGACAATGGTGGTGGCGTTGAACCTGAAGATTTGAAAAAACTTGGACAGCGTTTTTATCGTCCAGCTGGGCAAAATGAAAAGGGAAGTGGCTTGGGGCTTTCTATTGTTATGCGAATTGCGGAATTACACGGATTTAAAGTGCGGTTAGAAAACGTTGTAAAAGAGGGGAGAAGAATTGGCTTAAAAGCAATAATATCCTTGTAGAAATGGCTTTAAAATAAATGATATTTGTGCGGTAAATTATTTTGTAAATTTTACCGCATTTTTTAGTTTAGCTTTCACTAATTTGAAATAATGACTGTATTTTGTTAATATATACAAGTTTTTGGAAACAATCCTTCAATTCCTACTGAACGTTTCCTTCAAAATCGCACTTCTATGTGCTGTCCTTTGTAGTGGTTCCATTACACATTTTTGCCTCTAGGCAATGTTTATTAAATCTATTTTTAATCTATTCATTTAATCGTTAAGGGGAAAAGTTTGTCTTTATCTCAATTTATGACAAAGCGAACGTCATTTAATCCTTTGGTAATTGGCGTTACGTTATTTTTTATATTGTTACTGATGGCAATGATTTTTATTGCGCCAGAGCAAACTCAAGCATTATTGAATCAAGCTAAAAGTGGTATTTTTGCTAATTTTAGTTGGTTTTATGTACTCACTTTTTCAGTGTTTTTAGGATTTTTATTAATTTTATCAGTAAGTAGTCTTGGCAATATAAAATTAGGGCAAGATGAAGAAGAACCTGAATTTAGTTTCTTATCTTGGCTTGCGATGTTATTTGCCGCTGGAATGGGGGTTGGGCTGATGTTTTTTGGCGTAGCAGAACCATTAACCCATTATCTTTCTGACATTACAGCAGGTTCTGCAGAACATAAACAACAAGAGGCTTTACTTCATACTCTGTTCCACTGGGGAATTCACGCGTGGGCAGTATATGGCACCATTGCTTTAGCATTAGCTTATTTTGGGTTTCGTTATAAATTACCTTTAGCGTTGCGCTCTTGTTTTTATCCTTTATTAAAAGATCGTATTAATGGCAAAATCGGCGATGCAATTGATGTTATGGCGTTACTTGCTACGTTATTTGGGATTATTACTACATTAGGTTTCGGTTCATCACAGCTTGGTGCGGGGCTTGAACAAATAGGTTGGATAAGTCAGAACAGCTTTGCTTTACAAGTTAGCGTTATTGTTGTGGTAATGTGTTTAGCGGTGTTTTCTGCCATTTCTGGTGTTGGAAAAGGCGTGAAAATATTAAGTGAAATTAACTTAACTTTAGCATTTTGTTTACTTCTTTTCGTTTTAATTGCAGGACCTACGTTATACCTTTTATCTGCATTTAGCGACAATATTGGTAATTATTTCAGCAATTTAGTGCAGCTCAGTTTTAAAACCTATGCTTATGAACAAGAACATACTAGCTGGTTTAGCGGATGGACTGTGCTTTATTGGGCTTGGTGGTGTTCTTGGGCTCCGTTTGTGGGTTTATTTATTGCGCGTATTTCTAAAGGGCGAACTATCCGTGAATTTATTTTTGGCGTATTAGTTATTCCAAGTTTATTTGGTATTTTATGGTTTACTGTTTTTGGTAATACAGCAGTATGGCTAAATGATGGCATTGCTGCGGGCGGGCTTGGCGAATTTATTTCTTCCCCAGAAATTTTATTATTTAAATTTTTAAATTATCTGCCTTTACCAACAATAACAGGCTTTGTGAGCTTATTAGTGATTTCATTGTTTTTTATCACTTCAGCGGATTCAGGTATTTATGTGTTAAATAACATTGCATCTCGAGATAAAAGTTTAGCTTCGCCTGCGTGGCAAGCCATAATGTGGGGAACTTTAATGTCCGTTGTTGCGATTGTGCTTATGCAATCTGGTGGGCTTGCTAATTTGCAAACAATGACATTAATTGTTGCCTTGCCTTTTGCTTTATTGATGTTGGTAATGTGTTTTAGTTTATGGAAAGGCTTAATTGCGGATAAAAAATATTTTTCTACTAAAGTCAATCCAACTAGTATTTTCTGGAGCGGCGATAAATGGAAATCACATTTAGAGCAAATGATGAACCAAACGCAAGAGAAAGATATTTTACGTTTCCTTAAAAATACGGCGTTACCCGCTATGCGAGAATTACGTCAAGAATTAACAGGAAAATATAATTTAAGTGTAGAAATCAACACATTATTTGAACAAGAAGAGCCAGCTTTGGAATTGGTAATTCATAAAGAATCAATGCGAGATTTTATGTATGGTATTAAATCTGTTGGGCGAGAAGTGTCAGAGCAATTAATTAACGATGAAAATTTACCGCACATTCAGCATAGTGTTACTTACGAGCCTTACACTTATTTTTTTGATGGACGAGTCGGTTACGATGTTCAATATATGGATCAAGATGAATTGATTGCCGATATGTTGAAACAATATGAACGTTATCTAAGTTTGCTTGATGATGTGGGTCAGGAACTGATGGCACACGAGCAAACCGAACTAGCAGAGTAATCGATTTAAAGGTGCAACGTGTGCCAGTTTTGTGGTTATTTAATTCTTAGTTAATATTTAAAGATTGTGGATTACTAACAATCCACAATTTTTAAAAAACGAAAACTAATATTCTCCTTTATATTCACGAATATCCACTGTTGTATCATAAAGTCCAATTTGTTCTGAATGATGTTTCACAACACCAGTATACTCAAGACTGCTATCTTCATAGCGTTTGAATTTAAATACAGCATCGTTCATCAAACCTTTATTAAACAAATTAAGGCTGACTAATAGATCAAAATCGGCTTGCGTTAAGCCTGTCACCTTTTTAAATAATTCACTATCTAGTTGTCGGATTACATCTTCTAAGATATATTCGCGGTAATCGGTCAAATACATAAAAATCGGAATACGGGTGGCGAACTTTATCAATTTTTCTTGAATCTGTTTACGCAAACTTTTCTCCGCTTTTTCTTCCTCCGAAATCGCTTTTTTCTCTTGCGGTGTGGGATTATCGCCTGCCTCTTTTTTCGCTTTTTTGACTGCTTCTGATTTATTGATGATGGTTTCTAAATCTAAATTTAACTGACGGAAGCCTTCAATATTCATCAATGCTTTCATTGCCTGATCGTTATTTTTCAGTTTTCTAAGTGTGTCATTGTCCACGTTCACCAACAACGCACTTTCCCAACGGCGAGCCAAAAGTGTTGCTGTTGTGCCGCTCATTGCCATATCTAAAATACCCGATGCATCAATTGGTCGCATTGAACTTCCATCATATGCCAACACAGGCAAGAACTGAATAAACTCTGCCACTTTACGCTCAGGGTTAATGCTCTCCGTGTTCAGTTGGCAGCTGTAATCAGCAAGCTGTCGCAATGCTCGGTCTGGTGCGAAATCAAACATATAGCAATTCTCTTTTAGAATACATTGTGCATTGGGATTATTCGGATCTTGTCCACGTAATACCCAAGGGGTTTGCACGCGGAAAGCTGCTTGGAAATAAGTTTCCGGGCTGGCAAGGTTTCGCAACATAAAAATCCCTGCCCAAGGTGCAACGGATACACCTGTCGTCAATTTACCACAGCTAAGCGTAATGCTTTTGGTTTTAAGCGGATCTTGCATCGCCTTTTTCACGGGAATTAATGCATCAGCCCCCATTCCTGCTTCATTACCTGCCGCCACCATAATTTGATAATCGTGGTAAAACGTATTTTGCGGTTGAGCCAATAAATTCCGCATTGCATAACAGCTTGCCACATTTGGTAAGAACCAAAGGGTGTGTAACAAACTGCCTAATAAATTGGCATCACTAAATGGCATTGGTGGGCGATCTGCGCCCATTTTGAGATTATCTACCGTAGTAGAAAGTAGCTGTCCACGAATAAGATCTAACCATTTTTGCACTTCATTTTGGTATTTAAATTTCGCCTTTTCTCCTTCTCCTGTAGCAGAGAAAAATACGTTTAAATCAAACTCAGCAAACTCTCCTTTTAAGGCAACTTCTCGGATTTCATCGGGTAATTGATAAGTCAGCATCACCATTTTCGGCAAGGCCAAATAAGGGTTATTTTCACCCTCCCACGCATTTTTGGCTTTTTGTTCATCGGAATACGTCCAGTTGAAAATTTGCTCTTCAATAAACTCGCCCGAATTGATGGCACGGAATGGCGTACCCGATAAATAAAGGTAGTGATCTGTGGTAATTGGCAACAATTCCTCATCAAAGTAGTTGGGCGAATCAAGCTCCATTTCGTGCTCTTCGGCTTGCTGTTGCTTGGATTGCTCTTTCTCCCAATCGTTATCGGCAAAGAGATCTTTCGCCTTGTCTCTCCACGCCCCGTAGTGATATTCATCAAAAATCACACAGTCCCAATTAATTACGTGTACCCATTCATTTTTGAGCTTAATCCCGCCCGCTTTGCTTTTGCCCAAATAATCTTGGAACGAACCAAAACAAACCTGCGGAAAATTCGCATTCATTTGCCAATCTTTTTCTTCCGTCACGAACGCCCAATCTTGGAAATCAAGGTGATTTTGTAAATCTTCTTGCCACGCGTTTTGTACTGCAGGTTTAAACGTTAGTACTAACACTTTCTTCCACCCCATTCTTTTTGCTAATTGGTACGCTGCAAAGGTTTTCCCAAAACGCATTTTTGCATTCCAAAGAAAATGGGGAATTTTATCTTGATTAAGTGGGTCATTGACAAAATTCTGGAAATAATCAACCGCTTTTTCCACCGCACTTTGCTGTTCAGGACGCATGCCGAAGTTAAAAATCGCTTGGCGTTTCTGCACTACGCCCGTTTTTATTTCCAATAATGCCACTTGTACTGCTTTTAAATCACATTTAAACCATTCTCCATCAAGACGTTCTACGCCATGTTTCAGCAAAACTTGATGCACTTCGTGATCAGTAAAAAATGAGCCATCTTCACGGATTGCCTCTTGGTCTAGTTCAATACGATAACTTTGGGAAGGTAATACAACAGGATATTGTTCTTTTAAGCGTTCCGTTACGGTTCTTGTGGTGTAACCGACTTTTAGACAATTGGGATAACGGGTGTCAGCGTAAGCATAAATTCTCGGACGACGTAGCGGTGAAAGGTAGCTCATTGTTTTTCCTTTGTGGTATTACAGACATATAAAATATAAATTTTGCTCAAAAACTCCCCTCTTTAGCAAAGAGGGGCAGGGGGGAGATTTGGCAGGAATGAAAACGAAGCTCATGAGAAATTAAGATCGCAATCAAATCTCCCCTAACCCCTCTTTTCTAAAGAGGGGGATCTTGAGCGTTATTCATTAGAAACAGGGCGAACCATTGATTCAATATATTCAATTTCTGCTTGCGTTAATTGATATTTTTCATAGAGTTCTTTGTCTGTCCATGGTTTAGAGAAGTCTTGCATTGGAACAAGTTCATAGACTTTTTTAGTGGTATGTTGGGTATTTTTCTTGAGCGTAAGCATAAAATGGAAAAAGCGCGTATTAATGTAACTCATTACATTTTCACAGGTTTGCTTATCTTCAAATGGTCCCATAACAAGATAAGTTTCCGTGCAAGCGGTATTGGGTTCGGCATAAATCGGTTTTACCCAGTCGGTTTTACTATCTCCGGAACCCACAGCATAAGGTGCAATAACTTTATGAGTATGAATCCATTGCTTATTAACAGGTATATCTTCTTGTTTTACATAACCAGTACCTTTATTTTGATAAAGTTTTACGTTATGAACTGATGATTTATACGGTACAGAATTTCCTTTAAAATTTGTTGCTAATCCAAATGGCTTTCTTCCACTAATTACATCACTAAAACTTTTTTCTTCTTTTTCTTTTACTTTCCTTAAAATGTGAATAGCACTGTTATAACGAATTAAAAAATCTAATCCCTCTTCTTTAAGCGGTCGTTTCATTTCAGAAATTTGCGAATTTTTTTCATGTGTCACAATTAAGCAATCATCGTTGTGTTGTTGTTCCCAAAGGAAGTAACAAACCCCACCTTTAATTTCTACACCAGTAAAACAATCACTTGAATTTGGAAAATCATGAATTTCTGAAATTCGTCGGTCATTGAGCATTTGATCACGAAAATCATCTAAACCTTTCCCGCCTGTAAACCATCTTGCAGGAATAATCATCGAAAGGTATTTGGGCTGTAATTTAATGGCTTGTTGTACAAATTGATCATAAATCGGTTTGGCACTGGCTTGTGCACCACCATCACTTAACTGATACGGCGGATTGCCGATAATGACATCAAATTTCACAGGTAATTTCTCATTGATATTGGCTAACTCTTGATGAATAAAGGAATAGGCGTGGTTTTCTAATTCATCGCGACGGTCATAAACTTGTTCACTTGCACCGCACTTTATGCAACGTCCGTTTTCCCATTGGTGTTTTAGCGGAGAATAAAAAATATTGCCTTGCGGGTGGTTAAATCCCTCACAAACAGAAAATTTTCCATTAGCTTCACGGCTGCAATAAAGTGTGCGACGGGCAAGTAAAGCAGTGAGTTCGGTTATACCTAAGCCAAAAATTTGTTTGGTTAGAATATGGTTGATTCGTGTTTGTAAATCGGGGATTTCGTCTTTCAACCCTTCCAATAATCGTTTGGCAATTTCTCGTAAAAACACGCCTGATTTAGTGGCAGGATCGAGAAATGTTGTTTTTGATGAACAGAATAATTCTTGCGGCAATAAATCCAACATTTGATTGGCAAGTGCAGGCGAGGTAAACACTTCGTCATTTGATAAATTCGCCAAGCAAGAAAGCACGTCAGGGTTATAGTTTATCGATGGGTTTTGCATTTTGGATGTCCAGAAAATAACAGCTTCGAAATTCTTGTAAGGATTGATAAGGCGAACCCGCGTTATCCACCAAATATTGATATTGGAAATCGTGCCGTTTGAGTGAAAATTTGCGAGGAAACGACACGGGAGACCATTGCGAAAAATGCAAAAATTCTTGACTCTCGGTGTAGCACATGGTTAAGGCATTTCCTTGCACAATGTTCAGGCTCAGAATAAAAGCCACCACCGCAATGCAATCAGGATTCGTCTGGTTGGGAAATGTTTGTTCATATTGCAAAATAAAATAAGAAAGTAACCGCTTGCGACAAGCCTTAACGTTATCTTTCAATAGTTCAATACCATAAATAGAGCAGACTGCTAGCACCGCATAAAACTCATATTCTCGTTGAGAAGTGCGGTAGTTTTTTTCAACGATTTCTAATTTTCTTTTCAGAATTTGAATTAAAAAATTGCCATTACCACAAGCGGGCTCAAGAAAACGGGATTCAATCCGTAAGGTTTCATCTTTAACAAGATCTAACATCACATTTACTTCTTGCTCACGAGTAAACACTTCCCCGTGATCCGCAACACGCTGTTTTGATTTAATTTGTTTGGTCATAACGTAATTAACGTAACTTTTAACGTAATTTAAAGCGTAATTATAATAATTGTTACGTAATTTTTCATCAAGATTTTCGTAAATCAAAAAGATCTGTTTAAAGTTGCAGATATGAATGAAAAAGAAAAATTTGCAACAAATTTACGTCGTATCTTGATTGAGAAGGGCTATGAACCAAAAGCCTCGGTAATTGAGCGTGAATTTAACTTACGTCATTATGGTAAACCGATTGGTTTGCACGCTGTCGCTCGCTGGTTAAGAGGAGAGGGATTGCCTTCGCTTGCTCGCTTACAAACCTTGGCGAAATGGCTTGAAATTGATATTCAAGAATTAGTATCAGATAAAAGAGCCTATCAAGTTGCAAAATTAGAAAAGAAAAAAGAACCGAATAAGCATATTTGGGAAAGTGCAGCAAGCTATCAAGATCAAACGCTTTTTCAGATATTCTTGAATTTGCCACAAGAGCAGAAAAAAGTGGTACGTGAGGTGATTATGGCGATGGATAAGGCGTATCGTTCGGGAAAATAATACGAATAACCGCACTTTTCAAAAGTGCGGTTATTTTTATACCTATTTTATTTAACCTGATTAATCAAAAATTGGGTTAATAGCGAAACAGGGCGACCTGTTGCACCTTTATTTGCGCCTTGTAACCAAGCTGTACCTGCAATGTCTAAATGAGCCCAGCGATATTTTTTCGTGAAGTTAGACAAAAATGCACCCGCTGTAATTGCACCACCCCAACGACCGCCAATGTTGGCAAGGTCGGCGAAAGGTGATTTCAGTTGCTCTTGATATTCTTCGCTTAATGGTAAACGCCACGCTTTGTCAGTGGTTTCTGTTGCGGCTTGGAGTAGTGCATTGGCAAGATTGTTATCTGTAGAAACTAAGCCGCTATTGTGTTGCCCTAGTGCAACCACACAAGCACCAGTCAAGGTTGCAACATCAATAACAAGCTCAGGTTCAAAACGCTCAACATAAGTAAGGGCATCACAAAGCACTAATCGACCTTCTGCATCAGTATTAAGAACTTCTACGGTTAAACCATTCATAGTGGTAAGAATATCGCCTGGGCGATAAGCATTGCCATCTGGCAGATTTTCACAACCTGCTAAAACACCAATAACGTTTAATGGCAAGTTCAACTGTGCAATGGCTTTCATTGTGCCGAAGACAGAGGCTGCACCGCACATATCATATTTCATTTCATCCATATCTGCGGCGGGTTTAAGTGAAATACCGCCAGCATCAAAGGTTAATCCTTTACCTACAAGTACAATGGGTTTGGCGTTTTTATCTGGCGCATTATTGAATGTTAAAACAGACATATAAGCACGGTTTTCAGAGCCTTTTGATACGGCAAGATAAGCGTTCATTCCAAGTTTTGCCATTTCTTCTTCATCCACAACTTTCAATGAAAGTGCGGTAGAATTTTCTGCTAAATTTTTTGCTTGCTCAGCAAGATAAGCTGGATTACAAATATTTGGTGGCATATTTGCGATGTCGCGTGCTGCTTTTATGCCTGAGCTAATGGCATTGGCGTGAAAAATAGCTTGTTGTGCTTGATTACAATCCGTATTAAAGATGAAAGATTCTAAAACAGAGGTTTCTGCTTTTTGAGATTTGAAATGATCAAATTGATAATTGGTGTGTTCAATCGTTTCAATGGCAAAGCGGATATTCCAATAAAGATCGCGATCTTTTAATTCAATTTCAGTTAAATAAGAAATGACTTCACGCGTGTTGGTTTCTTTTAGTGTCTTTAATACAGCTTGGATGATTTGTTTATATTGACGCTCTGTGAGTTCTCCTTTTTTGCCACAGCCAACGATTAATAGGCGTTTAGCAGATAAACCTTGAAGATCACGAAGTAAAATGGTTTGGGCTAATTTGCCAGTAAGATCACCTGATTTCACTAAATCGTTTAAATAACCTTGGGTTAATTGATCGATTTCATTAAAACTTTTTGAAAATTTATTATTTTCATAGATGCCTAAAACAATGCAATCAGTGGCTTGAGAAAGTGCGGTATTTTTTGCTTGATATTTCATTTGTTGTCCTTAAATTTCTGTTTAATTCAGCAAAAATAAGTTATCATATGCGGCCGATTTTATCCAGTTTTCCTCCGTTTTAGATTTAGAAAAACAAACGAAATAAGATGATTTTAATTCGATATTTAATAAAAGAAGTTTTCAAAAGCCAAATCGCAATTTTACTAATTTTGCTATTGATTTTTTTTAGTCAGCAGTTTGTGCGTGTATTAGGTGCGGCGGCAAATGGGAATGTGCCAGCTGATTTGGTTTTCTCTTTATTAGGCTTAGGAATGCCGACAATGGCGCAGTTGATGTTGCCACTATGTTTATTTATTGCGATTTTACTGACTTTTGGTCGCCTTTACGCTGAAAGTGAAATCACAGTGATGCGCGCGTGCGGTGTGGGGCAACGGATTTTGGTTAAAGTGGCACTGATTATGTCTTTATTAACGGCAGGTATTGCCGCTTATAACGCATTATGGCTTTCGCCTTGGGCAATTCAAAAACAAGTGAATATGGTGGAAGATGCAAAGGCTAATCCAACCGTTGGCGTGCTGTCTTCAGGTCAGTTTATTTCTACCAATAACAATAACGTTGTGTTATTTATTGATAAGATTAAAGATAATCAAATCCGCAATGTTTATTTATTTCAAATGACACCTCAAAAACAAACAAAACCTTCAGTGATAACAGCTGAAAAAGGGGAATTAATTGCGTTGCCAAATGGTGATCAAGTCTTAAATTTGAAAAATACAAAACGGGTTGAAGGAACCTCCGCTTTGCCAGATTTTCGCATTACGCATTTTGATGAATATCAAGCCTATTTAGGTTATCAATCCGCAGAAAATACCAATGATGAAGTAGCAGAATTAACATTGTCTCAACTTATCGATTTAGATTCTTCTTCTGCGAAAGCTGAATTGCATTGGCGTATTACCTTAATTTTGGCAGTGCCATTAATGGCATTGATTGCTGTACCATTAAGTCGCGTAAATCCTCGACAAGGTAGATTTGCCAAAATTTTACCCGCACTTTTACTCTATTTAATTTATTTCTTGTTACAAAGCTCTTTTAAATCTGCAGGTTCAGCGGGAAAATTAGAGGCTGAACTCTTAATGCCGCTTGTTAATATCGGATTTTTCTTACTTGCTGTGGTGTTGAATAGCTGGGACAGTGAAATAATGTATAAATTTCGCTATTTATTCAGTAAGAAAGGATCGGCAAAATGATAAATACCCTTGATCGTTATATTGGAAAAAGTATTCTTGGCGCGATTTTTGCTACTTTAATGACTTTAGTGGGATTGTCGGCGATTATTAAATTTGTCGAACAATTTCGTAGTGTAGGTAAAGGCACTTATGATATTTGGCAAGCGGTAATTTTTACTGGTTTAACTATACCGAAAGATATTGAAACTTTCTTTCCTATGGCAGCATTGCTTGGGGCATTAATTGCACTAGGTAATCTTGCTAGCAGAAGCGAACTTGTTATTATGCAATCAGCTGGATTTTCTCGCTTTAAAATAGGTATAGCGGTAATGAAAACTGCATTACCATTAGTAGTATTTACAATGATTATTGGGGAGTGGGGAATTCCACAAACAGAACAATTTGCACGAGATATGCGCGCTAAGGCTCTTTCTGGTGGTTCAATACTTTCAATTAAAAATGGTGTGTGGGCGAAAGATGGTCATCATTTTGTATTTGTTAGGCGTGTGACGGATGATACAAAATTAGACGATATTTATATTTATACCTTTGATCAACAGCATAATTTAATAAAATTAAAACATGCAAACCAGGCGAGTTATTCTGAAGATGAAGCTAAATGGACATTGCGTCAAGTTAATCATTCAACGATTACGAAAGAGGAAATCATCACAACGAATCATTTATCAGAAACTTGGGAAACTAGTTTGACGCCAGATAAATTAGGTGCGGTTTCTTTGCGCCCGACATCATTATCTATCTCAGGTTTATATCATTACATTTCATTTCTGCGTGAAACAGGGCAAGATGTGAGTCGTTTTGAACTCACGTTTTGGCGTAAAATTTTCCAGCCTGTATCCGTTGGCGTAATGATGTTATTAGCCTTATCTTTTATTTTTGGCTCGCTACGCAGTGTGACTGCAGGCGCAAGGATAGTTACTGGGATTTGTGTAGGATTTTTATTTTATGTTGTTAATGAAATTTTAGGACAAACGAGTGTAGTTTACGGTATTCCTGCTATTTTTGGTGCATTGATCCCGAGCTTGCTTTTCATTGTAATGATTTGGTGGTTATTAAGTCGTAAGCGAGATTAATTTTAAGGAAATAAGTTAGCTGAATTGATTCATCGTTATTTGATAGATAAAAGAATGCTTGATTATGAATTTATTTAATGTAAATCCTGAAAATAATAAGTTTGCATAATAAATGAAGATCAAGCATTCTATATTGGTATAGATGTTTAGCCGTCTAAATGATTAAAAAAATTACTTTAAATTGGGAGTTATTATGACAACATCACATATTTTAGGCTTTCCTCGTGTAGGGGCAAAACGTGAATTAAAATTCGCACAAGAACGTTATTGGCGTAAAGAATTAGCAGAGCAAGATTTATTAGATTTAGCGAAAGCATTGCGTGAAAAAAACTGGAAACATCAAGCAGCGGCGAATGCGGATTTCGTTGCAGTGGGCGATTTCACGTTCTACGATCATATTTTAGATTTACAAGTGGCAACAGGGGCAATTCCTGCTCGTTTTGGTTTTGATAGCCAAAATTTAACCCTTGATCAATATTTCCAACTTGCACGTGGTAACAAAGATCAATTCGCAATTGAAATGACCAAATGGTTTGATACGAACTATCACTATCTTGTGCCTGAGTTCCAAAAATCGACCGCTTTCAAAGCTAATCCAGCACATTATGTAAACCAAATCCGTGAAGCAAAAGCGTTAGGCTTAAACTTCAAACCGGTGATTGTTGGCCCATTAACATTCTTATGGTTAGGTAAAGAAAAAGGCGAAGCATTTAACCGTTTCGATTTATTAAATCAATTAGTGCCTGTTTATGTTGAAATATTAAATGCATTAGTGGCTGAAGGGGCAGAATGGATTCAAATTGATGAACCTGCATTAGCATTAGATTTACCAGCAGAATGGGTTGAAGCCTATAAATCTGTTTACACTGAATTAAGCAAAGTGAACGCAAAATTATTATTAGCCACTTATTTTGGTTCAGTTGCAGAACACGCTGAATTATTAAAAGCCTTACCTGTTGCAGGCTTGCATTTAGATTTAGTTCGTGCACCAGAACAACTTGCGGCATTTGAAGATTACAGCAAAGTGTTATCAGCTGGTGTGATTGAAGGCCGTAATATCTGGCGTGCAGACTTAAACAAAGTATTAGATGTATTAGAGCCATTAAAAGCAAAATTAGGTGAGCGTTTATGGATTGCACCAAGTTGTTCATTATTGCACACCCCATTTGATTTAGAAGTGGAAGTACAATTAAAAGAAAAAAATACCGCACTTTACAGCTGGTTATCTTTCACGCTACAAAAAGTAGAAGAATTAAACGTATTAAAACAAGCGTTAAATAATGGCAGAGCGTCTGTACAAGCAGCATTAGATGCAAGCCAAGCGGCAGCAGATGCACGCGCAATGTCAAAAGAAATTCATCGCCCTGAAGTGGCAGAACGTTTAGCAAACTTGCCAAAAGGTGCGGATCAACGTAAATCGCCATTTGCAGAACGTATCGTTAAGCAAAATGCGTGGTTAAATTTACCGCTTCTGCCAACTACAAACATTGGTTCATTCCCACAAACGACAGAAATTCGTCACGCACGTGCAAGTTTCAAAAAAGGCGAGTTATCTCTTGCAGATTACGAAGCGGCAATGAAAAAAGAGATCGAATATGTAGTACGTCGCCAAGAAGAATTAGATTTAGATGTGTTAGTTCACGGTGAAGCAGAACGTAACGACATGGTGGAATACTTTGGGGAATTATTAGATGGTTTCGCATTCACTAAATTTGGTTGGGTACAAAGCTACGGTTCACGCTGTGTAAAACCACCAGTAATTTACGGTGATGTTACCCGCCCTGAGCCAATGACAGTACGCTGGTCACAATATGCGCAAAGTTTAACTAACCGTGTAATGAAAGGAATGCTCACAGGCCCTGTGACTATTTTACAATGGTCATTCGTGCGTAACGATATTCCACGTTCAACCGTATGTAAACAAATCGGCGTAGCATTATCTGATGAAGTGTTAGATTTAGAAGCAGCAGGCATTAAAGTCATTCAAATTGACGAACCAGCCATTCGTGAAGGTTTACCGCTTAAACGTGCAGATTGGGACGCATACTTACAATGGGCAGGCGAAGCATTCCGTTTAAGCTCAATGGGCGTGCAAGATGATACGCAAATTCACACACATATGTGTTATTCCGAGTTTAACGACATCTTACCTGCCATTGCGGCATTAGATGCAGACGTGATTACCATCGAAACTTCACGTTCAGATATGGAATTATTAACCGCATTTGCAGATTTCAAATATCCAAATGATATTGGCCCGGGTGTTTACGATATTCACAGCCCTCGTGTACCAACGGCGGCGGAAGTGGAACATTTATTACGTAAAGCATTAAATGTAATTCCAAAAGAACGCTTATGGGTAAACCCAGACTGCGGTTTAAAAACGCGTGGTTGGACAGAAACCATCGACCAATTAAAAGTGATGGTGGATGTAACCAAAAAATTACGTGCGGAATTAGCGTAAGTCATAATATATAAAGAATAATTTTCAAACACAACATAATTAAAGCCGAATCTCTATGGGATTCGGTTTTTCTTATAGATAAAATGTTGAATATAATAAAAAAGCCTTGAATTGATCTGCACCCCAAAAGTTGGACTAAACAACTAACTAAGGTGCAGATTTTTTATGAGCAAATACAATTTTCTTTTCAAACAACAAGTCATCGAGTTTTATAAGCAAATTATTCTACATAATGGGCTTTCCAATAACCAATCCACTCTTTTAATAAAACCATATTGCTATTTAACGCACCTAAGTCAGGAATAAAAGATTTTGCAGATAGATTTCCTTTGCTGCCATAGCTTGCCGCTGCAGCAGGAAGAACATCAAATCCTTGTTTTTCAAAAAGATATTTGGCTCGTTTCATATGCCATTGATTTGTTACTAAAATAATTTTTTGAATATGATCTTTAATTAAAATATTTTTAGTGAAACTGGCATTTTCTTCCGTATTACGGGCTTTATTTTCGATCCATTGTGTTGGCACATTAAAGAATTGGTTAAGTTCTTTTGCCATTAAATCGCCTTCAGAAATGCCTATCAAAGAATAGCCCGTGGTTAAAATAGGCAAGCCCGTTTCCTTTTGTAAAAATGCCGCATAACGTAAACGTTCTAGTTGTGGTGCACCAGAAGCCGTTTCTGCATACAGCTCTTTGGTTGGGTAAGATCCACCGCCTAATATGACGATGGCTTGAGCTTGTTTATACTCATCTAGGGTAAGGGCTGGAATGTCATCATTATCTGTTAGCAATAAACCAGTAAAAGGCGCACTCATGATATAAAGCCAAGTGAAACTTATAATCGCAAGAAATTTGGCTAATTTTTTGAAATGAACACAATAAATAATCGCTGCAATAATCAGTAATACAAAGGTATTGAGAGGCGGTGCGATAAGTGCGGTAAGAAGTTTTCCTAGTTCTAACATAGATAAGATCCTTGATATAGAGCGGTTTCATTATAATGATTAGTCATAGCTTGTCTATGTTGATTTTGTTAAAATAAGCCCCTTATTTTTTGATAAACGAACGCTCGAATTCATCAAAAGTGCGGTGATATTTATGAAAGTTTTTAAAGACAGTGCCATTTACCTTGCTGGGGAATTATCGTCAAAGTTAGTTCCTTTTTTACTTTTGCCTTATTTATCCCGTAAATTGGGCGTAGAAGGGTATGGCTCACTTTCTTATTATCAAACTTTTTTAAGTTTATTTTTAATTGTGGTTTCTTTAACTCAAGAAGGCGCAATTTCCCGTTATTTTTATTTTTACGGAAAACGTTCATTAAATTTAGTGGTGAATACCGGCTATGCTTATACCACGATAATCGGCAGTATTATTTTAATGGGTTGTTGGATTGCTCAGTCTGAAATATTATTTTACGCTGCACTTTCCTCAATTTTCCAATCTTTCTTAAATGTTCAGCTAAGTGTAAGACAATGCCAGAAAAAGGCTTGGTCTTATGCTTTTATTCAATTTTCACTTACTGTTACGGGAGCTGTATTTACCGTCGCATTGCTTGAGTATTATCAAAATGATCTTGTTGAAAAAAGAATTTTGGCAATTTTATTGAGTAATTTAGTCGTTTGGTTTTTTTCTTATTTTCTTTACAGAAAGAATGCAAAATCCAAGAAATATCAATTTAAACATTATCAATCCGCATTATTTTATATTTTAGGATTTGGATTACCGCTCATTTTGCATTATGCGAGCTTTTTCTTAAAAGGACAGTTAGACCGTATTTTTATTTATCACAAATTCAGTGAAACAGATTTAGGGCTTTATGCCATAGGCGCACAACTTGCTTTAGTCGTTTCAATTGCTATTCAAGCACTTAATAAAGCGATTATCCCCTATTTTTATGAAGCCTTAAAACAAAAAAAATTAGTTATTCAACAGTTACATAAATGGGCGTTATTTTCCTTTTTGCTAATACCTATTCCTGCCTTAATAATGTGGATTATTCCTGAGGATGTGTTAGTTTGGATTTTAGGTAGTCAATTTGTGGGAACGAAATATTATTTTATTTTATTTTTAATTTCGACCACATTAAGTATTCCTTATTTGATTTTAGTTAATTATCTTTTCTATTATGGGAAAAATAAACTTATTTCCCAATGTTCCGTTTTATCTACAATCATTTATGTGGCAAGCCTTGTAGCTTTAACTTTTACAGAAATTAAATATATCCCTTATGCTGGAATTATTGGTTCGCTTTCCATTATTCCTATTCTTTATTTTATGACATCTAAAGTGAGTAAAACCCTATGAATCTCATTCTTTGTTGCACACCATTGCAAGTATTAATTGCGAGAAAAATAATTGAATTACATCCTAATGAGCAATTCTTTGGCGTAATATTTGGTGGGGTATGGGATAAAAAAAGAACCTTGTATGCGAGTAAATTAGCGGAGGTTTGTAGTTATTCTGTGAATATTGATACGGGAAAAGATCTAAAAGGTTTCGATTCCCTCAAGTTAATGCGCCGGCTTAAGAATAAAATTACGCACAAAGGTTTTGATAAGGTTTTTCTCGCCAATCTTAATTCATTATGGCTACAAACTTATCTTAGTCATGTTTCATTTAAAGAACTTTATACCTTTGATGATGGTTCAGATAATATTTTCCCACATCCTAATTTATTGAGAGAGCCTGACACATTTAAATATAAACTGATTAAAGCCTTTATTGGCGATAAATATAGTGTAAATAAATTATTTAAAAAAATAAAAAAACATTATACGGTTTATCCTAATTATAAAAATATTGTTTCTAATATTGAACCAATTTCTTTATGGGATAATAAAATAGATGGTGATATAGATGGCAAGGTCTCATTTTTTATTGGGCAACCATTGTTAAATACAAAAGAGGAAAATATCTCATTAATAAAAAAATTAAAAGATCAGATTCCTTTTGACTATTATTTCCCTCATCCAGCAGAAGATTATCGAGTGGATGGGGTAAATTATGTTGAATCTGAATTAATTTTTGAAGATTACGTATTTAAACATTTATCAAATAAAAAAGTAATTATTTATACGTTCTTCAGTTCTGTTGCATTTAATTTGCTAAGTCATCCTAATGTAGAAATTCGTTTTATTAGAACGAGTATTCCAAGATGGCAATTCTGTTACGATTCATTCCCTGTGCTTGGATTAACGATTTATAAGGAAATTTAAAATGAAAAAAATTGGTTTCTTTATAATGAATATCGAAAGTGCGGGTGGAACGGAGCGCGTTTCCATTAATGTTGCTAATGCTCTTGCTAAACAGGGTTATGATGTTTATTTTATTAGCATTGGCAGTAACAAGCCTTTTTTCCAAGTTGATGAAAAAATTAATATTTACCCAATGAATAAATTGCCCTATTCATTGAAAAAAGATTATTTTTCTATCACTAAAAAATTAAGAAAATTAGTTAAAGAATTACAGCTGGATACCTTAATTGTGGTTGATGGTGCAATTATGCTTTTTTCTGCTTTGGCGTTGGTTAATTTAAATATAAAACATATTTTATGGGAGCATTATTCTTTTAATTTTACGGGCAATCGTCTCGTTCGCACGCTCGGTAAATATTTAGCTGTAACAACTTGCGATAAAATAGTTACATTGACAGAAGCAGAAAAAACGCTGTGGCAAGAAAAATTTAAAACAAATAATATAATTAGTATTGCTAATCCAAATACGCTTCTTCCAAAGAATAAATTAGCAAAATGGGAAAATAAAACTATTTTATCTGTAGGTCATTTATTTTCTTATAAAGGTTTTGATTATTTATTAAAAGTTTGGCAAGTTTTGGCAAAAAAATATCCAGATTGGAATTTGAAAATAGTGGGTTCAGGGGAGGAAGAAGAAAATTTAAAAAATCTTGCTAAGGAATTGGATATTAAAGATTCAGTTAATTTTATTCCTCGTACTAATGATGTTTCTTTTTATTATGAAAATAGTTCAATTTATTGTTTACCTTCACAAACAGAAGGCTTGCCTTTAGTCGTTATTGAAGCGATGGCATTTGGTTTGCCTATTGTTGCCTTTAATTGTTCTCCTGGCGTAAAGCAATTAGTTGAAAATAAAAAAAATGGTTTTCTTTGTGAACAAAATAATATTGAAGAAATGGTTAATGGTTTAGATTTATTAATGAATAATCCTGAACTTTATCAACAAATGTCAGACAAATCTCGTTTAATGAGTGAAGATTATGGCATTGAGAAAATTATTGAAGAATGGAAAGGGATTTTATAAGGAATAATTTTATGTTAAAAAAATATTTGATCTCTTTAGATAAAGATATTCAACGTCGGGAATTATTCTTTTCTCAAAAAAATACTGAGGATTTCCAAATTTTTTCTGCCATTAATACCATGCAAAAAGATTGGGATGAATTAGCCTCTATTTTTAATATTGAACAATTTAAAGCACATTATTTTCGTAATGTCACTAAGGGCGAGATCGGTTGTACCTTAAGCCACCTTTCTGTGTACCAAAAAATTATTGAAGACAACGATATTGCTGAAGATAGCTATGCGTTAGTCTGTGAAGACGATGCTTTATTCCACTCAGATTTTCAGCAAAATTTAACCGCACTTTTATCAGAAAAACTTGAGGCTGAAATTATATTGCTTGGACAGTCAAAAATTAATAATTTCAATGATACTGATTTAGAAATTAATTATCCCACAACTTTTTCTTTTCTATGCAAAAAAACAGGCAATGTAAATTACGCTTTCCCTTATAAAAGTTATTTTGCTGGCACGGTGGGCTATCTTATAAAAAAATCAGCCGCAAGAAGATTTATCCAGCAAATTTCTCAAAATAAACCATTTTGGTTAGCGGATGATTTTTTACTCTTTGAACAGAATTTTAATATAAGAAATAAAGTGGTTCGCCCTCTCATGGTAATTGAAAATCCTGTATTGATAAGCAATTTAGAAAGTGTTCGTGGATCTTTATCCAATAATTTACTTAAAAAATTAATGAAATATCCATTGAAAAAAATCTTTGCGATTAAGAAAAATTTGGCTAATTAAAGGAAGGAATTATGTTAAGCATTATTGTGCCTTCTTATAATCGAAAAGCAGAAGTGCCAGCTTTATTAGAAAGTTTAACTCAACAAACATCGAGTAATTTTGAAGTGATTATTGTGGATGATTGTTCGAAAGACCCCGTTGAAGTGACACAATCTTATCCATTTGTGGTAAAGGTCATCCGTAACGAAACCAATCAAGGTGCAGCGGAAAGTCGTAATATTGGCGCGCGTGCATCAAAGGGCGATTGGTTGCTTTTTCTCGATGATGATGATCGTTTTATGCCGAAAAAATGTGAAAAAGTATTACAAGTGATTGAGCAAAATCCAGACATTAATTTTATTTATCATCCAGCTAAGTGTGAAATGGTCAATGAAGGGTTTACTTATGTGACTCGACCGATTGAACCCCAAGAAATCTCGACAGAACGTATTTTGTTAGCCAATAAGATTGGTGGCATGCCAATGGTTGCGATTAAAAAAGAGATGTTTTTAAAAATAGGTGGATTATCCACCGCACTTCGTTCTTTGGAAGACTATGATTTCTTGTTAAAACTGTTACAAGAGCCAAGTTTTACCCCTTATAAAATTAATGAACCACTAACTTATTGTACTTTCCATACTAAACGCTCAAGTGTGTCTACGGATACCACTAATACGCAAAAAGCCATTGATTATATTCGTGAGCATTATGTGAAAACGGTAGAGCAAGCTCGTAATTTTGATATTAACGCAAGCTATATTTTGGCTTATCCCCATATTATGAATTTATCGCGTAAAGCGGCAAAATATTATTTTGATATTTTTAAGAAAACAAAAAGCATTAAACAATTCATTATTACGTTGGTTATTTTAATTTCGCCAAAATTAGCCATTAATTTAAAACGGTTGGGAAAATAAAATGAAATTTTCAGTCCTTATGTCCTTATATATTAAGGAAAATCCTCAATTCTTGCGTGAATGTTTTGAAAGTCTTGTGGCTCAAACTCGTCAAGCAGATGAAATTGTCTTGGTTTTTGATGGCGTAGTAACGCCAGAATTAGAATCTGTTGTGACGGAGTTTGAAACAAAACTGCCATTAAAATTAGTTAAATTGCCGCAAAATCGAGGATTAGGCAAAGCCTTGAACGAAGGTTTATTGCATTGTGATTATGACTGGGTTTTCCGTATGGATACCGATGATATTTGCGTGCCTGAGCGTTTTGAAAAGCAAGTGGCGTTTATTGAACAGCATCCTGAAACCATCATTTTTGGCGGACAAATTGCTGAATTTGGTGAAAATGTAAATGATATTGTGGCATATCGTAATGTGCCAACGTCTGCTCAAGAAATTATCAAATTCACGCAAAAACGTTGTCCGTTTAATCATATGACGGTGGCATATCAAAAAAGTGCGGTCATTAATTGTGGTGGATATGAAGATCTTCAAGAAGATTATTATTTGTGGATCAAACTTGTTGCACAAGGTTTATATGTGGCGAATTTACCAGATATTTTAGTCTATGCACGCGTGGGAAATGGTATGGTGAGTCGCCGCCGTGGTGTCAATCAAGCTAAAGCAGAATGGCGTTTGTTCAAATTAAAATATCGTTTGGGAATTCAGGGTTTGTTATCTGGATTATTTACTTTTGCATTGCGTTTTGGTTCTCGTTTATTGCCGACCTCGTTATTAAAAAAACTTTATCAAACTTTTTTACGTAAATAGGAAATACGATGAAATTAAATATTTTATTTAAAATTTTGTTTGATTTGAGGTTATTTTAGTTCAGAAAACAATAAATATAAGTATTGAATTTACGTATTATATATCTGATTACCCCAGCGTTGCTAAAATAATTTGCTCTTGATCAATATGAATCCAAACCTGTTGCCCGATTTGCCATTGATTTGGCTGGTGGACTGTGGCACAAAATTCAATGTCGCTTTCAGCAAATTGAAGGATGGCTTCTTCTTCATTGAGTGATTTGATATTTACGGGGAACTGATTCGGTTGATTTGCTAATGGTTGTTCACTGATTTTTACCCAAGGAGCCTTGAACATCAGCATCACTTCTTTTTCTGTAATCAGTTTCAAACGAGCCGAGCTTTTTGTGGTAATAGAAACTTGCAACGGCGTTGGTAATCCTTGCACATTCACATCCACAACACAACGAGAGTCAATGATTCGTTGTTGTGCCACTCGCCCAAAAAATTGATTGCGTGCGCTACTTTGTAAAGAAAAACGTGCGGTTGCCGTGAGTAAACTATCTAACGGCACGGATTCATCTTGTAGGATATGAAAAGCGTGTTCTTGCGTACGTTCTAATAAATCATAAAGCTGTAGCAAACGCTCGGCATAAGTGGTAAGTGCTGTACCCCCGCCGTTTTTTCCGCCTGTATTTCGTTCCAGCAATGGGCGAGGGCTGATTTTATTCATGGCTTCTAAATGATCCCACGCACTTTTATAGCTCACTTTTGCATTTTTCGCTGCTTGATTAATCGAACCGCATTGTTGAATTTCTTTGAGTAAACGCACTCGTTTTGGATCGATAAAAAGTGCTTGTTGAAGTTTAATGGTGAGTAAAATTTCGGTGTTTTTCATTTTGCTGTCCCTAAGTAATCCTAAGTGGTAAGCCTAAGCGTTATATATTTTACTAAATAATTTTTCTTTTGCTATATGATTGTGATTTATTTCAATATATAATCAAGTAAATAACGTTTAATCATAGGAGATTATTCATGAAAAAATTAACTAAAATTTCAACCGCACTTTTAATCGCGGGATTAGGCTTTTCTTTTGCGGCATCTGCTAAAGTGACTGTATTTGCAGCCGCTTCAATGACTGATGCTTTACAACAAGTCGCAAAAGATTACGCAAAACAAAATCCGAAAAATGAAGTAGTGTTTTCTTTCGCTTCTTCTTCAACTTTAGCAAAACAAGTTGAAGAAGGCGCGCCAGCGGATATTTTTGTATCTGCAAGCAATAAATGGATGAAATATCTTTCTGAAAAAGATTTAACCGTAAAAGAAACCGAAAAAGTTTTAGTGGGTAATGATTTAGTCTTAATCGCACCAGCAAAAAGTGCGGTAAATTCTGTGGATATTGCTAAAGGTGAATGGATCAATGCATTAAAAGATAGCTATTTATCTGTTGGCGATCCTGCACACGTACCTGCTGGTCAATACGCAGAAGAAGCATTAACCAAATTAAATTTATGGGATAAAGTGCAAGATCGTTTAGCACGTGCTAAAGATGTGCGTGGCGCATTAGCTTTAGTTGAACGTGCAGAAGCACCTTACGGTATTGTGTACAGCACTGATGCAAAAGTTAGCCAACAAGTTAAAACGGTTGCAGTGTTCCCAGCAGATAGCCATAAACCGGTTGTTTATCCTGTTTCTATTGTAAAAGGTCACGATAATGCGGATTCTCGCGATTTCTTGAAATATTTAGAATCAGATGCTGCGAAGAAAGTGCTTGTGGGATATGGTTTCTATGCAAAATAAGATGGCATTTTAACATTTATTAAGGGCAGATATTTCTGCCCTTTGTTATTAGCGTTATTATATCTCTCGCGAAAATGTGGGAATTTTCCCATCAATCTGGTATTTAAACAGAGGCTATTCATTTTGCTTACCCAATTTTTTTCATTTTTCAATCTGACTCCAATGGAAATCTCAGCGATTAATTTAAGTTTGAGTGTCGCTGTTAGTTCCATGCTTTGGAGTTTGCCGTTAGCCATTTTTGTGGCGTGGCTCTTAGCACGCAAAAACTTCTATGGAAAATCTCTGATTACTGGCGTAATTCATTTGCCTTTAGTGTTGCCACCTGTGGTTATTGGTTATCTATTGCTTGTGGCAATGGGGCGCAATGGTTTCATTGGTAAATATTTATATCAGTGGTTTGGCTTATCTTTTGGTTTTAGTTGGAAGGGGGCTGTGTTTTCCTCTGCCGTGGTTGCCTTTCCATTGGTTGTTCGCGCGATTCGACTTTCTTTAGAAAATATTGATATTAAATTGGAGCAAGCGGCACAAACACTCGGTGCTTCCGCTTGGCGTGTATTTTTTACAATAACCTTGCCACTTTCTTTACCAGGTGTTTTAGCTGGGTTGGTGCTTGGTTTTGCTCGATCATTAGGAGAATTTGGCGCGACCATTACCTTTGTATCGAACATTGTAGGCGAAACTCAAACGATTCCCCTTGCGATGTATTCTTTTATTCAAACACCAGGTGCAGAAGAACAAACTGCTCGCTTATGTTTATTTGCTATCATTCTTTCATTGATTTCTTTGCTATTGTCAGAGTGGTTGAGCAAGCGAATGCAGAAAAAATTAGGACAAGGAAATGTTGCAGATTAATGTGAAAAAACAGCTCGGGCAACTTGCCTTGCAAGCGAATATACAATTGCCAGATCAAGGCGTAACCGCTATTTTCGGTTTGTCTGGCTCAGGCAAAACATCGTTGATTAATCTCGTCAGTGGCTTGATACAACCAGACGAAGGATTCATCCGTTTAAATGACCGCACTTTAGTGAATATGGAAAGCCAAGAATCATTGCCGACCCACTTGCGTAAAATTGGCTATGTATTCCAAGATGCGCGCTTATTTCCTCACTACACCGTGAAAGGTAATTTGCGCTATGGCATGAAACATGTCTCGCAAGATGATTTTAACTATATTGTCGATCTTCTCGGTATTACTCATTTATTAAAGCGTTATCCGCTCACGCTTTCTGGCGGAGAGAAACAACGTGTGGCAATAGGGCGTGCGCTGCTGACCGATCCTGATATTTTACTGATGGACGAACCACTTTCTGCCCTTGATGTTCCCCGCAAACGCGAGCTAATGCAATATTTGGAACGTCTTTCTAAAGAAATTAATATCCCGATTTTATATGTTACACATAGCCTGGACGAACTGTTGCGTTTAGCTGATCGGGTCGTACTGATGGAAAACGGCATTGTGAAAGCCTATGACAGCGTAGAAAAAATTTGGAATAGCCCTATTTTTGCCCCTTGGAAAGGGGAAAACGAACAGAGTAGTGTACTTTCCTTGCCTGTTCATTTGCATAATCCACCTTATAAAATGACCGCACTTTCGTTAGGTGAACAAGCGCTTTGGATTCATCAAGTGCCTGCAAATGTAGGCGAGCGAGTGCGAGTTTGTATTTATAGTTCAGATGTTTCTATCACGCTACAAAAGCCAGAACAAACAAGCATCCGTAATATTTTACGTGGCCAAGTTGCACAAATTGAGATACAAGATTCTCGAGTGGATCTTGCCGTATTAGTGGAAGGGAATAAGATTTGGGCAAGTATCAGTAAATGGGCGCAAAATGAACTGCGTTTTGCTGTTGGGCAAGATGTCTATGTTCAAATTAAAGCGGTGTCGGTGATGTAGTCGCCTTACCGCATTTTTAATTTTTAGAACAGGTTGCTGATAAAGATAACTAAGATGATCACGGGGACAACAAATTTCACGTAGTTAAACCAAATTTTGATGAAAGTTGAATATTTTGTTGAAGAAAGTTCTTTTTTGGCTTCATCTTTTAACACGAAACCAACGAAAATAGCACAGCCAAGTGCGGTCAGCATAAAGAGAATATTTCCACTGGCGTAATCGTAGAAATCAAAAATGCTTTTGCCGAAAATGGTTACGTTTTTCCATAGATTATCGCCTAAAATTGCAGGGATATTACCTAATAGAAAAATGCCACCAAGGGTTAAGACAATGGCTTTGCCACGGCGCATTCTGAGCTTTTCTTGCAATGCCGTAATGATTACTTCATAAATTGTGATGGAAGTAGTCAGCGCAGCAATTAATAATAAGCCGAAGAAGATAATCGCAAAGAATTTGCCTGCCCATAAGTGAGAAAATACGATAGGTAAACTTTGGAATACTAATGTTGGCCCTGCGTTTGGTTCAATCCCAAAAGTGAAAAGTGAGGGGAAAATCATAAAGCCAGCAAGTACGGCAATAATTGTGTTGGTGAAACCTGTAATAACTGCAGTATGGATTAAGTTTTCTTCTTTATTTAAGTAACTGGAAAGGGTAATTAATACCCCAAAACCAAGGCTTAATGCGAAGAAGACTTGCCCTAAAACGAAGATAAATAATTGTGGGGTAATTTTGCTGAAATCAGGTTTTAAATAGAATGTAATGCCCTCCATTGCACCCGGTAATGTTACGTTGCGAATAACCATTCCAATTAAGAAGATAAATAGCAGTGGCATTAAATATTTTACCGAACGTTCAATTCCACCAATGATCCCTTTTGCCAAGATAATGTAATTCACGATAACAAATAAGAGGGTGTAGAATATAATTTCATAAGGGCTATTGCCGATATGAAGATCGTAGAAATTTTTGGCAATGTCTTTTGTGATGGGGGCTGAGATATCTAAGGTACCACTGATTAGGCTAATGATATAAGAAATAACCCAACCACCAAGCACCATATAATACGCCATAATGCCAAATGCGCCGAGTAAGCCCATATAACCTAATATTTTCCAATATTTAGAAATGCCTTTTCCTTTGTCGAGAATTTTATCGCCGAATGCATCAATGGAATTTACACGTAAGCGGCGACCTATCACGTTTTCAACTAAAATCATTGGGATACCGATTACAATCATTGCGATACAGAAAAGTAGAACGTAGGCTCCGCCACCATTTTCCCCCACAAGGTAAGGAAAGCGCCAAGTTGCACCGAAGCCGACAGTTGCGCCTGCGACAGTCATGACATAAGTGAGTCGGCTTGACCAAGTTTGTCGCTGTTTATTATTTGTTGTCATTTTTTATCCTATTTCTAATAAAAGTGCGGTAAATAATCAGGCTGTTTTACCGAAAAATTAAAATTCAACTTTTTCTTTATATTCACAAAGATCTTCAATAATGCAAGATCCGCAGCGAGGTTTGCGTGCAATGCAAGTGTAGCGTCCGTGTAAAATCAGCCAATGATGAACATCCACTTTAAATTCATTAGGTACGACTTTAAGCAGTTTTTCTTCCACTTTTACCACATCTTTACCTGCTGCAAAATTAGTACGATTGCAAACACGGAAAATATGGGTATCCACGGCAATGGTTGGGTGTCCAAATGCTGTATTTAGTACAACATTGGCTGTTTTTCGTCCAACACCTGCTAATGCTTCTAAGGCTTCACGATTTTCGGGGATTTCGCCGTTGTGCTTTTCGATTAAATCACGGCAGGTTTTGATAATATTTTCTGCTTTGCTATTAAAAAGCCCGATAGTTTTAATATAGCTTTTTAAACCGTCTAATCCTAAGTCTAAAATCGCTTGTGGCGTGTTTGCCACGGGGAATAGTTTTTCTGTCGCTTTATTCACGCCTTTATCCGTTGCTTGCGCTGATAGAATGACCGCAATTAATAATTCAAAGGGCGAGTTATACTGTAATTCTGTGGTTGGGTGGGGATTTTGCTCCCGTAATCTTGTGAGTATTTCGATTCTTTTTGTTTTGTTCATATTTTGTAGAAATTAGTCTATTTTATTTATTGAAATTATTTGTTTAGAAGGTTGCAAGCCCCCTTCCGTCACTTCGTGACACCTTCCCCCGCAAGCAGGGGAAGGCAAGATTTTTTTGAACCTCTTTTTGTCACTTTGTGACATCGCCCTGTAAGTAGGGGAAGCAAGATTTGGTTGCCTTATTTTTTTACATTATCAATTCGATTTTTTATGGCGAGGAGCAAGCCTAAGCCTATAAATGCGCCTGGTGGCAGAATGAAAAGTAAAAAGCTACTGTCTGTATGGTAAATATGGTGCGTTAAAAATTTTGCTTGTTCGCCGAATAGATTTTCGATGCCCTCAAAAATCGTGCCTTGCCCAATAATTTCACGCAATGCACCGAGTACTGTTAAGCTAAGTGCCATTCCTAATCCCATTGAAAATCCATCCCAGATCGAATGGAGTAAGCTGTTTTTTGAGGCGAATGCTTCTGCACGACCGATAATAATGCAGTTAGTCACAATTAATGGAATAAAAATCCCCAGTGATTGATAAAGCGTATAAGTGTAAGCATTCATTAAAAGTTGAACCGCTGTTACTGTGGTTGCAATGATCATCACGTAGATTGGAATACGGATTTCCTTAGGAATATATTGACGGAAAAGGGAAATGACCGTATTTGTGCAAGTGAGTACAAGCATTGTTGCTAAACCCAAACCAAGTGCGTTGGTGGCTGTGCTAGACACCGCTAAAAGCGGACAAAGACCGAGAAGTTGAACAATGGCTGGATTATTTTTCCAAATTCCTTGAGTAAAAATGTCTTTCCAGATGGATTTTTGTTGATTTTCAACCGCACTTTCTATTTGTTCTTCTTCAAGTGCGGTATTTTTTTCAGTTAAATCTGTCATATTATTTCACTTGTGTTGAAAGCTGTTGTAATAAGGCTTGGTTATTTAGCATGATTAATGCTGAACGTTTAGTTTGATTAACCACTGCGCGAGGTGTAATGGTTGCACCAGAAAATTGATCAAATTTTCCGCCATCTTTTTTGACTGCCCATTCGCTTAAATTATGTTCATTAATCTGTTGATTTGTGAAATCTAAAATCCAGTTAGAAATTCGGCGTTCAATTTTATCGCCTAAGCCCGGTGTTTCGTGATGTTCGATTACTCGTACGCCTAACACTTCGCCTTTAGGATCTAATCCTACAAGCAAGCGAATATCACCAGAATAACCATCGGGTGCAGTGGTTTCATAGGCATAGGCAGAAAGATTTCCATCTTTTTTCGCAAAATAAATTTTCTGAATGCCCACCAAATTTTTATCTTGAGGAATAACCGCACTTTCTAGCAAATTATTGTTGAAATAATCTTGTGGAATAACTTGTAGAAGTAATTCTCGTTGTTGAGCCGCGATTACTGCATCAATTTTGTCTTTTGTTAGGAAGAAAATCCCTGCAGAAATTGCTGTGCAAAGTAGGGCGACAAAGCCTAACAATATGCCGTAACGCGATGTGATTTTTACTGTGCCCATTATTTTCTTCCTTTTATTGGATAGCCAGATACGCGAGGACGTGTGTAATGATCGATAAGTGGAACGCAAATATTACTTAATAAAATAGCAAATGCCACGCCGTCTGGATAATTTCCGTGATAACGAATGAGATAGACAAATAACCCCACTAATGCACCAAAAAAAATTTTTCCTCGTGGTGTAATGGAGGCTGTGACAGGATCTGTCGCAATAAAAAATGCACCAAACATCATTGCGCCACTCACGAGTTGGCTAATCGCGCTTAAATGCGTGAAGCCAGTGAAAGCAGTGGCGGTGGCTAAACAGAAAAAGGTCACGATCATTGCCACTGGAATTTGCCAGTGAATGATGCGTTTTAAAATAAGGAAAATTCCACCCACTAAGAAAGCCACATTGACTTGCCACCAGCCTTGAGCAAAGTCGGTTCCATTACCCATAAAAATCGGTAGTTTAATTAATTCATAAAAATCATTTAATTGAGTGTGACTTTTATAGAAAATTTTTGCGCTATCTAAGGGGGTGGCTTGGGTAATACCATCAATGTTATGTGTAAGTTGTGAAAGCGTAAATCCGTCAGTGGTTAAGCCTGAAAATATTAATGAAAATGCATCTGAAAAAGTCGGCGGTTCCTGTAATAAATTAATTGGAGGCATCCAAGTTGTCATTGGTAATGGGAATGAAATTAGAAGAATTACATAGCCAATCATCGCAGGATTGAATGGATTTTGCCCTAAACCCCCATAAACTTGTTTACCTAATAAAACTGCACAGAGTGTTCCAATAATGATGACCCAATAAGGTGCATAAGGTGGAATAGCCATTGCCAAAATTAACGCAGTCAGGGATACGCTGAAATCTGAAAGATAATTGAGCGGTTTTTTGCCGCGTAATTTTATTGCAATAAACTCCGCGATAATTGCCGTGCCAATGGCTAATGCGGATTGAAGCACCACGCCAAATCCAAAATAATAAATTTGCGTGAAAAAAGCGGGCATCATTGCCAAAATGACCCAAAGCATAATACGCGCTGTGAGTTTTCCTGAATGGGTATGTGGGGAGCTAACCATTTTAAACATTATTTTATTCCTGATTATTTTCTAATGTTGCTTGTGTTTTTGCCAATTTCTTTGCTTTTGCTCGAGCAATCGCTGCGGCTACGGCGGCTTTTTTAGGGTCAAGTGCGGTTGAATTTTCTTCTGTTTTTTCTACCGCATTTTTTGTTTTTTCTACTTCATTTTCTGCGGTTTGAGCGTTTGAAATAGCTTCGGCGGTGCTATTTGCTTGCGCAAGTTTTTTCGCTTTTGCACGGGCAATCGCTGCGGCTACAGCCGCTTTTTTAGGGTCAAGTGCGGTTGAATTTTCTTGTGTTTTTTCTACCGCACTTTTTGTTTTTTCTACTTCATTTTCTGCGGTTTGAGAGTTTGAAATAGCTTCGGCGGTGCTATTTGCTTGCGCAAGTTTTTTTGCTTTTGCACGGGCAATCGCTGCGGCTACTGCTGCTTTTTTCGGATCAAGTGCGGTTGAATTTTCTTGTGTTTTTTCTACCGTAGTTTTTGTTTTTTCTACTTCATTTTCTGCGGTTTGAGAGTTTGAAATAGCTTCGGTGGAGCTATTTGCTTGCGCAAGTTTTTTCGCTTTTGCACGGGCAATCGCTGCGGCTACAGCCGCTTTTTTAGGGTCAAGTGCGGTTGAATTTTCTTGTGTTTTTTCTACCGCACTTTTTGTTTTTTCTACTTCATTTTCTGAGGTTTGAGGGTTTGAAACAGCTTCGCTGGAGCTACTTGCTTGCGCAAGTTTTTTCGCTTTTGCACGCGCAAGTGCGGCTGCAACTGCTGCTTTTTTCGCATCGGTTGGTTGAACAGATTGTTCTTGATTTTCGACTTGAGATGCTGCTTGCTGACGAGCTAAACGGCGTGCCTTACGTTGTGCCATTAAATCTGTGTTATCAGGTAAAACTTCCCCTTTTTCTGAGGTTAGTGTTTTAATCTGCGTTGATTCTGTTTCATTGGCTTTTTTCGCTTTCAATCGTTCGAGTGCCGCCTTGACTGGATCTTCCCCTTTAGTTTGGGCTAATTCTTCACGGCGAGCCTGTGCTGCACGTTGTGAACGAGCTTTACGCTCTTGTTCTTCACGTTCCATCCGTGCTTGTTTTGCTTCAAAGCGAATTTTGGCTTCATCTGATTTCTTTTGTTTTTCTTTGATTTGCCAAATTTTTGCTTTTTCTTGGCGGAAATACTGAATTAGAGGAATATGGCTTGGGCATACGTAGGCGCAAATCCCACATTCAATACAATCTTTGAGGGCGTATTCTTCCGATTTTTTGTGATCTTCACTGCGCGCAAACCAATAAAGTTGTTGTGGCATTAAATTTACTGGGCAGGCATCAGAACAGCTAGAACAGCGAATACAAGCCTGTTCTGCTTCAGGTTCGGCATATTCAAGATAATCTGGAGCAAGTAAACAATTGACAATTTTTGTCACAGGCGCATTGAAGTTTGGAAGCTCTAGTCCCATCATTGGCCCACCCACAAATACAGGAAAATACTTGTCAAATTGATAGCCAACATCGCTCAATATTTGGGAAATGGGTGTGCCAAGACGAACCCAATAATTACCTTTTTCAGCGATTTTATTTCCAGTAAGGGTAACGACACGTTCAATTAAAGGCTCGTCATTTATAACTGCTCTTTTTATTGCGAACATTGTTCCCACATTTTGCATTAATACGCCAATGCTGGACGAACGTGCACCACTTGGCACTTCTATCCCTGTGAGCAAATAAATCAGTTGTTTGGTAGCACCTGAGGGATATTTTGTTGGAATGATCCGAACGCTAATGTCATTTGCTCCCTGTAGTGCTTTGCGGATTGCCTCTATGGCTTCAGGCTTGTTATCTTCAATGGCAATGACAACTTTTTCAGGACGCAATATATAACGTAAAATACGAATGCCTTCTATTATTTCATCAGCGCATTCACGCATAAGACGGTCATCACAAGTGATATAAGGCTCACATTCTGCACCATTGATAATTAAGAGTTTGACTTTTTGCTCTGCTGACTGAATTTTGGCAGCAGTTGGGAATACTGCACCGCCTAAACCAGCTATACCTGCTTGATAGATTTTGTGAATAAGTTGTTCTGGCGATAGCGTTGAAAAATCATCAATAGGATTACGTTCGATCCATTGATCTAAACCATCCGCCTGTAAATGAATTGTGGGTTCATCAAGACCTGAAGGATGCGTGGCAACATAAGGTTTAATCGATTTAATTGTGCCAGAAGTGGGCGCGTGAACTGGCAACATACGCAAGCCATCGCCTTTTGTTAAGGCTTGTCCTTTTAAGACGTAATCGCCCTCTTTTATTAAAAGATTGCCTGTTGTTCCTAGGTGCTGTTTGAGTGGAATGTAAAAATCCGTGCCGAGAGGCAGATAGCGTAATGGCTGTGAATTAGATTGAGATTTCATTTCTGGTGGATGAATGCCACCTTTGAAATCCCATAATTTACCGGAATTGAAACGAGATAATACGTCCGCCATTTATTCCCCCACAACCAATTTTTTTTCAGAGCCATCGACATTCATTACTGGAATAACGAGTTTTGCATCAAATTTCCAATCCCAATTATCAATATTTTTTTTCACGGGAATCATTAAAATACAATCTGTCGGGCAGGGCGCAACACAAAGCTCGCAACCTGTACAAAGATCGGGAATGATCGTGTGCATTGCTTTATTTGTACCAATAATGGCATCAACGGGACAGGCTTGGATACATTTTGTGCAGCCAATACACATATTTTCATCAATAAAAGCAACTTTCTCGATAGGTTCTTCTATGCCCTCCATTGTTGGTACATCAACCCCTAAAATTTCGGCAATTTTTACGATAGTTGTTTGACCACCTGGAATACATTTTGTGATTTCATCGCCATTGCAAATGGCTTCAGCATAAGGCTTACAACCAGGATAACCACATTGCCCACATTGGCTTTGCGGTAAAATAGCATCAATTTTCTCTACGACAGGATCAGCTTCCACTTTGAGCTTGATTGATGCAAAGCCCAAAATCGCACCGAAAATTAAAGCGAGTAGCGTAATTACGATGAATAAAAAGGTCATTATTTCTTTCTTTTTCCTGAAAAATACTGAGTGAACCCAATAAATAAAATTAACAGAGTTATTATCATTAAAAGGTAAATCATTTTATTATTTTACAAGTCCTGTAAATCCCATAAAAGCGAGGGACATTAAGCCTGCGGTAATTAAAGCAATGGCTGAACCGCGAAAAGTGGCAGGTATATCAGCGGCGACTAAACGTTCACGAAGCGCGGCAAAAAGTACCAATACTAAGGAAAAGCCGAGAGATGCACCAAAACCATAAACGACAGACTCTGTTAAATTATGAGCGAGATTTACATTTAATAATGCGACACCAAGTACTGCGCAGTTTGTAGTTATCAAAGGCAAGAAAATGCCGAGTAAACGATATAATGTTGGACTTGTTTTGTTTATTGCCATTTCGGTAAATTGCACCACTACAGCAATAACTAAAATAAACACTAATGTACGTAAAAAAGTGGCATTTAAGGGAATTAGAATATAGTGATCGACCAAATATGCACAAAGGGAAGCAACAGTTAAAACAAACATTGTTGCTAATCCCATTCCCACAGCCGTTTCAATTTTTTTGGATACACCCATAAAAGGGCAAAGACCTAAGAATTTTACCAATACAAAATTGTTAATTAATGCGGTGCTGATAATCAATAAAATATAGTGCGTCATTATTTTTTGCCTTTTGAATAGGGGCGTTATTATCCCTATTTATGGAAGCAAGAACAATAGAAAATTTTGCTAAGGGGAAATGGTAAGTTGCGATTTTGTTATTGAAATAAAAAACGCAGCTAATCATTTAAACGATTAGCTGCGTAATATTTGGATTAACAATACTCAACTTGATTTATGAATTAAATATAATAAAACCCCTAAAGATCGGCGAGTATCTTAATGACAAAGATTTGTCTTGTAAACATAGAAATAAAAACTTCTGCTTTTTTGTGGATAAATGTTTAGTACATAAAGTCTCTAGACTGTTTTGTACTATAACGATGAATGATATTAATTGCACTTTCTTCAGCTTGTCGTCCGAATTTTTTTATTAGGGATTTTTTTAAACGGTATTTAACATTAAGTACCTGTTTTTCTTTCATTTTTTCCAAAATTAAATCATCACTCGTTGAGATTTCATCTACAAGTTGTAATGCAATGGCTTGTTGTCCAAACCAATGTTCGCCTGTTGCGATTTTATCAATATCTAGGCAAGGGCGATTTTGTGAGACAAATTGTTTGAATAATTTATGTGTTTCTTCCAATTCTTGTTGAAATTTTTGTTTGCCTTTTTCAGTGTTCTCACCCAATACGGTCACTGTACGTTTAAATTCGCCCGCAGTCATTACATCTACATCGACATCGTGTTTTTTCAATAGTCGATGAACATTTGGAATTTGAGCGACAACGCCAATAGAACCAATAACAGCAAAAGGTGCGGATACAATTTTATCGGCAACGCAAGCCATCATATAACCGCCACTTGCAGCCACTTTATCGACGGCAACAGTTAATTTTATGCCTTTTTGTTTTAAGCGAGATAATTGAGAGGCTGCAAATCCATAATTATGCACAATACCGCCTGGGCTTTCTAAACGTAGTAATACTTCGTCTTCTGGTTTTGCTACATTTAAAATTGCTGAAATTTCTTCACGAAGTGCGGTTGTTTCTGAGGCTGAAATATCGCCGCAAAAATCTAATACATATACGCAAGCTTTCTTTTCATCTTCTAAAGTCTCTCCTTTTTTCAATTTTTCTTTGCGTTTTTTAGCATTTTGTTTTTCCGCTTTTTTTTCAGCTTTAGTGCGTTGTTTTTGTTCTTCTTCAGAAAGATTAAAATCACGTAATAAACGAACTTGTTCATTAAATTCTTCTGATAAATCTTTAATTTCTAATTCTCCCACTTTAGACTTGTTATGTTGGCGATAAGAAATAATCAAACCAACAATAGCAAGAATGAGTAATAAAATTGTTAAAATTTCCAGAATAAAAATTCCATAGCCTGTTAAAATATCGTTCAACATTGTTACTCCCGTTGATATTTAATGGATTAAATTTTCACGACACTGGTTTAGTGTGTAGATCGCCAACATAATAAAACATTGTGATTGTTTGCGCTATTTATAACAAAAAATTTTAAATTAATTCTTACTTTTTATTTTCATTTTGGCTAATTTGGCATAGCATAAGCGAGTATTTCATTTATACCAAAGGAGCAATTATGAAATTACGCGCTGTTGTATTAGGTCTTGCCACATTATGCGCAAGTACGGCAACCTTTGCTGGAATGGTTTCCACTTCATCTAACCTTGAGTTTTTAGCGATTGATGGTCAAAAAGCCTCTAAATCTCTCGGAAAAGCTAAGACATTTACTGTAGATGATACCCAAAGCCATCAGGTTGTTGTGCGTTTAAATGAAATTGTTGGTTCAGGATCGAATCAATCTCTTTTTGAATCTAATCCTGTGATTGTGACATTTCAAGGTAATGCTGAAGATTTAGTTATTTCCGCACCAGTTATTCGTAATATTGATAGTGGCGATAAATTCAATCAAATGCCAAATATTACTGTGAAAACAAAATCAGGTAATGCTATTTCAGCGAAAGTGGATGTGTTAAAACAAGAAGGTTTATTCCCAAGTGGTAATGTGCTAAATGATCTTGCTGAATATAATGCGTCTGGTGCAGCGGCATCAGTTTCTAAATTTACTGCAACAACTTCTGCTAATTCAATGGTTGCTGCGCCAGCAGGTAATGCAAAAGCGAATAAAGGAAAAGTGGTTGTTCAGGGCGAAAACGTTGCAGAGCAACAGCTTCAATATTGGTTCCAACAAGCGGATAAAGAAACTCAAACTCGTTTCTTAAACTGGGCAAAATCCCATAAATAATGACCGCACTTTATACAATAAAAAGTGAGCCTTGTTGCTCACTTTTCTATTTTGATAAGGATTTGAAATGAATATTCGGTTAAATACTAAAGTAATTTCTACAATCCCTGTTTTTATTGCCGTAAATATTGCGGCAGTGGGAATATGGTTTTTTGATATTTCTTCGCAATCAATGCCTTTGATTCTAGGGATCATTGCAGGTGGTTTGGTGGATTTGGATAACCGTTTAACTGGACGATTGAAAAACGTATTTTTTACCCTTATTGCCTTTTCTATTTCTTCCTTTATTGTGCAGTTACATATTGGCAAGCCTATCCAATATATTGTGTTAATGACGGTGCTGACATTTATTTTCACTATGATTGGTGCCGTGGGGCAGCGTTATAGCACCATTGCTTTCGGTTCATTAGTGGTTGCGCTTTACACCACATTAACTTATATCCCAGAGGTAAATGTATGGTTTATTAACCCTGTAATGATTTTATGCGGTACCTTGCTGTATAGCGTGGTAACTCTGATTGTTTACCTGTTTTTCCCAAATCGCCCCGTGCAAGAAAGTGTCGCTAAAGCGTTTTGTGCGTTGGGCGAATATTTAGATACCAAATCCTGTTTTTTTGATCCTGACGAAGTGGCTGAGATTGAAAAAAAACACCTCAATTTTGCGATGAAAAATGCGAATGTTGTCACGGCATTTAATATTGTGCGTACCGCACTTTTTTACCGTATTAGAGGGCAACATCGCCATCCTCGTACCCAGAGAATGTTACGTTATTATTTTGCTGCGCAAGATATTCACGAACGCGCCAATTCTACGCATTTTGATTATCAACAAATAACGGAAAAACTAAAAAATACAGATTTGATTTTCCGTATTCAACGTTTGTTAGAGCTACAAGCACAATCCTGTAAAGAAATCACGGCGAGTTTACGTGAAAATAAACCTTATCATTTTAATGAACGTGTGGAACGTGCGCTTTTAGGCACCTTGCATTCCTTTGATCTATATCGAGCACAACATCTTAATGATCAAGATGAACTGATTGATATTCAAACCTTGTTAGATAATTTACAAAGTATTAACTGGCAACTTCGCCAGTTAGCACAAGACACGACGGTTACAGAACAATTAGCTCAAATTCATACGGAACAAATCACTGGGTTAAAAAATATCAGTGCGGTGATTTTTAGCCATTTTACTTTTGAGTCACCGTTGTTCCGTCATGCGGTACGCTTATCTATTGTGGTATTTTTATGTTGTGCAATTGTTGAGTTTTTCCAATTTAATCTGGGTTATTGGATTTTATTGACCACTGTATTTGTGTGCCAACCAAACTATTCTGCAACTAAAGTACGTTTGCGTCAGCGCATTATCGGCACGATATTAGGCGTAGTGGTAGGGTCTTTATTACCTTATTTAAATCCAACCTTAGAATTAAAACTGGGTCTTGTGGTGCTTACAAGCACGTTGTTCTTTTTCTTTCGTAGTAATAATTACAGTTTCTCGACCTTTTTCATCACACTGCAAGTATTGCTCAGTTTTGATGTCATGGGATTTGATACGGCAGCCGCCTTAATGCCTCGTTTACTTGATACATTACTTGGTGCCGCGATTTCATGGTTTGCCGTATCTTACTTATGGCCAGATTGGAAATATTTGCAACTTGATAAAGTGAGCCATCAAGCATTGCGTAGTGATGCGGTGTATTTATTGCATATTATTAGCCAGTTGCAATTTGGTAAAAGTGACGATCTTAAATATCGCATAGCACGTCGCAATGCGCATCAATATGCAGCCGCACTGAGTACAACACTTTCCAATATGAATAATGAACCAGTGAAATATAAGGCATATTTACAGAAAGGTTTTGATTTACTCAAACTTAATTATTCTCTATTAAGCTATATTTCAGCACTGGGAGCTTATCGCGACAGAATGAAAAATTTGCAACAGACCGCACAATTTTTATCTGGTTTTTATCCTGTGGCAAAGAAAATTATCTATACCTTAGAACACATTGAAGAAATACCCGAAGCTATTTTTAACCAACAGCAAGAACGTATTGAAACACATTTAAAAGAATTGGAAAAACAAGAGATGACTGCTGAAGAACGCGCCGTCTTTAGTTTACCGTATCAGCAATTAAATTTGATTACGCAACTCTTACCGCAGTTCTATGAGTATTTTAGGAAAGAGTCTTGTTAAAGAGTATGGGATCGTTATAAAGATAAAAGTGCGGTTGATTTTTGAGAGATTTTAAAACGCTTTGAAAATTGACCGCACTTTATTTTTTATTAAGCAATAACACTGACGAATTAGTTATCATTGCTCCATATTTTTCACTGATTTTAGGAAACCTTGGGCGGTATCAAACACAGAGGATTTTCCCTGAGCTTGTAAAATCATATCAGACATTTCACGGAAAGCACCTTTGCCGCCATTGGTGGAAAGTACATGATCAACAGCATTTTTCACATAAATAGGGGCATCAGCCACCGCAAAAGAAGTTCCACACGCTGCAAAGGCGGGGAGATCTACGCTATCATCGCCAATATAAGCGGTTTGCTCGGCAGTGACGCCTGCTTGTTTCATGAGTTCAAAACAAGCCGTTTCTTTTTCAAGTTTGCCAAGAAAGTATAATTTAATACCAAGATCGGCAATGCGACGGCGTAAAATAGGAGAGTCGCGACCAGAAAGCACTGCCACTTGAATACCTGCATCCATCAGCATTTTTATGCCTAAACCATCGCGAACATGAAAGCTTTTGATGGCTTCACCATTGGCATCATAATGAAGTTGTCCATCGGTGAGCACGCCATCTACATCAGTAATGACAAATTTAATATTTTCTAATTTTTGTTGCATTGAAATTCCTTAGCTTGAAAATTCGACTAAACCCACTACGTGATTTTCATCATTAACAACGACTAGCGAGTGAATTTTTTTCGCTTTCATAAAGTCTTCTGCTTTTGATAAAAATTCGTCTTGATGAATAGTTTTTGGTGAACTTGTCATAAAGTCTTTGGCTGTTTTATTCAGCGTTTCTGCACCATTGGCTGTAAGCGCACGGCGAATATCGCCATCCGTGATAATACCTTTAAGTTGCTCATTTTCCATCACTAAGGCAACGCCCATTCGCCCTTCATTCATGACTGTGAGGCAGTCAGTAAAATTGGTGGTCGGTAAAATTGTTGGTAGGCGAGTTTGCATTTGATCTTTCACTTTACATAATAAACGACGACCAAGACTGCCACCGGGATGGAATTTGGCAAAGTCAGCTGGTTGGAAATTGCGTGCCGTAATGAGCGATACGGCGAGTGCATCACCAAGTGCCAGCGTGACAAGTGCGGATGTTGTTGGCGCGAGATTATTTGGACAGACTTCACGCTCAACAGTTATATCTAGAACATAATCTGCATGGCGTGCGAGCGTGGAATTTTTGTTACTCGTCACAGCAATAATTTTATTACCGAAATTTTTTAAACTTGGAATCAGTTTATTGACATCATCGGTTTCGCCGCTATAGGAAATTAACATCACGATATCAATTGGTTTTAACATACCTAAATCGCCGTGGAAGGCTTCTGTTGGATGTAAAAAGAAACTTGGTGTACCCGTAGAGGCAAAGGTAGCTACCATTTTTTTGCCGATTAAACCCGATTTTCCTATCCCTCCGATTACCAAACGCCCTTCGCAGGCTAAAATAAGATCGATGACTTGATTAAAATCGTCGCCTAAGCGTTGGCTGAGTTGCAAAAGTGCGTTACTTTCCACTGAAAGGGAATCCTGTGCAATTTTTAGATAGTTCATTCTTCGTCCTAAAAGAGCGGTTGAAATTGGCGTTATTTTAGCGGAATCATAAAAAAATACGAATGAAAAATTAGGCATTATTGTTGATAAGATTGATGAAGCAATATTCAAAAATTGGGGATTTTATTGACCGCACTAGTGATTGCCCCTATACTACGCGCCGAGTTGGTTAGACAATCGCTGGTTTATTGAAGCCCTTAACCGTATTTATACGACCTAGTGGGACAAGTAAACGAGAGGAAAGTCCGAGCTACACAGGGCAGAGTGCCGGATAACGTCCGGGCGGCGTGAGCCGACGACCAGTGCAACAGAGAGCAGACCGCCGTGTAAACGGTAAGGGTGAAAGGGTGCGGTAAGAGCGCACCGTGCCGTTGGTAACAACGTGCAGCAGGGTAAACTCCACTCGTAGCAAGACCAAATAGGAACTCAATGGGTGGCCCGTCCAGAGTTCGGGTAGGTTGCTTGAGCGGCAGAGTAATTTGTCGCCTAGAGGAATGATTGTCCACGACAGAACTCGGCTTATCGACCAACTCAAAATTTTTGTGGAAATGACCGCACTTTAGTTTGTTTTTCGGAATAGATTAAAGTGCGGTTATTTTTTGACGAATATTAAATTATTTTTCGTTTAATACACGTGGAAATAAAATATTATTTTCCAAATGAATATGGTGCATTAAATCATCAATAAATTCATTAATACCGCTATATAAGGCTTTCCAACTGAAACAAGCATCTGCTGGTGGCGTGCAGTTATTAGTAAGCGATTTGATCACTTCTACATCTTGTCCCGCTTCATCGTGTTCCATTTCCATTACACGAATTGGCATTGAGGCCATAGCATAATTCCCCATTTTGATCATTGGGAACAAAATTTGTTCTTCTTTCATTAAATGCTGGCTAAGTTCAGCATAAATTTTTTCTAATTGTGCGGCTACGCCGACAGGGCAGTCATCACGATCACCATGTACATTTTCTACTTTCTCCGCCAATGTAATTAATTCAGGGAGTTGTTCACGGTGGCGATTATGAAAACGAGTAATAATGTGATCGATCATCTCTGCATAAGATGCCGAAGTCCAATCTTTATCATTATTTTCTGCTTTACTTTGTTGTAAATCAGTTAAACGTTTTTCAATTTCAGCAAGGTTAAGATTCTTTTGTTGTGCCGCGACTTCTAATAATACAGAACCTCCGCAGCAAAAATCTAAATCATATTCACGAAAAATTTTAGTTGCACCTGGAATTGAAACAGCGAGTTCGCTAAGTTTTTGTTGGGCAAAAGACATAAATCACTCCTATATTGATTAAGTAAAAATAAATCCGATAAAAATGGTAGGATATTTTTCTGATTATGAAAAGTAGAGAGATTTATTTATTGATTAAATTATGATTTAAATCAATAAAAATACCTCATAATAATCAGCTCAAAATTTATGGTTATTTACATAAATAGGATTAATTATCACTAATGAGCCAGCTTTAAATTCATTATGTATTTTTTTATATAATTGATTTTTAAGAATTTAGGAAAATACTGATTTTCATCAATATTATTGATTGTGTTTATAAAGTGAAATCTTTTAGAATGACGACAAATCAAATTTAACGCATAACTCCGAGCTTGTTTAGCCTAAGTTTCATCGAAATACGGCGACAAGCCAATAACGCCGTGTGTTATTCAGGGATACGCTGGAAACGGTTTATCCTCTCCATATTTAGAAAGGTGTAAAATGCAATCCATTCCTATTAAAAACGTAGGAGAGTCTCGTTTAGTCGATCCTTTCCAACGCCAATATTACTATCTACGACTGTCGATTACCGATCAGTGTAATTTTCGTTGTACTTATTGTTTACCTGATGGTTATCAACCCGAAGCTAACAAACCGAGTTTCTTAACCTTAAAAGAAATTACCCATCTTGCTCAAGCGTTTGCTGAAATGGGTACAGAAAAAATCCGTTTAACAGGTGGCGAACCAACTTTACGTAAAGATTTTATTTCCATTGCTGAAAGCATTGCTAATATTGATGGAATCCGTCAATTGGCTGTCACGACAAACGGCTATCGCATGGCAAAAGATGTGGCTGATTGGAAGCAAGCAGGAATTACGTCTATTAATGTCAGCGTGGATAGTCTTGATCCAAAAATGTTCCATCAAATTACGGGAATCAATAAATTTGATGACGTGATGCGTGGTATCGATCGGGCATTTGAAGTGGGCTATAACAAAGTCAAAGTTAATTCAGTTTTAATGAAAAATCTGAATGATAAAGAATTCGAGCAATTCCTTGCTTGGGTAAAACATCGCCCAATTCAAATGCGCTTTATTGAGTTAATGCAAACGGGCGAAATGGATAGTTTCTTTGATAGATACCATCTTTCTGGACAAGTCTTAGCGGATAAATTGCTGAAAAATAGTTGGACATTACAGCATAAATCCCACACGGATGGTCCTGCTAAAGTCTTTACACATCCTGATTATGCAGGCGAAATTGGCTTAATTATGCCTTATGAGAAGAATTTCTGTGCAAGTTGCAATCGTTTAAGAGTGTCAGCAAAAGGTAAACTTCATCTCTGTTTATTTGGCGAAGAAGGCATTGAATTACGTGATTTATTGCAGTCGCACGAACAGCAAGCTATTTTACAAGCACGTATTTTTGCCGCACTGCAAGGCAAACGTGAACATCATTATTTGCATATCGGCGATACTGGTGTAAGAAATCATTTAGCTTCTATTGGTGGCTAAAAAGCAAAGTGAGATGAATGGTAATATTCATCTGCTTCCTTTTGTCGCTTATTTAAAACATTTAATATTTTAACCGCACTTTTATTATATTATGACTACATTTACACATATCAATTCTCAAGGCGAAGCCAATATGGTGGATGTTTCTGCTAAAGCGGAAACCGTTCGTGAAGCCCGTGCTGAAGCCATCGTAACTATGTCAAAAGAAACCCTTGCTATGATCGTGGAAGGTAAACATCACAAAGGCGATGTATTTGCTACAGCACGTATTGCAGGTATTCAAGCTGCAAAACGCACTTGGGAGCTTATCCCGCTTTGCCATCCGTTGTTACTTTCTAAAGTAGAAGTGAATTTGGAACCGTTACTTGAAACAAATCGAGTTCGCATTCAATCTCTTTGCAAATTAACTGGAAAAACTGGCGTAGAAATGGAAGCTCTAACCGCTGTAAGCGTTGCCGCTTTAACCATTTACGATATGTGTAAAGCTGTGCAGAAAGACATTGTGATTGAGCAAGTTCGCCTGTTAGAAAAGAGCGGTGGAAAATCTGGCCATTTTGTGGCGGAGGAAAAATAAGATGTTAAATGTATTATTTTTTGCTCAAACTCGTGAATTAATTGGCGTTGATGCCATTCAATTAGAAGATGATTTTGCCACTGCGGAAGCGGTGCGTGAACACCTTGCTCAAAAGGGCGATAAATGGGCGTTAGCGTTAGAAAAAGGCAAGCTTTTAGTGGCAATTAATCAAACTTTGATGCCATTAGAAAGTGCGGTCAAAAATGGCGATGAAATTGCTTTTTTCCCACCAGTAACAGGGGGCTAAATGACGGATATTCAAATTTCGGTACAAGAACAGCCTTTTGATCAAAATGCCGTTTATCAATGGCTTTCTGAGCTACATTCGGTTGGCGCAACGGTTATATTTGTTGGTAAAGTACGCGATCTTAATTTAGGCGATACAGTATCTAGTTTGTATTTAGAACATTATCCCGCAATGACTGAAAAAGCGTTGAATGAAATTGTTGCACAAGCGAAAGCCCGTTGGGATATTCAACGTGTATCGGTAATTCATCGTGTCGGGCTTTTACAAACTGGTGATGAAATTGTGTTGGTGGGGGTAAGTTCCGCGCATCGTGGAGATGCTTACCACGCTAATGAATTTATTATGGATTTTTTAAAATCCAAAGCTCCGTTCTGGAAAAAAGAACAAACCAATCAAGGCGAGCGTTGGATTGAAGCAAGAGAGAGCGATAAAGAAGCATTAGAAAAATGGTAATCGCTTACCTGCACCCTAATTCATTAAGGTGCAGATTAAATATTTTCATTTATGTTATTTTGATAACGCGCCACTTCCCCAAGTTTGCACTTCTTCAGGGCGGTTTATTTGAAGCAAGAAACGTTTGTTGGGCTGAGCTTGCGGTTGAATTTCTTTTTCTGCTGGTGTGGAGAAAGAAATCCCACCTTTTAGCAACTGCTGAACACTACCTGTATTAAATACTGCACCTTTCCAGCCTAAGCTAAAGTCGTAGCCTGATGCGATCCAAAATTCTGTGTTTTGTCGAACAAGATGGCTATATTTCGGCATAATGGCAATATGCACTAACACACGATCACCAAGACTATTAAGTTCAAATTTCTTCACTGTGCCAACTTCTACACCTCGATAAAGAATTGGCGAACCTTCACTTAAATTCATCGCATCACGTGTTTCTAAAATAAACGGCGTGCCATTGCTAAATTTATTACGCTGTGGTGCCGTTTGCGCTAAATTAAATTGTGTTTTTGTGTTTCCATTACCAATTTCAATATCAATATAAGGCTGTAATAAACTATCAAGGTTATCTATTCCGCCTGCCGAAATTTGTGGCGAGATTATCGTAAAATTAGCCCCTTCTTTTGCAATTATATTCATATAATTTGGATTTATTAGGGCTTTTGCAGTGATGCGTTTTGCTTTTGCATCAAGCTGAATACTGTCAATTTGCCCCACATCTAAACCAAGATAGCGCAGATTCATTCCTTTGCTAAGATTAGTTGCATCATCTGTGATTAATGTAATTACAAACCCAATGGATTTTGCATAACTTTCATTTGCATAAAGTGTTCGATTATTGCCTGAACCGCCATTATCAAAGCTAATCGCCCCTTTTAAGGAACGTGCAAGTGGCGTTGCTTGAATACTAATGCCTTTTGGACTTACATCTATTTTTGCCGCACTTTCTACCCAAAAACGGCTTTTATCTGTCAATAAATGTTGATAAGCAGGATAAATATAAATGTCTACATCAAAGTTATTTGTTTTAGGTTTAATACTTAAAATTTTTCCTACTTCAAATTGACGATATAGTACAAGAGAGCCCTTATCAATACTTGGTAAAGTTTGGGTATGTAAGGTTATCGTTGGCGTAAGAATATTTCCTGTGATGCCATGTTCAGCATTGCTGATATTTTGATAAAGCGGATAACTGGTTTTAGCTTTTCCCAAAGCTTGTTTTGTTAGCACTCGAACGCCGCCTTGTAACCATTTTTCTGGTGTCGCGGATTCAAAACGCAATCCATCTAATCCAACGCTTATATCAAAATTGGTTGCTGCCACAAATTGTGTATTTTCGTGAATTAAATTGCGGTATTCAGAGGCAATTGCTGCTTTAAATTGTACGCCATTTACATCTATTGTTTGTGAAACAATTTGCCCAATTATCATATTGTTATAAAACACATTTTGCCCTTCGCTTACACCATAATTTTCTGGCGCAGTAAGGGTTAAAACTAACGTGTTAGGCGCATTGAGTAATAATTCATTTTCTTTAATCACGTTAAATTGATGTTTAGTTTCGCCGTCTCCTGCAATCACATCAAAATATTCGCCACGAAAGAATTTTTTTGGTTCTGCTAAATTGCCAAGATCCATTTTTTTATTGCGTAGGACAATTTTGCTATTCGCTTTAAACAAAGAGGCTTGGTTTGGATCTATCAATAAACTGCCCTCTAAAATTTCATCGTTATTTTCTACCGCACTTAGCTTGGCAAGAATCCCTATAGCATTATCTTGAGAATAAACTTCCGTTTGCCCTACAATAAGAGCGGAAGAGGCAGGAATTGTTACCTTAATTTCAATCCCACGTTTAGCCGCTTTTAAATTGGTATAGAGCGTGAAATGACTATTTTCATCTGTTTTTGGGCTGTCAGCTGGAGAGTCAAAAGAAACCGCCCCCTGTACAACTGCATTTAAACTTTCTACATTTAGGTTTAAGCCTGATGGGCTAATGTTTGCGTTAATGCCACTAATATTCCAAAAGCGTGAATCTTTTTTCACAAACTTGGCATAGGCTTTATCAATAACCACATCTATTTCTACTTTATTGTTTTTATTAATACGGTAATCATAGATTTTTCCTACAGGTAATTTTTTAAAATACACAGACGCACCAATAGAAATCGAACCTAAATCATCAGAAATTAAGTGAATTAATAAATCTCCTGCGGAAACTTGCGCAATAGGGCCTTGTTCTTCTGCTATAAATTCATCTTCACGATCGCCATCACCTGGTTGAAGAGTAATGTAATTACCTGACACGAGAGAATCTAATCCTGAAATGCCAGCAAGAGAAACATTTGGTTGCACAAGCCAAAATTTTGTATTTTCACGCAAAATACTTGATGCTTCAGGATTGATATTGGCTACAACTTCCACTTTTTGTAGGTTATCAGTGAAATGAACTTCTTTTACTATGCCAATTTGTAATCCTTGATAACGAATTTGAGTTTTATCCGCAACGATACCTGAACCATTGGTAAAGGTAATCGTAATGCTAGTGCCGCGTTCTTTCACAATTTGGAAGAATAAAATTGCCCCGATACATAATGCGATAAAAGGCAATAGCCAAAAAGGCGAAATGCGTTTTGTTTTACGTAAGTTCGCTGTTCTTTCTTGATATTTTTCTTCTATTGAGGAGGAATTATTTTTCTCTGTCATAAATTTTCCAAATTAATTTGCTATCAAATTGTGAGGTGGAAAGCATAGTGCAAAATACGGCTGCACCAAAATAAAATGCGCCTGGCCCTACGGTAAAATTAATGATTTCTCCGCGTGTGACAAGCGACATCATTAAGGCTAATACAAATAAATCAAGCATAGACCAGCGTCCAACAAAATGTACTAGATGCAATAAACGCATTTGCCATTTAATAGAATGTTGCCATTTAAAATGCACGCAAGCAAGTAAGTAAAGCATAATAAAAATTTTGCTGATAGGCACGAAAATACTGGCAAAAAATACAACAAAAGCAACAAAATAACTACCTGATTTAACAAATGCAATAACCCCAGAAATTAAAGTATCTTCAGATAATGCGCCTGTTAAATAAATGCCAGATATAGGTAATAAATTTGCAGGAAAAAGCATAATAATCCCTGCAATTAAGGTTGCCCAAGTTGCTTGTAATTTTAGCTTATCCGATGTATTAAGAGGCGATTGGCAGCGGGGACAACAAATTTTTTGTTGATGATCGTAATGGATAGATTTTTGCGTGAATGTGTAATGGCAAGCAGGACATAATTCAACAGCTTGTTTTGTATAAACTGAAGTGCATTCAGGATAAAATTCCTGCCATAAGGCGGAAAGATTAAGTTTGATAAAAAGCAGCGTAGTTAAAAGTGCGGTAAAAATAAAAGGAATTAAATAAATATTAATTTCTAATGTTGCATATTCGCGTACTTTAAATATGGTTACTCCGAGTGCCACTAAATAAACATCAAACATTACCCAAGCTTTAATGTAACCAAGAAATAGTAAAACACTACGAGGTTTTATCTGAAAAATCTTAGCCAGCCAAAGCATAATAACTAAAAGTGCAAACGTAATCGGCATTACTACTGCACAAATAAAGATCATAAACGCAGTGTATTCATAACCACCTACTGCCATTTTCCAAATGCCATCCCAAATAGAGGCATCAATTTTAATACCCAATAAATGTAAACTCAATAAGGGGTAGTTCAAGGAAAAGGGCATTAATATCAAAATAGATAATGCAATCATTGCACAACGATGTAATGACCATCTCGTACCACTTTCTAATAGATGATGACAACGTGGGCATTCGGCTTGTTCATTTGATTGAAGAATAGAAGGCACGTTAATGCAAGCATCACATTCTGTGCATTTTAAAATTTTAAATGGAGGCGAAGTTAGCTTTGTTTTAGGCACGCTTGTGGTCTTTCTTTATAAATCAAAAACGTGCCATTCTATCGTTGTTTTAACGTATTTGTGAAGTCTTGGCGTTATTTTTGTGTGAAATTTATTCAGCATAACGGGATCCGTTGTTAATTTTGTAAAAAGTGCGATAAACTAGGCAAATCTTTATTTTATTAATAGCCTCAAGGATATAACTATGACTGAAACACAATTATCATCTCAAGTTACAGATGTGCAAACGGAAGTGCAAAAATTAACCAACGCAAAAGCTATCATTACTTATTTAGCAGAAAAATTTCCTCTTTGCTTTGTTTTAGAGGGCGAAGCAAAACCATTAAAAATAGGTTTATTTCAAGATTTAGCTGAAGCATTACAAGATGATGAACGCGTAAGTAAAACCCAATTGCGTCAGGCTCTTCGCCAATACACATCAAATTGGCGTTATTTATATGGCTGTCGTGAAGGTGCAGTGCGTGTTGATTTACAGGGTAATCCTGCGGGTGTATTAGATGCAGAACACGTTGCTCACGCTGCACAGCAACTTGCTGAAGCGAAAGCGCGTTTTGCGGAAAAACGTAAAGCAGAAGCTGCAGCTAAAAAAGCACAACAAAAAAAGCATCCGCATAAACCTGCGAATAAAAACCTTAAAAAAGAGAGTAAATTATCACTAAGTGCGGTTGATTTTTCACAAATTTCTGTTGGTTCTGTTGTGAAAGTTAAAGCTGGAGATAATGCTAAAAAAGCAACAGTGGTAGAAGTATTAAAAGATTCAGCACGTGTTGAACTTGAAAACGGTTTGATTATGAACGTTGCTGCAGATCGTTTATTTGCTTAATAAATAAAAATTGACTCGGAAATGGTTATGAAATTTAAAATGTCAAAAAATGTGATTTGTTATACGTGGTTATCGGTGTGTTTGAGCAGTGCAATTCCTGCATTTGCTGTACAACCTACATTAAAACCAAGTGACATTAGTATTCCAGCGATAAGTGAAGAAAGCCAGTTGGCAACTAAGCGTGCAACGACAAGATTAACTCAATCCCATTATCGTAAGATTAAATTAGATGATGATTTTTCCGAGAAAATTTTTGATCGTTATATTAAAAATTTAGATTTTAACCACAATACTTTTTTGCAGTCTGATATAGACGAACTTCGTCAAAAATATGGTACTAAGTTAGATGAACAGTTGAATCAAGGCGATCTTTCTGCGGCGTTTGACATTTATGATGTAATGATGAAACGTCGCTATGAACGTTATACTTATGCGTTATCTTTATTAGATAAAGAGCCTGATTTAAATGGTCAAGATCAAATTGAAATTGATCGTGAAAAAGCGGCTGCGCCACAAACTGAAGTTGATGCAAATAAACTTTGGGATGCTCGTGTAAAAAATGACATTATTAATCTTAAATTAAAAGATAAAAAATGGTCAGAAATCAAAGCAAAGCTTACAAAACGCTATAATTTAGCCATTCGTCGTTTAACGCAAACAAAAGCAGACGATATTGTTCAAATTTATTTGAATGCTTTTGCGCGTGAAATTGATCCTCACACCAGTTATCTTTCCCCAAGAACAGCAAAAAGTTTTAATGAAAGTATAAATCTTTCTTTGGAAGGCATTGGGACTACTTTACAATCAGAAGATGATGAAATTAGCATCAAATCTCTTGTACCTGGTGCGCCAGCGGAACGTAGTAAAAAGCTGCATCCTGGGGATAAAATCATTGGTGTTGGGCAAGCAACAGGCGATATTGAAGACGTTGTTGGTTGGCGTTTAGAAGATTTGGTAGAAAAAATTAAAGGGAAAAAAGGCACTAAAGTTCGCTTAGAAATTGAGCCTGCTAAAGGGGGAAAATCACGTATTATTACTTTGGTTCGTGATAAAGTCCGTATTGAAGATCAAGCGGCTAAACTAACCTTTGAAAAAGTGTCAGGAAAAAACATTGCGGTAATAAAAATTCCAAGTTTTTATATTGGATTAACCGAAGATGTCAAAAAACTACTGGTTAAATTAGAAAATCAAAAAGCTGAGGCTCTTATTGTTGATTTACGTGAAAATGGCGGTGGTGCATTAACGGAAGCGGTGGCGTTAAGTGGTTTATTTATTGCCGATGGCCCTGTTGTGCAGGTTCGCGATGCTTATCAGCGTATTCGTGTTCATGAAGATGATGATGCTACGCAACAATATAAGGGGTTATTATTTGTGATGATTAATCGTTACAGTGCTTCCGCATCAGAAATTTTTGCTGCAGCAATGCAAGATTATCGTCGAGGTATTATCATCGGGCAAAATACTTTTGGTAAAGGTACGGTGCAACAGAGTCGTTCGTTAAATTTTATCTATGATTTAGATCAGAGTCCGTTGGGTGTTTTGCAATATACTATTCAAAAATTTTATCGCGTTAATGGTGGTTCAACCCAATTAAAAGGTGTTGCAGCCGATATTAATTTCCCCGAAATTATAGATGCGAAAGAATATGGGGAAGATAAAGAAGATAATGCGCTTGCTTGGGATAAAATCCCATCAGCGAGTTATATGGAAGTAGGAAATATCGATTATATTGATAATGCAGTAAATATTCTAAATGAAAAACATCTTGCTCGTATTGCTAAAGATCCTGAATTTGTTGCATTGAATGAAGAATTGAAAGTGCGAAATGAACGCCGAGATCGAAAATTTCTATCATTGAATTATAAAATGCGTAAAGCAGAGAATGATAAAGATGATGCAAGACGTTTAAAAGATTTGAACGAACGTTTTAAACGTGAGGGTAAGAAAGCATTGAAAGATATTGATGATTTGCCGAAAGATTACGAAGCACCAGATTTCTTCTTAAAAGAAGCTGAAAAAATGGCAGCTGATTTCGTTATCTTTAATTCAGATCAGAAAATTAATCAAGCAAACGGCCTATCCGAAGCAAAAACGGAAAGTAAAAAATAAATACTAAATGGTTTTGACCGCACTTTGTTTGAGAAAAGCAACAAGTGCGGTGATTTTAATAAAGGTTTAGGAAATGGTAGTGTTTAAAAGCACCTTAAAGTTATCATTATTCGCCTTATCATTATCTATGATGATGTCGGGTTGTGTTTTAGTAGGTTTGAGCAAAAATGACCAATCTAAATCATTGTACGGCATTAATCTTTCCCATTTGTCACTCGCAGAAAGAAAAGAGCTTGAAGAAGCCATTTATGCGGATCAGCAACGTTTAACGGAAGAAAAACAAACATTGCTTAATATGACGCTAACACACGAAATAGGCGATCATAAGTTACAATTTAAGCCTTTACTCGCACGTTTATATGCTTCTCGTAAATATGCCCCGTTATGGACTGACAATGCGGCAGCTCGTCAATTGTTACGTGATTATGCGGCAATGGTGGCAAGCGGTATTTCAAAATCGTCGGCAACTTCACTAGAAACATTGGCATTGGTAGAACAACAAGGCGGATTGGTTTATGATGTGTTATTAAGTGATATTTTGTTAGATTACTTATATTACACACAAAATGTTCGTTCTCAAGCATCTAATTGGTTGTATTCATCTGCTCAGTATCAAGCACAACAGCCTGAAAATGATCATATTCAACGCTGGTTAAGTGCGGTGGAAAATAATCAACTTCTTGATTTCATACAAAGTTTAGCGGGAGAAAATCATTTATATCGCCAAACAGTTCAATCATTGCCGATGTTTATTCCGACTTCTAAAGAATCAAATATTGCTCAAAAATTGGCAATGAATGCACAGCGTTTACGTGTGATTCCTGATTTTCATAATGGAATTTTTGTGAATATTCCAAGCTATAAATTACAGTATTATCGTGATGGCGATTTAATTTTAGAATCTCGGGTAATTGTTGGCACAGATTCGCGCAGGACACCTGTAATGTATAGCAAATTAAGTAATGTGGTTGTAAATCCACCTTGGAATGCGCCAATTCGCTTAATTAATGAAGATTTATTGCCAAAAATGAAAGCCGATCCAAATTATATTACGGAGCATAATTATTCAATTTTAGATAATCAAGGCAATGTTGTTGATCCTGCTTCTATTGATTGGGAATCTATTGGTAATAAATTTCCTTATCGAGTTCGACAAGCGGCTGGCGATAGTGCGTTAGGTAATTATAAATTTAATATGCCAAGTTCTGATGCAATTTATTTACACGATACGCCAAATCGCGGATTGTTTAATCGTAAAAATCGAGCGTTAAGTTCTGGTTGTGTGCGTGTTGAAAAATCTGATCAATTGGCAAGTATTTTATTAAAAGAAGCAGGTTGGACAGAAACTCGAAAAAATACAGTATTAGCAAGTAAAAAAACCACTTCTGCGCCGATACGCTCGGATAATCCTGTTTTTTTATATTATGTTACTGCGTGGATTGAAAACGGAAATATTGTAAATTTACCTGATATTTATGGTTATGATCGTCAGATTAATCTTGCTGAGATTAATTGGGATCTCGTAAAAAAATATCTTCAATAAAATAAGGGAGCTATAATGAATTATGTGGATCAGAATAAACGAAGATGGTTATCGCTGGGCGGTATTGCGTTAGGAATATCTATTTTACCAAATTCTGTATTAGCAATGGTTTCAACACCTAAACCTCGTATTTTAACTTTCCGCAACATTAATACGGGCGAAAGATTAAGTGGCGAGTTTTCTTTAGCAAAAGGTTTTTCGCCTGCGATGTTAAAAAAATTGGATTATTTAATGCGTGATAAAAGGACAAATCAAGTGCATAAAATGGATCCAAATTTATTCCATAAATTTTATAATATCCAAACTAATTTAGGCTTACGCAATGCTGAAATTGAAGTAATTTGTGGTTATCGTTCAGCCTCTACTAATGCAATGCGTCGTCGCCAAAGTCGTGGCGTAGCGAAAAATAGTTATCACATTAAAGGAAAAGCCATTGATTTTCGTATTGCAGGTGTGCCTTTGATTAAAGTGAAATCTTCTGCGGAAAGTCTGCGAAATGGTGGCGTGGGTTATTATCCAACCAGTAATTTCATTCACGTAGATACAGGCCCTGTGAGAACTTGGAAAGGCGTGTAAAACAAATGTAAAATTAACCGCACTTTTGTGCGGTTTTTCATTGGAAAAGATATGTTATTTGACAGCCATCTTCATTTAGACCAACTCTCTGATGAGAATATTCAGAAAACACTTGGTGATTCAAGGCTTACTGGTATGCTTGCGGTAAGTACTAATCTCAACAGTGCTAAAAAACTGCTGAATTTAAAACAGACTTACCCAAAGAAACTTTATATTGCAGCTGGTTTTCATCCTGAACAGCAATTACCTAGTTTAGAAGAACAAAAAAAATTATTTCAATGGATTGACGAACATTATTCCTTGATTTCTGCTATTGGCGAGGTGGGCTTGCCACATTATTCTAAACGAGAAAATCCGAATTTAGATTACGCGCCTTACATTGAATTACTGGAGCGATTTATTCTGATAGCGAAAAAATGGGATTTACCGTTAAATTTGCATATTGTACATAACGATGTAGAAATTGCCCTTGAATTATTGCAGAAACACAAAATTCAACGGGCTCATTTTCACTGGTTTAAGACAGATGAAAAATCTTTTCAGAAATTTTTCTCTACCCCCTATTTTGCAAGCCTAGCCCCTGATATTTTATGGAACCCTAAAACCCAATATGTCGCACAACATTTACCCTTAAATCGCTTGATGATTGAAACGGATAGCCCTTGGCAACACGAAGGATTTGAACGTGCGGGCATTTCTGAACAATTATTGGCAGTCTTGCAAAAACTAGCTGAATTAAAGTCTTTGCCATTACATTCTGTTCAAAAGCAAATCCTTTTGAATACTCAACAGTTTTATCGATTATAAGGAGCAAAAATGAATATCGAAATTATCCCCGTTACCGCATTCCAACAAAATTGTTCTTTGATTTGGGATGATGAAAAAAATGCCGCAATTATTGACCCAGGTGGCGAAGCCGAACGCCTAATTCAACGCATTGAAGAACTGGATTTAAATCTCAAAGTGATTTTGATTACCCATGGTCATTTAGATCATGTTGGCGCAGCCATGCAGTTAAAACAACATTTTGGCGTTGAAATTTGGGGTTCTAATGAAAAAGATAAATTTTTATTTGAGAGTTTACCCGAGCAAGCCCAACGTTTTGGCTTGCCAAATATTGACGCTTTTTTGCCTGATCGTTGGTTTAATCAAGAAGGTGAAATTTTAAAATTAGATGGTTTTAATTTCGAGATTTTACATTTACCAGGGCATACACCTGGGCATATTGGTTTCATTGAACATGAGAAAAAAGTGGCATTTACAGGCGATGTATTATTTCAAGGCGGAATTGGTCGCACCGATTTTCCTCGTGGCGACTATGAAACATTGATTTCTTCAATCCGAACAAAATTGCTCCCATTAAATGACGATCTTATTATTATCGCTGGACACGGATCTTACACAACCATTGGGCAAGAAAAGCGGAGTAATCGATTTTTAAATCCTAAATCCTAAATTTTAATACAAGTAAAAATAACCGCACTTTGTTTAAGAGATGAAGTGCGGTTTTTTATTGTTTGAAATCTAAAGAGTTTGAACTAGATCACAAATTTGTAACAATTTCTGATAAGAGGCTTATTTCCGTTGCAATCCTATGTATAATGCATAAAAAATGGAGCGAAAATATTGCTTCAAATATCATAATAAAGAGGTAATTATGCAGCAAAACAAGGCGTTTGATGATTGGTTAGCCAGCACAGCATTAGGCGGTGCAAATCAATCCTATATAGAAGAACTTTATGAAAGCTATTTGAGTGATCCACAGTCGGTGGAGGAAAGCTGGCGAAAAACCTTTGATTCTTTGCCAAAAACCACCGCACTTGAACAGCCTCATACACCAGTACGAGATTATTTTCGTCGCTTAGCGCGAGAAAATCATAATGAAGCGGTGACAGTGATAGATCCTGCTGCTGGTGCAAAATTAGTGAAAGTTCTACAATTTATCAATGCCTATCGTTTCCGTGGCCATTTAGAGGCTAATCTCGATCCCCTCAATTATTATCGTTGGAAAGTATCTTCCGTCCCTGAATTAGATTATCGCCATCACGGTTTTACTGAACAAGATCTCAACGAAACTTTCAATATAAATCATTACGTTTATAAACGCGATACCATTAAACTTGGCGAATTAGCTCAAATGTTGAAAGAAACATATTGTGGCTCAATTGGCTTGGAGTTTATGCACGTGCAGGATATGGAGCAGAAAATGTGGCTCCAGAGCAAGATGGAAAGCCTGTTAGATAAACCGCTTTTTACATCTGAAGAACGTGTCAATTTTCTTCGTGAACTTACGGCAGCAGACGGTTTAGAACGTTATCTTGGTGCGAAATTCCCTGGGGCGAAACGCTTTTCTTTAGAAGGAAGTGATGCGTTTATTCCATTGATGAAAGAAATTATTCGCCATTCTAGTCGTCAAGGGGTAAATGATGTGGTAATGGGAATGGCACACCGTGGGCGTTTGAATATGCTTGTGAATGTATTAGGTAAAAAGCCTGAAAATTTATTCGATGAATTTGCAGGTAAACATTCCAGTGAACGTACGGGGGATGTGAAATATCATCAAGGTTTTTCTTCTGATTTCGCCGTAGATGATAAGCGAGTTCACTTAACTTTGGCATTTAATCCATCCCATTTGGAAATTGTAAGCCCTGTTGTGATTGGTTCTGTTCGATCTCGACAAACTCGTATGAATGATACAGAACATAGCAAAGTGCTTGCTATTACTGTTCACGGAGATTCAGCTGTGGCAGGACAGGGGGTTGTTCAAGAAACATTGAATATGTCAAATGCCCGTGGTTACAGTGTGGGCGGTACTATTCGCATCGTGATTAATAACCAAATTGGTTTTACGACATCTAATCCGAATGACATGCGTTCCACAGAATATTGCACCGATATTGCAAAAATGATTCAAGCGCCGATTATTCATGTTAATGGCGATGATCCTGAAGCGGTGGCATTTGCTGCGCGTATGGCGGTGGAATATCGTAATTTATTCAAACGAGATATTTTTATTGATTTAATTTCTTATCGTCGCCATGGTCATAACGAAGCCGATGAGCCATTAGCTACTCAACCAATGATGTATAGCATCATCAAAAAACATCCTACACCTCGTAAAGTTTATGCGGATCGCTTAGTTTCAGAAGGCGTGATGACTGAAGAACAAGTCACCGAGATGGCGAATGATTATCGCGATGCGCTAGATAATGGCGATCGCGTGGTATCTGAATGGCGTGAAATGGATACGGCAAAAATGGATTGGTTGCAATATCTCAACTATGATTGGACTGCGCCGTATGAAAGCAAATTTTCACAGGAACGTTTTTTAACGCTTGCTAAACGTGTGTGTGAATATCCTGAAAGTTTACGTGCGCATCCTCGTGTAGAAAAAATCTATAATGATCGTAAAGCAATGTATCAAGGCGAAAAATTGCTCGACTGGGGCATGGCTGAAACCATGGCTTATGCAACCTTGCTTGATGAGGGTGTTAATGTTCGTTTATCAGGCGAAGATGCGGGACGAGGTACTTTTTTCCATCGTCATGCCGTTGTGCATAATCAAAATGATGGTACGGGGTATGTACCATTAACACATTTACACGCCAATCAAGGTCGTTTTGAAGTATGGGATTCGGTACTTTCTGAAGAATCTGTTCTTGCTTTTGAATATGGCTACGCAACAACAGATCCAAAAACTTTAACCATTTGGGAAGCGCAATTTGGCGATTTTGCTAATGGTGCGCAAATTGTTATCGACCAATTTATTAGCTCTGGCGAACAAAAATGGGGCAGAATGTGTGGTTTAGTTATGTTATTGCCTCATGGCTATGAGGGACAAGGCCCTGAACATTCTTCCGCACGTCTTGAACGTTATTTGCAACTTTGCGCAGAACAAAATATGCAAGTTTGCGTGCCATCAACACCAGCACAGGTGTATCACATGTTGCGTCGCCAGTCTTTACGTAAAATGCGCCGTCCATTGATTGCCATTTCCCCAAAATCTTTACTACGTCATCCATTGGCAGTGTCCAGTTTAGACGAGTTGATTAATGGAACTTTCCAAACGGTAATTGGAGAAATTGACGAGCTTGATCCTAAAGATGTAAAACGTGTGGTAATGTGTTCAGGTAAAGTTTATTACGATTTACTTGAACAACGTCGTGCAAATAATCAGAAAGATGTAGCGATTATTCGTATTGAGCAGCTTTATCCCTTCCCACATGAGGATGTGAAGAAAGCGCTTGAGCCTTATGCGCATGTCACGGATTATGTATGGTGCCAAGAAGAACCACTTAACCAAGGGGCTTGGTATTGCAGCAAACATAATTTTGAATCAGCAATTCCAGAATCCGTTAAACTCAAATATGCAGGGCGTCCAGCTTCAGCTTCGCCAGCTGTGGGTTATATGTCGCTTCACACTAAACAGCAAAAACAGTTAGTGGAAGATGCGTTGAGTTTTTAAAGTGCGGTTAATTTAATAAAGGTTTTTATATCTTTGCTTTCCTCTGTAAATAGGGGAGCCAAGATAATTAAGATATAGAGTAAAAAAGAAGAAAAGGAAAAATAAAATGACAATCGAAATTCTTGTTCCAGACCTACCTGAATCAGTTGCTGATGCAACTGTTGCCACTTGGCATAAAAAACTGGGCGATACTGTGAAACGTGATGAGGTTATTGTGGAAATTGAAACGGATAAAGTCGTGCTAGAAGTTCCCGCACTTTCTGATGGCGTGTTGGCAGAAGTTGTTCAAGCTGAGGGCGAAACAGTGGTGAGTAAACAGTTGCTAGGCAAAATTTCTACGGCTCAAGAAGGAGATGTCAGTTCAGCGACGTTAAAAGCAACGAATGAACCCACACCATCAGATCGTCAAAATGCAGCAATTGAAAATAGTCATAATCATAATGCGGATCAGAGCCCTGCAATTCGTCGTTTATTAGCAGAACATGATTTACAAGCAAATCAAATTCAAGGTTCGGGTGTGGGTGGTCGTTTAACACGTGAAGATATTGAACGTGAAATTGCAAAACGACAAGCACAGCAAGTGAAACAAGAAGCTGCCACTGAGCAAAATACAATTAGTACGGTGGCTTATAGCGCACGTTCTGAAAAACGTGTGCCAATGACCCGTTTGCGTAAACGTATTGCTGAACGTTTACTTGAAGCCAAAAATAGTACGGCGATGCTTACCACTTTCAATGAAGTGGATATGCAGCCGATAATGACTCTGCGTAAAACCTACGGCGAAAAATTTGAAAAACAACATTCAGTACGTTTAGGATTTATGTCTTTTTATATTAAAGCGGTTGTGGAAGCATTAAAACGTTATCCTGAAGTGAATGCTTCTATTGATGGGGATGATGTTGTTTACCATAACTATTTTGATATTAGTATTGCAGTTTCAACACCGCGTGGATTAGTCACACCAGTGCTTCGTGATTGCGATAAGCTCAGTATGGCAGAGATCGAAAAACAAATTAAAGCATTAGCTGAAAAAGGTCGTGATGGCAAATTAACAGTAGAAGATCTTACTGGCGGCAATTTTACCATCACAAATGGTGGCGTGTTCGGTTCTCTTATGTCCACTCCAATTATCAATCCACCACAAAGTGCGATTTTAGGAATGCACGCTATTAAAGAACGCCCGATTGCGCTTAATGGTCAAGTTGTGATTCGTCCTATGATGTACCTTGCTTTATCTTACGATCATCGTTTAATTGACGGCCGTGAATCTGTTGGTTTCTTGGTAGCGATTAAAGAATTATTGGAAGATCCAACAAGATTGTTATTAGAAATCTAAGAAATAAAAGGCTTTCTGTGTTAGAAAGCCTTTTAAAATGAACAAAAAATTAACCGCACTTTAAATATTTAAAAAGAATATTCCAAAGTGCGGTTAGTTTTTTATGTGTTTTTAATTAGAGAGAAAAATCGTCAAAATCATTCGTATCGACTTTTGAGTCAATTTGACCGACAAGATAAGAGCTTACTTCTACTTCTTGTGGTGCAACCTGTACGTTATCTGACACTAACCAAGCGTTAATCCAAGGAATTGGATTTGAACGTGTTTGGAATGGTAGTGGCAATCCAACAGCTTGCATACGGATATTAGTAATATATTCTACGTATTGAACTAAAATATCTCTGTTGAGGCCGATCATAGAACCGTCTTTAAATAGATAATCAGCCCAAGCTTTTTCTTGTTCTGCCGCAGCAACAAATAAATCATAGGCTTCTTGTTTACATTCTTCCGCAATTTCTGCCATTTCAGGATCGTCTTGGCCTGCAGCCATAATATTTAAAATATGCTGTGTACCTGTTAAATGCAAGGCTTCATCACGTGCGATAAATTTAATAATTTTTGCATTCCCTTCCATTAAACGACGTTCTGCAAAAGCAAATGAACAAGCGAAAGAAACGTAGAAACGAATTGCTTCAAGTGCATTCACGCTCATTAGGCAAAGGTAAAGTTGTTTTTTCAAACTACGTAAAGTCACGACGCATTCTTTGCCATCTACGGTATAAGTGCCTTCGCCGTATAAGCCATAAAGTTGGCTATCACGGATTAAATCATCGTAGTAAGATGAAATATCTTGTGCACGTTTGATGATTTCTTCGTTAGTTACGATGTCATCAAATACGATAGAAGGATCGTTCACAATATTACGAATAATATGTGTGTAAGAGCGAGAGTGGATGGTTTCAGAGAATGTCCAAGTTTCAATCCAAGTTTCTAATTCAGGAATCGACACTAAAGGCAATAATGCCACGTTCGGGCTACGACCTTGAATAGAATCCAATAAGGTTTGATATTTTAAGTTGCTGATGAAGATGTGTTTTTCGTGTTCAGGCAATGCTGCGTAGTCGATACGGTCTTGCGATACATCTACTTCTTCTGGACGCCAGAAAAAAGAAAGTTGTTTTTCAATCAGCTTCTCAAAAGTCTCGTATTTTTGTTGATCGTAACGCGCAACATTAACGTTTTGACCAAAGAACATTGGTTCTTTTAATTGATCGTTTTTATTTTGGGAAAAAGTAGTGTATGCCATTTTATTTATCCTTTTAAATAGAACTTATCATTTATTTAGCTTTCCCTGTTTATCAGGGGAAACTATCAAAGACTGAGGAAAGTATCCTAATTCGTTATGTCGTGCTATTTTCCCCATAAGTTGGGGAAGACAATAGGGGCGTTTAAATTTTGCAAGCACCACCAGCACAGCCGTCATCAAGATCTTCTTGAACATCTTCGGCACCGTCGCGGGTATTTTGATAGTAAAGGGTTTTTAAACCGTATTTGTAAGCGGTTAATAAATCTTTTAACAACACTTTCATTGGTACTTTGCCGTCTTCAAAACGTTTTGGATCATAGTTTGTGTTTGCAGAGATCGCTTGATCCACGAATTTTTGCATAATACCGACTAAGTGTAAGTAGCCGTCATTACTTGGAATATCCCAAAGTAATTCATAGTTATCCATTAAATTTTCATATTCAGGTACAACTTGTTTTAAGATACCATCTTTTGATGCTTTAATACTTACGTGTCCACGCGGTGGCTCAATACCATTAGTCGCATTGGAAATCTGCGATGATGTTTCTGATGGCATTAAGGCAGTTAATGTTGAGTTACGTAAACCAAATTCTTGAATATCTTTACGTAAAGTTTCCCAATCATAATGTAGAGGCTCTTGTGTTAAGGCATCTAAATCTTTCTTATAGGTATCAATCGGTAAAATGCCTTTTGCATAAGTGGTTTCATTGAAGTATTCACACGCACCTTGCTCTTTTGCTAAGTTCATAGAGGCTTTCAACAAATAATATTGAATGGCTTCAAAAGTGCGGTGTGTTAAATCGTTGGCTGAACCATCAGAATAGCGAACAGCATTTTTCGCAAGGTAATACGCATAGTTAATGACCCCAATACCGAGTGAACGGCGTGCAAGTGAGCTACGTTTTGCTGCCACAACAGGGTAATCTTGATAGTCTAATAAGGCATCAAGAGAACGAACCGCAAGATCCGCAAGTTCTTCTAATTCATCTAAGTTTTCAATTTTACCTAAGTTAAAAGCGGAAAGTGTACAAAGTGCAATTTCCCCATTTTCATCGTTAATGTGCTGAAGCGGTTTAGTTGGTAATGCAATTTCTAAGCATAAGTTAGATTGACGAACTGGTGCAACTTGTGGATCAAACGGAGAGTGGGTATTACAGTGATCCACGTTTTGAATGTAAATTCGACCCGTTGATGCCCGTTCTTGCATTAATAAAGAAAAGATTTCAACTGCTTTAACAGTACGCTTACGGATAGTTGGATCTTGTTCGTATTTTACGTAAAGTTCTTCAAATTTATCTTGATCCGCAAAGAATGCTTCATAAAGTCCAGGTACATCTGATGGACTAAATAAAGTAATCTCGCTGCCTTTAATTAAGCGTTGATACATTAATTTGTTTAATTGCACGCCATAATCCATATGACGAACACGGTTGTCTTCTACACCACGGTTATTTTTTAATACGAGCAAGTTTTCTGCTTCTAAGTGCCAAATTGGGTAATAAAGTGTTGCTGCACCGCCACGAACGCCACCTTGTGAGCAAGATTTAACTGCAGTTTGGAAATATTTATAGAATGGAATACAACCTGTATGGAATGCTTCTCCACCACGAATTTCGCTACCTAATGCACGAATAGCCCCTGCATTAATACCAATCCCTGCACGTTGTGAAACATATTTTACAATAGCTGATGCTGTTGCATTGATTGAATCTAAACTGTCATCACATTCAATTAATACGCAAGAGCTGAACTGACGAGTTGGTGTACGCACACCCGCCATAATTGGTGTAGGTAAGGAAATTTTGAAAGTCGATGTTGCATCGTAGAAACGTTTTACATAATCCAAACGTGTTTCTTTTGGATATTTAGAGAATAGACTTGCGGAAACCAGCAAATATAAGAATTGTGCAGACTCGTAGATTTCTCCCGTCACACGGTTTTGTACTAAATATTTACCCTCTAATTGCTTCACTGCAGCATAAGAAAACGTCATATCACGCCAATGATCGATGAAGCCGTCCATTGTGTCCCATTCTTCACGAGTATAATCATCTAATAACGCTTGATCATATTTTTCCATACGTACTAGTTTTTTGACGTGATCGTATAAACGAGGGGGATCGAAATGACCATAGGCTTTTTTACGTAAATGGAAAATCGCTAAACGAGCAGCTAAATATTGATAATCTGGCGAATCTTTGCTGATTAAATCTGCGGCTGCTTTAATAATGGTTTCGTGGATGTCTGAAGTGCGAATGCCTTCATAAAATTGAATATGTGAACGAAGTTCTACTTGAGAAACAGAAACATTGTCTAGTCCTTCAGCAGCCCACGTAATCACACGATGGATTTTATCAAGATTGATTTGTTCTTGCGTACCGTCACGCTTTGTAACCATTAAACTTTTATTCATTGTATTAGCCTTCTTGTTGTTATTTAAAACAGGATTTAAAACACAAGATATAGTGTTTTTATGAAAACGATGCACAAGATAATGTGTTTGAGAAAAGATCGCAAGTAATAAATTTTTTGATTTGATTCTTGACAATAGATAACTTATTTAAAAATAAACGGTTTTTGTGAGAATAAAAATTAAAATTTTTTATTTAGAAAAATAAGAAAAAGTGCGGTAAAAATTTGTTGAATTTTTCACCGCACTTTGAAGGATTAGTCTAGGTATTTGAATACTTTAATTACTTTTTTCACACCGCTGATTTTGCTGGCAATGTCGGCTGCCGCATTGGCTTGAGATTGTGTGACGTTACCCAGTAAAAATACTTCTCCATTTTCGCTAATCACTTTGACATCTGTGGCTTTAACTCGACCATCAACGAACATCTTAGATTTGACTTGCGTTGTGAGCCAACTATCTTTACTGATTTGTGCAAAAGAGATTTTTGGGCTAACAGTTAGTTCATTATAAACTTCATTTACACCTTTAACACCCTTTGCAAGAGCTGTGGCAGTGTCTTTTACATCACTATTAGGAACTTGACCTATTAAAAGTACTCGGCCATTGTAAGACACTGCATTTACACGGCCTTCAGCCTTAATTTGGGCATCTTTTTCTACAGCATTTTCTACTTTAAATTCGAGGGTTTCATCATCAATTTGTGTCCCTGTAGTTCGGGGATCGGTAGCTACTTTAGCTGCTACAGCGCCACCTCCAATCACAGCTGCAACACAGCCTTGTAGAAAAATAGTCGCCCCAAGCAGGATAGCGAGTTTTTTTAATGGGGATAATGTCATAATTAACTCCTTTTTAGATTAAATTACTATTAGTTTGAAAGTGATTTATTTTCCTGTCAAGCACTTGGGAATAAAGTCTGATCAACTAATTCACAAAGTGCATTAATCACAAAAAGATGGTTTTCTAAAATACGGCTTTCTTTGCTGGCTGGGATTGATATTTCTAAATCCTTGTCTGCTAAAATTCCTTGAATGGCATCATTGTTAGAGCCAGTCAGCGCAATAACATTAATTTCTTTGCTGACAGCGTGGGAAATCGTATTTAGCACGATTTTTTCTGTCCCCAAAGGTGCAAAAGCAATAAGTAAGTCGCCCGATTTTGCAACAGCATTAAATTGATGACAATACAATTCTTCAGGCGATTGTTCAAAAACAAGTGAAGAACCCACCGCACTTTCTAAGCTCAATAACACAGACGGGAAGCTCGGTCTAACTAAATCATATCGATTAAGTAAGTTTGAGACGAGAAACTGTGCATTAGCATAAGAACGCGAGACGCCACAGGCGATAACCTTATTACCGCCTAATAAACATTGCATTACCATTTGGGTGGCGTTGGTAATATTTTCAGAAAGCATACTTGATGCTGCAATTTGAATTTGAATACTTTCGCTATAAATATCTTTTACTTTTTGTAACATTATAAAAAGCCATTAATCGAGAAAATTAGGAATCCATTGAATATCTTGAGGTGTTTTGCCAAAAGCGATTAAATCAAAGCGGCAATTAGCATCTTCTAAGCTCATATTTTGTTTTGCAAGCCATAAATTTGCGGCATCTAACCATTTTTGTTGTTTTCGCCAATCTACGCTTTCTATAGCAGAACCATAGGCGGAATGACTTCGTTGGCGAACTTCAACAAAGACGATAGTTTCTTTGTCATTCATTATTAGATCAAGTTCACCACATTTGAAATTTTGATTAGCCGCAATAAATGTTAAGCCTTTTGATTCTAAAAAAAGGCGAGCTTGATGCTCAAAGCTCGCCCCTTGCTGACGTTTTAAAGAAAACATTAGTTTGCAACTGGTACAATTGCACCATCTTGATATTGATACCAAGTCATATCGCGTTCAACATTACAGTTGGTATCAGCACTTAAAATCCCTGTTAAGCCACTCAAGCGATAGCCTGGCACTTGGCGTAATTCATTAAATTGATTAATGAGCAACCACGCATCCGCACCCATTGCATATAAACGCATCAATTGATATTCGCCCCCCGTGGATTTTGCTAACTTCTGATATTGTGGAGAATTGGTATCTTTAAAAAATGGAATATCACTAAACTGTACACCGTTCATCTGTGCGATGAAGTCAGCATTAGTGTTTGTCGCACTTGCGCTTGCTCGAGAACTGGCATAAATCGCTAAATTAGGTACGATATTTGTTAAATAACCTTTCATTTCTGCCAGTTCAGTTGGACTTGCTACGGCATAAAGTGCGGTTGTATTTGAGTTATTTTCTTGAACGAAATAGGTCACATCCGCAGGCAAATTGTAGTAACGGATATTCGCATCAGTACCTGCTAATTGCTGCCAACGTACATTAAAGGCATTGCCTACGCGTTGTCCTAAATCATTTTGCGGCATTGCGACAAGTGGATTACGCACGCCATCGTTCCACATTTTATTGGCGGCAGATTCAGCTTCATCTTCTGGAGAAAGTCCGTAATAACAAAGTTGAGGAATCGCACGAGAATTTGGTGTGGCATTTAATGCAAGCACATCCATACCTTGAATTTGAGCAGGATCCGCTAAAATCACATCAAGATTTTGTTTTAGTAATGGGCCAACTAAGGTTTTAATCCCCGCTTGTTTTGCTTGTGCAATGATATCTTGGACAGAATTCATTGAGGTATCAAACACTTGCACAGGAATGGTTGAGTTACCTTTTGCGTCATTGAAACCCGATTGAATGGTTGTGCCAAGAATTTGTCCGTCACCACTTAATGGCAAGAGTAAACCAATTTGTGAAATAGTGGTTTGTTGGAAATTAAGCAATGTAAGCAATTCTTTTGGGAACAACGTTGCGGCTGCATGATTTGGATAAGCATTTTTCCAACTTTGTAAGGCTTGGCTTAATTGTACAGGCTGACGAATATAATCGTTGTAGGCTTTGATTAATGTTAGCCAACCGCCTAAAGCTGCATTACCTTCATCAGAGGCATTATTAATAACGCCAGTATTCGCTGAACGCAATAAAGCCCAAGTTTTATCAATATTATCTTGACGACGTTGTACATCTGTTAAATTCTTATCCATTTCTATCCGCGCTTTTACCGCTTCAATCATGTCTTTACTGTTTTCGGCAACAATAGCTAAGGTTTCGTAATAACGAGATTTTTGTGACGGGCTTAGTTTATTTAAATCCAATGCACGTAATTGATTTTGCGCGACGTCATTGGCATTTTTTGCAGCAGAAATTCTCGCTTCAATTAATGCACGATCTAATTTTTGCGCATCATTTAATTCGCCTAATTCCCTCAATAACGCTGCCGATTGTTCAACCTTATTTTCACGGATTAACACGCGAGCCGCGAGCAATTTATAGGTTTGTTGATCTTCAAGTTCTTGCGTTTGCCCTAATTTGTTTATATAAAATTCAGAACTTGCATTTGCATCTTTTTGTAAGGTTTGCGTGAAATTGCTACCAAGTAGATTTGAACAGCCAGCTAAAGCCATTGACAATAAAATTGGCATTAAACGTTTTTTAAAACGTTCGCCTTGTAATAGAATAGACATCTTTGCTCCATCATAAACAGACAATAGTTGTAGCAAATCTTACTTATCTCATAACTTAAAAGCAAACAAAAATGACTGATTTAACCGGAATTTTATACATTGTTGCCACGCCCATTGGCAATTTACAGGATATTACCCAGCGTGCTTTAGAGACTTTTGCTCAAGTGGATTTAATTGCAGCAGAAGATACTCGCCATAGTGGCCTTTTATTGAGCCATTACGGCATTAAGAAGCCATTTTTTGCTTTGCACGATCATAACGAACAAGAAAAAGCGCATATTTTGGTGGAAAAGCTCAAGCAGGGGAGTAATATTGCCTTGATTTCTGATGCGGGGACGCCATTAATCAGTGACCCTGGTTTTCATTTAGTACGCCAATGCCGTGAAGCTGGCATTCGAGTTGTGCCTTTGCCAGGAGCTTGTGCGGCAATTACCGCTCTTTGTGCATCGGGGATTGCTTCTGATAGATTTTGTTTTGAAGGCTTTTTACCTGCGAAAAGTAAAGCACGCAAAGATAAATTAGAAAATATCGCAGAAGAAGACCGCACTTTGATTTTTTATGAATCCACTCACCGTATTTTAGATACACTAGAAGATATGCAAGCGGTGCTAGGGGAAGAACGCTATATTGTGTTAGCCCGTGAAATGACTAAAACTTGGGAAACGATTACGGGGAATACGATTAAAAATTTATGCGAATGGCTTTTAGAAGATCCCAATCGTACAAAAGGCGAGATGGTTTTGATTGTGGAAGGCAAACCAAAGTCTGACAATAACGATGAAATTTCGCCGCAAGCGGTAAAGGCACTTGAGTTAATTGCAGAAGAATTGCCACTTAAAAAAGCAGCAGCTATAGTTGCTGAGTTGTATGGTTATAAGAAGAATGCTTTGTATCAATTTGGATTAGCGCATTTGGAAAAATAACCTCAAAATCAACCGCACTTTATTAATCTGATTTTAATCTGTGCTGTTGTATTAAACGGATATAAGCACTCGCAAGATATTTACTTTAGACTGGAAAAAATATGTTAAACCAAGTTTCAAATACATTACTCACACCAAGTAATCTTTCAACTCAAACATTACTCAATATTTTTGACATTATGTCGCATCGCAATATTGATTATGCCGATCTGTATTTTCAACTTAGTCAAGATGAAAGTTGGGTATTAGAAGACGGCATTATAAAAGAAGGCGGTTTTCATATTGATCGTGGCGTTGGCGTTCGGGCTGTTTCTGGCGAGAAAACGGGGTTTGCTTATGCGGATCAAATTAATCTTGCTTCTTTGCAGCAATGTGCGGAGGCGGTAAAGGGAATCGCGCAAGTCAAACAGGGGAATTTGATTTCGCCATCCGCTTTTAATGTTGTAAATCCTATTGCTCGTTATGCGGCGATTAATCCTTTGGAAAGTTTGACTAAAGAGAGAAAAATTGAGCTATTACATTTGGTTGATCGTACAGCGCGCGCAGAAGATCATCGTGTAACCAAGGTTTCAGCAAGCCTCAGTTCCGTTTATGAAGAAGTATTAATTATGGCGACAGATGGCACATTAGCCGCAGATATTCGTCCTTTAGTTCGCTTATCTATTTCTGTGTTAGTAGAGGAAAATGGAAAACGTGAACGAGGAAGTTGTGGTTCTGGTGGGCGTTTCGGTTTAGATTGGTTCTTTGAAGTTGTTGATGGCGATATTAGAGCAGTACTTTTTGCTAAAGAAGCGGTTCGTCAAGCCTTAGTAAACCTTAGTGCAGTTGCAGCACCGGCAGGATTAATGCCAGTTGTATTAGGAGCGGGTTGGCCTGGGGTATTGCTACACGAAGCGGTGGGTCACGGTTTAGAAGGCGATTTTAACCGTAAAGAAAGTTCACTTTTTACAGGTAAGATTGGCGAACAAGTGACTTCACCGTTATGTACGATTGTGGATGATGGTACGATTGAAAATCGTCGAGGTTCACTAACTATTGATGATGAAGGTGTGCCAAGCCAGTGCAATGTACTCATCAAAGACGGGATTTTGCAAGGTTACATGCAAGATAAAATGAATGCCCGTTTGATGGGCGTTGCTCCAACAGGAAATGGACGACGTGAGTCTTACGCCCATTTACCAATGCCTAGAATGACCAATACCTATATGCTTGCTGGACAAAGTCAGTTTGATGATTTGATTGCTTCTGTAGAACAGGGGATTTATGCACCGCACTTTGGTGGAGGGCAAGTGGATATTACCTCTGGTAAATTTGTATTTTCCACTTCAGAAGCTTATTTAATTGAAAAAGGAAAAATCACGAAACCAGTTAAGGGCGCAACTTTAATTGGCAGTGGCATTGAAGTGATGCAAAAAATTTCTATGGTTGCAGATAAATCAGAGCTTGATTTAGGTATCGGGGTTTGTGGTAAAGAGGGACAAAGTGTACCTGTTGGCGTAGGACAGCCAGCACTAAAAATTGATGAAATTACTGTTGGTGGAACAAATTAAGTCATTGTGTAAAAGATCACAAAAATTCCATTAGAATTGGATTTTTACTGGCAATTTTATTCAAATTTTGATAGCCGTTGCGAAATTTTATTTCTTTTAATTATTTGAAATTATGTTGAAAAGAATTTTAGTTATTATTGGTTTAGCTGTATTAGCAACCGCTTGTTCTAATGCACCACGAACGGTAAGTCATCAGGTTATTTCAGAAAATGATGATATTCAATTAACTGGTTTAATTAATAATTTAGAAAAAGATAATCGAACAGGCATTTTTCACAAAGTGAGAACAAACCGTTCCTCTGCTTTGATGGGCGATAAGGCTCTAGCCAGTGTTTATAATGAATGGGTTGGCACTCGCTATCGTATGGGCGGTACGACTAAACGTGGTATTGATTGTTCAGCATTTATGCAAACTACTTTTTCTGAAGTTTTTGGTATTGAATTGCCTCGTTCTACAGCTGAACAGCGTCATTTAGGTAGAAAAATTAATAAATCAGAACTTAAAAAAGGCGATTTAGTTTTCTTCCGTAAAAATAATCACGTTGGTGTGTATATTGGTAATAACCAATTTATGCATGCAAGTACAGGGCAAGGCGTGACAATAAGTTCCCTTGATGAAAAATATTGGGCTAGAACCTACACTCAATCGCGTCGTATTATGTAATGAAAAAGAAAAGCGAACATTAAGTTCGGTTTTTTTTGATCAGTTTATTGATAAATGATCTGACCCCAAAAAGTTAGACTTATTTAGCTCAAGGACTGAGTTCTGTCATTCACAGGGCTCAGTCTTTAGCCTCTTCTGAATACGCTCATGGAGCTTTTTTTCCAGTTATTAAAACATCTAAAGAAGCTTTCCATTCTACCGTTATCTAAACAATTTCCCTTCCTTGACATACTTTGAATGCCATTCTCCCTGAGTATGTGTTGATAATCTATCATCTGATATTGCCAACCTTGGTCGGAATGTAAAATCGGTTTTGCTTCATCAAGCCTTGCTACGGCTTGTTTCATCATTTGGTTAATTTACTCAAAGTTCGGACTTAGCACTAAATTATAAGCCATAATTTCACTGTTAAATAAACCCCAAATTTATGTAAAAAGATTTGTGAAATTATAGAAATCGCCCAACATTTGCGAGAAAACTATTAGAATGGTATTTATGATTTTTTACCGTCAATGTTATGTAAAGCGAGCAGGAACATTAAGAAATTGGAATGGATGGCATATTACGTAAACTCATTTCAATTAAGGATTTACACCATTGTCTACAGCAATTTTTTGCAGATGAAAGCGAATCTATTATAGAAATGAATGATGATAATGAGCTTTCAGAACAGTTTGATTTAGCATTGATTGAAACGCATGGTAAATCCAAAATTTTAAAAAATTTATCTTTATTCAAACAAACCATGCCTAATTATCTTACTCAATTATCAAAAGATAATATGAAAGAAACAGAAAATACTGTTCATAAAATTAAAAGAGTAGCAGCATAGGTAGGGTTAAATCATTTATGTAAATTAGCGGATACTTTAGAAAGTGCGGCTAAAAATTCTGATGTTTTTTTTATTGTGCTTAAAATTCACTTCAAAAACTACCTCATCCCAATTTACCCTCAAAGAGAGAATTTTCTTTATATGCAGAGCAATTCCAAAAAAACACCGATTAAAGCCTAAAATATCCTTATCCAAATGGGAATTATTCTGTTATAGTGCTATTAATTCTTATTACAAGAGGATAATAAAATGTCTGTTCAACAACTCATTTCACGACTGACCGATATTGTTGGCTCTCGTTATATTATTACTGATCCAACTAAAACATAAGCTTATCGAAGTGGTTATCGATTTGGAACAGGAAACGCCCTAGCTGTTGTTCGCCCTGCCACTCTACTTGAGTTTTGGAACATTGTAAAAGTTTGCGTTGAACATGATGTTATTGTTATAAACCAAGCGGCGAATACAGGTTTAACTGGTGGCTCTACACCAGATGGCAATGATTATGATCGCGATATTGTCGTCATCAATACAATGCGAATTGACGGAATCCAACTCATCAATAACGCTTCCCAAGTTATTTGCTTACCAGGCTCTACACTCAATGAATTAGAAAATCAACTTAAACCGTTTGGTCGTGAACCCCACTCTGTTATTGGCTCATCTTGCATTGGTGCATCAGTTATTGGTGGGATTTGTAACAACTCAGGTGGAGCATTAGTTCAACGTGGACCAGCCTATACAGAAATGGCACTTTACGCTCAACTTAATGAAAAAGGTGAATTAGAACTAAAAAATCATTTAGGCATTGATTTAGGAGAAACTCCTGAAGAAATTTTAACTAATCTACAAGAAAAACGTTATCAGGTTAAAGATATTCGACAAGATTGCGGACATGGTCACGACCATTACTACTGCAACTATGTTCGTCAAGTTGATGAAGGCTCCCCTGCTCGTTTTAATGCCGACCCAGCTCGCCACTATGAAGCCTCAGGCTGTGCAGGAAAACTTGCTGTCTTTGCGGTTCGTTTAGACACCTTTCCGCTTGAAAAAGAGACGGCTGTTTTCTATATCGGCACCAATCAAACTTCTGTGTTGAGCGATATTCGTCGCCACATGTTAGTAAACTTCGAAGTGCTACCCATTTCAGGTGAATATATCCATCGTGATGCATTTGACATCGCAGCAAAATATGGCAAAGATACCTTTTGGGTCATTAAAAAGTTTGGTACACATTGGCTACCAAAACTCTTTTCCTTAAAATCAAACGTGGATCGCATCGGCAAAAAATTCTTCTTTTTACCACAACATTTAAGCGATAAATTTATGCAAACTGTGTCTAAATTCATCCCAGAACATCTTCCACAAAGCTTATGGGATTATCGCAACAAATACGAGCATCACTTAATTATCAAAATGGGTGGAAAAGGCATTCAAGAAGCCCGTGAATATTTGGAATCCTACATTGCAGATGGCTCAAAAGGTGGCTATTTTGAATGCAATGCAATCGAAACCCAAGCTGCAATGCTTCATCGTTTCGCTGTTGCAAGTGCTGCAATTCGTTATCGTGCAATTCACGAAAAAGAAGTAGAAGAAATAGTTGCTTTAGATGTTGCATTACGTCGCAATGATCAAGATTGGTTTGAAGTGTTACCGCCAGAAATTGATAACAGAATTATCTCTAAACTTTACTACGGACATTTTATGTGCCATGTCTTTCACCAAGATTACATTGTAAAAAAAGGTTATGATTATGAAGAACTAGAATACGAAATGTTGAAATTACTTGACAAGCGTGGTGCGCAATACCCAGCCGAACACAATGTAGGGCATTTATACGAGGCTAAACCAACCTTGAGAAAATTCTATAAAGAGTTGGATCCAACCAATAGCTTTAATCCAGGTATTGGTAAAACGACGAAGAAAAAATACTGGGTGGAATAAACCTCTAAAATGTAAACAAGATGTCAAATGTGACCGCTTGTTTATTATTTCCTCTTCTTAGATAGAGCCAACTCATCAAAATAAGGTCAGCAAATTATCTGATGTTTACCGCAAAATTATTTGACTTATTCCAGTCTACACTTGTACAGTAATTGTTGGTTACCAAATGTGACATTGTAAAGTGATTGATTTGTCGTGGATTGGCAATGAGCACGAAAAAGGCTGCTTGATATAATATTTTGGCAATCGTAAGATCCAAGCCGTCGGTGCTTTCATAGATGATTCAGTCCGCATTGAAACCTTGTAAATACTCAATGGTGTGTAATGTCTTTAGGATTGTTGATTTTGATTCGTTTTGGGGAAAGCCCAATTACGAAGTGGCGTTTGCTCTCGTCAATACAACAAGAAATTTTGTTTTTGTTCATCCTTATCCTACCTTGCATTCGGTTTTAAGTCTAGTAACTGTTCGGTTTTTTGATGAAAATTATCTGCTCTCATTGCTACAATATGGTTTGTTTCCTAGGGAGGGCAGATATGCAGATAATGGTTTATGCTACTTTACATATATCGATAAAGTACTTATGCAAACTCAAGTTATTTGTTAATTCAGGATGAAATGATGTTACCAGCATATTCTTTTCTTGGGCTGCAACGATTTTATTATTTACCGTTGCAAGAATATTGACTTTTTTACCAACACTACTGATGATAGGTCCTCTGATAAAAGTCATAGGAATTTTACCAACCCCTTTGCAATCTGCTTCTGTATAGAAACTTCCCAATTGGCGTCCATAGGCATTCCTCTCAACCACAATGTCCATTGTTCCAAAATGACTCTCTTTCTGAGAAGTAATCTCTTTAGCCAACAGAATCAAACCAGCACAAGTCCCAAAGACAGGAAAGCCAGAAGAGATAGCTTGTTTTATCGGTTCCAGCATATACAGCTCTCTTAAAAGTTTTCCTATGGCGGTTGACTCACCGCCAGGTAGAATCAAACCTGATAAATCACTGTAATGTTGTTGAAAATTTTTTAAATTTCTCAGTTCGACACTTTCAATTCCTAATTTTTCTAGCATTTGTGCATGTTCGGCAAAGGCACCTTGTAGAGCTAATATTCCGATTTTCATTTATTTTCCTCGCTCAGCCATGAGAATTTGGATTTCATTTTCATTGATACCAACCATGGCTTCACCTAAATCTTCGGAGATTTGTGCTAGGATTTGTGGATTTCGATAGTTAGTTACAGCTTTGACAATAGCGCTCGCACGTTTTATAGGATCTCCTGACTTAAAAATACCTGAACCAACAAAGACACCCTCTGCGCCAAGTTGCATCATCAAGGCCGCATCTGCTGGAGTTGCAATTCCTCCAGCTGCGAAGTTGACAACTGGCAATTTCCCATGCTTATGGACGTATTGAACCAATTCTACGGGAACTTGTAAATCTTTGGCCGCAACATAGAGCTCGTCCTCACGTAAATTTTGAATGCGACGAATTTCTTGACTCATCATGCGCATATGGCGAACAGCTTGGACGATATCTCCTGTTCCTGGTTCTCCTTTTGTACGAATCATTGAAGCCCCTTCAGCGATACGACGCAAGGCCTCGCCCAAATCCTTGGCACCACATACAAAAGGTACTTGGAATTCTTTCTTGTCCACATGGAAACGGTTGTCAGCTGGAGAAAGCACTTCACTCTCATCGATATAGTCAATTTCAATAGCTTCCAAAATCTGAGCCTCAACGAAATGTCCAATTCTAACTTTTGCCATAACTGGAATGCTAACTGCTCCTTGGATTTCCTTGATCATCTTAGGATCACTCATTCGAGAGACACCTCCAACAGCACGAATATCTGCAGGAATTCGTTCCAAAGCCATCACTGCAGCTGCACCAGCAGCTTCTGCAATGCGAGCTTGTTCAGGGTTTTGAACATCCATGATAACACCACCTTTGAGCATCTGTGCTAAGTTTTTATTTAGTTCATAACGATTTTCAGCCATTTCTTTGTCCTCATTATTTGATTATTTGATTATTTGATTATTTGATTATTTGATTATTTGATTATTTGTATTGATAGCTACGTTTTTTATTGTAATGTAGAAAAGTCTTTAGAACAAGTTTGAAAAAATGCGTATATATTAAAAGGCATAATGTCTAGCGTGCTTAATTTCAGTTTTTTGTATAAACGAAGTGTAGAACGTCAGAAGGATTGTCCAATTTAATAATAGAAAAAAGAGCTACTTTAGCTGAAAGAATTTCGTCCTTAAGTGCCACAATAGTTATTAAAAAAACCTTGAAATGTTTTTAAAAACCTTTTTCTATGTGGTTAGATTTTCTGAAATTTAAGAAAAAGCTTGAAAGGGAGTTTACGCTTTCCTAGAGCTTGTGAAATTAACTTTATTAGATAAGCCATACAAAACATGGAAGCTAGTAATAATCTCTAGGATGGTAATGAGGGGCAATTGTCTCTATAATGCGCAAAATTTTGAGAATGAAAGGATAATTTGTATGGGAATGATTATTACTGTTGATGGTCCTAGTGGTGCTGGGAAAGGGACGCTTTGTTATGCGTTGGCTGAAAAGTTGGGCTATGCATTGTTGGATAGTGGGGCGATTTATCGCGTTACTGCATTGGCAGCGTTGCAACGTAAAACTGATTTAACAAATGAAACAGATTTAGCAGAATTAGCACGTCATTTAGATATTCAATTTATTCCTCAAAATGGCGAGGTAAACATTTTGCTTGCAGGAATGGATGTGAGCCGTTTAATTCGCACGCAAGAAGTGGCAGATGCTGCGTCAAAAGTAGCAGTCTTTCAAAAAGTGCGGTCAGCTTTATTACAACTTCAGCAAGATTTTGCGAAAAATGATGGATTAATTGCGGACGGTAGAGATATGGGGACTGTGGTATTCCCAAATGCACCAGTAAAATTATTTTTAGATGCAAGTGCTGAAGAACGTGCAAAAAGACGCTATAAACAGTTGCAAAATAAAGGAATAAATGGTAACTTTGCACAGATTTTAGCCGAGATAAAAGAGCGTGATTTTCGTGATAGAAATCGTGAAGTTGCGCCGCTAAAACCAGCAGATGATGCTTTATTATTGGATAGCACAACCTTGAGTATCGATGAAGTAATCGATCAGGCGTTAGCTTATATTCAAGAAAAGGTATCAGTTTTGATTTAACTGTTTGTTCAAGGAAGAATAAGCATTTATCCTCAACCCCGCATTTTATGGATTTTAATGTGGATGTTATTAACTTAAATTAAGAAGATTATTTATATGTCAGAATCTTTTGCTCAACTTTTTGAAGAATCATTAAAAGTCCTTGAAACTCGTCAAGGTTCAATCGTTAGCGGTACTGTAGTAGCTATCCAAAAAGGCTTTGTGCTTGTTGATGCAGGTTTAAAATCTGAGTCTGCAATTCCAGTTGCTGAATTCTTAAATGCACAAGGCGAACTTGAAATCCAAGTTGGCGATACTGTAAATGTTGCATTAGATGCAGTTGAAGATGGTTTCGGCGAAACTAAACTTTCTCGTGAGAAAGCGGTTCGTCACGAATCTTGGATTGAATTAGAAAAAGCTTACGAAGAAAAAGCGACCGTTATCGGTTTAATCAACGGCAAAGTGAAAGGTGGCTTCACAGTTGAGTTAAACGGTGTTCGTGCATTCTTACCAGGCTCTTTAGTTGATACTCGTCCAGCGCGTGAAGCAGATCACTTACTTGGCAAGGAATTAGAATTCAAAGTAATCAAATTAGATCAAAAACGTAACAACGTTGTTGTTTCTCGTCGTGCAGTAATTGAATCTGAAAACAGCCAAGAACGTGAACAAGTATTAGAAAATCTTGTGGAAGGTTCAGAAGTTAAAGGTGTCGTTAAAAACTTAACTGAGTACGGTGCATTCGTTGATCTTGGTGGTGTTGATGGTTTATTACACATCACAGATATGGCTTGGAAACGTGTTAAACACCCAAGTGAAATCGTAAATGTTGGCGATGAAGTTACTGTTAAAGTATTAAAATTCGATAAAGATCGTACTCGTGTATCTTTAGGCTTAAAACAATTAGGTCAAGATCCATGGGCAGCAATTGCTGAAAATCATCCAGTAAACAGCAAATTAACAGGTAAAGTAACTAACTTAACTGACTATGGTTGTTTCGTTGAGATCTTAGATGGCGTTGAAGGTTTAGTTCACGTATCTGAAATGGATTGGACTAACAAAAATATCCACCCATCTAAAGTGGTTAGCTTAGGCGATACTGTAGAAGTAATGGTATTAGAAATTGATGAAGAACGTCGTCGTATTTCTTTAGGCTTAAAACAATGTAAAGCTAACCCATGGACTCAATTTGCTGAAACTCACAATAAAGGCGATAAAGTAACGGGTAAAATCAAGTCTATCACTGATTTCGGTATCTTCATCGGTCTTGAAGGTGGTATCGATGGTTTAGTTCACTTATCTGATATTTCTTGGAGTATTTCAGGCGAAGAAGCTGTTCGTCAATACAAAAAAGGTGACGAAGTGTCAGCTGTTGTATTAGCTGTTGATGCAGTAAAAGAACGTATCTCTTTAGGTATTAAACAACTTGAAGAAGATCCATTCAATAACTTTGTCGCAATCAATAAAAAAGGTGCGGTAGTATCTGCAACTGTTGTTGAAGCGGATGCTAAAGGTGCTAAAGTTGAATTAGCAGGTGGTGTTGAAGGTTATATCCGTTCTGCTGATTTAACAAGTGAAGTAGCTGTTGGCGATGTCGTTGAAGCGAAATACACTGGAGTAGATCGTAAATCTCGCATTGTTCACTTATCAGTGAAAGCAAAAGATCAAGCTGAAGAAGCTGCGGCAGTTGCAAGTGTAAATAACAAACAAGAAGATATTGTTATTCCAAATGCAATGGCTGAAGCATTTAAAGCAGCTAAAGGTGAATAATTAATTCACGTAATAAGGCTGGGCTGATGTCCAGCCTTATTTGTTAGGAGTTATTGCTAATATATTTGTGTAATTTATTATCAATAGATCTTAATTTAAGTAATATTAAGGAAGTATAGACGATGACTAAGTCAGAACTTATGGAAAAATTGTCAGCAAAACAGCCAACTTTACCTGCAAAAGAAATTGAAAATATGGTAAAAGATATTTTAGAGTTTATTTCTCAATCTCTTGAAAATGGTGATCGTGTTGAAGTTCGAGGTTTTGGTAGCTTTTCTTTGCATCATCGGCAACCACGTTTGGGAAGAAATCCGAAAACAGGCGATTCAGTAAACTTATCAGCTAAGTCTGTTCCATATTTTAAAGCGGGTAAAGAATTAAAAGCTCGAGTGGATGTTCAGGCTTAATTGATTAAAATTTAATTAAAATATTTTTGATTAAAAAGTTTATTTTGGGTTACAAATATTTTAAAGGAAATGAAATGATTAAATATATTTTAGGTATTGTGATCTTTATTGCTATTGTGTTAGTTGCAATTACCATTGGTGCGAATAATGATCAGATTATTACATTTAATTATATTGTGGCAGAAAGTCAGTTTCAGCTTTCAAGCCTCGTTGCTATTTTATTTGGGTTAGGTTTAATTCTTGGTTGGCTAATTACTGCTTTTTTCTATATTAAGTTAAAATTAAAAAATATGGCACTAGCTCGTCAAGTGAAACGTCAGACTTTACAAATCAATGAATTGACGACTACGCGCGATAAGGTCGTTTAATGATAGAATTACTCTTTCTATTATTGCCTATTGCTGCTGCCTATGGCTGGTATATGGGGCGGCGTAGTGCGAAGAAAGATCAAGATGACATAAGTAATAAGCTCTCCCGAGATTATGTTACGGGAGTGAATTTTTTACTTTCCAATCAAACTGATAAAGCTGTAGATTTGTTTTTAGATATGTTGCAAAAGCAAGAAATCGAAAATGAAATCGAAAGTCACTCTCAATTTGAAGCAGAACTTACACTTGGCAATCTGTTTCGTTCTCGAGGCGAAGTTGATCGTGCATTGCGCATTCATCAAGCTTTAGATCTTAGTCCTAATTATACTTTTGAACAAAAATTACTTGCAAAACAACAGCTTGCTCGAGATTTTATGGTGGTTGGTTTTTTTGACCGAGCTGAGAATCTTTATATTTTACTAGTAGATGAACCTGAGTTTGCAGAAAATGCTTTACAGCAACTTTTAGTGATTTATCAAAAGACAAAAGAATGGAAAAAAGCAGTCAATATTGCTGAAAAACTCGCTAAAATAAAGCCACAAGAGAATAATATTGAACTTGCGCAATGTTATTGTGAATATTCACAAAGTTTAGAGCCTGAAAGTGCGGTTGAAAAACGCAGTGTTTTACAAAAGGCTTTGTCGGTTTCTCCGACTTGTGTTCGCGCTTCTTTATTGCTTGCAAATTTAGCAATGCTTGACGGTCAATATCAACAAGCAGTAAAAATATTAGAAAATGTTTTGGAGCAAAATCCAGATTATACGGGTGAAATTTTGTTACCTTTAAAACATTGTTACGAAGAATTAAATCAGTTAGATAATTTTGAGTTATTTCTAATTCGTGCAGGTCAAATTATTAATAATGATGAAGTAGAGCTAGCTTTGGTTAAATTAATTGAAGAAAAAGATGGCAAATCTGCTGCTCAAGCTAAGCTTTATCAGCAACTCACGAAAAAGCCAAGTACTTTAATTTTCCATCGTTTTATGCAATATCAAATTGATGATGCAGAAGAGGGACGGGGAAAAGAAAGCTTAATTTTATTACATAAAATGGTTGGCGAAAGGATTAAGCAAACATCGCCTTATCGTTGTACAAATTGTGGTTATCAAATCCATAAGCTATTATGGAATTGCCCATCTTGCCGTCAATGGGAAAGTATTAAACCAGTTTCAAATCAAGAACATAATTAATTGATACTCAGTGAGGTAACACTATGACAAGCAAAATTATTGTGGCATTGGATTATGAGAAAGAAGCAGAGGCTCTTGCTTTAGTTGATCAAATTGATCCAAGTTTGTGTCGATTAAAAGTGGGTAAAGAAATGTTTACTACACTTGGTATTAATTTTGTAAAACAATTACACCAACGTAACTTTGATGTTTTTTTGGATCTTAAATATCACGATATTCCAAATACGGTAGCAAGAGCAGTTCGTTCTGCTGCTGATTTAGGCGTATGGATGGTGGATTTACACGCAAGTGGTGGCTTGCGTATGATGGAAGAAGCGAAGAAAATTCTTGAACCTTATGGGAAAGATGCGCCATTGCTTATTGCCGTGACGGTATTAACCAGTATGGAAGACTTGGATTTATTACAAATTGGGATTAATGCATCGCCAATGGAACAAGTTTTACGCTTAGCTCATTTAACCCAACGGGCGGGTTTAGATGGTGTAGTCTGTTCCCCTCAAGAAGTTGAAATTTTACGTAACGCTTGTGGAGAAGACTTTAAATTAGTTACACCGGGGATTCGTCCAATAGGAACTGATTTTGGTGATCAACGACGTGTGATGACGCCTACTGCAGCAATTCGTGCAGGTTCAGATTATTTAGTTATTGGACGCCCAATAACTCAAGCGGATAATCCTGCGGAGGTTCTCCGTTCTATTAATGTATCTATTGGGTAATCATAAATGTCAGATTCTGTTTTAGTGTATTCTACAGATGTGGGGCGAATTAAAGAGGAAAAGGCTTCTGTAGTTCGCCCAAAAGGAGACGGTGTTGTACGTATCCAAAAACAAACAAGTGGTAGGAAAGGTGCGGGCGTATCGGTTATAACTGGTTTAGATTTATCTGACGAGGATTTGAAAAAATTAGCTGCAGAATTAAAGAAACGTTGTGGATGTGGCGGATCAGTTAAAAATGGTATTATTGAAATTCAAGGGGAAAAACGAGATTTGCTCAAGCAATTATTAGAGCAAAAAGGGTTTAAAGTTAAATTATCAGGTGGATGATTAAAAAGGCACATTAGTGCCTTTTTTGTTATAGGTTTAAAATTTCTTTGACGAAAGGAATTGTGAGATTTCGTTGTGCTTGCAATGATGCTTTATCTAGTAGATCAAGTGCTTCAAATAAAGTATGCATATCTCGTGCTAGTCGTGTAATTAAAAAATTTGCAGTTTCGTCAGATAATTGGAATCCTCGTTGGTAAGCTGTATGCTGTAGTACTTCGACTTTTTGTTCATCTGTTAATGAATTTAATTGATAAATTTCGCCCCAAGTCAAGCGAGAGTTTAAATCAGGTAATTTTACAGAAAGTGCGGAAGGCGATTTATCTGCACTAATTAGTAACAGCGTTTTTCCGCTTGCTTTAATTCGATTGAATAGATCAAAAATAGCTAATTCCCATTCATGATTTCCTATGACGCTTTGTAAATCATCTAAGCATACCAATTCTTGCTGTTCTAAATTTTCAAGAACTGCGGTAGAAAAATATTGAGATTTGCTAAGGGGTACATAGATCGCAGTACGTTGATTGATTAAATATTCGTTACTGAATGCTCTAAGTAAATGGGTTTTACCAGAGCCTTTATCTCCCCAAATGTAGAAAAACGGTTGTTTTAAATCAGATGAATTTTTGCGTAAAGAATCAAGCAATAAAAGATTATTATCGCCGTAAAAGTTTTCTAATGTGGCATCATCAATTTGATGAATGGGTAGGGGAAGCTGTTTATTCAAATGTTTATGTAGTACAGATTAAGTAAGAAAGGGCTAAATGATAATTTAACCCTTTGAAATGAGGATTATTCTACTTCATTTTTTGCTTTCGGTAAAACAAGGTTTAAGATGATAGCAACAATCGCACATAAGCTGATACCTTTTAGTGATACGTTACCCACATCTACAAACATATTGCCGATACCAAATGTCATTACAACAGAAATAATACATAGATTACGCGCTTCGGTAACATCAACTTTGCCACGAATTAAGGTACTAATGCCCACGACTGCGATTGAACCGAAAACAAGCATCATAATTCCACCCATTACAATCGTTGGAATGGTTGATAGGAATGCGCCTACTTTTCCACAGAATGAAATCGCAATAGCCCAAACTGCAGCCCAAGTCATAATATTGGGGTTAAAGTTGCGTGTTAGCATCACAGCGCCAGTAACTTCCGCATAAGTCGTATTAGGCGGGCCGCCCACTAAAGAAGCTGCAGCAGTAGCGACGCCATCGCCTAATAAAGTGCGGTGTAATCCCGGTTTTTTTAGAAAATCTTTACCTGTCACAGAGCTAATCGCCATAATACCACCAACGTGTTCTACGGCAGGGGCAATAGCAATTGGTAACATATAAAGAATAGCTTCTAGGTTAAATTCAGGTGTCGTTAATTTGGGCAAACTGAACCAAGGTGCATCAATAACTGGTTGGAAATTAATTAAACCCAGAAACAAACACAAAATATAGCCTACGGTAATACCGAACATTATTGGAATAAGTTTCATCAATCCTTTGGCAAATACAGCCACAGATAAAGTGGTAAGAAGCGTTACCATTGAAACTAATACCGCATCGTTATAAGCATAGTTACTGTTTTTACCTAATGACATATCCACCGCAATAGGTGCAAGCCCCATGCCAATGATAATAATTACTGGCCCAACAACCACTGGTGGGAAAAAACGTTGTAGTGCTTCTGCTCCCCGTAATTTTACTAGAGTACTTAAGGCGAAATAAACAAGACCAGTGAACGCTAAACCGCCCATCGTAGTCGCAATGCCCCAAGTTTGAACACCATATTGAATGGGCGCGATAAAGGCAAAAGATGATGCCAAGAAAATAGGCACTTGTTTGCCTGTGCAAAATTGGAAGAGTAGGGTGCCAACGCCAGCGGTTAATAATGCCGTATTGGAATCAAGTCCTGTAATTAATGGTACAAGAACAAGCGCACCAAATGCAACAAAAAGCATTTGTAGGCCAACGAAAGATTGTTTTAATTTGCTTTGATTTTCCGAAGGAAAAGAAGAAGTTTGGTTTGTCATTTAGTTTCAACTCTCTGTTTGAATTAACTTAAAAGTGCGGTCAGTTTTTCTTGTGTTTCACGCACGGAAAAAAGACGGCTTAAATGCCGTCTTGTTTTGGGGATTATTTTGTCCCAAAAATTTTATCGCCCGCGTCACCAAGACCCGGAATAATGTAACCTTGTTCATTTAAATGGCTATCAATAGAAGCGCAGTAGAGTTCAATGTCAGGGTGCGCAGTTTCAAGTGCTTTAATACCTTCTGGTGCAGCCACTAACACTAATACTTTGATATGTTTACAACCTTTTGCTTTTAAAAGATCGAGGGTTGCAATCATAGAACCGCCTGTTGCAAGCATTGGATCGACAACAATTGAAAGTCGCTCTTCTAAATCGCTAGCTAATTTTTGGAAGTAAGGAACTGGTTCAAGGGTTTCTTCATTACGGTAGATCCCCACTACACTGATGCGTGCGCTTGGTACGTGTTCAAGTACACCATCCATCATTCCTAAACCTGCACGTAAAATTGGTACAACCGTTACTTTTTTACCTTTAATTCGATCGATTTCTACTGGCCCATTCCAACCGTTGATCGTTACTTTTTCAGTTTCTAAATCAGAGGTTGCTTCATAGGTTAATAGGCTACCGATTTCTGTTGCAAGTTCACGGAATTTTTTTGTATCAATCTCAGCTTCACGCATCACACCTAGTTTGTGTTTTACAAGTGGGTGTTTGACTTCAACCAGTTTCATTTTTACTCTCCTTTTGGCTCTTAAAAAACAAATTGACAAATTCTAGATTAAAAAAATACAAAATGGTAGAGGTTTATAAAAATATTCTGACTTGAAACGGGAGTTTTCAATACAATATTGTCTTTAAACTGGTCGAATACTTTCTACATCTAATTTTGCATCAAACTCATTAAGTAGAATTTGTAATTTACTATCTTTTTGCAACTCATTTTGAGCTTTTTCCCGCAATGCTTGATAAATATTGCGGCGATATTCAATTGGCGTCGTGACATTGCTATCATCAAGATTAATTGTTAATCGAATATCTTTACCTTGTAATTTGCTTAATGCTTCAGCTAAATTTTTTATACTTCTGTCTTGGCGTAAATGGGATTTTTCTGAACGTAGTCCAAGATTGATTTCATCATCGGTTTTGCTTTGTAAGAAACAATTTAATGCTAATTCTTTGCTAAATCCTGTTAAGCCAGAACGCTCAACTATATCTGCCCACTCATCTTGTTGAGTTTTGGTAATGATTTTTAAACGTAATTCAGGCGTAATATCTTTTAAAATCGCCTGTTTTATATCAGAAGGACGAACGCCTGTATCGGCTTTAGCAAGTTCTGGATTGCTCCATTCCCAACGATAGGTGTCAGCACTCAAGATTTCTTGCTCATCTTGAGCAATTTCTACATTATCATCACTTGAATTTTCTTCTGTGCTATTTTTTTGTGGAGCCTGTGCGGCATTTGGTGGTGATGTTGGCTTTTCTATGTGCTTGGGCTTTGGCTTTGGCTCAGTCATTTCTCGCACGGGAAGTGCGGTCATTTTTTTATGAGATTTTTCTTCGTCTAGTTCTTGGATGTGATGTAAGGTTTCACTTACTACAGCTAATGATTCAGCTTTGTGTTCTTGACGTTCTTGGTTTTCCAGTTGTGTTAAATGTTCAAGCGCATCTAAAGCCGAAAGGCTTGCCAAATTTGGAATGCTCGTTTTATTTGGTTTTACTTGAGAATAAGCAGATTTGATACTTTGAGACAGTACTGGCACATCGACATAATTACCCGTATTTTCAACCGCACTTGGCGTTGATGGCGGTGGAGTAATAGTGGTGTTAGCCTTTGGTACTGCCGTAAGGAACTTTGGGTGGAATGCCAATGCCCTCAATAATGTCATCTCTGCACCAATACGACGATTTGGCGCATTTGATAAATCTTTTCTACCAGAAACAATGACTTGATAAAAAAACTGAACATTTTCTGGAGAGATATGTTTGGCTAAAAATGAAAAATGTTCATGGTTATCTGAAGATTTTTGTGGAAGAAGTTGCATAAGTGCAATTTGATGTAATTTTTCTGCACATTCGCCAAGTAATTTATCCCAATCGCCTGCCGCATCTGCAACTCTTTGCAGTGTTCGCATTAAGAGTTCGCCATTGCCTTGATGTAAGGCGTATAAAATATCAACAGAATAGTTATCATCAAGCAACCCTAACATATTGCTTACCACACTATTTGTAACTTGTCGGTCGCCCATTGCAATGGCTTGATCCGTTAAACTTAAGCTATCACGAATACTTCCTTGTGCCGCTTTTGCAAGTTTAACTAATGCAGGTTCTTCAAAAGGAATATTTTCTTGCGTCAAAATATGGGCAAGATGCTGGGAGATTTGAGTTTCATCTAATGCTTTAAGATGAAATTGTAAACAGCGAGAAAGAATAGTTACAGGTAGTTTTTGTGGATCTGTTGTTGCGAGTAAAAATTTTACATATTCGGGCGGTTCTTCTAAAGTCTTGAGCAACGCATTAAATGAATGACGAGATAGCATATGGACTTCATCGATTAAGTAAACCTTAAATCTGCCCACAACTGGTTTATATTGCACGTTATCCAATAATTCACGCGTGTCTTCAACTTTTGTGCGAGACGCCGCATCAATTTCAATTAAATCAATGAAATTGCCTTGCTCAATGGCTTTACAATTTTCACATTCGCCACAAGGTGTTGCCGTTACACCGTGAACACAATTTAATCCTTTCGCGAATAATCTAGCAATAGAGGTTTTTCCTACACCACGCGTGCCTGAAAAGAGGTAAGAGTGATGTAGTCGATTATCTTTTAATCCATTTGCTAATGCCGTGATAATATGTTCTTGCCCAACGACATCAGCAAATGTTTTTGGTCGCCACTTTCTGGCTAAGACTTGATAGCTCATCGAATCCTTAATTAATGACCTTCAAAATTGACGAGTGTATAGCAATCAACGCCCAAATTATTTAAGCGTTTTTCGCCACCTAATTCAGGTAAATTAATCACAAATGCAGCGTGTTTTACCGTGCCACCTAAACGTTGCACTAATTTTACTGTCGCTTCAACGGTGCCGCCTGTTGCTAATAAATCATCAATAATTAAAACATTATCTCCTTCTGAAATTGCATCAACGTGCATTTCCAAAGTATCTTGACCATATTCTAATTGATAAGATTGCGAAATAGTCTCACGTGGTAATTTTTTAGGTTTACGCACTAATTCAAAAGGCAATCCTAAGGCTAAAGCTACCGGTGCACCAAAAATAAAACCACGAGATTCAGTTCCAAGAACTTTGGTAATTCCTTTATCGCGATATTGTTCCACAATAAGATCTATTGTTGCTTTAAAAGCTGCTGGAACTTCTAAAAGGGTCGTAATGTCGCGAAAGATAATGCCTTCTTTTGGATAATTAGGAATTGATTTGATAGAAGATTTGATTAAATCAAGTTGTGTAGTCATAAATAATGCTCAAAAGTGCGGTAAAAAAAAGAAACGTTTTTAGATTGGCATTCTATCATAAAAAAATAGAAAGAGAGGAAAATAAAAATCCCCAATTGGGGATTTTTATTTAAGTTTGAGTTTACAATTTAAGATGAATTAAAACTTCTTAAATAGAAATTATTTTTTCTTCGCTTTTGCATTTGGCAGGTCAGTAATTGAGCCTTCAAATACTTCCGCAGCTAAGCCAACAGACTCGTGTAACGTTGGGTGTGCGTGGATAGTTAATGCGATATCTTCTGCATCACAACCCATTTCAATTGCAAGACCGATTTCGCCTAATAATTCCCCACCATTAGAACCTACGATTGCACCGCCCAGTACACGATGTGTATCTTTATCAAAGATTAACTTCGTCATACCTTCTGAACATTCAGAAGCAATCGCGCGGCCTGATGCAGCCCAAGGGAATTTAGCCACTTCGTAGTTTAAGCCTTCTTGTTTACATTCTTTCTCAGTTTTACCTACCCACGCCACTTCTGGTTCGGTATAAGCGATTGATGGAATTACTTTAGGATCGAAGTAGTGTTTTTGTCCCGCAATGACTTCTGCGGCAACGTGACCTTCGTGAACACCTTTATGTGCTAACATTGGCTGACCTACAATATCCCCAATTGCGTAGATATGTGGTACGTTGGTACGCATTTGTTTATCAACGTGAATAAAACCACGATCATCCACTTCAACACCTGCTTTACCTGCATCAATCAATTTACCATTTGGCACACGACCGATAGCAACAAGCACCGCATCATAACGTTTGGTGTCATTACAGGCTTTGCCTTCCATTGAAACATAGATACCATCATCTTTTGCTTCAACTGCAGTCACTTTGGTTTCAAGCATTAACTTGAATTTTTTCTCAACTTGTTTAGTGTAAATACCAACAACATCTTTATCTGCTGCAGGAATCACTTGGTCGAACATTTCCACAACTTCAACTTCAGAACCTAAAGCATTGTATACAGTACCCATTTCTAAACCGATGATACCACCGCCCATAATAAGTAGTTTTTTCGGTACTTCTTTTAATTTAAGTGCATCTGTTGAATCCCAAATACGAGGATCTTCGTGTGGGATAAAGGGTAATTGAACTGGACGAGAACCTGCCGCAATAATGGCATTGTCGAATTTAACAGTCGTTGGGTTTCCATCGCGATCACGCGCAACTAATGTGTGAGAATCGGTAAAAGTCGCTAAACCTTCAACAACAGTCACTTTACGTGCTTTTGCCATTCCCGCTAAACCGCCAGTTAATTTAGCAACAACAGCTTCTTTTCCTGCACGTACTTCATCTAGCTCAATGCGTGGTTCACTAAAATAAATACCATTTTTATTAGCGTGCTTTGCTTCTTCAATTACTTTTGCAACGTGTAATAACGCTTTAGATGGAATACAACCTACGTTTAAACACACCCCACCTAAGGTTGAATAACGCTCAACAATAACAGTTTCTAATCCTAAATCCGCACAACGGAATGCGGCTGAATAACCTGCAGGACCTGCACCAAGTACAACGACTTGGGTTTTAATTTCTTTACTCATTTTTACCTCGTAAAAACGTTCAAAATATTGACCGCACTTTTACGGTCTTTGTAGGATGGGTTTCTGCCCACCAAAGATTTCATTAATCGGTGGGCTTAAAGCCCACCTACAGATTACATTACTAAGCGACGTAAATCTGCTAAAACAGAGCCAAGATAGCTAATGAAACGAGCTCCATCTGCACCATCAATGACACGGTGGTCGAATGATAATGACATTGGAAGAATTAAGCGTGGCGCAAATTCTTTACCGTTCCATACTGGCTCCATTGATGATTTAGACACACCAAGGATAGCTACTTCTGGCGCATTTACGATTGGCGCAAAGTGCGTTGTACCAATACCACCGAGACTTGAAATGGTGAAACAGCCACCTTGCATATCAGATGCAGTCAATTTGCCTTCACGGGCTTTTTTCGATACTTCCATTAATTCACGTGAAAGTTCGATAATGCCTTTCTTGTTCACATTTTTGAATACAGGCACGACTAAGCCATTCGGCGTATCTACTGCGACACCGATGTTAATATATTTTTTCAGGATTAAGCGTTGAGCATCTTCGGTAATTGAGCTGTTGAAACGTGGATACGCTTCTAATGCTTTTGCCACCGCTTTCATAATGAACACAACTGGCGTGATTTTTACACCGAGTTTTTGTTTTTCTGCTAATGCATTTTGTTCTTTACGGAATGCTTCTAAATCCGTGATATCTGCTTTATCAAAGTGAGTAACGTGTGGAATTATTACCCAGTTACGATGTAAGTTAGCACCTGAAATTTTGTTGATACGACTTAATTCAACTTCTTCAATTTCGCCAAATTTACTGAAATCAACTTTTGGCCATGGCAATAAGCCTAATCCAGCACCATTTGCTACACCATTGCCAGTAGTTTGTGCTGTTGCACCGCTTTCATAAGCTTTAACTGCGGTCTTCACATAAGCTTCAATATCTTCTTTAACGATACGACCTTTACGACCAGTACCTTTTACTTTATCTAGATTTACACCAAATTCACGAGCTAAACGACGAATTACTGGTGTTGCGTGTGCATATCCTGTACTTGCTTCTACTTGTTCTTGGCTTAATCCAGATACGTTGTTATTTGATTGAGGTGCTTGTGCAGTAGTAGCAGGAGCTGCTGCCTGTGGTGCTTGTGCAGTAGTATCAGGAGCTGCTGCCTGTGGTGCTGATGCTGAATCTGATGCTGATGCTGCTGGAGCTGCACCTGGTACTTCAAAACGCATAATTAATGAACCAGTTGAAACTTTATCGCCTGATTTCACTAAAATTTCTTTTACCACACCGCCGAATGGTGCAGGAACTTCCATTGAGGCTTTATCGCCTTCAACGGTAATTAAAGATTGTTCTTCAGTGATTGTATCGCCAACTGCAACCATAATTTCGGTTACATTGACTTCATCGCCACCAATATCTGGCACATTTACTTCTACAATAGCTGAAGCCGTTGGTGCGGTAGCAACCGCTGGTGCAGTAGGCTCATCAGCTGCTGGAGCAGTAGGCGCATCAGCTACTGGAGCAGTACCTGCCGCTTCTAATACAAGCATTGGAGTACCAGTTGAAACTTTATCGCCCACTTTCACTAAAATTTCTTTTACAACACCCGCTTCTGGTGCAGGCACTTCCATTGAAGCTTTATCGCCTTCAACGTTAATGATAGATTGATCAACAGAAATGGTATCGCCTACGTTTACCATCACTTCTGTTACGGTAACTTCATCACTACCAATATCAGGAATTTGAATTTGTTTTGACATTTTTTGTTCCTTTTAAAGTGCGGTCATAAAACACAATGTTTTTTGACCGCAGTTTTCATCAATTACGCATAAAGCGGATTGATACGATCTACATTCAAACCGAATTTCGCAATCGCATCTGCAACCACTTGGTTAGATACTGTACCTTCTTTCGCTAATTGAGAAAGTGCAGCAACCACAACATAACGTGCATCAACTTCGAAGTGTTCACGTAAGTTTGCACGGCTATCTGAACGACCGAAACCGTCTGTACCTAATACATGATAGTGCTTACTTGGTACAAATGCACGGATTTGATCAGCATAACCTTTCACATAGTCAGTTGAAGCAACGGTTGGTAAATCAGCTAATACTTGAGCAACGTATGGTACGCGTTGTGTCTCTGTTGGGTGTAATAAGTTCCAACGTGCTGCATCATGACCTTCGCGTGCTAATTCATTGAATGAAGGCGCAGAAAATACATCTGAAGTCACACCGTAGTCATTTGCAAGAATTTGTGCCGCTTCACGAACGTGACGCATAATCGCACCAGAACCTAATAACTGAACGTGACCTTTGCCTTTTTTACCTTCCACTGTTTCAAATTTATATAAACCTTTACGGATACCTTCTTCCGCACCAGCAGGCATCGCAGGTTGATCCATCACTTCATTTAATGTAGTCATATAATAGAATACATCTTCTTGTTTTTCGCCGTACATACGGTTGATACCGTCTTGCATAATAACAGCAACTTCAAATGCAAATGATGGATCGTAAGTGATACAGTTAGGAATGATACCCGCTTGAATATGGCTGTGACCGTCTTCGTGTTGTAAGCCTTCTCCATTTAAGGTTGTACGACCAGAAGTACCCCCTACCATAAAGCCACGAGCTAATTGGTCGCCTGCAGCCCACATCATATCGCCCACACGTTGGAAACCAAACATTGAGTAATAGATGAAGAATGGAATCATCGGTTGGTTATTGACAGAGTACGAGTTCGCTGCTGCTAACCAAGATGCGGTTGCACCTAATTCATTGATACCTTCTTGTAGCACTTGACCATCTTTTGCTTCACGATAGTAAGCCACTAAATCACGGTCTGAAGGTACATAGTTTTGACCATGTGGGTTATAAATACCAACTTGACGGAATAAACCTTCCATACCGAAAGTACGCGCTTCATCCGCAATCATTGGAACGATAGTTTTACCGATGTTTTTATCTTTTAATAAGATGTTTAATGCACGAGTAAACGCCATAGTGGTTGAAATACCACGAGGTTGTTCTTCTAATAATGCTTTAAACTCTTCTAATGCAGGAACTTTATATTCAACATCAAATTTAGTACGACGAGCAGGAACATAACCGTTTAATGCTTTACGGTGACCATGTAAGTATTCATGCTCAGGTGTGCCTTCAGCAAATTTAATGTATTCTAATTTTTCTACTTGTTCATCGGTTAATGGTAATTCAAAGAAGTCACGGAAACCTTTAAGGCTTTCGTAAGACATTTTTTTAGATTGGTGAGCGGTATTTTTACTTTCCGCTTCAGGAATTTTATAACCTTTAACTTGATGCGCTAAAATCACAACTGGTTTCGTTGCATTTTGTGCTTTTGCATAGGCTGCATATAATTTTTCGCTATCGTGTGCACCACGGCGTAATGCCCAGATTTCATCATCGGTCATATCAGCAACTAATGCAGCAGTTTCTGGATAACGACCGAAGAAGTGTTCACGAATATATGCACCATCTTTAGATTTAAAGGTTAAATAGTCTCCATCAACGACTTCCATCATTAACTGAGTTAATTTACCTGAAGTATCTTTCGCGAATAATTTATCCCAATCGCTGCCCCATAAAACTTTAATCACTTCCCAGTCAGCACCAGTAAATAGCCCTTCTAACTCTTGAACGATTTTACCATTACCATTCACAGGGCCATCTAAACGTTGTAAGTTACAGCTGATAGTGAAGATTAAGTTATCTAACTTCTCACGAGCCGCAAAAGTTAATGCACCTTTAGACTCAATTTCATCCATCTCGCCATCGCCTAAGAACGCATAAACTTTTTGATCTTTGGTATCTTTTAAACCACGGTTATCGAGATATTTTAAGAAACGCGCTTGGTAGATGGCATTCACAGGGCCTAAACCCATAGAAACCGTAGAAAATTGCCAGAATTCAGGCATTAATTTAGGGTGTGGATATGAAGATAAACCGTCGGTAAAGGCTTCTTGACGGAAGTTATCCATTTGTTCTTCAGTTAAACGACCTTCTAAGAAAGCACGCGCATACATACCAGGAGCTGCATGGCCTTGGAAGAAAATTAAATCGCCACCGTTTTTCTCTGTTGCAGCTTTAAAAAAGTGGTTGTAGCAAACTTCATACATTGTTGCTGCAGATTGGAAAGTGGAAATATGCCCACCTAAATCAAGATCTTTCTTCTGACTGCGTAAAACCATCGCGATCGCATTCCAACGTACTGCTGAACGAATACGACGTTCGATGGCGTGATCACCTGGATAAGCAGGTTGCTCAGCCACAGGAATAGTATTCACGTAATCAGTGGTAACTCCTGTTGGCAATGAAACACCACTTGTACGTGCTTGACCAATAACTTGCTCAACGATATATTGAGCACGCTCAACGCCCTCTTCACGAATTAATGAATCTAATGATTGCAACCAATCTTGTGTTTCGATTGGATCAATGTCATTTTTTAAAATCTCAGACATAGGTTTTCCTTAATCTGTTTTGAGTGAATATTAGTTTAGACAAGGCTAAACACGAATACGGCAATATTTGCTTTTCACAAACATTTAACAAATCTTGTAAATTTTAGAAGATTTTTTGAGATAAAGATAGTGAATTTTCATCAAATCATCATATCAAATCAGCTTTGCCATAAATAATTATTTGAAAGTGCGGTAATTTTTTTGTGTTTTTTTGTTCGCTAAAATAACCAGTAAAATATTGCATTCCATCGGGCTTTGTTTTAAAGTTTTTTCAGATTTTTTTCAAAAAGGACTCAGCAATGCAGACAACAACTCGAACCCTCACTCAACACAAACGTATTGCACTTGTGGCTCACGATAGTTGTAAAAAAAATTTACTGAATTGGACGCAAAAACACAAAGAGGCACTTAAGCCTCATATACTTTATGCAACAGGTACAACAGGGCATATTTTAGAACGAGAAACAGGTTTAAGCATTCAATCTTTATTAAGTGGTCCGATGGGAGGTGACCAACAACTTGGTGGATTAATCGCAGAAAAGAAAATCGACATGATGATCTTCTTTTGGGATCCAATGAATGCTGCACCACATGATCCTGATGTAAAAGCCCTCATGCGTATTGCAACAGTGTGGAATATCCCTGTCGCCATTAATCAAAGCTCTGCAGATTTTCTTTTAACTTCAGTTTTATTTGAACAAGATGTGGAAATTGAAGTGCCAGATTATGAGGGGTATTTAAAAGAGCGGTTAGCTTAAACTGCAACGAAAATTTACCGCACTTTATAGTTGTAGGGTGGGCTTTAGCCCACCAATTAACCATAAAAATGAATAAAAATGGTGGGCTGAAGCCCACCCTACGATACTGAAAAACGCGAACAAAATTTATCGCACTGTTTCAGTTATCTCCCAAATCCCCCCATTACAAGTATAAAGAGTACCACTTTCAACTGTTCTTCTGGGATTGGCTTGCCGTTTAGTTTCAAGTCGTTATTTTCTAGAGCAAGCGTTAATGTTATGGTTTTGTCCGTGTTTACGATAATGTCATTCACTTCACCTTCGGTAACTAATTCATTCAATCGGAGAACGAAATCTTGCTTTTGGTTTTCTGGTACAAATTTAGATAACAATGAAATTGCGGTTTCTTTATTCACATCAAAATTGATTGAAAAATCTTTGAATTGTTTGTATAAGCCACTGTGCATTAAATCAAATTTAGGATTTGGCACTAAAGCAATATTTAGATCCAATGCCACTTTGCCTTTTTCATCAGAAATAGAAAGAGGGGTAAACTTAATTTGAGGCTGATTATTCGCAATGGCCATGCCTGCTTGTTGTAATTTTTGCACCAATGTTTTAGATAAAGGCATATCTGAGTCGGCTTTGCCTATTGCAACTAAAATATTTAAAAGTTCTTGTAATGCGTTGCCATCAATATGGTTGAATTCTACATTGTTGGTCACTTTACCTAAGTTGTTACCGTTAATATGTAATTCATCCAGATTCGTTTTATTGATGATATTTACTGTATCACCCTCAACTTGTGTAGTTAAATTTGCTTGGCTATTTTTCTGAATAAGAGAGAATTTTTCGCCAGTCTCTGCAGATTCGGTATTTTGCTCAAAATAGCCTATTTTACTATTGATATTCCCACTATAAATAAATGGCCATTTTGTGCTTTGCAACGAGCCTTGTACGACAAGATCTTTTATTTTAATTGATGAAGCGGTTGAAACTGCATGATTAGGGGCATTTGAATTAAATGTATCGACAGATAGCACATAGTTATTTGGTGTATTTTGGTTTAAATCAATATTTAATACGACATTTGACCAATCAAAATCTGTCTTAGATTGCTCATTGTGATATTGCCCCGATGCAAGTTTTAATTCCGCATTACCGCTTAATGAATAATTCATTGTGAAATTCAGTTGTAACGGTTTCTCTGATTCTGTGATATCAAAGAATGCCTGAGTTGTTGCATTTTTTCCTAACAATGTTTGGCTTGAAAAAATGGCTGGAACGAAATTCAGTTTTGCCACACGATCAAGCGGCAAAGGCCCGTGATAAAGTGTTGATGATAAAGGAATAATGATCGTTTCATTTGCCTTGTGAATTTCTATTTGATCTTGAATGTGAGAGGCAAATAATCCTCTTTCAAATTTTATATTTTTATAAAAAATTTTACTTTCTTCTAATGCCTCAGTTTTGGTAAATAGTTGATTTAACTGTTTTAGTTGATATAAATATTCTTCTTCAGCTTTTTTCCCTGTAAACCATGCACTTGTGCACCAAACGGCAGCAAGGGCAACCACTACGCCTGCAGCAATTTTTGATTTTTTCATTTATTTCTTTCCTATTTTAAAGTAAAAATTTTCGCCAAATTTATCACAAATCCCTTTTTCTTGCCTGAAAATTTTTGTTTTCCCTTTGAACTTCATCATTTGAGACTTATTTTGAAAAACAAGAACGGAAATTACCGCACTTTAAGAAATAAAAAATTTTTAAAATTTTCTCTTGAAATGCGAAAGAATATCCACATCTTAAAACTCGTAATAAATTACCCTGAATTTTAAAATTTTTACTAGGAGTACAAAATGGGAAAAATTATTGGTATTGACTTAGGTACAACAAACTCTTGTGTAGCTGTAATGGACGGCGACAAAGCTCGCGTTATTGAAAATGCAGAAGGGGCACGTACTACTCCGTCAATCATTGCATATACAGATAATGAAACCTTAGTTGGTCAGCCAGCAAAACGCCAAGCAATCACTAACCCGAAAAATACATTGTTTGCGATTAAACGTTTAATTGGTCGTCGTTTTGAAAGTGAAGAAGTTCAACGCGATATTAAAATTATGCCTTTCGAAATTACTCGTGCCGACAATGGCGATGCTTGGGTAAACGTGAAAGGTGATAAATTAGCCCCACCGCAAATTTCAGCAGAAGTGTTGAAAAAAATGAAAAAAACTGCAGAAGATTTCTTGGGTGAAGCGGTAACTGAAGCAGTAATTACTGTGCCTGCATACTTCAACGACGCACAACGTCAAGCAACGATTGATGCAGGTAAAATCGCAGGTTTAGATGTTAAACGTATCATTAATGAACCAACAGCGGCTGCGTTAGCGTTTGGTTTAGGTTCAAGCAAAGAGAACCAAGTGATCGCTGTTTACGACTTAGGTGGTGGTACATTCGATATTTCAATCATCGAAATTGATAACTTTGATGGCGAACAAACTTTCGAAGTGTTAGCAACCGGTGGTAACACTCACTTAGGTGGTGAAGACTTCGATAACCGTGTAATTGATTACATTATTGATGAGTTCAAAAAAGAACAAAATATCGATTTACGTAATGATGCGATGGCATTACAACGTGTGAAAGAAGCTGCAGAGAAAGCAAAAATTGAACTTTCATCAGCTCAATCTACTGAAGTGAACCTTCCGTACATCACTGCAGATGCGACAGGTCCTAAACACTTAGCATTAAATATCACTCGTGCAAAATTAGAAGCATTAGTAGAAGATTTAGTGGCAAGCTCAATTGAGTCTTTGAAAGCGGTATTAAAAGATGCAGATAAAGGTGTAAGCGAAATCCACGATATTATTCTTGTGGGTGGCCAAACTCGTATGCCACTTGTACAACAAAAAGTTGCTGAGTTCTTTGGTAAAGAAGCACGTAAAGATGTGAACCCTGATGAAGCGGTGGCAATCGGTGCGGCAGTTCAAGGTGGTGTATTAAAAGGTGATGTGAAAGACGTTCTTTTATTAGACGTAACTCCATTATCTTTAGGTATCGAAACCATGGGCGGTGTGATGACCACTTTAATTGAGAAAAATACCACGATTCCAACTAAAAAATCGCAAGTATTCTCAACAGCAGAAGATAACCAAAGTGCGGTAACTATTCACGTTCTTCAAGGTGAACGTAAACGTGCGGCAGACAATAAATCTTTAGGTCAATTCAACCTAGAAGGTATTAATCCTGCACCGCGTGGTATGCCACAAATTGAAGTAACATTTGATATTGATGCAAACGGCGTAATCAACGTATCTGCGAAAGATAAAAATACGGGTAAAGAGCAACAAATTCGTATTCAAGCATCATCTGGTTTATCTGATGAAGAAATTCAACAAATGGTGCGTGACGCAGAAGCAAATGCTGATGCAGACCGTAAATTTGAAGAAGTTGTTCAAGCTCGTAACCAAGCAGATGGTATTGCTCACGCAACACGTAAACAAATTGCAGAAGCTGGCGATGCATTGAGTGCTGCAGACAAAGAGAAAATTGAAGCTGCAGTCGCTGAGCTTGAAACAGCGGCAAAAGGCGAAGATAAAGCAGAAATTGAAGCGAAAATTGAAGCGGTAATTAAAGCCTCTGAACCGTTAATGCAAGTGGCTCAAGCAAAAGCTCAACAAGCTGGTGGCGAGCAACCACAACAATCATCAGCAAAAGATGATGGCGTGGTAGATGCTGAATTTGAAGAAGTGAAAGATAATAAATAATAAATAATTCACCGCTCTTCTTAGCATAAACAAAGGGCGTGGAAACACGCCCTTTTGGTGTATTTATTTTCAGCAACAAATTACAAAATTACTATGGCAAAAAAAGATTACTACGAAGTCCTTGGCCTACAAAAAGGGGCGAGTGAGGACGACATCAAACGTGCGTATAAACGTTTAGCGTCTAAACATCACCCCGATAAAAACCAAGGCAGTAAAGAAGCAGAAGAAAAATTCAAAGAAATTAATGAAGCTTATGAAGTATTAGGCGACGATCAAAAACGCGCAGCCTACGATCAATATGGCCACGCAGCCTTTGAACAAGGTGGTGGCACTGGTGGCTTCGGTGGCGGCTTTGGCGGTGCTGATTTTGGTGATATGTTCGGTGATATTTTTGGCGATATTTTCGGCGGTGGTGGACGTGGTCGTCAGCGCGTTGTTCGTGGCGAAGACTTACGTTATGACTTAGAAATTAGCCTAGAAGAAGCCGTAAAAGGTACAACCAAAGATATTCAAATCAATACTCTTGCACATTGTGATAGCTGTGGTGGCTCTGGGGCTGAAAAAGGTTCTAAAGTGGAAACTTGTCCGCATTGCCACGGTTCTGGTCGAATTCGTCGTCAGCAAGGTTTCTTTGTATCTGAAAGTATCTGTCCAACTTGTCATGGTAGTGGTAAGAAAATTGAAAAACCTTGTCGCAGCTGTCATGGAGAAGGACGAGTTCATAAGAAAGAAAATCTTTCAGTAAAAATTCCTGCAGGCGTAGATACGGGCAACCAGCTTCGCTTAGCTGGCAAAGGCGCAGCAGGCGAAAATGGCGCACCAGCAGGAGATTTATATGTTGTGATTCACGTGAGAGAACATAATATTTTTGAACGTGATGGCTCTAATCTTTACTGTGAAGTACCAATCAGCTTTGCTACTGCAGCGCTTGGCGGTGAAATTGAAGTGCCAACTTTAGATGGCAGAGTGAAACTTAAAATCCCTGCTGAAACGCAAACAGGAAAATTATTCCGCATGCGAGGAAAAGGTGTCACCTCTACACGTAGTGGCTATGCGGGCGATTTAATTTGCCGTATTGTGGTCGAAACACCCGTTAATTTAACCAGCGAACAAAAAGAATTACTTCAAAAACTTGAGGAAAGTTTACAAGGTAAAGATTTAAGTAAACATGCACCAAAATCTTCAGGATTTTTAGACGGTGTGAAAAAATTCTTTGATAATTTGGGTAAATCTGACAAATAAAGATAGTGAAAAAGTCCGCATTTCGCGGACTTTTTTATATGCAAATAATCTCTTCTAAAAATTACCGCACTTTGGGTTTTATTTGCGAACCGTATATTCTCCCTCACACACCCATTTATAACTCGTTAATGCTTCTAATCCCATTGGGCCACGAGCATGAAGTTTTTGGGTGCTCACGGCAACTTCTGCGCCTAATCCAAATTGTCCGCCATCAGTAAAGCGTGTGCTTGCATTCACATAAACGGCGGCGGCATCGACTTGATTAATAAATTGACGAGCTAGGTTTTGTGAGGACGTTAAAATACTTTCAGAATGTTGCGTACCATATTGGCGGATATGCTCAATAGCAGCATGAATATCTTCCACAACAACCACATTCAAATCCAATGATCCCCATTCTTCGCGTAATTCTTTTTCTGTCACTTCGCAGACATTCGCACCCGCTTGTTTCAATATATTAAGTGCGGTGGATTTTGCATGATATTTTACGTTTTTGGCGGAAAGGTGAGAGACGAGTTTAGGTAAAAATTCTTCAGCAATAGAATGTTGAACTAACAATGTTTCCAATGTGTTACAGGTGCTTGGACGTTGGGTTTTGGCGTTATCAATAACAAAAACCGCTTTATTTTGATCCGCACTTTCTTCAACGAAAGTATGGCAAACACCCACGCCACCCACAATAACTGGAATAGTCGAATGTTGTTTACACAATTCATGTAAACCCGCTCCACCACGAGGAATAATCATATCCACATAGCGATCCAGTTTTAATAATTGCATAACGAGTTCACGGTTTGGATCGGTAATGGCTTGCACAGCAAATTTTGGTAAGCCTGCTTGCTCTAAAGCATTTTGTACAACTTCGATTAGAATCTTGTTGGAAAACTGTGTTTCTTTACCGCCGCGTAAAATCACTGCATTACCCGTTTTAAGGCAAAGACTTGCCACATCAATGGTCACATTTGGGCGAGCTTCATAAATTGTGCCAATGACACCGAGCGGAGTGCGTACGCGTTCGATTTTAAGTCCGCTATCCAATGTACCGCCGTCTATGATTTTCCCCACAGGATCTGCAAGTGAAATAACATGGCGTACATCATTAGCAATGCCTTGTAAACGTTCTTGTGTGAGCAGTAAGCGATCAATCAAGGCATCCGATAATCCATTTTGTTTAGCAAGTTCAATATCTTTTGCGTTTTCGGCTAAGATAAGCGGTGCTTGTTGTTCGAGTTGTTCTGCAATAATGGATAATGCACGATTTTTTTCAGCAGTGGTGAGTTGAGCTAAGATAAATGCTGCATCTTTGGCTTGTTTACCCATTTGTTCTAACATAGTTATTCCCTTTATTGTATTTATTTCTTTTTATTTGGCAGCTTATCTTGTTCTTCCGATGTGAGTTCTTGGTAATTAAACACGGGTAAACCCCATTCGAAATGAATAGCTAAAAGACGTAAAGTAAAGCTGCTAATAAGTGTGAGTAACACGGCAAGCGTATGTTCTACTTGAAGTGTACTTAATGCGTAATAAGTCAGCGTGGCAAATAGCGCAATGCTGGCATAGAGTTCTTTTTGGAATACGAGAGGAATTCGATTGCATAGCATATCGCGTAGAACTCCGCCAAAGGCACCCGTAATACAACCAGCAATACAAACAATAGTGAGGCTATGTCCCATATCCATTGCAATTTGTGCACCAATAATGGAATACACCACTAAACCCATCGCATCGAGCACCAAGAAAATAGTGCGAAAGTAGCGCATAAAATGATTGATGAATGGTGCAACATATACGGTAATTACCGCCGCACTTGCCACCATTAAAAAATATTCTGGGTGCTTAACCCAGCCGAGAGGATAATGCCCAAGCAGTACATCACGCACAGAGCCGCCACCAATGGCAGTGACAGATGCGATAATGATCACGCCAAAAATATCCATTTTTTCACGACCTGCCGCAAGTGCGCCTGTCATTCCTTCAGCAGTGATACCGATGATATATAAAATACTAAGTAACATTCATGTACCTAAGTGCGGTTAAAATTGGTTTCATTCTACTTTAAAATTTAATGAATTTTTAGCATAATGGTGCATTATTTTTCAGTCGTCAAAATTATGTCAGAACAATCTTCTAAATATATCGCAGCATTGCTTGCGGTATTATCGATTTCAATGGTGCTTGGCATCGATCTATTTATTTTTTCTTTGCAATCTGAAAAGCAAACAATGCCTCATTTAGGTGTAGGCGTGTTGGTTGCACAGTTAATTTCGTTGTTGGTGTTTTATCGTGGCGAAATTTGCCCAGGGCAGCGTGGTCGTTTAATCAAAGTGAATATGACTTTTGCTATTTATTGGGCAGTGTGGTTGCTGATAAGCCTATTACAAAATAATCACACGCTTACTAACGTGATGAGCGTATGTGGTCTTTCTGTCGTGTATTTTATTTGGAAACAACCCAAAACTGAAAAAATTCGTAACAGCTTTTTATTGATGGCTGCATTAATTGCGGGTTTAGGTTGCTTGAGTTATTTAATGATTTTTACCGTGCTTCCTGCGAGGGATTTTGCTGAATATAACCCTTTTGCACCAATTTTATCTGGCGTGATTTTAGCAAATCTTGCGCTTGTTATTGCACGAAATCGTTTACAAGGTTTTATAGCATTGTTGCCCTTAGCAATGATTATATTGCTTGCTCTAAATGCTTTGGCAATGTTTTTATTTTTACTTTTAAATGGTATGGAAAGTGCGGTTAATTCTGAGAGTGTTTTTGCCTACATCATTTATTTTGTTTGCCATTTTGTGATTGCGGCTATTCTGATTCTGCATAGTTTCCAAAAGTGGAAATTATCTACCAATAGTTTATTTATCCTATTATTTATTGCTGTTTGCTTGCCGTTATGGATGGTTTTTGTTTAATAAAACAATCATTGCGCCGTGGGGAATTTACCCACGGCTTTTAAGATTTCGGCTGGTTAGAAAGTAATACGCCAACACGGAAATCACGACACATGCCCCCATAGTAAAGAGCATTGGTGCGGCAGTATCCATTTTCATTGACGCGACTAAACTTCCCATAATTGCACCCACTGCAAAACGTACGCTACCAATCAAAGAATTTGTTGTTCCCGCCATTTGAGGACATCTTTCTAAAGCTGATGCCATTGCATTTGATGAAATCACGGGGTTTGGACCGACGAAAAAGGCGACGCCAATTGCCATAGGCCAAAAACCGAGATCTAAAAGTGCGGTCAAAATTAGCCACATTCCAGAAAGGAATTGAATTGCGAGGGCTATCCGTAACATTGTTTCTGCGCCCACTTTAGTAACAAATCGGCTATTCAAAAAGGAGGCAAAGATCATCGTAACGATATTCATCATAAAGAAATAACCGAACTGATCGACTGGAACGCCATAAATGCCGATATAGACAATTGATCCTGCAGTCACAAAAGCAAACAACCCGCCAAAGCTAAAAGAGGCGGCAAACATATAGCCAAGCACTTCTTTTTGCTTCCAAAGCAGAAGGAAATTGCGAGCGATAATATTTAAGCGCAGCGGAATGCGATTTTCTTTTTTATGGGTTTCTGGAATGATGAAAAAGACCAATGCAGCGGCTAATAATCCCACAAGCGAAATAACGTAAAAAATCGCATGCCAATGGAAAAATTTAACGATGTAACCCCCAATAATTGGCGCAACTAAAGGCGCAAGCATAAACACTAACGTAATGGTGGACATCACTTTGGATAGCTGATCTTTACTAAATAAATCACGCAATAATGCGCCAGAAAGTACTACAGGTGCGGCACCAAAGAAACCTTGCACAAAACGAAGTGCGGTAAAATTTCCAACTGAATTTATTTCGGTAAGCACTAAAGCTGTTAATGCACCCACAATAACACCGAGTAAAATGATCGGTTTTCGTCCGAAACTATCACCAAAAGGCCCCCAAAAAAGCTGACCAAACGCCATGCCATAAGCAAAAGAGGTGAGCGTGTGTTGTACTTGTTCTGGACTCACGCCGAGATCTTTCGCAATTTCTAAAAAAGACGGCAAATACATATCCACGCCAAAGGGCGGTAGCATAGAGAGAATACCGAGGGTAAGAATAAAGATGAAAGTCGATTTTTGTTGATTCATATTATTTTACTAACTTTTCAATTTCACTTTGAGTTAATGGGCGGTATTCCCCTTCTTCTAAGGATTCATCCAACACTACATCACCAATTTTCCAGCGATGTAATCCAACGACTTTATTCCCAAGTGCGGCAAACATACGTTTTACTTGATGATAACGACCTTCAGAAATGGTCAGATTCACATTGTAATCATCTAAAATTTCTAATTTTGCTGGTTTAGTGGGCTCTTTTTCTCCGCGTAATAAAATACCTTCCGAACAAGCCGCTGCATAATTTTCTTCTACGGGATCAGCTAATGTTACCAAATAGGTTTTTTCACAATGATGTTTTGGCGAAGTGATGCGATGTGACCATTGTCCATCATCGGTAAGCAATACGAAACCTGTCGTATCCACATCTAAGCGACCTGCGCTATGTAATTTTCCAGCTAAAGGGTAATCAAAAAATTGATAAATTGTTGGATAGTCGCCGTCATCATTAGAACAAACACAGCCTTGTGGCTTATGCAACATAAAATACTGGCCTTCTTCTACCCAAGTTAATAATTCATCTTCAAAATAGATTTTATCTTCTTGTGAAATTTGAACCGCACCACTTTTGACAATTTCACCATTAATTTTTACCGCACTTTGGCGGATCGCTTTTGTTGCTTGAGAACGCGTTAAGCCCGTATTTTCAGCAATAAATTTATCTAATCTCATTATGTTTTCTCTTGTTAAAATTCGCTAGGCATTTTACAGGTTTTTGCTTTTATAACGAAACAAAAAAGCTGCATTTAATCTGCAGCCTCTATCTGTTAAGATTGATTAAACCACTTCACGTAATCGAATTGATCGTAATATTTTTTCCCATTCCAGCCAGAAAATTCAAAAATATCGCCCACCTGATTTTGCTTCTCGAAGCCTTTTATATAATAAGCCGATTTAAAAGCTGGATAGGGCTTGTGAGTAAAAATCACTTTATTTTTGAAAGGGAGTTGATCAAAAAGTTGAATGTCTTTTTCGGTCACGCCGTCTCGATCTGTCATCATAATAAAAAGATTGTCTAACTTCATTCGTGGCGTGCGAAGTTGCCATTTTTCATTGGCTTCTTGCTCACTGTGATAATGCATAAAATGAATTTCAAGATCGGCAAGTTTTCCCACTGGATAACTTTTTTCTGTTTGTACGAATGTGAGAGGTTGAGTACGGTAGAAATCCATATTTTGTAAATAACGCAAAAAATCCTGTGGCGAGAGATAGAGATTCACAAAAGGGGAATTAAACGGCTGGTGCAAATCATGTAAGATAAAAGCACCCATACAATTGGCAGCAATGACAGTCATACCTTGATTTGTTAGTTTACGTTGCAGAGTGCGATTAATGAAAAATCTTTGGCATTTATTCACCGCACTTTTAATTTTTTGAAATGGATTCATTTTCTCATCCTTTATGCTTTTGTTGCGAAAATCCTACCTTTTTTGCTGAAAAATGAAAAGTCTAGCTAATGCCTCGCATCAAAAAAATTTTGTTATAAAGTTGTGAAAATTTGCAGTTCGTCACAATTTTTTGAATAAAAAACAGATATAATCGACGCAATATTTCAATCCTGTTTCAAGAAAATGGAGCATTTATTATGACCGAACAATTACGTCAAGCAGCCTTAGATTTCCACGAATTTCCAATTCCTGGAAAAATCGAAGTTACCCCAACAAAATCATTAGCAACCCAACGTGATCTTGCCTTAGCTTATTCACCGGGTGTGGCAGAGCCTTGTTTAGAAATTGAAAAAGATCCTGCAGCCTCTTACAAATATACAGCACGTGGCAATTTAGTGGCGGTGATTTCCAATGGTACAGCGGTACTTGGGCTTGGCAATATTGGCGCGCTTGCCGGCAAACCTGTAATGGAAGGGAAGGGCGTATTGTTCAAAAAATTTGCGGGCATCAACGTATTTGATATTGAAGTGAATGAGCATGATCCCGATAAACTTGTAGATATTATTGCCTCGTTAGAACCAACTTTCGGTGGGGTAAATCTTGAAGATATTAAAGCACCTGAATGTTTCTATATTGAACAAAAATTGCGTGAGAGAATGAACATTCCTGTATTCCATGATGACCAACATGGCACGGCGATCATCAGTGCTGCTGCGATCATCAATTCTCTTCGTATTGTAGGTAAAAAAATTGAAGATGTACGCTTAGTGGCTTCTGGTGCGGGTGCTGCATCAATTGCGTGCTTGAACTTATTACTTTCTTTAGGCATGAAACGTGAAAATATCACAGTTTGCGACTCGAAAGGCGTGGTATATAAAGGCCGTGATGAAAGAATGGATCAAACCAAAAAAGAGTATGCAATTGAAGATAATGGCTGGCGTAAACTTGGTGATGCGATTCCAAATGCAGATATTTTCTTAGGTTGTTCTGCGGCTGGTGCGCTTACACAAGATATGGTTAAAAGTATGGCTGCACATCCAATTATTCTTGCTTTAGCTAATCCAAATCCTGAAATTACCCCGCCAGAAGCAAAAGCAGTTCGTCCTGATGCGATTGTATGTACAGGCCGTTCTGATTATCCAAACCAAGTAAATAACGTGCTTTGTTTCCCATTTATTTTCCGTGGTGCATTAGATGTGGGCGCAACCACTATTAATGAAGAAATGAAACGTGCGGCAGTTTATGCCATTGCTGACCTTGCATTAGAAGAGCAAAACGAAGTGGTAACCTCTGCTTACGGTGGCGAAGGGGCAACATTTGGTGCGGATTATGTGATTCCTCGTCCATTTGATCCTCGCTTGATTGTGCGTATTGCACCAGCGGTAGCAAAAGCTGCAATGGAATCTGGTGTGGCAACTCGTCCAATTCAAAATTGGGATGCTTATGTTGAAAAACTCACTCAGTTTGTTTACAAAACGAGCTTGTTTATGCGTCCTATTTTCAGCCAAGCAAAATCGGCAAAACAACGCATTATTTTAGCGGAAGGGGAAGAAAATAAAGCATTACATGCCACCCAAGAAGTGATTTCAATGAGCTTGGCAAATCCAATTTTAATTGGTCGCCGCAGTGTGATTGAAGAAAAAATTAAAAAACTTGGTTTACGTTTAACTGCAGGTGTAGATTTTGAAATTGTGGATAACGAAGATAATCCACGCTATGAAGAATGTTGGAAACACTATTACGAACTTACTAAACGTAAAGGCATTACACCTGCAATCGCAAAACGTGTCGTGCGTTCTAACACTACCGTATTAGCTTCTACATTGCTTAGCTTAGGTTATGCAGACGCTTTAGTATGTGGTTTATTTGGTTCATACGGAAAACACCTTGCCTCTATTCGAGATATTATTGGCTTAAAAGACGGCGTGAAAACTGCCGCTGCTTTAAATAGTCTTGTATTACCGACTGGTAACGTATTCTTAACAGATACTCACGTAAACAGTAATCCTACAGCAGAAGAATTAGCTGAAATTACCTTAATGGCAGCAGAAGAAATTCATCGTTTTGGTATTGAACCTGCAGTTGCATTGCTTTCTCATTCTAATTTTGGTTCATCTGATTCATTAGGCGCACCAAAAATGCGCGAAGTATTACAGATCGTCAAAGTGCGCAATCCACATTTAATGATTGATGGGGAAATGCGTGGCGATTTAGCGATGAATGAAGCACACAGAAAAGAATTAATGCCTGATAGCCCATTGAAAGGAAGCGCAAATTTATTAGTGTTCCCTGATTTGAGTGCATCACGTATTAGTTATAGCTTATTACGTGGCACTACTACGGCAATTACTGTTGGCCCGATCTTAATGGGTATGAATAAATCTGCACATATTCTTAATCCAGGTGCATCTGTTCGTCGTATTATCAATATGATTGCCTATGCAGCAGTGAAAGCACAACAAGAGTAATTGAAAAAAAGTGCGGTAAATTTCTGTCGTTTATTTAATGAAGCCTCGATTTTTCTCGAGGCTTTATTTTCTAGTGAATGTGTTTACATTTGAGATTAAGTAAAACTATGCGAAAATTTACCGCACTTTAAGGCTTTTATTTTGTCGAAAAGGAGCTGATAGACAGTTGCCTATCTTTCTTTAATTTAATACGGCTTGGATGCCGTTGTGTTAGTGGTTTTTACAATGAAAAAAGCTCATTCCCCTTTATTCCCCATCTTCACATTCGTGTTAATTAATCTCATCATCCTTTCCTTATCCCGTTTGGGACTTGCTGTATGGCAATCAGAGCGTGTATCCGCCGTAGATGGCTGGTTGCAATTATTTTTTCAAGGCGTACGAATGGATGTTGTGGCACTTTGTTATTTATTTGGCGTACCAGCATTGCTCACAACCTTGTTCCATAGCAGTAAAGTTTGGGTAAAAATTTTACATCTATGGCTAACCTTTGGTAGCGTGTTCATTATCTTTATGGAAATTGCCACACCTGCCTTTATTGAAACCTACGATTACCGCCCAAATCGTTTATTTATTGAATACTTGATTTATCCGAAAGAAGTTTTTTCAATGCTTGCGGAAGGACATTTAAGTGCGGTAATTTTTAGCCTTGTTTTCACTATTTTAGCTGCCGTGATTTATTGGAAAATTTCTGGTTGGGCAGTCAAAAATTTACGTTCAATGAGTTGGAAACTTCGTCCTGTGATTGCTTTGCTTGTGATTGTCGTGAGCTTCCTTGGGGCACGTTCAAGTTTTCAACACCGTGGTATAAATCCTGCTATGGTGGCATTTTCTTCTGATGCGTTAGTGAATTCTCTGGTGCTTAATTCGGGCTATTCCGTGATTTATGCGGCACAGCAATTTAAAGATGAAGAAAAATCTTCAGAAATGTACGGAAAAATGGATGCAGATGAAATGTTTCGTATTGTTAAAGCTAGCCGTGGCCGTCCAGAAAGTGATTACATTTCAGATAAATACCCAACTTTAACGAAAAATGTCGCGACTTATCAGGGTAAACCTAAAAATATCGTGATTTTGCTACAAGAAAGTCTCGGTGCTCAATTTATTGGAACACTCGGTGGCAAACCACTTTCTCCAAATGTGGATCAGCTCGCAAAAGAAGGGTGGTTATTTGAAAATCTTTATGCAACAGGCACACGTTCAGTACGTGGTATTGAAGCAACAACCGCAGGTTTTACGCCAACACCAGCTCGTGCAGTGGTGAAACTTAATAATGCCCAAAGTGGTTTCTTTACTATTGCGGATTTATTACATAAACAAGGCTATAACACTTCCTTTATTTATGGTGGCGAAAAGCACTTCGACAATATGGCGAGCTTTTTCTATGGCAATGGTTTTAAAGATATTTGGGATCAACAAGATTACCAAAATCCAAAATTTATTGGCACTTGGGGCGTGAGTGATGAGGATTTATTTGATAAAGCCAATGAAACTTTCACGAAATTACAAAATGAAGGTAAACCGTTTTTTAGTTTAGTGTTTAGTTCCAGCAATCACGATCCATTTGAATATCCAGATGGCAAGATTGAGCTTTATGAGCAACCAAAAGCCACTCGTAATAATGCGGCAAAATATGCGGATTATGCCTTAGGTCATTTTTTTAAAATGGCAAAACAGTCTAATTATTGGAAAGATACGATTTTCTTAATTGTTGCGGATCACGATTCTCGTGTAGGCGGAGCAAGTCTTGTGCCGATTAAGCATTTCCATATTCCAGCCTTGATTCTTGGTGATGGCATTACGCCACGCCGTGATAGCCGTCTTGTGAGCCAAATTGATATGCCAACTACATTGCTTTCTTTAGCAGGCGTAAGTGGCAATTATCCAATGATTGGCTTTGATTTAACGCAAGATGTAAACCCAGATCGTGCTTTTATGCAATACGATCAAACTCAAGCAATGCTGAAAGGCAATAATGATGTGGTGATTCAAATGCCAAATAAAGCAGCGCAAGGTTATCATTATGATAAATCAACAGAAACTTTAACGCCAAAAGACATGCCTGATTCGATGAAAAAAGAGGCATTAGCTCACGCTTTATTAGGTAGTTATTTATATAAAAATCGCTTGTATTCTTCAGGTGAAAATAAATAGACAGAACGCCAGCTTAAGCTGGCGTTTCTTTTAGTTATCAAAAACAAACTGTTCACGTAATTGATGTAATTGATCGCGAATTGCCGCAGCTTTTTCAAATTCCAAATCTTGCGCAAATTTATACATTTGTTGTTCCAATTTTTTGATTTGTTGTTGATATTCTTTGGCATTTTTCGGTGCATTATAAAGTGCGGTTGGTTCTGCCACCATTTTTCCACGTTGTTTATTGGCTTTCGCTTTTTGGTTTGCACCTTGCCCAATATCTAACAATTCACCGACTTTCTTATTTAATGCTTGTGGCACAATGCCATGTTCTTCATTGTATTTTGTTTGTTTTTCACGACGACGATTGGTTTCGGTGATGGCTTTTTCTATGGATTTTGTGATGCTATCCGCATATAAAATCGCTTTACCATTTAAGTTTCGTGCAGCACGGCCGATGGTTTGAATTAAAGAACGTTCAGAACGCAAAAAACCTTCTTTGTCCGCATCTAAAATCGCCACAAGAGACACTTCTGGAATATCTAAACCTTCACGCAATAAGTTAATTCCCACTAATACATCAAATTCGCCTAAACGCAAATCACGGATAATTTCGACACGTTCCACGGTATCAATATCAGAATGTAGATAACGCACACGAATCCCGTGTTCATCTAAATAATCCGTTAAATCTTCCGCCATTTTTTTAGTGAGTGTTGTGACTAAAACTCGCTCATTTTTATCCGCTCTTTGGCGAGCTTCGGAAAGTAAATCATCCACTTGAATTGATACTGGACGAATTTCAATAAGCGGATCAAGCAAACCAGTGGGGCGAACCACTTGATCGATGATTTCACTGCCTGATTTTTCTAATTCATAAGGCCCTGGTGTTGCGGAAACATAAATAGTTTGTGGGGCTAAGCGTTCAAATTCCTCAAAGCGTAACGGACGATTATCCAATGCGGACGGCAAACGGAAACCATATTCCACCAAGGTTTCTTTACGTGAACGGTCGCCACGATACATCCCGCCAATTTGAGGCACAGTTACATGAGATTCATCAATAATTAAAATCGCATCAGAGGGCATATAATCAAATAATGTTGGTGGTGGTTCGCCCTCATTTCTTCCCGATAAATAGCGAGAGTAGTTTTCAATGCCCGAGCAATAGCCCAATTCATTCATCATTTCAATATCAAATTGGGTTCGTTGGCTGATACGCTGTTCTTCTAAAAGTTTGTGTTCTTTAATGAAGTATTCACGGCGTGATACCAGTTCTTTTTTGATGTTTTCTATCGCATCTAAAATACGTTCTCTTGGCGTCACATAGTGAGTTTTAGGATAGATCGTAAAACGTGGTACAGCACCAAAACTACTACCAGTGAGCGGATCAAATAAACTTAAACGCTCGATTTCATCATCAAATAATTCAATACGCACCGCACGATCATCAGATTCCGCAGGGAAAATATCAATAATTTCGCCACGAACACGGAAAGTTCCACGCTGAAATGCTTGATCATTGCGGGTATATTGCAATTCCGCTAACTTCGCTAAAATTTGGCGTTGATCGATAATGGCACCTTGTTGTAAATGCAACATCATTTGTAAATAGCTATCAGGATCGCCCAAACCATAAATTGCAGAAACAGAAGCCACCACGATGGTATCTCGACGTTCTAGAAAAGATTTCGTCGCAGAAAGTCGCATTTGTTCAATTTGATCATTAATAGACGCATCTTTTTCAATAAATGTATCACTGCTCGGCACATAGGCTTCTGGCTGATAATAATCATAGTAAGACACAAAATATTCCACCGCATTTTCTGGAAAAAAAGCTTTCATTTCTGCATAAAGCTGGGCAGCAAGGGTTTTATTCGGTGCAAGTAACATCGCGGGGCGATTTAATTGAGCGATTACATTGGCGATAGTAAAGGTTTTCCCCGAGCCAGTTACCCCGAGCAAAGTTTGGTGAGCCAAACCATCCGTTAAATTTTCAGCCAATTTTTCGATAGCTTGTGGCTGATCGCCAGAGGGACGAAAGTCGGAATGCAGAATGAATGGTTTTGTGTTGATTTTTTCAGACATAAAGTGCGGTCAGTTTTTTGATAATTTTGAATAATGCCTATTTTAGCATATTTAACGTGTAAAATTGATCAGGCAAAAATCTAAGTTTTACACAGACTTAGCGATGTCAAGAGGAAGATGTCACAAATTCATTAAAAAAACTTTAAATTTTTACTAGACAAAACTTAACTTATTGATTTTAAATTAAAATTTAATTTTAGGCTAATCTATAATCAAGATCGAATAATCCTTGTAAGAACAAGGGATTCGCAAAATTTTAAAAAGTTAATCCACAAAGTTATCCACAGGCTCTGTGGATAGAAAAATAAATATTAGGGGGTATATAAAAGATGAGGAAATTTTTTGTTTTTTTTATGAAATTTTTTTAAATTTTGCATTGACAAGCTAACTATCGATCATTAAAATTCGCGCCCTGTTCCTTGTGATACAAAGTTTATTCCTCCTTAGTTCAGTCGGTAGAACGGTGGACTGTTAATCCATATGTCGCTGGTTCAAGTCCAGCAGGAGGAGCCAATTTTTCTTTTGGTTTAGAGTTTGTTTGTCTCCTTTTACAAATTCTAAATTAGCAACCAAAAGATTTTGAGCCCATCCAGTTGATGGGCTTTATTTTTAACTTCAAAATAGGATTTTGCTTCCGCCAGCGGAAATGGTTGTGCCATACAACAAACTCAAGGCAAAAAATAGCATTATTCCACCTGCGATTAGTTTCACGATACTTTCGCTTTTTCCTTTCGTATGTTTTGAACTATACCAATGCCCTAAGTGGATTGCGGTATTTCGTGCATAACGTACAATTCCTGCGAAGGCTGACAGCATAAGCCCCGTGCCGAAAGACATGGCTAATACAGCTAAAATTCCCCAGCTATAAAGATCAAGCATATAAGCTAAAAATAAAACGAAAATTGCACCGCTACATGGTCGCATGCCAATTGTTAAAATCACGAGGAATTGCGATTTTAGATTGGTTGCTTGTGCAGTTTGTGTGGGGCTTGGCAAATGTTGGTGTCCACAACTACAGGTGTTTGGCTGAAAAGTGCGGTTATTTTTCACCGCACTTTTTTCGTGTAGAGGGAGGGGATTGAGGGATTTAATGGCTAATTTAGCTTTTTTACGATAGGCACGTAGACCTTGCCAAATCCAATAACAGCCGAGAAATACCAATAATAGCAAGGCAGTTCGTTCTAACCAAAGCTGACTTAATTTGAAATAACGTGATGAAAGATTTAGCACTACAACAAGCAATGTTGTTGCTGTAATTGCGACAATGCCTTGCATTAAGGATGAAAGTAAGCTCAAGATAGTGCTTTGTTTTAATTGGCTTTCATGCGTGGAAAGATAGCTGGCAATAATAAATTTGCCGTGTCCTGGCCCGAAGGCATGGAGTACGCCGTAAACAAAGCTGGCGAAAATAAGTGTGATGCCTGCCTTGATGCTATTATTTTGAATTTGATGTAAATTTTCCGAAATAAGCTGATTAAACTCTTTTTGCCAACTGGCAATATGTAAGAAAAACCAAGGGGAAAAATAGACAAGTAAGGCGAGTGCAATCACTAATAACACGAGCCCAGTTTTATATTTTTTCATTTCTACTCACATTGAATTATTATTTTTTGCGCGAACATTACGCCTAAGGAATCATCTTCGTTCTTTTGGGATTTATCAAGTGAAGATGCGTAGGCTTGGATTTTTTCATCCACATTAGGTTCAATTAATTTTCCTTGGCAATTTTTCGAAAGTGCGGAAAAATCTACCGCACTTTTTGACGCGTAAGTCATCGCCACATAATAAGTGGGATCGTAAGTTTGTAAGCTAAATGTGTTTTTTTCTAACTTTTGCGGATGGGCGAGTGGCACATCAAAATAATATTGCAGTTGTAAGCCTTGAACATTAATGCCGTAATTTTTTGGGCGAGGGGAATATTTGATTTTATTATTCTGAGCATCATATAGATAGCTGAAATAATGCTCACTGACGATATTTCCCATTACATCATCAAGAAGTTTTTGTTTTTCCGCTTTAGTTCTAGCTTGTTTCATATCATAAATAACTGCAGACGAACTTGGTTCATCCAACGTCCATTTCATTGAAAAACCTGTGAGTTGATTATTTTCTATAATGGGCGTGGTTTGTATATCAATAAATGCGTGAGGATGGGCTAAAACACCAAAACTAATGAATAAACCGAGTAATAATGAATACGTTTTCACAAAAAATCCTATTATTTTGAACGCTAGAATTTGAAGTTGTTTATTCTACACGCAAAAACGAATTTTTCTGTCAAAAATGTTGATGTAAATCAAAAAAACTCTCAATAGCATTTCCCTTGCCTTTCAATATTCAGTAACATAGCTCCCGTCAAGTGATTGCTTGATATTCATAAAGTTCCTAAATAAAATAATGATAAATATAGCTAAACTACTTTCCTGCCACCCGTTTCGGGTGGTTTTTTTTATCTAAGTCGAAAGATGCACTCTTGCATTGTGCATTTATTCTTATTATGATCAGCTCGAGTATAACTAAGAGAATAATAGATGTTTAATTTAAAGCGTGAGCATTTTAGAGATGATTATCTTTATAGGTTTTATCAATATGGTGATACTCATAGTAAGATTCCTTCTAATTTGTATAAAGTATTGGCAAGAAAATTAGATATGATAAGTGCCTCAGAAAATATCAACGATTTACGTTCTCCACCAGCTAACCATTTGGAGTTGCTTGAGCCAAAAGAAAATAAAATTTATTCCATTCGAGTGAATAAACAATATCGTTTAATTTTTAAATATGAAAATAACGAAGTAAATAATTTATATTTAGATCCACATTCTTATAATTTGTAAGGAGGATAATATGATGACGAGAAAACCCACCTCTGTTGGTGAAATTCTACAAGAAGAGTTTTTAGAACCTTTAAGTCTTAAAATTAGTGATTTAGCTCAAATTTTAGATGTACATCGTAATACGGCAAGCAATATTGTTAATAATAGTTCACGAATTACGCTAGAAATGGCAGTTAAACTTGCTAAAGTATTTGATACTACGCCTGAGTTTTGGCTTAATCTGCAAACACGTATTGATTTATGGGACCTTGAACACAATAAACGTTTTCAACAAAGTCTTGCAAATGTTAAGTCCGCTCTACATCGGCATGATACTTCTACATTTGCAATGTAATTTGAGCCCTAAAGTGTCTATTTAATTTAGGGAATACTTCACTCTAAATATTTACAAGTGGTTAGGTTTCGCCAAACTTTTGCAAAATCTGTCCACTTGTTTCCTATATTTTCGCCCTATTTTCCAGTAGAATAGGGCGAATTTTTTTGTGAGGAATTATTAATGTCATCTCAATTTGTGTATACGATGCATCGTGTCGGCAAAGTAGTGCCGCCGAAGCGTCATATTTTGAAAGATATTTCTTTAAGCTTTTTCCCTGGTGCTAAGATCGGGGTTTTAGGTTTAAATGGTGCGGGTAAATCGACTCTTTTACGCATTATGGCAGGCGTAGATAAAGAGTTTGAAGGGGAAGCTCGTCCACAACCGGGTATTAAAATTGGGTATCTTCCGCAAGAGCCAAAACTCGAGCCACAACAAACCGTGCGTGAAGCAGTGGAAGAAGCGGTTTCTGAAGTGAAAAATGCACTGACTCGTTTAGATGAAGTGTATGCGCTTTATGCGGATCCTGATGCAGATTTTGATAAATTAGCAGCAGAACAAGCCAATCTTGAAGCCATTATTCAAGCGCATGATGGGCATAATTTAGATAACCAATTAGAACGTGCCGCAGATGCGTTACGTTTACCAGACTGGGGTGCGAAAATTGAGCATTTATCAGGGGGAGAGCGTCGCCGTGTGGCACTTTGTCGCTTATTACTCGAAAAACCAGACATGCTCTTATTAGATGAGCCAACCAACCACTTAGATGCGGAATCTGTGGCATGGTTAGAGCGATTCTTACACGACTACGAGGGTACAGTGGTAGCAATCACTCACGACCGTTATTTCTTAGATAATGTGGCTGGTTGGATCTTAGAGCTTGACCGTGGCGAGGGCATTCCTTGGGAAGGCAACTATTCTTCTTGGTTAGAGCAAAAAGAGAAACGTTTAGAACAAGAACAAGCAACTGAAAACGCACGTCAAAAATCAATTGCGAAAGAGTTAGAATGGGTTCGTCAAAATCCAAAAGGTCGCCAAGCGAAAAGCAAAGCACGTATGGTGCGCTTTGATGAGTTGAACTCTGGCGAATACCAAAAACGTAATGAGACTAACGAACTCTTTATTCCACCTGGCCCACGCTTAGGCGATAAAGTGATTGAAGTGCAAAACTTAACCAAGTCTTATGGCGACCGCACTTTAATTGATGATTTATCATTCAGTATTCCAAAAGGTGCAATTGTTGGGATTATCGGAGCGAACGGTGCAGGTAAATCTACCTTATTCCGCATGTTGTCAGGTCAAGAACAACCAGATTCAGGTTCTGTGACAATGGGCGAAACCGTTGTGCTTGCGTCTGTGGATCAATTCCGTGACGCTATGGATGATAAGAAAACCGTGTGGGAAGAAGTCTCTAACGGACAAGACATTCTCACTATCGGCAACTTTGAAATTCCAAGCCGTGCTTATGTAGGTCGTTTCAACTTCAAAGGCGTGGATCAACAAAAACGTGTGGGCGAATTATCAGGTGGGGAACGTGGTCGTTTACACTTAGCGAAACTTCTACAACGTGGTGGTAACGTGCTATTACTGGACGAACCAACCAATGACTTAGACGTTGAAACCTTGCGTGCCTTAGAAAATGCGATTTTAGAATTCCCAGGCTGTGCAATGGTGATTTCCCATGACCGTTGGTTCTTAGACCGTATCGCAACGCATATTTTAGATTACGGCGATGAAGGTAAAGTCACGTTCTATGAAGGTAACTTCTCAGACTACGAAGAGTGGAAAAAGAAAACCTTAGGCGATGCAGCCATTCAGCCACATCGTATTAAATATAAACGTATTGCGAAGTAATTTAGATTGAGAAAGTGCGGTGGATTTTGACCGCACTTTTCTTACTTTTTTGGGAGTGATTATGTTAGTTGATTTACATATTTTTTTCGCCTTTTTAAGTTTGGCATTGTTAGTAATTCGTGGTGCAATGCAGCTTAATGGTAAAAATTGGCGTTCGATAAAATTATTAAAAATTTTACCGCACTTATCAGATACCTTGCTGATTGTGTCTGGTGTCGTCATTTTATATCTCTTTGCTTTTGGTATTGAATGGTGGTTAGTGGCTAAATTCGCATTACTGATTTTGTATATCGTATTTGCTGCAAAATTTTTCAGTAAAAAAGTTTCTCAACCCAAAAGCATTTTCTTTTGGCTTGCTTGCGTAAGTTTTATTGGTGCGATGTTAATTGCCTATTTAAAATAAAACGATGCCATCTCGCCAACTTCAAATTTTAATCTGCAAAACTTTGCCGCTTGTGCCTGATCACGTATTAATTATTGGCGAAAGTGGCATTGCTTTTTCTAAAGCAACGAATTTGCTTGGACAAGAATTTGAACATATTTTATTTGATGCGCGAAATGGCATTCATCTTGAAGCACTGGCTATTGCAGCTGGAACACTGAAAATGGGCGGTACACTTTGTTTAGTGTTATCCGATTGGGAAAATTTATCTCAGCAGCCTGATCAAGATAGTTTACGTTGGAATGGAAATCAGTCAGCAATCGCCACGCCTAATTTTATTGATCATTTCAAACAGTGCATTGAGCACTATCATTTCCCCATTTTAAGAGAGGAAAGTGCGGTTGAATTTCCTACGGTTTTTTATTCTAACGAACATCACAAAAATGCTACGTTAGCACAACAACAAATTATCGAGACTATTTTACAGGCCGAGCAGGATATTTATTTTTTAACCGCCAAGCGGGGAAGAGGAAAATCCGCATTATTGGGGATGCTTGCTAACCAAATTCAAGCACCAGTTTATCTTACCGCACCGAATAAAAGTGCGGTGCATTCGGTCATTGAATTTTCAGAAGGGGACATTGAATTTATTGCGCCAGATGAATTGGCTTTGACGTTACAAACTGACCCCGAATTTAGTCAATCTGCTTGGTTGCTCGTAGATGAAGCGGCGATGATCCCATTGCCCTTATTGCAAGAATATTCTCGATATTTTCAACATATTGTCTTTAGTACTACAATTCATAGCTACGAAGGAACTGGGCGTGGTTTCGAATTAAAATTTAAACGGAAAATTCACCGCACTTTTCAGCATTTTGAGCTTAAACAGCCCCTACGTTGGCAAGAAAATGACCCGTTAGAACATTTTATTGATGATCTTTTGTTGCTAAATGCCGAAGATGATTTTCAGCAATTTCCTTTTCAGCCTCATCTCCCTTATCAAATTCGAGAAGTGCAAAAACCACATCATATTGTAGATTTTTATGGCTTAATGACATTGGCACATTATCGAACATCGCCACTCGATCTTCGCCGTTTACTTGATGGGAAAAATCAACGTTTTTATTTTGCCGAATATCAACAGAATTTGCTCGGTGCAATTTGGGCATTAGAAGAAGGAAATATGGCAGATGATGAGTTGATTATTCAAATTCAACAAGGCAAACGCCGCCCGAAAGGGAATCTTGTGCCACAAGCCTTGTGTTTCCACGAAAATCTTTCCCAAGCCTGTAAATTACGATCTTTACGCATTTCTCGTATAGCGGTTCAGCCAAATTGGCAGCAAAAGGGCATTGGGCAAAATTTGATGCAAGCCATGGAAAATGCCGATGTGGATTTTCTTTCGGTAAGTTTTGGCTACACTGATGAACTCGCAAAATTTTGGCAAAAGTGCGGTTTTGTTTTGGTGCATTTAGGCGAGCATCAAGAAGCGAGTAGTGGTTGTTATTCAGCCATTGCCCTTAAAGGTATTTCCAAAGAAGGCTTGGCTTTAGTTGATACTGCGTACAAACAATTTCAGCGTAATCTCCCTTTATCTTTTCATCCGTTTGCCATAAATTTTGAGCAAAATCAGCTTGATTGGCAGCTTGATGATTTTGATTGGATGGGCTTAAAAAACTTCGCTAATTTTCACCGCACTTTATTTTCGAGCATTCCTGCAATAAGGCGTTTATTAAAATTAGCAGGCAAAGAAAATTTCCCATTAATTTCCGCTTATTTAACAAAAAAACAATTTCCTATTAACAAGAAAAAAGGCGTAGAATGTTTGCGTTTAGAAATTAAACAATATTTAGAGCGAGGAACTTTATGACAGAACAAACCGCAAAACCAAAAGGCTGGTTTAAACGCACACTTGAAAAATATGACAACTTCATTAAAGAATGGGGTTTAGATCAACCGAATTGTAGTTGTGTGCCTATGTCAGCAACAGAAGATGAAAATGGTAATTTGAAGAAAGAAGAATCTTCTTTAAAGAAATAAATATCAACTGTTTTTTTAAACAGTGAACTTGTTGAAAGATAGAGCAAATTCCAGTACACTATGCGTCAATTTTACACAAGATTGACGCATTATTTATATTTATGAAAACGGCTTTTTTCCAACCTGATATTCCAACCCAACCCAATGATCACAAAATTTTAGGCAATGTATTACCAGGCGCTGATGCATTGGCGATTAGTGAAATTGCAGAGCAAAATCAAAATTTAACTGTAGTGGTGACTACAGATACACGAAGTGCGGTGCGTTTATCACGTGTTTTATCGGAATTAAGCAGTCAAAATGTATGCCTTTTTCCTGATTGGGAAACCTTACCTTACGATACCTTTTCTCCCCATCAAGAAATTATTTCCTCTCGTTTAAGTGCGCTTTTCCATTTACAAAATGCGAAAAAAGGCATTTTCTTATTGCCGATTTCGACATTAATGCAACGCCTTTGCCCGCCACAATATTTACAACACAATGTGCTTCTGATTAAAAAAGGCGATCGTTTGGTCATCGATAAAATGCGCTTACAATTAGAAGCAGCGGGCTATCGTGCTGTGGAGCAAGTATTAGAACACGGCGAGTACGCAGTTCGTGGTGCTTTGTTGGATCTTTTCCCGATGGGAAGTGCGGTGCCTTTTCGCCTCGATTTTTTTGATGATGAAATTGATTCCATTCGCACTTTTGATGTGGATACGCAACGTACTCTTGATGAAATTACATCGATTAACCTTTTGCCGGCTCATGAATTTCCAACGGATGACAAAGGGATTGAATTTTTCCGTGCGCAATTTCGTGAAACTTTTGGGGAGATTCGCCGAGATTCTGAACATATTTATCAGCAAATCAGTAAAGGTACATTGATTTCTGGCATTGAATATTGGCAGCCACTTTTCTTTGCTGAAATGGCGACTTTGTTTGATTATTTGCCAGAACAAACTCTGTTTGTAGATATGGAAAATAATCAAACGCAAGGCGAGCGTTTTTATCAAGATGCCAAACAGCGTTATGAACAACGTAAAGTGGATCCGATGCGTCCGCTTTTATCGCCTGAAAAATTATGGCTTAATGTAGATGAAGTCAATCGCCGATTGAAATCTTATCCACGTATTACATTTAAAGCGGAAAAAGTGCGGTCATCGGTACGCCAGAAAAATTTACCTGTTGCCGCTCTACCAGAAGTGACCATTCAATCCCAGCAAAAAGAACCATTGGGACAACTCCGCCAATTTATTGAGCATTTTAAAGGAAATGTACTGTTTTCGGTGGAGACGGAAGGTCGCCGAGAGACTTTGCTTGATTTGCTTTCAGCGTTAAAACTCAAGCCAAAACAAATTCAATCTTTGGAACAGACTGAAAATGAAAAATTTAGCTTGTTAGTCAGCTCTCTTGAACAAGGTTTTATAATTGAACAATCGCTTCCTGTTGCGATTATTGGCGAAGCTAATTTACTTGGCGAGCGCATTCAACAACGTTCTAGAGACAAGCGTAAAACAATTAATCCTGATACGCTTGTACGCAATCTTGCCGAACTGAAAATAGGGCAGCCAGTTGTGCATCTTGATCACGGTGTGGGGCGTTATGGCGGTTTGATTACCTTAGATACAGGCGGCATTAAAGCCGAATATTTGCTGCTAAATTATGCAAATGAATCGAAACTTTATGTGCCAGTGACTTCATTACATTTGATTAGCCGTTATGTTGGTGGCTCTGATGAAAGTGCGCCATTACATAAATTGGGTAACGAGGCTTGGGTGAAATCACGCCAAAAAGCAGCGGAGAAAATTCGTGATGTGGCGGCAGAGTTATTAGATGTTTACGCACAACGTGAAGCGAAGAAAGGCTTTGCCTTTAAATATGATCGTGAAGAATTTCAACAATTTACCGCAACTTTTCCTTTTGAAGAAACCTACGATCAGGAAATGGCAATTAATGCGGTAATTTCGGATATGTGTCAGCCTAAGGCAATGGATCGCCTTGTTTGTGGTGATGTGGGTTTTGGTAAAACTGAAGTGGCAATGCGCGCTGCCTTTTTGGCTGTGATGAATCATAAGCAAGTAGCAGTGCTAGTGCCAACCACACTGTTAGCCCAACAGCATTATGAGAATTTTAAAGATCGTTTTGCGAATTTACCTGTGAATGTCGAAGTGTTATCGCGTTTCAAAACTGCAAAAGAACAAAAACAAATTCTGGAAAACCTTGCAGAAGGTAAAGTCGATATACTGATTGGTACCCATAAATTAATTCAATCAGATGTAAAATTTAACGATCTTGGATTGTTGATTATTGATGAAGAACATCGTTTTGGTGTAGGGCAAAAAGAGAAAATCAAACAGCTTCGTGCGAATATCGATATTCTTACGCTAACGGCAACGCCAATTCCGCGTACGCTTAATATGGCGATGAATGGCATTCGTGATCTTTCCATTATTTCTACGCCTCCTGCGCGCCGATTAAGTATTAAAACCTTCGTCCGTCAGAATGACGATCTTGTTGTACGAGAAGCGATTTTGCGTGAAATTCTCCGAGGTGGACAGGTTTATTATCTCCACAATGATGTCGCAAGCATTGAAAATACAGCAGAAAAACTGACCGCACTTGTGCCAGAAGCACGAGTGATTGTCGGGCATGGACAAATGAGAGAACGTGAGTTAGAACGTGTGATGAGTGATTTTTATCATCAGCGTTATAACGTCTTAGTTTGTTCAACCATTATCGAAACGGGTATTGATGTACCAACGGCAAATACCATTATTATTGAACGAGCGGATCATTTTGGTTTGGCTCAGTTGCATCAATTACGTGGACGAGTCGGGCGTTCACATCATCAGGCTTATGCTTATTTGCTTACGCCACCGCCAAAGATGATGACAAAAGATGCTGAACGCCGTCTAGATGCGTTGGAAAATCTTGATAATCTTGGGGCTGGTTTTATCTTGGCAACCCACGATTTAGAGATTCGTGGTGCTGGCGAATTACTTGGAAACGAACAAAGTGGACAAATTGAAAGCATCGGTTTTTCGCTTTATATGGAATTATTGGATGCAGCGGTTAAAGCGTTAAAAGAAGGGCGAGAACCATCATTAGAAGAATTGACGGAACAACAAGCGGATATTGAATTGCGTGTGCCTGCTTTACTGCCTGATTATTATCTAGGCGACGTGAATATGCGTTTATCCTTTTATAAACGCATTGCTGCAGCAGAGAGTAAAGCAGAATTAGATGAATTAAAAGTTGAGTTGATTGACAGATTTGGATTATTGCCTGATGCAACGAAAAATTTATTACAAATTACAGAGTTGCGTTTATTGGTTGAGCCGTTGAATGTTGTGCGAATTGATGCTGGAACACAAGGCGGTTTTATTGAGTTTTCAGCAAAAGCACAAGTGAATCCAGATAAATTTATTCAATTAATTCAAAAAGAACCTATTGTGTATCGATTTGATGGCCCATTCAAATTTAAGTTTATGAAAGATCTATCCGATAACAAAGTGCGGTTAGAATTTGTGGTGGATTTGTTAAGAACGATTGCTGCATAAAAAGAAGCCCGATCATTGTGATCGGACTTTTTTCTTAAATATATCAAGCAGATTATTGCACTAATAAATAGAAATTACTGTTACCTCGTAAAATATTAAGTGCAACTGCTGACGGTTCAGTTTCAAGCACTTTATTTAATTCACGAATGTTTTCGATCATTTGACGATTAATACCAATAATAATATCGCCCGATTTTAAACCACGTTGTGCAGCCAGCGAATTAGGTTGAATTTTTGTGATTTCAATTCCTTTAACGCCTTTAGCATCGTAGTCTTTCAATGTTGCGCCATCTAATGCAGGCAACTCAGTTTTTGAGGAAAGTTGGCTACTATCATCCGCTTGTAATTTCATTTTAACGTCGTGGGATTTGCCATCACGTAAGTAAGTCAAGCTAATCTCTTTGCCTGCACCAGTGGTTGCGATTTTTGCACGAATTTCAGCGAAACTTGAGATTTTTTGACCGTTCATCGCCGTGATAATATCGCCCGCTTTAAGTCCTGCTTTTTCAGCAGCAGATTTCGGTAAAACTTCACTTACAAATGCGCCTTGTTGCGCGCTTACATTAAAGGCTTTGGCTAAATCAGCATTGAGTTCGCCCCCTTTAATACCAAGCAATCCGCGACGCACTTGACCAAATTCTAAAATTTGTTGCACTAAATTGCTTGCTTGATTACTTGGAATCGCAAAGGCAATTCCTGCATTGCCACCGCTTGGCGAAATAATTGCGGTATTAATTCCAATAAGTTCGCCATTTAGATTGACTAATGCACCACCCGAATTACCGCGGTTTACTGCTGCATCGGTTTGAATATAGTTTTCATAAGTGCCACTGTCAGAACCTGTTGAACGACCCAATGCAGAAACAATACCTGATGTCACAGTTTGACCTAAACCAAATGGATTACCGATTGCAACAGTGAAATCGCCTACGCGTAATTTGTCGGAATCAGCAAATTTGATTTCTGTTAAATTACTTGGTTTTTCAAGCTGTACTAATGCAATATCTGATTGTTCATCTTTACCCACTAATTTTGCTTTAAATTCACGCCCATCTTGTAATTGCACGGTAATTTTATCAGCTCCATCAATAACATGATTATTGGTTAAAACATAGCCTTTGCTTGCATTAATAATGACACCAGAACCTAAACCACGGAAGTTACGCTTTGACTCTCCACGTCCACCAAATTGTTCGGCAAAACGATCGCCAAAGAAGAATTTAAATTCTTCAGGAATATCGTCTAGGAAAGGAGAACGAGAATCTACTTTAGCTTTTCCTTCAACGGAAAGAGTGACAACGGCAGGTTGTACTTTTTCCAACATCGGTGCAAGACTGTTTTGTTCTGAAACAAAACTTGGCAAAGTGGCTTGAGCAACAAATGATGTGCTTAATACACTTAATCCAAGTGCAATACTATTTAATACAAAACGTGTTTTTTTCATAAATACTCCAAAATAGATTTCAGATAACGTGGTCTGTAAGACAAAAAAATAAAAAAAATGTTCAATAAGAGGAGAGCAAATTATCTTGTTTAAAAGGAAATCGGAGCAGTACAAAAACTGCCTTACAAGTAGCAAATTCTATAAATTTATGTTCTAATATGCGCAATTTTCTAGTCAATAAAAAGGTCAAAAAATGAGCTGGATTAACCGAATTTTTAGTAAAAGTCCTTCTTCTTCCACTCGAAAAGCCAATGTGCCAGAAGGCGTATGGACAAAATGTACTGCTTGTGAACAAGTACTTTATAGTGAAGAACTCAAACGTAATCTGTATGTTTGCCCGAAATGTGGTCATCATATGCGTATTGATGCTCGTGAGCGTTTATTAAATTTATTGGACGAAGATTCAAGCCAAGAAATTGCGGCAGATTTAGAACCAAAAGATATTTTAAAATTCAAAGATTTAAAGAAATATAAAGATCGTATCAATGCGGCGCAAAAAGAAACGGGCGAGAAAGATGCGCTAATTACTATGACAGGTACACTTTATAATATGCCAATCGTTGTGGCTGCATCGAACTTTGCTTTTATGGGCGGTTCAATGGGTTCTGTAGTTGGTGCAAAATTTGTTAAAGCGGCTGAAAAAGCAATAGAAATGAATTGTCCATTTGTGTGTTTCTCTGCGAGTGGTGGTGCTCGTATGCAGGAAGCATTATTCTCTTTAATGCAAATGGCAAAAACCAGTGCTGTACTTGCTCAAATGCGTGAAAAAGGTGTGCCGTTTATTTCGGTATTAACGGATCCGACTTTAGGCGGCGTATCAGCCAGTTTTGCGATGTTAGGGGATTTAAATATTGCCGAGCCAAAAGCCTTAATTGGTTTTGCAGGGCCACGGGTTATTGAACAAACTGTGCGTGAAAAATTGCCAGAAGGTTTCCAACGTAGTGAGTTTTTACTTGAGAAAGGGGCAATTGATATGATCGTAAAACGTTCAGAAATGCGTCAAACTTTAGCAAGTGTACTGAGTAAATTAACGAATCAACCATCTCCTTTTGTAGAACCTGAACTCATTTCAGAAGATGAATAATATGCAACTTAAAGCCACTTCGCCACTCGCTGAGTGGCTTTCTTATTTAGAAAAAAGCCATTTTAAACCTATTGATCTTGGTTTAGATCGTATTCAATCCGTGGCAGAAAAATTGGATTTACTTCATCCCGCCCCTTATGTGATAACTGTGGGGGGGACGAATGGTAAAGGCACGACTTGTCGCTTGTTAGAAACGATTCTGCTTAATCACGGATTACGTGTAGGCGTGTATTCTTCGCCCCATTTATTGCGTTATAACGAGCGAGTACGCATTCAAAATCAAGATTTACCCGATGAAGCACACACAGCCTCTTTTACTTTTATTGATGAAAATAAAACAGAATCGCTGACTTATTTTGAATTTAGCACCCTTTCTGCATTGCATTTATTTAAGCAAGCGAAATTAGATGTGGTGATTTTAGAAGTGGGGTTGGGTGGTCGTTTAGATGCGACCAATATTGTGGATAGCCATCTTGCTGTGATTACTAGCATCGATATTGATCACACCGATTTTCTTGGGGATACCAGAGAAGCCATTGCTTTTGAAAAAGCAGGAATTTTCTGCGAAAATTGCCCTGTCGTGATTGGTGAACCTAATGTGCCGCAAACAATGTTAGATCAGGCTGAAAAATTACATTGCCAAGTTGCTCGTCGTGATGTGGATTGGTTATTTGAGCAAAATACTGAAAATTGGCAATGGCAAAATAAAAAAGTGCGGTTAGAAAATTTGCCGTTTTGTCAGATTCCATTGGCGAATGCCGCAACGGCTCTTGCTGCTGTTCAATGTTTACCTTTTGATATTTCAGAACAGACTTTGCGAAAATCTTTGCAAGAGGTAGAACTGGTTGGTCGTTTTCAAGCTATAAAAACAGATAAACGTGAGAAATTAGCGGATTATCTTGGCGTACCAGTTGAAACCTTGCCAACAATTATCGTTGATGTGGGGCATAATCCTCATGCCGCAAAATATTTATCTGAAAAATTGACCGCACTTAAACATAGTATAGAGGGCAAAATGATTGCCGTATGTGGGATGCTCAAAGACAAAGATGCAAATGGGGTATTTGCGCATTTAACGCCTATTATTGATGAATGGCATTGTGTAACCTTAGGCGGCTATCGCGGGCAGTCAGGCGATGAATTAGCAGAGAAATTGAAAAGCAATTTCCCAAATATTCAAGCTACATCAGATAATTCTGTCATGGATGGTGTGTGTACAGCACTCAAAAGTGCGGTAAAAAATGATGTGGTTTTAGTCTTTGGATCTTTCCACACCGTAGCCGAATTTTGGGCTGTGGTGGAATAAAATTTACCATTAAAGCAAAGGGCTGATATTTAAAATCAGCCCTTATTTTTTGGAATATTATTTCCAAGAATATTTCACACCCACGGTGCCTTGGTAACCTTTATGACTATTTTTTTCTCTGTTTTATCTTTTACATCAATTGTGAGTTCAACGACAATTAAAGTAAACCCTTTAGCATAAAACAGTATTTTCCTTATCGGTTGGATTTTAACCAGTTTGTGTTTATTTAACAAGTTTAGATTAGTGTGATTTTAGAAAAATAGAAGAAATATGATTTATTATAATGTGGTGCTGTTTGGCAATGGCTGAGGTTCCCCTAAAAAATAAGGCTCAACACCTAATATCAAGTCAAAAACCGCTTTTATGCGGGCAAAAACTTCTCTTATTTGTGTGGAAAAATGTAATTCTGGCTGTTTTGCCACAAAGCAAATGGCATCAATATTATGTGCTTGGGCAATTAATAGAGCGCGTTCGCAATGAAATTTTTGACTGACAATCGTAAATGCTTGCACTTGGAAAATTTTATCGGCGCGGATAACGGAATCAAGGGTGCGAAAACCTGCAAAATCACGGAACATTAAAGTTTCTGGCACGCCCATTTTGCGTAAATCGCGAAACATTGCTCTTGGTTCGTTATATTGCAAAGTTCGGTTGTCGCCACTTAATAAAAGATAATTCACTTTTTGTTGTTCGATTAGGCTTTTAGCTGCCATTAAGCGACTATCGTAATAAACGTTCGGTTTTCCGCTGGCGGTGTATTTTGATGTGCCAAGTACAAGGGCGTAAGGGCGAAAGGGGAGTTCATCAATATTTATGAATATTTTATCGCGAACATAAAAACTTACGCCTCGATCCACTAGCAAGCAAAGTATAATCAATGCAAAGATTGCGTAGAATAGTGTGCGAAAAAGTGCGGTGAATTTTGGGGAGAATTTTTTTACTAGCATAGCGGTAAACATAATGAAAAATCGACCGCACTTCAAGGAGAATTTGATGGATTTTGTGAATCGCATTGATGTGCGATAATTTAGCCGTTTAGACGGCTAAAATTTCTTGACAAGCTAATCGACTTACTGATAGTTTAAACGCCATTCTGATTATTACGATAGGTTTTCAATGTCTGTGCAAAATGTAGTGCTTTTTGACACACAGCCTTTAACTCTGATGCTTGGCGGCAAACTTTCCTATATTAATGTCGCGTATCAAACTTATGGCACGCTCAATGCTGAGAAAAATAATGCGGTATTAATTTGCCACGCTTTGACTGGTGATGCTGAGCCTTATTTCGATGATGGTCGCAATGGTTGGTGGCAGAATTTTATGGGAGCAGGTTTGGCATTGGATACGGATCGTTATTTTTTTATTAGCTCGAACGTATTAGGTGGTTGCAAGGGAACAACTGGGCCTTCATCAATTAATCCGCAAACGGGTAAACCTTATGGTAGCCAATTTCCTAATATCGTTGTGCAAGATATTGTCAAAGTACAAAAAGCCTTGCTTGAACATCTTGGTATTAGCCATTTAAAAGCCATTATTGGTGGATCTTTTGGCGGTATGCAAGCGAATCAATGGGCGATTGATTATCCTGATTTTATGGATAATATCGTAAATCTTTGTTCATCCATTTATTTTAGTGCTGAAGCCATAGGTTTTAACCACGTAATGCGTCAAGCGGTCATTAATGACCCTAATTTTAATGGTGGCGATTATTACGAGGGTACACCGCCAGATCAAGGGTTATCTATTGCACGTATGCTAGGTATGCTGACTTACCGCACCAATTTACAACTAGCCAAAGCCTTTGGGCGTGCCACAAAATCAGATGGCAGTTTTTGGGGCGATTACTTTCAAGTTGAATCCTATCTTTCTTACCAAGGCAAAAAATTCTTAGAACGTTTTGATGCCAATAGTTATTTGCATTTGTTACGTGCGTTGGATATGTATGATCCAAGTTTGGGGTATGACAATGTTAAAGAGGCATTGTCACGCATTAAAGCACGCTATACGTTGGTTTCTGTGACAACGGATCAACTTTTTAAACCCATTGATCTTTATAAAAGTAAACAGCTTTTAGAGCAAAGTGGCGTCGATCTACATTTTTATGAATTTCCATCAGACTACGGACACGATGCGTTTTTAGTGGATTATGATCAGTTTGAAAAACGAATTCGAGATGGTTTGGCAGGTAATTAATTAGTCATAAAAAAGTGCGGTGAAATTTCACCGCACTTCTTCTCTTATAATAGGTTATTCTTCAGAACTACTTTCTTCCAAAGAATCTTCTTCATCCGCATCACAAACACGTTCTAAACTTACTACGTGTTCATCATCGGCAGTACGAATTAAGCGAACACCTTGCGTGTTACGCCCTACAATGCTCACTTCGCTTACGCGTGTGCGAACAAGCGTTCCTGCATCAGTAATCAACATAATTTGGTCTGTTTCTTCTACTTGAGTTGCGGCAACGACTTTACCATTGCGTTCACTCACTTTAATCGAAATCACACCTTTTGTATTACGTGATTTAGTTGGGTATTCACTTAATTGTGTGCGTTTTCCGTAGCCGTTTTGTGTTGCGGTTAAAATTGCACCTTCACCTTTTGGCACAACAAGAGAAACCACTTTATCGATATTTAAGTCTAATGATGCTTCAGCGTTGTCATCAGAAATTTCTTCAATTTCTACCGCACTTTCATCGTCAGAAATATCGTTTGTTAAAGCCAGTTTGATACCGCGAACACCTGTTGCTAAACGCCCCATTGCACGCACGGCATTTTCAGCAAAACGCACCACGCGACCTTGCGATGAGAACAACATAATTTCGTTGCTGCCATCAGTAATATCCACGCCGATTAATTCATCTTCGTCACGTAAATTCAATGCGATGATACCGTTTGAACGTGGACGGCTAAATTCGGTTAAGGCGATTTTCTTCACAATACCGCCAGCAGTTGCCATGACTACGAATTTATCTTCTTCGTAAGCAGAAACTGGCAAGATTGCAGTAATACGTTCGTTTTCTTGTAACGGAAGAATATTCACAATTGGACGCCCGCGTGCACCACGGCTCGCTTGCGGAAGTTGATATACTTTCAACCAATATAAACGACCACGGCTAGAGAAGCAGAGGATGGTATCGTGAGTATTTGCTACCAGTAATTTTTCGATGAAATCTTCTTCTTTCATCTTCGTTGCAGATTTGCCTTTACCGCCACGGCGTTGTGCTTCATAGTCAGTCAGTGGTTGGTATTTCACATAACCTTCGTGAGAAAGCGTCACAACCACGTCTTCTTGTGCGATTAAATCTTCTAAATCAATATCGCCAGAAGCAGCGGTAATTTCAGTTAAACGATCATCACCAAATTGTGCTTTTACTTCTTCCAATTCTTCACGAATTACTTCCATTAAGCGTTCTGCGCTACTTAAAATATGAAGAAGATCCGCAATTTTAACTAATAATTCTTCATATTCTTTTACAACTTCTTCAAAGGCAATGCCAGTTAAACGGTGTAAACGAAGTTCTAGAATTGCGTTTACTTGCGCTGGCGATAAGTAATATTGTTCGCCTTGAATACCAAGATTTTCTTCTAACTCATCAGGACGAGCGGAAACATCAAGAAGATTAATAATATCGCTATGTAACGTCCAAGAGCGTGAACTGATTGCTGTTGCGGCTTCTTCACGGTTTTTAGAGTTGCGAATAATTGCAATCATTTCATCGATATTAGAACGAGCAACCGCTAAACCTTCCAAAATATGCGTACGTTCACGTGCTTTGCGAAGCTCAAAGATAGAACGACGTGTAACGACTTCACGGCGGTGTAAAACAAAGGCTTCAATAATTTCTTTAAGATTAAATAAACGTGGCTGACCGTGATCCAATGCCACCATATTGATACCAAAGGTCACTTGCATTTGAGTGAGTGAGTAAAGATGGTTTAATACCACTTCCCCCACTGCATCACGTTTAATATCAATTTCAATACGGATCCCTTCTTTATTTGAAAGGTCAGTAATATTGCTGATGCCTTCGATTTTTTTCTCGCGAATTAATTCGGCAATTTTCTCGACTAATTTTGCTTTATTTACTTGGTATGGCAATTCAGACACGATAATTTGCTCGCGTCCTTTTTCGTTGGTTTCTACCGTTGCACGAGCACGAACATACACTTTACCACGACCAGTGCGATAGGCTTCTTCAATCCCTTTACGACCATTAATTAATGCAGCAGTCGGGAAGTCAGGCCCTGGAATATGTTGCATTAATTCATCAATGGTAATTTCATTGTTGTCAATATAAGCCAAACAACCATTTAATACTTCATTTAAGTTGTGAGGGGGAATGTTAGTTGCCATCCCCACCGCAATACCAGAAGAACCATTTGCTAAAAGTGCTGGAATACGAGTCGGCAATACATCTGGAATCATTAATTCGCCATCATAGTTTGGCGAGAAATTGACGGTTTCTTTATCCAAATCAGTGAGCAATGCTTGCGTAATTTTTTGCATACGCACTTCGGTATAACGCATTGCAGCGGGTGCATCGCCGTCAATTGAACCAAAGTTACCTTGCCCATCAACCAACATATAGCGAAGTGAGAATGGTTGTGCCATACGAACGATCGTATCGTACACGGCTGAGTCACCATGCGGGTGATATTTACCGATTACATCACCCACAACACGCGCTGATTTTACGTATTTTTTATTGGCGGTATTGCCTTCGCGATCCATTGAGAACAACACGCGGCGGTGAACAGGTTTTAAACCATCTCGAACGTCAGGTAATGCACGCCCAACGATAACCGACATCGCGTAGTCAAGGTAGGAAGATTTAAGTTCTTCTTCGATATTGACAGGGGTGATAGATGATTGGATTGAATCCGTCATTGGTATTCCTTTTTTGATCAAAAATTGTGGCGGATTATAGCATAAAGGTATGTTTTTTACATTAGGATTTCGCCTGATGGCGACTTACTTTCTTTTGCTTGTACAAAAGAAAGTAAGCAAAGAAAAGTACCCCCCAGTTAAATCGCTAATCTTTGCTTTGTTTCAATTTTCTTTACGGCAATTTTCTAAACTCGCAACTACGTTGCTCAGACAGACGAAAATTGCCTAAAAATTGAAAGTCGCAAAGGCGATTTATATGGGGCCCGAGTTTATCGGAGGATCATTTAAAAAGTGCGGTTGGTTTTAGAGCGGTTTTTATATGTCGTTTTATTTGTTGGTAGAATTAAATGGGTTCCCTTCTTTTCCGCCTTTGTTTCACAGAATTTGTAGGAAATTTTCGTCTGTTTGAGCCGCTTGCGGCGAGTTTAGAAAATTTCCGTTAAGCAAATTGTATGAAACAAAGGAAATAAGGAAAAGCAGGGGCGCTTTTCTTTTGCCTACTTTTCTTTGGCGAAGCAAAGAAAAGTAGGTCGTACTTTCAAGAATTGAAAGTACGAAATAAGCCTAATTTATTTTTGATGTGCTCGCTTCGCTTTCTGCAACTTCCCATAAACCCCCAACAACGCCTGATGTTCCTTAAAGTTTTCCAAATTTTCATCACTTGCAGGAAGATTGTAGAACGGATTGCCACCTTCAGAGACAGCTGCCCAAGCTTGTTTAACTGCATCTTTACCATACATTTTCTCAAACACTGAACGATATTGCGCTGGTTCGCGATTTTGATCTAAATGTAATTCAATGATGGAAATTAATGCTCGATAATAATTCACAGGTTCTGTGGTGAATACGGAGCTGTTCATATTCAGCGTCCAATTTGCCCAATCTAATGCTTGTTCTAATTCGCCTAATGCAAGGTGGAGCATTGATTTTAATTCACCCACGCGTAAGGTTGTCCAGCCGCTATTTTTAGGTGCAACGATGCCGATAAATTCACGCACGCGAGTCGCATCATCAATATTTTGTCCGTCTAATTCTTCTAATAATTCTTGATAGGTTTCTGCATCGTGATGCCAGTTTGGTAAATCCAGTAAAATTTCGCGCCAATCCATTCCCATATTGTTATTGGCATAAATTAAATCGTCTGCAGGATAAATATCAGACATACCTGGCACAATAATACGGCACGCATAGACATCCAAATGGTTGTAATCCATTACGTAAACTTCTTTTTCATCGGCACGGAAAATTGCCATTAAATTATTGTATTCTTCCTGCGTTGTACCGCTGAAATCCCAATCAGCAAATTCATAATCAGGCGTTTCTTTGAATAAATCCCAAGAAATTAAACCGCTCGAATCAATAAAGTGGGTTTCTAAATTAGCGTGTTCAGCTACATCATCGTTATTGAAAGAGGGCGGTGAGAAAACATCTAAATCTTTCAAGCTACGACCTTGTAAAAGCTCTGTAACTGTACGTTCTAATGCCACTTGGAAATTTGGATGTGCACCAAAAGAGGCAAAGCAAGTACCGTTATTCGGATTGAGTAGCACAACGCAAATAACAGGGTATTTTCCGCCAAGTGAAGCATCAAATGCATAAATTGGGAAACCTTCTTCCTCTAATTTTGCAATAGAAGCCTGAATAGATGGATAGCGATCCATCACAGATTTTGGAATTTCTGGCAGACTAATTGCTTCAGCGATAATTTTGTTTTTCACATAACGCTCAAAAACTTCTGACAAGCCTTGCACGCGTGCTTCAAATTTTGTATTGCCCGCAGACATCCCGTTTGAGACATAAAGGTTGGCAATAATACTTTGTGGAATGTAAACGGTTTGTTCGTCCGATTGACGAACATAAGGCATCGCCACGATCCCACGATCATAATTGCCAGACTGTAAATCGACTAATAATTCAGGCGTAAGCTCGGCATTGGGATCAAAATAATCCAATAAATAATCATCTAAAATGCCATTAGGCAGTAAAGCATCGTCTTCAATTGGGAACCATTTTTCATTGGGATAATGCACAAAATCGCAGTTTGCAATCTCTTGCCCTAAATAGAAATCAGCAAAAAAATAGTTGGTGGAAAGACGCTCAAAGTATTCGCCAAGGGCAGAGGCTAACGCCGCTTTTTTACTTGCCCCTTTACCATTAGAAAAACACTGCGGACAGTCTTTATCGCGAATATGCACAGACCACACATTTGGCACAGGATTCAACCAAGATGCCTCTTCAATATTAAAACCAAGTGCGGTCAATTTTTGCTGAAATTTTGCAATACTATCTTCCAATGCGGCATCTTTGCCGAGAATAAAGGTTTGTTCTGTCATTTTTGTTCCTAAATGAGAAAAAAGTGCAGTGAATAATAGGGGAGTTTTAATAGCGGGGCAAGATTTTTTCGGCAAAAATAAACCCCGAAAAATTTCGGGGTTTTCTGCCGCACTTTTAACGTATATTAGAGTTAGAGTAATGTTGGACTGAATCGCACTTTTAAGGCAATTGTAATTGCGGCGAAAATTTTTTCATCGTTGAGAGGAAAGTTTTCGCGTAAAGTGCGGTGGGAATCAGTTATGTTTATTTGAGCTTGTGATAATTCATTTAATAAAATCGGGAGAGAAAGATTGAGCTGCTCGGCGATTTGTTGAATAGAGAAATGCTCGAAAGTCATCATCAAGCGATCTAAATTGCAGTAAGAGGGCATGCGATTATTTGTGATGAGATCGGCAAATTGAGTGTTGATTTTTACCCATTTCTTCTTACGGCTATAAAAATGCAGTAACAAACCAAATACGGTAAATCCAGCAAAGATTAGGTAAATTGCTTGGTAATGAAAAACAAGCTGAAGCACAAGCCAAATATGCGGAAGACATCCTTAAACAAGCACGCGATTTTGCTAAACAAAATCATAAAACAGCCTATTTGCTTGGTGCGTCTTTTTTATTACTTACTGATACGCTGGCTCGCACGATTGCACCGATTGAATTACCACTTGGTATTTTGACTTCTGCTTGTGGTGCGCCATTTTTCCTTTATTTATTAGTGCGAGGGCAAAAATAATGTTACTCGAAACACAAAATCTTGCCATTGGCTATGAAGGAAAAACGCTTGTTCAACATATTCAATTTACTTTAGAGGAAAATCAAATTTGTTGTTTGCTTGGTGCAAATGGCGCAGGCAAAAGTACCTTTTTGAAAACTTTACTTGGTTTACAACCGCCTATTGGTGGTGATATTGTTTGGCAAGGAAAATCGCTTTCTGATTATTCACCAACAGAATTGGCTCGGCATATTGCTTATGTGCCACAAGCGCATTCCCATTTATTTCCTTTTTTAGTACAGGATATGGTGATGATGGGAAGAAGTGCTTTTTTGAAGTGGTATCAAACTCCGAAAAAATCTGATTTGGATTTAGCATTAATGGCATTGCAAGAGTTAGAAATTGCTCATCTTGCGCAACGTTATTATCATCAATTAAGTGGCGGCGAAAAACAGCTTGTGTTGATTGCCCGTGCGATTGCTCAACAAGCCAAACTTTTAATTATGGACGAACCGACATCTAGCCTTAATTTTGGTAATCAAATTCGAGTATTAGAAAAAATAAAACAACTGCAAAAGCAAAATATTGCGCTTATTATTAGCACGCATAATCCACAACAAGCGGCATTTTTAGGGGATAATATTGTTTTGCTTGATCAACAATTTGGCTTTCAACAAGGCGATAAAAAACATTTATTAACCTTAGAAAACTTGGCGAAAATTTACCGCACTTCGTCCGAACTTTTACATCAACATTTGAATAATTACATTGAAAAATCACTATGACTATTTACGACATCAATTTTGCTGAACTGTATCAACAACACTTAATCGCTCGTAATCATTACAACTTGCCTCCGACAAAATGGGATAAAAAAGCCGTGAAAATGGCAGAAAATTTGGTCGGCAAGCCTTCAGCATATAATCAGCAATTATTGCAAGCTATGAATGTGCAAACCGATGAAACAGTGTTGGATATTGGCTGTGGGCCTGGTACTTTTGCTGTACCGCTCGCACAACAAGGTTCAACGGTATATGCCTTAGATTATAGCAATGGAATGTTAGATTGCTTGGCACAATTCAAGCAGAAATTTGGTTTGTATCATCTCACGACACTTCATAAATCTTGGACGGATAATTGGGGTGATGTGCCACAAGCTGATGTAGTGTTGGCATCTCGTTCAACGTTGGTGGACGATTTGGACGATATGATCGAAAAACTCTGTGCCAAAGCGAAAAAACGTGTGTTTTTGACTTCTGTCACACAACGCCATTTCTTAGATGAGGGCGTATTTGAGGCAATTGGCCGTGAAGATATTGGTTTCCCCACTTATATTTATTTACTCAATCGGTTGTATCAAAAAGGCATTCAGGCAAATTTGAATTTTATTGAAACGGAATCGGGTTGTTTTCAAGGTGAAAGCTACGAGGATTTGTTAGCCTCGGTGGAATTTTCTTTAGGCGAGCTTTCCGAAAAAGAAAAACAAGGTTTAAAAGCCTTTTACGATCGTAAACAAGCCAATAACGAACCCATTTCTCACGGACAGAAAAAATGGGCGTTGATTTGGTGGAATGTGGATCGCATCTAATGTTTCAAGTGGAATCAATTTATTTTTCTATCACTAATTAAAAGGACGATTATGTTATTTGCTTTACCTGCGCTGAATGATAACTACATTTGGCTTTATCAACGAGAAAATCTGCCACTTATTATTGTGGATTTGCCTGAAACGGACAAGCTGTTTGCATGGCTAGATAAGCAAAACTCAACGATTGAAGCGGTGTTGCTTACTCACGAACATGAGGATCATACACAAGGTGTGTCGGCATTTAAGAAACGTTATCCAACAGTGCCGATTTATGGGCCGCAAGAATGTGAGAAAAAAGGTGCAACTCAAATTGTGAACGAAGGGCAGATCCTTACCACACATTATCAAATTGATGTCATTCCGACGGGTGGACACACTAAACAGCACGTTAGTTTTTTAGTGGATAATCATTTATTTTGTGGCGATGCGTTATTTTCTGCAGGTTGCGGACGTGTTTTCACAGGCAATTATGCGCAGATGTTTGATGGTTTGCAGCGTTTGAATACATTGCCTGACGAGACGATTGTTTGCCCAGCTCATGAATATACCTTGGGGAATTTAGCATTTGCGGAAACTGTGCTGGTGGAAAAAAGTGCGGTAGAAAAACAACGTATTTTTGTTGAAACACAACGGGCTGAAAATAAACCGAGTTTGCCGACAACCTTAAAACTTGAGCGAGAAATTAATCCGTTTTTACAAGCAAAAACACTTGAAGAATTTACCGCACTTCGCAAAGCAAAAGACATGTTCTAAGTTATCTTTTTTATCAGAGGCAAAGTGCGGTGATTTTTTAAATTAGCAGATTATTTCTTTCTCGCTAACATTGTGGTAAATTTCATTTTAATGCGATTGCCGTTTTCATCAGTTTTGTGTAATTCGCCCATATTTTCGTTATATTCTAAGAATTCCCAATCTTTGTAATATTCTTTCAATTCGTTTTCAGCAAAAGTGAATGAGAATGGAAGTGGGCAAGGCACATCATCTGTGGACATGGCGGCAACGATTAAATTATATCCGCCAACATTGGTATGTTCTTGCATATTTTTGATGATTGACGGCACACGTTCACGATTTAAGAACATAAACACCACCGTTGAAACAATAAAATCATAGTTTTCTTGAATGTTGGCGGCGTTAATGTCGTAAAGTGCGGTAGAAATATTAAGGTTTTCTTTCTCTTTGGTTTCATTTAAAAAGGCAATGCTGTTTTCATTGTGATCCCAAGAGGTTACATCATAGCCTAATAAACTTAAATAAAGTGAATTACGCCCTTGTCCGCAACCTAAATCTAATACTTTACAAGGCGAGATAATTTTTGCTGCATCCACCACATCGCCGTGAATGGCAGTCATGTTGTATTTTTTACTGAAATAATCTTCTTTTTTGCAATAGAAACCTAGGGTACATTCTAAATCATCAGAAAGTGCTTCTACACGATGCCATGCTTGAGGTTCGACAAAAGAAATCTCGCTTTCTGGGGTAAAAATATGCTCGGCAACAACATCGCCATTTTCGGTTAGCTCATAAAATTTGAGTTTACCTTTTAATACAGTTAATTTCCCCCAAGTGCCGACTTTTGTGTTGTGCTTTTCTTGGAACATTTGTGGCAAGTTGTCTTTTGTCCACACTGGCATTTGTTTATAGCAGATTAATTCGTTTTTCATAATATTCTCCAAACAGATAAATAGTTGAGTGTTATGGTAGGTTATAAGTCATCTATTTTCAACAAGAAAATAAAAGGGCAACGTAATGTTGCCCTAATTAATTGAATTGATTATTTTACTTGCATACCTGCGGTGACACCATTATCGGCAGATAACAAGAATAAATCACTACCGCCTGTTCCTGCGGATAGAATCATTCCCTCAGACACGCCGAATTTCATTTTACGTGGTGCAAGGTTTGCCACCATAATCACAAAACGACCTTCTAATTCTTCAGGTTTATTGTAAGCCGCTTTAATGCCAGAGAAGACTTGATGAGTATGATCGCCAAGATCCAATTCAAAACGTAAAAGTTTATTAGATTCTGGCACTGCTTCGCATTTCAGCACTTTTGCTACACGCATATCAAGTTTAGCGAAATCATCAATCGTGATGGTTTCAGCAATAGGTTCAACGGCAGAAAGTGCGGTTGGTTTTGCTTCTGTTTTTTCTGCGGCTTTATTGGCTGCTGCAAATAAGGCTTTGGTTTCTTCCACAACGGCATCAATTTGTTTTTTCTCTAAACGAGAGAATAAGGCTTTAAACGGTGCAAGGGTATGGCCAAGTAATGGTTGATGAATATTATCCCAACGTAATTCAGCTTGTAAGAAGGCTTCTGCACGTTCTGCTAGTTTTGGAAGAACAGGTTTTAAGTAAGACATCAACACGCGGAAAAGCTCAATACCCATTGAACATACGGCTTGCAATTCTGCCTCTTTGCCTTCTTCTTTTGCAATCACCCAAGGGGCTTTTTCATCAATATATTTATTGGCTTTATCCGTTAATGCCATAATCTCACGAATGGCTTTATTGTATTCACGGCTTTCGTAATAAGCGGCGATTTGCTCGGCTTGGGCGGTAAATTCTGCAAATAATGATTCGTCTTCCAGTTTATCCGCAAGTTTGCCTTCAAAGCGTTTCGCAATAAAGCCCGCATTGCGTGAAGCTAAATTCACTAATTTATTTACAATATCTGTATTTACACGTTGTACGAAATCTTCAAGGTTAAAGTCTAAATCTTCAATGCGATCATTTAATTTTGCTGCATAGTAATAACGCAAACATTCAGGATCGATATGATTCAAATAAGTGCTGGCTTGAATGAATGTGCCGCGAGATTTTGACATCTTCGCCCCATCCACCGTTACATAGCCATGAGCGAATACATTAGTCGGTTTACGATAGCCGCTGCCTTCAAGCATTGCAGGCCAGAATAGACTGTGGAAATAAACGATATCTTTACCGATGAAATGATAAAGCTCCGCATCACTGCCTTCCGCCCAAAATTCATTGAAATCAATGCCTTCACGATTACATAGATTTTTGAATGAAGCTATATAGCCGATTGGTGCATCTAACCAAACATAGAAGAATTTATCTTTTGCACCCGGAATTTCAAAACCGAAATAAGGCTCATCGCGCGAAATATCCCATTGTTGTAAACCGCTCTCAAACCATTCTTGCATTTTGTTCGCAATTTCAGATTGAAGTGAGCCAGAACGTGTCCATTCTTTTAACATCCCTTCAAATGCAGGTAAGTCAAAGAAAAAGTGTTCAGATTCTTTTACAACAGGTGTTGCGCCAGAAACAGCTGAACGAGGATTAATTAAATCCATTGGACTATAAGTAGAAGCACAAACTTCGCAGTTATCGCCATATTGATCTTCCGCTTTACATTTCGGGCAAGTGCCTTTCACAAAACGATCAGGCAAGAACATATTTTTTTCAGGATCGAATAACTGAGAAATAACTTTACTCTTAATAAAGCCATTGGCTTTGAGTTTATTGTAAATTTCTGCGGTGAGCTGTTTGTTTTCTTCGCTGTGAGTAGAATGGTAGTTATCAAAACTAATATTAAAACCTGCAAAATCACGAATGTGATCGGCTTTTGCTTTAGCAATTAATTCTTCAGGTGTAATGCCAAGTTTATCAGCATTCAACATAATCGGCGTGCCGTGCGCATCGTCCGCACAGACAAAATGGATTTTATTGCCACGCATACGTTGAAAACGCACCCAAATATCCGCTTGGATATGTTCTAACATATGGCCTAAATGAATTGCCCCATTGGCATAAGGCAAGGCACAAGTGACTAAAATTTTACGGGGTTGAGTTGTCATTTATTATTCTCTTTTTTAGCATACAAAAATTGTGCTTATCTTACTTTAAATAGGGGATTTTTTCTAGTTTGAAAAACTTTAACTTAACATACCGCACTTTCCGTGATTAAATATGCCCGACAAATTTACTCTACTAAACAGGAAGTTATTATGGCAACCTACTTTTCTGATAATTTGACTGCCGACCAGCAAAACCAAGTTCAGCAGATTATCCAACAATTTCAGCATCCAACCCTGCAAAAGGATCTGATTGCGCTTAATACTTTGAAAAAAGTGGAAAAGGGAGGCGATACTTTACGTATTGAATTGCAATTGCCTTTTGCGTGGAATTCTGGTGCAGAACAGTTAAAACAAGCGGTTTCAGATGCGTTATTGAAAGCAACAGATTGTAAATTAATTAAATGGGCGGTGGCTTATCAAATCGCCACACTCAAACGTGCAAATAATCAACCAGCAGTAAAAGGTGTGAAAAATATTATTGCGGTGAGTTCTGGTAAAGGCGGTGTAGGGAAATCATCGGTTTCCGTTAATCTAGCTTTAGCATTACAAGCACAAGGTGCACGTGTTGGAATTTTAGATGCGGATATTTATGGCCCTTCTATTCCACACATGTTAGGCGCAGCGAATCAACGTCCAACTTCGCCAGATAATCAACACATCACCCCAATTAAAGCACATGGTTTATCTGCAAATTCCATTGGCTTTTTAATGAATGAAGACAGCGCAACAATTTGGCGCGGCCCAATGGCGAGTAGTGCATTAAGCCAATTATTAAATGAAACCCTATGGGATAGTTTAGATTATCTTGTTATCGATATGCCTCCTGGCACTGGCGATATTCAACTTACCTTATCACAACAAATTCCTGTGACTGGCGCAGTGGTAGTGACAACTCCACAAGATATTGCTTTGCTTGATGCGGTGAAAGGTATTTCAATGTTCGAGCGAGTATCCGTACCAGTGTTAGGTATTGTGGAAAATATGTCGATGCATATTTGTAGTAAGTGCGGTCATCACGAAGCGATTTTTGGCACAGGCGGTGCAGAGAAAATGGCGGAAAAATACAATGTGAAAGTATTAGCTCAACTTCCTCTGCATATTCGTATCCGTGAAGATTTAGATGCAGGCAACCCGACCGTTGTGCGAGTGCCTGAAAATGAAATTTCACAAGCGTTCTTACAACTTGCAGAAAAAGTCTCTACCGAACTTTACTGGCAAGGTTCCGTAATCCCAAGCGAGATTTTATTTAAAGAAGTGAAATAATCAAAAAAGATAGGGCTGCATTTGCAGCCCTTTTTTAATGGGATTTTTACCCCACCCATCTCACCACTTCATCCAACCCTTTACGGGATTTTTTCGCAATATCGCGTGAGCGATAGCCAAAGGTTGCGGCGACAGAAACCGCATATTCTTGAGGATCGAATAATCCTTCTTCGGCGAGGCATTCATTCATTTTGTCGTAATGAAAACCTTCAATTGGGCAAGAATCGATGCCAAGGGCTGAGGCTCCAGTAAGCATATTTGCAAGGGCGATATAAGTTTGTTTACTGCACCAATCAAATAAAGTGCGGTCGTTTTCGAGTAATTTCATATCTTCTTCTTGCAGGGCTTTGTATTTTGCGAGGGCGGCTTTTTGTTGCTCTGCGTTCAAGCCTTTGCGTGCCATCACATCCACAAAAAACGGACTATCATAACGGGCATTTTTCTTCGCGAGAATTACCACAAGATGACTGCAATTATCAAGCTGATTTATCATTCCCCAGCTAAAAGGTTTCATTTTTTCGCGTAAGGTTTTATTTTGAATCACTAAAAATTTCCAAGGCTCAGAGCCTACAGAACTCGGCGATAATCGACCGCACTCTAAAATACATTCAAAATCTTCATCACTGATTTTTTTTGCGGGGTCGTAATAACGTGTTGAGCTGCGTTGATGGAAGAGTTCAAGAACTTGTTCACGAGTAAGTTGAGTCATTTTATTTCCTCTTTGTTAAACAAAAATGTGGTGCCATATTAAAGATTAGTTTTTGCTAAAACAAGGGAAAGATTCTAGAATAGTCAGCACTTTTATCACAGAGAGTGAAAATAATGACAAGAATTGCAATTATTCCTGCGAGAGCGGGTTCTAAAGGCATTAAAGATAAAAATTTACAGCTTGTGGGGGGCGTTTCTTTGGTGGGGCGAGCGATTTTGGCAGCGCAAGAATCGGGTATGTTTGATCAAATTGTGGTGACATCAGATGGCGAAAATATTTTAAAAGAGGCTGCAAAATATGGCGCAAAAGCAGTGGCACGCCCTGAAAGTTTGGCACAAAGTGATACACGCACCATTGATGCTATTTTGCATTGCTTAGAAACACTTAATATTTCACAAGGCACCGCTGCACTTTTGCAACCAACCAGCCCATTGCGTAATGCTTTAGATATTCGTAATGCAATGGAAATTTTCCTTGGCGGCAAATATAAATCAGTGGTTTCAGCTTGCGAATGTGAGCACCATCCTTATAAATCCTTCACTTTAGAAGGTACCAAAGTTCAGCCTATTCACGAATTAACGGATTTTGAAGCCCCTCGTCAAAAATTACCCAAATCTTATCGTGCAAATGGTGCAATTTATATTAATGACATCCAAAGTCTCTTTGATGAAAAACGCTTTTTTATTGCGCCAATGCGTTTTTATTTAATGCCAACTTATCGTTCCATTGATATTGATTCCACACTTGATTTGCAATTAGCCGAAAGTTTAATTTCAAAAGAGTTTTAAAAAAATTGGCCGCACTTTTGATCTGCACTCCAAAAGTTGGATTAAATAACCAACTAAGGTGCAGATTTTTTATGACCAAATACAATTTTTTTTCAAGCTGCTGTGTCATCTGAATTGTTGCTTGTAGGTATTGTTATTGCTAGATTTGTGTAATTTTGATTTTACTCTGTATAACTAAACGTATAACTAAAATTTAAAGTGCCCCCTAAATTCTATTCATTTTTGCGAATAACTATTCATCATCATTTAAGATTCAAAATTTCAATCTATGTTTTTTCAGGTAGGGAATGATAGGGCGGTTATCTGTAAAAATAAAAATTTTCGCAGGAGATTTTTTTTTGTGAATTTAATCACTTCTAGCCACCAGCAAAAAAGAAAAATGTGATCTATTTGACAAATTTTCTAATTCACAAAAGGAAGGGATAAAGCATCTTGTTTCTGATGCTTGTCGTGCAATGATGAGTGATGATTATCGCTAGTAGCTAGAGATTAAAAGGTACTCCTAAGGGGACGCCCCTTTCCACGGGGTTTCGGGCTCGCGGTTTTCGGCTAATTTTTAGGTTTCTAGGCATCATCATCTTTCATCTAAAATATTAATTTTGCGGTTGTAAAAATTGAGTTGAATGTACGGTTTTGACAGGTAAAACCCATAGCGATTTTACCCCCCCTCGCGCGCACGCGCGTACTGGTCGCAAAACTCAATAAAAAAGGCTCAATGCACTACATCAAGCCTTTTTACATCGGTGTAACCGGTGGATTAATCCGCTTTGCTATCCGTCGTTTTTTACCCTTCAACGCGCTCAATATTGAGCCGGTCAATCTGCTCTGCCACTTCCGAAAACTTATGGATTAGATAGCCGCTCACCTGATTAAATGCCTTCAAAAGTGCGGTCTGTTCTTGGGTTAAATTGGTGCCCTTGGCTAATTCATTAAATAACTTTCCACCACCTTTTAATCGCTCCACTAAATCAACACATTCCCCACGCATTTTTAGTTTGTGGTGGAAGTCGCCCTGGTAAACTTCTAGACATTTGCGGTTACTATCATGAATTAGCTTAAATTGGCGGGAAAGCTGGCTATATTCCGCCACCAATGGATTGATAGATAGTTTCCCTTAGTATTTGTTTTTAGTCTCTCTATGCTCGTTTCCTTGCGTATTTTTAACTAAACCAAAATTGGTTTGGTTGGCATTTTTAACCGAATCATTTTTCGCTTTCGCAAATTCGCAGCCTGTTTCGCAGTTTCTTTTTATAAAGCCAGTATCATCAAGGGTTAACTGTGTTTTGTTTCGTTTCGCAGTTTCGCAATTTCTTTCGCAGTTTTGAACGTGTTTTCCATTCACTGGCGCACGATTATCTTTCCACTGTTGAAGCTGCGCCATTGGATTAGTTGGTTTCATTTTCTTCCCCTTTTAAAATCGTGATCACGTCTAACACTCGACCGCAAATATCAGTTTGTCCTATTTCGTGCTTACATCTGATTTTTGCCTGTAAAGCCTCTCTAAGCGTGCCATATTCGCCCGCTATGAATTGTCGCCATTGTCATAAACAAAGATTAATTGATAGGGTAGGTTCGGTTTAATCATCATTTCTTTCAATCTCCCCATCTAAGCCACCAGCAAGATAATATTCGTTTAAGCTGGCGGTTTCTCTTAACGCATTGAGAAGATAGGCGTTTGCCTTGATTAATCCCCCGATATGTTTCACGTTATCGTTACTCATTGCCTCCCGTGTAAAATCCTGCTCTGTGTCGGCAAGATTGCCTAGGGTTTGCATTAAATCGCCTAAGTGCATTAAGCCATATTCGATAGATTCGCAAAGATTTTCAGATTCACAGTGTAAGTCTGTTAATTTTTCCTTACTCATTGGTACAGGGATTTGCTTGTAGTTGTTAATGTCGTTAAAGTCCGCCATCTCTTGAAGTGCAGATAAAATTGATTGATTAAACATTTGCGCCCCCTTGTGTTACAGGTACAGAAAGGGTAGGAAGTGCCGCTAAAGTGCGGTTATTTTGAGGATTGATTCTCGCTACCACCGCAATAAAACGATAATCAGCAGATAGGCTCAAACGTGCCTGTTCTTCGGTGGTAGAATTAAGAGATATGACGCATAAGTTAAAATGCGCTTGTGTGCGATTGACGCAAAGAAATTTGTAGATCATTTCTGCGGTGTCCTGTGATAAATTTTCAGAATCTACCGCTAGACTTTCCACGGTCGGGCGGTAGAGCGTAGCAAGGTGGAAAACTGCCATCACAGGAAGACAGCCCGTCATAGACGGCTCATTACGCTCTACCATTGAGAGAATGATCGGATTTAGATTGAAAACAAAATCCGCATATTCTTTTGGTGTGCGAATGTTACGAACAAAAAAAGCACGGTCTAATGGCGTGCTGTCGTTCGCCTGTGATAGATAATTCAGCTTTCCACGGCTGGCAATCACTTTTTGCGACTGCGTGAATATATTGGCAAAAATATGGGGAGTTTGTAAAGTAGTTTTTGAAGGTTATTTCGATTTTTTGATAGTAAAAATTTTACCCAACTTAGGAAAAAATTTTACATGCCCTGCGCATTTTTTAATCGTTTTTATGTTGAGTTGGGTAAAAATTTTACTAAGTCAGCGTATTTTTAGCACTCTCATTGGGTAAAATTTTTACTACCTTTATATATTATAGCCATAGGCTATGTTTTTTTATTGTGTTTTTTATCTGTAAAATTATTTAAAAAATGAACGATAAATATAATTTGGTCTTTCGCAAAAAATTCGGGACAAAAGCTAAAATGACTTTTTCCATTTATCGCTCGGTCTTTCTGTCGCTTTGATAAATATTCCCGCCTTGTTTACATCATTTAGTGGAAAGCACGTTAAGGCATAAAGTGAGCATTGATTCTTGCCACCTTGTCGGGTAGTTTCAATAAAGCCGTTCTGTTCAAGCTCTTTTAGTCCGGTTCTTAGACTAGGGGCGGATAAGTTAAATTCTTGCTTAGATCGGCTTTGTGGTGCGGATAAATCCCCGTTATTCTTACGGTTATATTTTGCCAATAAGTGTAAAAAAGCCACTTTTGCGGAATTGCTTAAGCCTAAGAAGCTAGGGCTATTGATTACATCATGCCGTAAGGCAGTGAATGTACTGTCATTAATACTTTTTTTCAGTTCGCTACGTTTACCGCTTCTGCCTTTTCTTTCTGCGTAACCCGTCATATAATAAACCCGTTTAATTTGATAATTTAATCTTGCCTATGCCTCATATTGTAAAGCATAGGCATTTTTGTTTTATGCCCTATGCTGCTTTCGGTAACTGCTTACGCAAAAAGTAAAGTGCGCTTTGTTCCAGTTTGGTTTTACGTGTGTAATATTCCATGCCTAGCTTAATCATCACCGCATTTTCAGAAAGCAAATCATCAACAAGTTGTAGCTGTGCTTCGCTCAAACAATGGCGAATTTCTTCGCTGGTGGAATAGCCATTATCAATTAACCATTTCTTGCGGCTTTTACCTAATGCCACCACATAAACCAGATTATTTTCACGGCTATAAGCGCGTTCATCTTTTCGCCCTGTCGTGTCTTGAATGAACTTAATGGCTTCATTCATGCGGTGCTGGTCGCTAGCCAATTTTCCTTTAGCAATAATCCAGTTTTTCATAGTGTTAAATTCGGCAATGTAAGCCTCTTTGAACTGCATTGCTTTCTTGCCGGTAAATCCCATTGTTAACAACGTAAACCCGTCTTGGGTCATTAAGTAGGTTGGTTGCATTTTGCCGCGTTCGTCTTTGTATTTTGACGGCTTAAAATTGAGCCGCCAAAATTCACCGGAACAACCTAGATTTTCAATAATGCGCAAAACGTTTTTATGCTGCTTACCAAAAAACTGTGACACTTTGCGGGTGTCTGTCATTGCCACGGTTTCCTTGTGAAATACTTTAGGAAATACCGCTGTTTCATTAAGTTTTGTTAAGGTTTTCATGTCGTTTTTCCTTCTAAACCCTTGCCGTTTTCTAAGCGGATCTTTATTGCTCAAAGGTGCCTTTTAATTTTTGCCCCGTAAAATGTCAGGTTTTGCCGGTGGATCTTTTTAATCTCTCCATTCGATTAAATAGTTCCCTCATTCCCCACGGAATCACAAAAGGGCGTGTCGGCGGAAGCTTGATTTCTATCGGCTCGCCGGTGATTAAATCCGTGCGTTCAGTTCGCCCCCTGTAACGCGGTAAAGGTTCGCCCCGCTGTTGCATTTCCGCTTTCTCCTGCTCAATAAGCTCTACTGCTCGATAGTCATTCAATAACTCGCTAGCTTTTACGCGTAGTGTGTGCGGTTGCATTTTTTCCGCCCGTTCCTCGCCTAATACCATTTTCAGGGCGTGGGTTGCATTGCCGTTTCTTGCGTAGGCTTTGGCAAATTGCCGCCGAATTTCCCATCCGTAACCCATTTATTCCCCCTAGATTTCCCGTAGTTGCTTTTGTGCGATTTCAATCAAGCTATCTACATTGCCTAACTGCTCGTGAACAATCTTCCAAATATCGGCGGGGGTGTGGTTGCCTTTAAGTTGCTTCCCTTCCGCCATCGCTCCGCTGATTTCGTGTAACTTGGCTACATAAGCCCGTGCCAGTTGTAGCGTAGGTTTTTGTTGAGTGTCGTTTTCTTGGTTTGTCATTGCGCCCTTCCTAGGTCCACCACCGGCAAGGTTAAATAATCCCGTTCGGTTTTCGGGTTGGTAGCCAGTACCTCAATTTGTCGTTTCAAGTCGTCAATATCTGATAGCACTACACTCAATCTATCTAAAACGAACTCTAAGCCGTCTTTGTGAGTGAATGGGATTTGTACTTTTTTCCCATCCCCGGTGGTTGTTGTTTTGGTAATTTTGCCATCTAATGTCGCGTCTGCTATTTCGTAGATTTCCTCAATAGCGCTGTAAATACCCCATAGCGTCGCCGTGTTGCGGATTTCTGGTTGGGTTGGTTGTTTGTATTGCTCATTGTTAAAATCCCTCTATGCTCGTCTCATTGCGTTTTTGGCTTACTGTGTTTTCATGTAGAACATAAACGCCTACACGGTGGGTTAAGCCGGTGTTGTCGGTTTCCTCTCGGTAGAAGGTATCGATTAGATAACCTTGATTGCGTAATTCTTTAATGCGTGCCGGCGGGTAATAAACGCCCATTTGTCGTAGCTCGTTGGTGCTGTGTGGGCGTTCTCTTAACCGTTCAATGGTGAATCGGCGTTGTTCGCCCGTGCTGGTGGTGGAAATAATCATTAACGTCCTCCTACGCTCTCGCTTCTGCCAGTTTGGTAATGTAAGAGTTGATTTCACTTTCCAAGTAACCGACTGAATTAACCCCTAATTGAATTTTCTTTGGAAAGTCCGGGCGGTAACATTTCGATTTAGGGTTTTGCCAATCGGCAAAGGTGGATTTGCTTACGCCTAACATTTTCATGGTCTCAAGGCGGCGGATAATGCGATCAGTTTGATTCATTGTTTTACTCCGTACTGGTTGGAATGGTTAAAGCCGTTTGGGGCTTCGTTGTGTCGGAGTGGATTGTAGAAAAGTGAAAATATTGAATCATCGCAACGAAAAAGATATTTTCGTTACGAAAAAATAGGATTGATTTTTAAGGATTTTTAGCAGATATGAAAAACGCCCTGAAATGGGCGTTGGTGGATTATGGTTTTAGTCTTTTGTTGGCATTGGCAAAATATTCTTCGATTGTTCGTTGTTTTAAGCCTTTTGCAGAAATATTTTCATTTTGGCGACGCTCTAAAATCTTGTCTATGATTTCACTTTGTGTCCATTTCTTTGCTCTAGTACCTACGATCTGTAAAACTTCGCCTAATAGATACATAGCATTATCTAAATCTAATTTGTTATTGTAATCTACGTCACTATCTAAACTAGCTAAAAATTCGTTTAAATGCTCTGCTTGAATAACGAAAAATGCACCATCAATTTCACCTAGCCCAGCACAAGGGTAACTAAAAGTTGTATTTTTAAATTTTTTAGTATCAATTTTTTCTCTAATTTTAGCTTTTTCTAGTTCGGGTATATCTGATTTTGCAAGTTGTTTTTTTATATCGTTACTAATTTCCTTTTGGAGCTTAAGATATTCATCGGGGCTTAGTTTAGTTTGTCTTTCTATAACTATCCCATCTTTATTCTTTACATAGAAACCATTCAGATTAAATATATCTACTATTGGTAAACCATGTTCTTCTTTTAATTGCCATTCAAGATCTATTTTTTCATTTCCTATTAATTTTAGCTCCCATACACCAGCTCTAAATTCTCTAACATTATCATCAATTTTTATATATTCTGTTTCACTACATCTTTGATATTCAGAATATATAAAAGGGTGACCGTCAAATCCTATGATTTCTTTTTTATTCTGTTTTATAATATTTTCATCTGTTGTTAGATCACAAATTTTGCCAGTCCAGCTATGAGGAAAATATACTGAAACCTTAAGCTGCTCATCTACCGATAATTGTAAAACATCTGCGTTTGTTACTTTTTCGCCTAATTCAATACTTAATCGGTGGGCAGCTTCATCAATGGTGAGCCATTTTTTTAATTTATAAAATTTCTTCATTTGTTCAATCTTAATATTTAATCTACGGTGTTTTTAAGTAGTAAAACGCCGTCAAAAACGACCGCACTTTACCTGAGGTTTCATGAGACTAAGCCACAATCTTTAAATGAAATTGCGGCAAAGTGCCTTGTGAGGATTGTTCTACAAAATCCGACCATGCTTGCAATAGCTTGAATCGCTGTTCTAATTTTTCCCCTCTGTCATAGGCAGTTTTTACTCGGTCTGAATTGAGGTGTGATAGTGCTACCTCAATCAAATCACTATTAAAGCCCTGATCGTTTAAATAGGTGCTAGCGATACTGCGTAAACCGTGCGCCACCAATTTACCAGCATAGCCCATTCGCTTAATCGCGGCGTTTGCCGTTTGCGTATTAACGTGGGATTGTGGGTTCTTTACACTGGGGAATAGGTAAGTTTTTCCACCACTCAATTTTTTAATTTGTCCTAACAGGGCTAAGGCTTGCCGTGATAACGTGATTCTATGTTCAATGCCGCGTTTCATTTGCTCCGCTGGAATAGTCCATATTCTGTTTTTCTCGTCAATATCCTCCCATTTCGCCGTAGCCGCTTCGTTCGGTCTTGTCATGGTGAGCAGTTGCCATAAAATCAAATAACGTGTCTGTAAGTGAATCTGAGCGTTTTGTAGTGTGAACATAAATTCACTTAAGTCCTCCGGCTTAAGGGTTTTGAAATGTTCAACCGTTGGGCTGTCAAATTCCTTTGCGATATTTGCCGTAGGATTAAAAGAGATTAAGTCTCGGTGTAGGGCATAAGTCATGATCTCGTTATGCTTCTGAATCGTCCGTTTGAGCTTTTCTAAATGCCCTTCATCTTGATACTGCTTAAATGCCTTTAATGCCATTGGCGCGGTAATTTGGGAAATAGGCAAATGGCCAAAATGCGGTAATAAGCAACGATTAATCAGGCTTATAACGTCTTTTTGATAATTATCTGAAAAGTTCTTTTTGGTTTTGCGATACTCAAGCCATGCCCACGCTACTGCTTCATAGGTATTATTCAGCTCATTTTGCTTCTCTTGTTCTTGCTGTTGGCGATAGATTGCCGGATCGATATTCTGCGCAAGTAAAGATAAATACTCATCTCTGATTGCTCTTGCCTGCTGTAAGGAAATATTAGGGTATTTGCCAACGCCGATTAACGCCCTTTTCTTTGGTTGCGTGAAAGGCTTGTAATAGTTAAACCGCCATAACTTAGCCCCATTGGGCTTAACCAACAGATAAAGCCCTTTGCCATCGGATAGGGTAAATTCCTTTTCCTGCGGCTTGGCTTTATCTATTTTAGTGCTGTTTAGCGGTGTGATTGTGCGTGCCATATTGCTTCTTTCTGAGAGTTGAAAACCGTTCTAAATAACTCAGACGGTGATTCAGATTTTTAAAAATTTAGATATAGCTAAAATATCGTTAACGCTTTTTTCTAACAGGTTTTGTACGGTTTTAGTTATACCTATTTTGTTATACGGCTGTCAGTATAACTAAACGTATAACTAAAATTCAAGGATTTTATAGGATTGGATAGGAACGCTTAGGATATAAAAAAAGCCTTGAAGTCATTATTTTCAAGGCTTTAAAGTCTTTCATAGGACTTGATAGGTTTATTTTGTGGTGGAGCTGGGGGAAACTGATCTAGATATATATCAATTTGTTTTTAATAAAGATATTTTATAAGTAAACCAGCCTTACTACTATGCTACTACCATAAAAAACAAGACGCTAATTCAGATGATATTTTGGTCTTTTAGGGGCGGCGATTGTATCATCAAAACTTGCATTTACTTGAGTAATTTTGCGTTAAAGAATTTGATAATAAGGATCTGAATGGCGGTAGATCTGAAAAGACTTCGGCAAGGATCTAAAATTGCGTTGAAATCGACATCTTTAGTGTGCGGGCGTGGCGAGGGTTTGACTGCGATTTTTCATGCGTACAATTGGGCGAAAAATCGGGCTGAAATAAGGATTTAAGATTTGTCATATTGATTGATTTGATATAATACACTGGGGCAGTGCTAATACTATACAGGACAAAAACAGCTCTTTTAGCAATAAAAAACCCGCATTTCTGCGGGCTGTTTATTTTGAAAAGGATCTATTGTAGTAATTTGTATTCGGAGAATGTGATCACTTCTTCCCCTACCCAACTATTAATCTCTTTCAATCGTTCTTGCAATGGGATTATCTCATTAATAAAAAACACTCGCGTTGCCTTTTCAACGTCACCAAAACCGCCTGTATTATTAGGCACAATGCCCATTAGTTGCGGTGGCACACGGTGCGCAGCTAACACATCATCACGGCTTGCGTTCTTAATGTTTAGGAAATCATCTTTGGCGATAGCATCAGACAATGGAATAACTTGCATCCCATCTTTCTTCCCATTTGGGATATACACAAATAAATTTTTAAAGTTGCCAGTCCCTTTGGTCTGTCTGATTTGTGTTTTGATTGCTTCAATATCGTCTTGATTCTGTGTTGGGTCGGTCATGTAAATAATCGAACCCGCATGCGCGCCATTCAGATAATATTTACGGCGGAACAATGTGGCACTTTCATTTAAAAAAGCAGATTGAAGTGCGGCCAAATATTCTGGAACGCCGTAGATTTCTTGGTTCACATCAGGATTAATCAAGTTAAAGACAGAACCTTTTTTAAATTCATATTCATCAAAACCATTCACAATCTGATAAAACACACCAGCTTCAACACCGACACGCATATATTTAGCAAGAGGAGATTTTAACGAGACAACCTTTCCAAAGGAATTTACAGTTTTCTCAACATAAGCATTACCAAATACTAAGTAATCTTGCACCAGTTTTTCTAATTGGGTACGAGGTAAAAGTGCGGTTGTTTTGCACGTTGAAAGTAAAATGTTTTTCTTCACCGTGATCGCACTGTTATGATGGGCTGAGGCATTTAAGGCTTTAGCCAAATAACTTAAATTAATTGGCGGATTGTAATATTTTTCATACATCACCACGCTTTCGAAATAATTAAGTACTTCTGCACGGTCAATCACTGGAATAGGTTCACCAAAGCTAAATGCCTGTGCTTGATTTCCAGTAGAAAGTGCGGTGGATTTTTTTGTGTTTTTGCTCATTGGGTTATCCTATTCAAAGGTAAATATTGTTGATTTGTTGCTTGATACATCGCCGCCTAAACCATAAGGCACATTTAAAATGCAGTTCATAATCGCCCATGATAAATCGCCGTGGCTTGCATCTTCCGAACGGTCCGAAACATAAGTAATTTTCCCTGTGCCAGTAATGCGTTTTTTCACCGTCATAAAACTACTCACGATGTCATTGTCACCACTATCAAATTTAAGACGACGTTTCTGAATTAAGTTTTGTGTTTTTAACACCATTTCATTTTTAAGATCGGCGTTATACTCTAGGCCCTGCACCATTGGATAAAATTTTCTCACTTCCTGGTAAACGCCCGACCCCATACCCGTTTTATCAATCACGATGCGAGTGACATTGTAATCATCACAAAACTGCTTAATGCGGCTTGCTTGTGTTTCGTAATCCATACCGTGAAAAGTTTGTTTATGTAAAACGCGATAATCTCCCCCCTCCACTTTCGGCGGTGCAACAATCACTAAGGCTGCACGGTCGCCAGTAAAAGCAGGGTCATAACCTAACCACACTTCACGATTGCCGAATGGGCGTTGATAAAATGGCTTGTAATCGTGCCATTCTTCCAAGCTATCGACTTGGCAAAGTTGTAAGTCCGAAAACTTGAAAGCAGAACTGTTATCATCGGCAAATTGACACAAAAACAACTGTTCAAATTCTTCTTTGCTGTTTTCTGCGATTAGGTCGTCAATGTTGAATAGATTGCACCCACCTTCCATTGCATCATAAATACTCACAATCTGCTTCCATTGACGGTCGGCACAAAGTTTTCCGCTCTTTAAGTTTTCGTGAGAAATATCGATTTCGATTTTTTCTGATTTCGTACGATTACGATTAAACGCCTTGCCTGAAAAGAACGCATAAGCAGGGTGTGCAATTGTGGTCGGCGTTGAAAAATAGGTTTGGCGATACATCTTTTGCGCAGCCATACCTGATGCCACTTTACGCATCACATCAAATTTAGGCACCCAAAACACTTCATCGAAATACAAATTGCCGTGGTAGGATTGAGCCGTAGCGGAGTTCGTGCCAAGGAAAATCAATTCTGCCCCATTTGGCAATTTGATGGTTTCGCCTTTTAAATCTACATCTGCCGTTTGCTTGGCGTAATTCACAATGTACGAGCGAAACTGCAAAGCCTGTTTTTTACTGGCAGATAAGAAAATTTGATTGTGCCCCGTCGTCAAGGCATCAATAAAGGCTTCGTGGGCAAAATAGTAAGTCGCCCCGATTTGTCGGCTTTTTAAAATATTTCTGATTCGGTGTTCTTTCGCCTTGTGCCAAATTCGCTGATAATTAAACATCCCATCAAGAAAGCCATTAATCAGCAATTCCTCTTGTTCCTGATCAATGGCATTGGGTTCGGCCTTCTTCCGTTCGCCCTTGTTGCGGTTCGCCAGTTTCGGGTTTAAATCTACTTCGTTACCATCACCAAAAGAATACTTTTTCACTCTCGCCATTCTTTCCATTTGGCGACCGAGCAAATCAATTTCTTTGTAATCTGAACCGCTCTTTTCTTCTTTTGCAATCAGCAAATTCAACCTTGTCTCAAGGGCTAATTCCACCCGACCGACAGGCGCAATATCATTCCACTTTTCTCTGTCTTTCCAACTGGCAATCGTTGAGGCAGGAATATTTAACTGGCGTGAAATTTCCGCGATTTTATAACCACTGAAATACATTACTTGCGCCTGACGTTTGGTATCAGCGGTGCTTTCTGATGAGATATTATTTAATTCTTCCACTATAAAAATCTTATATTGTGTGTATACTTGTGTATAATTTATCGTGATTAAGACGACAAGGAGCGACTATGTTATTTACCATCGGCATTGAAACCCCAACAAATGAAAATGAAGCCTACGGCATTACGGTGCCAGCATTATTTACTAAAGAATATTCCTGCTTTAGTGCCGCTGATATCCTTGAAGAAATCCCAACGCAGGTAACTGATGCCATTCATTCCATCTTAGAAATGATGTTTGAAGATGGAATAGACATCAACGAGCTTCAAGACAAAGGCTATCGACATTATCAAACGCAAGAAGATTTCAACTATTGCGACACTTGGTTATTGCTTGATGTAGATATTTCCGCATATCAAGGCAAACGCCACCGTATTAATATCAGCTTGCCTGAATACCTCATCAAACGCATTGATAGCCGTGTCGCAAGCAATCCCATTTACAAAGACCGCAGCCACTTTTTAGCAGTTGCTTCGCAAAAAGAGTTACGGCAATAATTTCCCCCTACGCTTGACAAGCCCCGCTCTCAAGCGTAGGATGCTGCTTACAGGGTCTCAAAAGCCCTTACAAACAACGGTCATTCACCCCGTCAGCGTGATTTTTTTGTACCCGCAAAAAGTGCGGTCAAAAACAACAATTTTTTATCAATGGTCGAGAGTGTGAGGAATACAACACCGAAAGGGAATAACTCCGCTCGATTGTTTGCGAGTTTTGAGCTCTCGACCGCCCGATGATTTTCGGGTTTTCCATCAAAAGGAACAAACAATGACAACACAAATTCAATTCTCTACATTCAATTTCAAAAATTTTCCTGTTCGCACGATTACTGATCCAAATTCCGAAATTTGGTTTTGTGGTACAGATGTATGCGATATTCTTGGCTACTCCAATGCACCAGATGCCCTGAGAAAACACTGCAAACCAAAGGGTATCGCGAAACGCTATACCCCTACAGTAGGAGGGGAACAAGAGATGATTTTCATTAGTGAACCAAATCTCTATCGATTAACAGTTAAATCTCGCAAGCCTGAAGCGGAACCATTCGAGGAGTGGATCTTTGAAGAAGTCCTCCCGCAAATCCGCAAAACAGGAAAATATGAAATAAGCCAACCTGCCTTGCCTATGCCAGAACCCACTTATGCGCAATCTTTTTCCCAACAAGACATTAACAACCTGGTATGGTTATTGTTTTCCCACGAAAGAATGCGTTTCTTATTGGAAAATTTGTATAAGCCGTTGGCATTATTCAATTCGCCTTTTGCTCCGCAAGTATATGGTAACGTCACCGAATACAAACGAGTTCATAAAATCGCCAAACCGCTAATTAAAAAACTGCTAGATAAACTCCAATCAGATAACCCTGAAAAATGGCATCATCTCACACGCTATCTCAATAACGAAATTTGCTAATTCTCAACCGCACTTAGATGCGGTTTTTTCTTGCCTGTCATCATAGAAATTCAACGTGCGGTCGTCTTTTAGGGCGTTTTGTGAAAGGGAAGACAACAACGGCAAGCCGTGGCAACGCCTTGAAAACTCTTTCAGAATGAGCGCAATGATTAAACTCATCGAAAGGATAGAAAGCCAATGGCAAAAAAATCTAAATGGGTCATTGTTGCAACTGAAGGAGCAACAACTGACGGACGCACTATTCAGCGCAACTGGATTTCGGAAATGGCAGAAAGCTATGACCCGAAAAATACCTACGGCGCACGAATCAATTTAGACCACATTAAATTTTCTCTCTATATGCCAGAAATGGCGAACTCGCACTGCTTTGGCGATGTGTTAGCTGTAAAAACAGAAGAACGTGAAGACGGCAAGTTGCAGTTACTGGCTCAAATTCAGCCGACTGATGCACTTATTGCCTTAAACAAAGAAGGGCAAAAAGTTTACACCTCCGTAGAAATTGACACCAATTTTGCCGACACAGGGAAAGCCTATTTAGTTGGTTTAGCCGTCACAGACAACCCAGCAAGCCTAGGCACAGAAATGTTAAGTTTCTCACACAATGGCTTAAATGCTCGCAAGTTAAAAGCCGATAACCTCTTCACTGCCGCTATTGAAACTGAATTGGAATTTGTGGAAGAAACACAAAGCATCTTTGAAAAAATCAAAGGCTTGTTTGCGAAAAAAGAAAAATCAGACAATGAACGCTTTTCTGATCAAACACAAGCCATTGAGCTTTTAGCCGAGCAAACCAAAGAAACCTTGGAAAAATTAACCGCACTTTCTGACGATTTAGCCAAACAAAAAGCCGAAATCGAAGAAATGAAAGCAGGTAATGCAGAAATCCAAGCAACCTTTGCAGAACTCAAAAAGCCTGTTGAACCCGAAAATCCTCGCCCTTTAGTTTACGGTGAACAACCTGAAACTGACGGCCGCTTCTTTTAATTTATCTTAGGGAAAAACCAAATGAATAAATTTACCAAACAAAAATTTAATGCTTACCTTGCTGGTGTTGCACAAGATAACGGCGAAGATGTGGCATTCGTTGCGAATGGCGGACAATTCACTGTCGAACCAACCATTCAACAAAAACTTGAAAATGCAGTGCTTGAAAGCTCCGATTTCTTAAAACGCATCAACGTTGTGATGGTGCAAGAAATGAAAGGTTCTGCATTGCGTTTAGGTGTGCTCTCGCCTGTGGCAAGTCGCACCGACACCAACACCAAAGCACGTGAAACCACTGATATTCACAGCTTGCAAGAAAACACCTATTCTTGCGAACAAACCAACTTTGACACACATTTAAATTATGCAACCTTAGACAGTTGGGCGAAATTCCCTGATTTTGCCGCACGTGTGGGCAAACTCAAAGCAGAACGCATTGCATTAGACCGTATTATGATCGGTTGGAATGGCACAAGTGTAGCCGCAACCACAAACCGCACTGAACATCCATTATTGCAAGATGTGAATAAGGGTTGGTTAGTCCAAATCGAAGATAAAGCCAAAGCCCGTGTGTTAAAAGAAATTGAAGAAAGCAGTGGCAAAATTGAGGTCGGCGCAGGTAAAACCTATAAAAATCTTGATGCCCTTGTCTTTGCATTAAAAGAAGATTTCATCCCAGCGCAATACCGTGACGATACAAAATTGGTTGCAATTATGGGTAGCGACTTATTAGCCGATAAATACTTCCCATTAATCAACCAAGAAAAACCAAGCGAAATTTTGGCAGGCGATACCGTCATTAGTCAAAAACGTGTGGGCGGTTTACAAGCCGTATCTGTTCCATTCTTCCCGAAAGGCACAGTGTTAGTCACATCGCTTGATAACTTGTCAATCTACGTGCAGGAAGGCAAAGTACGTCGTCACTTAAAAGATGTACCAGAACGCAATCGTGTGGAAGATTATTTATCGTCAAACGAAGCCTATGTTGTGGAAAACTACGAGGCAGTCGCCATGGCGAAAAATATCACCATTCTTGAAGCACCTGAGCCTATTTCGCCAGTGGCTGCATAACGGAATCAATTATGCGCCCAACTAAACGCCATTTTCTGGAAGTTTCTGCCGCTATTGCTAATGCGGCAGAAACCGAAGATCTAAGCGACTTTACGGAATATGAAAAAATGTGCCGTATTCTTGCTCGCCATCGAAAGGATTTGAAAAACATCCAATCGACGGAACGCAAAGGCGCATTTAAAAAGCAAATTTTGCCTGACTATCTACCATGGATTGAAGGGGCGTTATCGGTCGGAAGTGGTAAACAAGATAATGTCTTGATGACATGGTGCGTGTGGGCGATTGACTGTGGCGAATATCATCTCGCCTTACAAATTGCCGATTATGCCATATTTCATGATTTACGCTTGCCCGAGCCATTCACCCGAACACTTGGCACTTTGTTAGCAGAAGAATTTGCCGACCAAGCCAAAGCCGCACAAGCCGCCAATAAACCGTTCGAAGTGGCTTACTTAGAGCAAGTTCAACGCATCACCGCTGATTGCGATATGCCAGATGAAAGCCGTGCGCGATTATTGCGTGAATTGGGTTTGTTATTGATTGAAAAGCACCCTGAACAAGCACTGGCATATTTAGAACGTGCTTTGGGTTTAGATCAGAAAATTGGCGTGAAAGGCGACATCAAGAAACTAAAAAAACAATTATCAGCGACTGAATGTTGATGTTGTTTTAATGCTCCGTCTAAATCGCCTGACCGACTTGGCATTTTTAGGAAAATTTTTCTTGTTTGAGCGTAGCGAGTTAAAAATTTTCCGTTAAGAAAATGACAACAAAGGGCAGAAAAGCGATTTAATCGGGTGTGTTCTTTGGTTCTTTCTTGCACAAGCAAGAAAGAATATAAACCGAGCAAACCACGCAGCCGTCGGGCGGATTAAAAGTGCGGTCAAATTCTGACGGATTTATTGGCCGTGCTTAATTTAATCCTCACCCGACTTTTTTTATAAGGGTAAATCAATGAGCGACGGTGCAATATCAGTCAAACTTGCCCCCGATTATGAAATGGGCGAAGTGCAGCAACAGTTAAATGATTACGATACGTCAGATGACATTATCAGTAATGACGGTTTCTTCCCCGATATGTCACTTTCCCAATTTCGCAATCAATATCGTGCAGACGGCACCATTACCACACAACGTTTACAAGATGCCTTGATTGAGGGCATGGCAAGCGTCAATGCCGAACTCTCCACGTTTAAAACGCAAAGTAAACGTGACAGTTTAGAACAGATCTCCGCCCCATCAATCAATGGCGAAAGCGTGCTGATTTATCGTTATAAACGTGCGGTAAGTTGCTTGGCACTGGCAAACCTTTATGAACGCTATGCAAGCTATGACAGCACTAACGATGGCGAAAAGAAAATGGCGCAACTCAAAGACAGCATTGATGAATTACGTCGTGATGCTCGCTTTGCGATTAGCGACATATTGGGCAGAAAACGCGTCGATGCGGAGTTAATCTAATGCAAGTTTACGCACAACAACATGACAATTTAGATGCCATCCTTTATCGCCATTTTGGACGAAGTGAAGGCTTACTCGAAATAACATGCGAACTCAATCCGCATTTAATGGATAAGCCCATTATTCCCATTGGTACCCCTGTCATATTGCCAGATGCCGATACAGAAAAAATCAGTGTAGCAAATGACACAATTCAACTTTGGAGCTGATATGCACGACGCACCATCAAAAGCATCTTACACATCAGGAATATTCGCCTTCTTAATTGGACGCATTGCCGATATGTTCTCAAATGTAAATTGGGCTGATGTCGCATCGGTTACAGGTATTGTGATTGGTGTCGCCACCTTTCTTGTAAATTGGTATTACAAGAAAAAAGATTTTGAATTAAAAGAAAAAGAACTCAAACAACGGATCCATCATCATGATTAAACGTTCCGCCAAATACCTCTGTGCCATATCCGCTGTTGTTGGACTTGTGATTGCCACTCATGGAAATGAAATTCGAACATCCGAAAAAGGCTTGTTACTGATTGGCAATGCAGAAGGTTGTATGAAAAAGCCCTATCAATGCCCTGCCGATGTTTTAACAGTCGGCATAGGCATAACCGATGCCGTTGAAAAAATTGACCGCAATAAAATTTACACCTTGCAAGAAATTGCCGAATTATACGTAAAAGGCATTAAACAATCAGAAAAATGCGTTAATCAATATGCCAATGGGCAAACCATGCCACAAGGTGCATTTGATGCCTTAGTTTCCATCACATTTAATGTGGGATGCGGCAAATTAAAAAATAGCTCACTTTTTAAAATGGCACGCCAAGGCTACAGCAAAGCCATGTGCGGTCAATTCGAACGTTGGATTTATGCAGCAGGAAAACCGCTAAAAGGATTAATTGAACGCCGTCAAAAGGAGAAAAACCTATGTTTAATTTCTTAACCGCCAAAGAACGAGGCATTTTCCTTATCGGACCAATACTGCTTGTACTCCTCATTATTTTTCTGGGATTTAAGGCTAATTATTGGCGAAAAGAAATGCTCAAAGAAGAACAGCTAAAACTGAAATGGCAAAACGCTTACATTGAGTTAAATCATAGCGTTCAAAATTTTGCCGAACAGCAAGCACAGCTTATTCAAGCCGTAAACAACCTCAAAGCAAACCAAAATCAACAAACACAGGATTTAAAAAATGTACTTAAATCAAACCAAGATTGGGCTAACCGCCCTTTGCCTGATGATGTTAAACGCGTGCTCAACTCAGCAGGAAGTCATTAAATCGCCAATTCTTTGTCCACAAACCACAGAGTGCAGTGCGTATTCGCCACAAATTCGCACCAATGGCGAATTAGCCGAAGCCTATTTACAGACACAACACCACCTTGATTTGTGCATTATCGAGAACTCAAGTTTAAAAAAATGCATGGATGAATTTAATAAAAAGGAACAGCCATGACAGATCAATTCGACCGAGCACAACAGCTTGAAGAAATGCAACGTGAAATCGCCCTCAAAAAACACCGCACTTTTAAAGCAGTAAGTCGCCTTTATTGTGAAGATTGTGATGCCCCCATCCCAGAAAAGCGCAGACAAATGATTCAAGGCGTAACACGTTGCGTGACTTGCCAACAAAGATTTGAAATACAACAACGGAATTTTCGAAAATGAAAAAAACCAACCAACTGCGTAAAATCCTTGAGCAAAGCCATCCCGATTTTGTAAAAAATCCCGACCATCTACAACTTTATGTGGACGGTGGGCAAATCGTCGCAACGGGTGCCGCATCATTTAGTTTTGAATATCGTTACACACTCAATGTTGTAGTGACTGATTATGCAGGCGATATTGCCACCTTGATTGTGCCAATGATGGCTTATCTCCGCACAAATCAACCTGAAATATTAGAAAATCCACAAATTCGAGAGAATGCGTTTAAATTCCAGATAGATTACAACAATAACAACACCGCAGATATTAGTTTTGAAATCCAACTCACTGAGCGTGTCGTGTCGAAAAAAGACGGGAATAACGTGCAGATTCATTACGCAAAAGAACCCGTATGGGATGAACCAAACCGAGTAAAAGTCTATTTGGAAAACAGGGATTCGCCAATTTTTGAGGGGGATATCGTCTAATGGCAACAGTAGAAAAAGTTCAGGCAAAATTGACCGCACTTATTGCCAATCTTTCTCCACAGGCTCGCAGACAGCTTGGGCGAAAAATCGGGCAAGCCTTACGAAAAAGCCAATCGAACCGAATTGCACGCCAACAAAATCCCGACGGTTCAGCCTTTGAGTCGAGAAAACCACGTAAAGAATTTGGCAAAAAGAAAGGACGAATCAAACGCAAAGCCATGTTCGCCAAACTCCGCACCGCCCGTCATTTAAAAGTGCGGTCAAATGGTAACGAAGTTTCAGTGGGGTTTAATGGCTCAAGTGCCGCCATTGCTGCAGTGCATCAATACGGTTTAACGGCACGACCATCAAAAGAAAAGGATTTTAAAGTGCAATATGCCCAGCGTGAATTGCTGGGCTTTTCGGAAAGTGATGTGGAGTTGATTGAAAACTTAATTATTGAGCAATTAAGTCTTTAGATTGTGATTTTAATTTGATGTGCTTGCGAATAATGTGAATCCAATAGCAATACACTGCAAGTGCTGCAACACCAAGGAAAAAGTTGATTTCAGCAAGCCAAAGCACCGACCCCATCATCAACATATAAAGAAACAGAACAGGCGCGGCAATAATGCCAGAAACTAACCAAGGCAATGCAATTACACCAAAACCAATTGCAAGCCCAAGTAAGCCAACAGACAGAATAAATAATGAAAGTATTGCAATCATATTTCCCCCTTTTCTTCCTCGATTATTGAGCTAAATAATTAATCTTGTCAATAGGAAAGTGAATAAAAATGAATAATTTACAACTTACAGTCTTATTAAATGCCATTGATAAAATATCTGCTCCAGTTCGCAGTGCATCAATACGGTTTAACGGCACGACCATCAAAAGAAAAGGATTTTAAAGTGAGATACGCCCAACGGGAACTATTGGGCATTTCAGAACAGGATTTATCAATCCTGAATGAATTGGTGATAGAACAAATTAGCAAAAGCTAATTACTTTAAATAAGAAGGTGGAACCACCGTATCATGATGTGAAAGTTTACCAGCAAAAAATACCAATAAAACCACATAAAGAGGCAAACAAATGATTGGCACGACAAACATTACAAACCATACCCACCCCCAAAATGTTTCTGGTTTAAAAAGTTCATACATTGAAACAGTAAAACTAGATAAAGCAGAAAACACGACTGCAAAAAAATGACCAACTGGTACGATAACATCAAACCAGATAAATGAAAAAGGATTAAATTGATAATGTAAACAGGTGGAAATAATAACAAGGCTCCACATAGCAATGTTTAGCATGATCAACGTGCGAGATGTTCTTTTGTTTTTCATATCCGCTCCTTATTCTCTTTCTTCATTATTAGCAATCATACGTTTATTTGTCAATAAAAATAAGGCGAAAAAATGAATAATTTACAAATTCAAATTATCCTAAATTCAGTAGATAAAGCAACCGCACCAATTAAGGCGATAGCAGGTAGAGCGGAAGCATTAGCTGAAAAAGCGAAACATGCTCAAAAAGCATTAAGCGGATTGGATAAAACTAAAAATTTAGCTGAAAAATTTAAAGCACTGCGTAACGAAACGAATAGCTATGCCAAAGCACTAGATACTGCAAAAGCAAACAGCAAACAATTACAAAGTGCCGTGGATTCAAATACGGCTAAATTTAACAGCATTACAGGGAAACTAGGCAATGCGACACAACAACTCAATAAACACAAAGAAGAAGTCATACGCTTAAAATCGGTTTATAACAATATGTCTATTCCTCTTGCCAAAGGCATGGGGTTTAAAAGCTTTAATGATGCACGTTCCAGTATTGCCCGACAAATTGAAACACAAAAGAAGGCAATAAAAGATTCAAACGAACAGATTAAAAAGTTAAAGTCAGAACGCAAAGCTACTGAACAAGCCGTAAAAAGCACAACAAAAGCCCTTGATGGCGAGAAAGAAACAATTAACAAGATCAATAAAGAATATAAACACCATGTAGAACAACTAAAAAAATACAAGAACAACTACACAAAGCGGGATTTAGCACCAAGCACTTTGCGCAAAGTGAAAAACAACTATCGGAAGATATTGAAAAAGCAAATAATAAATTAGCAAAACATCAGCGTATGCTTGCTTTAGTTGAACGAGCACAAGCAAGATTTGCTCGTATTAAAGCTCCAATATCATCTGCATTAAATACTGGACAAAACATTGCAGGCGTAGGGGTACAAGCATCTATTGGCGGACAACAAATAATCCAACCGATCATATCAATGGGTCGAGGTGTCGTAGGAATGGCGCAAGTTGCTGGTAAATTTGAGCAATTTCAGTCTGTTTTAGAGGTAACAGAAGGCAGTTCAGAAAAAGCCAAGAAAAGTTTTGATTGGGTGAAAAAATTTGCCGTAGATACTCCAGCCAACCTTGATGAAGCAATGGAAGCCTTTGTGCGTTTGCGCGCTTACGGCATGGATCCTACAAACGGATTACTGCAAACATTAGGCGATACAGCTTCTGCAATGGGAAAACCAGTTATGCAAGCAGTAGAGGCGATTGCCGATGCTGTAACAGGTGAAAATGAACGCTTAAAAGAATTTGGGATTAAAGGTAGTGCAATAAAAGGAACAAAATTTATCGAATATACTTATACAGATAAAAATGGCAAACAACAATCTGCACGTGTCGATAAAAACAACCGAAAACAAATTGAAGAAACGCTCAAACGTATTTGGAATGAAAAATATTCTGGCGCAATGGAAAAACAATCAAAAACGCTTTTAGGTATTTGGGCAAAACTTGATGACGTATGGGCAAGTTTCCAAATGAAAATAATGGAAAATGGCGCATTTGATTGGATTAAAGATAAACTGCAATTTCTTTTAAAGAAATTTGATGAACTTGAACAGAATGGTGAGTTAAAAAAATGGGCGAAAGATATTGGTACAGTGATCAATGAAGTGATTCAAGGATTGTGGGATTTTGGTAAAACCGTATTTGAAGCAGTCAAATGGTTGGCTCAATTTGCATCCCAAAACAAAGGTGCAATCGCTACAATAGTTAAGTTTACCGCCATAGCTGGTGTGGCATTGATGGCTCTCGCACCTTTGCTTTTCACCTTGTCCTTAGTGGCACCTGTGCTCCAAGTATTGGGAGCAACGTTTTTATGGGTTGGGAAAGTTGCTATAACTGCCATTTTGGGTATAGGAAAAGCTATGTTAGCCAATCCAATTCTAGCTGTGATTGCTTTAATTATTGGTGCATTAGTGTATCTTTGGCAAAATTGGGATGAAGTGAAAGCAAAACTCATTGAGGGCTGGAGCTGGTTAAGTGAACAAGCGGGGCAAATTTGGCAAAATATTGTTAATTCCGTTACAGAAAAATGGAACGTATTAAGTGCCAAAGTGGGAGAAATCACAAATTCAGTTGGGGAGTTTTTCCATGAAAAATGGGAAGGCATTACCGATACAGCAAAAAACTTCGGTTCTAATATGATGAACAAACTTAAAGATGGAGTACTTGAAAGTTTTAAAAATGTACAACACGCTATTAGTAGTACTGTGGACTGGCTCAAAGAAAAACTCGGGTTTTCTAAAGATACGGAAAAACAAATCGAACAAACAAAACAGAATGTTGCAGATATCACAAACAATGCAGGAAACAACATACCGAATATTAACAAATGGTCAGGCGGCTACGCAGGAAATGGCGGTAAGTTTGAACCAAAAGGTATATTCCACGGTGGCGAATACGTGATGACCAAAGAAGCCACATCACGCCTTGGCATAAATACACTCAATGCACTTAATTATGGCAAACGATCACTTATTGCGGGTGGATTGGGGATCAGCGTTGCAACTGCCGCCCCTGTGCAAGTGGATACTCGTGCACCAATTTCTGCTCGTCCAATGATGATGCAACCCAGCCAACCAATGAGCGTAAATATCACTATCCATGCCGCACAAGGTATGGACGAACGAGCCATCGCACAACAAGTCGCTAAACAAATGCAACGCATTGAAAATCAACGCCAAGCCAGAGCGCGGAGTTCCATGTGGGACAGAGCATAATAAAAGGGCGAAAGCCCTTTTTTGTTGTTTATTGTAAACAGAAGTGCTAGGATCTGCGAAAAATAGGAGGGTATCAATGAACGAAAATGCACCTTTTATTCGTGAAATAATTGACCGCACATCGCAAATAAAAGGCGAACGTGTGAAGGGTGACAATGCCAAAGAAATCAAGGCAAATGTTCAAACCATTTTAAAAGTGCAACTTAGAGCCACACAATTAAATGCTAGAACGCAAACATATTAAATTTGTCGAAATCCATCATCTTTTTACGCAAATCAGTCTTGCATTGGGATTTACAGAACAAGATATTGATAAACATTCGACTAATCTCGCTGAATTAATCGCATTATGGCAGCAACAAGAATTTGTTGAAGTTTATGTTGAAAATAAAGACCGTCTATTCGGACGTGCAAAAGACAGCAGTTTAGCCTATGGTGCATCGCCTTATTATATTGGTTTATATCACGCTAGATTAAGTTATGAAGAAAATGATCCTCTTGTGGTGCTAACATTTAATTATGAAGATAACCCAGAACAAACCACAGTGTCGGTTCGTTTTATGGTTGATCACGATACCTTATTCGGGACAAAAGAAGAAAAATTCATTCAACAACGAATGAAAGATATTCGTAAACGTATTGATGATTTTATTCAATTAGGTAATAAAAAATAAAAGGGCGAAAGCCCTTTTTTGTTGCACATTGTAGAAAATAGTTTTATATTTCTTCAAAAAGTTGTAAACTTCGCAAACTTTTATTCTTTGGTGACTTATGACAAATCTATCATTAAATCCTATTTTTGAAAGTTTTGCGCCAATTTTTAAGCAATTAAAAACCGTGGCAATGTCTGCGTTATTTATTGCGCCATTGGCGATACATCCTGTTCGTCACACTACACACACAGTCAATATTTTCAGTGTTCAAACAGATGAAAATAAATCGATCAATCAACAAGACATAGAAAAGATTATTGATATGGTGAAAGCTGTTTCTGCTATCACTGATTTTGTTATTGCGTCAATTACGGCAGAATCATTAAGCTATATTGATTTAAGTGACGTTCTGAGACTAGAAAGCAAAATTAATAAATATGATGATCTAGCTAACAATATTATGGTCAATAATAAAACTCCAGAATTATCAACAACGCTACAATCATTCAGCAATAAAATGCACACGCTTTGCAATATGATGAAATCAGAAAAATACAAGCAACAATCAGATGAAGTAGTGTTATCACGCCTTTATCGCAAATCTGAAGATGCAGGGTACACCTACAAATCATCACATTCTTTTGATGATTTTAAAAAAGCAGTGATGATGTAGGATAACAAATGAAGATTGAGTTATCGAAACAATTTCAAGAAGGGCGTTTAAACACGCCCTTTTTTAAAGACATTCAAGCCATGTCAGATGAAGAATTGCAGCTCATCTTTGATTTTATGCAATCCATTAAACAAGGGAAACTATTAAGAGGTAAAAATAAACCATCTTGGCTTGATGATAATCTCAATGACATTCCAAATACAGAGGTTTATCAACAAAACGAAATATGGCATTATCACTGCGGCCCTTACAATAAAGGATCTAGATATTGTCCTATGAGTGGGCTAAAAATAAATTTGAATGGAGAAACATCAGGACCTGTAATTCATTATCAAAAAATATCAGATGAACATATCGTGATTATCGCTTTTTCTCCACAACACGAACCGTTCCCACGCGAATGGGACACTCCAAACCCAATCATTGACAGAGCATAATCAAAGGGCGAAAGCCCTTTTTTGTTACCTACTATTCCACACACTCCCACACTCGCCACACCGCACAATATTGCCAACAATAAGGCATTTTCTTTAACTGTGAATGCCTATGTCTGCTGAATTACAACGAAAACTAGACAACATTATCCGCTTTGGGGTAATCGCTGAAGTGAATCACGCCACTGCACGTGCTCGCGTAAAGAGCGGTGACATTCTGACGGATTTTTTACCCTTCGTTACATTTCGAGCGGGTACAACTAAAACTTGGTCGCCGCCGACGGTGGGCGAACAATGTGTGATGTTATCCGTTAGCGGTGAATTTACTACTGCCTGCATATTAGTTGGGCTTTACACACAAAACAGCCCTAGCCAATCGCCCGATGAACACGTCATTGAATTTGCTGACGGTGCCAAAATCACTTACAACCAATCAAGTGGCGCATTGGTTGTGACAGGCATCAAAACTGCCAGTATTACTGCCGCGAATCAAATTGATATTGACTGCCCCACAATCAATATCAAAGGCAATGTGAATATTGACGGCTCTTTATCAACCACAGGCACAAGCACCACAAAAGGCAATATCAGCACGCAAGGCAGCGTGACCGCAAGCGGTGATATTAAAGGTGGCTCAATTAGTTTACAAAACCATGTCCACCTTGAACAAGGCGATGGCCAACGAACCTCTAACGCAAAGGCATAGTATGAATCGATACACTGGCGAAACATTAAAAAACGAAAGCGATCACATTAAACAATCCATTGCCGATATTTTGCTAACGCCAGTTGGTTCACGAATTCAGCGGCGCGAATATGGCAGTTTAATTCCCCTGCTAATAGACCGCCCCATTAGCCACACATTGTTATTACAACTGGCGGCTTGCGCTGTTACAGCGATTAATCGTTGGGAGCCACGAGTACAGATCACACAATTTAAGCCTGAATTGGTTGAAGGTGGCATTGTGGCAAGCTATGTCGCACGCAGTCGTAAAGATAACCAAGAAATGCACAACGAAAAACTATTTTTAGGATATAAACAATGAGCGAATTAGTCGATTTATCAAAACTAGATGCACCGAAAGTGCTAGAAGATTTAGATTTTGAAAGTTTGCTCGCAGACAGAAAATCGGAATTTATCGCGCTTTTCCCACAAGATGAAAGGGCATTTTGGCAAGCACGATTAAGTTTAGAAAGTGAGCCAATCACGAAATTATTACAAGAAGTGGTTTACTTGCAGTTGATGGAAAGAAACCGCATCAATAATGCGGCAAAAGCCACAATGTTAGCCTATGCAAGCGGTTCCGATTTAGATGTGATTGCCGCCAATTACAATGTAAAAAGACAAGTTATTCAAGAGGCGAATAATAATGTTACGCCTAAAATCCCCGAAATTTTAGAAGATGACACCTCATTAAGATTGCGCACGCAATTAGCCTTTGAGGGGCTTTCTGTGGCGGGTCCTAGCTCTGCTTATATCTTCCACGCACTCTCTGCACACCCCGATGTTGCAGACGTCTCAGTGGTTTCTCCACAACCTGCTAATGTCACCGTCACGATTTTAAGCCGTAATGGTCAAGGCGAGGCTGATGAAAATCTTTTAAATGTTGTTCGGGCAAAACTTAATGATGATGACATACGCCCTATTGGCGACCGCGTTATTGTCCAAAGTGCGGTGATCCAATCCTACGAAATCCGCGCAAAATTACATCTTTATCGTGGCCCTGAATACGAGCCAATCAAAGCGGCTGCATTAAAAAAATTGACGGCTTACACCGAAGAAAAACACCGTTTAGGGCGAGACATTAGCCTATCGGGTATTTATGCCGCATTACACTTAGAAGGTGTACAACGGGTAGAACTTATCTCACCTACTGCCGACATTGTGCTACCAAGCTCAAAATCAGCCTACTGCACAGCAATTAATTTGGAGATCGTGACAAGTGATGATTACTAATCATTTACTGCCGATAGGCTCAACCCCATTAGAAAAACGTGCGGCTGAAATTCTAAAAAGTGCGGTAGAAAATCCTATTATTATTGCAGATTTAATCAACCCTGAACGCTGTCCCACTGAATTACTGCCTTATTTAGCTTGGGCGTTTTCAGTGGATAAATGGGATGAAAACTGGACAGAAGAAGTTAAACGCATTGCGATTAAACAGTCTTATTTTGTACACAAACACAAAGGCACGATTGGTGCAGTAAAACGTGTGGTTGAGCCAATAGGCTATCTTATTGAACTGAAAGAATGGTTTCAAACAAATCCGCAAGGCACACCAGGAACATTTAGCCTAACCGTAGAAGTGTCTGAAAGTGGCTTGAATGAACAAACCTATAACGAACTAGTGCGACTGATTAATGATGTTAAACCCGTCTCAAGACATCTCAATCAGCTCGCTATCGCCCTCTCACCAACAGGGTCACTTCGTGCCTTTGTTGGTCAGCAATGGGGCGAAATCATCACGGTATATCCACAATAGGAATATTTATGGCATCACAATATTTTGCAATCTTAACCGACTACGGAACACGGGCTATCGCTCACGCATTAAGCCAAGGGCAACCGTTACAGCTCACCCAATTTGCAGTGGGTGATGGTAATGGGAAAGCGGTCACGCCAACGGCGAGCGCAATAGCTCTCGTACATCAAACGCACATTGCACCAGTCAGTGCCGTCTCTCTCGACCCTCGCAACAATAAACAAGTCATCGTTGAATTAACCATCCCTGAAAATATCGGCGGTTTTTATATCCGAGAAATGGGCGTATTTGACGCACAAAACAAACTGATTGCCTATGCAAACTGCCCTGAAAGTTTTAAACCTGCAGAAAATAGTGGCAGTGGTAAAGTCCAAGTGCTACGGATGATTTTAAAAGTAGAATCCTCTAGTGCAGTGACCTTATCCATTGATAACAGTGTAATTTTTGTGACTCGCCAACAAATGGCACCCAAAACCATTACTGCCACAACGCAAAATGGATTTGATGAAAGCGGACACAGCCACGAAATAGCCAAGGCCAGCACCACACAACAAGGTATCGTTCAGCTTACCAATGACACGGGGCTTGAAAGTGAATCTCTTGCACTCACTGCAAAAGCAGGGAAAAAACTCGCTCAACAAACAACACAATTACAGTTAAATGTCTCGCAAAATTACATCGAAAACAGCAAAAAATCCTCTGCAGTAAATAGCGAAAGCGAAGATAACGTAGCGACAAGTAAAGCAGCCAAAACCGCCTATGACAAAGCAGTAGAAGCTAAAACTACCGCAGAGAGCAAAGTGGGATTAAGGGGCAATGAATCGATTCAAGGTACCAAAAGTTTTGAATCTAAAATCATTGGGTTTCGTGGCATTGGGGTGGCTGATTCGCAAACTTATGCAAATGCTAATCACCTCTTAAATATGGGGGCGAATGATGGCGACGGCTGGATAGAGTATAAAAAAATTAACCGAGCTATCGGCACCATTCGTATTCGGGCAAATGGGGAATTGTCATATAACAATCAAAAAATCTACCACGCTGGGGAAAAACCCCAATTTAATACGGATATTGAAGGCAAGCCTAATACACTTGCAGGCTATGGTATTGGGAATTTTAAAGTAGAACAAGGGCAGGGCGATGCCAATGGCTATAAAACCGATGGCAATTATTACTTAGCAAGCGGTCAAAATCTACCCGAAAATGGGGCATGGCATATTGAAGTAGTGAGCGGTGGGGCAACAAATGCGGTGCGTCAAATTGCACGTAAAGCAAATGATAACAAAATCAAAACACGTTTTTTTAATGGCTCAAATTGGTCAGAATGGAAAGAGACAGGCGGCGACGGCGTGCCACTTGGTGCTATTGTGTCATTTCCACGCGCAGTAACTAATCCAGTTGGTTTTTTACGTGCTGATGGTTCGACGTTCAGCCAACAAACCTTTCCCGATTTATACCGCACTTTGGGCAACAGCAACCAACTTCCTGATTTAACTCGTAGTGATGTAGGCATGACGGCTTATTTTGCCGTGGATAACATTCCTAACGGCTGGATTGCCTTTGATTCAATCAGAACAACCGTTACACAGCAAAATTACCCAGAGTTATATCGTCACTTAGTCGGTAAATATGGTTCTCTTTCAAATGTACCACTTGCGGAAGACCGATTTATTAGAAATACAGGGAATGGGTTAAATATCGGTCAGACACAAAGTGACGAGATTAAAAAGCACGTTCACAGAGTGAGAACACACTGGGCTGATTCATCTGATAGTAGTATTTTTTATGACAAAACGAAAACTGTTATAGATTCACGATTACGCACTGCAACTACAACCGATGATAATCTCAGTGATAATGGATTTATGCATCCGCTTTTAGATAGCCCGATGGCTACGGGGGGAGCTGAAACAAGACCGCGAGCGATTGCTTTAAAACTTTGTATAAAAGCAAAAAACACATTTGATGACGTGCAATTTTGGGTTAAAGCATTCGGTGTTGTTGAAAATGTTGGGGCTTTAGATGCGGGTACACTTGCACAAAATATGCAAGCGTTATCTGCGAGGGTTGACCAAGAAATAGAAGAAAATAAACAATATACTTTACGAGAAATAAACAATGCAAAATCTGATATAAATCAGCAATTTTTGCAGGCACAAAAGAATTTATCTCAAATTGGCACATTAAAAACAGTCTGGCAAGGTAACGTGGATTCTGGGCGAATTAATATATCAGAGAAGTGCTTCGGTAAAACGTTAATTTTATATCTTCAATCATCAGAAAGTCATAGGCTTGATGATAATAACAATATTGAACTTGTCAGTTTTGAAGTAGGGGCAGAGATTGAAGGTAAAAGTGGCGGTGGAGTTTATTTGTCTGCTACTCATGACGTAACTCCACACTATTCTTCTGGTGGAAGTCGTTTATATGGTGTAGGGGTCAAGAAATTCGCTGTGTATGTTGGTAGAGACGGTACAACAATAGAGATTGAAGACCTTTCTAATTATTTTGTAAAACGTATCGATATCCGATAAAGGAGCGTTAAATGAAAGTCTATTTTTTAAAAGAAAATTTGAATAGTTATCAAATTTTCCCTATTCCGCAAAACTTAAATGATTTTGTGGAAATGGAAGTAGAAAACGAATCAGAGCTTGATAATAAACAGCTTATTCAGTTTCAAAAACAGTATATCTTAGTTGCTAAACAGCCGACGGAGTTGCATAAATGGAACGGAAACAGCTGGATTGTCGATGAAAAAAAGAAAACAGAAATTAAGCTTGAACTAATTAAAAATCTAGTTCATAGCATTGATGATACAGCGGCGAACATTAGTTCTAGATGGACAAGGTTTGCCGAAGAGTATAAGGAGCGAGAAGCTGCCGCAGAAGCCTTTAAAGCCGCAAATTATGAAGGCGAGTGCAGTCGTTATATCTCAGACTTTGCACAACGCGCAAGACTGGATAATAAGACCGCCACAAACCTGATTTTGACGCAGGCGGCAGGCTTGAAAAAACTACAAATGGAGCTTGCCAACCAACGTATGCGTAAGTATGAGCTCAAAGCTCCTAATCTCACGATTGAGCAAATGCAATCAATCCATGATGACATTATCAAACAAATGGATAACTTGATGGAGGCATACCAAAATGGCTAAGGTTTATTTGGCGATGTACAAGCACAAACGAGACTGGTGCAAAGAGCCAGTTAAAGCAATCGCCGACCGCATTACTCGATTTTTCACGAAAGGCGGTTATTCACATTGCGAAATTGCCGTGCAACGCATTGAGTTTACCAATGGGCATCATTACGAACATCACACCGTATGGGATTGTTACTCATCATCAGTGCAAGACGGCGGTGTACGTTGCAAGCAAATTGATGTTTATGATAGAGAAAAATGGGATTTAATTCCGCTCGACGGTGTAACCGAAGCACAAATCAAAGCCTATTTTGACCGCACTTCGGGCTGTAAATACGACTGGTGGGGTGCTGTCGGGATTGTTCTTGGGATTAAACAAAAACGCAGTAAGTTTTTCTGCAGCGAATGGTGTTTTAATGCAATTCACGGTAGCGAGAGTGGTTGGCGGTTTAGTCCGAATCAACTAGCGGCAATCTTTCAAAAATAGACAAACGGCGGGTAATTCCGCCGTTTTCATCCGTCCGACTCTACCTAACCGCCCTTTGTTAGTTTCAATACCACAACGCCAAGCACTACCACTGGCTTTTAAATCCTTACAAAATAGCCACATCTTTTCAAACCATAGAAACCATAGGGCTAAAATTATGTCTGATGAATATCTCCATGGGGTCAAGGTAACGGAAATTTCCGAAGCCTTGCGAACACTCACCACATCATCCACCGCAGTTATCGGTTTAGTGGCAACCGCACCAGATGCAGATACATCGGTTTTCCCACTCAATAAACCCACTCTTTTAACTGGTATCACCGCTGAAGTACAAGCGAAAGCCGGTAAACAAGGCACACTATCCCGTGCGTTAGATGGCATTGCGGACATTGTAAATTGTAAAGTTGTGGTCATCCGTGTGGAAGAAAGCGATGACGAAAGCACAATGAAAGCAAACGTCATCGGCACAGTGGACAGCGACGGCAATTACACTGGCTTAAAAGCGTTCCTCGTGTCTGCTGCAGTTTGTGGCGTTAAACCACGTATTTTCTGTATCCCCAAATATGACAGCCAAGACGTAACCACTGAATTGTTAAGCGTAGCGAAAAAACTTAATGGCTTTGTATATGCCTCTTGCGGTTCGGCAAAAACCAAAGAAGAAGCAGTGACATACGGTAACAATTTCTCACAACGTGAATTAATGCTGATTTTCGGTGATTTCTTATCGTTTAACCCAAACACCAAAGAAACCGAAGTGGATTATGCCGTTGTTCGTGCTGCCGCAATGCGTGCATATCAAGACAAAGAATACGGCTGGCACACCTCAATTTCAAACAAAGGTTTAACTGGCGTGACAGGTGTCACCAAGCCACTTTCATTTGATATTAACGACAGTGCAACCGACGTGAATTATCTCAATGAAAAGGGCATTACTTGTTGTGTAAACCACAACGGCTTTAAGTTCTGGGGATTACGCACTCGTTCGGCTGACAAATTATTTATCTACGAAAACTACACTCGCACGGCACAAGTGTTGAAAGACACTATTGCACAATCCTTTGACTGGGCGATGGATAAAGACATTTCCGTAAATCTTGTAAAAGAAATCGTAGAAGCGATCAATGCAAAATGGCGTGAATATGTGGCACAAGGTTATTTAATCGGCGGTAAAGCATTTATCAATGCCAACTTAAACACTGCCGCAACCTTGAAAGATGCAAAATTGCTTGTGTCTTATGATTACTGCCCTGTTCCACCGTTAGAACAACTTGGTTTCAACCAATACATCAGCGATGAATACCTTGTGGAATTTGCCGCAAACATTGCAAAAGTAGGAGCATAAAAAATGGCATTACCTCGTAAACTCAAATTAATGAATTTTTTGGCTGACGGTAATTCTTACCGTGGCCAAGTCACCGAAATCACCCAACCTAAATTAGCGATTAAATTGGAAGAATACCGTGCAGGCGGCATGTTTGGTCCAGTGAAAGTGAATTTAGGCGTGGAAGGCTTGGAAGCGCAATTCAAGATGGGCGGTTATATGACCGAACTTATCAAAGAATTTGGCGGAAAAATTGACGGTACGGCATTACGTTTTGCGGGAGCCTATCAACAAGACGATACCGAAGAAGTGGTTTCAATCGAACTAGTCATGCGCGGTCGTTTTGGCGAGATTGACAACGGCACCAGTAAATCGGGCGATGACACCGAACAAAGCTACACCGTGCCATTAACTTATTACAAAATCATCGAAAACGGCAAAGACCTCGTGGAAATTGACTTAATCAATTCCGTTTTCATTGTCGGTGGCGTTGATCGTTTAGCTGAACATCGTTCTGCAATCGGCATTTAATTCACACACCTTGCCCCGAAAGGGGCTTTTATTAAATCCCATTCTTTATTTAAAGGAAACATAAAATGAAAACAGAAAACACCAAAATCATTAGCCTAACCAACCCTATTACTCGTGGCGAAAACCAAATCACAGAAATCACTGTCAATAAACCGACTGTGCCTGCATTAAAAGGCTTAAAAATGTTTGATGTGTTGCAAATGGATGTGGACGCATTACAAGTGTTATTACCACGCGTGACATCGCCAGTACTGCACAAAGCAGACTTTGCCACAATGGAAGTCGCGGATTTTACCGAACTTGCTGCGGCGGCTGTCGGTTTTTTAGGGAAGAACTCGGAAGTGGAAACCGAAGCGACCGAGTAATGATTGCCGCAACAGTGGAAGATGCTATGGCAGACATTGCTATCATCTTCCACTGGCAACCACAAGCCTTTGAACAAATGACATTTTCCGAATTAATGTAATGGCGAGAAAAAGCAAGAGAGCGAAATGAAACAGAAACTGATTGATTATTTATTAAATATGCCACGGCATATTGTATGGCGTGGAATCTTTATTCTTTCCATTGCCTTTTGGTTGCTTGTGATTTTCGGCATTGCATTTCTCTTTCGCTAATTCATCAAGTGCGGTCAGAAATCACGAGATTTTTTGACCGCACTTTTCTTTAGGATTATTTATGTTCCAAAACTTCGCTCTTGCCACATTGGGCATGTTTGTGTTCACTCGGCAAACCGTGCCTTTTCAAAGTTTAGATCGCACATCAAATTGGCGACATCCAACCAATGCCATTGTCGGGGCAATGCCAAAAACACAATTCACGGGTAAAGAAAGCGAAACTATCACGATTAGTGGCAGATTAATCCCAGAAATCACTGGCGGCAGATTTTCCATTAAAGCCCTGGAATTAATGGCAGACAGTGGCGGTGCATTTCCGCTAATTGACGGTGCAACCTTTGAAATTATCGGTTTTTTTGTGATCGAAAGCGTACAAGAAACCCGAACAGAGCTTTTTGGCGATGGCGCACCTCGTGCGATTGATTTCAGCATGAGCCTAAAACGCACCGATGACCAAATGTTAATCGCCATTGCTGAATCTGTCATAGGGATGTTTTAATGTTTAATTTTGATAAAACCCACCCTATTCCACTAGTGCATTTAACGGTTCGCCCGAAAGCAGAAAAAGGCAAAAAAGAGGATATTTCCCTTTTAATATCCAGCCGTTTGATGAGTTTAACGCTTACGGATAACCGCGGTTTTGAAGCCGATCAGCTCGACATCCAACTAGACGATAGTGACGGCAAATTAGCCCTCCCAGCGCGCGGTGCTTTATTATCACTAGGTATGGGGTGGAAAGGGGCACCGATGATTTTTAAAGGGGAGTATACCGTAGATGAAGTCGAGCATAGCGGCGCACCAGATAGCATCACCATTCGGGCGCGTAGTGCGGATTTGCGCGGTTCACTAAAAAACCACTTTGAGCGCAGTTTTCATCACACCACATTAGGGCAAATTGTTCGCCAAATTGCCCAAGAAAATCAACTCACCGCTCAAATTAGCGAAAGCCTCGCGCAAATTGAGATTTCTCACTTAGATCAAACCAATGAAAGCTCGCTCAATTTATTGCAACGACTTGCGGAAGCCTATGATGCTATTGCTGGTGTAAAAAATCACTACTTGCTGTTTATGAAAGCTGGTGAAGCCAAAACCGTGAACGGAAAGCCCATACCGCCGTTGATGATTACGCGTCAATCGGGCGATAGTCACCATTTTTCCATTGCAGAAAGCGAAAACTATGACGGTGTGAAAGTTTATTGGCACGATAACAACACTGGCAAGCGCGGCGAAGTACTTTGGGATAAACATTCCCAACGCGTTCAAATCAAAAAAGCCACAATGCGAAAAGTGACACGCGCCCGACGCAATCAACAAGGCGAACTTATCAAAGGTGAAAATGGCAAAAGCATTAAAGACACCCGCTATCAAGCTGGAAAGGGCAGAATGATTAATGATGTAAAAGGCACACAAATCAAAAGTGATGCCGAAAGCATTAAAACCTTACCACACACCTATGCCAGCCGAAGCTATGCCATTCAGCTTGCAGAAAAAACCTTCAGAAAACTGAAACGAGGCACAGCAAAATTTAGCCTGAATTTAGCTCTAGGCAATGCAGAACTGATACCAGAAATGCCAGTTGAAGTGAGTGGGTTTAAAACAGAAATTGATGGTTCTCTCTGGCTAATCACACGCGTGACACATAACATCACACCAGAAAACGGTTTCACCAGCCAAATAGAATGTGAATTAATGTTAGAGGAAATGAACGAAAAAGCATAGTAGGGCGAATCTTCGCCCTAGAATTGACGAAACCGTTCACGCCCTAAATAACCTTTTTCAATTTGAACATCAGAATAATCGCCCCCCATAATTTTCTTACATTCCTTGCGGCTAATTTGCCATTTCACACCCTGATTGCCAGATAAATTTTCCACACGAATGCGATTAAACTGCACATCACGCCATTCATCAGAAAGCCCAGCAATTTCACACGCACCAAAGGCATAATATTTACCTAATTGTTTAGAAAGGCTTTCATGCGTCGTATGCACCGTCAGCTCCCTATGCATTAATGATACATCTTCCACGCGTTCAAATTCATCAAATTCCGCAATCGCCGCATTGGGTAGAATTGCAGCGTGCGAAACAAACGGCAGTAAGGCAAAAAGTGCGATGAGTTTTTTCATAGGTTTTCCTTGTAAAAAAGCCTACGTGTTACGTAGGCTATCTGTTACCAAGTATTCATTTGGAATAATCTTCCTGTATTATCTTCTGCATCATTTAATGCAAGAATAATTTCATCAGGTTTAACGCCCTCATCTAATAACGTAACAACTTCATCTGACAATAATGTAATAAAGTGCTGAATACCAAATTTTGAATACTCGCGAATAACATTTAATAAATGCCTTTTAGGATTATTATCAAGCGATTCTAAGATCCCATCATGATAAATAAAAGAATGATAACCTTGCTCAGCATAATAACGAGCGATTGCCATATCAAATGCAATACATAGTAACTTTTTAAATGATGTTCCTTTATCTTTATGATTTTTTATACCTTGATTCTCGAAATAAGCATCAAAATCAATATATCCTTTTGTATTTTGCTCAACCTTAATAATTGCCTGCTCTCCAACGACTTCCATAATAATTGAAACAAAATAATCCCGAATTTTGATGAACTGACTATTTGAATCATTTCGCACTTTATATGTTAGGTCTTGTTCAATAGATTGAACCAAATCACCGCGTTTCTGTTTTTCTTCAGTTAAAATAGTATTTGCATTAGAGAGATCTTCAATAACGCTTTTTTGCTGTTCTAAAAGAATGAGCTCAGCTCTATTTTTATCTAAGAACGCAGATGTTTGTTTATATTTTTCAAAAATTTCCTTTTCATTAAGAAATGATAATTTTTCACTTCTTTCTTGATTTAGTTCCATCAAGCGAAATTGAATACTTCCTATTCTAGAATTTGTTTTTTCCAAATCATTAGATAAGTATTCATTTCTCTCTTGGTTAATAGCCTGATTAAACCTAATCAGTTGATCAAAATCTTTTTTCAACTGATTAGAAAAAAACACGCCTGCTTCTTTAAAAAGAGAGTCAGCCTCTGTTGTATCAAAAAGAATCTTTGTTGGCTTTAAGGAGCTTTCAAGGCGTTGCTTTCGCCCTTCTAGTTGGTACAACTGAGCATTTAATGAAACAATATTATCATCAATATTATCAACCAATTTTCGGATACTTTCTTTATCTTCGCTTCCAAAATCAAGTTTTGACAATGCAATTTCAGCATTAGAAATTTGTGTTTTAATAAATGCAATTTGTGCCTCGATTTCTGAAAATCCTTTATGATCTATCCGATTAATTTTTTTTCTTAATTTAATTTCTTCATTTAACGCCTTGATTTCATCTTCTTTATTATACAGACGGCTCAATAGCTCATCATCAAACCCCAACAAACGAGATAGAAAAGGTTTCCAATCCTTATCTTTTGAACGGCTATTACGACTTAATTTGAATACATCTGTAAAATCAGACTGCGTACGAAGCAAGTAAGCAAAAAATTTACGGTAAGAATATCCTCTTAGAAATTTAAATCCTAACAAACCCTCTAAATAGCTACGAGCCTCCCTAAAACTTAGTTGATAAGCTGACCACTCATCTGGCATTAATCCCTGAAAATCTTGATTGGGGGAAGTATGCTTCTTAAAACTTATTTTTGAAGGATTACGCACAGTTCTACAAATTGTTAAATACTGGGGGATTTCTTCCGTTTTTGAATCATTTAAGTATATTTCAAGGTAAAACTCAAAGTCATTAAGTTTATCTACGGATAATAAAACATGTTTTTGATGCTCACAAATCAAACAAAAATCAATAATTTGGGCTAATGTAGATTTACCTAGATTATGGGAATGCTTTTTTCCATCATCTAAATATTTCTGTTTACTCATAACCGTTCCAACAATTGCATTGACACCGTTATTGAACATTAAGGTTTTAAAAATATTCTCTTTATTTGAGTAAAGCTTCATTAATCGCATTTTATTTTCCTATATATTCAAAGGAATCATTTGTTGAGTGATACTCAACTAAACCCAATAAATAAAGTAAATTTATTGCTGGCATAAATAAAACATAATCGCAATCCGTTGCTTTTTTTACAACGGAAAGTAATTCATCAAAAGAGATGTATCTACCTGCCTTTAATGATTTCAACATTAAAGTTGCAGCGTACATAACTGATTTGTCAGGGTCCGTATATTTATCAGGTTGAATTTTTATCATATTCTACTCTTTGTGACCTATATCGCAATTCCAATACATATAATAAACCAACACTCGAACTCTTTTCTCAAAATCTTTGCCATGGCTCTTTTCACTTTCAACAAAATGAGAAATTAAATCTTCCAATCTTCTATTTATATAATCACCACTATAAAGGGCTTCAAGTTTGGCTTTAGTATCTAAAACAAGATCTTTATAGTCTTCTTTTAACGCACTATTCTCTGGATTGCGTAATACATCATCAATCTGTTTAATGTAAGGGTCAAAATAATCCATCATTATTTCAGCAAAATTAGGTGACGCATTGTTTTTTTCGTTCTTTGTGGCTAAATCACAACGTTCTAACAGGCTGTTATCGTCTTGTGTTTGACTATTTGTTGGTGCAACTAATAACTTACATTTTCTTATTACATCTGCGATATGACTGGTTGTCAATAACTCCGCATAAACTTCAATTAAGTGCTCAAGCCCTGCTTCCCTGATAATTTCTGGATAGCTACTAATTAAACGATCAAGATATTCTCTGCCTAATATTGCAATATTTTCATAAGGTAAACCTGTTTGTTGGTGAATAAGATTAATTAGCTCTGGATGAGATTTCCCCGTTTCTTTTCTATTTGTAATTAATAAATAGAAACCGATTTTTCCTTCTTCTACCATTTTTTTCAGTTTAGGAAGTTCTCCCTGGACAATGCCTCTAAACTCTTTCTGTCCTGTCGTGGCATTCAAATTCTGAGTATGTTTTGCCTGAATAACAACAATCTTACTTCCTTCGGTTCTCCAAGGTGTGGTAACACTTGGAAAATCATTTGCTGTTCCAGAAAATAAACCATCACGCCCACCATCAGGACCTTTAGAAAATCCGACTACGCCATGCCCAAGAATCTTAGCGCAACAAGCAACAGCAAAAATCTCAAAATCAGCATCATTTGTAATAAGTGAAACAAAGTTCATTTTCTCTATCCATTTTTATCTTTTGTGATGTCGATGATAATTTTCTCCTACAAATCCTTCGGGTTAATCGCTACCACTTCTTCATCTTCATCTTCATCGGCAAATACTCTCACAAGGCACGCCATCACGATCGCGATCAAGCTTTTTCATACCACATTGTTTAAGATGAAACATTGCATCATCGCAACTTTCCATATCTCCACATACTCGCTTTCCATCATTACAACTAAATTGCTGTTCTGATTCAGAATTTGATTTTTTGTGCGCCTTAGCAAATACTGTAGGGGACGCAGCAAGGGAAAGTGCGGTTAAAATTAAAAGTAGTTTTTTCATTGCGGTATCTCCCCTGTTTCAATCAAATGAAAAAATTGGTTCTCAAAAATTAATTTTACGCCTAGCGATTCAGCTTTTGCGCGTTTTGATGGGCCGATTGTTTTAGAGTTCTCGCACATCACAAGATAATCACACTTTGATGTAACATCCTGAATTGCACGCAAGCCAACTTGTATCGTTAAATCTATTAATGCTTGTTTCTGAGCTTTGCTAAAACCAGTAAAGCAAAAAGTGAGAGGATGTTGAATAGGTTTAGATGGGATATGCTTAATAGCATTAAGTTTCTGATCGAATTGAATAAAGATTTCTTCAGGCAAATTTTCAGCATAATGTTGAGCATCATCAAAATTTACAAATTCTTTAATAATTCTATCTTTGCGAAAAGTAATAACTCGTTTTTTTTGAGACACATAACCTATGAAATAATCTTCATTTTCTTTATAGTTTTCCAAAGAATAGGCACTCACTTCCTTGTGCCAATTCATATAGACAAAATGCCGCATATTCCCCCCTACAAATCCTTCGGATTAATCGGTAGCACTTTAATAAATTTACCGATAATTACAGCGGTATCAAATAACTCGTCTGATATATCAAAATCAGGATAAACACTGTTATCGGATATGGCTCGGTAAACCCCAGTGGGTAATTTCATCAAACGTTTAATGTAAGCACCGCCGTTGAGCAAAAAGAAATACACGCCCTCGCCAGTGTAATAATTGACTTTGGTATCGACAAAAACAATGTCGCCTTTGTTGATGGTTGGCACCATACTATCAGTCGGCACATTAATAAGGCTGATACCATCATTGGTACTTTTACCCACGATTTCTAATAATCCTTCCTTGGAAAAATAAATGGACTGAATCACTTCAGGATAGTCTGCATTTTCAATCCCTGAATGCCCCGCTGCCGCTTGCACATCAAGATAATCAACACGAAAACGATGATGTTCATCGCTGTCAGTGCTCACTAAAGAAGAAATTAATGAACCTTGAGCGATTGGTTCACCTTCCCCAGTTTTTAACCAGTTCACATCCACGCCAAGTGCGGTCGCAATTTCAACGATATTTTTTGGGGAGCGTGTTTTTCCACTCACAATATCACTAATTGCTGGTTGGCTAACGCCTACCATCTTTGAAAAGGCATTCATAGATAAGCCCTTTTCTTCAAGTAAAGTTTTTAAACGTGTTGATAAATCAGACATAACTTTCTCCTTGCATATAAATTATAGGTAAACTTTGAATAAAACAATAAAATATTTCTTGCATATATTAAAAGTTTACCTATAATATCTTTCAAAGATAAATTATAGGCAAGGTTGTAATGAGTTCTATGAGTGAATATGTGAACAAAGCTATCGAAATATGCGGTAGTCAATCAGCTTTAGCTAGAGCTTGCGGTGTTAGCCAACCTACAGTAAATCTTTGGCTTAACGGTGGAAAAATGGATGTGAAATATATTCCCGCCATTATCAAAGCTACAGAAGGCAAAGTAAGAGCCGAAGATTTACGCCCCGATGTGGATTGGGCAGTGATTCGGAATAGTTAAATAATGGAAACAAACACAGAAACACAATGGCAATACTTTCTCAATGTAAACAATCTATTGCACGTTATGTGGCGTGGCTTGCGTTAAAAATGTTGTACCGAGTTTCTCTTGGAAAATCGCAAGTGCCCGCAGCATTTCTTGTGTTGCCTGCGGTGTATAGCGAAAAGTCATCTTCGCTTGTGGCGCACCTGAAACAAACTGAAAACATTCCACCGTCATTTCTCCTGTCTCGACATGGAAAGTGATGTTGAGCGGTGAATCAACTTCAATGGGAATAACCAGTGTTTCGTCAGTCATGGGAGCCTTATTTTTATGGAGAAATTAATGACGACTATTTCTGTTCAAAGAGATCTTGTAGTGAACGTACATATTCACGCCCCTGTTGATCTTCAGGAGGCAGTTCAGCAAGAAGTTTTGTGTATAGAACGCGCTGTTGCTCAAGAAGTGGGGAGAATGAGGGCTCAACGTAAAGGAAAGACTCACGCATCTTTGAAAGATAAAGAATAGTGCTTTGCAATTTGGCTTGTTGATAAATCAATTCAGAAAGCAAGTTTTGACGTTCAATACGCATTTGCATTTGTGCTTCAAGTTTTTCGAGGCGTTCTTCAATGGAAAGTGCGGTCATAAAAATCCTCAGGGTAAGAGAACACATAATTATTAGTGACTGAGTATAACAAAGTAAACAAAAACAACAAGGAAAAGAGTATGGCGAAAACAGAAAAAAAACGCGAACTAAAATCTGAAATTATTGCATTTCGTGTGACGGCAAGTTTTAAAGAAAAGTTACAAGAAATGGCTCAAGCGGATAAACGGGAATTGAATGATTTTATCCGTTTGAAATTGGAAGAATGTATTAATTAATCAGTCAGTAAGATGACATTAAGCCAAACGATTCCAGCAACAATAGACCAGTTAAGGATAAATATGAGAAATCGTAAAAATCGAGTCAGCATGGCATACCTCGTGGCGTTATTTTCAATGGTGTCGTGGTTTATGGTGTTGATTATCTTTTAATTTTAATAACCGTGCAATCCATATTGGGGAATGTGGAGAGCGTAGAACAAAAAGGAGGTGTGTATGTGTGAACAAAATAATCAGGCAATATTTAGTGCAAGAGATGTGGAAATGCTGCGTTATGCCTTGGCTTATGTGAAGCAAGCAGGCGTGGAAAAATTTGAAGAAGAAGTGGCAGGCATTGTGCAAGATCCACAATGGCAAACCCTTGCCAAGGGTACATTTCATTTTCAACGCAACAAATATGGCGAAATCGTGGCGTGGATTGAACCCAGTGAAAACTGTGATGATTTGCCCTTCGTGCAAAATGCGGTGGCAATTTTGATTGAGCAGGGCTTAGTGCATAACGCCAATGTGACAATTCGCCACAATGTGCGTGATGAATTTGAATTTACCTATCCACAATTATTGTTAAGAAATGGGTATCTTCAACAGCATTTTAAATCGGAAATCAATCCATTAATGCCCAACGCCGATAAAATTTGCCCGGTGCTTCAAGCACGAAATCACCGTGTTTTTTTAGAAAAGTCTCAAGTGCTAAAAATTCGACGTATGACTGGCAAATAATTTCCCGATACACAATACCAAGATAGGAAATCCCTACACGATAAGTCGGGTCGTAAACATCCCAGTGTGCTTTATCTTCTGCGTGTTGTGCAATAAATGCCGAAAGTTCGACATCGGTATCAGGAATAAGTAAACGTGTTTTCATAATGGCTCCTTTTTGGGGCAAGTATAACAAAAGGTGGTGTGTATGTGTGAAACAGCAATTCAAGCGAGCGGGAAATTTCTTCTACGCAAAACAAAAGACGGCAAATACCGTCTTTCATTCACGTTATTTGATAACGGTTCTACTTCTGTAGAAAAGATTCAAGCGCGTCAAATACTGCTTCAATCTTTTCTGCTTGATCTTCATCAAGAGAAAAATTGTTTAGATGTTGGTCACGTATGTATTCGTAATAGCGATGAAGTGCTTGCTTCTGTGTATTCGTTATGTGATGACGAAAAAAAGCAAGCAAATCTTCAAGCGCATAAATGCGGAGGTTCTTTTCTGCATTATCTGCAACAAGTTCATCAATCTGATCTTCAATCATAGTCTCGGTTCCTTTGTGAATCGTGAATAAATCAAATTGAGTATAACAAATTAGGTGGTAAATAGTGAACGTAGATCATAAATGCGCAAATTGCGGAAGTAATAACATCCGTGTGCGAACTTCCGAAAAAATTGGTTTGTTGTTAATCGACGTGTTGGCTTACTGCAACAACTGCGGCACAGAATTAAAAGTGCAAAGCCAAATTACAAGAGTAAGAACGCCAATTTATTACGATCGCCCAGAAGCATTAAGTGCGAACAAGCCGTTAAAGCAGATTGATGAGCGTCAGCAAGAAATCGACATCTAATCTTTAATTTCCATCAAGATTTTTAAAACAGTCGTTTGAAGAAATTCATTCGACAGGATTTTTGCAACCAAAATTTAGGAGTTTGAGCAAATGACAAGCAAAAAATATGTGTACAGCAAAGAAAAAAACACGCCGCGTAGCCGTGTGAATGTGTGGCAGTTAAACAAAACCGTGCAAGAACAGGCTCGCAATATTCAATTATTACAACGGGCTATTTCGCACCAAGCAGGCGTAAATGCCCAGCAAGTATTGCTGAATGAATCACTCAGTGATCGCATTGCATTACTTGAAGAAGAGCAGTGGGCACGTGAACAAAGCATTTTCCAACGCTTTGCTCGGTGGTTCCGTAAATAAATGAATGGGGGTGAGTGATGGCCTTAATGCCTTATTGCTTTGACGATGAAACGGAATCTGCTGCTGAAAAATGGTGCCGTGTTAATCAAGTAAAGGTGCCTGAAATCCGAAGTTTTGATGATGCGCTGCACTTGTTAAGCAAAAGCCAATTCCGTGTAGAACGAGAGTTTGACGGTTTACAACAAGGCTTTCGAGAAATGCTGTTGGAATTAGCCGATTTAGATTTTTCAGATTTACGTGCAGGGCATTTAACAGGCACTAAGCTGCATCACTACACAGAACAAGGACAACGCAAAATAGCCCGTGCACTACGTAAAGTGCGGTTACTTTCGGGAATGTTTTCACAAGGCGTAACAGAGCGGGAATTTACTCAAATTGATCAGACGATGGGGGAATAACAAATGGCAGCAATAATTTTAAGCCGTGGTGCTTTGTCTTTTTGTGCAAAAGATGTTTATCACAAGCTAGATAATGCGCAAGAACAATTGTTCGCTTATTTCTACCACTTAGATAAGGGCGATGAACAATCAGCGAATAAGGCATTTAGTGAATATATCCGTTTGGGCGATATTGCAATTCAAGCGAAACGAGAATTAATGAAAAAACACGCCGAATGGGCGGACTGGAGAGAGAAAAGAAAATGACAAGTTGTTTAGTGATGTTTTTCGTGGTGCTGTTTGCCGTTCTTGGCGTGGCTGTGACGGTAATGGGATTAATTGAGTTTATTACAGACGTGCTAGATAGCCGTTGGTAAAGGAGAAAAAGAATAATGGAAAACAATATTTGTATCGCTCTAGATTGTGGCGCAACGCTAGAAATTTTACCCATCGGCACCCGCTTTCAAGTGGTTGAAGTGATGGGCGATCAAGATAGTTGGTATGGCAAACAAAAAACAAGAACGGTGGGCAATTTACACAACACAATTTGGGGCGCAATCGAAGAAGTACGCCGTTATGACTTAGCTCAATATGAAATGTTGAGTTTGGAAGAATTACTCAGTGCAGTGAGTTCGACCAACAACAAAATCAAAGAATATTTTGAATATCACAGTGAATATTTAGCCAATACGGCAATGTAAGGATTCTTGATGATGAACTGGGAACTTGAGTGCAATGCCAATCTTGCCAAACGTGAGCAAGCAATGGCAGATGCACGTGCAGTGATGATGCAAAGTGCGGTGAATTTTGACCGCACTTTCGATACTGCTCAAGCAACATCGGCGCAAATGGAATTGTTTTCTGTTGCACCGCACCAGTTCGATTATGTTGAAAAACTGCTTTCTGCGCTCCCTCGCAAACGCCAACGTGAGCATTTTCGCCATGTTTGGTTGCGTGCGTTCAATGGCGTGAAAGATGATGGCTCTATTGGGTTTAAATTCGGCAATAAACAGGCGGCGTATGCGAACATCTATTTGCGCGAAATTCTCACTAATCGCCTGAAAGCCGTTTTTCAACATTATCAGGTTAGCCTTGATTGGTTGATTGATCGTGATACGCATTCACAAGTGGTCGCCCTCTCAAAAGGCAAAAAAGCGGCTAACTTTCCGTTTTATTTGTTAAGTGAACATCAGCTAAAAGAAATGGCAGACAAATTAGCTATGTTGTTTACGAAATTACAGTCTGATTTTGTCAATGAACAAGCGGAGCGGAAAGAGCGTGGGGAAATATCTCTTGATGATTTCACCGCACTTTCTCGTGACCTTTATCGCTTAGTGGGCGAAGTGTGTGCTGATATTGGTTTTCCGTTAAAGCACTGGTTCGCTTATCAAGATAACCGTTTCTTAGATGTGAATGACATTGAGGTTGATCTTAATAAATCAGTTTGCCCAAAACATTGGAAACGCCAACTCACCACGGCACAAAAACGATTGAAAGAACATGTGGAGATTGGCTGTGGTGCAGTATCGGCAAAAGTGAGCCCTTATGTGTCGCAAAGTGCATTTAATGACTACCGTGCGCAACGTGCAGATAACCTCGAATATCTGCAACAAATGGTATTAGAAAATCTAGACGATAGCACCGAACAAATGCCGTTGATTGAAATGTGGAAAAAATCGGTGGCAAATCCTGCTATCCGTTTCCAGGAAACCATGAACCGCTTGCGTGGTATTGATGAATGGGCGACAGAAAATTCGTTTGTGTCACTTTTTCTTACGCTGACTGCGCCATCCTCTTTCCACGCGACGCATGAAACAGGCAAAAACAATAAAAAATGGCAAGGTGCAAGCCCACGTGATACGCAACGTTACTTAAATAAAGTGTGGGCACAGTTGCGTGCGCAGTTTGCCAAACGTGGAATCGGTTTTTTTGGCTTTCGTGGTGTTGAACCGCATCACGATGGCACACCGCATTGGCACTTGCTGATGTATGTAAAACCTGAACATAAAGATGACGTTATTCATCTATTCCGCAAGAAAGCGTTGGAATTAGATGGCGATGAATTCGGTGCGAAAAAATACCGTTTCAAAGTAGAAGAAATTGATCCAACCAAAGGTTCTGCCATTGGTTATGTGGCGAAGTACATCGCCAAGAATATCTATGCAGGTAAACAAGGCAAAGAAATGTCCGATGAAGTAGAAAATCTGACATTACTTGAAAACGTGCAACGTGTGAGTGCGTGGGCAAATCTTTGGGGCATTCGTCAATTCCAGTTTTATGGCACACCGTCAATTTCGACGTGGCGTGAACTTCGCAAAATTGATGATGCTATGGCTGCAACTGCGGACGATGAAGTATTGGATATTGGCCGCACGGTGGCTGATGTGAGTTGTTTTGGTAGTTATTTAAAAGTGCAAGGTGGCGCAATGACAAAACGTTGTGATCAGCCGATTTGTATTGAGTATGAAGAATGCGAACCGAATAAATACGGTGAGATTCGTAAGAAAATTGTGGGGGTAAAAAACAGATTCACAGAAAAGAAAATCATCACCAAATTAAAAAACTGGGTGATTAAATCAGCGAAAAGTGCGTTGGGTTCCACCGCACTTAATTCGGAGTCCACCGAAACAAACAAGGCGCATCGCGCCGCTTGGACTTGTGTCAATAACTGTAACCGCTCAAAAATCGAACAGCAAGCTAATCTATTGATGTTGCCTATCGGTTCGCCATTAAAACCGTCACAAATTGACCTTTTAATGCGCCATGGATGGTTACGGCTTAATGACTATCGGTGGATTTGTTGTGAAAACGATGAAGTTTTCATTAAAGAAGAAAAAATTCCGTTGGCTCAAGCCTTTGGCTGGGGCGAGAGCTTGGGGGATTTTAGGGTTAATTAGATAAAAATAGATGAATTATGCACTATTGTAATTGAATATTAAGAGGAAATTAAAATGGAAGACTTACAACAGCTTATAAAAAACATTGAACAATGGGCGGAGGATCGCAATTTGATTAAAGGCTCAAGTATTAAAAAGCAAACACTCAAGATGGTTGAGGAGTTTGGTGAGCTTTGTGGGGGTGTTGCGAAAGGCAATATTAATATAATTAAAGATAGTATTGGTGATTGTTTTGTTGTGCTGACAATCATAAACGCTCAATGTCGCAATGAGTCAGTAGAAACCAACGCCAACCAATCGCACTTACTTGAACCAACAGGACATTTTAGGGCAAGCTCCATAGATGAGGCACTATTACGAACCGCTGCAAGAATAGGTGGTTTTGCAAGTAAAACAACCCCACCTGATGATTGGGATGTAAACTGTCTATCTAATTATCTATTCCTTATCAGTAAAATGGCTAATCTTGATTTCTGGGATTGTGTTCAGTACGCTTACGAGCAAATCAAAGACCGCAAAGGACGTATGATTAATGGCGTGTTTGTGAAAGAGGGGGATTTATAATGGAACGATATTTTTCAATCAAAGAGATCGTGCAGATGGGCATTTGTTCGGAAGCAACAGTGAAACGTTGGATTTCTAGCGGCAAGTTAAAGTCTTATAAATTTGGTCGCTCCCGTAAAATTGCGGAAAGCGACTTGAACGAATACATTAAGACTTGTCGGCAATAATTTCTTTAAATAAACCATTCGCACATTTTTCAACATAGGTTGCCCATTCTTGAAACGTCTTTAATCGGTAAGGCAAATATTCAGCCCGATTATAGGCGTTTCGTATTTCATCGGAATTCAAATGGCTTAGGCAAATTTCGATGATTTCCTTATCCAAGCCAAGTTCTAGGCGATTATCATTGCAATAACTACTAAATAGCGACCGTATGCCGTGATTTGTCATGGTACCTTTGTATTTGCCGCCGTCCATTGTTTTAATCACTTCATTCGGTGTTTGGCTATTGATATGCTTTTTATTTCTCGTCTTTGACAAAGTGGACGGGAACAAATATTCCTTATTTGCGTGTTGCTTGATGTATGAAAGCAAGGTTTCTGCCTGTTTACTTAACGGCACAAGGTGCAATCGATCCCCTTTCCCGCCTTTTGAAACTTCCACTTTCCACACTTTACCATTGGGCAAATGTTCGTGTTCAATGATGTCAGAATATTTTGCACTGACGGTTTCGCTCGCCCTTGTAGCGTTGAGCAACCCCCACAAAATCGCAAGGCGAACAGTTTGTGATATGTTGGCTCGAGCAAGGCTGATCATAAATTCTGGTAAGGTTTTGTAATGAATTGAAGGATGATGTTTGTTTTTGTTCACTGCAGGCAAATCATCGCCAAGATATTTCCATTTGTTGATTTCCCAATATTCAAAACGTTCAGCATACTCAGCGATTGACTTTAAAACCAAATAACGCTTTTTCAATTCAGCCGTTGTGCCTGATTGGCGATAAGGTTCAAGCACGGATAATCCATGCTTTAGTGTCAATTCTTTGAAAGGTACGTCACCAATTAAATCAATGGCGGAATTAACACGTCTTTCGGTATCAATCCTTGTCTTTTCTGTGTAATTACCTTGTTCTTTGCCGATTTTCGCACGATAGAGCAACCATTCATTCGCAACATGGGCGAATGTGCTTTGCTGTTCTTTTAGTGCGTCTATGGCTTGTTTACGCTCAAATTCGTGTGGATCAATCTTATTGGATAAAAGTTGGCGAAATTCGAGTGCTTTTTGACGGGCATCTTTAAGCGACACTGCAGGGAAAGTGCCGATGGTTTTTTCGGTACGTTTTAATGTGTAGGGGCGTTTGTAATTAAACACCCACGTTTTCACACCGTTAGGCTTGACAACGAGTTTCAGCCCTTCCCCATCGAATAAATAATAGATCTTTTCTGCCGCTTTGGCATTGTTTACCTGTGCAATGGTTAGCTGCTTGATGATTTTTGCCATGGTAGGAATTTCATAAAATGGTAGTAAGATTTTGCGCATTGTAAGTTCTTACTTCCATTTTTACTACTAAAAAATGCGATCGCTTGTGAAATTAACTGATCTTTTGAGCAGTATTAAGACACCAAACAAAAACGGTCAAACTATTGATTTTTCAATAAATTTGACCGCTTGTGATCTTTTGTGATGTTGTTTGGTGGTGGAGCTGGGGGGAGTTGAACCCCCGTCCGAAACTACTCTACCTTCAGTACTACACGTTTAGTCTCGTCTTTAATTTCACTTAAGCATGCGGACAGACACGCTAAACTTAAGCTAGTTTGATTCAATTTAGTGCTTCGATCCTCAAACGGTGGCTTCCACACGATCTCGTTTTGGTTTGACTCCGCGTTATCCCCGTCTTACGAGCGGAAGCTGGGGCGCAAAGGCTAAATGCAGGTTATTAAGCTGCTAAAGCGTATTGTTCGTCGTTTGCGACTATTTTTTTGCGGTTTATTTACGAGGCCTACCGCACCTCGACGTGCACCTTGGGCTTCGCTAATCCCGTCGAATCCAGAATCAGCCCCAAAATTGCGTGCTAGTCTAACAAAAAAAGAAAGGTAGGGAAAGTCGAGATTGATTGAATTTTTGTATGAAAGCTAGAATAATCTTAAATATTGTCTATTTATTATTGGCTTATTACCTTATTAACAATTCATCTCTAAATTGATTGGAGACGATCATTGATTTTTTATGGAAGGGAGGCTTGATAATGGCATTAATTAATTGGCATTATTTCACGCTTTATTTTTGATGATAGGAGCTATAGATTTGTAAATTATGGCAAAATTAAAGATATTTACGAATTCCTAAAAATATAACACAGCATATATGCTATAATTAGCTCCTAAACTTTTTGGAAAATGTTATCTTATTCTAGTATTTATCATCAATGATTTTATAAAATTTCTTGCATATTAAATTTTTATCACTATAATGTGGTGCATATTTCGGACGCGGGGTGGAGCAGCTTGGTAGCTCGTCGGGCTCATAACCCGAAGGTCGTTGGTTCAAATCCAGCCCCCGCAACCAATAATAAGTTCAGTAAAAGAACCCCAGTTTTGGGGTTTTTTTCTATAAGAAATTTAGTAACTGGGCTTAGGTTCTTATGAACCTAACCCTTTTTTTATGCCTGAGATTTAATAAACTATCTTCTTACTATTACTAAAATAGAGGGATAAGTATTGTTTAGGATAAGGTTTCATAAGGTTATGATATAGTGCGGTGAATTACACCCTATATAGGAGTAGAAATTGGCTACATTAGAACAAAATTTACAAGAAATGCTACAAGATGCGGTAGAGGATTTAGGCTGTGAATTGTGGGGAATTGAGTGTCAGCGCGTGGGTCGTTTTATGACAGTTCGTTTATTTATAGATAAAGATGGTGGTGTGACAGTTGATGATTGTGCTGATGTAAGTCGTCAAGTGAGCGCAATTTTAGACGTGGAAGATCCAATTGCGGATAAATATAATCTAGAAGTGTCGTCACCCGGTTTAGATCGTCCGCTATTTACCTTGCCGCAATTTGAACGCTATATTGGGCAAGATATCGCTGTGCATTTGCGAATTCCAGTGATGGAACGCCGTAAATGGCAAGGTAAGTTAGAGCGTATTGAAAAGGATATGATTACTTTAATCGTTGATGATCAAGAACAAATTTTAGTCTTCGGAAACATTCAAAAAGCGAATATTGTTGCAAAATTTTAAAAGGAGAAAAAGAGAAATGAGTAAAGAAATTTTACTGGCGGCGGAAGCTGTATCCAATGAAAAATTATTACCACGTGAGAAAATTTTTGAAGCATTAGAGAGTGCGATTGCGATTTCTACTAAGAAGAAGTTTGAATATGAAACGGATATTCGCGTTTCAATTAATCCCAAAACAGGAGAATTTGATACTTTTCGCCGTTGGTTAGTCGTAGATGAAGTAAAAGTACCAACGAAAGAAATTACTCTGGAAGCGGCGCAATTTGATGATCCAAATTTGCAACTTGGAGAGTATGTAGAAGATCAAATTGAATCTATTGCATTTGACCGTATTGCAATGCAAACGGCACGTCAAGTTATTAGCACTAAAATTCGTGAAGCCGAACGTGCAAAAGTGGTTGAACAATTTCGTGAAGAAGAAGGAAAAATTGTAACAGGCACTGTAAAAAAAGTAAGTCGAGACAGTATTATTTTAGATCTTGGCAATAAAGCGGAAGCGATGATTGCACGTGAAGATATGTTACCACGTGAAAACTTCCGTCCGGGAGATCGTGTTCGTGGGGTGCTTTATAAAGTAAATCCTGAAGGCAAAACTGCACAATTATTTGTGACACGTTCTAAACCAGAAATGTTGATCGAATTATTCCGTATTGAAGTGCCTGAAATTGGCGAAGAAATGATTGAGATTCGTGGTGCAGCTCGTGATGCTGGCTCTCGCGCTAAAATTGCAGTGAAATCAAATGATAAGCGAATTGATCCAGTTGGTGCTTGTGTAGGAATGCGTGGTGCGCGTGTTCAAGCCATTACCAATGAACTTGGTGGTGAGCGTGTAGATATCGTGCTTTGGGATGATAATCCAGCACAATTTGTGATTAATGCGATGGCGCCTGCGGATGTTTCTTCTATTATCGTTGATGAAGATAATCATTCTATGGATATTGCTGTTGAAGCTGATAATCTTGCTCAAGCCATTGGTCGTAATGGTCAAAACGTGCGTTTAGCAACACAATTAACGGGTTGGACACTAAACGTAATGACGACTGATGAGTTAAATGCTAAGCATCAAGCAGAAGATAACAAAGTGTTAAATTTATTTATTAATGCATTAGAACTTGATGAAGAATTTGCTCAAATCCTTGTAGAAGAAGGCTTCACAAGTTTAGAAGAAATTGCTTATGTGCCAATGAATGAATTGACAGCAATTGATGGTTTGGAAGATGAAGATCTTGTTGAAGAACTTCAAACTCGTGCTAAAAATGCGATTACAGCCGCAGCAGTAGCTGAAGAAGAGGCATTGAAAAAAGCAAATATTGAAGATCGCTTATTGAATTTAGATGGTATGAATCGCCATGTGGCATTCAGATTAGCTGAAAAACAAATTACTACTCTCGAAGAACTCGCCGAACAGGGTGTAGATGATTTAGCAGATATTGAAGAATTAACAGCAGAACAGGCAGCAGATTTAATTATGGCTGCACGTAATATCTGTTGGTTTGGCGAAGAATAAGGAGAGTAGTAATGACTGAAGATGTTAAGGCTGATGCACCAAAAAAATTAAGCATTCAACGCAGAACAAAAACAACAGTGAGCAGCACCACAACTGGCGGTAAAAGCAAAGAAGTACAAGTAGAAGTACGTAAAAAACGCACAGTAAAAACTGATATTGCTCAACAAGAAGAAGCAAAATTAAAAGCACAGCAAGAAGCGGAAGCGAAAAAAATTGCTGAACAAAAAGCAGTAGAAGAAAAAGCTCGTTTAGAAGCTGAAAAAGTGGCAGCTAAGAAAGAAGCTGATGAAAAAGTGAAAGCAGAAACAGCTAAGCCAGTAAAAAGTGCGGTAGATTCTAAAGTGAAATCTGTTGATCCTGAAAAAGAGAAACGTAAAGCAGAAGAAGCAGAACTTCGTCGTAAAGCTGAAGAATTAGCTCGTCAAAAAGCAGAAGAACAAGCTCGTCGTGCAGCAGAAGAAGCGAAACGTTATGCTGAAGCAGATGATTCAGACAATGAATCTTCTTCAGAAGACTATTCTGATTACAATCTAAGTTCAAGATATGCACTTGAAGCAGAAGATGAAGAAGATCGCCGTAATGAAAATCGTGGCCGTGGCAAAAATAAAGTAGCGAAAGCGAAAAAAGGCGGTCGCGACGATGAAAATAGCAAAAACTCGAAAAACGAGCGCGAATCTAATCGTAAAAATCAAAAAGACGCTAAGTTTGGTAAAGGTAAAAATGGCAAAAAAGGTGCCGCACTTCAACAAGCCTTTACTAAACCTGCTCAAGTAGTTAAATCGGATGTAGTCATTGGAGAAACCATTACGGTTGCAGAACTTGCGAATAAGATGGCGGTAAAAGCTACAGAGATCATCAAAATGATGATGAAGATGGGCGAAATGGTTACTATCAACCAAGTTATCGACCAAGAAACCGCTCAATTAGTAGCAGAAGAACTTGGTCATAAAGTGATTCTTCGTAATGAAAATGAGCTTGAAGAAGCGGTATTAGGCGATCGTGATGTAAACGCAGAAAAAGTAACCCGTGCGCCTGTTGTAACCATCATGGGTCACGTTGATCATGGTAAAACCTCTTTACTTGACTATATTCGTAAAGCGAAAGTTGCTGCAGGCGAAGCGGGTGGTATTACTCAACATATCGGTGCGTATCACGTAGAAATGGATGATGGCAAAATGATCACCTTCTTGGATACGCCAGGACACGCAGCGTTTACTTCTATGCGTGCACGTGGTGCAAAAGCAACAGATATCGTTGTTCTTGTTGTTGCGGCCGATGATGGTGTGATGCCTCAAACTATCGAAGCGATTCAACACGCAAAAGCAGCGGGTGCACCTTTAGTGGTTGCAGTAAATAAAATCGATAAACCAGAAGCAAATCCAGATCGTGTTGAGCAAGAATTATTACAACATGATGTCATTTCTGAGAAATTCGGTGGTGATGTGCAATTCGTTCCAGTATCGGCGAAGAAAGGTACAGGGGTTGATGATTTATTAGATGCAATCTTACTTCAATCTGAAGTGCTTGAATTGACTGCTGTAAAAGACGGGATGGCAAGTGGTGTAGTCATTGAATCTTACTTGGATAAAGGTCGTGGCCCTGTGGCAACTATCTTGGTTCAATCAGGTACACTACGTAAAGGTGACATCGTACTTTGTGGTTTTGAATATGGTCGTGCGCGTGCAATGCGTGATGAAAACGGGAAAGAAGTGGATGAAGCAGGTCCTTCAATTCCAGTTGAATTATTAGGTCTTTCAGGTGTGCCTGCAGCGGGTGATGAAGCAACCGTTGTACGTGATGAGAAAAAAGCACGTGAAGTGGCATTATATCGTCAAGGTAAATTCCGTGAAGTGAAATTAGCTCGTCAGCAAAAAGCTAAACTTGAAAATATGTTTAGCAATATGTCTGAAGGCGATGTGGCTGAATTGAACGTTATTGTGAAAGCGGATGTACAAGGCTCTGTAGAGGCGATTGTTCAAGCGTTAAATGAACTTTCTACCAATGAAGTAAAAGTTAAAGTTGTTGGTTCAGGTGTAGGTGGTATTACTGAAACTGATGCAACTTTAGCTACCGCATCTAATGCCATCATTGTTGGCTTTAATGTTCGAGCGGATGCAACAGCTCGTCGTGTCATTGAAGCTGAAAACATTGATTTACGTTACTACTCAATCATCTATGAATTGTTGAATGAAATTAAAGCAGCAATGAGCGGTATGTTAGAGCCTGAATTTAAACAAGAAATTATTGGTTTAGCTGAAGTTCGTGATGTATTCCGTCATCCGAAATTTGGTGCAATCGCAGGCTGTATGGTAACTGAGGGTGTAGTGAAACGTAACAACCCAATCCGTGTATTACGTGACAACGTCGTTATCTTTGAAGGGGAATTAGAATCTCTTCGCCGTTTCAAAGACGATGTATCTGAAGTTCGTAACGGTATGGAATGTGGTATCGGCGTGAAAAACTACAATGATGTAAAAGTCGGCGACCAAATTGAGGTATTTGAAGTGGTTGAAGTTAAACGTTCAATCTAACTTTTAACAAAATAAAGGGCGGTTAAAAATCATAGTGTTTTTAATCGCCCTTTTGTTATTAAATAAACCGCATCAAAATTATAAACCAGTTAAATCCTCAGCAATTTCTTCAGCTTGTTTAATCACATAAGTTACCGCTTCTTCCTGTTTATCGGGTGGGTATTTGTAGCGTTGTAGAGCGCGTTTAACGAGAATACGCATTTTTGCTCGTACCGCCTCTTTGTATTGCCAGTCGATTGTGACTGATTTTCGAAGTGTTTCCGTGATTTCTTTCGCCAGTTTAGAAAGCACTTCATCACCCATCAAATCTTTTGCACTTTGATTTTGAGATAGGGCTTCATAGAAGGCTAGTTCTTCCTTGGTTAATCCTAGTTTTTTCCCTAATGCTAGACGTTCTTGGAAATCTTGGCTCATTTTAAAGAGTTCGTCCAAAATCTCTACCACAGTCAAATTGTGGTTGTGGTATTGATTCAATGCTTCCTTCAAACGCTGTTCAAAATCTTTTTGCAATGTTAAGTTTGTGCCTGATTTAACTTTAATTTCACTTGCTAAATAACGTTCCATTGCCGTAACCCATAAATTTTTAGTTGGGCTATTTTTAACAGTTTGTAAAAATTCTTCGGAAAGCAGGCTGATTTGTGGTTGTGGTTTTTCTAGCAGATCAAATAAATCAATCACGCCTTCAGAATACACAGTTTGATTGACCAGTTTTTTCAATAAAATCTGTCTTTCATTTGTGCCTGTGCCTTTTTGTTCACGTTTAGTTAAAATTGCTCGTACGGCATCATAAAAGGCGATTTCTTGGTTATACGGCTCAACTTCAGCCAATGTGCCGCACAGCATATAGCCTTTTTTTACCAAGCCTGCTGCTTTCAAAAAAGCTTTTTTGCGAGGTTCTGTTTCTTTTTTATTAAACCAATGCTGCTCGTGGCTTTGCCATCAAACGGTAATTGATCAAGGCTTAAAATATGGTTGGCGGCAAACCGAATAGCCATCAAAAGATCATGTGGATTATCTTTTTCTAAGGCAGTCTGAACATCAAAAGTTTTTCCTTCAACTGGCGTTGCAAACAGAGTGCGGATAACTTCTAAACGCTCTTTCATTTTAAAGAATACATCAATCACGCTATCAGCCAGTTTGCCCTTGCCTTGTGAATTCGTGTATTGCTGGGTGGCTTCTCTGAGCTTGTCAGCAATGCCTACATAATCCACAATCAAACCGCCATTTTCTCGGCTTTTATTACGGAATACACGGTTTACTCGGGCAATCGCCTGCATCAGGTTATGCCCTTGCATCGGCTTGTCGATATACATCGTATTACAGCAAGGCGCATCAAAGCCTGTCAGCCACATATCACGCACAATCACCACCTTCAGCGGATCGGTAGGATCTTTAAAACGACGTTCTAACGTTTGCTTTTCCTGCTTACTGTAAATATGCTTTTGCATTTCAGGCGTATCGCTTGCCGAACCTGTCATCACAATTTTAATCGCCCCTTCGTTGATATTGTCCGAATGCCATTCAGGGCGCAGTTTGATGATTTCATTGTATAAGTCCACGCAAATCTGACGGCTGGAAACCACCATCATCGCTTTGCTGTCCACCACTTCATTGCGTTTGGCAAAATGTTGCACAAAATCGACCGCTAAATCATGCAATCGTGCTTCTGAGCCGAGCAATTTTTCTCGCAAGCGTAATTTCGGGTTTTCTTCGCCTTCCAGCAGTTCATCAATTTCTGCAAATAATTCATCGTGATTAGCATTCTCCGCTAGCTTGATTTGGCGAGCTTCGTAAATAATCGGCACAGTTGCACCATCTTCCACCGCATCTTGCAAGTCATAAATGGACACATAACGACCGAACACATCTTGCGTGTCCTTATCTTCTAGGCTAATCGGCGTACCTGTAAAACCAATAAACGATGCATTAGGTAAAGCATCACGCAAATGGCGAGCATAACCTGCTTGGAATTTGCCGTTATGCAATTTTTGTGTAAAACCGTATTGACTGCGGTGTGCCTCATCACTGATTACAATAATATTGCTGCGCTCATTTAAAACAGGGAAGCGGCTTTCTTCCTCATTGAGGGCGAATTTCTGAATCGTCGTAAAAAAGACGCCGCCCACTTCATTTTGCGCGAGAAGTTGGCGCAGTTGTTCGCAGTCTTCCACTTGTTGCGGTGTTTGTTTGATTAAATCCTTGCCTGAAGAAAAGGTTTGGAAGAGCTGACCGTCCAAATCATTGCGGTCGGTAACCACTACAATGGTAGGATTTTTCAATTCAGGCTGTGCAAGCAGTTTGCCTGCATAAAACAACATGGAAATTGATTTACCCGAACCTTGCGTATGCCACATCACGCCAATGCGGCGGTCGCCTTTTTCTGAAGTCGCCCAAATGGTGGAATCTACCGCTTCATTTACGCCGTAATATTGATGGTACGCTGCGATTTTTTTAATGGTTTTGCCAACGGAATCCCGCTCAAATAAGACGAAATAGCGGATATAGTCGAGTAAATCCTTAGGCTGCAACAAGCCATTGAGCAGGCTTTGCAACTCATCGTCAAAATATAACCGCGCGCTTTTATTTTTTTCATCGACCACTTTCCACGGCGTAAAACGTTGAAAATCCGCAGAAAGCGAACCCAAACGGGCGACAATGCCGTCTGAAATAATCAGAGCTTGGTTGTAAACAAACAGCTCGGCAATTTCATCTTTATAGGTTTCAAACTGATTAAACGCTTGCAACAAATCCGCCGATTCACGCAGCGGATTTTTGAGCTCAAATACCACCAACGGTAAGCCATTGACAAAGCCGATAATATCGGGAATTCGTTTACCTCCTTTGCGGCTGCGGATTTCCAATTGATTGACGGCAACAAAACGGTTGTTTCCCCAATGCTCGAAATCCACCAAGCGCACCATCTCGATTTTTTGCTCACCGTTTAACGTATATTCTACCCGCACACCATCACGCAACAGTTTATAAAACGCCTGATTGCGTACCACCAAGTCGCCAATATCGCTTTTTGTCGCGGATTTCACCACAGAATCAACCGCACTTTCAGGCAGTTGCGGATTAAATTTACGCACCGCCTCACGCAGTTGCTCAATAAAAATTACGCCACTCAAATCGCCACGGGCAAACTCGCCCTCATGAACAGGCAAATCTTTACCGTAGTGATATTCCCAACCGAGGGATTGCAGGCGTTGAAGGGTAAGTTGTTCGATGTCATTTTCGTTGAGCATAGGTGTTCCTTTTGTGTATTTGCTGTCTTTGGGGAGCTAATAGATTAATTTCTTCGTTTATTGGCAGAAGTGAAATCAACCTCGTGAGTAATTAAATTTCCCCATTCAACAATCTAGGCAGCAATAAATCTCTTATTTCAGTTAGTCTCTTATTTTCAATAGAATTTGATAAGGTCTTTTCAAAAATAGAAACAACTTTTTTTTGAAAAATATAGATAATTTCTTTTGATGGTGTAATTATCTCTATTTTAGAGAATGTGCTTGTGTTTAAATTTAAAGTTGCAGTGCCACCACTTGCCAAATCTTTTAGATATTTTGTCATTGATGGCTGTTTTAACGATAAATATAAAAACTCACAGGATTGTTCATCATCTGGAATAATTGAATTAATTTGTTGGTTTGTATGAGATGGCTTAGATGTCATTGAAACCAATCCGACAGTAGCAATACAACTTACACAAATGCTTTTTGCTGGAATATATTTTTTAGATTGGTAATTTGCACCTACTACACTCAAGTTATCTGTTGTTTGAGTAATAAATACTTGATTGTGCATATCTGGAATCTTAATAAATGGCACATCATCACCAAAAAATTCTTTGTTGGATTTTGATGGTGTTTTCCCGCAGATAATTTGACCTAAATCTGATAAGGCTTTCATTTCCCACCCCTTCGGCACCTCGCCCCCATCAACCTCCACCATCTCACACGGAAACGCTTTGGCGGTTTCGGCTAATTCGGCGTAGCGGTCAGGTTGTGTTTGTGAAAGTGCGGTCAGTTCTTCGGGTGTTTTTCCGCTGATTGCCTGCATGGCGGCAAGTTCCGCTTGTTCAAGGCTAAGGCCGTCTGAAAGGGCTTGGACTTTGGCTCGCACGGGATCGAAATCGACAAACCAGCTTTTAAACAGGGCTTGGGCGATTTGTTCCAAGGTTTGGTTGATTTGGGTGTTGAGTTCGATTTTTTTATCTAATTCAGAAAGTATATCTGCAATTTCTGTTTGCTTTTCTAAACTAGGAATGTAGAAACAAAATTCTTTAATTGTTTTTGCACTAAGATTTTGTTGTGCAGCACCAGTAGCAAGACTTTGGATTTCTTTTTTATATAAACGTAGCAAATAGAAAATAAATCTATAATCAGCTTTTTTAGGATCTATAATCAATGCACAGCAAGCTTGATTACAAGCCATTTCCTTTCCTAAAACTCCAAGTTCTCCAACAGTAGCTCCATACATAGCTAGAAGAATTGTATTGACAGGGAGTAGTTTTGCAGATGATTTTCTAACAGCTTCTTCTGTTATTTTTTCTTCGCTTTCCCAAATATACCCATTGTTAAGTTCTTTAGTTTTAACCCAATTTATATCCCCGTTTTCATATAACTTGGGATTTTTTCTACTGGGTGTTCCGCCTGATGTCACTTTTAAACAAATTTCTTCTAAAGAATATTTATGCCAATTTTTATTCGAAGCTAAAACATTAAATATCATACCCCAATCCCCCTAAATTCTTCTTAATCTCCGCTTCTAATTCCGCACTTTTCGCAAACTGTTCCTTTAAAAGAGCGGTCAGATTTTGCATTTTTTCTGCAAATGGCACGCCGTCGTCTTCTTGTTCTGCGGTGCCGACGTAGCGCCCCGGTGTGAGGACGAAGTCGTTGTCTGCAATCTCTTCTAAAGTCGCGGATTTGCAGAAAGCGGCTTGGTCTTCATAGCCGTCTGATTTTTGCCAAGCGTGGAGGGTGTTGGCAATTTTGGCGATGTCGTCAGCGGTGAAATCGCGCAATACGCGGTCTTTCATATAGCCGATTTGGCGGGCATCGATAAACAATACTTCGCCTTTGCGCTTTTTGTTGCGGTTTAAAAACCAAATACAGGCAGGGATTTGGGTGTTGGTGAAGAGCTGGCCGGGCAGGGCGACCATACATTCGACCAAGTCGGCATTGATGATGCCTTTGCGGATTTCGCCTTCGTTGTTGGTTTGGCTGCTCATAGAGCCGTTGGCAAGTAGCAATGCCATTTTGCCGTTGGGCGAGAGGTGGTAAATCATGTGTTGCAGCCAAGCGAAGTTGGCGTTGCCTTTAGGCGGCGTGCCGTATGCCCAACGTGGATCATCGGCAAGGGATTCGCTCCACCAATCGCTGATGTTGAATGGTGGGTTTGCCATGATGAAATCCATCTTTTTGTCGATGTGTTGTGGCTGGGTCATACACGCGTCCTGAATAGGGCTCGAGCATTTCGACAATCAGGGAAACGATGGATTTTGGCGTGAAATATTGCCCACCGCGTTTGCCTTCTGCTTGGGCAAAGCGACCGAGGAAGTATTCGTAAACATGCCCGAGAATATCTTTTGCGCCTAAATGTACAGGCTCGCCGTTGTAAGTTGGACGGGTAAAGTGGGTATCGGAGAAGAGGATAATCAGTCCGCGCAGGGTGTCTTCATTTACGGCATAGCCGCTGATGCGTTGGAGTACGCCTTTGAGTTTTTCGTTGTCTTTTTCAATGGCATCGAAGGCATCGTCAATCAGTTTTGCCACGCCAGAAAATTTTCCACCCCAAGGCAATTCTGCCCCAGTGTTGAGAATAGAGACTTCTTGTAAGGCTTGCCAACGTGCAGAAACAGGCACCCAGAACACATTGTCGGCGGTGTAGTAGTCGCGATTTTCCAGCTCGGCGGTTAAGGCTTCTTGATATTCTTCTTCAGTATCAAAAAAAGTGCGGTCAAGATAGAGGGGATTTTCAGGTGTGGAGAGTTCCGCCTGAATTTTTTCTTGTTGATGGGTGAAACTATCAGAAATGTATTTTAAGAAGATAAGACCAAGAACGATATGTTTATAGTTAGCGGCATCAAGTTGTTGGCGGAGCTTATCGGCAGATGCCCAAAGTTTTTCATCTAATTCATTTAAAAATGCTTGTTGTAATGTGTGATTTTCATCGACAATTTTGGTCGTCTCGTCTCGCTTGCATAAATTATGCCCTCTGTAAAGTGATTTTTATCGGAAGTTTGAATATTCAAACAAATTATCAGGTGTCATTTTATCGAAAAACAGTATTAAGTTGAAAGGGATTTTTGCGTGCTAAATTCAATGATTTCCAGTAGAATGAGGCACTTTTATAAATAAGGAATAACTATGGCAAGAGAATTTAAACGTAGCGATCGCATCGCTCAAGAAATACAAAAAGAAATAGCAGTCATTTTACAACGCGAAGTGAAAGATCCCCGTATTGGGATGGTGACGGTTTCTGATGTGGAAGTATCAAGTGATTTATCTTACGCAAAAATCTTTGTGACTTTTTTATTTGATCACGATGAAACGGCAATTGAGCAAGGCATGAAAGGCTTAGAAAAAGCATCGCCTTATATTCGTTCATTACTAGGCAAAGCGATGCGTTTACGTATCGTGCCAGAGATTCGCTTTATTTACGATCAATCCTTAGTGGAAGGGATGCGTATGTCAAATCTTGTAACAAATGTTGTGCGTGAAGATGAGAAAAAACACGTTGAGGAAAGCAACTAATGTCTAGACCTCGTAAACGCTGGCGTGATGTTGATGGTGTGTTTTTGTTGGATAAACCACAAGGCATGTCATCAAATGACATCATGCAAAGGGTGAAGCGTTTATTTCAAGCGAATAAAGCAGGGCATACTGGCGCGCTCGATCCGTTGGCAACGGGAATGTTGCCAATTTGCTTGGGTGAAGCAACTAAGTTTTCACAATTTTTGCTTGATGCCGATAAGCGTTATCTTGTTACGGCAAAATTAGGCGAACGTACCGATACTTCCGATGCGGAAGGGCAAGTCGTGGAAACTCGTGAAGTTTATGTTGAAACTCAGCAAATTTTGACCGCACTTGAACAATTTCGTGGCGATATTTTGCAAGTGCCGACCATGTTTTCCGCACTAAAACATAACGGTAAACCGCTTTATGAATATGCGCGCCAAGGTATTACGGTTGATCGTGAGGCGCGTCCAATTACGATTTTTGAACTCAATTTTATTGAATATCATGCGCCTTTTTTAACCTTAGAAGTACATTGTTCAAAAGGCACTTATATTCGCACCTTAGTAGATGATTTAGGTGAAGTGCTAGGTTGTGGCGCGCATGTGACAATGTTACGCCGCACAGCCGTAGCGGATTACCCCGTAGCAGAAATGATGCCAATTGATGAGCTAGAACTACTTGCTGAAAGTTTTCCATTAAGCGAATTAGATCGACTATTACTTCCAACCGATACCGCAGTAAGTAAATTGCCCGCTTTGCATTTGGATGTAGAGCAGAGTAAAGCCATTGGTTTTGGTCAGCGAGTGAAATTTGCTAATGAACAGCAATTAAGCGGTCAAGTGCGGTTATTTTCAGCGGAGAATTTATTCTTAGGCGTGGCATTAATCGACGGGAATATTATTCGCCCACAACGATTAATTACACAATCCGCATAACTTCATTGCCTTTCCTGTAAAATTCTAGTAATCTCCTTGTAATTAATTTTTTACAATATATGTAAGATAAACATTACAGGTGAGTTTTATGGAAGCCCTTAAAGATTTACGTTCTGAAATTGATTCGCTTGATCGCGAACTTATCCAACTTTTTGCTAAACGTCTTGAGTTGGTTTCTCAAGTCGGTAAAGTTAAACATCAACATGGATTACCTATTTATGCGCCAGAACGTGAAATAGCAATGCTCCAAGCACGTCGTTTAGAAGCTGAAAAAGCAGGCATTTCAGCCGATTTGATTGAAGATGTTTTACGCCGTTTTATGCGCGAATCCTATGCCAATGAAAACCAATTTGGCTTTAAAACCATCAATCCTAATATTCACAAAATTGTTATTGTGGGCGGTTATGGTAAATTAGGCGGCTTATTTGCCCGTTATTTACGAGCATCTGGCTATCCAATTTCTATTTTAGATCGCGAAGATTGGGCGGTGGCTGAAAGTATTTTAGCGAATGCTGATGTCGTGATCGTTTCCGTCCCCATCAATATTACTTTGGAAACGATTGAGCGACTAAAACCTTATTTAACAGAAAATATGTTGCTTGCAGATTTAACTTCTGTTAAGCGTGAACCGCTAGCGAAAATGCTTGAAATCCATACTGGTGCTGTTTTAGGTTTACATCCAATGTTTGGTGCAGACATTGCAAGTATGGCAAAACAAGTGGTTGTACGTTGTGATGGACGTTTTCCTGAACGTTACGAATGGTTACTTGAGCAAATTCAAATTTGGGGCGCAAAAATTTATCAAACCAATGCCACAGAACACGATCACAATATGACTTATATACAAGCCTTGCGCCATTTTTCAACTTTTGCGAATGGTTTACACCTTTCCAAACAGCCCATTAATCTCGCTAATTTATTGGCACTTTCTTCTCCTATTTATCGCTTAGAACTTGCGATGATCGGTCGCTTATTTGCGCAAGATGCAGAGCTTTACGCAGATATTATTATGGATAAGCCAGAAAATTTAGCGGTAATTGAAACGCTAAAACAAACTTACGACGAAGCCTTAACTTTCTTTGAAAAGAATGATCGTCAAGGTTTTATTGATGCTTTCCACAAGGTGCGTGACTGGTTTGGCGATTATTCTGAACAATTCTTAAAAGAAAGCCGTCAGCTATTACAGCAGGCAAATGATTTGAAACAAGGGTAGAGAAAAGTGCGGTGAAATTTCACCGCAGTTTTTTACTGTCTCGCCAATCTTAAATTTTCAGGTAAATTCTCAAAATTAGAGCGGAATGGATTAATGTCTAATCCGCCACGACGGGTATAGCGTGCGTAAACTGTGAGTTTTTCTGGTTTTGCGTAGTGCATTAAATCGCAAAAAATACGTTCGACACATTGTTCGTGGAATTCATTATGTTGGCGGAACGATACAACGTAACGCAATAATTTTTCGTGATCGATTTTTTTACCAACATAGTGAATATGCAAGGTGCCCCAGTCTGGCTGATTGGTAATTAGGCAGTTAGATTTCAATAAATGGCTGACTAATTTTTCTTCGACAATTTCATCAGATACGCAATCTTTCAGCCAATCAGCGTTGAATTCGTAGCTAGTTATTTCAATATCTTGTTCATCAATGCAATCGCCTTGTAAATGATTAATTTTTTGAGCATCATAAACTGCCACTGGATTTAACCGCACTTTTACATCGCCTTGCGCACATTCGCTTAAATCACGTTGCATAGTTTGTTGAACGGCGTTGAAGTCGGCAAATTTGCTTTGGTTAAAGCTATTTAAATAAAGTTTAAAACTTTTTGACTCAATCAAATTTTGGCTTTGATAATCCAGATAAATGTCTGCGATAGCCACTTGTGGTAAGCCTTTTTCGTTGAGCCAAGAGATTTCATAAGCCGTCCAAATATCGGCGCCGATAGTAAATGGTTGGTTTTGAGTAATGCCTAATCCATCACGATTTAACGCGCGTGGCACAGACTGTAATAAAGTGCGGTCATATTGAGAGGCGTATTCCGTTTTTTGACCGAGTTTTAAGGATTTTAAGCTGTTGTCTTGGTAATTCATTTATTTTTCCTTTATATGTTAAAAAATAATTTTGCCTTCCCTTGCTTGCGGGGGAAGGTGGCGCGAAGCGTCGGAAGGGGGCTAAGACTTTATCATTCCAACAGAGAGTTGAGGCATCGACTTAAATTACAAAAAATTCCACGATAGATTCGAAACTAATCGACAGGTATCGCATTTAAAATGAAAGGTATCAAAAATCGCGTTTTTTAACGCCCAATTTGCACCACAAGAAGGGCAGCAACGGGATTTTTCAGATTCTAAAGATTGCCCACCTACACGATATAAATAATAGTAAGTCAGTATGCCTGTTTCTTTTTCTATTTCTTGGGCTAAATATCGTCCGTGTTTTGAAAGCGTGCTTTGGTGCTCCGAAATTTCTGCCAAAGATTGTTGTTCTAATACCGCACCATTCATTTGTAGTTGATCGCAGGCTTGCCAATTTTCTTGCCATTTAATCAGATCTTGGCTTAAGTGCGGTTGATTTTTTAGTTGTTTATACAAAGGGATTGGTGCGAAATTTTCTCCACTATGAATCGGCGAGCAACTTTGTAAATGGGTTGTGTAAAGCACTTGCCAAGCTGGCGACGCATTTTCTGCCGTTTGATCTGAATTGAAATCATCGCCCACAAGTTGAAAACCATCAAAAATTACGCCGCACTTTTCGGCTTCTTGTAATACTCGATTCACTTCTGCGTTATTATTTTGTGGGAAAAGACTATCTTGCTCAGGGCAAATGACACGCATAGCAAAGCCTTGTGCGCCATCTTCTTCCGCTAAATATAAAGGAATTTCACGTCCGATAATTTGCCCGTTATACCGCCATTGATCGATCACTGCATTGAGTAAACGACTTTGTGATTCAATATTATTTTCGAGCGCAGTCAGGCGAAAATAGGTTTCGATTAAATACATAAATTTTTTAATTGCTGTCCGATTTGGTTTAATCCGTTTAAACGCGTTTCACTTAAACGTTGTGAAATGCCGAGTTCGCTAAAAAAGGCAATAATATCAAATGTATTCAATTCATCCGCTGTTTTACCATTGATTTTATTGAATAAAATCCAAAGTAAGCCATTCATAATTCTGGCTTCGCTAAATCCGCTGAATTGAAAAGTGCGGTCATGTTTAGGCATAATTTGAAACCACATTTGTGCTTCGCAGCCAGTAATAGGTTGCATTTGAGCGAGTTCATTATCGCTTGGGCGAGGTAAATTTTTGCCTGCTTGAATAATTAGGCGATAGCGTTCTTCCCAATTTTTAGCTTGTTTTAATTGTTCTATCATTGTAATAAATCCAGTGCTTTATCTAAGGCGGTAAAGAATGCCTCTACATCTTTTTGCGTATTATAAGGTGCAAAAGAAAGACGCAATGTGGTGCGTTCGCCTAAGCGTGCTAAATAAGGCTGGGCACAATGTTCTCCCACTCGGAGCGCAATATTTTGTTCGCTCAAAAGTGTAGAAAGATCGGAACAGTCAATGCCGTCAAATATAAAGCAAACAACGGTGCTTGGTTGAGGAGAATCGAATAATCGGCAATTCTCGTAAGATTTTAACCGCACTTTGACGGATTCAGCCAAGGATATAGCGTACTGTTCTGCTGCGGTAAAATCCCATTTTTGTAGCCAATTTAGTATGGCATTAAATCCAATAACCCCAGCAATATTGGGTGTGCCAGCTTCTAAACGATAAGGTAATTCGGCAAAAGTAATACGATTATTTGACACACGCTCAACCATTTTCCCGCCAAAAAAGAGCGGTTGAAGTTGAGAAAGTGCGGTCAATTTTCCTGTTAAAACGCCAAGTCCATTTGGGCCATAAATTTTATGGGCAGAAAATGCGAGAAAGTCTGCATCTAAGTCTTGTAAATCAATTTTAATATGACTAATCGCTTGTGCTGCATCCACTAAAACCAACGCATGACTATGTTTTCTAATAAGTTGAATCAGGCGTTTAATCGGCTGTTCTGTGCCTGTGACATTTGAAACAAAATTCAGTGCAATGAGTTTTGTTTTTTCAGAAAGGGTAGAAATAAGCACATTTTCATCAATTAACCAATTATCTAAAATCGGTAAAACTCGAATTTTTGCACCGCACTTTTTCGCTGTTTCATGCCAAGTGACAAAATTAGCGTGATGATCTGCTTGGCTAATCAGAATTTCATCTTCTGCATTTAATTGCGGCAGCAATCCATTTGCCACTAAGTTTATTGCGTGAGTTGTACCCGAAGTCCAAATAACAGCGTGTTTATCTTCTGCATGAACCCATTCTTTAACCTGTGTGCGAGCCTGTTCATATTGCGCAGTTTGGGCCGCATCATATTGGCTGCGATGCACCGAACCTGCAGACGCATAAAATTCAGCGGTGCGATCAATTAACACTTGAGGTTTCAACGCGGTGGCGGCGTTATCTAAATAAACAACCGCATCTTCACGTTGGAAATAGGGAAATTCTTGACGGAACGTTTGATAATCAAAAGCCATATTAATTTTTCTCTTGTCTGCGCCATTGACTTGGTTCAATCGGATTATTGTCTGCCCAAAGACCAATTCCTTTGGCTTGTGCATTTTCTTGTGCTTGAAGATAAATCGGATCATGGGAATATTGCTTATAAGCCCAAGCCATACCCTGTTTAACCATTTCTAAATTAATATTTTGTTTTTGATAATAAACCACCGCTAAGGTGCGTTGATAGCGATCTTTTCCTTTTCGCACAAGGCGTACATTTTTTTGATAAACCAGATCAGACAAGGTTTTTTTCGATTTTTGCCCAAAGGCTTGAGATTTTTCTGGCGCATCAATTTCGGCTAAACGAACTTTAATGGATTTATTGCCTTTAGTGAGGCAAGTGAGCGTATCGCCATCACTAATTTTAACCACACGACACGTATTTTTTTCGCGAGAACAAGCAGAAAGTACGGTAAAAATAAGTAATAAACTCGTCAATAGTATTTTTCGATTTATCATTTTGCAAAGTTTTTGATCTAAGTCTGGTTATTTTACCGAAAAAATGGCTCAAGTTAGCAAAAAAAAGCGTAAAATAATTTTGAAATATTATGAAAATAGTTGAAAAGGTTGTATATGATTCAAAAATTATTTTTATTAGTTCGTTCGTTGGTCATTTTATCTATTATGTTATATCTCGGAAATCTTATTGCTTATTACATTCCATCAGGTGTTCCAGGAAGTATTTGGGGATTGTTATTGCTCTTTTTAGGTTTAACAACACGAGTGATTCATTTAAATTGGATTTATTTAGGCGCAAGTTTGCTAATTCGTTTTATGGCGGTACTTTTTGTACCAGTGAGCGTGGGAATTATCAAATATTCTGATTTATTGATAGAGCAAATTAATATTTTGCTTGTTCCTAATATTGTGAGTACTTGTGTCACTTTACTTGTTATAGGATTTTTAGGTCATTATTTGTATCAGATGCAATCTTTTACACATAAACGCAAAAAAGTAATAAAACGTAGAGAAAATCAGGTAAAACAAGCGAATTAGTATGTTAGGAAAGTTTATATGCAGCAGTACATTATTTATCTTTATACATTTTTAACAATTTTCGGGTTTTGGCTCGCACTACAAATTAGCAAACGTTGGAAGTCAATGATTTTTAATACTTTTGTTTTAACAGTATTAATTTTGGCGGCGATTTTAGTGATAGGAAAGATTCCTTATGATGATTATATGGCAGGAAATGCGCCTATTAATAATTTACTTGGCTTGAGTATAGTTGCTCTCGCATTGCCTCTTTATGAACAACTTCGCCAAATTGCCAGACAATGGAAAATTATTCTTTCAACGGTGGTTATAGCCTCTTTTTTGGCGATGTTAAGTGGCGGGCTTTTAGCATTTCTTTTAGGCTCAACGCCCGAAATGGTCGCTACGGTTTTACCTAAATCCATCACAATGCCTATTGCGATGGAAGTTTCCCGTCATTTAGGCGGCATTCCTGCCGTAACTGCAGTTGGTGTTGTGGTTGCAGGTTTGCAAGGATCGATATTTGGTTATCTTGTATTAAAAAAATTGGGTGTTAAACATCAAGAAGCTATTGGGCTTTCTGTTGGTTCGGTTTCTCACGCGCTCGGTACAGTAAGTTGTATGGAAACGAATCCAACAGCGGGAAGTTACAGTTCTATTTCTCTTGTGCTTTGTGGGATTATTAGTTCTATTCTCGCGCCATTTGTATTTAAGCTGATTTATTTCTTTGTTTAAATATCAATAAAAATTCAACCGCACTTTATTCATTCTAGATTTTATTTGTTCTAGATAAAGTGCGGTTGTTTTTTGCGCTAAATGATTAGATAATGCAGAAAAACGAAATAAAACAAAGCGATATGAAACCACTTATCATTGATTCTTCTTGGACAGAACGTTTTCTTCCTGATCCTCCACGCGAAAAAGATAATCGTCCACCATTTCGTCGTGATCGTGGGCGAATTTTACATTCTGCCGCTTTTCGTTGCTTACAGGCGAAAACTCAAATTCACTCAATTGGCGAAAATGATTTTTATCGTACTCGCTTAACCCATTCTTTGGAAGTTGCACAGATTGGTAGTAGTCTCGTTGCACAACTTAAATTTTTAGAAACCTTTGAAAGCCTTTCGCAAACATTAAATATTGATAAAAATGAGTTACAAAAGCAGTTGAAACCTTTATTGCCAAGTAATGATCTTATTGAGAGTTTGTGTTTTGCACATGATATAGGGCATCCACCTTTTGGGCATGGTGGCGAAACGGCATTAAATTATATGATGGCAGAGCAGGGCGGTTTTGAAGGCAATGCGCAAACCTTTAGAATTTTAACAAAACTTGAGCCTTATACTGAAAATGCAGGGATGAATCTAACGCGCCGAACACTATTGGGTGTAGTGAAATATCCCGCATTGTTAGATGTGGCTTCGCCTCAATATGCAGAACTTAATTTTTCTCGCAATATTGATCCTCGTTTTGTGCGTATTCACGATTGGATTCCAGGAAAAGGCATTTTCCGTGATGATTTAAAAATGTTTAATTGGTTGCTGGAAAATCTTTCTGAAAATGACCGCACTTTATTCTGTCAATTTAAAAAAGTGCGGGAAAATCCAGCTGAATCTTTACATACTCGTTTTAAATCACTGGATTGCAGCATTATGGAATTGGCAGATGATATTGCCTATGGCGTGCATGATTTAGAAGATGCCATTGTGACTGGCGTGGTCAATCCTCATCAATGGCAAGCGGCACATTCCGCATTAAAACAAATTCCATCAGCTTGGTTGCATGAAAATATTGATTCAATTAGCCAACGACTTTTCTCTGATAAACATTTTGAACGAAAACAAGCCATTGGTGCATTGGTGAACTTTTTTATTACTAATGTGCGGTGGAAATTAACGGCAAATTTTGATGAACCTTTGTTACGTTATAACGCAGAGTTGGCACCTGAAGTGATTGTTGCACTTGGTGTATTTAAAAAATTTGTTTGGGATTATGTTATTCGCAATGTGGATACTCAACGAATCGAATATAAAGGGCAGAGAATGCTAACAGAAATGTTCCAAATTTTTGAATCTGATCCAGAGCGTTTATTACCTCGAAATACTGCAAATCGTTGGCGTAATGCCCCTGAAGAAAGGAAGAAGCGGATTATTTGCGATTATATTGCAGGCATGTCGGATGCACACGCATTGCGGGTATATCAACAACTTTGATTTAAGAGAGAATCCCATCGAATTGATGGGATTTTTTATGCAAACCGTATAGAATAGTGCGGTTAATTTTCACTGAATTTTTATGGGGCAGTTGTGGCATTAATTAGTTTAACCAATGGATATCTTTCCTTTAGTGATGCACCTTTGTTAGATCACGCAGAACTACATATTGAACCGAATGAACGTGTTTGTTTAGTTGGGCGTAACGGTGCAGGTAAATCAACTTTATTGAAAATCATCGCAGGCGATGTGCTTATGGATGATGGCAAAATCCAATACGAAAAAGATCTTGTGGTTTCTCGTTTAGAACAAGACCCACCGCGTAATGCGCAAGGCAATATTTTTGATTATGTCGCGGAAGGCGTAGGGCATTTAACGGATTTATTGAAAGAATATCATCATATTTCTGTTCAATTGGAAGAAAATTACAGTGATCAAATTTTAAGTCAATTAGAGCAAGTTCAGGCTAAATTAGAACACGCTGATGGCTGGCGATTTGAAAATAAAATCAATGAAGTATTGTTAAAACTAGGTTTAAATCCAAACACAAAATTATCCGCACTTTCGGGCGGTTGGTTACGCAAAGCGGCACTCGCACGTGCATTGGTGTGCGATCCTGATGTGTTATTACTTGATGAACCAACCAACCACTTGGATGTAGAAGCCATTGAATGGCTGGAAAATTTCTTACTGGATTTCCAAGGTAGCCTTGTATTTATTTCCCATGACCGTTCTTTTATTCGCAAAATGGCAACACGGATTGTGGATTTAGATCGCGGTCAATTGCAGTCTTATCTAGGCAATTACGATTTATATTTAACCACGAAAGAAGAAAATCTACGCGTTGAAGCCTTGCAAAATGAATTATTTGATAAACGTCTTGCACAGGAAGAAGTGTGGATTCGCCAAGGTATCAAGGCTCGCCGTACAAGAAATGAAGGGCGAGTGCGAGCATTAAAAGCGATGCGTGAGGAACGCCGCCAACGCCGTGAGGTAATGGGAACAGCCAAATTACAGTTAGATACCTCAAGTCGTTCTGGCAAAATTGTCTTTGAAATGGAAGATGTGAGCTATGAAATCGCAGGAAAAACCTTGTTAAAAGATTTTTCAACAACGATTTTACGTGGAGACAAAATTGCCCTTGTTGGGCCAAATGGCTGTGGGAAAACCACGTTCATTAAATTATTGCTGGGTGAAATTCAGCCAACATCAGGCAAAATCCGTTGTGGTACTAAATTAGACATTGCTTATTTTGACCAATACCGTGCTGATTTAGATCCTGAAAAAACTGTAATGGATAATGTGGCAGATGGTAAACAAGATATTGAAATCAATGGTGTAAAACGTCATGTGCTAGGGTATTTGCAAGATTTCTTGTTCCCGCCAAAACGAGCAATGACCCCAGTTAAAGCCTTATCGGGGGGAGAACGAAATCGTTTATTACTCGCAAAATTATTACTCAAACCAAATAATTTATTGATTCTTGACGAACCAACCAATGATCTTGATGTAGAAACATTGGAGCTTTTAGAAGACATTTTGACGGATTATCAAGGCACATTGTTAATTGTGAGCCACGACCGTCAATTTATCGATAATACTGCGACAGAATGTTATTTATTCGAAGGTGAAGGGCATTTGAATAAGTATGTGGGTGGATTCTTTGATGCGAAACAGCAACAAGCCAATTTCTGGGCAAGAAAAGCGACGGAAGAGCAGGCTAAAGCGAAGAAATCTGAACCACTAAAAGAAGAAAGTGCGGTGAAAAATGACCGCACTTCTAAGCCGAAATCCGTGAAACTTTCTTATAAAGAACAACGAGAGCTAGAACAACTTCCACAACTATTGGAAGAGTTGGAAACTAAAATCACCGTACTTCAAGCTGAAATAGCCGATCCAGCATTTTTCCAACAGGCTCACGATATTACCGACGCTAAATTAAAAGAATTGGCGGATACTGAAGCCGAATTAGAAACAGCATTTTTACGCTGGGAAGAATTGGAAGAAAAGAAAAATTTGACTGACGGTAAAGCTTAAAAAAATAACGCCCGAAAGGGCGTTTTTTTATGTATTTTCAAGATGATCTTTTTTCAAAATATTTTCTTCATCAAGTATTGATAAACGAGCGATAGCGTTTCGATAGGAAATTTCAAGAGTTTCTCTACTGGTTGCCATTACGCCTTGATCTACTAAGAAACCATCATTTACATCATATACCCAGCCGTGCAATGAGAGTTTTTGTCCGCGTTCCCAAGCACTTTTTACAATAGAAGTTCGACCAAGATTGTAAACCTGTTCCGCTACGTTAATTTTCGTCAGCATATCGGCACGTTTTTCTGGGGAAAGTTTACCGAGAAGATGTCCGTGTTTAAACCAAATATCGCGAATATGAAGGAGCCAGTTGTTGATAAGCCCTAAATCTTTATCTGCCATAGCAGCGTGAATTCCCCCGCAGTTGGTGTGACCACAGATAATAATATGTTCGATTTTAAGTACATCGACGGCATATTGCACAACAGAAAGGCAATTAAAATCTGTGTGAATTACTTGGTTAGCAACATTACGGTGAACAAAAAGCTCGCCCGGTTCAAGATTTGTCAATTTTTCAGCAGGCACACGGCTATCAGAGCAACCAATCCAAAGGTAATGTGGCGTTTGATGATCTGCAAGTTCTTTGAAGTAAGTAGAATTTTCTTCTTTCATTCTTTGCGCCCAACTGTAATTGTTGGCAAAGAGTTGTTTAATTTTATCCATTTTGCTTTCCTTAAAATTCTGAAAAAATTGACCGCACTTTGGCGTAAGTGCGGTCAATATTAACGTTAAATTGAATTAGAAATTAGCATTTCTTGGTGCACGTGGGAATGGAATTACATCACGAATATTTTGCACGCCAGTTACATAGACAATTAAGCGTTCAAAACCAAGACCAAAACCAGAATGTGGAACGCTGCCGTATTTACGAAGATCTCGATACCACCAATAATCATCTGGATTTAATCCCATTTCTTCCATACGTTTATCAAGCACCTCTAAACGTTCTTCACGTTGTGAACCACCGATGATTTCACCAATCCCTGGTGCTAACACGTCCATTGCTGCCACCGTTTTTCCATCGTCATTTAAACGCATATAGAATGCTTTAATGTCTTTTGGATAGTTTTTCACTACAACTGGTGATTTGAAATATTCTTCCGCCAAGAAACGTTCGTGTTCAGAAGAAAGATCGATACCCCAAGAAACAGGGAATTCAAATTTCTTACCAGATTTTAATAACACATCAATGGCATCAGTATAGTCAATTTGTGCAAAATCTGAGTTTACAAAGTTTTCTAGACGCGTAATAACATCTTTATCTACATGTTTTTCAAAAAATTGTAAGTCATCTTTACGCTCTGCTAATACTGCACGGAATACGTATTTCAACATATCTTCTGCAAGTTTTGCGTTATCTGCTAAGGTTGCAAATGCTACTTCGGGTTCAACCATCCAGAATTCAGCTAAGTGACGGGTGGTATTTGAGTTTTCTGCACGGAATGTTGGGCCGAAAGTATAAATTTTGCTTAATGCACAAGCATAGGTTTCGCCGTTTAACTGACCTGAAACTGTTAAAAATGATTCTTTACCGAAGAAATCTTGGCTGAAATCAACTTTTCCATTTTCACCACGTGGAAGATTTTCTAAATCTAGTGTTGAAACACGGAACATTTCACCCGCACCTTCAGTATCTGATGCAGTAATTAATGGAGTTGCCACCCAGTAGAAGCCTTGCTCATGGAAGAAACGGTGAATTGCTTGAGATAAACAATGGCGAACACGTGCGACAGCACCAATAATATTAGTGCGAGGACGCAAGTGAGCCACTTCGCGTAAATATTCAATAGAGTGGCGTTTTGCTGCCATTGGGTAAGTATCTGGATCTTCAACAAACCCTGTCACTTCCAGTTTTTCTGCTTGTAATTCAACCGCTTGTCCTTCTGCAGGAGATTCAACGATTTTACCTGTTACAATCACAGAACAGCCTGTTGTTAAACGTAAAATTTCGTTTTCGTAATTTTCAATATCGTTATTAATAATCGCTTGAATTGGATCAAAGCAAGAACCGTCATAAACCGCTAAAAAAGATAAGCCTGCTTTAGAATCGCGACGGGTACGTACCCAACCACGCACAGTGACGGTTTCGCCAATTGCCACTTTTCCTTGTAATACATCAACAATCGATGCCACTTTAGACATATTAAACCTCTGTAACTAAATGTAATTCACACAAAATGGCCGATAGTTTACCTTAATAAAGGAAATTTTCCATAAAAATATAGTATTGGTGCGGTCTATGAACAATAAAATAGCCTTAAAAATGAGCCCTAAATAAAATAGGGTAAAGCCTTATTAATATTGAATATATGCGATTTTGTGCTAAAATCCCGAGCCAAAATCATTATGGCTAATAATAGGAAAAAATATGAAAGTTTTAGAAGGCTCAGTCGCAGCACCTAATGCAAAAGTTGCAGTAACAATTGCTCGTTTTAACAGTTTTATTAATGAAAGTTTATTAGAAGGCGCAATTGATGCATTAAAACGTATCGGTCAAGTGAAAGATGAAAATATCACTATCGTGCGTGCTCCTGGTGCCTATGAATTGCCATTAGTTGCTCGTCGTTTAGCCGAAAGTAAAAAATTTGATGCGATTGTGGCATTAGGTACAGTTATCCGTGGTGGTACAGCACACTTTGAATATGTAGCAGGGGAAGCAAGCAGCGGTTTAGGAAAAGTTGCAATGGATGCTGAAATCCCAGTCGCTTTTGGCGTATTAACCACAGAAAATATTGAGCAAGCAATTGAACGTGCTGGCACTAAAGCAGGTAATAAAGGTGCAGAAGCAGCCTTAACCGCACTTGAAATGGTTAATCTTATTCAACAAATTGATGCGGCATAAACCATGACAGAACAAAAACAAGTGAAAAAGCCTTCTGCTCGTCGTCGTGCGCGTGAATGTACTGTTCAAGCCTTGTATTCTTGGGCAGTATCTGGCAATACTGTAGAACAAGTGGAATTAGCCTTTGTGTTAGATCAAGATATGGATGGGGTAGATAAACCTTACTTCCGTAAATTATTTCGTCAAACAGTAGAAAATATTGAAACCGTTGATTTTTCAATTTCGCCTTATACTGACCGCGCTTTTGATGAGCTTGATCCTATTGAAACGGCAATTTTGCGTTTAGCCGTTTATGAATTGCGCTTCGAGTTAGATGTGCCATATAAAGTGGTTATCAATGAAGCGATTGAAGTGGCAAAAGTCTTCGGTGCAGATGAAAGCCATAAATATATCAATGGCGTACTTGATAAAATCGCACCAGCATTAGGGCGTAAATAATCCTTTTAAACTAAAAATGGCGCGCGTTTTTAACGCGTGCCTTTTCTTTTATAAGATAGGTGAAAAATGGCAATGGGTGAATTTGATTTAATTAAACGATATTTTCAGCAACAAATATTAGTTGATGATTCTGTTCAATTATCTATTGGCGACGATTGTGCGTTGGTTTCCGTGCCAGAGAATTATCAGCTTGCTATTACGACCGATACAATGGTGGAAAATACGCATTTTTTACCAAGTATTCCTCCTGAAGATTTAGCTTATAAGGCCGTTGCAACAAATTTAAGTGATCTTGCTGCAATGGGGGCTTTGCCAAAATGGGTTTCTCTGGCATTAACTTTGCCAAATGTAGATGAAAATTGGCTTTCAGCATTTAGCCAAAGTTTATTGTACACATTAAAACAATACAACGTCACATTAATTGGTGGCGATACTACAAAAGGTAACTTATCCATTACCATTACAGCACAAGGTCTTGTTGAAAAAGGGAAGGCGATTTGTCGGCATAAAGCACAAATCGGTGATTTAATTTATGTTTCAGGCACTTTAGGCGATAGTGCGGCTGGTTTAACGCAAATTTTATCGGGCAAAAGTGCGGTTGATTCTGATGATGTTTTTTTGCAACAACGACATCTTAGACCCACACCTAGAATTGAACTTGGACGGGTGTTAATTGATATTGCCCATGCAGCCATTGATCTTTCCGATGGGTTAATCTCTGATTTAGGGCATATTCTTGAACGAAGCCAATGTAGTGCCGAAGTTGAACTTTCTTCATTACCTCTTTCATCATCGATTTTAAATAAATATGATCGCATTCAAGCGGAACAATTTGCCTTAACTGGCGGAGAAGATTATGAACTTTGTTTTACTATTCCGACAGAATCTAAAGATGAATTAGAATTACGCTTGAAAAAACTGAATGTGTCTTGTACTTACATTGGCAAGATCACAGAAAAGTGCGGTGACTTTTCGCCCCGTTTTTTACGTGATGGAAAACCGGTGAATATAACTTTTTCAAGTGGTTTTGATCATTTTAAGGAATCAAAATGACAGAAAATAATCCTCTTAAAAAAATCTCTCTTTTAAATCCTATTCATTTACTCGCTGTTGGTTTTGGATCAGGTTTAATTTATCCTGCTCCTGGTACGTGGGGGAGTTTGGCAGGAACAATTTTAGGCGTGATTTTACTTTCCTTATTAGGCGTAAAAACCTTTTTAATTTTTACCGCACTTTGTTTTCTACTCGGTTGCTACCTTTGTCAAAAAACCACAGCAGATATGGGTGTGCACGATCATGGTTCTATCGTCTGGGATGAATTTATCGGTGTATTTATTGTATTAGCGGCGATCCCTTCATTATCTTGGCAATGGATTGTGTCTGCTTTTGTGCTATTCCGCTTTTTTGATATTTTAAAACCGTTCCCAATTCGTTATTTTGACGAAAAACTAGAAAGTGGTTTTGGCATTATGGTCGATGATGTTTTAGCAGCAATTTATGCCGTGATTGTCGTATTTGCAATTCAGTATTGGATGTTGTGATGCTAAATTTAATCATAGTGCATTTATTTGGCTTAATGACGCCAGGCCCTGATTTCTTTTATGTAAGTCGGATGGCGGCAAGTAACTCTCGTCGTAATACAGTTTGTGGTATTTTAGGCATAACGCTTGGCGTCGCCTTTTGGGCAATGCTTTCAATGTTGGGATTGGCGGTGTTGTTCGTTACTATTCCTGCATTACATGGCGTGATTATGTTACTAGGCGGTAGTTACCTAGCATATCTCGGTTTTTTAATGGCTCGCAGCAAAAAATACGCTCAATTTGAACCGCACTCTGATACCGAATTTAATCAACAAACCACGATTAAAAAAGAAATTATGAAAGGGCTTTTAGTGAACTTATCTAATGTAAAAGTCGTGGTGTATTTTAGTAGTGTAATGTCGCTTGTTTTAGTGAATATCACTGAAATGTGGCAAATTATCTTGGCTTTTGCAGTGATTGTGCTAGAAACATTTTGTTATTTTTATGTGATTTCATTGATTTTTTCACGTAATATTGCCAAGCGTTTATACAGTCAATACAGCCGTTATATTGATAATATGGCAGGTATTGTATTTTTATTTTTTGGTTGTGTGCTTGTTTATAACGGCATCAACGAAATAATTCATTAATAAAAAAGGAAGTAATATGGCATTAAAAATTGCAATCGCCGGTGCTGGCGGAAGAATGGGGCGTCAATTAATTCAAGCGGTTCATTCTGCGGAAGGCGTAGAACTAGGTGCAGCTTTTGAACGCAAAGGATCATCTTTAGTCGGAACAGATGCGGGAGAATTGGCGGGCATTAGTCAAATTGGTGTAATAGTTTTAGACGATCTTGAAAGCCAAAAAGATAAATTCGATTTATTAATTGATTTTACTCGACCAGAAGGTACCCTTGAACATATTGCATTTTGCGTAGCGAATAATAAAAAAATGGTGATCGGTACAACAGGTTTTGATGAAAATGGTAAAGCGGCGATTAAAGCAGCTTCAGATAAAATTGCTATTGTGTTTGCATCAAATTTCAGTGTTGGTGTGAATTTAGTCTTCAAGCTTTTAGAAAAAGCGGCAAAAGTGATGGGGGATTATTGCGATATTGAAGTGATCGAAGCGCATCATCGCCACAAAGTGGACGCACCTTCTGGCACCGCACTTTCAATGGGCGAACATATCGCGAAAACTTTAGGTCGTGATTTAAAAACTCACGGAGTGTTCTGCCGTGAAGGAATTACAGGCGAACGTAAACGTGATGAAATTGGTTTTTCAACTATTCGTGCTTCGGATGTGGTGGGGGAACACACTGTTTGGTTTGCTGATATTGGCGAGCGTGTAGAAATTTCCCATAAAGCATCAAGCCGTATGACTTTCGCTAATGGTGCAGTGCGTGCTGGTAAATGGTTAGAAAATAAGGCGAATGGCTTATTTGATATGACCGATGTATTAGATTTAAATAATTTATAAATCAATTTCAAGGTCACTTTCTACGTGACAGCAACATAATAAAATCTCATCAGGTTGAATAAAGGCAAGAGGCATTTCTTTATAAGACACCTTGCCTTTTTTGATCTTAACGCGACAAGAACCACAATAGCCACTACGGCATTGATATTCGTGATGAATATTATTTTTCTCGAGATGATCAAGTAAACTTGTTTCATTATTGAATTCTAATGTGGTGTTATGGCGGATAAGGTGGATTTTCATAATAACGATATGTTGTAATTTGTCGTGCCATTATATAAGGAAAAGATGAAATTATTGATAAAAACTTCACTTAGTCAGTGGATTTGCTTGAATTTTGCCAAAATTCCTATTTTTAAAATGCTATGTTTTATAACCGCACTTTTTATCACGGCTTGTAGTTCTATTAGCAAAGAACCAGTGAAGACAGTGGATATTTATATTAAACCTTATTATTCGGCGGAAAATGGAAAAGCAGAAAATGTATTTGTACATAAAGAAATTGATCCTATGCTACGTGAAAATACGTTAAAAGGTTATAAAAGTGCGGTGAAATTTGTAGAAGAAAATCCAGCTCGCATTTCACCAATGACAATGTTTACCTTAGCCGCTCGGGCTTACGATTTTGGCTTAAGAGATGAAGCGGTTACTTGGTTTTATCGTGGACAAAACCGTTTGATTACCGCACTTTATGTGTTGGAATTACCAAAACAAACGGTGCAGGATAATACAGGGTTCAGCCATGTTGTAGGGCAGTTTGTTAATGCTTATGCGTTTTGTGATTTTGATAAACAAAGTCGTGCTGCCGAAAATGCGGTGAAATGGACAATTGCACATCCTTATGAAGTGATTTTCTTACCAGCATTACCCGCAAAATTTGCAGATCGTCAAAAAGCGTTAAAAGAAGCAGAAGAAAAATTAGTTCAACGTTTACAGGAACAAGCCCGTTTTTTTGCTAATCCAAAAAATAAAGAAAAATGGCAAAAAGAGCGGTCAGAAAATTTTGTGAATGAACGATTTTGTTGGTAACAAGAAAAAATGGAATAGCGAATACGTTATTCCATTTTTATTTTTGATAAGCCAATGATTTTTCGCATTATTCTTTTACTTTTTAAGGACTTGGTATTATCATTACTCGGTTTTTTTATTTTATAGAGAAAAGAGAAGCAGGGGAAACGATGCAACATCTGAACGAGCTTATTGAGAAAGCGAAATTAGCGATTGAATCCATTCAGGATAAAAGTTTAACGGCTTTGGATGAAATCCGTGTCGAATATTTTGGTAAGAAAGGGTATTTTACGCAATTAATGCAAGAGTTGCGTAATGTGTCAGCAGAAGAACGTCCTGCGATGGGCGCAAAAATTAACGAAGCAAAACAAGCTGCGTTAGAATTTTTAAATGCAAAAAAAACGGAGTGGGAACAGGCTGAACTTAACGCAAAATTAGAAAAAGAACGTGTAGATGTCAGTTTACCAGGTCGCAAAGTTGAAACAGGTGGCTTACACCCAGTTACCATGACGATTAATCGTGTAACAAAATTTTTCTCAGAACTTGGCTTTTCAGTTGAAAATGGCCCTGAAATTGAAAGTGATTATTACAACTTCGATGCGTTAAATATTCCTAAACATCACCCAGCACGTGCCGATCACGATACTTTTTGGTTTAATCCAGAATTATTACTCCGCACTCAAACTTCTGGCGTGCAAATTCGTACTATGGAAAAAATGCAGCCACCAATTCGCATTATGGCACCAGGACGTGTATATCGTAATGACTACGATCAAACGCACACGCCAATGTTCCATCAAATTGAACTACTTTATGTGGATAAAAAAGCAAATTTCACAGAATTAAAAGGCTTATTACACGATTTCTTACGCGCTTTCTTTGAAGAAGATTTACAAGTGCGTTTCCGTCCATCTTATTTCCCATTCACAGAGCCTTCAGCGGAAGTGGATGTGATGGGTAAAAATGGTAAATGGTTAGAAGTGTTGGGCTGCGGTATGGTGCACCCAAATGTGTTGCGTAATGTTGGTATTGATCCGAATGAATATTCTGGTTTTGCCGTGGGAATGGGCGTTGAGCGTTTAACAATGTTACGTTATAACGTAACAGATTTACGTTCGTTCTTTGAAAACGACTTACGTTTCTTAAAACAATTTAAGTAATTTCTCGGATTTGAATTAAAAGGATAACAACAAATGAAATTTAGTGAACAGTGGGTAAGAGAATGGGTGAACCCTGCGGTGTCCACCGAGCAATTATGCGAGCAAATTACCATGCTTGGCTTAGAAGTAGATGGCGTGGAAGCCGTTGCGGGTACATTTAATGGTGTCGTTGTTGGTGAAGTGGTGGAATGTGCACAACATCCAGATGCAGATAAATTACGTGTAACTAAAGTGAACGTAGGTGGTGATCGTTTATTGGATATCGTGTGTGGCGCAGCAAATTGTCGTCAAGGCTTAAAAGTGGCTTGCGCAACAGAAGGTGCGGTATTACCTGGCGATTTCAAAATTAAGAAAACGAAATTACGTGGTCAGCCATCAGAAGGGATGCTTTGTTCATTTTCTGAATTAGGTATTGATATTGAAGCGGACGGTATTATTGAATTGCCACTTGATGCACCAATTGGTACTGATTTACGTGAATATTTAGCTTTAGATGATAATGCCATCGAAATTAGCTTAACGCCAAACCGTGCAGATTGTTTGAGCATCGCAGGTATTGCGCGTGAAATTGGTGTGATAAATAAACAACTCGTAAATCAACCGCACTTTGAAGCAGTGCCAGCAACAATTTCTGATAAAGTTCAAATTGATTTACAAGCACCAGAAGCTTGCCCGCGTTATTTATTACGTGTGATAAAGAACGTCAATGTAAAAGCACCATCACCAATGTGGATGCAAGAAAAATTGCGTCGTTGTGGTATTCGTTCTATCGATCCTATTGTCGATATTACTAACTATATTTTGCTTGAGTTTGGTCAGCCAATGCACGCGTTTGATGCAGCTAAAGTTACACAACCTGTTCAAGTTCGCTTCGCAAAAGAGGGAGAGGAATTAGTATTATTAGATGGCTCAACCGCAAAACTTCAATCAAATACGTTATTAATTGCTGACCAAAATGGGGCTTTAGCAATGGCAGGGATCTTTGGTGGTGCAATCAGTGGCGTGAATAGTGAAACGAAAGATGTGATTTTAGAATCCGCATTTTTCGCTCCATTAGCGATTGCAGGCCGTGCAAGACAATATGGTTTACATACTGATGCATCGCATCGTTTTGAACGTGGTGTGGATTTTGAATTAGCCCGTAAAGCAATGGAACGAGCAACCGCATTATTACTTGAAATCTGTGGTGGTGAAGCGGGTGAGATTTGTGAAGCAAGCAGTGAAACTCATCTTCCTAAAGTCAATACAGTTCAACTTCGCCGTAGTAAATTAGATGCACTTTTAGGTCATCATATTGAAACAGGAAGCGTAACGGAAATTTTGCACCGTCTTGGTTTTGATGTTACTTATGCAAATGATATTTGGACGGTAACTTCTGCAAGCTGGCGTTTTGATATTGAAATCGAAGAAGATTTAATTGAAGAAGTGGCGCGTATTTATGGTTATAACAGCATTCCAAATAATGCGCCATTAGCGCATCTCCGCATGCGTGAGCACAAAGAATCTGATTTAGATTTAGCTCGAATTAAGACCGCACTTGTGGATGCAGATTATCAAGAAGCTATTACTTATAGTTTTGTGGATCCAAAAATTCAAAGTTTATTACATCCACAGCAAGAAGCACTTGTATTGCCAAACCCAATTTCTGTGGAAATGTCCGCAATGCGTGTGTCTTTAATGAGTGGTTTATTAGGTGCTGTGCTTTATAACCAAAATCGCCAACAATCTCGTGTTCGTTTATTTGAAACTGGATTGCGTTTTGTGCCAGATGCCAATGCTGAATTTGGCGTGCGTCAAGAATTTGTTTTAAGTGCGGTGATTACTGGAACGGCAAAATCTGAACATTGGGCAGGTAAAGCAGAATCTGTAGATTTCTTTGATCTTAAAGGCGATTTAGAATCAGTACTTTCTTTAACAGAAGGTGGTAATAGAGTTCGTTTTGTTGCAAAACAATTTGATGCATTACATCCTGGTCAATCTGCTGCTATTGAATTAGATGGTCAAGAAATTGGTTTTATTGGTGCAATTCATCCATCTATTAGCCAAAAACTTGGCTTAAATGGCAAAACTTTTGTATTTGAAATTCTTTGGAATGCAATTGCGGCACGTAATGTGGTGCAAGCAAAAGAAATTTCTAAATTCCCAGCAAACCGTCGTGATTTAGCTTTAGTCGTCGCGGATAGCGTACCAGCAGGGGAATTAATCGCAGCATGTAAACAAGCAGGTGGCGAAAAATTGGTGCAAGTGAACTTGTTCGATGTATATCAAGGTGTGGGCGTCGCTGAAGGCTATAAGAGTTTAGCGATTAGCTTAACAGTCCAAGATAATGAAAAAACACTTGAAGATGAAGAAATTAATGCAGTGATTTCAGCAGTATTAGCGGAGGTAAAACAACGCTTTAATGCTGAATTAAGGGATTAATATGGCTACGATAACTAAACTTGATATTATTGAATATTTAAGCGATAAATATCACTTATCTAAACAAGATACGAAAAATGTAGTGGAGAACTTTTTGGAAGAGATCCGCTTATCGCTAGAATCTGGTCAAGATGTGAAATTATCAGGATTTGGTAATTTTGAACTACGTGATAAGTCATCTCGCCCAGGGCGTAACCCAAAAACAGGTGATGTTGTGCCAGTTTCTGCTCGCCGAGTAGTGACATTTAAACCTGGGCAAAAGTTACGTGCCCGTGTAGAAAAAACTAAATAGTAAGCAACAAAAAGTGCGGTGAATTTCTACCGCACTTTTCATATGAAAAGGTATGAAAGTATATAAATTATTTTTAATCGCTACTGCCTCGCTGTTTTTATTCGCTTGTTCCAGTTTTCAAAACGATGATTATGCGATGAACTATAAAGGTCAAATCGGCGATCCTATTATGGCTATAGCCATGTTGAGCGAACAACAACATGAATGGGCAGGTACACCTTATGTGCTCGGCGGTGTTTCACGCCGTGGGGTAGATTGTTCTGGTTTTGTGCAGAAAACTTTCTTCGATCGTTTTAATCTTCGTTTGCCTAGAAGCACTGTTGAACAAGCTAATTATGGTAAACATGTACGCAAAGAAGATATTCAAACTGGCGATTTAATTTTCTTTAAAACTGGCCGAGGCCCTAATGGTTATCATGTGGGGATTTATGTAAAAGAAGATAAATTCCTTCATGCTTCCACCAGAGGGGGAGTCGTCTATTCTTCAATGAATAACCCTTATTGGTCAAAAGCCTTCTGGCAAGTCAGACGGATTTAGAAAATATAATGCTGGAATTTTCCAGCATTTTTTATAATGATTTTTTTCAAATTTGGGAGATAAAAATGCCCTCAAACTTAACCGCACTTCAAATTCAACTTGAAATTTTACGCCTTATTCCAAAAACTCGTTTTATTACCGCAGAAGAAATCTTACAAAAACTTGCTGATATTGGCGTTCAACGTGATATTCGTTCAATCCAACGCCAGCTAGAAAGTTTGTCTCAACAGTTTGAAATTGAGCGAGATATGCGTGATAAACCTTATGGATATCGATGGAAATCAAATGCTAAAGGCTTGGATTTACCGATTTTAAATGAACAGCAATCACTTGTGCTTATGCTTGCTAAACAATATCTCAATGGCATTTTGCCTTCTAGCATTATGAACTCAATGGAGGCGTTCTTTCAACAGGCCGAATATAATTTGGTTTATGACAGCCATAAAAAATCAGGGGCAGAATGGCTTAATAAAGTTGCTATTGCCCCAACTAGTCAGCCGTTATTACCTGCCAAAATCAATCCAGAAATTTTTTCTCAAATTAGTACCGCACTTTATCAAAATCGATTTTTGCAGGTGCATTATCGGAGTATTCACGGTAAAGAACATAAGGCACAGGTCAAGCCATTGGCTTTGGTTCAACAAGGACCAAGTAGCTATTTAGTCGCACAATATGAGAATGGCGATATTTTACACCTTGCTTTGCATCGCTTGCTTAAGGTAACAGTGAGTACAATGATATTTGAACGCCCTGATTTTAATTTGAAATCTTATGTAGAAAGCCAAAAGTTTGGTTTTACCTATGGTCGAAAAATTCGATTAACTTTCCGCATTAATAAAGATATTGGTGGCTTTTTAACAGAAACACCATTATCAATGGATCAAACAGTAAAAGATTGTGGCACTGAATATGAAATTTCCGCTACCGTGATTAAGAGCGCTATGTTGGAATGGTGGATAGCCCATTTTGGTGAAGATTACCAAGAAATTGACCGCACTTATTTAGACGAAAATGCCTAACGACATAAATTGTCGCTTCATCTTTTATCATTAAGCCATCAACAGAGAGGGCATTAAAATGAAGAAAATTGTTTATATTGATATGGATAATGTGATGGTTGATTTTCCGTCTGGTATTGCAAAATTAGATGAGAAAACCAAGCAAGAGTACGAAGGTCGATATGATGAAGTAGAGGGTATTTTTAGCTTAATGGAGCCAATGCCTAATGCGATTTCTGCTGTGCATAAATTGATGAAAAAATATCATATTTATGTGCTTTCTACTGCGCCTTGGCATAATCCATCCGCTTGGAGTGATAAAGTAAAATGGATTCAACATTATTTCGGTGAAGAAAAAGGTTCAGCCTTGTACAAACGATTGATTTTATCCCATCATAAAAATCTCAACCAAGGCGATTATTTAATTGATGATCGCACTAAAAATGGAGCTGGTAAATTTCAAGGTGAACATGTTCATTTTGGTACAGAACAGTTTGCTAATAAAAGGAGCCTGAAAAATGACAGAGAAAAATAAACCAATTTGCGTGGTATTAACGGGAGCTGGAATTAGTGCCGAAAGTGGTATTCCTACTTTTAGAGCTGAAGATGGATTGTGGGCAGGGCATAAAGTAGAAGAAGTTTGCACGCCCGAAGCCTTGCAAAAGAACCGTGCGAAAGTGCTTGATTTCTATAACCAACGCCGTAAAAATGCGGCAGCAGCTAAGCCAAACGCTGCGCATCTCGCCTTAGTTGAACTAGAAAAAGCCTATGATGTGAGAATCATCACGCAAAATGTGGATGATTTACATGAACGTGCCGGCAGCTCGAAGGTGTTGCATTTACACGGTGAATTAAATAAAGCTCGCAGTAGCTTTGATGAAAGTTATATTGTGGATTGTTTTGGTGATCAGAAATTAGAAGATAAAGATCCAAATGGACACCCAATGCGCCCTTACATCGTCTTTTTTGGTGAAATGGTGCCGATGCTAGAACGAGCGGTTGATATTGTGGAACAAGCAGATGTTGTGTTAGTGATTGGCACTTCTTTACAAGTGTATCCAGCCAATGGCTTAGTCAATGAAGCCCCAAGAAAAGCGCCAATTTATCTGATTGATCCTAACCCAAATACAGGCTTTGTTCGTAAGCAAGTTATTGCAATAAAAGAAAAAGCAGGCGAGGGTGTGCCGAAAGTGGTGGCAGAGTTATTAGAGAACACCAAAAACTCATAGAAAAATGACCGCACTTTTCACATAAATAGCGAGTTTTATATCACTATACTGTATGACTGATGAATTAACGAGAAACGTATGCATCCAGTAATTGAATTTTATTTAGAACAAAGAAAAAGCCAACATAATTTATCTTTGCAAGATATGCGGGCAATGCCAAAAAGAATGATTGGCGATGCTTATTTTTATATTCCTTGGCTTTTACCTGTTACTGAAAGTTCCAAATGGAATCGTTCAGTACCGGTTTTTAACGAAGAAGACCTGGCTATTTTTATTGGAGATGAAGCAATTCAAAATAAATATTTACATTCTATTGATATTATTCTGGATTACTTCTGTTTATATCGTGAAGATAATAAAATATTCCCTAAACCTGAATTAACTGAACGTAAAGTTTGGCTACGCAATATTGGGCATGAAAGTAAGAAGATTTCCCGCATCATTCGTAGTTTAAATTATTGCGGTCATCCTGAGTTGGCTAAAAGTTTACAGCAACTGGCAATAAAATTAGGTCAAGAAAAAGGCGTAATTCAAGAAGAAACCATAGGGATTTGGACAAATCTACTTAAATAATGAGGATAAAATAATGGTAACAGAAGAGTTTAAAAAAGTGGCAGTATCCTTCGCTGGAGGAGATGGCGGAAATCCTAACTCAGATGTTTGGTTTTGTGGGTTAGAATGGGGGATTGGTGATGAAGCTTCTCCTGATGATTTTTATAAGAAATTTAGTTTAAGCCCTAAATTAATACCGCACTCTTGGTTAGAGGATGATTTTGATGGTAGTTGGACTACGCAATATAATCAAAAATTATGTTGGTTTTTGTGGTACTACTATAATTTAGATTGGAAAAGTGGTGAAAGCTATGAGTATTTTGTTAGTACTTATAATGTGCTTTATCCACAGGGTATTGGTTTTAAACTAAATATGCTACCAATCAATTTCAAAAATAGAGCATCAATTCAATGGAATGAACAATTCATTAAGATGACAGGATTTGAAACATTCGATCAATATAGAGAATGGTGTGTTGAAAATCGTGGTGCTTTTTATCGTCAACTTATAGATGAATGTAATCCTAAAGTTATTATTTGTACGGGAGTCACTGAAAAAGATAACTTCTTTAAGTTTTTTACTGGAGAAGCCGTATATGAAACTAAAGCGTTGAAAGAATTTAATATCTTCTATCGCAAGTACAATGATACTTTAATTTGTGTTTGCCCATTTTTTGGTGGCCCAAGTGGCATTAATTCTTACGACAAAATGGAAGCATTAGTAGAGTCAGTAAAAGAATTATGTAAATAATTTTTTTATTAAGTTTAACATTGATAGATAAATAGCGACTTCGGTCGCTATTTATCATTACTTCTCTTGTTTTTGCTTAAGCATGTGCATAATAAGCCTAATAAGCGTTTCTTTTTGTTTCGGATCAGATTCAGCAACTAATAAAGTGAGTGCTGCAAGCCCAGTATCATTGATAACTGGATGCCCATTATGATCAAACAAACGCCCATTTCTATGTAAGAAATCTACAAATAAAAATGCGCCACTACGTTTATTACCATCTGAAAAAGGATGATTCTTGACGACAAAATAAAGTAAATGTGCCGCTTTTGCTTCAATGCTTGGATAAGCGGGTTCACCAAATACACTTTGATCTAAATTGCCTAAAACCGCAGATAAGCCGTTATCTCGTTCACGTCCAAAGAGATCACTTGCTTCACCTTTTGCCATCAGCTGTGATTTTAACTCTGCTAGTGCAGAACAAGCCTCAGCATAAGTCGGTAATGTACCGCCTTGCTGTGTTTGTGGTTCGGCAAGTAAACCTTCATCATATTGTTGTAGCCATAAAAACGTATGCGTATAACGGCTGACAATATCCACTAATCCGCGACCGCTTTCTAGCGTTAATTCCGATGAATTTGCCGTTTTTTGAATAAGCGCAAGTGCTTGTTCTAATTCGTGAGCATTTTGCTGTAAACGTTTTTGGTTAATAGTATAGCCTTGAGTCAGATATTCTTTTAAACGTGCAGTTGCCCAACGGCGGAAACTAATGCCTTGTTTAGATTTTACTCTATAGCCAACAGAGATAATCATATCTAAATCATAATGCTCAATTTCACGATTGACTTGGCGTTTACCTTCTTGGCGAACTATCCGGAATTTCCGGATAGTTGATTCTTTCTCAAGTTCTTCGTCATCAAATATATTGGTAATGTGCTCATTGATGGTGCGAATATCTTTACCAAATAACATAGCCATCTGCGCTTGGGAAAGCCAAACGGTGTCATTTTCAAATCTCACTTCCACTTGCGTTGTGCCATCTTGAGCTTGGTAAATTTCAATCGGGTTTTGGTTATTCATATTATTTTCCTTAATAAGTTGCATGTATATATAAACAGATAATTATGCATCTTGCAATACAGATCATCTTATTTGCAAAAAATCTTCTAAAAATAACCGCTTTCAACATTCGCAAACGACACAAGTTGTCGCTTCCTTTCATATAATTTCTCCATAAAGAGAAATTCTTTACTTCTTACATATTTATAAAGCCTTTAATTAAGAAAAAGGAGCAAATAATGGCAATGAAAGTAATTATGGCAAGAGATCCACTTTTTGAGGATGTAAAAAAATATGTGCAACAACAAAAATTCGCATCTTGCTCAATGATTCAACGCAGATTTATGTTGGGTTTTAATCGAGCTGGGCAAATTTTAGAACAGTTGGAACAAGCGGGTATTATTTCATCAATGAAAAATGGACAGAGAAAAGTATTATGAAAAATGATTTAAATTATGCAGTGGAACTTATCCGCAAAGCGGATGGCATTTTAATTACAGCTGGTGCGGGTATGAGCGTGGATTCTGGGCTGCCCGATTTTCGCAGCGTTGGTGGATTTTGGAATGCTTATCCTATGTTTAAAGAACATAATATATCTTTTGAAGACATCGCGACACCACTAGCTTATAAGCATAATCAGGAACTAGCCTATTGGTTTTATGGGCATCGATTAATTCAATACCGAAATACTATTCCTCACGAAGGGTATCAGATTTTAAAACGCTGGGCGGGAGATAAATCTCACGGATATTTTGTTTTTACCAGTAATGTGGATGGGCATTTTCAAAAGGCTGGTTTTGATGATAGCCATGTTTATGAAGTACACGGTACTTTGGAGCGTCTTCAGTGTGTCAATAATTGTCGAGGATTAAGTTGGGCTGCATCAAGTTTTCAACCTGTCGTGGATAATAAAAACTTATGTTTAACCAGTGAAAAACCACATTGTCCTTATTGTGGGGGCTTTGCTCGTCAAAATGTACTAATGTTTAATGATTGGAGTTATGCAAGTCAATATCAGGATTTTAAAAAAGTGCGGTTAGAATCGTGGTTAAAAGAAGTGCAAAATCTCGTCGTCATCGAACTGGGAGCAGGGAAAGCCATTCCAACTGTGCGTCGATTTTCTGAACGTACGGCGAAAGCAAAAAAGGGCGGGTTTATCCGTATTAACCTACAAGATTCAGGCGTGCCGAAAATGCACTTTTTAAGTCTAGAAATGAAAGCGTTAGATGCACTAAAAGCGATTGATCGCCTTCTAAATCCTTCTCAACAAGCGGTTGAATAATGGAAAATTTTTGCGAAATTACCTTTTGCCAACAAATTGGCAGCAACAAGCGACGCAACCAAGATGCCCTTTTTAATGGCGAGGCGGTGTTTCAATATAAACTCAAAACGGCTGAAAAACGCCTTGAAAACCGACCGCACTTTATTGTGGGCGTAGCAGACGGTATTTCCAATAGCAATCGTTCTGAAAAAGCGAGCAAGTTGGCTATGCAATTATTAAGCCAAATGGAAAGTATAAACCGTCAAACTATCCATGAGCTGCAGTCTTGTTTATCCGCAGAGTTAGCAGAGGATTATTTCGGTTCGGCGACCACGTTTGTGGCGGCTGAAATTGATCAAACAACCCGTAAAGCCAAAATTCTCAGCGTAGGCGATAGCCGTGCTTATTTAATTGACGCCCAAGGTAAATGGCAACAAATTACGCAAGATCATTCTATTCTTTCTGAATTATTGACTGATTTCCCCGATAAAAAAGAAGAAGATTTTGCCACGATTTATGGCGGCGTTTCTTCTTGTTTAGTCGCCGATTATTCCGAATTTCAAGATAAAATTTTTTATCAAGAAATTGAAATTCAGCAAGGGGAAAGTTTATTACTTTGTTCTGACGGCTTGACCGACGGGCTTTCAGATGAAATGCGCGAAAAAATTTGGCAGAAATATCCCGATGATAAATATCGCCTTACGGTTTGCCGCAAGATGATTGAGAAGCAATCGTTTTCGGATGATTTATCGGTTATAATCTGTGCATTTTGATTTATATTATAAAAATATTCTAAGGAGCCCAAATTATTATGAGTGAAGAAAAAGCAAAAATACTCAAGATTAAAGATGTATTTGATTTGAAGTTGAGCATTCCTGATTATCAAAGACCATACAAATGGACAGTTAAAAATGTTCAGCAGCTGATTGATGATTTACTTACGCATTTCCGTGATAGTAAAGTTTATCGAATCGGTACAATTGTTTTATATAAAAATGGTGGCAAGTATGAAATAGTTGATGGGCAACAGAGACTTACTACATTATCGTTAGTGCTTCATAAATTAGGTAGGAAAGATATTTTATTTTTGAAGGAAGAATTAAGTCATAGTATTAGTAAATTTAATATTATAGAGAATTATAAATTTATTAATGGCTATAATTTTCCTTTAGGATTTGAGGAGTACATCTTAAAAATATGCGAAATGGTTCGTATTGAACTTGATGATTTAGATGAGGCTTTTCAGTTTTTTGATTCACAAAATGCAAGAGGAAAACCTCTTCAATCATATGATCTCTTAAAGGCATACCATTTAAGAGAGATGAGAAACAAGCCAGACCAAATTATTCATCAGTGTGTTGAATGCTGGGAAGGAGCAGCAATGTCTGATGATATTAATAATTTAAATAAAATTATTAACTCTATTCTATTTAGATTGCGCTGTTGGCATTATCAAGAACATGCGGAAGTATTTTCGGCTAATGAATTGGATACATTTAAAGGTGTTAGTGAAAATGTTGAATACCCTTATTTGAATGGTGTTTTAGCTACAAATGCGATACAAAAAATGTCTGCAGAGAATCCTTTCTTATATCGTTCAATATCTCCATTTCAAGCTAATCAAACATTAGTTAATGGAAAGTATTTTTTTGATTATATTCAACATTATTCTGTTATCTATGAGCAGTTATTTAGAAAAGAGACTGGTTTTCTAGAACGGTTTAATGAAATTAATGGCATTGATTTGGAAACTGGTTTAATAAGCTTTTTAAATAATTATGAACATAGTGATCGAGTTGGTGATAAATTCCTTAGAAATTTATTTGAATGTACACTTTTATTCTATTTTGATAAGTTTGGAGATAATAATTTTTCTGAGTTTATGACAAAAGCTTTTCTTTGGGTTTATCGTCTTCGTTTTGAATATCAACGTATTAGTTTTAAAACAATAGAAGATGCGGCCCACGATAGTAATGGATTTCTATCTTACATTGAAAAATCTATTACACCAGTACAAGTTCTGCGATTTATTCCAAAATTAGATGGGGTTAGATTTGATAATGTAGATAGAAAAATAAAAGAAATTTTTGGAGTTAGAGATGAGAAAAAATAATAATTATGTAAAACCGTTAAAGATAAATGAACTCTTAGATAACGATAAATATATTATTCCTATTTATCAACGTAATTATGCATGGGAAGATAAAGAGATTAGCCTTCTTATTCAAGATCTTGGTAATGCTTGCCAAAAATCTAAAGAAAATTATTATATTGGTAGTTTAGTCGTCTATAAAAGAGAAAATGGAGATTTTGAGGTTATAGATGGTCAGCAGCGATTAACTACTCTAACGTTGATTATGTACTATTTGTGCAAGAATTATTTACACGAGACTAATTTCGCTAGAAATGTATACTTCGAGCATAGAAAGGATTCTGATTTGGCTTTGGAATATTTAGAATCAGATAATATTCCTTTTATATTTAAAAATGCTTTAAAATTAATTAAAAAACATTGGGAAATAGCAGTAAAAGCTACTGAGCGAAAAGGAAGAGACTTAGCCTATTTTCTGCTTGAAAAAGTTGAAATTATTAGAACAGAAGTACCTAAGGATACAGATCTCAATCATTATTTTGAGATTATGAATATACGAGGAGAGCAATTGGAGAAACATGAAATTCTTAAAGCTCGTTTATTGGAGATTTTACCTGAAGGAATCCAGCGTTCTGTTTTTGCCCAGATTTGGGATGCCTGTTCTGACATGAGCCGGTATGCTTTAATTGGAATAGAATCAGGTCTTAGAAGTAATATTTTTGGTAAAGATTGGCAGGGTATTCCGAAATTATTTAACGACATTATTCAAGATTATAAGATTAATGTTGAAAATACTAATAAAAAGGTAAAGGTTCAACAAGATGCAGATAGTACAGGAGGCCAATTATCGATTCTTGATTTAATTGATAAATCTAACGAGCAAATCGTTCAACCTATAAAAAATAACGAATTTTCTGAAGGTAGCTTTAACTCTGTTATTGACTTTCCTAACTTCTTGATGCATGTATTAAGAATTTATTTAGAACTGCGTTGTGATGACAGTAGATTTAAAGATGTTTCTTTAGATGAAAGAGAACTATTAAATTCATTTGGTAAAGACTGGAGCAAAGAAAATGTTATTGACTTTATTGATACATTGTTATCTTGCAGATATTTATTTGATAAATATGTTATTAAATCAAGCACATTACGTTCAGAAGATGAGCATTGGTCTTTATGGAAGATTGTAAAAGGAAGTTCAAATAATTATTACTATAAAAATACTTTTGGTGGTGATAATAATGAATCGAATGACACTGAAAGTAATGAGAAAACAAAAACTGCAATAATGTTACTTTCAATGTTTCATGTTTCTAATCCATCTCGTATTTATAAAAACTGGCTATATGCAGTGCTACGAGCATTATATACGCATAGGGAGAAAATTAGATTTAATAGTTATATAAGATTTTTAGAGAAATTATGCGATAACTTCTATTTTGGTAATAATTGCCAAGAAAAAGATATTACCGATATTATCTTAGGAGAAGAGAAAATTAATTTTTATTCAAATAATAAAAAATGGAATGATGGAGTTCTGGTTCCTAACTTTGTATTTAATCGATTAGATTACCAACTATGGAAAAAGTATAAAGAAAAGTACCCTAAGTTTCGATTTACTTTTAGAAGTTCTGTTGAGCATCATTATCCCCAACATCCATCTGAAGAATATGGATTAGAGAGATTAGAGAAAAAGATTCTAGATAATTTTGGAAACTTATATTTGCTATCTCAAAGTAAAAATTCTCGTTTAAGCAATTTAACACCTGAAGCTAAATGTAGTTATTATAAGAATAAAAATTATGATAGCCTAAAACAGGCTTTAATGATGGAAAAAACAAAAGAGCTTAATAATTGGAAAAACGAGGAGATATTAAAGCATGGAGAAGAAATGCTCGAAATTCTAAATCAACCTTTATCCAAAGCAGATTCCTAACGACACAATCTGTCGCTCTACTTCTTAAACTATGCTCAAGCCTATTAGGTTTGAGCATTTTTTATTGGAGTGATGATTATGTCTAAATTCAAACTTAACCCACCATCAGTTTCCCCTTATACCGAAAAATTAATGTTGCAACTTTTATTAGAATATCGAGGATTCGTAGAGGTTTTTCATGAGAGTAATTGGCGATATGACAATATTGCGGAAGCATTAGGTTTACCAAGTGAAATGGAGAATTGTGATAATTTTCGTGAGAAAGTGAGAAAATTATTACAAGCACGAAATAAAACGTTGCCCAAATTAACCGCTCTTTGCGTAAACGAAAATCCCATTATTCAACAAAATATCGATAAGTTGACTCAATTATTGTCATTAAATGTGGCTGAGCAGACGCTTTTCCATTTATCGATTCAGTTATGCTTAGATGAGCCATTGAAAAAATTAAGCGAGGTATTACCAAAATCTAATTTGGTAGGGGTAAGTGAGGTATTATCAAATTTATTTGGTTTGCCAAAATCGGACATTATTTCAGCCTTAAAAGATAAGGGAAAACTATTAGGCTATGGCTTGCTTGAACGAAACTATAATCCTGATAGCCTCCATGACTATTTGGATTGGGGAAAAATGTTAGATTTTGATGAATTTATCTCAGAACCATTAAATGAACAAATGTTATTAAAAGTCTGTACGAAACCAGCTATTGAGCCTAGTTTGAGTTTAGATGATTTTGCTTATTTAAACGAAATGAAAACAATGATGCTGGATTATCTTCAGTCCTCATTTGCTATTCATAGAAAGGGGGCGAATATTTTAATTTATGGTGTACCGGGTACAGGAAAAACAGAGTTTGCAACGTTATTAGCAAAAGCAGTGAGTGTTTCGGCGCATAATATTACTTATATGGATGAAAATGAAGAAGTGATCCGAGCAGAAGAACGTTTGAATAAGTGCCGTTTTGCGCAAAAGGTGTTAGAAGGACAATCTTCGTTATTGATTTTTGATGAAATAGAAGATGTTTTTCGTGGTAGTTTCTTTGAGCAATCAGTAGCGCAGCAGAATAAAGCTTGGATGAATCAGTTATTAGAAAATAACAATGTGCCGATGATTTGGCTATCTAATTCTGTTTTTGGCATAGATCCTGCTTTTTTACGCCGATTTGATTTTATTTTAGAAATGCCTGATTTGCCGTTGAAAAATAAATCAGCACTCATTACGCAGTTAGCCGAGGGAAAATTAAGTCCGGCCTATGTGCAGCATTTTGCTAAAGTGCGGTCATTAACGCCTGCGATTTTAAGTCGTACAATTCGGGTGGCAAAGGAACTCAATACGTCAAATTTTGCAGAGACGTTGCTTATGATGTTTAATCAAACGTTAAAATCGCAAAATAAACCGAAAATCGAACCGCTTGTTTTAGGCAAAGCCGACTATAACTTAGATTATGTGGCTTGTAATGACAATATTCATCGTATTAGTGAAGGGTTAAAGCAGTCGAAAAAAGGGCGAATTTGTTGCTATGGTCCGCCGGGAACAGGGAAAACTGCTTGGGCAGCATGGCTTGCAGAACAGTTGGATATGCCTCTGTTGTTAAAACAAGGCTCAGATTTACTTAATCCTTATGTGGGCGGAACAGAACAAAATATTGCTCAAGCTTTTGAGCAAGCGAAAGCCGATAACGCATTATTAGTGTTAGATGAAGTGGATACGTTCTTATTTTCTCGAGAGGGTGCAAATCGAAGCTGGGAGCGTTCACAAGTGAATGAAATGTTGACACAAATTGAACGCTTTGAAGGGCTGATGGTGGTATCAACAAATCTAATTGAGGTGCTTGATCCAGCAGCCTTACGCCGTTTTGATTTAAAATTGAAGTTTGATTATTTAACGCTCAAACAACGTTTAGATTTTGCTAAACAACAAGCGGAAATTTTAGGGTTGCCGTTGTTATCAGAAGAGGATTTAAGTCAGATTGAATCGCTTAATTTGCTGACACCTGGTGATTTTGCTGTGGTGGCTCGTCGTCACCAATTTTCGCCTTTTCAGAAAGTGCAGGATTGGTTGAGCGCATTACAAGGTGAATGTGAAGTGAAGCCAGCGTTTTCTGCAACAACAAGACGAATAGGATTCTAATAAGCCATATAACAATGCATAATTTATTCTATGATTCACAATATAACAGCATCAAAAAAGAGATGTTGGAAGAAATGCATGCTGAGATGAAACGTTTAAATGATCCACTGGAAAATTGGGTTTATCGAATTATTGACGAAATTTAACCAAAGTCGTAGATTAAGGGCGTATCTAATACGCCCTTTGTTATCTCTGAACCTTTAAAATTATAGGAATAAATATGAAAACAACATTACTAAAAATACTGACACCAGAACTTCATCTTGTTCAACATAATGATATTCCCATTCTTCATCTAAAACACGCTGTTGGAACAGCAAAAATCGCCTTACAAGGCGCGCAACTTCTTAGCTGGCAACCACAAGGCGTGGCTCAAGATGTATTATGGCTAAGTGAAGTAGAACCATTCGAAAATGGCAACGCTATTCGTGGGGGAGTGCCGATTTGTTATCCTTGGTTTGGTGGTGTAAAACAACCTGCACACGGCACAGCTCGTATTCGTTTATGGCAGTTAAGTCATTATGATATTTCAGCCCATAAAGTGCGGTTAGAATTTGACTTGTTTTCTGATTTAAATATTATCGAAGCTAAAATTGTAATGGTGTTCACAAACAAATGTCATTTAACTTTTACACATTATGGCGAAGAACCTGCACAAGCAGCGTTGCATACCTATTTCAATATTGGGGATATTAATCAAGTGGAAGTACAAGGTTTACCTGAAACTTGTTTTAATAGCTTAAACCAACAACAAGAAAACGTTCCGTCACCGCGTCACATTTCTGAAAATGTTGATTGCATTTATTCCGCAGAAAAAATGCAGAATCAAATCCTAGATAAAAGTTTCAATCGTACGATTGCACTGCATCATCATAATGCAAGCCAATTTGTCCTTTGGAATCCTTGGCACAAGAAAACGAGTGGAATGACTGAAACAGGCTATCAAACAATGTTGTGCCTAGAAACTGCACGTATTCATCAATTGCTTGAATTTGGCGAAAGTTTAAGCGTAGAAATTTCCCTTAGAGGCTAAATTTTGTTGCATAAGTGGTGTGAATACTATAGAATCCGCAAGGTTTTTCCCGTTCCTTACGGGCAACAAATTTGAAATCTTTTATTTTTAGCGAAAAGATTTTTACTATTAACCAATAGAAGGAATACGATTATTAAAACCGTAAAAAAAGCGCCGGCAGTAAATCGCCCAAACCGTATCAATGAAGAGATTCGTGTAAAAGAAGTTCGTTTAATTGACCAAAATGGGGAACAAGCAGGAATTGTTTCTATTCAACAAGCCCTAGAAATGGCAGAGCAAGCAGAACTTGATCTTGTTGAAATTAGCCCAAATGCTGAACCGCCTGTTTGCCGTATTATGAACTACGGTAAATTCCTTTACGAAAAAAGTAAAACCGCTAAAGAACAAAAGAAAAAACAAAAAGTTGTCCAAGTTAAAGAAATTAAATTTCGCCCAGGCACAGACGAAGGTGACTATCAAGTTAAATTACGTAGCTTAATCCGTTTCTTAGAAGACGGTGACAAAGCAAAAATTACCGTGCGTTTCCGTGGTCGTGAAATGGCTCACCAAGACATTGGCTTTGATGTCCTAGAGCGCGTAAAAAATGATTTAGCTGAAATTTCTGTCGTTGAATCTGCACCAGGTAAATTAGAAGGCCGTCAGGCTGTAATGGTGTTAGCTCCGAAGAAAAAATAAGAATTTTGCTGAGATTTCTCAGCAAATCTTTTTGTTTAAGTTTGACTTAAATGAAAAGACAACTGCATGTTGGGCACACTACGCAGCCTAACTGCTTTTGAAAAGGCAATTTAATTTGCCTTATGATGGAAATGATCAGTGCTTCCAAGTAACTTTTTAAGTTCGCCTGATTATGTTGTTTTAAACGAAAAATGCGGAGTTATTTTAACAATGCCTAAAATCAAAACAGTACGCGGCGCAGCGAAGCGCTTCAAAAAAACTGCTTCTGGTGGTTTCAAGCGTAAACAATCTCACTTACGTCATATTTTGACTAAAAAAACAACTAAACGTAAACGTCATTTACGTCATAAATCAATGGTTGCGAAAGCAGACCAAGTTTTAGTAGTAGCTTGCTTACCATACGCATAAGCCGTTATTTAAGCAAAACGTACGATTAGTTCATTTTAGAAAAATATTACATAGGAGATTAAATAATGGCTCGTGTAAAACGTGGTGTTATTGCAAGAGCACGCCATAAGAAAGTTCTTAAGGCTGCTAAAGGTTATTATGGTGCACGTTCACGCGTGTATCGCGTTGCTTTCCAAGCGGTGATCAAAGCTGGTCAATACGCATATCGTGACCGTCGTCAACGTAAACGTCAATTCCGTCAATTATGGATTGCACGTATCAACGCTGCAGCGCGTCAAAATGGTTTATCTTACAGCAAATTTATCAACGGATTGAAAAAAGCATCTGTTGAAATCGACCGTAAGATTCTTGCTGATATCGCTGTATTCGACAAAGTAGCGTTCGCTGCATTAGTTGAAAAAGCAAAATCTGCACTTTAATTTTTTAAAGTTTAGATAAAGAAGAATTAGGACGCTGAAAAGCGTCCTTTTTTTGCATTTTTAACTTCAAATTTTGTAAAATGATACCATTAGTTCTCATCTGTTAAAATCTATGGCTGAAACAATCCCACTAAATCCTATCACGTTGCCTTTAAATCAAATTAGCTTAATCGAAGCATCTGCTGGTACAGGGAAAACCTACACTATTGGTTCTTTATATCTCCGACTTTTATTAAAGGCGGGGGAAAATAATTTTTCTCGTCCGTTAAATGTGGAAGAAATTCTGGTGGTAACATTTACGGAAATGGCGACAGAAGAACTCAAGAAAAAAATTCGTGAGCGTATAACAGATGCGATTGATAAACTCACTGCCTTTGCAGAAACCCAAAATAAATCCGCATTTAAAAATGATGAATTTCTTACCGCACTTTGCGATGATTTAGATATTTTTGAGGCAATTCATCGCTTGAAATTAGCTGAACAAAATATGGATTTGGCGGCGATTTATACCATTCATGGCTTTTTTCGCCGTATGTTGATGCAATATGCTTTTCATTCTGGCATTCACTTCAATTTAGAATTAATTAAAGATCAATCTGACTTGTTAGTTCGTTTTGCTAATGAATTTTGGCGCGAGCATTTTTATCCGTTGGATTTTGAATCTTCGAATTTTATTGCGACAGAATTAGTATCACCGGAAAAAGTGTTATCTTTGTTGAAAGCGGATTTAGGTAAAGATTTGCAGGTTGAAATTGAAAATAAACAAGCGTTATCTGTATCTATGCAAATTTTTTTACAGCAATATCTTGGTGGTCGTCAAAAGGCGTTGAATAAATTAAAGACCTTTTGGTTGGAAAATTCGTATGAAATTTCACTGATTATTACAAATGAATTGGAGAAAGATTATCCAAAAGATCAGTTGAAATCGTTAAATCGTAAAAAGTACCAAGTAAAGCGTTTAGAGGATTGGATTAATAAAATCAATCAATGGTCAAATAATTCTAGAGATTATCAAATTAATACCACTTTGAAAGAGTATTTTCTACAATCATCTATTGAGAAAAATTACGAAGAACAAACTGATAAAAATAAAGATAAAAAACCGGCAACGCCTTTTTATGCACTGATTTTTGAAGAGCTTGAAAAGCGAGTTAATGCTTTAATGTCCCCAGATTTACTACGCAGAATCATTCTTTATCATTATCGACAAGGCTTACAACAAAAACTTTTAGACTATAAACTAAATCATCAAGAAAAATCCTTTGATGATTTATTGCGTTTGCTTTGTGAAGCCCTGCAAGATGCGCAAGGGGATGAATTAGCGGAAATGATTCGTTTCCAATATCCTTTTGCGATGATTGATGAATTTCAGGATACGGATTCACAACAATACGCTATTTTTTCAAAAATTTATCGTGATAATCCCGAAAAAAATACTGGTTTTATTATGATTGGCGATCCGAAGCAGGCGATTTATCGTTTCCGTGGTGCAGATATTTTTACTTATCTAAAAGCATCGGATGAAGCTCAATCTCGCTTTGAACTCACTAAAAATTATCGTTCAGAGAAGCATTTGGTTGATGGCGTAAATGCTTTATTCGATTTTCCTCAATCGCCATTTATTTATCAAAATATTAACTTTACTGCTGTTGATTCTCGTGATGATCATCTTCGATTTTATTTAAATGGTAAAGTTGAACCAGCTTATCGTTTTTATCTAACTGAAAGTGACAAAGTGAATAAAACTGAAATGGCAAAAATATGTGCGATTTCTATTCAACATTGGCTAAAAAGTGCGGCAGAAAATCAGGCAGTTTTTCAAAATGAAGATACCTGTAAAACCTTACAAGCGGCGAATATTGCCGTATTGGTGCGTGATAAAAATGAAGCGGCTTTAGTAAAAAATGAATTGCAAAAATTGGGGATCGCGTCAGTTTATCTTTCTGATCAAAATAGCGTATTTGATAGCAATGTTGCGAAAGAATTAGCTTGGGTGCTTAAAGCTTGTTTGAATGTGGCAGAACGTCCAATTTTGAACGCAATTGCGACCGCACTTTTTGGCTTAAATGCAGCGGATATTCATCAAATTCAGCAAAATGAAGCAGATTGGCAACGTTGGGCAGATAGCTTTGCTCAATACCAACAAACTTGGCAACGCCAAGGAATATTGGCAATGTTACATCAAATTTTATTGGAGCAAGGCATTTCAGAACGCTTATTAAGCCAAGCCACGGGCGAGCGAGATTTAACGGATTTCCTACATTTGGCAGAAATGTTACAACAAGCTGCCACGCTACACGAAAGTGAAGCGGCATTGCTCAGTTGGTTTGAAAAACAAATTCAAGGCGAAGGTCGTCAAGAGGCTCAAATTCGTTTAGAAAGTGAACGTCAGTTAGTGAAAATTGTGACAATCCATAAATCTAAAGGCTTAGAATATGATTTAGTTTGGCTACCATTTTTAGCTGCGCCGAGCAAAGATCCAAGTAAAAAAGACATCAATATTTATTATTCTAAAGAACGAGATGAAACCTTATGGGATATAGAAAATCGCAATTTAAACGCTCTTTGTGAAGAAACTTTTGCGGAAGAGTTACGTTTACTTTATGTGGCTTTAACGCGCGCCAAATATCAAATGGCATTCGCTTTGCCTGCGCAATTTGATAAAAAATGGAATGCCTTACATTATGTACTAAGCCAAGGTGAAATAGGCAAGGAAATAGCGTTATCAGCACCTAAAAATACCGAGACGTTGTTACAAGCCTTTAAAGAAAAAATGCGAGATAATGTGGAAATCTGTACTAAGCCAAATCTAGAGGCTTTGCCGACCTTATCAATTAATACAAAAAATGATGAGCTTAAAGCTGCAGAATTTACGGGCAATATTGAGCAAGATTGGCGAATAACCAGTTTTACTTCAATTGAACAAGCACATCGCCGACAAAATTATTTCACTGAAAGTGCGGGTAAAAAACACGCTGTTTTTGATGATGCAAAAGATTATGATAGCCAAAATTCGATTGAAATTTCCACCGCACTTTTAAACGAAAGCGAATCAAGCATTTTAGATTTACCACGAGGTAAACAAGTCGGGACGGCATTGCATCGCCATTTTGAAAATTGCTATTTTTCTGATTTAGCAAATACAGAAGAAATTGACAAATTACGACAATCCTTACAGTTAGATGAAACCTTTACAGAACCGCTACAAAATTGGCTACAACAGATTTCACATACGCCACTTTCTCATGAAATAGGAATAGCATTAGCTGATTTGGCAAATAAAGATTGCATTAAAGAAATGCCATTTTATTTGGCTATTCGGGAACATTTTGATGTTGAAGCGTTTAATCGCGCGTTGAAAGCCCATCATCATTTGCCAAGCGAGTCACTTCAATTTGAGCAAATTCAAGGCATGGTGCGAGGTTCGATTGACTTAGTTTTCCGCCATAATGGGAAATATTATCTTGTTGATTATAAATCTAATTTCTTAGGTTCAACCCTTGCCTCTTACAATCAAGAAGCATTAAAAAAAGAAATGTTACACAGTCACTATGATTGGCAATATTTAATTTATACGCTGGCATTACATCGTTATTTACAAAGCGTTGTGCCTCATTACGATTATGCGCGAGATTTCGGCGGGGTATTTTATCTTTTCTTACGTGGAATGAATGGTGAGCCACAATCTGGCGTATTTTATGATCATCCAAGCGTTGAATTAATCACAGAATTAGACGGGGTGTTTTAATGTTATCCGTATTACAAAAACTTAAAGAGCAGAGCATTCTTTCTCAAGGTGATTATTATTTTGCTAAGTTGATTGCTGATAAACAATGTCATACGGATTATGTGGAACCAGTCAAAAATTTAGCCATATTATTAGCCGCACTTTGTAGCTGGCGTTATACGCAGGGAAATACTTGCAGCCAATTAGATCGCTATTTAGAACATAATTTATTTGGCTTGGCTTATCGTACAACGGAAGAAGATTATTTAGCTGAAATTCGCGAAAAGATTGGTTATGTACCTGTGGAAGATTGGCAAAATGCGTTGTGCGAGCATATGGCATTTACGCAAGATCCCGTCAATCAAATTGCACCAATGGCATTTCAATTTGGCGCGTTGTATTTCTATCGCACTTGGCAAGATGAATATCGCATCGTGCAATATATAAAAAATACCTTAAAAAAATACCGCACTTTAGCCTTTTCTTATGATGAAATTCATCAAAAATTAGAGAAATATTTCCCTGAAAAACAGGAAAAAACAGATTGGCAAAAAGTGGCAGTGGCGACAGCGATTAAAAGTCCATTTTCGATTATTACAGGCGGCCCAGGAACAGGAAAAACCACGACAGTTACTCGTTTATTGCTCGTTCTACAAGAATTATTTGATTGTAAATTACATATCAAATTGGTTGCGCCGACTGGCAAGGCTGCATCTCGTTTGGAAGAGTCAATTAAAAATGCTTTAGGTTTTATGCAAGAAAAAATGAATTTATCCGATTCACTTTTCAATGCGATTCCACAAAAAGCCAGCACCTTGCATAGTTTACTGGGCGTGAATGCCTTTAATGATTACACACGATATAGCAGCCATAACCCTTTGCAGTTGGATGTATTAGTTGTTGATGAAACATCAATGATTGATTTACCAATGATGGCAAAACTTATCAATGCATTAAAGCCCGAAACTCGATTAATTTTATTAGGCGATCAGGCGCAATTAGCCTCTGTTGAGGCGGGGGCTGTATTGGGGGAATTGGCTCAATTTGTTAATCAGCCTTATAGTCATGAACAAGCCACGTATTTACAAGCGACAACAGGCTACAAAGTAGAAGGTTCCGATTGTTCAAATCCAATACGTGATTGCTTATGCCATCTAACAGAAAGTCGCCGTTTTGATAAAGATTCAGGCATTGGCAAGTTGTCCGAATTCATTCAAAAAGGCAAAGCAGACAATAGCCTTGAGTTATTTGAACATTATCCGCAGGAATTGCACTTTAATGCTTTAAATGATGAAAGCAATGCGGTTAATCAAGTGGTAAAAAGTGCGGTGGAAAATTACCGCACTTTCTTAAAAATGTTGGACGATTTACGTAAACAAAAAATTGATCCTAACGCTAAAAATGAACAAGGCATTTCCTATGCCGAAGCTATTCAATCGCAATTTAATTCTGTGAGATTTTTAACCGCACTTCGTAATAACAATTTAGGTGTCGAAAATCTCAATAAAGAAATTGCGTTAGCGTTGCGAGAGCAAAAATTGCTTTGGTTCCGTAATGAACAAGATTGGTATATCGGCAAGCCAATTATGATTACTGAAAATGATCATAACGTTCGCCTTTATAACGGCGATATTGGACTGTGCTTGGCAAATGGCAAAGTATGGTTTGGCAATCGAGAAGTGCTGACAAACCGAATTCCAGCGCACGAACCCGCTTTTATGATGACGATTCATAAATCTCAAGGTTCCGAATTTGAACACACTGTCATGGTGCTTCCAACAGAAGTAAATCCAGTACTGTCGCGAGAATTAGTTTTCACGGGCGTGACTCGTGCGAAAAAAGAACTCACTGTATTTGCCGATGAAAAAATATGGAACACAGCGATTCGCCAGACCGTCAAACGCCAGAGCGGATTGGGAAAATTATTGGAAGATTTAAATTAGTAAAAGGCGGTAAATTTGGAAGATAAATCAATCAGATAATCTCCATTTAAAATAACTTTTGGGGAAGATTATTTTAATAAATTCTTCAAACTGGTTTTCATTGCTGCCATTTGATTTTCAAATTGTGCCTTGCTTTCTCTTTCGTCAATCATATAGGTAATTGTTTCCGAAAGCGTCATCTTCATTTTTCGAGAATATTTAGAAAGACGTAGCCAAACAGCATATTCCAAATCAATGGATTTTTTCTTTGTATGTTGTTTTTCTCCATTAAAAAAGCGTTTACGGCGTGCACGAATAGCTTGATCAAGCTTAATTGGTAAGGCTGGAGAAAGATGATTTTTAATCCATTCTTCAATTTTTTCAGGATAATTTTGGGATTCTAATAATTCTTGGGCTTTAGCTTCTTGCAAACTACGTTCTTCGTAGCGAGTAATATTTTCCCCTTCGCGATGTTTACGAATTAGGTAAATCCATTTCCAATTTGCTTCTTGATTTTCGAGTTTTTGGTATTTCATTTTTTTATCATTGAGTGACGTGGTAACTGCATTAATATACGTGTTTTTATGCCGATTTTCTAGTGGATTTTCACAAGGCTATTAAATATGCGATAATGTGGTCAATTTTTCCAGAAAGAGACCAGCCGTGAGTTCATTATTTTCTCAACAACAAGCTATTGAGCAATCTTTAAATTGGCAGGCATTACAACCTGATTTGGTAATTCAAGATTTTCCTTTAGAACCAGTGAATTTCTGGGCGTTACAACCGAATGCTACACAGGCTATCGATTTATTTTTACGCCATCCAACGCGTTCCTTATTGATGATGAAAGTGGGCGAACCTGTTGAATATGCGGAGTTATTACAAAATTTTATATCGCAAAATCATCATAAAGTGCGGTCAATTTTTGGTGTAAATTATGTGATAGAGCAGGGCGACTCTTTTTCTTTTCCTCATGTTTATACTGAGCCAGCAAAATCTTTAGATGATAATTTTGCTAGTCAAGGGGAGGCGTTAAGCACATTGTATTGCGATCAATTCCAGCTTTTCGGTAGTTTTCGGATTCATCCAAGTTCACAAGATATTCAATTAGTGCCTGGATTGGTGCATAAGGCTAATGGTGGCGTTTTGATTTTAAGTGCGGCAACATTGTTATCTCAATTTGATTTATGGGGGCGATTAAAACAAATTCTGCAAACCCAGACTTTTGACTGGTATTCAGCCCATCCATTTAAAAATTTACCTTGTGATATACCAAGCTATGCGCTGAACTTAAAAGTGATTGTACTTGGTAATCGTACTGAATTAGCCTCTTTGGCTGAGTTAGAAGAAAATCTTTATTCTTTCGCCGATTATGCTGAAATTGAAAGTTATATTTCTGTAGCTGAAGTGGAGGAACAAAAAACTTGGGCGGGTTATGTACAACAAATGGCTCAAGAGCAAAATATTGAGCTAGATTTTCTTGCTTTAAATAAACTCTATCAATTATTAGTTCGTGAAAGTGAAGATCGCTTTTTAATTAATGCATCTCCTCTCAAATTAAAAGAAATATTACAGGATGCTTCAACTTTTGCTGAAAAAACTGCATTAAGTGCGGTGGATTTTGAGGGTATTTTTCAACAAAAATTAGCGCAATATGGTTTCTTAAAAGAACAAACTTATGCCGATATTTTAAACGAGCAAGTTTATGTCGAAACGCAAGGCGAAATTGTTGGACAAATTAATGGGCTTTCGGTAATTGAATATCCTGGTACGCCAGTATGTTTCGGCGAACCTTCGCGTATTAGTTGTATTGTGCAATTTGGCGATGGGGAAGTGATTGATGTTGAAAGAAAAAATGAACTAGCGGGAAATATTCACGGCAAAGGAATGATGATTGCGCAGGCTTGTCTTTCCAATATCTTAGATTTGCCCTCGCAATTGCCATTTTCTGCATCATTGGTGTTTGAACAGTCTTATGGAGAAATTGATGGCGATAGTGCATCTTTGGCGATTTTTTGTGTGTTATCAAGTGCTTTAGCCGATTTGCCTTTGCCTCAACATATCGCAATTACAGGATCAATTGATCAATTTGGACTTGTTCATTCTGTTGGTGGTGTAAATGATAAAATTGAAGGCTTTTTTACTATTTGCCAACGTCGTGGTTTGACTGGAAAACAAGGTGTAATCATTCCAATGACAACAATCCAGCAACTGAGTTTATCTGATGAAGTAAAAAGTGCGGTAAAAAATGGCGAGTTTTTTATTTATCCTGTGGAAGATATTTATCAGGCTTGTGAATTGTTATTTGGGCGTGATTTGTTAGATGAAAACAAAGATTATACAGAAAAAACTGAGCCTTTATCTCGTCTTATTCAACGTCGTATTGAGGGACGTGCCGATTCTGAACGAAAAAGTTTTTGGCATTTTTTCCGCTCCTAATAGAGAAAAGCGAGCATTTTTTCGCTTTTCTTTTTTTCTATAATTTCTAAGAGTGACTGCTCCGACAAGTTTTGCGAACAGGTGTTAGCTATTTACAGTTTACTGTGTTCCTTTTAAAATACATATGTCAGTTATAAACTGGATTTATCATATATAAAGGAATCTGAAATGCAAAACGCTTGTACACTTAATAAAAAAAGTAGTTATTCTTATGATGATTTGCTCGCGTCAGGTCGCGGCGAATTATTTGGTAAAGAAGGGCCACAATTACCCGCTCCAACCATGCTGATGATGGATCGCATTATTGAAATGAATGAAGAAACAGGTGCTTTCGGTAAAGGATACATTGAAGCCGAACTTGATATTAAACCTGAATTGCCGTTCTTTGGTTGCCATTTCATTGGCGATCCAGTAATGCCAGGTTGTTTAGGATTGGATGCGATGTGGCAGCTTGTTGGGTTTTATTTAGGCTGGATTGGTGGTAAAGGAAAAGGGCGAGCATTAGGGGTTGGCGAAGTAAAATTCACAGGACAAATTTTGCCAACAGCTAAAAAAGTGGTGTACCGAATCCATATGAAACGAGTTATTAATCGTAAACTAGTTATGGGAATGGCTGATGGTGAAGTTGAAGTAGATGGTCGTGTTATTTATACCGCGACAGATTTAAAAGTGGGACTATTCCAAGATACCTCAACATTTTAATTTTTCTTTATTAATTCATACAAAAGTGCGGTGAAAATTTTTCTTAGATTTTCACCGCACTTTTACTTATTAAATTGTAATAAATTTTTAAAATATCTATAATATTCTTGTTATTTTTTAATTTTATTAGTGGTAAATAAAGTTTATTTTAAAGTTTTTAATAAACGTTATTATAGAAAATATTAAATTAATTTCTATTTAAATTATAAATAATATACTAAAGTAGTGGGAATATGATGGTAAATGATGATTTTCAAGAATATGTGAAGCAACTGGTAACAAAACATCGAGATGAACGAATTTATCCTTTTCAATATAAAGGAAAAAAATATTGGTTGAAGCAACCTGAAAAATTGAAAGGTATTTGGCTATTATTAAAACCCCATCCTAAAAAATCTTTTAAAAATGAATTATATACTTTATTGAAGCTTGCTGAACAAAATGCGCCAGTGCCAAAAGTCTCTTATTATAGTGATCATTTTTTTGTTTTAGAGAATGTGGGACTTACCGTATCACAATGGCTATGTAATAAAAATATAGATGAACAACAGAAATTTTTAATTATTTATGATGCTTGTCTCGCTTTGATTGATTTGCATGCTAAAAATTTGGTGCATGGTCGTCCTGCTATTCGAGATATTACTTGGGACAAAGGGAAAGTTACTTTTCTTGATTTTGAATCTCGTTCAAATAGCCAAAATCAAAATTGGGTAGTTATTCGGGATATGTTATTTTTCTTTGATAGTTTATGTCGAGAAGAAGATATTTCGGACACTTTTATTCAAAAAGTAGCGTTGTATTATCAAACACATTGTGAAGCGAAAAATTGGCAAAATATGATCGTATTTTTGCAACGTTTTAGCTGGGTTTATTATCTTTTATTGCCTTTTAAACCTATTGCAAAGACAGATTTAATTTCGATTTATCGCTTATTTGAAATTTTCTTGATAAAGAAAAAATGATGAAGAAAATATTTTTTATTTTTGCATTATCAGGCATATTAGCTGCTTGTACTGTGGGTGGTGGTGTCAGTGCTGGTGGTGGAAGTAATGGTGTAGGATTAGGTGTGGGGATTGGATCTGGTATTCGCTTCTAATAATGAAAAGTGCGGTAACTTTAATCTTTATCTTGCATTTGAACTTATTCATCGTTAGAATGCGATTTCCTTGTCATCGCTGAGTTAGAGATCGGCGAATGATGTATTAACAACACTACCTTTTAGGAGTAAAAAAATGTCTCTAAGTACAGAAAAAAAAGCAGCAATCGTTGCTGAATTTGGTCGTGATGCGAAAGATACTGGTTCTTCTGAAGTTCAAATCGCATTATTAACTGCACAAATCAACCACTTACAAACTCACTTCGCAGAGCACAAAAAAGACCACCATGGTCGTCGTGGTTTATTACGTATGGTTTCTCGTCGTCGTAAACTTTTAGACTACTTAAAACGTACTGATCTTGCTTTATACCAAAGCACTATCGCTCGTTTAGGTTTACGTCGCTAATTTTTATTACGATAGTAAAAAATCAAGCCCTCGAATATCGAGGGCTTTTTTTATGGGGCTGTACTAGATAACTAGACAAAACTCCCCTTAACTAATTGTTTTAAAATGGAAATTTGAGATTTTATTTCGCTATTGTTAAAACGCCATTCACATTCTTTTAAATACAGCTCAAAATGCTCTTTGGGAATACCATTAAACTTCTGTAAATGGCGTTTTGCGTGATTCCAAAAATTCCCAATTCCGTTTATGTAGTTGTGATTTTCAGCGAAATGCGTGCTGTGATTGATGCGAAAATGACTAAATTCACTGACATCAAGCACATCATAACCACGAAAGGTATCCGTGTACACAATGCTATCAGGCTTAACTTTCTCTCGGATAATTGGCAATAATGTCGCTGATTGCGCATTAGGAACAACGACGGTATAAACCTTGCCATTTCATTTGAGAAGCCCGAATACTGCGACTTTCCCAGCAACACTGCGCCCACGTTTGACTTTTCGAGTACTGCCGAAATAGCTTTCATCGGCTTCAATTTCGCCTTCAAACATTTCCAAATGTGGGCTTGTTTGATAAATGAGTAAGCGTAATCGATGAAAGTAATAGTGGCTGTATTTTTGTTTACATTAACCAATTTACTGGCTGTTCTTGCTGTGACACCTACGGCAAACAGTTCAATGAGTTTATTTTATTTATGCTGGCTTAAGTGACTTTTTCTCATTGGTTTATTCTAACCTAAATAGGATTTTTAGTTGTTATCTACTACAGCACCTTAATATTTATAGAGTTCGTTATATAAATTACGCTCGAATTGTACTAATGGGGCACGTTTTGTTTTGCTTTCCAAATCACCAGTTGAGTAGCCATTAATAAATTGTACAAATGCCACTTTTTCCCCTCGCGCATTTGTCATAAAGCCAGCTAGGTTATAAACGCCTTTCAAAGAACCAGTTTTAGCAATCACGTTTTTCACTAATGGCGGGCTAATTAATCCACCTCGCCCACTGATCGTGCCATCTACACCTGCGATGGGGAAAGTTTCCATTAAATGTAGTTTATCTTCGTTTTTGGCGATGTATTCTAAAACGGATAGCATTGTTTTAGGTGCCACAAGATTATGGCGAGATAGACCCGAACCATCGGCTAAAATGCTATTACCAAAACGAATTCCTTGTTTTTGCAATATGGATTTAACCGCTAATGTGCCTAATTGAAAGGAGGCGGGGCGTTTATAGTAATTGAATGCCACCGCTCGGAATAATGAATCGGCAATTTGGTTATCGGATTTTTTCATCATTTTCTTCAATAAATCTGGTAATGGTTTGGATAAATGTTTCGCTAATAGCTGACCTTGCTGTGGTTTTTGAGGTAACAAGACTTTGCCATTAAACTCAATACCTAATTGTCTTAATTGACGTTGAATAATCGCGGCAGCATAAGCATCCGTATTTTGCACGGCAAAACTTAAGCCAAAAGGTTTATATTGACGGGCTAAACATCCTTTTACTTGATAGCGATTATTGTCGTGTACAACAACATCGAGCTGACAATAAGGCGCTTCATTGCTATCCGCTACATAAACTTGTCCGAACACTTGAATAGGAAATTGTGCAGGCACATTAATTTTTACTATTTCACCTGGATTTTTATTCGCATCTAGTTCCGCATAGAAACAGTTGTTATCAATATTTGCAGCTGCTGGTGGAGAGTTGAAACACATTGTGAGATCGTTCCAAATCCAACCTAATCCTCGGTCGTGACTAGAAAAAACAGAGGTATCTAATACTAAATCGCCATTAATTTTTTTGATGCCTTGTTTTTTTAATTCTGCAAGTAAGCTATAAAGCTGACCTCTTGTGAGATCAGGATCGCCTGTGAAACGCACGATTAAGTTGCCATCTAAATTCCCATTTTGAATTTTCCCATTACTCAAAAGTGCGGTCTCAAATTGGAATTGATCGCCTAATGCAAGTTTAGCGGCAACGGCTGTAAAAACTTTTTGTGTGCTTGCAGGAAGCATAAAGGTTGAGCCATTATAATTAGCAATTATTTGATTTTGATTGATATTTTTAGCAATAACACCTGCGTTAGAGCCTTCAGGCAGTTTTTGTGTTAAATCTGAAACATTAATATTGGCGAAAGTTGGTAGGCTAAAACTCACTGAAAGTAAAAAGGAACCAAGTGCGGTGGAAATTGAAGATAATTTTTTCATATTAGGTTTGTTATGGTTGCTATTTTTTTTTAGACGAACAATAATAAGCCCCGAATGAAATTGAGTAAATCATTTTCTCATTTCAAGTTTATTTTTAATAATACTGCAGTAAGATTTTAGAATTTTACTGTGGTTTTTGTTTTATTTAGTAAAAGGAAAAACAATGCAACAAATTCCAATGACTGTGCGTGGCGCAGAACAATTACGAGAAGAATTGGATTTCTTAAAAAATGTACGTCGTCCAGAAATTATTAAAGCCATAGCAGAAGCCCGTGAGCACGGAGATTTAAAAGAAAATGCAGAATATCACGCAGCGCGTGAGCAACAAGGTTTTTGTGAGGGGCGTATTCAAGAGATTGAAGGTAAACTTGGTAATGCTCAAATTATTGATGTCACAAAAATGCCAAATAATGGTAAAGTGATTTTTGGTGCAACAGTTGTGCTTGTAAATACAAATACTGATGAAGAAGTCACTTATCGCATTGTAGGCGATGATGAGGCTGATATTAAATCTGGTTTAATTTCGGTTAATTCACCAATTGCGCGAGGTTTAATTGGTAAAGAATTAGATGATACCGTTAATATTACAACGCCTGGTGGTGTCGTTGAGTTTGATATTATTGAAGTGAATTATATTTAAATAAAAAAGTGCGGTTGAAAATAACCGCACTTTTGTTGTTATTTGCGTGGAAGCTGAATTTTTGCTTCTTCGCTTGGGCGATAAAGCACCAAAATATGCCCGATAGTTTGTACTTGTGCTGCTTTAGTTTCACGCACAATCGCATTGATAATAAGTTGTTTTGTTTCACGATCTGCACCAGCAACTTTTACTTTAATGAGTTCGTGATGATTAAGTGCATTTTCAATTTCAGCAAGTACACCTTCGGTTAAGCCATTTCCCCCAAGCATAACGACTGGGTTAAGATGGTGCGCAAGACCTTTTAAAAATTGTTTTTGTTTGGTTGATAAGGTTGTCATAAGGATTCCTAATAAAAAAGAGCGGTTGATTTTCTCAATGTTTTTTACTGATTTCAATTAGCTTCGGCTTGAATTTGACAGATTGTACCCAAATATAGGCGAAACGACTACAAAAAATAGAAGATTATGGGAAAGAAAAAACGTTCAGCGAGTTCTTCTCGTTGGCTGAATGAACATTTTAGTGATCAATTTGTGCAAAAAGCACATAAGCAAAAGTTGCGATCACGCGCTTATTTTAAGATTGATGAAATTCAGCAAACGGATAAATTATTTAAACAAGGAATGACCGTGGTCGATCTCGGCGCAGCACCAGGCGGTTGGTCACAATACGTAGTAAGCCAAATTGGTGGCAAAGGTCGAGTGATTGCTTGTGATATTTTAGAAATGGATCCCATTGTAGGCGTTGATTTTCTACAAGGTGATTTCCGTGATGAAAATGTTTTGAATGCTTTATTAGCACGCGTAGGCGAAGATAAAGTTGATGTTGTGATGTCTGATATGGCACCAAATTTTAGTGGAATGCCATCAGTGGATATTCCACGTGCAATGTATTTGGTCGAGCTTGCTTTAGATATGTGTAAACAAGTCTTGGCAAACAAAGGAAGTTTTGTTGTTAAAGTCTTTCAAGGGGAAGGCTTTGATGAATATTTAAGAGAAATTCGTTCTTTATTTAATGTGGTAAAAGTGCGTAAGCCTGAAGCATCACGTGGACGATCTCGTGAAGTATATATTGTGGCAACAGGCTATAAAGGATAATTGCTTTGATAGCTTTTCATTGCTAATGATGTGTAGTATCTTGTGACGAAATTTTTTAACTTAGGAAAGGTAGGTTAGACTTTGAACGATATGGTCAAAAATCTAGTGCTTTGGGTGGTAGTGGCAGTCATTATGATGACAGCATACCAAAGTTTCAATTCATCTTCGGTAGAAAATTCTACTGATTATACAACCTTTGTTTACGATGTAAGCAACGGACAAGTGACAGCGGCACGTTTTGATGCCAATGAAATTACGGTAACGAAAACCGATGGTTCTAAATATTCAACCGTAATGCCACCACTTGAAGATAAAAAATTGCTTGATGATTTATTAAGCAAAAAAGTCAAAGTGGAAGGCACGCCATTTGAAAGACGTGGTTTTTTATCCCAAATTTTAATTTCTTGGTTCCCAATGTTATTCCTTGTTGGTGTATGGGTATTCTTTATGCGTCAAATGCAAGGCGGTGGCGGCAAAGCGATGAGCTTTGGTAAAAGCCGAGCCAAAATGTTGAATCAAGATCAGATTAAGGTGACTTTTGCGGATGTGGCTGGTTGCGATGAAGCAAAAGAAGAAGTGGGCGAAATCGTTGATTTCTTGCGTGATCCGAATAAATTCCAAAATTTGGGCGGTAAAATTCCAAAAGGTATTTTGATGGTAGGGCCTCCAGGCACTGGTAAAACTTTACTTGCTCGTGCGATTGCGGGAGAGGCAAAAGTTCCATTCTTCACTATTTCTGGCTCTGATTTCGTAGAAATGTTTGTAGGTGTTGGCGCATCACGTGTACGTGATATGTTTGAACAGGCTAAGAAAAATGCACCTTGCTTAATCTTCATTGATGAAATCGATGCAGTGGGTCGCCAACGTGGTGCGGGCTTAGGCGGCGGACACGATGAGCGTGAACAAACCTTAAACCAAATGCTAGTTGAAATGGATGGCTTTAGCGGTAATGACGGCGTAATTGTTATTGCGGCAACTAACCGTCCAGATGTACTTGATCCAGCTTTAACTCGTCCAGGCCGTTTTGACCGGCAAGTAGTTGTTGGCTTACCTGATGTGAAAGGTCGTGAGCAAATCTTAAAAGTGCATATGCGTAAAGTGTCTGTTGCGCAAGATGTTGATGCAATGACGTTAGCGCGTGGTACGCCGGGCTATTCTGGTGCAGATTTAGCAAATTTAGTCAATGAGGCGGCTTTGTTTGCTGCTCGAGTGAATAAACGTACGGTAACCATGCTTGAGTTTGAAAAAGCGAAAGATAAAATCAATATGGGGCCAGAGCGTCGCACTATGATTATGACGGATAAGCAAAAAGAATCCACTGCTTATCATGAAGCCGGTCACGCCATTGTGGGTTATTTAGTGCCTGAACACGATCCTGTTCACAAAGTGACCATTATTCCTCGAGGACGTGCGTTGGGTGTGACATTCTTCTTACCTGAGGGCGATCAAATTAGTATTAGCCAAAAACAATTAGAAAGTAAGCTTTCTACCTTGTATGCGGGTCGTTTAGCGGAAGATTTGATTTACGGCGAAGAAAATATCTCAACAGGTGCATCAAATGATATTAAAGTCGCAACTAATATTGCGCGTAATATGGTAACGCAATGGGGATTCTCTGAAAAGTTAGGTCCGATTCTTTATACGGAAGATGAGGGCGAGGTTTTCTTAGGTCGTTCAATGGCGAAAGCGAAACATATGTCAGATGAAACCGCTCATGCAATTGATGAAGAAGTGCGTGCAATTGTAAATCGCAACTATGCGAGAGCAAGAGAGATTTTGATCGACAATATGGATATTCTTCATGCGATGAAAGATGCATTAGTCAAATATGAAACTATTGAAGAAGAGCAAATTAAACAATTGATGAATCGCGAACCCGTCACACCGCCATCAGGTTGGGAAGAGCCGAAAACTCAACAGGCTGCTTATGCAAATTCAACAACGAATGATACAAAGCCTGAAAGTGCGGTAGAAAATACCGACGATTTTAATGTTTAACTTATCAAAGCCTTTCTTCGGAAAGGCTTTATTTTTTCCTAATGATTTTTTTCTTGGATGTATTTCGTTATAATCGCCCACCAAAATCACTCTAAAAATTAACCGCACTTTATGAAACTTTACGCAAATAATAAATGTCTTGATTTAAGCGTGCCTCAAATTATGGGGATTCTTAATTTTACGCCTGATTCTTTTTCTGATAGCGGACAGTTTTTTAGCTTGGATAAAGCGCTTTTTCAAGTTGAAAAAATGTTGGAAGAAGGGGCGACAATTATTGATATTGGTGGTGAATCTACGCGTCCGTCATTCCTTTATAATGATGCGGATGAAGTCTCTGAACAAGAAGAATTGCATCGTGTTGTGCCAGTAGTGGAGGCGGTGCGAAGCCGTTTTGATTGCTGGATTTCTGTCGATTCTTCAAAAGCAGTTGTGATGCGTGAAGCAGCAAGTGTTGGAATGGATTTGATTAATGATATTCGTGCTTTGCAAGAGCCAAATGCGTTAGAAACCGCAGTAAAACTAGCTTTACCTGTTTGTATCATGCATATGCAAGGGCAACCTAGAACGATGCAGGCAAATCCTCATTATGAGAATGTCGTACAAGATGTATTCGCTTTTTTACAGAAACGTACTAATGAATGTCTTTCTGCTGGTGTTAAAAAAGAAAACTTAATTTGGGACATGGGATTTTGTTTTGGTAAGTCTGTACAGCATAATTATCAATTATTACAAAATCTGAATGAATTTTGTAAGAATGGCTATCCAGTATTAGCGGGATTATCTCGCAAATCAATGATTGGCGCAGTGCTTGATAAACCTGTTGATCAAAGAATAATTGGCAGTGCGGCAGGCGCGCTTATTGCAGTGCAAAAAGGCGCAAAAATTTTACGCGTACATGATGTTGCTGCAACATCAGATATGCTCAAAGTTTGGCAGGCAACAGAAAATGCCTGATGGTTTTATAACGATAAAAAATTAAAGGAATTTTATTATGGCAAATCGTAAATATTTTGGAACAGATGGTGTACGTGGAAAAGTAGGTGCTTACCCAATTACACCAGATTTCGCATTAAAATTAGGTTGGGCTGCGGGAAAAGTGTTGGCTTCTCAAGGTTCGAAAATGGTTTTAATCGGTAAAGATACCCGAATTTCTGGATATATGTTGGAATCAGCCCTTGAAGCAGGTTTAGCCGCTGCGGGGTTATCCGCTGCATTTACCGGCCCTATGCCGACACCTGCTATTGCTTATTTAACCAGAACTTTCCGTGCTGAAGCAGGTATTGTGATCTCAGCCTCTCATAATCCTTATTATGATAATGGCATTAAATTCTTTTCAGCAAAAGGAACAAAATTACCTGATGAAATTGAAGAAGCCATTGAAGCAATGTTAGAGCAACCGATAGATTGTGTGGAATCTGCCGAATTAGGTAAAGCAAGCCGTATTAATGATGCAGCAGGACGCTATATTGAGTTTTGTAAAGGGACATTCCCAGCACACTTAGGCTTGGAGGGTTATAAAATCGTGGTAGATTGTGCAAATGGTGCAACCTACCATATTGCGCCTAACGTGTTTAGAGAGCTAGGTGCGGAAGTCATTGAAATTGGTACGGATCCAAATGGTTTGAATATTAATGAAAAATGTGGTGCAACTGATGTAACTGCATTGCAAGCTAAAGTAGTTGAAATGAAAGCTGATGTTGGCTTAGCTTATGATGGCGATGGCGACCGCATTATGATGGTCGATCATTTAGGAAATAAAGTCGATGGCGACCAAATTCTCTTTATTATTGCGCGTGAAGCATTGCGCTCAGGTCAATTAAAAGGCGGTGTCGTTGGCACCTTAATGAGTAATATGAGCTTAGAGATTGCGTTGAAAATGCTTGGTGTTCCCTTCTTACGTGCAAATGTAGGCGACCGTTATGTATTGGAAAAAATGGTTGAAAATGATTGGACGCTTGGGGGTGAGAATTCTGGACATATTATCATTGCGGATAAAAATACAACGGGCGATGGCATTGTTGCGTCATTGGCTGTATTGGCGGCGATGGCACAGCATAAATTATCATTAAATGAATTAGCAAGTGCGGTTAAATTATTCCCACAAGTGTTAATCAATGTACGTTTTGCAGGTGGGGAAAATCCACTTGAAAATGATGCTGTAAAATCTGTTGCCGCAGAGGTTGAAAAACGTTTAGAAGGCAAGGGACGCATTTTATTGCGTAAATCGGGTACGGAACCACTTATTCGCGTTATGGTGGAATGCCAAGATGCTGAACTTGCACAACAATGTGCAGAAGAAATTGCAGAAGCCGTGAAAAAAATTAATTAATTTTTGACCGCACTTAGTAAAGTGCGGTTTATTTTTATAAAGTTTTTAGGAAAGCAAAATGAACATTTTTATTATGCGTCACGGCGAAGCGGAAGTAATGGCTAATAGTGATAAAGCTCGCCATTTAACTGTTTATGGTTCTAAACAGGCTTTTTTACAAGGGCAGTGGTTAAAACAGCATTTAAGCACGCTAGTAATTAATTCACTAGACCGTATTTTAGTGAGCCCTTATGTCAGAGCTCAAGAAACCTTTCATCAAGTTAATCAAGCGTTTGATTTGGAGTTAGAAAATAAATTTGAAATTTGGGAGGGAATAACCCCTTATGGCCATGCGCATTCCGTCATTGATTATTTAGAAGTGCTAAAAGACGAGGGCGTTAAATCTGTATTGATTGTTTCCCATTTGCCCTTAGTGGGAGAAATTGTTGCTGAACTGTATGGAAAACGAAATCCAATATCATTTTATCCTGCAACTATTGCTCAATTATTATGGGATGGTAATAAATCAGAAATATTGATGCATCAAGCATCTCCTGTAATTTATTTAAAATAAACTATTCTTTTTTTACAAAAAATAAAATTTTTATTGGTTTTTTATATAATCTATTAAAAATCAATATCTTAGATGTTGTTTTATAAAGTAATCTTTTTAAAGAAAGGTAAAGTTTTACTATTATTGTTTTTCTTTTTATGAAAATTCCCGTAAACTAAACTGCATCAAAGTAATAGGGCTTTGTAATAATCAAATTATTCTATGGAGAAAATAATGAAAAAATTAACATTAGCATTGGTTTTAGGTTCAGCTTTAGCCGTGACAGGTTGTTTTGATAAGCAAGAAGCAAAACAAAAAGTTGAGGATACGAAACAAACTGTAGCATCAGTCGTATCAGAAACAAAAGATGCTGCAGCTAATACAATGACTGAAGTAAAGGAAAAAGCACAGCAGCTTTCTACAGACGTGAAAAATAAAGTAGCAGAGAAAGTGGAAGATGCGAAAGAAGTAATTAAATCAGCAACAGAAACAGCATCAGAAAAAGCAACTGAAATAAAAGAGGCGGTTTCAGAAAAAGCAAGTGAGATGAAAGAAGCAGCATCAGAAAAAGCAAGTGAAATGAAAGAAGCTGCATCAGAAAAAGTAGGCGAAATGAAAGAAGCAGCATCAGAAAAAGCAAGTGAGATGAAAGAAGCAGCATCAGAAAAAGCAAGTGAAATGAAAGAAGCTGCATCAGAAAAAGCAACTGAAATGAAAGAGGCGGTTTCAGAAAAAGCAACTCAAGCAGTAGATGCAGTGAAAGAAGCGACAAAATAATACGTTTAATTTAAATAACAAAATCCCTGTTAAAGAAATTTAACAGGGATTTTTTATAGATTAATCCAATTTGATTTTTACAAATAATATCCCGCCATTGAGCTATATACCGCATTTTCACTTTGCAGCACTTGATATTTTGCATTTAAAATCGCAAGTTGTGATGATTTTTCCGTATTGGCTGCAACTAACCATTCGCGCAATTCGGACACGCCCGCATTATAGCGGTTTCGATAATATTGCGTGATACGCTGATTGTAACTATGGGTTTGCTGTAAATTACTTAATGTACTTTGCGCTTGGGTAAAGGCAAAGTAGTTGGTATCCACATTATTGAGAGCGGTGGTAATACGTTGTTCGTAATTTAAACGAGCTGTTTCATAGTCAGCTTCAGAAATTTTAACGTTCCATTTTACGGTGTTCCAATTTAAGAATGGCAAGCTAATTCCGACTGTGCCAGCAGCCACAGGGTTATGTAACGCCGTACCAACCGTGCTTGCTGTTGAAGAAAGGCTTGCACCTAAATTAACCTCTGGGAACCAACTTTTTTGAGTTGCTTTGGCATTTTTGAATGCACTGCTTAAACGGAATTGTGCTGCTTTTACATCAGGACGATTTGCAATTACAGACACAGGCACGTTTAAGTTTACGCCTGCTGTTTTCACATTCATAATATGTGGGAACGTGATATTTAATGCTTCATTTGGTTTTAGGTTGAGAAGATTACGCAGTGTTTGTTCTGCTGTTTTGCGTTGGGTTTCAAAATTTAATTTGTTATTACGCGCCGTTAATATGGCTTGTTGTGCTTGATCAACGCTGGCTGCATCAGCCACGCCTTGCGCTAAACGCGTTTGCATAATATTGCCAATATCCGTGTAATATTTGATCGTTTCGTTGGTTGTGCTAATAGCATCATTTAAATAAGCAATTTGATAATAAGTTGTTACTACAGAATTGATTAATGATAAACGAGCCGATTCCATATCTTCTGCAGTTGCTTTGTGCGACCATTCCGCCGCATCAACAGTATTGGCCAAACGTTGCCACAGATCTAATGTATAGCTCACATTTAAAGAACCTTTGTGTGAAGTGGCAGAGTTTGTACTGATATCAACTCGGCGTTGTGCTGCTGATGAAGTTGAACCATTAAATGCAGGCACTAAATTTGCACCCACTAAATTCGCACTATAAAGCGCACGGTTTACCGCTACAGCAGCTTTAGCTAAATCTTTATTGTTTGTTAAAGCTTGATCTATAACACGATTTAATTGCGCATCATCATATAACGACCACCAATTTTCTTTTACATTATATTGCTTGGTAATTTCTTCATATTGCTTGTAATCTTCAAGGCTTGCTTGATAAGAATCGCCAATATTGGCACATCCCACCAATGCACCAGACATCAACAAAGCAAGCGTGATATTTTTCATTTTAAACATTGAATTTTCCTTTCTACGAACTAAAAAGTGCGGATGATTTTAACCGCACTTTTTTATTTATAAAATAAATATTGTGACTTTTATTTATAATGAATGTTTGTTCAGAGGCAAGTATTTTAAAGTTAAATATTGGAATTTGCACGAAAAAATTTGTATTTCCTTTACATATCAATTTATTTAACGTAAAGTCACGCTTCTTTTTTGTTTTATCCTAGCAGGATATAATATGTTTTATTACAATTCTGCAAGCAAGCAAGCAAGCAAGCAAGCAAGCAAGCAAGCAATGCTAATCTTTTCTTTTCATCTGTTAAGCTAACCACGACAGCTTCACTTATCAGCACAGTTTGCTGATCTCTTCTCAAGCCTTTGCGGCGAGTGACAATTCAATTAGTACGAATTACGACATTAAAGAGTTTGGCGTATAGCCTGATCATTGGTAATTTAAAGGATAATACAATTAATAGTAAAATTTCCAATCAGGCTTTAACGAGTTAAATGGCAAAATTGGTAAGTTAGACAGCAAATTAGAACGTGGTTTAGCGGCGGCTAACGCCCTTTCTGGTTTAGTGTTACCACAAGTGGTTGGAAAAGCGAGTTTTTCTGCAGCGGTGGGCGGTTATGGCATCCGTAATGCGGTGGCAATTGGTGTCGGCTACACACCAAGCAAATATCACGTTAAAAAGCGGTATCAATTATTCTTTTCTTAAACACCTGATTTTTTCCTAACTTCGCAAAATAGATTCAATATAAAATTTTTCATTTTAAATTTCCTTTTTTGAGTGTAAAAATAGCTACCTTAGTTTGTTAAAAGAAGTGAGTTTCATTTCTTACATAAGTTTTAAAGGAATTAAAATGAATGTTATTTCTGATCTTGAGCTTCAGCAAATTCGCACTCAAATGCTGACATTTGCACAATTGCAAGTAAATCAAGCCGATCTTGCTGAAGATTTAGTACAAGAAGCCTTTTTAAGTGCATTCAAAAATCTTGATAATTTTAAGCATCAATCTGCATTTAAAACTTGGATTTTTGCGATTCTTAAAAATAAGATTATTGATTATTTACGTCAGAAAGGGCGGTTTGTTTTAGAAAGTGAACTTGAAGATGAAAATACCAATAATTCATTTTTTGATGAAAAGGGGCATTGGAAACCAGAATATTACCCGAGTGAATTACAAGGCGAAGAAGAAACTGTGTATTCCGATGAATTTTGGCTGATTTTTGAAACTTGTTTGACTTGTTTACCCGCCAAACAGGCAAAAGTTTTTATGATGCGAGAATTTTTAGATCTTTCATCTGAAGAAATTTGTCAAGAAACGCATTTAACTTCGTCTAATTTACATACCACCCTTTATCGGGCTCGTTTACAGTTGCAAAACTGTCTTTCAAAAAAACTTTAGGAGAAAATTATGCGTTGTCGCCAAGCCACTCGAATGATTTCCGAATCGCACGAACGTTCATTAGATATACAAGAAAAAGTAGGGCTAAAAGTTCATTTAGTTACCTGCTCGCGTTGTCGTCGTTTTCAAAGAAATTGCAAAACCTTAAGTATGATGATGAAGAAATTTAAAGATTCACATTAAGAGTGATGAAAGTATTAAAAAATCCGCTATTTTGACCGCACTTTATAGCGGTATTTCTAACTTATCCATACGGCATTTTGTAATCTCAAAGGTTTTATTTCTTCAGCTTCGCCAATAAACTCACTGCGCCCACAATTATAACTGCACCGAGCCAAAAATAGAGGTTAGGCGTATGATGCCAAAAGAGCCAGTCGAAAACGCTAGAGAAAATCACGCCAGTGAAAGCAAAAGGAGTAATGATATTGGCGGGTGCGTATTTAAAAGCGCGCGTGAGTAATAATTGGAAAATCAATCCGAAACCGCCCACCAATAGTAATAAGCCAAGCTCGTATAAATTAGGGATTTTCCATTGGTTAATAAAGAAGACTGGTAACATGAATGTACCAATCAGATGAAAATAAAATACGATATTTTTTGGTGTGTTGTATTTGTTTAATTCTTGTAAGCCAATAAATGCCATTCCCGCTAATACAGCACCAGATAATCCAATCAGCACATAAATAGGATCAACATTGCCATTGTGATTGGTGAGTAAAATAATGGAAACGCCAAGAAAACCGATTAAGCTACATAAAAGCACATTAAGCGGTGTTTTTTGATGGAAAAAAAGCAATAAAATCGGGATAAATAGGGCAGAGGTATTCATCAATAAGACAGCGATGGAAAGTGGTAAGAACTTCACGACATAAAAGTTAATCAACATATTCGATACACCCGCGGCATTACGCAGGATTAAAAATTTCCATTGACGAGTATCCACTTTAAAATCGCGATCTTTAATCACAAAAGGAAGTAAGAAAAGCAAGCCGATTAAAAAGCGTGAAAATAAGGTTTCACTTGCAGGGATTGTTTGAGAAGCCGTTTTGACAAATACATTCATCAAGGTAATGGAAAAGTACGCTGATACCATAAAACTAATCGCTTTGTGATAAAGTGAAGGAATGGAATGTGATTGCATATAGATTTTTACCTTAGAAAAGAGGGGGAGATTGGGCATCTTAACGCTTTATTATTGGTTATAACAATGGATTTTAATCAATTTCTTTAAAAATTTTGCAAAAATCTGTAAGAAATCGAATTATCCGCCGTCTAACCTTATGTAACGTTAATTTTTACTTCATAAGGAAAAGCAATGAAACTATCAAAAACATTTCTATTTATTACCGCACTTTGCTGTGCTACACCAACTTTAGCAATACAAAATTCAACATCATCATCTGGAGAACAAAAAATGGCAATGGAAAATACACAAAACATTCGAGAAATTTATCTTGCTGGTGGTTGTTTCTGGGGTATGGAAGCATATATGGAGCGTATTCACGGTGTGAAAGATGCGATTTCTGGCTATGCCAATGGTAATACGGAGAAAACCAGTTATCAGATGATTGGGCTAACCGATCACGCAGAAACGGTAAAAGTCACTTACGATGCAAACCAAATTTCGTTAGATAAATTGCTTAAATATTATTTTAAAGTGATTGATCCAACGAGTGTAAACAAACAAGGTAACGACCGTGGTAGACAATATCGCACAGGGATTTATTATCAAGATGGGGCAGATAAAGCAGTGATCGAACAAGCTCTCGCCCAGCTTCAAACCAAATATAAAAAACCAGTACAAATTGAGGTACAGCCGATTAAAAATTACATCGTAGCGGAAGAATATCATCAAGATTATTTGAAGAAAAATCCAAATGGTTATTGCCATATTGATATTACCAAAGCAGATGAACCTGTGATTGATGAAAAAGATTATCCGAAACCGAGTGATGCAGAACTTAAAGCGAAATTGACACCGTTGCAATATTCCGTTACTCAAAATAAACATACTGAACGCTCTTTTAGTAACGAATATTGGGATAACTTCCAACCCGGTATTTATGTTGATGTCACTACAGGCGAGCCTGTTTTCTCTTCAAATGATAAATTTGAATCAGGTTGTGGCTGGCCAAGTTTTACGAAACCGATCATTAAAGATGTGGTGCATTATGAAACCGACAATAGCTTCAATATGCAACGTACCGAAGTGTTAAGTCGTGCGGGCAATGCCCATTTAGGACACGTTTTTGACGACGGCCCGAAAGATAAAGGTGGTTTACGTTATTGCATTAACAGTGCATCAATTAAATTTATTCCGTTAGCTGAAATGGAAAAGGCAGGATACGGATATTTGATTCAATCCATTAAAAAATAAGGAGATGTAGGATGTTAGATCAGCAACTCCTTATTGGAACTGTATTTTTAGCTGGGCTTGCTTCTTTTCTTTCGCCTTGTATTTTCCCGATTATTCCAATTTATTTTGGTATTTTGAGTAAAGGTGGTAAAAAAGTCCTGAATACTTTTTTATTTATTTTAGGGCTTTCCCTTACATTTGTCAGTTTAGGCTTTAGTTTTGGTTTTTTAGGGAATATTTTATTTAGTAACACTACCCGCATTATCGCTGGCGTTATCGTGATTATTTTGGGTATTCATCAACTTGGCATTTTCAAAATTGGTTTGTTGGAACGCACGAAATTGGTGGAAATAAAAACATCAGGAAAATCAACCGCACTTGAGGCATTTGTTCTTGGTTTAACGTTTAGTCTTGGTTGGACACCTTGTATTGGCCCGATTCTGGCTTCCGTGTTAGCTTTATCAGGCGATGAAGGCTCTGCACTTTACGGTGCATCAATGATGTTTGTTTATGTCTTAGGGCTTGCGACCCCGTTTGTACTGTTTTCGTTCTTATCTGACAGCTTGCTCAAACGTGCCAAAGGGTTAAATAAACACTTAGACAAATTTAAAATCGGTGGCGGAATTTTAATTATCGTGATGGGTATTTTATTAATTACGAATAATTTTTCGTAAAACATAACCTCAACAAAAGAAATTTATAAAAGGAAAAAAGCAATGAAAAAACTACTATCAATATTTCTAATGGCATTCAGCCTAAACGCTTTTGCACAAACTAATTTGGCAGATGTGCAACTCAAAGATTTAAACAATCAGCCAGTTACTTTAAGCCAATATAAAGGCAAACCTGTGTATGTAAAAATGTGGGCATCTTGGTGTCCGATTTGCTTGGCTGGATTAGCTGAAATTGATGATTTAAGTGCGGAAAAAGATCGCAATTTTGAAGTGATTACCATTGTTTCGCCCGATCACAAAGGCGAAAAAGACACCGCTGATTTTATTGAATGGTACAAAGGATTGGAATATAAAAATATCACGGTGCTTTTAGATGAAAAAGGCGAAATCATTGACAAAGCAAGAGTGCGTGGCTATCCGTTCAATCTCTTTTTAGATAGCGATTTAAACCTGAAAAAAACCGTACCAGGGCATTTAGGCGCAGAGCAGATTAAAGTTTTTGCAGTGAAATAATGATGAAAAGCGGCTTATTTTTAAGCCGCTTTTTATATTCCATTTTTACAGAGCAAAGAAATAAAGTATCTAAGATTGGCGTTTGTGCATTGAGCATTTGGTAGATTGATAAAAAAACTATATTATAAGCGGTATGATTTTATTGCTTGTATAATAGTTTTTTATTTTTACGTTATCGTTACTTTTTCCAAATAACGTGAAATTCGCGATCTTCTTCTCGGTGAGAAATTAAGAATTTAGCAAAGACATCATCCATTTCATCTTGTTCATTGACTAAACCCACCCACACTTCAGCGTATTCTTCAGGATCAATCAGTACACCAATTTCTTCTTCCCAATCATCGGCGGTTTCAACAAATTCCACACCACCGCGTTCTTCAAATTGTAGGTTGAATAAAAGAATATCGGCAGGATCTAAATTTTCTCCAGCCATTTCTAAGAAAATATCGTAAGCAATATCAATGGCTGTATCGGGATCAAGTTTTTTAATTTCTGTTGTCATAGTATTTTGTCGTAAAGGTTATGGTTAATAAAAGTGCGGTTAAATTTTTTTCTCTTTTTAAGGGTTTTATTCCATATTGGTTGGAAGTTTAATTTCTCGAATATTCATCGAAAAACCGTCAATCATCAATAAGCGTCCACACAAATTCTTACCGATTTTTAACCGCACTTTAATTGCTTCTAAGGCTTGAATGCAGCCCACAATACCGACGATTGGTGCAAGCACGCCAGCTTCCACACAGCTTAATACATTTTGTCCAAATAATTTACTGAGATCACGATAAGTAGGCGTATTTGGTTCATAAGTGAAAACGGAAACCTGACCTTCCATCCGAATCGCTGCGCCAGAAATAAGAGGAATTTTTGCATGATTACATCGGCAATCCAATTGATTACGGATTTCTACATTATCTGTACAATCTAAAACAATATCAAAGTGCGGAATGATTTCTGCGAGTTTTTCTTCGTCTAACTTCGCATTAATCGTCTCTATGTTTATATGTGGATTGATTTGCTTGAGTGCAATTTTAGCGGATTCCACCTTTGGCATATTCAAGCGCGTATCGCAGTGTAAGACTTGTCGTTGAAGATTCGAAAGCGAAACTGTATCGAAATCCAACAGTGTTAAATTTCCAACGCCTGCCGCTGCGAGATATTGGCTGGCTGCACATCCTAAGCCACCAAGCCCAACGATCAGCATTTTGCTTGCTTTAAGTTTTTCTTGCCCGTCAAAATCTACGCTTTTAAGAATAATTTGACGGTTATAACGCAATTCTTCTTCGTGACTAAGTTCGATCATTTTTTATCCTAATAAATGATTGAAAGGCTCAATTGTCAATGTTTCGCCCGCAGAGACATTGCCACGTTCTTGTTCTAACACGATAAAACAATTGCTTTTTACAAAAGCACTAAAGAGATGAGAACCTTGGAAACCTACTGATTGCACTTCAATTTGACCTTGTTCATTGATGTGATAGAAACCCCGTTGGAAATCTAAACGTCCCACTGCTTTTTTCAAATTCATTGTAGCAATGGCTGAAAAGTGCGGTGGTTTTTTCCATTGTTTTTGCCCTTGCAGTTTAGCGATTAATGGCTGAACAAGTTGATAGAATGTTACTAATGCGGAAACAGGATTGCCGGGTAAACCACAGAACCAAGCATTTTCTAATTTACCAAAAGCGAATGGTTTGCCAGGTTTGATTGCAATTTTCCAGAAATTTACTTTGCCTACTTTTTCCAATACCGCCTTAGTGAAATCCGCTTCACCAACGGAAACACCACCACTGGTAATCACTAAATCGGCTTGGCTTTGTGCGGCAATAAATGCTTTTTCAAATTCAGCTTCGTTATCAGGTAATAGTCCTAAATCAATGACTTCACAGTGTAGTTTTTCGAGTAATAATTTTACAGTGAAACGATTGGTATCGTAGATTTGCCCACTTTGTAATGGTTTGCCGACTTCCACAAGTTCATCGCCAGTTGAGAGTACACCGACTTTTAATTGACGATAGCATTTTACTTCTGCAATGCCTAGAGAGGCTAATAATGGCAAGGAAACTGGGGTGAGCGGTGCGCCTTGTTCTAATACCACATCGCCTTTCTTTACATCTTCACCAATACGACGGATGTTTTGATTTGGTTTAGGTAATTCACTAAAAGTGACGGTGCCGTCTTCATTGAGTGTCACTTGCTCTTGCATTATCACGGCATCTGCGCCTTCAGGAATCATCGCACCAGTCATAATTCTGACCGCACTTTTTGATGGCCATTCCCCTTGGAATGGATTACCTGCAAAAGATTTTCCTGCCACTGAAAGGGTTAAGGATTGTTGTAAATCCGATAAACGTACAGCATAACCATCCATTGCTGAATTATCGAAAGAGGGAACATTGATAGGCGAAATAATATCTTCTGCACAAATTCGATTGGCGGCTTCTTGTAAATTTAGGCTTTCAGTTTGAGTTGAGAAGGGAATCTGTTCGAGCATTTTCGAGCGAGCTTGATCCAATGTAAGCATAGAAAATCCTTATTTAATAAAATAAGTCGGTATTTTATCTCTAAAGACTTATTCATTCAAATTTGCAATTTTTATCATTTTACCATCCTATTATCCTTTGCTAGAATAGCCGATTATTTTTTTAGGAAAGACTATTTATGAGCAAAATTTCACTGGATGCACTGAATGTAAGAAATGCCTTGATTGAGAAAGGCATTGAAACACCAATGATTGATCCAACACAGGCTAAAAATGAACGCCGAGAAAACATTGCAAAACATATGAATGAAGTGATGAAGCTGATTGGATTAGATTTGCGAGATGATAGTTTAGAAGAAACGCCAAATCGTTTAGCTAAAATGTTTATTGATGAGATTTTTAGTGGAATGGATTATGCGAATTTTCCAAAGATGACAAAAATCAAAAATCAAATGAAAGTCAGCGAAATGGTGCAAGTGAATGACATCACGCTAACAAGCACTTGTGAACATCATTTTGTGACGATTGATGGTAAAGTTTGTGTGGCATACTATCCAAAAGATTGGGTGATTGGTCTTTCTAAAATTAATCGAATTGTCTCGTTTTTTGCGCAACGTCCACAGGTTCAAGAACGCTTAACTGAGCAACTTTTGACAGCATTTCAAACCATTCTTGAAACCGATGATGTGGCGGTATATGTGAAAGCGACCCATTTCTGTGTGAAAGCGCGTGGTATTAGAGATACGAATAGTTATACTGTCACATCTGCTTATGGTGGCGTATTCTTAGAAGATAGAGATACTCGTAAAGAATTTTTAGCTACAGTTCAAAAATAGGAAATGATAAATTGTAATCCGCACGTAAAATGTGCGGATTTTTATTTCGGGAAATTAAATATGCTATGTGCCATTTATAAAAGTAAAAAGAAGTTAGGAAGTTACCTTTATGTTGCCAATAGAGAGGATTTTTCTTCAGTTCCCAGCGTTTTACTCGAACATTTTGGTAAACCAGAATTAGTGATGATGTTTAATCTGCTTGGGCGTAAAGCACTACACAATGTAGATTGTAATGAAGTATTGGAAACAATTAAACGCCAAGGATTTTACTTACAAATAGCAAAACAAGATGATGGTTTATTTAATAGCTTGAGTGAGATCAAATAATTTGTCTATTTATAAGATAAAAAAAGTGAAAATTTGCGTTATCTCAAATTATTAAATAAAAAATTCCTTTAAAATCCACCGCACTTTTTAAAGGAGAAAAAAATGAGTAGCTTTTTTGTCGCAGGGACAGATACGAATGTGGGGAAAACAACAGCAGCGCGCGCAATGATTCAAGCCTTGCAAGGGCAGGGAGTGCAAGTTGTCGGCTATAAACCTATTGCTTGTTGTGGAGAAGAGAGTATTTATCCTGTCGCGCAATCAGAAAATACATCTGATTATGATCATTTCGTAAATGCTGATGTATTAACGCTGATGCATTCAACAAAGGAAAATGTGTCTTATCAGGATATTAATAGCTATACTTTTAGTCATTGCGCACCTATGCTCACGCAAGATAAAATGCGAATTAAATTAGATAAAATTAATTATGATTTAACGCGTTTGAATCAAACTTATCAATCTGTTGTGGTGGAAGGATCTTTTGGTTTAATGACACCAATGGCAGAAGGAAAAAGTTTTGCAGATTGGATTACTCAACGAAAAATGCCAGTAGTACTTGTAGTTGGAATTAAAGATGGTTGCGTAAATCACGCTTTATTAACGGTAAAGGTTATCCAACAATTGGGTGTGCCGTTATTAGGTTGGATAGCAAATCGAATTAATCCATTATTAAGCCATTATGCAGAAATTGTTGATTTACTTGTTGAACATATTGATGCGCCGCTTTTAGGTAAAATTCCTTATTTACATAAACCCGAAGAACAAGAATTAGGGCATTATTTAACGAATATAGATCGATTAATGTATATGCAAACAGAGTTCATAAAATAATAAAGTGCGGTTGAATTTTTTTAGTTTTGTATAAGGGCGAAATATCGCCCTTATTTTGTGTTTGAAAAGAAATATATTATTGTGATAATTAAGGTCTTACACCTAACATATGACAGATAGCATAAGTTAATTCACTACGATTTAATGTATAAAAGTGGAAGTCATTCACGCCTTCGCGAGATAAAATTTTTACCATATCCATTGCAACACTTGCTGCTACAAGATTACGTGTAGTTGGATCATCATCCAAACCATCATAGGCTTTAACTAACCACGCTGGAATTTTCACATTAGTGAATGATGCCATTTTTTGGAGTTGTTTAAAATTAGTAACAGGTAAAATACCGGGTACGATTTCAGTATCAATACCAATTGATGCACAACGATCACGAAAACGTAGGTAGTTTTCAATATCAAAGAAAAATTGTGTAATGACGTGGTTTGCACCTGCATCAATTTTACGTTTTAAATTAATTAAGTCTGCTTGTGCGGATTTTGCTTCTGGATGAACTTCAGGATAAGCGGCTACAGAAATATCAAAATCAGCGACAGAACGGAGTAATTCCACAAGATCTGACGCATAAAATGGTTTTTTCGCGTAACCTTTAGGTTCGTCACCGCGTAACGCAACAATACGGCGAATACCACTATCCCAATAATCTCTCGCAATTTGTTTTAATTCTTCAGGTGTGGCATCAATTCCAGTTAAATGTGGTGCGGCTTCTAAGCCAGTTTCTTGTTTAATGGCTTTCACAATGCCGTGAGTGCGGTCACGTTCTCCCGAATTTGCACCGTAAGTGACTGACACAAATTTAGGCTTTAATACTTTTAAACGATGAATTGAATCCCATAGAAGGGTTTCCATTTTTTCGTTTTTAGGTGGAAAAAATTCAAAGGAGACATTAATTTTTTTATTAAAATCTGCAATATGTTGATTTAATGTATCAATTTCTTTCGCGTAGCTCATAAGGCTTCCTTTAGGATTCTAAAATAGTATTTGCACAATAAAATAGGTTTTAATATGAGTCAATTTCAATTTATTCATTAAAAGTATGATTATTATTAATAATTCAATAAGTGGATAATTATTGTTCAATAATAACTAATTTTTAGATCAACACATACTCAAAACTACCGCACTTTTGTTAGCAATGATTTATTCCATTTTACAACGAAAAAGAAAGTGCGGTAATTTTTTGTGTATTTTTATAGAAAGATAAATGCGTGTTAAATAAATACAATAGATTTGTTTTTTAGCGCAAAAAATTAGCATTTTATGAAAAAACGAGTATAATACGCCGACCCTGTAAATGTGCGAATTCCCATCGTACATTATTTTATCGAGATCGCACTCGAAGGGGTGATGATTAAGATTAATGGTTGTGTTCATAAGAACACTGGGTATCAAACTAATTTTTGGTAATTAATTAATGAAAACTTTTGTAGCAAAACCAGAAACGGTTAAACGCGACTGGTACGTAGTAGATGCGACAGGTAAAACTTTAGGTCGTTTAGCGACTGAATTAGCATGTCGTCTTCGTGGTAAACACAAGGCTGAGTACACTCCACACGTAGATACTGGTGATTACATCATCGTTATCAACGCAGACAAAGTGGCAGTAACTGGTCGTAAAGAAACAGATAAACTTTACTACTGGCACACTGGCTATGTAGGTGGTATTAAACAAGCGACTTTCAAAGAAATGATCGCTCGCCGTCCTGAAGCAGTGATTGAAATTGCGGTTAAAGGTATGTTGCCAAAAGGTCCATTAGGCCGTGCAATGTTCCGTAAATTAAAAGTGTATGCAGGTGGAGAACACCAACACGCAGCACAACAACCACAAGTATTAGATATTTAATCACGAGGTTTAGAAAATGGCAGAGAATCAAAACTACGGCACAGGCCGCCGCAAAAGCTCTTCAGCTCGTGTATTTATCAAACCGGGCAGTGGTAAAATCACTATCAACCAACGTGAATTAGATGTTTACTTTGGGCGTGAAACAGCGCGTATGGTAGTACGTCAGCCATTAGAGTTGGTTGAATTAACTGATAAATTAGACCTATACATCACTGTTAAAGGTGGTGGTATTTCTGGTCAAGCGGGTGCAATCCGTCACGGTATCACTCGTGCATTGATGGAATACGATGAAACATTACGCCCAGCACTTCGTGCAGCTGGTTTCGTTACTCGTGACGCACGTCGCGTTGAACGTAAAAAAGTGGGTTTACACAAAGCACGTCGTCGTCCACAATACTCAAAACGTTAATTTTTATTTTCGTTTCCAAAAGAAAAGCAGAGAGAAATCTCTGCTTTTTTATTATTTGAGTTACTCTAACTTATTGATTATAAAACAATAAAAAAGATTATATTGGCAAATGGGTAATGCTTTATGGTAAAATGTTGCCCCTTAAAAACCTAGAATATTTTTGGATCTTCGGAGGAATAAATGTCCAGCGCATCAAGTAAACGTTCAGTAATGACCCTTTTTTCAAATAAAGATGATATTTATTGCCATCAGGTAAAAATTGTTTTGGCAGAAAAAGGTGTGCTTTATGAAAACGCAGAAGTTGATTTGCAAGCTCTACCAGAAGATTTAATGGAATTAAATCCATACGGCACTGTGCCTACGTTGGTTGATCGTGATCTCGTATTATTTAATTCACGCATCATAATGGAATATCTTGATGAGCGTTTTCCACATCCTCCATTAATGCAAGTCTATCCTGTTTCTCGTGCTAAAGATCGACTTTTAATGTTACGTATTGAACAAGATTGGTATCCAACCCTTGCAAAAGCAGAAAATGGCACAGAAAAAGAAAAAACTTCAGCATTAAAACAGTTAAAAGAAGAACTATTAGGGATTGCACCAATTTTTCAACAGATGCCTTATTTTATGAATGAAGAATTTGGTTTGGTTGATTGCTATGTTGCACCATTATTATGGAAATTAAAACATTTAGGCGTGGAATTTACAGGCACAGGAAGTAAAGCGATTAAAGCTTATATGGAACGTGTGTTTACACGTGATTCTTTTTTGCAATCTGTAGGTGAAGCTGCACCAAAAAATTTAATGGATGATAAATAATGGAATATAAATCTTCTCCTAAACGCCCTTATTTATTACGTGCCTATTATGATTGGCTAGTAGATAATAGTTTTACGCCTTATTTAGTTGTTGATGCGACTTACTTAGGTGTGAATGTTCCTGTCGAATATGTAAAAGATGGACAGATTGTATTAAACTTGTCTGCCAGTGCTACGGGCAATTTACAACTTACAAATGATTTCATCCAGTTTAATGCACGTTTTAAAGGCGTCTCTCGTGAACTGTATATTCCAATGGGCGCAGCCCTTGCGATTTATTCTCGTGAGAATGGCGATGGCGTGATGTTTGAACCTGAGGAAATTTATGATGAACTTAACATTGAGCCAGATACTGAACAACCAACAGGTTTTTATGAAGCAGTAGATAAGCCTAAAAAACGAGAAGAAAAAAAGAAAACAAAATCAGTTTCCCATTTAAGAATTGTGGATTAAGAAAAAACGCGATGAAATTATCATCGCGTTTATTTTTATAAATTACCTTGTTTTGCAATAAAGTTGAGAATTTTTTCTTCAATGCCTTTTGTATCCAATCCTAAATCTGCCAATGCTTCTTGCTGTGTCGCTTGTGGAATAAAATAATCTGGCAAACCAAGTTGTAAAAGTGCGGTTGATTTTCCTGATGAATTTAGTACTTCCGCAACAGCAGATCCCGCTCCACCTTGAATTGCATTTTCTTCCAATGTGACCAAATAATCGTGAGTTTGTGCAAGCACATTAATCATTTCAATATCAATCGGTTTCACAAAACGCATATCGACAACCGTTGCATTGAGTTTTTCTGATAACTCTAAAGCGGATGGTAATAGAGTACCAAAATTTAAAATCACAATTTTTTGACCTTTTCGAATTAAACGTGATTTACCAATAGGAAGCATTTCTAAAGGAGTAAGTTTTACACCAACGGCATTTCCGCGAGGGTAGCGTACTGCCGCAGGTTTTCCACATTGATAACCTGTATAGAGCATTTGACGGCACTCATTTTCATCACTCGGCGTCATAATGATCATATTTGGAATGCAACGCATAAAGCTAATATCAAATGCCCCTTGGTGTGTAGCACCATCTGCGCCAACTATTCCCGCTCGATCAATCGCAAATAGCACAGGGAGATTTTGAATGGCAACATCGTGAATTAATTGATCGTAAGCACGTTGTAAAAATGTCGAGTAAATTGCGACAACAGGTTTGTATCCGCCAATTGCAAGTCCTGTAGCAAAAGTGACAGCGTGCTGTTCTGCAATTGCTACGTCAAAATATTGTTTTGGGAAGCGTTGGGAAAATTCTACCATACCTGAACCCTCACGCATTGCAGGTGTGATACCAATAATTTTGGCATCTTTTTCTGCCATTTCACATAGCCAATCGCCAAAAATTTTCGAATAAGTTGGTTTACTATTGTTTTTGGGCAATTCGCCACTGATTGGATCAAATTTAGGTACACCGTGGAAACCAATAGGATCTTTTTCTGCGGGGGCGTATCCTTTACCTTTTTTCGTTTTTATATGCAAAAATTGTGGGCCTTTCAGATTACGCATATTCGTAAGCATTGCCACTAATTCATCAATGTTATGCCCATCCACTGGGCCAATATAGTTAAAACCGAGTTCTTCAAATAATGTACTTTCTGGCGAAAACATTACACCTTTCATATGTTCTTCGGTTTTTTTCATAAAGTTTTTGATTGGAGGAACTTTATCAAGGATTTTTTTACTGCCATCACGAAGCGTAGAGTAAAGAGAGCCGGAGAAAATACGCGCAAGATGATTATTTAATGCGCCAACGTTTTCTGAAATAGACATTTCGTTATCATTTAAAATAACTAACATATCTGTATGCAATGCCCCCGCGTGATTTAATGCCTCAAATGCCATTCCCGCAGTAATTGCGCCATCACCGATGACACATACTGTTTTTCTACCTGCATTTTCTCGTTCTGCGGCAACGGCAATGCCTAATCCCGCACTAATAGACGTAGAGGAGTGACCAACACTTAATACATCAAATTCACTTTCTTCACGCCAAGGAAAAGGATGAATACCGTCTTTTTGGCGAATTGTGGACATTTGCTCTCGGCGACCCGTTAGGATTTTATGTGGATAAGCTTGATGTCCCACATCCCAAATTAACTGATCAAATGGCGTCTTATATACATAATGCAGCGCAACGGTTAGCTCTACAGTGCCTAAACCTGACGCTAAATGTCCGCTAGTTTGACTAACAGATTCTAAAAGATAAGCACGTAATTCTTGACAGAGTTGTGGTAGCTGATCTTTATTTAAAAGACGCAAATCTTCTGGAGAATTAATTAAAGATAAAAGAGGATAATTGTTCATATTATTAGTCATTTTAAAAACGTGATAAATTTTGACCGCACTTTTGTGAGTGTTTAACTTTTTCTGGTAATAACGAATTCAGCTAATGCACGAAGTGCGGTTGTATCAAAAGGAATTTTTTCTAATTCAGACAAAGCACTTTGATATAGATCTTGCGCTTTTTGTTTTGCGCCACTTAATCCAAGTAATTTTGGATATGTACTTTTATCTAAATCAAGATCGGCGCCCACCTGTTTGCCAATTTCTGCACTATCGCCTTCAATATCTAAAATATCGTCTTGAACTTGAAAGGCTAAACCAATGGCTTCCGCATATTGTGTTAAGGATTGTTCTAACCTTTTGTCGGTAAAATGCGGAGAACAAATGAAACCTAATTTCAATGCGGCAATTAGCAATGCACCCGTTTTGTTACGATGAATTAATTCTAATTCGCTTAAACTAATCTGTTTATGCTCAGAAATAAGATCTAAACTTTGCCCTAAACACATTCCTTGTACGCCAGCGCCTTGCGCTAAAATTTGAATTAAAGCCAGTTTTTGTTCAGCAGAAATATTCGGTGTTTTGGTTAATATTTCAAATGCGAAACTTTGCAGCGCATCGCCCGCAAGAATAGCTGTAGCTTCATCAAATTGGATATGACAAGTAGGATGTCCACGGCGTAAATTGTCATCATCCATTGCAGGTAAATCATCGTGAATTAAGGAATAGGCGTGAATGGCTTCAATGGCAGCAGCAGCGTAATCTAAGGTTTGTTTCTCTGCACCAAGCATTTGACCTGTTGCGTAAACTAAGAAAGGGCGAACTCGCTTACCGCCAAGTAATAATGCGTATTTCATCGCCTCAAGCAAAGGTGCATTATGACTTTCAATGCCCTCAAATTGAGCTTCTAAAAAGCGATTGATACGAGTTTGAACCTGTTGTAATTCTTCAGAAAAGTGACCCATTAAGCATTCCCTTTATAATCATTCAGTGGCGCGTCTTCTGTTTTTTGCAATAAGATCTGAATACGTTGTTCTGCTTGTTGTAAACGTTCTTGCCCTAACTTAGCGAGTTGCACACCTTGTTCAAATTCTTTTAACGCTTCTTCTAACGGTAGATCGCCATTTTCTAAATGTGTAACAATATTTTCTAACTGCGCTAACGTTGTTTCAAAATCTTGTGAAGATGCGGGTTTACGCGCCATGGAATTATCCTTTTTCACGGTAAAAATTGTTTGCCATTGTACTGTATTTTACTTGAGTTGTTAAAAAATTATTTCAAGCTAGGACCAGTGGACTTTTCACTATCTTTGCGTAAAATACTCGCCACTTTAAATACCCAAGAAATACCTAAGCTATTTATATGAAATTTATCGTTAAACTTTTTCCTGAAATTATGATTAAAAGCGAAACTGTGCGTAAACGTTTCGCAAAAATTTTAACCTCTAATATCCGCAATATTTTACAGAAATATGATGAAGAAACCGCAGTTGTACGTCACTGGGATTACATTGAAGTGCGGTCAAAAAATGAAGAGAATCGTGAAGAATTAATCGCCTTGTTACAACGTATTCCTGGTATTCATCATTTTTTAGAAGTTGAAGAAAAACCGTTTACCGATTTGCATCATATTTTTGAATTGACGCTTGCGGATGTCGCACAACAACTTCAAGGCAAAACCTTTTGCGTTCGAGTAAAACGTAAGGGTAAACATAAATTTAGTTCGATTGAAGCAGAACGTTATATCGGCGGTGGATTAAATCAACATATTGAAAGCGCAAAAGTGCGGTTAAAAAATCCAGATGTGACTGTTCGTATTGATATTGAAGATGACAAAATGATGTTAGTTAAAGCACGTCACGCTGGGATTGGCGGTTATCCGATTGGTACGCAAGAAGATGTGCTTTCTTTAATTTCGGGGGGATTTGATTCAGGCGTATCGAGTTATATGTTGATTCGTCGTGGTTCCCGAGTTCATTATTGTTTCTTTAATCTTGGCGGTGCAGCCCATGAAATTGGCGTTAAACAAATGGCTTATCATATTTGGCAACGCTATAGTGCTTCACATAAAGTACGCTTTATTGCGATTAACTTTGAGGGAGTTGTCGGTGAGATTTTAGAGAAAGTCGATAACGGACAAATGGGCGTTGTATTAAAACGGATGATGGTGCGAGCCGCAAGTAAAGTCGCTCAACGTTTTAATATTGAAGCGATTGTGACAGGGGAGGCATTAGGGCAAGTTTCTAGCCAAACTTTAACCAATTTACGCTTGATTGATGAAGCGGCTGATGCCTTAGTATTACGTCCGTTAATTACCCATGATAAAGAACAAATTATCGCAATGGCGAAAGAAATTGGTACCGACGATATTGCAAAATCTATGCCTGAATTTTGTGGCGTGATTTCAAAAAATCCTACGATCAAAGCTGTGCGTGAAAAGATTCTTGCAGAAGAAGGGCATTTTAATTTTGAGATTCTTGAAAGTGCGGTACAAAATGCAAAATATTTAGATATTCGCCAGATTGCAAAAGAAACAGAAAAAGCAGTCGTGGAAGTCGAGGCAATTTCTGTATTAGGTGAAAATGAAGTGATTTTGGATATTCGTAGCCCAGAAGAAACGGATGAAAATCCATTTGAATCAGGTACACATGACGTCATTCAAATGCCGTTCTACAAACTTTCTTCTCAATTTGGTAGCCTTGATCAAAGTAAAAATTACGTGTTGTATTGTGAACGTGGTGTGATGAGTAAATTACAAGCCTTATATTTGCAAGAAAATGGTTTTTCAAATGTGCGTGTGTTTGCAAAAAATATTCATTAATTAGGATATAAAATATGCGTAATCAAACTAAACAGCATCTTGAACAGCTTCAAATTACCATGCAGCAGCTTAATTTATGGCAAACGATGCCCCCTGCTGCAGAGGCGTTTTTAAGTGAAGAACCTTTTTCAATTGATACGATGTCTGCCGAAGAGTGGCTACAGTGGGTATTTATTCCACGCATGCAGGCATTGTTAGAAAGTGGTTCAGCCTTGCCACATAAAATTGCTATTTCTCCTTATATTGAAGAAGCAATGAAGGAATTTGATGAGTTACAACAACTATTAACTCCTTTAGTTGCTTTAGAAGAACTTCTGAACAATAACCAATGCTAGAAATTTTATATCAAGATGAGTTTCTCGTTGCGGTGAATAAGCCTGCTGGTATGTTGGTTCATCGCAGTTGGTTAGATCCTCACGAAACTCAATTTGTGATGCAAACTTTGCGAGATCAGATTGGTCAGCACGTATTTCCTATTCATCGTTTAGATCGACCGACATCTGGCGTGTTGTTATTTGCATTGAGCAGTGAAATTGCGAATTTAATGTGTGAACAGTTTGAACAAAAGTGCGTTCAGAAATCTTATTTGGCTGTAGTGCGAGGGTATCTACAGGGAAAAGAGCGGATAGATTATCCACTAAAAATTCAATTGGATAAAATCGCAGATAAATTTTCTCAAGAAGATAAAGAGCCTCAAGAAGCCGTTACTGATTATGAAGGATTAAAAATAGTCGAAATGCCCTATCCTGCTGGGCGTTATCAAACGGCACGTTATTCTTTAGTTAAATTGATCCCTCATACAGGCAGAAAACACCAATTACGTCGCCATATGAAACATATTTTTCACCCAATTTTAGGGGATACGCAATATGGTGACTTACATCAAAATCGTGCATTAATGTCACATTTAGGTTGTTCTCGATTATTTTTACATTCTGATAGTTTGTCTTTTATTCATCCAATAACGAAAGAGCAAATAACAATTACAGCAGGTTTAGATGAACAATGGCAGCAATTAATGAATCAATTTGGATGGGAAAATGTTTGATATTAACTTAACACACGAACAGCAACAAAAAGCAGTTGAACAAATTCAAGAACTTATGGCAAAAGGGATTAGTAGTGGAGAAGCGATTCAAATAGTGGCGAAAGCACTACGAGAAATTCATAAAAATGATAAAAAAACTCCAGAAAATTAAATTTTTTGTGATCTACTTATCATTTTTGAATATTGCTCGTTGCATAACCGTTCAAAATATTTAAACATAGCGAACCTAATTAGTAGGTAATAAGGCGAGAGTCTTGTTGATTTATTGTTTTAATAGGCGAAGCCTAGAGAGGTCTTTTATGGAAATTGGTATTGTAAAATGGTTCAATAATGCAAAAGGATTTGGTTTCATTTCCGCAGAAGGTGTAGATGCCGATATTTTTGCACATTATTCAGTGATTGAAATGGACGGCTATCGTTCATTAAAAGCGGGTCAAAAAGTACAATTTGAAGTTCTCCACAGCGATAAAGGATCTCACGCCACAAAAATAATCCCAATTGCGGATACTCAAGAATAATAAATACCCTAAATTTTTTTCTATTAATCCTAACTTAAAAGACAAGAATTAAAAGTTAGAAAGTCAGTAAAGGACTAAGCTTTGTGATTAAAAAAAGCTTAGTCCTTTTAGTTCGTATTAAATAAGAAATCCGCCTTTAAATTTATAAGTCCATCACTTATTCATCAACAATATCAGTAAATTCTGCACCTAATACTTTTGCTAAATCTTGTGGCGCAATTTCTACGCTTAGCCCACGTTTTCCGCCTGAAACATAAATCGTTTCAAACTCAAGTGCGGTTGAATTTATTACGGTTTTCACGCGTTTTTTTTGACCTAGCGGGCTAATTCCTCCTACAAGATAACCTGTACTTTTTTGTGCTGCATCTTTATCCGCCATTTCCACTTTTTTCACACCGATAGATTTTGCTGCTTTCTTTAAATTCAGCATATTGGCCGTTGCAAGCACAAAACAAGCGAGTTTTTTCTGATCGCCATTTTCCGCCACAAGTAAGGTTTTAAAAGAGCGGTTAGGATCAATACCTAATTTTTCTGCCGCTTCATCACCAAAATGTTGATTATTCGGATCATGATCATAAGTGTGCAAGATAAAAGGAATTTTTTGTTTTTTAAGTAAATCAATTGCAGGTGTCATTATTTCGTTCCTGGTTTTGGTGTAAAATAATGCTGATTATTTTACAGCGGAGAGAAAAATGGACGCAACCTTAAATATTGCGATAGCAGCAGAATTTGAATTAAGTGAAAAAATTGTAGAGTGTTTAGAACAAAGTACGCTTGAAATTAGTAACGTTTCTATTGTTGAAATAATACCTTTTGAAGAAGAACAAAATATTCGTTTTCGCAATAAAGGCGTTGAACAACTTGCGCCAAATGAAGTAGAGTGGGCTGATTTTAATTATGTCTTTTTTGCAGGAAAACTTGAGCAAGTTGCCCATATTGCGCAAGCAGCAGAGCAGGGCTGTATTGTCATTGATATGTTAGGCGTTTGTAGTGCGCTTTCGGATGTGCCAGTTGTTGTTCCAACGGTAAATGAATCACAATTACTTGAATTGAGACAACGTAACATTGTTAGCTTGCCTGATCCTCAAGTAAGCCAACTTGCTTTAACGCTTGCCCCGATTTTACAAGAAACGAATCTCAATCAAGTATTTGTCACCTCTTTATTGCCGACTTCTTATACGGATGCGGAAACCGTGACGAAACTTGCGGGACAAACAGCCCGTTTATTAAATGGTATTCCATTGGATGAAGAAGAAACTCGCTTAGCCTTTGATGTCTATCCGTATCAAACACCTAGTTTATCTAATCAATTACAACGAATTTTTCCTCAATTAGATCGTGCTACATTCCACTCAATCCAAGTGCCTGTATTTTATGGATTGGCACAAAAAGTCACCGCACTTTCAGATTATGATTTCGACTATCAGCCTCAAAATAGCGAGCTTATCGCTTTAGAAGAAACGCTAATTACACCTGTGCTTAATGGAGAACAAGAAAATGGGGAAGAATCAGTAAAACTTCATTTAAGTCAAATAAGTGCGGTAGAAAATGGCGTAGAATTCTGGTCTGTGGCAGATGAACAACGCTTTAATCTCGCCTTACTTTCAGTGAAATTGTTGAAAGGAATTTATCAGCAAGGTTATTAATGAAATTAAGGAGAATAGTATGCAAAATATTCTATTTATTATCCATTCATCCCCTTATGGTGGATGGAAGCTGACAAAGTATTAAATTTTTAATTTTCTCGATAGATAAAAGAAACCCGCCACAAGTGCGGGTTCTTTTTTGCTTATTTTGTTGCAGCTTTCATCGTTTGAACAAATTCAGCTAATTCAGCTAAACATTGCTCGTGATTATCTAAATTTCGCTCAATAATTTTTACTGTTGCTGAACCTGAAATTGCACCAGCCGCCCCCAAAGCTAAGGCTTCTTTAACTTGTGCAGGCTGTGCAATGCCGAAGCCTTGTAAAATTGGTGGGGCATTGTGGGCCTTAAGTTGTTCTACAAGGGTGTCCAAATTTGCTGCGTGAGCTTGATTTTCAGCACTGGTTACGCCTGCACGTGAGACTAAATAGGTATATCCTTCGCTATTTTTCGCTACGCCTTGGATCGTTTTCTCGTCCGCATTGGGTGGGCAAATAAAGACGGGTTGAATACCGTGTTTTTTAGCCGCTTGTACATAATCTTCTTTTGCCAGTAACGGAATATCTGCCACAAGCACAGCATCAACCCCGACTTCTGCACAACGTTGATAAAAAGCATCTAAACCTTTAGCAAAAATTAAATTGGCACAAAGTAATAAGCTAATCGGAATCTCTGGATATTTTGACCGCACTTTTTCCAATAGTTTAAAGCTATCTTCACTGCTATGACCTGCAGTTAAAGCACGATTATTCGCGGCTTGAATAACTGGGCCATCGAGTAGCGGATCGGAAAAAGGAAAACCGAGTTCTAAAGCATCTGCACCGTTATCCACAAGTGTGCAAATGATCTCAAAAGAGCGGTCGAAAGTAGGGTCGCAAAGGGTAACGAACGGCACGAAAGCCCTTTCATTTTTTGCGTTAAGTGTCGCAAATTGCGTTTCAAAACGGCTCATTAGTTCGTTCCTCCATTTAAAATTTTATCAACGGTAAAAATATCTTTATCGCCTCGTCCTGAAAGATTAACCACTAAAAGTTGTTCTTTTTCAGGATTTTGTTTAATCAATTTCAAGGCATAAGCCAAGGCGTGTGAGCTTTCTAATGCAGGAATAATACCTTCGTGTTTTGCCAATTCTTGGAATGCGTTAAGGGCTTCTTCATCGGTAATCGATACATAATCAGCACGACCAATCTCATTTAAATAAGCATGTTGCGGCCCGACAGAGGGAAAATCTAACCCTGCAGAAATGGAATAGGATTCCTCAATTTGTCCATCTTTATCTTGCATAATTGGCGATTTCATTCCGAAGTAGATGCCTGTTGTGCCGTGCTTGAGCGGTGCACCGTGTTCGCCCGTTTCAATACTTTTACCCGCAGGCTCAACACCAATTAAACGCACATTTGATTCATCAATAAAATCAGCAAACATACCAATTGCATTCGAGCCACCGCCAACCGCAGCAATGACTGTATCAGGTAAACGACCTTCCCGTTCGAGAATTTGACGTTTCGTCTCAATCCCAATCATTTTTTGAAATTCTCTCACAATCGTCGGGAAGGGGTGAGGGCCTGCAGCGGTTCCAAGTAAATAATGGGTGGTTTCATAGTTTGCTGACCAATCACGCATCGCTTCACAACAGGCATCTTTTAAAGAACAAGAGCCTTTTTGTACAGGAATTACTTCAGCTCCCATTAAACGCATACGGAACACGTTTGGTGATTGACGCTCAACATCTTTTGCACCCATATAAACACGACACGGCATATCTAACATAGCACAAGCTAGGGCGGTCGCAACACCGTGCTGACCCGCACCTGTTTCGGCAATAATACGCGTTTTGCCCATACGTTTAGCCAATAAAATTTGCCCTAACACCTGGTTGGTTTTGTGTGCACCACCGTGTAATAAATCTTCACGTTTAAGATAAAGTTTAGTTTTTGTACCTTTGGTTAAGTTACGACAAAGAGTAAGTGCGGTCGGTCTGCCCGCATAATTTTTGAGTAAATCAGCAAATTCTGCTTGGAATGTAGGATCATTTTGTGCTTCTACAAAAGCTTGTTCTAATTGTTTTAAAACAGGCACTAAAATTTCGGGTACATACATTCCGCCAAATTCACCAAAATAAGGGTTAAGAAGTGTGTCTGACATATTTTTTCCTATTATTTTATTTTTCTTTTGAAACGCTCATTCCTGCAAAAGATTGAGCGGTTGGCATTACTTCAATACGATTAATGTTCACGTGTTCAGGTTGTTGATGAAGCCATAATACAATGTTCGCAATATCTTCAGGCTGAACCGATTGCACATTTTCATACACTTTTGCGGCTCTTTCATCATCGCCGTGAAAACGCACATTAGAGAACTCCGTACCGCCACATAAACCCGGTTCAACATTGCTTACTCGAATTTTTGTGCCTGCCAGATCGGCTCGTAAATTTAAGCTAAATTGTGTGACAAAAGCTTTAGTTCCACCATATACATTACTGCCCGCATAAGGATAAGTACCTGCAATTGAACTCAAATTGATAATCTGCCCGTGATTACGAGCGACCATATTTGGCAACACAAGGCGAGTGATAGTAACCAATCCTTTGATGTTGGTATCGATCATCTGATACCAATCTTGTAAATCCGCTTTATGTGCTGGCTCTAATCCCAAGGCTAAACCTGCATTATTCACTAATAAATCGACCGCTTGCCAACCTTCAGGAAGGGTATTTAGAGCGTTAATTGTGACTTGTTCATCACGAATATCAAAGGCAAGCGGTAGAAAATTATTGCCCAATTGTGAATGGATTTCTGCCAATCGATCTGCACGTCTACCCGTGCCAATCACTTTATAGCCTGCTTCGATCAATTTTTTACAGATCGCTAAGCCAAAGCCTGCGGTTGCACCTGTTACTAATGCAGTTGTGGTTCTCATTTTTTCTCCTAAATCTTGAGCTTATTTGTACTATTAAAGTAGTACAAATAAGTTTTGATTGCAAGCAATTTCATTTTAATTTTAAAAATGTCATTAAATGAATTAATTTAACAATATCGCAAACGTTTGCTTAATGATATAATCTGCCCAATTTTTATTTCAACTGATTGAGGTTAATCGTGAGCAACACACAACTGAGCTATAAAGATGCTGGCGTCGATATTCACACTGGAAATGAATTAGTCGAACGTATCAAAGGCGATGTAAAACGCACTAACCGCTCTGAAGTTATGGGAGGATTGGGTGGTTTCGGCGCATTATGTGCTTTACCCACCAAATATAAAGAGCCAATTTTAGTTTCTGGCACAGATGGCGTTGGCACAAAATTACGCCTTGCGATTGACTTAAACAAACACGATACCATTGGTCAAGATTTAGTAGCAATGTGTGTAAACGATTTAATCGTGCAAGGGGCAGAACCGCTTTTCTTCTTAGATTACTATGCAACAGGAAAATTAGACGTTGATGTGGCAGCAAGCGTGATCAAGGGTATTGCAGACGGTTGCGAAATGTCTGGCTGTGCGTTAGTCGGTGGCGAAACCGCTGAAATGCCTGGAATGTACCACGAAGGCGACTACGACTTAGCGGGTTTCTGCGTCGGTGTAGTAGAAAAATCAGAGATTATTGACGGCACGGCAGTAAAAACGGGCGACACGCTTATCGCACTCGGCTCAAGTGGTGCTCACTCAAACGGCTATTCACTTATTCGCAAAGTGCTTGAAGTGAGCGGTGCAAATCCAGCGGATTTATTAGAAGGCAAACCGCTTAGCGAACACCTTTTAGCACCAACCAAAATCTATGTAAAATCGATTTTACAGCTGATCAAGCAGACCGAAGTTCACGCCATTGCTCACTTAACAGGTGGCGGTTTCTGGGAAAATATCCCGCGTGTATTGCCTAACAACACCAAAGCAGTGATTGATGAATCAAGCTGGCAATGGCCTGCGATCTTCAACTGGTTACAAGAAAAAGGCAATATTAGCCGTTATGAAATGTACCGCACTTTTAACTGTGGCGTAGGTATGGTAATTGCATTACCAGAAAAAGAGGTTGAAACCGCTCTCGCATTGCTTGAACAAGCGGGCGAAAAAGCGTGGGTTATCGGCAAAATTGCACCTCTTGGTGAAGGCGAAGCACAGGTTGAGATTCAATAATAAAATCTTAAATTTCAATTCAGCCCTTTTGGGCTGATTTCTATAAGGAAGAAAATGAAAAAAATTGCCGTCCTTATTTCTGGTCAAGGAACGAATTTACAAACTATTATTGATGCCTGCCATTCAGGCGATATTCCCGCCAAAATTGCTTGTGTGGTAAGTAACAAAGCTGATGCTTACGGATTAGTTCGAGCCAAACAAGCACAGATTCCGCAAGCGGTCTTTCTTCGCAAAAATTTTGCCAATAACTTCGAAATGGACGATGCCATTGGCGATTATTTGCAAAGCCTAGCAGTAGATTTGATCGTTCTTGCTGGTTATATGAAAATTCTTACCCCAAAATTTACTCAACGTTTTGCAGGGAAAATTTTAAATATCCATCCTTCTCTTCTTCCTAAATACGCAGGCTTAAACACCTACCAACGTGCGATTGAAGCAGGCGACAATGAACACGGCACAACCGTTCATTTTGTCAATGAAGAAGTAGATGGTGGTGCGATTGTCTTACAAGCAAAAGTGCCAATCTTCCCTGAAGATAGCATCGAAGAAGTGGAGGCTAGAACCCGTGAGCAAGAATATCAAATTTATCCACTTGTGATTAAATGGTTTACCGAAGGGCGGTTAAGACTTAAAGATAATTTGGCATATTTAGATGGAAAAGCTCTGCCAAAATCTGGATATGCAAATGAATAACTTAGAATTTAGACAGACTATTTCTGTATTTTTTATTTAATTAGGATGTAAAAGTGCGGTGAAATTTTACCGCACTTTTAAAATTAGTGATGATGGTGTTCTGGTTTTGGAGGTAGTTTAGCTAATCCTTTACCAACCGGTAAAATTAATGTGCTATAGCTTGCAGATTGCTGACAAATTTGTTGATCTGCAAATGGTGTTTTATGAATAACTTTAATTTTCCAAATACCATCAATTAATGGAATGATATTCACACGTCCTTGACTATCTGTTTTACCTGAAAAACCTTGTGGTTCACGATGACCTGTACTTGCTTCAAGATCTTTCACGATAATAGTATCAGCGGTTGCGATGACAGTTTCGCCTGCTAATGGCTGATCTTGGTAGAAAATTTGAACAGGGAACGGTTCGCCTGATTTCGCTTTGCTAGGATCACGCAAAGGAACAATTTCAAGCGGTAAACCAACTCTTGTCATTGCCATTTCTGCATTTAATGGCTTTTTCCCTACAGTAATAAGACTTTTACCAAACATTTGGGTTTGTTCACAATAAGTGGGATTTTCTAATCCTTTCAAATTATCCATTTTCCAACCTTCAGCATTTTGTGACCAAAAAGTGGGTTTATAAGTCGCTGTTACCCAATAAGAACCATCGGACAATGCTTTCTCTGATTGATATTGATAGTTTTCGCCTTTTTGGATTAAGGTTTGTTTTTCTCCATCTTGACGAATAATTTCCATTGGTGCAAAAATTTTTAAACGTGCTTCAGGAATTTTTTCTACATAAGGGTAATCCCCATAAGCTAATTCTGCTTTTAATACAGAGCCAGATGTTAATTTCGTCGGTGCTTGAACCCAAACTTCATGAGCTTGTGCTGTGCCAGCTAAAACCAATAATCCTGTAATCAATGTCTTTTTCATATATTTCCTTAATAAGAATGGAGGAGTTAAAAATGAGTGTGAATGCTAAATGAAAATAGCTATCATTTAAATAGCTATTTAAATAAAATTTTAAGATTTGTGATCGAGATCACAAAATGAAAAATACCATAAGAAATAGTATAAAAATACCCCAAATACAAAATATTTAGGGCGTCTTATAAATTTAGGAAAATGTTTTAATCATCTTTTTTAGATGGTTTAATGCCTAATAAATTACAACTTAATTTACTAATCACATGTTCTGCAGTATTGCCTAATAATGCGGCAGATAAACCTGTTCGTCCCACTGTGCCTAAAATCACTAATTCAGCTTCAATCTCTTTCGCAACTTCAGGAATAACTTCCTCTGGAAAACCTTCGCGTACGTGAGTATGATCTTCATCAATTCCAAATTTTTGGCGTAAAGCTTTCATATTAATAAGATGCTGACCTCGAATACCGTTTTCATAACCTGAAGTATTAAATTCAGGTAAATCAATCGCCATATTGATTGGTGCGGAAGGGTAGGCTGCCACCAAATGGACATTACCACGATTTAGATTTTCTGCGAGTGAAATACCTGTTTCTACCAGCTCTTGATTAAATTCATCTTGATATTCTTGCTCTCCAGAAACATTCACCGCCACAAGAATACGGCGTTGATGTTTCCAATCGCCATCACGAACCATTAAGACAGGAATAGGGCATTTACGAAGAAGTTGCCAATCAATGGGAGTAAAGATAAGAGACGTCAGTTTTTCTTCGTCTTTGGTATATTTTACGACGAGATCGTAATTATTATTTTCTACTTCTTCGTTAATTGCATCAGCTTCATTGCTATTCCACACAATATGAGATTGTAATTCAATTTCTGGATTTGCATATTTATCTAAGTAATATTGAACCGCATGGCGGTGTTTTTCAATTACTTGTTGATGCATTTCTGAACGTTCTTCAGAAGAAAGTAAAGCTGACATTTCATAAGATAAATCATAGACTGATAAAAGTGCGGTGATTTTTACCTTAGTTTCATTTTTTTGTTCTTCAACTAAACGCACTGCACGAGCTAGGGCGTACTGTTTTTCATTACTGGGATTAAGTACAACGAGAATATTTTTAAATTTCATAATAGCCTCCAAAATTGAGGCATAGGATAAAAAAGAATAGCAAAAATGGCAAGGTACAAGATTAATTTGGATAAATTTATTTTTATCAAGCACAAAAAGGCGTGATATTCACGCCTTAAATTTATTTAACTAATGTAATTTTTGTTTTATTCGTACCAGTTAATTCAATTAAACCATTTAAATCATTGATTGTAATATATTTGCCTTGTACGCTAATCACGCCGAGTTTTTGAAAGCGGCCTAATAAGCGGCTGATGGTTTCTACTGTTAAACCTAGATAATTACCAATATCGCCACGTGTCATTGTTAAACGAAATTCTCTTGCTGAAAAACCTCGAGCAGAATAGCGTTTAGAAAGATTATGAATAAAAGCAGCCAAACGTTCTTCTGCATTCATTTTAGATAGCAATAAAATCATCTCTTGATCACTTTTAATTTCACTGCTCATCAAACGTAAAATTTGCTGGCGTAGTTTTGGCATTTTTCCTGCCAAATCATCTAAAATATCAAAAGGAATTTCACATACCATAGCCGTTTCTAGAGCTTGCGCAAAACTAGGGTGTTGCATTTGAGTAATGGCATCAAAACCAACTAGGTCACCGGGCAAATGAAATGAAGTAATTTGTTCTTCGCCAGATTCACTAATCGTATAGCTTTTTATTGTGCCAGAACGAATAGCATAAATTGAATTGAGAGAATCTCCTGCTTTAAATAATACTTGAGACTTTTGAATCGGTTTTTTTCTCTCTATGATATTATCAAGCTGATCTAATTCTTGTTCATTTAAGGTAAAAGGAATACAAAGCTGACTAATACTGCAATCCTGACAATGAATCGCACAACCGCCTGATTGAATTTTGCGCCCTGATTGAGCTCCTGCAACGAAATTTTTCATGTACGCCTCAAATATTGAAAAAAATAGTGTAAAATTGATCTAACGCAAATATTCTACCACTAATTAGTCAGATTAAGAAGAGTAAAGCATTATGGCAGCTGAAAAATTAACAAAAAAACGTTTAGCTCAAATTTTAATTATGTTGTGCATTTTAATTATTGCATTTGTTTGGCGATATTTTTAGAAAACAGAAAATTCTTGCTTATTTTTAAAACAAATGAATTATTTCCAATAAATTTTGCTTGTCACATTCTTATATATACGTATAATTCAACCCCATTAAGCCTGGGTGGCGAAATTGGTAGACGCAGCGGATTCAAAATCCGCCGTTGAATAAACGTGTCGGTTCGAGTCCGACCCTAGGCACCACATACAAACCCTTGATCGTTGGTCAGGTTTTTTTATTTTATGCATTTCAACCAGTAAAATCAATACGTTACGTTCACAGCCGCTATAAATCCATCATCAATTCCAACCTCAAATATTACCATTTTTTAAGTATTTTTATATATTTTTGTGTGTTGATTACGCCAAAATTACGCCAATGCAACATGAAATGGGGTGCGGAAGAGGAAAAGAAAATGGAATTGCAGTCGCAAGGATTGCAACCTGAGACATTATTTTCTGATGTTATTAAGCGGTATTTGAACGAAATTACGCCAACAAAGCGTGGAGAAAAGCACGAATTTAATCGGCTGAATCGCTTTTTGCGCCATCCAGTTACGGATAAATATATATCTGATGTTAGTCGGATAGGGGATGAGGAATTGTGTTTTGATATTAAGTCTAATGTGCTTGATGCAACATTCCGAAAACTCAAAAAACTTGCGGAGCGAGAATATTTGCATTTCCATGACACGCGGCGTGAGGCATTGACTAGACTATCTAAAAAAGTAGATGTGATGACGTTAGCCAAAATATCTGGGCATAAAGATATTTCGATTTTACAAAATGTCTATTATGCCCCTAATATGGCGGAGGTGGCGGAATTACTCGATTAGCTAATACGTTTAGCATTGATCCGCCCCCAACGAACAACTTCGCCTGCGATATAACGTGGGCGAGAATTTTGTTGATCGACTGTAACGGTTTTTGGGAAATTAGGCAGTTTTGAAATAATCTTGGCAATGGTTTGATAGTGTCGCCCAAAATATATTGCGATATCCTCAAGCGTAATTAAATTTTGGCTTATTAGATAACGCCGCCATTTTTGCCGCATTCACAATTTCTTCTTCGGCTTTCTGCGAAAGTTTAATTGGTTCCATATTTCCTCCAATAAAAAACTGCCCATAAGAGCGGTGGTTTGTTAATATTGTTGTGTCTGTTCGGCATGACAGATTTTGCCGTCAAAGTCTTGATTAAGGTTTAGGGCGTGCACCATATACACTACAAATGCACACACGAGCGTAATGATTAATTTGTTCATTTTCTGTTCCTTTTGTCGGATTTTAGGTGTGATAATCCGCCGCAGGCTTAAAAAAGTGCGGTCGGATTTTGTGATGTTTTATTGGGCGATAAGGTTTTTCGCTCTTTCCCAGTTCATTTGATTAGACGCTTTAAATGGTGCAATTAATTTCTGAGTTCTCTGCCCATATCGAGGGTGATGTGATATTCCTTGCGTGGGCGTCCGTTGGTGCGTTCGGTAATGACGAGGTAGTCTTCATCTTGGATGAAGCCATATTCGTTGATGCGGTTTTTGATCCAGTCATTGTAACAAGTTTGTATTTCTAGGAATGCGTGAAGTTCACGAGCGTTGCAAAGTTGAACAGGTTGATTAAGCCGTTAAAAACAGGAATTAAGTTTGAGTTTGTCATTTTGTGATTCTCTTAAGTAAGTTTTAAAACTCATCACGAACCACTGCGAATAGTTGGTGATGAACTGAACGAGGTTCGCAGTACCGTACTTAAGAGCAAAACGGCGGATCTTTCGATCCCCTCATTCAGCTCATCATTGGACTTTTTCGGAAATTTCCGAAAAAGGTAGATTTGCTGTTTTACGGCTATAAAAAAAGACGCTTGAGCGTCTGTCTTTCCACCGCTCCAAGTTATTCAGAAACTGCGACATTCCCGACTTTCTGTTGAAAGTGAGGGTATCTTAATCTGAAGTGGGGGCGGTGTCAAATAAAAAGCCCCGAATTTTCGGGGCGGATTTTTATGATTGATTTTTTGCTTTTTGGTAAGCTAAACGTGAAGCAAGCATAGCTTGACGTTTAAGTTCTTTTGCACTGGGTTTAGTTTCTGCCATTGCTTACTCCTTATAGTTTGGGGTTTTGATAATAAAACAATCAGAGTTTTCGCCTAGTTGCCCGATTGGTTGAAAGTCTATCATAAGTGGATGGCGATTGTCGCACATTTTTTGATACATTCGGCTCAATGAGGGGCGTTCAGCGATGAAAAAATAACATTCAGGTTGGTAAATTAAATAGTGCTTATAGAGCAATGTTTCAAGTTGTTCTTTTAAATGCTGAATATCGGTTTTCTTTAGCTGATGATTGATTGGTGGAGCGTATAGATCGATACTTGGATCGGTGCTTTCGTAGTATTCTTTTACGCCAAATTTGACACTGTATGTTTTACGATTTTTTAATAGCGGCACTAAGCGTTCATCTAAAGAAAAGAGGCTTTCAATCACATCATTATCCGATGAGAAATCAATAATATAATCAACATTTGCTACACGAAATTCAGCAAATTGATGAGGAATTGAATGATATTCAGATTCAATAAATAATTCTGCCATATTCCACGCTTTGGGTATAAAAAAACCTCTAAAAGAGGCTGTTGAAAGTAGTACTATCCTAATTCGAAGCAGGAGCGGTGTCAAATATTTAAAAAAATCCCGCCCTTTCGAGCGGTCAGTGGAGTAGTGCAATCAGTCTGAGCTGATTTTGTCTAGAATAGGGTGCCTTTCTTTATGCTTGTAAGGCTCAAGCCCTTATTGTTACCACAACACATAAGGAATATAATTTTCTCCAACCACAACACGAACAAGGAGAAATTATGGCTAATTTAATTCTTACCTATGATTTAAGAAATCAACGTGATTACAAATCATTAATTGAGGCAATTAAATCCTACGGAACTTATGCGAAGCTATTTGAATCGGTCTGGTATATTCGTTCAAGAACACATACGGCCGAGCAATGTCGGGATTATTTGCTTCAATTTATAGATAATGATGATCGTCTTGGCGTATTTGATTGCTCAAATAATGACTTTGCAACTATGAGAGCGTTAAATAAAGTTAGCAACCTATGGTCTAACTAACACGTAAACTTCACCAGTTTTATTATCAATTAGCTCTTCTTTTGTTTGGGCGTCACTAAATCGATTTATATAAGAAATTGCTTGGCATGCTCGCTCCTCTAAGCCAGGATGATAAGCACCGTTTTCAATCGCTTTCAAAATACAAGCGCGAATATGTTCTTTTTGAATTTCAGTTATGGTGTTGCTGGTAACACTGCCAGCCTCTGAATAGCGTTTTTCTTCCATTTTTAACCTCGTTTGTTTTATGTCTGCCATTTCAAAACACACTTCATCTATCATTCGCAACGGTTTCACATGCCGTTGTGTCTCTGTACTAGCAAATGTGTTTTGAAATATCCACATTGGGATATTCGCCTGCTTGAGCTCCACTTTCGGCAACTGCACCGTTTTTCACTGGCTTTGCATGGGCAGACTTTAAAACTCATTCTTAACTAAGTAGGTTAGGGCTTTCAATCTAACGACCGCTTAGCACCGTTGGGCTTCCGTCTGCGCTTCCGCCGAGTGAGTTTCTTTAACCAAATTGTTTAAAATTTGTGATGAAAGTCACTGACTTAAGTAAACTTTTTGATTATCCTTGCAACCAACCTTGCTAGTTTTGAAAGCGGATTTTCTGGGATGTGAATCTCAAATTTTAATTCGCCGTCATAAATAGCTTGGGACATTGCCTTTATTTTTTCTTTGGCTTCTTCCGGGTTATTTGCGTAAACATCGCATGCCCATTTGGTGCCTTGGAAGTAATAATGGAATAAATACTTTTTCATTGAGGAACCCCTTATGAAATTTGAAACTTATATGGACTCTCGCATTGAATGGCGATGGCGTCTAAAAGCGGATAACGGTAAAATCATTGCAGATAGCGGGGAAGGCTATAAAAACTACACTGATTGTTTACACGCTATTGACTTAGTTAAATCAACTAACCAATCAACTAAGGTTGAAACGGTTTAATTAACAAAGCTCCGAAAGGGGCTTTTTTCATCACAAATTTTTAAAGAGCATTGAGATTGTGTATCTCGTTTTGATGGGTTTATTATCACACTTCGAAATAATGTAATCAATACAAATTGTGATTTTTTTTCATCTAAAAAAATTTCATAATGTGATTATATTGTTGATTTCTAAAGAAATAAATTTTTGAGAATAGTGTTTAATTGCTTATTTTTTGAGCAGTTATAAAACAAAGTTTGCGTTTTGTGGTGTGTTTTTGAGATTTTTGCGATGCTGATCGCAAGTTTTGATAGCGATAGTTAGTTTAAATTGAGGTTGGTTTATTATGCCCCTGCCGATAAGGAGGGCGAATTATGAAAAAAGAGTTTAAAAAATGGCTAATCTCACTGAATTGCGAAGGGATTAATAGCTTAGGGATTAATGAGATAGTGTCGCGCGTAGATGAAGAGTTGAGGATTGTGCGCGCTAATGAGCAGGAGAGGATTGTGCTAGAGGATTAAATGTTAATAAAAAAAACCGCCAGTGAGGCGGTTTGCGCTAAATAGTGTAAACATCAATAGATGCTATATTTTGGAAGTCTTTATCGTCAGTTAATATATTGGAAATATTATTGTTTTCCATCATAATTAAATATTGAGCATCATAAGAATCTAATGGTGCTATATTTAATTTTTTTAGAATTAAGTCTCCATTATCTTTTGTTATATTCATTTCTATAATTGTCGAAAGGGATTTTATCTCCTCCCAAACATCAGTAACTGCGGAGATGATTTTATTGCGTTCGGTTTTTATTGCTCGAAATTGCTTTAATGTACAATTCTGCTGTTTAGCCCTATAAATCTCAAAAGATTTTTTCTCTAGAACGTGAGCTACCTCACTTAAACAAAGAGAAGAAGTAAATAATTGACCACCGTCAGAAAGAACTTTTTGAATAAAATCAGAATAGCTAGTTGCTTTTTCTTGGGAATGTTCGCTAAAAAATGCACCAGAAACATAAGATTGATATAGCCATATATTCGTATCTACAAAGAATTTTTCTCCAGATAAAGGAGACTTAATACTGCCGATTCGCATTACATTCATATCAATCATTACTGAGATTTTCCGCTATTTGGGTAGTGTTATTAGGATTCTTATAATATTCAATAGCATTTGCTATTACTCTGTTTAGTAAGTTTCTGCCACCCTGGGTTATATTTAGAAAATCTAATTTCTCTTGCAGTTGCGAAATAGTATAATCTTTTAAAAGTCTGCCAATAGCCGCATTGAAAAAAGGGGTTGCGAACGTATCAATCCCTGTAAAATCAATCTGAATTTTACTATTCGTAGGTAGCTTCGCTTGAAGCTCTTGATAAAGTTTGTCACCAAGTATCATAGATACAGAGATGTTACTTCCTATTAAATCTCTTACTAATATATGGCTCATAATAACTCCTAGAAATAATTTTCGTCTTGATATGAATACACAATATCTTCTTGGCAATTTATACTAATTAGAGCCAATGTTCCAGTAAAATTGAAATCTAATTTTTCGATCTCATACTCACCTAATTCATTTACATATGCACAACATTCATTTGTATAAATCTCTAATTTTCCTCTATTCAGGGATACAAATTCCTTAAGAATGTCCAGTCCCACTCCTCTTGGCATATCTTCTACAATGCTATCTGTTTTTGTTGTATTACCTCGTTGAAGAGCCCATTTTAGTGCTTTTGAATCATTATCAATATGACTTAGATCATGAAAGTTTCTTGTGTACTCTAAAACATTCTTACATATCCCCCCTCCTAAATCAACGATACATAATGATATTGTTTTGTTGCTATCATCATAAGAACCACAGCTCACTACATCAATATGGTTGCCATCTTTAATTACTTTTGATACTCCATGCCCAAATGCGTTTTGATAAAGTTCGAATATTCTGCTAACGATATCTTCTTTGAGGGTTGGTGAAAGATGAATTTTCTCATTCATTAGCCATTCATTTTTTATATGGTTGATAATTTTTTCATTATCTTCCTCATTATATTTTTTATGTTCTCTAAAACCTATATATTTCCCTTCAGGGTAAGGAGTTTTAAAATCAGCATGGTAATGAGATAAAAAATTACAATTGATTAATTGGCTCCTAAGCTGATTGCTCATCGATTTTACATCAAACATAACTCCAATTTTCTTAGCATGATGATTGACAAAGCTTTTTGCTACAATACTAATAAACTTAGGGTTGCTTATCGTATTTGTTAAAACAATTTTTATAGCTTCACTTGTATCTAATTTGTTAAGTTTTTTTATATTTTCAACTTGAGAGCTAAATTCTTTTCGAAGAAAATTATCTTTAAGAATCAAATCCACTACATTTGAAATCTCATTTTGAAATTTTGTTTCCCATCCGTCCCCATTAAATATATTACGCCGCTCTTTGTCATACAAATTAGATAACAAATTTGCAATAGCCCCAAGGATTGATATCGAAGAACAGTCTAGAAAACTACAGTGATTAAATGAAAATGTAAAACTATGCTCTGGATCATCAATTACTTTCTGAGCAATTTTTAGCATTGAGACTATGTCATTTCTAGTTTCTTTTTGGGTTGAAATTGTAATGGGCTTAATATCCATAATTTATAGAATTTCCCTTTTCTCTACGGCAACGCCAATAATACGGATTTCTTGGTTGAGTGAGCTTAATGTTGGGAACATTGGATTAAGCGGAACAAGCTCAAAGTGCGGTATGCCTTCTGGTGTTTTCGTGCCAAGCTCTTTGTATTGTTTAAATGTCGCCTCGTTGTCGCCATTAATTGCTGCCACAAATTTTCCTGGCGTTGGCACAATATCAGGATCGATTAAAACCAGATCGCCCTCGTTGAATCGGGGGAGCATAGATTTCCCTTCAATTCGTAGATAAAAGGAATTTTCAGAGGCGATGGCAGTGCTTGGGATCATCTCGTAACCGTCAAACCCTTCAAGTGATCTAATATCAGTCCATAGTCCTGCTTGGATTGGGCTTAATAATGGATAACGACAAATTGACTCTTTGATCTCGCTTATGTTTGAATCGAAGGCTAAAACCTCAGGCAGGATATTAAGTGCTTTACTTATGATAGATATATCTTCGAGGTCAGGCGTTCTATTGCCTTTTTCATAATTAGCAATTCTCGGTTGTCCCCAACGCGCATTCTCACTTTTGGTATCAATATTATTACATCTCTCAGCTAATTCTTTTTGACTGATTTTTAACTGTTCTCGATACGCTTTTATTCTTTCGCCAAGTGTAGCCATTTTATTTCTCCTTCATTTTAGTTCAAATAATAACACGTTACGTTATATTCATATAATTTCATGTTGCGATTGATATAAATTCCGTTATGTGATTAAATAAATTATAAAAAATCACAAAAGGAAATTTATCAATGAATAACCTTTCACAGATTCGAGGGCAACTTGGGATTACTCATCGACAACTAGCCAACCATATCGGATGGAGCCAACCACGAATTGCTAATTATGAGACTGGATTACGTTCTCCATCGTTAAGTGTTGCTCAGAAGATTGTTCAAACTCTGAACTCACTTGGAGCAAAAGTTTGTATCGAGGATGTATTTCCGCCTCAAAGCTAATTTACCAACAGGAATACGCAATGGCACGCAATAAATTAACGCGATTTGCAAGAGTGCTTTCGGATCAGGTTATCGAAAAATATTACAAGCAAAAGCAATACGAGGTGGCAGAAGGTATGGAAACCGCGTCTAGCACACTGAGTCGCTTTATTAGTAATGAAGAGTTTACTCAGACATTTAACTTTATCGCCGCCTGTCAATTCGGTGTTTTTGATACGGATACGCACATTGCGATTGAGAAAAGTGAATTTGAAATGTTACTCCTTGCGTCACAAGGCTTTGATAAGCGGTTACGTGAGAAGTATTTGGGTAAATAAAAAAGCCACGAGGAAATTTCGTGGCTAATTCATTAAGGAATATACGGATGAGTCAATTATTAACGATGACGAAAGAAAACGCAAGTACTTTGACAATGAGTAGTCGGGAAATTGCGGAGATTACACATAAAGAACACAAAAATGTATTACGCGTTATTCGTGATTTGATTGAACAAAATTTAGTCGCTCAAATTGAGCCACTAAAATTTGAGTATAGAAATCAATGGTTTGATTACTATGAGTTAAACAAGCGGGATACGTTTGTTGTTGTCGCTCGCTTATCGCCTGAATTTACCGCCGCTGTGGTCGATCGCTGGCAAGCGTTGGAAAATCAACAAAAACCAACCGCACTTATTCCGCAATCTTTTTCTGAGGCATTGATGTTAGCCGCTCAGTTACAAGCAGAAAAAGAGCGTAATGCGCCTAAAGTCGCTTTTGTCGATCACTATGTGGAAGTGGGGACGAGTAAATCATTTCGTGAAACGGCGAAGATTTTAAAAATGCCTGAGCGTGCATTGGTCAATCGCTTGGTGGAAGATAAATATTTGTATCGTCAATCGGGCGTGCTTTTGCCTTATCAATCGGCTCACACGAAAGATCTTTTTACGGTTAAAACAGGTACTGCTGAACACGGTCACAATTACACTCAGACGCGTGTAACAAGCAAAGGCATTGAATTTATCGCGTCACGTTATGCTTCGGAGTTGATGCTATGAGTATGCGATTAATGGTTCAAGCAATGAATTGTAAGGTTGGCAATCCTGCTAGAAAACTTGTGCTTTTAAAACTCGCTGATAATGCCAATGATGATGGAATTTGTTTCCCAAGTTATCAATACATTGCCGATAAATGCGAGATGACCCGACGTAGTGCAATCAGTCACATTGAATATTTAATCAAAATGGGATTAGTAAGCAAAAAAGAACGTAAAAATAAAGATGGTTCCATCTCAAATTTATACTTTTTACACCTTGAACAAGGTAGTGAAAATTTTGCACTGGGTGGTGAAAATATTTCACTAGGTAGTGAAAATTTTGCACTAGGGGGTAGTGAAAATATTTCACCCATAACCAGTCACTCTTTAGAACCAGTCAATGAACCTAAAAAAACTACGCAAAAAAGCGAATCCGAAATGTTGCTTGAGCGGTTTGGCATAACAGGACAGCTTGCTAAAGATTTCATTACTCACCGAAAAGCGAAAAAAGCGCCAATCACAGAAACGGCAATGAATGGTTTTCTGAGAGAGGCAAACAAAGTACGGCTATCAGTTGCAGAATCGGTGGCAATATCCATTGAGCGGAATTGGCAAGGGTTCAAGGCTACTTGGTATTTGAAAGACAAGGAATTGCAAAGCATTAAACAACCTCAATCATCGAATACTTTTGCAGATGATGGTTCTTGGGCAATCGGCAGACAGCTAAATATCGATCCTGATTTGATACCGGAGGAATTGAGATGACAAACGTGATTCCGATGCAAGCCGTGAAAAGTGCGGTTAAAAAATCAGATATTCCCGACAATGCCGTTCGTTTGATTGACAGAATGTTTATCCGATTAAAATCAATCTTTCCTGCCTGGAAACAGGCGTTTGCTAGTGAAGTTGAGTATAACGAGACTAAGCAAGTATGGCTCGAGGAATTATTCAAGGCTGGCGTAGTTGAACCGATGAAATTAAAACATGGCCTTGATTTGGCTGCAAAATCGACTAGCCCATTTTTCCCAAGTGTAGGGCAATTCATTGCTTGGTGCAGTGAAGACTATCACGTATTGGGTTTACCGAATGAAGCGGAATTATACCAACGTTATAACACTTTCTTAGGCTATGCCCGATTCAATCGGGATGAATTTCAATATCGTTCAAAAGTGGAATTTTGGTTGCTTAAAAATCTGTACGAAAAGTGCAAGAAAAAATCGGAAGAGGACACGTTGAAAGCTATTCCGAAATTACTCACAGAAGCGGCAGAAAAAGTGCGGTCGAATTTTCCTTTTGAGGATATTCCGAAAATGATTCCAACAAAGCCAAGTTTTTACGATAAAGCGAAGGCTGATAAGGCGCGCGATAGCTTGATGGCAATGATGAAAGGGAAAGGGGCATTGCAATGACAAGCTATAAATGCCCAAAGTGCGGTGCGGAATTAGAGGATTTTTATACGCCAGATTATTTTATATCGAGCAGCGAATGGGATGACGATCGTTTTCGCCGTAACGGTCACTTAATTGAGCCGATACCGTTTCCGCAGGTAAGTAAATACAGCGCAGTGAATCGAACAAAATCTTGCGGTTATTTTGGGTTGGAAGATTTAGGTGTGGAGTACAAAGAATGAGTTTTGCGATGTTATTCAAGCGTTGGGAATGATGTGATGAGCCAATATAAACCTTTCTTTTTACGTGATCAACGCATTAAAAATAATTGCTTGGATTTAATCAAGGAACTGCCAACAGACGATAAAAATCCGTTGGTAGTCAAAATCCAACCAATAACACGCTCACTTGAGCAGAACTCAAAACTTCACGCACTACTAAGCGATATATCAAAACAGTGCGAATTTAACGGTAAAAAGCGAGACATCGACACTTGGAAGATGATTATGGTATCGGCTCACAAAATTGCAACAGGTGGACAGGCTGAAATGGTAATCGGGCTTGAGGGGGAAGTAATTAATCTACGAGAAAGCACTGCGCAAATGGGCGTAAAAAGACTAGCGAGCCTTATCGAATATATTCAATCATGGGGCGTGCAAAATGGCGTGAGATTTAACGATAGATGGAGATTTGAATGAAACGCTTAAACGATGATGAGATTTTGGAGTTAAAAATTGTACTTTTGATTGCGGCAGTTTGGGTAATGTTTAATATGGTGTTTGGCTAATGGCGAAAGAGTATAAATGCAAAGTCTGCGGCAAAGCGTTTGTAAAAACCTTTAGTTCGACACAGAAAGTTTGCTCGCCTGAATGTGCGATTAAATTAGCTCGAGATAATGTACAAAAAGCACAGGAACGAGCAGAGAAGAAAAAGCAAAGGGAACGTAAGGCTAAATTAAAAAGTCGTTCAGAATGGTTGAAAGAGGCGCAAGCGGTATTTAATAAATTCATTCGCCTGCGAGATAAAAATGAACCCTGTATCAGTTGCGGTCGGTATCATCAAGGGCAATACCACGCAGGGCATTATCGGAGTGTGGGGGCTTGCCCTGAATTACGATTTTGTGAGCTAAACGTACACAAACAATGCGCACCCTGTAACGACCACAAGAGCGGAAACATCATCGAATATCGAATTAATCTCGTCAATAAAATCGGTGCGGATAAGGTAGCTTGGTTAGAACGGCAAGACCACGAACCGAAGAAATACACCATTGAAGATTGCAAGGCGATGATTAAGCATTACAAGGCAAAAATTAAAGAGCTGGAAGGAGAATAGAATGTCGTATAGCGTTGAGAGAGTGTTAGAGAAGTGGGGGAATTGCTGGGGTAGAGACAAAATTGGCACAGAATACCCAAGCACCACAATTTCTATTCCTGTTTTACCTACCGTGCGCAAGGCTCACATTCGATTCTTAATGGATGACGAGTGCTTAAAAATTAAGGAGCAGATTATGAATCTTCACGAGGATAGTTTGCTGCAATACCAAATATTAATGGCGCTATACGTTCAACAAGCGAATGAACGAGATATTTGTACCGCACTTCATATTTCCCCTGCTTGTATGTATCGTGAGCGTGTTAAGGGCGTAAGATTCCTAGTGCATTTACAGGGGCGAAGATTAAGTTCATGTTTTTAGGGTAGGGAAGTGCGGTCGATTTTGACCGCATTTTTCTTACATTCATTCTTGATTTGTGTGTATTATAATTCATTTTGATTAAGACAAAGGAGGATGCATGCACTCAGGTGACTTAATCAAGGAACTTAAAGCAAATGGTTGTTATTTTGTTAGGCATGGAAAAGGTGATCATCAAATTTGGTTCTCGCCGAAAACTGGAAAACGATTTCCAGTTCCGCACCCAAAACAAGATTTAGCAATCGGAACTTTAAAATCCATTAAAAAATCGGTAGGGCTTTAAGCTCTGCCGAGCTTAGTAGGAGGAGTATTAAATGATTTTTACCGTAGGTGTTGAGACCCCAGAAAATGAAAACCAAGCATACGGAATGATTGTCCCTGCACTTTGCCAATTAGATTATGGTTGTTTTAGCGGTGCTGATGATGTCGATGATTTATTACCAATGGTAACAGAAGCCATTACAATGATGCTTGAAGCGATGGTTGAAGATGGTTTTGATCTTACCACGCTAAAGGATAAAGGCGTAACACACTATAAAGCCGATCCTGAATATGCTGATTTTGATACTTGGCTTTTAGTTGATGTCGATATTTCAGAATACTTAGGTAAGAAACAGCGTATTAATGTATCTTTACCTGAATATTTATTAATGCGCATTGATCGCCGTGTTGCAGCAATGGGTAACTACTATAAAGATCGTAGCCATTTCTTAGCAAATGCGGCGCACCGCGAATTGCATGCGCATTCAGATAAAGAAATGTAATCTCTGACTACCCTTGACAATCTCCTATTTCAAGGGTAGTTCTTTTATTTATAGTTTTTCTCCATCGCTAAAATCCCTTCCGTTACAATCGCCGTTTTAGATTTGCCTGTTTTCTCGGAAAGTTCAGCAAGCAGCTTGGGCTTTCTAAAACTTTCCGTAAATATTTCCCAGACCCTCTTACAGCGAAGAAATATGAGCGCAAACCTGAACTTATTGCCAATCGTGTTTATGCTAATCGTTTGGGTAATGGCGATGAGCAAAGCGGAGATGGTTGGAAGTATCGTGGTCGTGGACTGATTCAGATTACAGGTAAGGATAATTATGCCGCGTTTAGAAAATGGTTAGGTAGAGATATTGAGCCAGACGATGTGGCAAGTAATTTAGACTTATCTGTTAAAACTGCCATCTGGTATTGGAAATGCTGCGAATTGGCTGATCTTAATTCTGTCGAAAAAGTCACGCGAAGAATTAATGGTGGACTAAATGGCATTGATGAGTGTTGCAAGCTCTATCGAGCATTAATGGTAACGGATAATGACTAAGTACATTTACATGGCGTTAGCGGGTGTTGTCGTGGTTTTGATTGGCGCATTGCGTTACCAGTCTGGCGTTATAGATGAGTTGGAAATAACGACAAAGCAACAAGAAAATACTATCCAGCAACAAGAAGATGCTAACAAATCATTAAGTCTTGCGTTACAACAAGAGCGTTATGCCATTATTGAGCAACAAGAGCGTAATAATGAGATAGAAAGGATAGCAACAGAAAATGCTGAATCAGTTAAAACAATCATTAAGACTCAACCTTGCGCTCACACTCGTTTGCCTCAGTCTGTTCTTGACCGCTTGCACAAAGAAAATCACGACTAAAGCAGAATATATTTACCCGCCTCAAGCCTATACTGCACCTTGTGTCAAAACAGCATTTACTGGGGAAACATACGGCGATGTCGTCATACAGCTTGTTAAGGTAACCGCAGAGCGAGATAAGTGCGCAAGCCAAGTAGATCATCTCAATAAGTGGATTAATCAAGCAAAAGGCGGCAAATAGGGCTTATAAGTTTTATTCAAGTATTTTAAGGATTTTCTATGTCAGACGTGAAAGGAAAATCTACGTCTGGTCGTGGATTAACACCTAAACAAGAAAAATTTTGCCAGCTTTATATTGAGCTGGGGAATGCCAGTGAAGCATATCGGCAGAGTTATGATTGCCAAGATATGAAGTCCGAAAGTATAAACCGATTGGCTAAAAAAGAATTAGATAAGATCAAGATTAGATCAAGGGTTGATGCGCTTCAACAAGAGCAGCGACAACGCCATAATCTTACCCTAGATAATATCATTGCGGACTTGCAAGAGTATCGTGATATTTGTATGGGAAGAAAGCCACTTACTATTACCACTGTGGTAAAAAATGCTCAAGAAGGAACGGCACAAAGCGTTAATACCGAATGTTTCGTTTTTGAACCGGCAGGTGCAAATAAAGCCCTTGAATTGCTTGGTAAGCATTTAGGGATGTTTGCCAATAAAGTTGATGTAACAACCGATGGCAAGCCATTACCTACTGTGATTAATGTGACATTTAGCGATGAGCCAGCTTAATATTCAATTTCCTACGAAATTCCGACCGCTCTTTGAATCTATTTGGCGGTTTATTATTTTCTACGGTGGGCGAGGTTCAGGTAAAAGTTTTAGTATCGCTAGAGCATTAGTATTGCGAGCCTATCAATCGCCTGTTCGAGTTTTGTGTTGCCGTGAAATTCAGAAATCCATTTCTGATTCTGTGATTCAGATGTTGGCAGACCAAGTTGAAATGTTAGGTCTGCAAGATTTTTTCGATGTTCAGAAAACGCAAATTATCGGGCAAAACGGTTCACGCTTCACGTTTGCTGGACTGAAAACCAACATCACATCAATTAAGTCAATGACAGGCATTGATGTAGTTTGGGTAGAAGAAGGCGAGAATGTTTCAAAAGAAAGTTGGGATATATTGATTCCAACAATTCGTGAAGACGGTTCGCAGATTATTGTGAGCTTTAACCCGAAGAATATTCTTGATGATACCTATCAGCGTTTTGTGATTCATCCGCCTGAGCGGTGTAAATCGGTCTTAGTGAATTGGCAAGACAACCCATATTTTCCGAAAGAATTAATGGAAGATATGGAGCAGATGCGTGAGCGTGATTACGAGCTTTATCGTCACGTTTATGAGGGCGAGCCTGTGGCTGATTCCGATTTAGCCATTATTAAGCCTGTATGGATTGAATCTGCGGTGGATGCGCATCTCAAACTTGGTTTTACTACTAAAGGAATGAAGAAGGTTGGTTTTGATGTGGCAGATGAGGGGGCGGATGCGAACGCGAATGCCTTTGTTCACGGTTCTGTGGTGCTTGACATTGAGGTTTGGAAGACTGGGGATGTGATTGATTCCGCCAACCGAACAAATCAAAGTGCGGTCAAATTTAAAGCTGATTTGATTATATTCGATAGTATTGGTGTGGGGGCGGGAGTAAAAGCTCACTTTAAACGCTTGCCAAAATCTTTACAAGTGGAAGGATTTAATGCTGGTGGTGCAGTTGCTTATCCTGAGCGTGAATATATCAAAGGCAAAAAGAATCAAGATATGTTTTCGAACATTAAAGCCCAATCTTGGTGGGCGTTAAGAGATAGATTCTATAAAACCTATCGAGCAGTAAAGTATGGGGATGTTTATCCTGACGATGAACTGATAAGCCTATCGAGCAAAATCAAAGAGCTTGAGTATTTGAAAGCAGAATTATCACGTCCTCGTGTTGATTATGACAATAACGGGCGGGTAAAGGTTGAAAGCAAAAAGGATATGAAAAAACGTGGCATACCTTCTCCAAATATGGCGGATGCTTTAGTTATGTGCTACGCCCCGACAAAACCTAAATCACTACTGGATTTATAAGATGAATATTTTAGATGGCATCAAATCACTTGCGCTAAAGTTAGGCAGTAAACAAGACCAGACATATTATGCTCGTGGGCTTAGTTTAACGGATGACTTAATGCAGATTGAAGCATTATGGCGTGATAACTGGATTGCAAACAAGGTCTGTATTAAACGCTCGGAAGATATGGTGCGTAACTGGCGAGATATTTTTTCCAATGACTTAAAATCTGAACAGCTAGACGAGTTCACTAAACTTGAGCGTAGATTAAAACTGCGTGAGACATTAACTAAAGCATTGCAGTGGTCTAGTCTATATGGTTCAGTGGGTTTATTGGTGGTAACCGATACCATTAATGTTACATCACCATTGCAACCTACCGAACGCTTAAAACGGTTGATTATCTTACCTAAATGGAAGATTTCTCCCACAGGGCAACGAGATGATGATGTGTTTTCCGCAAATTTTGGTCGATATAGTGAATATACCATTATTGGCGGTACACAATCTGTTTCAGTGCATCATTCACGCTTATTAATTATCAATGCCAATGATGCACCTTTATCTGACAATGATATTTGGGGTGTGTCAGACCTTGAAAAGATTATTGATGTACTTAAACGCTTTGATAGCGCCTCTGCGAATGTGGGTGACCTTATTTTTGAAAGTAAAATTGATATTTTCAAAATCGCAGGGTTATCTGACAAGATTTCAGCTGGGTTAGAAAATGATGTGGCTCATGTCATTTCAGCGGTGCAGTCGATTAAATCGGCAACGAATAGCTTGTTGCTTGATGCGGAAAATGAGTACGACAGAAAAGAATTATCTTTTGGTGGGTTAAAAGATTTACTGACAGAGTTTCGAAATGCGGTGGCAGGTGCGGCAGATATGCCAGTCACCATTTTGTTTGGGCAATCTGTTTCGGGATTGGCAAGCGGCGATGAGGATATTCAAAACTATCATGAATCTATTCATCGATTGCAAGAAACAAGATTGCGCCCTGTGCTTGAAGCACTTGATACATTGCTATGCAATGAATTATTTGGTAGACAACCTGAAGATTGGTGGTTTGAGTTTTTACCATTGACGGTGGTGAAACAAGAGCAACAAGTTAATATGCTTAATACCTTTGCTACAGCGGCAAATACGTTAATTCAAAATGGTGTAGTAAATGAATATCAAGTGGCAAACGAACTCCGAGAAAGTGGTTTATTTGCCAATATCTCTGCCGATGACATTGAGGAAATGAAAAATGCTTATGAACTTGCCAGAAATTTTGAAGAACCAGAAGGCGAAAACACGCAAGTTCAAGCCAGTGAAGATGAGCAAGAGAACGGAGCTTTGGTATAGACAACAGCTTAAGCAGTTCGTCAAAACGATGACTGATGATGTAGAAAGAGCCATGCAACAACCGCAAGGCTCTTTTTTTATGGATGATGCGAAAGGGTTCCAGGCGATTAGTGCGAAAGCGCTAATGAAAGTATTAGAGAAGTACGAAAAATCAGACCGCACTTCGCAAGCTGAAAATATCGCCAATGGCTTTGTTAGCCGTGGTGATGCACAAAACCATGCCGAAATATCAACCAACCTAAAAAATCAAACTGGCATCGATTTATCCGCCTATTTACGCAATAGTCCGAATATTGTAGAAAGGGTAAATGAATTAACGGTAAGTAACATCCAATTAATCAAATCCATTCGCACGCAATATCTTGATAAGGTGCAAAATGCCGTCATGCAAGCGATGGTTCAGGGGGCATTGAATAAAGACTTAGCCGAACAACTCAAAAAACTAGGGGAAGATGTAGAAAGTCGTGCAATGCTTATTGCGCGAGACCAATCCTCAAAATTAAATGCAGCATTAACTCGAGCACGCCATGAAGAGGTTGGCATAAAAAAATATATGTGGTCAGCATCACTTGATGAGCGTGTGCGTGAAAGCCATGCGGAAAAAGATGGGCAGATATTCGAATACACCAATCCTCCTGCTGATACTGGTCACCCTGGTCATGATGTTAATTGTCGGTGTGTTCAGATTCCGGTGCTTGATAATAACGAGCAGATAGTGAAAAATAGCCTAATAGTTAGCCAACAGGAAAAACAACAAATGCGCTCAGAATGGTCTGATGATTTCCCTGATACTATCATTGATAGGAAATTAGGAGATGCAACATCACATCCGCTATATGAAAATGCTAAAAAGGGTAGTATTGAAGATGCTTATCAACTTGCTAAAGATTTAGTTACAGATGATGCGGTAAATAAGTTGAAACAATTGGTTGGCAATAAAAATGCAATTTTAATCCCTGTTCATGCAGAAGAAGCCGTTGGTCGAAATATGATTCCTGTAGCTATTGCTACTGTATTATCTAAAAAGCTCCATATCCCTGTTGATTTATCAATTGTTCAAGCAACAAAAGTATCTAGAACTGGGGGAGATGGATGGCATCGATTGGTTTATTCTCCAGCTTTTGATGGTATGGTTCCAAAAGATAAATATGCTATTATTTTAGATGACACACAAACACAAGGTGGTACATTAGCTAGTCTAAAAGGCTATATTGAAGAGAATAAAGGAAAAGTTATTGCATCTTATGCTTTAACCGGCAAACAATATTCTGTACAATTAAGGCTATCTAAAGACACATTAGCAGAATTACGGAGTAAATATGGCGAACTTGAAAGTTGGTGGAAAAAAGAATTTGGCTACGACTTCTCGCGGCTTACAGAATGGGAAGCAAGATTCATCATTAATTCACGTAAGACACCTGACGAAGTCAGAAATACAATCCTTGCGAGAAAGCAAGCGTAACGCTTACCATCAAATGATGGCTCTAAATTAAATTCAGCTATTCAAACAACCCGATCAGAAATGGTCGGGTTTTTTATTGGAGTAAATAAATGAAATTTACAGATAAAACCACTCAAGCAGCCACACAAAGAACCATCACTAAAGATGGTTTTTTAATTGTGCCTGCAACCATTTCAAAAGTTGGGGTATTTGATTACCTCGCCACAGAGCTGGGCTTAAAAGAAGACGGCATTAAAAAGGTCGCTCGCACCGAGAAATCGTTGTTTAGTGATGAAACGATTAAAAGTTTTGAAAATGCGACATTAACCGTAGGGCACCCAAAAGATGGCGTGAATGCGAAAAACTGGAAACAGCTTTCCGTCGGTGTTGTGCGTAATGTTAAGCGAGTGGGCGATGAGCTCACGGCTGAGGCTTGGATTTATGATGAATCTGCAATTAAAACAGTTCAGGAAGATGGCGTTGAGGAATTATCTTGTGGTTATGACTGCGATATTAAGCCATCCACTGTACAAGATGCAGATTTTGAGATGTCGCCGATGATCGGCAACCACGTAGCGATTGTGGCAAAGGGTCGCTGCGGTGGAGGTGTAAAACTTGCCGATGAGGATAAAACCATTATGGGGAAAACCGCAAAAATTCTTGATGCGTTTTTAGGTGCGTTTGGCATTAAGTTGTCGGATGAACAGAAAAAACAAATTGAGGACGAAGAAAAGCCTAGTGGCGAAGAAGGCAAAGAGCCAAAAACTGGTAACCAAACTGAGCCAAAGGAAAAACAATCTAAACCTGAAAACAAAAAGGATGATGATGTGGAAAAAGAAGAACTTGAAAAACGCCTTAAAGCTAAAGATGAAGAAATTCAACAGCTAAAAGAGGCACAAGAAAAACGTGATGCAGAAGCAAAACAAGCCGCTGTATTAGCTGATGCTAAAACCGCATTTAAAGAAGTCAATTTTGCGGATAACGCGACTGTGCGTGAAATCCAAGAAAGTGCGGTAGTTGCGCAGGGCATTTTTACTAAAGATGAGGCAGCCAAATTATCCGATGAGGAAATTTCGGGTGCATATCAAACAGCAAAAGCGGTCGTGGCGAAATTAGCGGATGAACGTAAATCACTCGGCAATATTTTGCTTGGTGATGCGGAGCCTAAAGCTGCACCAAAAATAGATTTCAACAAAACTTACAACAGTTAGGAGAGTAATTAGATGAGTTACGCTTACGAACAAGCGCCTGCGCGTGCAGGTGAAGTAGGTAAACACGTCGGGCAATTTCGGGTTATTAATGGCTATCAATTACGTAAATTTTTTGGTTTCCGCAATTCGCCCAATGCACTGGGATTTAGCCAAAAAAGACTAGGCGGTGTGAATGGTATCGTAAACGAGACTCGCTGTCTGATTCCGTCAGATTATCCGATGATGATTATCGGTTCCTGATTAAATGCAGAATCCTTAAAAACTACCAAATAGGCACGCTACCAAACTTAATTGAGGCATGCCTATTTATTTTCGGAGAAGGTTGTCACATTGTCGATAACTACGATATGACCGTCTCTATCTCTGTTCCAAGTGCGAGCACATCTGATTTTAAGAAATTCGCAATCAATCATTTAGATATATTGCCACGCCAAGCAGGTGTGCAATATCTTTTCAACTTAACATAAGAGGTCATATATGGCATTAGTAAATACGCCAGATGAAAGCATTTTTGCATCATCTGCAAAACGAGGCGAAGTTGATAATTTCCCTGACTTATTGCGTGGATGGGGAATTTGCCTTAAATGAAATTGCACGGGCAACGTTACAACAATATGGGATCGTGCAACTAAGCTCAGCCACTAACAGCGACAGCGAAACCGAAGCTGCAACATCAAAAGCCGTGAAAACCGCCTATGACAAAGCAGTAGAAGCCAAAACTACCGCAGATGGAAAGGTTGGTTTAAATGGTAACGAAAGCATTAATGGCGAGAAAACCTTTGAAAATCGTATTGTGGCAAAAAGAAATATCCGTATTTCAGACAGCCCGCATTATGCTTCACGCGGAGACTATTTAAATATCGGGGCAAACAATGGCGATTGTTGGTTCGAATATAAATTAAGCAACCAAGAGATTGGCACACTTCGTATGCACGCTAACGGCGATTTAACCTACAAACGCCAAAAAATCTACCTAAAAATGGATTGCTGGCAGGCTATCCACAAACGGAAATTGAAAGTTTTTACCGCCAAGAGAAAGAAGCGTTAGCGTGGCAGGCGGATAATTCAACAGAAACCTCAATGCTCACACAAATTGCCCGAAATCGTGGTGTGCCGTTTGAAATATTGGTAGAAAAAGTGATTGAAAAATCCGCTCAGTTTGCCGTCGTGATTGGCATCATTATCGGGCAATGTCAAGCATTTGAAGACCGCTTACTGACATTTAAACCCCCCGAAGAATTAACCGCACTTGAACAGGAGATTGAACAATGGCAATTCCCAACATAAAGAGAAAGACCCTAGGCACCATAAAAATAAAACTAGCCGTTTTTTATACATAATTAAAATGTATTAATGATCGTGTAGAGCTTAATTTTACAATATTTTCCATTAATTATTTCTTTATTATTTGCACATCATTTTTGTTCCTCGTAGAATACGAGCAACCTTACCTTTAAAGTGCGGTGAAAATTAACCGCACTTTTCTTACAGTAAACTATCCTGAGAGATAAACGAGTATGTATCAATTATTCCGTCACGGCATTTTCCAAATGGATGCTGAAAAGGCTCATAATTTCACGATTCAATGCTTGAAATTAGCTGGTAATCCTTTATTTCAACCTATCTTAAAATCTCTTATTTATGCTCCCAAAGGCTTTCCGAAAACGGTAATGGGTGTGAATTTCCCTAATCCCATTGGATTGGCGGCAGGAGCGGATAAAAATGGAGATGCAATTAATGGTTTCGGTACATTGGGTTTCGGTTTTCTCGAGGTAGGAACAGTCACGCCCGTTGCACAAGATGGGAATGCAAAGCCACGTCAGTTTCGTTTGATTGAAGCTGAAGGCATTATTAACCGTAATGGTTTTAATAATAATGGTATTGACTATCTTATAGAAAATGTGAAAAACGCCCGTTATAAAGGTATGATAGGCATCAATATTGGTAAGAATAAATTCACACCTTTGGAACAAGGCAAAGATGATTATATTTTCTGTTTGAACAAAGCCTATAACTACGCAGGTTATATTACGGTGAATATTTCATCTCCCAATACACCAGATTTGCGTCAATTACAATATGGTGATTATTTCGATGATTTATTGCGAAGCATCAAGGATCGTCAGGCTATTTTGGCAAACCAATACAATAAATATGTGCCGATTGCGGTAAAAATTGCACCAGATTTAACGGAAAGTGAATTAGTGCAAATTGCGGATACATTGGTTCGTCATAAAATGGATGGCGTTATTGCAACGAATACCACGGTTTCTCGTGATACGGTTATGGGGATGAAAAATGCCGAACAGCAAGGCGGATTAAGTGGAAAGCCGTTGCAGCATAAAAGCACGGAGATTATTAAGCGATTACATCAAGAACTGAAAGGTCAGATTCCGATTATTGGTAGCGGCGGCATTGATGGGTTGCAAAATGCACAAGAGAAAATTGAGGCTGGTGCAGAGTTGTTGCAAGTTTATTCAGGATTGATTTATCACGGTCCAAAATTAGTAAAAGAATTAGTAAAAAATATTAAATAATGACAAAAAAATACGACTTACATTGTCATAGTACCGCATCAGATGGCGTGTTGAGTCCAACTGAATTAGTGCATCGTGCTTATGCGCAAGGTGTGAACGTGCTGGCATTATGCGATCACGATACGATTGCGGGTATTGATGAAGCTGAGATTGCAGCGAAAGAAGTAGGCATTGAATTGATTACTGGAGTAGAAATTTCGACAAATTGGGAAGGGCGAGGGATCCATATTGTAGGATTAAACTTCGATAAAACTCATCCAAAAATGACCGCACTTTTGCAAAATCAAAAAGCATTACGGGAAAAAAGAGCGGTGGAAATTGGCGATAAATTAGAAAAAGCAGGGATTCCTCATGCTTATGACGGGGCAAAAGCCTTAGCCGATGGCGAAGTGACGCGTGCTCATTATGCACGTTATTTGGTGCAGATTGGTAAGGTATCTAATGATGGTCAGGCCTTTAAACGCTATTTAGGGCAAGGAAAATCAGCATTTGTTAAAGCTGAATGGGCTGATATTCCCACAGCGATTGAGACAATCCATGCCGCAGGCGGTATAGCTATTATTGCGCATCCATTACGTTATAACATGACGGGGAAATGGGTGCGTAAGTTGATAACCGATTTTAAGGCTTGGGGCGGTGATGGAATGGAAATGGCGGATTGTGGTCAGGCAAAAGATCAACGTCAAATGCTTACTCGTTGGGCAAAAGAATTTGATCTGCTGGGATCCGTTGGCTCCGATTTTCATTTCCCTTGTGGCTGGATTGAGTTAGGAAAAAATTTAGATTTAGTTGATAGCGTTATCCCAGTTTGGGAAAAATTTTAGTCAGATAGAGAATGTTCAAATAATAAATACCTGTTTCCTTGATAATAATTTATTCGGAAACAGGTATTTTTTATGGTGCAAAATATAAAAAACTGAATTTATCCTTGAGATTTTTTCTGACTATCTAATAAATAATTTGGCGGTAATTCAGGTGTAGAATCTTGTTCATCAAAGGATTCAATTTCAGGTTTGAGATAAAACTCTGTCGCTTCATGATTGCTTTTCGTTTTGCCTAATAATTGTGGCTGAAGTTTTACAAAAGTACTATTCGGTGCAAGCCAAATGCCGATAAATGCTTGATTAAATTTAGCATCAAAATCGTGTTCTAAAACTGTATCATTTAAGACGAAGTAGCCTCTATCTGGTAAGGCAATATAGTTCAAAATATCGTTTGGGGAAAAATCAGGAAATGTGGATTGCATTTCTTTAAGCCAGCTTTGAGTATCGCCATCATTAAGTTTTAAGGTTTCGATTTCTTTAATGAGCGTAATCGCAAAATTTTTTCCTTCAATGGGTTTTTCATATTTGAAAGAGAGCATTAATGGACGTTCATTTTCTTGATAAGTGCCAGTTTCAGAAAACAAACCAATGGTATAAACATGGAACGGCCCCCAAGTGTATTCGGCATTTCCGATGGGTTGCCAATGAGCAAAAGGTGCGGCAGAAAAAAACGTTATCATTGCCACAAAAAGGGATTTCATTTTCATAATAAATAGCCGTGAATAAAATTTTGTTGATTATAACAAACCGCATCAAAAAGCAAATTAGAAATCAGTAAAAAGGCGAGTAATTTTACTCGCCTTTGATCGTTGTAATGTTAATTTGTGCGATGAATTATTTTAAGCTACCCACCATATCTTCTGGGCGAACCCATTTATCAAAATCTTCGGCAGACACTAAACCTAAATTAATCGCTTCTTCACGTAATGTGGTGCCATTTTTATGTGCGGTTTTTGCAATTTTAGCTGCATTTTCATAACCGATATGCGTATTAAGTGCGGTCACCAACATCAATGAATTTTCAAGTTGTTGTTTAATGCGTGGATAGTTTGGCTCAATACCCACTGCACAGTGTTCATCGAAAGATACGCAAGCATCGCCCAATAATTGAGCAGATTGTAAGAAGTTTGCAATCATCACAGGGTTGAACACATTTAATTGGAAGTGACCTTGTGAACCCACAAATGCGATGGTGGTGTCGTTACCAAATACTTGTGCACAGACCATTGTCATCGCTTCGCATTGAGTTGGGTTTACTTTACCTGGCATAATTGAAGAACCTGGTTCATTTTCAGGAATTAAAATTTCGCCAATTCCCGAACGAGGGCCAGATGCTAATAGACGAATATCGTTCGCAATTTTAAATAAACTCATTGCTAATTGACGTAATGCACCGTGAGTTTCAACAATCGCATCATGAGCGGCTAATGCTTCAAATTTATTATCTGCTGTGACAAACGGAAGTGCGGTGAATTTTGCAATGTAATCTGCCACTTTCAAATCATAGCCTTTCGGCGTGTTCAAACCTGTGCCAACCGCAGTTCCACCCAATGCTAATTGGCTTAAATGTGGGAGGGTATTTTTTAATGCTTTTAAGCCGAAATCTAATTGAGCTGCATAAGCCGAAAATTCTTGACCTAATGTGAGTGGCGTTGCATCCATTAAGTGAGTGCGGCCAATTTTTACCACGTTTTTGAAGGCTTCAGATTTTGCCGCAAAAGTTTTTTGTAAACGTTCAACACAAGGAATGGTGTGCTCAACTACTTTTTTATATGCCGCAATGTGCATTGCCGTTGGGAAAGTATCATTTGAAGATTGTGATTTGTTCACATCATCATTTGGGTGAATAATAGATTTTTCACCTAATTTTCCACCGTTTAACACATGAGCACGATTGGCAACTACTTCGTTCACATTCATATTAGATTGTGTACCAGAACCAGTTTGCCAAATAACAAGTGGGAATTGATCATCTAATTTATTTGCTAAAATTTCGTCACAAGCCAGAGCAATTAAATCACGTTTTTCAAGAGGTAATACACCCAAATCATGATTAGCAAATGCGGCTGCTTTTTTCAAATAGCCAAAAGCTTCGATAATTTCATGTGGCATTGATGCGGCTGGGCCAATTTTAAAGTTATTGCGTGAACGTTCAGTTTGTGCAGCCCAGTATTTATCTGCTAGAACTTGAACTTCACCCATTGTGTCTTTTTCAATACGAAATGCCATTCTGTACTCCTATGAATTGAATGAAAATTAAAACGCAAGTGATTTTAACACTTCCGAGTTATGAGTGGAACGTAACAAAAACGTTAAAAATCAGTTTTGTGACATAGATCATAAAAGCGCGGTGGATTTTCAGACATTTGTAATAATGCATATTTAATTATTTATTTTTTAGGGTTTTTTCGTTAAAATTTTACCCTTTTTATAGGGTAAGATTGAGAAAATAACGGGGCTAAAATGGCAAAAACTGCGCAATTTTATATTCTTACGGAAAATTGTACTTTAACTGTCGAAGAAATAGCCTGTAATCTTGCTGCTTCAATATGGCGTTCAGGGAAAAAAGTACTAATTAGTTGCGAAAGTGAGAGCCAAGCATTAGAAATTGATGAACTTTTGTGGCAACGAGATCCTAATGAATTTGTTCCGCATAATTTATCAGGTGAGGAAACACAATATCCCACACCGATTGAGATTTCATGGCTTGGAAAACGAAATTTACAACGCCGCGATTTGTTAATCAATTTGCAACAAGAAATCCCAGATTTTAGCCATAGTTTTACCCAAATTATTGATTTTGTGCCGAAAGATGATGCGTTAAAAACACAAGCTCGAGAACGTTATAAACAATTACGTCTGCAAGGTTGGAATCTTTCTACTGAAAACGTGGGTTAATAAATGAATGACATTACCTTTTATCAACGCTTTCAATTTTGAGTATTGAGTAGTAGGTTTTGAATTAATTAAAGAGGATAATTGATGACTGAACGTGAGAAAATTATTCAACAACAGAAACAACTTAAAGCGTTATTTTCAGTTTGGATGAAAGAGAAAATGAATCATGAGGTGGTTACCTTTCAAAAAACTGATGGCAAGATAGTCGAGCATTATCCAGATGGTTCGGAAAAAATTGTGGGTTATGCAAAATAAAGCGATTTTTTATTGTGGAACAAATGGTTCGGGAAAAAGTACTTTACGTTCTTTTAACCAAGATTCTGTGCAAATTGTGATTGATTTTGATCATATTGCAATGCAGATTAATCCTCAAAATCCAAGACTTGCTGATATTGATGCAGGCAGAAAAGCGATAGGGCTATTTCGTTTTGCTATTAAGCAACATATTGATTTTTCCATGGAATCGACACTTTCAGGTAATTCAATTATTCAAAGAATGAAAACGGCGAAAGAAAATGGCTTTTATGTACATTTAAATTATATTGGCGTTAATAGCGTTGAAATAAATCTTGCACGTGTTAAGGCAAGAGTAAAATCTGGCGGGCATTTTATTGCTGAAGATGTTGTAAAAAATCGTTACCAAATTAGTTTAGATAATTTATTTCTTGTTTTGCCATATTGTGTGAAATTTTTATTTATGATAACTCTAGCATTGCGCCTGAATTGATTTTTCAACTAAAAGATAACTGCATTACTCAATTTAGTGAATTTTTACCAAGTTGGTGTGAAAAAATATTGAATAATTTGAGAAATCTAGGATTTGTAAAAACTTTCTAAAACCCAACCGCTCTTTAAGGATCAAAATGCAACCAAATGACATCACTTTTTACCAACGCTTTGAAGCCGATATTCTCGCCGGGCGTAAAACCATCACGATTCGAGATAAATCGGAAAGCCATTTTAAAGCAGGCGATATTCTACGTGTGGGGCGCTTTGAAGATAATCAATATTTCTGCTCGATTGAAGTGTTAAGTGTATCGCTAATTACCCTGGATGAACTGACGGAACAGCATGCGAAACAGGAGAATATGGGATTGGAAGAATTGAAAGAGGTGATTCGGGGGATTTATTCGAGTGAATCATTACTTTATGTAATTTCTTTTAAGGTTTTATAATAAATTATGTGGAAAAAAATTGATATTTTAGATGTTATATTCTTTGTATTAGTCCTCTTTGTTTTTTGGGTGTCCTCATGTTTTCTAATTTTTCCAATTAAACAAATTGAATTTGAACTTATAGATATAATTTCATGTATTGTATCTATAATATCTTTATTTATTTATTACATATAGTGCTGTTCGAGTTGCGAAAAAAGGAATAGATATTTGGAAAACTCAAAAAGCCAGAGAACTTGTTCCTAAATTATATTCTAGTGTGTTAAATATTGATGCATTTTTTAATGTTTTAGATTTTTCAGATATTAAGAAATCCATAAATGGTGATATATCTTTTTTTGTTGAGGTTAATAAGTTTCTAGGAATGGAAATTGTTGTTATACAAACAAATTTGATAGATTATGAAAAATTTATTGGTGGAAATGAGCATGTGGATGAATTAAAGTCCGCTTTAGTACAATTGAGGAAGTCATATATTTCTTATAAAGAATGCGTAACTAAAAATTCCTCCCTTATAACTAAAAAACAAATAGAAAATCTTGATAGTTCTACACAAATAAGTTTTTCTAGCGAAGTATCAGAATTGCATATGGCAATGAAAAAATTATTAACCAATTTAGATCAAGATCTTAAACCCATGGTCAATAATGTAAGAAAATTATACGATTTATAAAATTAATTAAGATAAAAGAGAGCAAAAATGACAAAAAACCTCCAAATGGCAGACCGTTTTAATCCGTCTGCGGTAGAACAAGCCCTTTATCAACATTGGGAAGAGAGCAGTTATTTTAAACCGTCTGGAAATGAAAATGCGCCGAGCTATTGCATTGCGATTCCGCCGCCGAACGTCACAGGTTCCCTACACATGGGGCATGCTTTCCAGCAAACCTTAATGGATACCTTAATCCGTTTTAACCGTATGGAAGGGCATAATACCTTATGGCAAGCGGGGACAGACCATGCGGGTATCGCAACCCAAATGGTGGTAGAGCGTAAAATTGCAGCAGAAGAAGGCAAAACTCGCCACGATTATGGTCGTGAAGCGTTTATCAACAAAATTTGGGACTGGAAAGCTTATTCAGGTGGCACAATCAGCCAACAAATGCGCCGTTTAGGTAACTCAATCGACTGGGAACGTGAGCGTTTTACCATGGACGAGGGTTTATCTAACGCGGTAAAAGAAGTGTTTGTTCGTTTGCATGAAGAAGGTTTGATTTACCGTGGTAAACGTTTGGTGAACTGGGATCCAAAACTTCACACTGCGATTTCTGATTTAGAAGTGGAAAATAAAGAGAGCAAAGGTTCCCTTTGGCATTTCCGTTATCCGTTAGTCAACGGCGCAAAAACGGCGGATGGCAAAGATTATTTAGTGGTGGCAACCACGCGTCCGGAAACTATGTTGGGCGATACAGCGGTTGCAGTGCATCCGGAAGATGAGCGTTATCAATCTTTAGTCGGTAAAACTGTGGTTCTGCCGTTGGCAAACCGTGAAATTCCGATTATTGCTGATGAATACGTCGATCGTGAATTCGGTACTGGTGTGGTAAAAATTACCCCTGCGCATGACTTTAATGACTATGAAGTGGGTAAACGTCACAGCTTGCCAATGATTAACGTGCTAACCTTAAATGCGGATATTCGTGATGAAGCGGAAATTATCGGTACTGACGGCAAACCACTTGCTGGCTATGAAGCGACAATTCCTGCGGATTACCGTGGCTTAGAACGTTTTGCTGCGCGTAAGAAAATTGTCGCAGATTTTGAAGCGCTGGGTTTATTAGACGAAATTAAACCACACGATTTGAAAGTGCCTTATGGCGACCGTGGCGGTGTGCCAATTGAGCCGATGCTAACTAACCAATGGTATGTGAGCGTAAAACCGCTTGCTGATGTGGCAATTAAAGCGGTGGAAGATGGCGAAATCCAATTCGTGCCGAAACAATACGAAAACCTTTACTTCTCTTGGATGCGTGATATTCAAGATTGGTGTATTTCTCGCCAACTTTGGTGGGGACACCGCATTCCAGCGTGGTATGACGCAGAAGGCAACGTGTATGTCGCGCGTAACGAAGAAGAAGTGCGGTCAAAATATAACTTAGATTCTGCGGTTGAACTCAAACAAGATGAAGACGTGTTAGATACGTGGTTCTCATCAGGTTTATGGACGTTCTCTACCTTAGGTTGGCCAGAGCAAATTAAAGAGCTCAAAATGTTCCACCCAACGGATGTGTTAATCACTGGTTTTGATATCATCTTCTTCTGGGTTGCACGTATGATTATGTTTACGATGCACTTCGTAAAAGATGAAAATGGCAAACCGCAAGTGCCATTCAAAACCGTGTACGTAACAGGCTTGATCCGTGATGAACAAGGTCAAAAAATGTCGAAATCGAAAGGTAACGTGCTTGATCCGATCGATATGATTGATGGTATTAGCCTTGAAGATTTACTTGAAAAACGTACTGGCAACATGATGCAGCCGCAATTAGCAGAGAAAATTGCTAAAGCAACGCGCAAAGAATTCGCTGAAGGTATTGCGGCTCACGGTACAGATGCATTGCGTTTCACATTAGCGGCATTAGCTTCAAACGGTCGTGACATCAACTGGGATATGAAACGTTTAGAGGGCTACCGTAATTTCTGTAACAAATTGTGGAATGCAAGCCGTTTCGTCTTAACGAATGACAAATTAGATTTAAGCGAAGGCGAGATCGAATTCTCATTAGCGGATCGTTGGATTCAATCGGAATTCAATCGCACAGTGGAAACTTTCCGTAGCTCATTAAGCCAATATCGTTTCGATCTTTGTGCCAATGCGATTTATGAGTTTACTTGGAACCAATTCTGTGACTGGTATTTAGAATTGACTAAACCAGTATTTGCAAATGGCAACGCAGCACAAATCCGTGCGGCAAGCCAAACTTTGGTTCATGTGTTAGAGAAATTATTACGTTTAGCGCATCCGCTTATTCCATTTATTACCGAAGAAATTTGGCAAAAAGTGAAAGGATTTGTCGGCATTACTGCTGACAGCATTATGTTACAACCTTTCCCACAAGTGGAAGAGAACGGCTTTGATCCTGAAGCAGAAGCTGAAATTGAATGGTTAAAAGAAGTGATCGTTGCGGTACGTAATATTCGTGCAGAAAGCAACATCGCACCAAGCAAAGGCTTAGATCTGTTATTCCGTAATTTAAGTGCAGAAAACGCAAAAATTCTCGAAAAACAGACCGCTCTTTTAAAAGCCATGGCGAAATTAGACAACGTTCAAGTGTTAGCCGCAAATGAAACAGCACCACTTGCGGTAGCAAAACTCGTCGGCAATGCTGAATTGCTTGTGCCAATGGCTGGATTTATCAATAAAGAAGCCGAGCTTGCCCGTTTAACTAAAGAGATTGAAAAATATCAAAACGAAGTTAAACGTATCGAAAACAAACTTAGCAATGAAGCTTTCGTGGCTAAAGCACCTGAAGCGGTGATTGCAAAAGAACGCGAAAAACAAGCGGAATACCAATCTGGATTAGAAAAAATCCAAGAGCAGTATAAGGCGATTGAGGCGTTGTAACAAAACATAAAAAGTAGGCATTATGCCTACTTTTTATTTTTGATTTAGTCCTAAAAAATCTCCAACTTCATGTTCGAGTTGGCTCATTGTGATCAGAGCCTCTTGGGTTTTCTTAGTTTCATCTTCATCAATAACACTCATTGCAAAGCCCACATGAACAAGCACCCATTTGCCAAGTAAATCGGCTGGATTTCCCGTGCAGACTAGTGAAATATTTACTTCACGTTGTACGCCACATACATCTACTGTGGCAAGTTGAAGAGAATTTTCATCAATTTTGACAATTTGACTGGAATGCCTAAACACATAATATTTTTACTCCTATTAGTATTTAAGCTGAAATTTAGTGATTTCTATGTTATTAAAATTAATAAATATTATTAAAAACTAACCGCACTTTTTCTTGATCTTTTACGCCCGCAGAACGTTCTACTCCAGAATTAATATCCAAGCCTAAGCAATTTTGTTGAATGGCTTGTTCTACATTGTTTGGTGAGATACCACCAGCTAAAATAATCTTGTGTTTAAGATTTTCAGGAATTAATGACCAATCAAAGGTTTTACCCGTGCCACCTTGTTGGTTCGCTGTTTGGCTATCAAAAATATAACGATCCACATTCAAATCATCCGTAAAATCGACCGCACTTTGGGCTTCAGTATTGACTGAAATCGCTTTCCAGATTTGCGTGTTTTTTGGTAGTTGCTGGAGAAGTGCGGTAATAAATGCTTCAGTTTCTGCACCATGTAATTGTACCGCATAAAGCTGCAACTGGCTGGCTATTTTGACGATAAAGTCAATTTCTTGATTCTGAAAAACACCAACAAATCGAAGTGGCGCAGCGGTTACTAATTCTTGCGCTTGGCGTAAACTCACACAGCGTTTTGAATGTTCTGCGAAGATTAATCCGCCGTAGAGTGCGCCGTTTTCGTAAACGATTTTGACATCTTGCGCGCGCGTTAAACCGCATACTTTATTTTCTCCAAAAATTACCGAGCGAACCGCATTATTCAAATCTTGGTTGCCCATTAAGCTGCTCCCAATTAAGAAACCATGCGCCACTTTTTGTAATTGACGAATTTGCTTGTGATTGTAAATGCCTGATTCGCTAATAATACGTACATCAGCAGGAATACAGTCGGCGTATTTTTCAGTGAGTTCAACAACACGATTTAAATCCACAGTTAAATCGTGCAAGTTACGATTATTAACACCAATGATTTTCGCACCAAGCGCAAGGGCACGTTCAAATTCTTCTTCATTACTGGTTTCTGTCAATACGCCCATGCCAAGAGAATGCGCAAGCTCTGCCAGCACACGATAAGTCTCATCGTTTACCACAGAAAGCATTAATAAAATCGCATCCGCTTGATAGTAGCGAGCAAGGTAAACTTGATATTCGCTAATCATAAAATCTTTGCAAAGCACAGGTTGGCTTACGATATTGCGAACTAAAGGCAAGAATTCAAAATTCCCTTGAAAGTATTTTTCGTCAGTTAGCACAGATACAGCAGAGGCATAATGTTTATAGACATTGGCGATTTCTTCCAAATTAAATTCAGCACGAATTAATCCCTTAGAAGGGGAGGCTTTTTTACATTCCAAAATGTAAGCGGGCTTTTGATGCGTGCCTTTTGCTAACGCATCATAAAAAGAGCGGTCAGAGTTTTGAATGTTTTGTTTAAATTGTGAAAGGGGAAATTCCTTTTCTTTTGCTTTAACCCATTGCGCTTTGTCAAGCACGATTTTTTGTAGCACCGTAGCGGAATCAATGGGTTTAGTAAAATCTTGAGTAATCATCATTTTTCTTCTTATTGTGGCGTATAAAATTAGCTTTTATTAATATGTGGTTAATTTCTGTAATGTTTCAAAGGCTTTACCTGATACAAGATGCGCCAGTACATTTTGCACATTTTGTTTTAAATCATCGTAACCGAATAATTTCAATAATAATGCCGTATTTGCAGCCACCGCATTAGCATGTTCAGCCTTTCCTTTGCCTTGTAAAAGTGCGGTCAGATATTGGGCATTTTTTTGTGGTTCACCACCGCGAAGACTTTCGAGGGATTGCGTTTTTAAGCCAAAATCTTCAGGCGTTAAAGTGAAATATTCAATTTTGCCATTTTTAATTTCTGCCACTTGTGTTTCGCCGTGCAATGCGACTTCATCTAAGCCAGAACCATGTACAACAAAGGAATGTTGATGTTCTAAGGCAACTGCGGTTTCAGCATAGGTTTTTACTAATTCAGGCGCATATACGCCAAGTAAATGATAAGTTGAGCGAGCAGGATTGATAAGCGGCCCTAAAATATTAAAGATAGTGCGCGTTTTTAAAGCGGCACGGACTGACGCAACATGACGGAAACCAGAATGATATTGTTGAGCAAATAAAAAACAGACACCAATTTCATCTAACGCTTGTCGAGCTTGCTCTGGTGTGACGTTCACATTAACGCCAAGTGCGGTAAGCACATCGCTAGAACCTGATTTACTCGACACGCTACGATTGCCATGTTTTGCTATTTTTGCTCCCATTGATGCCGCAACAATCGCACTGGTAGTGGAAATATTAATAGTGTTTTGACCATTGCCTCCTGTTCCTACAATATCCGCAAAAGGATAATTTGGATATGGAAATGCTTTGGCATTTTGTAATGAGGCGGCAACGGCACCCGAAATTTCCTCAGTATTTGCTCCCCGCACTTTTAAAGCAATAAGCATTGCAGCAATTTGTTCATTGGAAAGCTCACCTTGGATGACTGCATTAAAAAGTGCGGTGCTTTCTGAGGTTGAAAGTGAATGTCCGCTATAAAGTTGTTCTAATAATTGGTTGTGTTGCATAGTCTATTCCTGTTTTTCTTTGTATATGGATTTGTTAATTTTCTATATTTTATTAAACATAAATATCGTAATCTAAATCGCGCGCCTCATCGCCTGTCATTCCTCGGAAACCCCAGCAATGTGCCGGTTGTTCTTTAATCGTAATTTCCACATCGTGAGCTCGAATGCCGAGTTTGTACTCTAATTCGCTAAATAGCATTTTTATCAAGCGTTTTTTTGTGCCTTCCATACGACCAGCCATCAGGTTAATTTCGATGACCGTGTAATCATCGCTACGATCAAAAGGGTAGTAAAAATCTTCTTTTTCTAAGCACAAAAAGCGAATCGCGTGCTTGCCTTTTGGAATGTCTAATCCGAGATGAAGACTGTTATAAATTACTTCCGCGAGTTGTTCACGACGTGGTGCGAGTTTGGATTTAAGTCCGAATACAGTGATCATTTTTTCTCCTTTAAAGTGTGGTTAAAAATCACCGCACTTTTTTCTGTCTTATCTATTTAACAACCATTCAATTGATTGTTGTAATAATTGCGAACCTTGCACAGTTAAAATACTTTCAGGGTGAAATTGGAATGCACAAATGGGTAAATCACGATGACGAATTGCCATGATAATGCCATTATATTCTGCATTGACGATAAATTCTTTTGGTAAATCTTGTCCCATTAAAGAATGATAACGCGCCACAGGCATTGGATTAGCAAGATCTTTAAACATCGCTTCGTTATCATGGCAGATACGAGAAACTTTACCATGCAACACTTCGCCAGCGTGAACAACCTTACCACCAAAGACTTGAATCAACGCTTGATGACCTAAACAAATTCCAATAATCGGTACTTGATTTTTTAAGCGTTCGATCAATGGCAGCAAAATCCCCGCTTCTGATGGTGTTCCTGGCCCTGGAGAAAGTGCAAGAACGGTATCTGGTGTATTGAGTGCGGTTTCTACCAGTTTTTCTAAGTCGCAGTCATTACGATAAATTGTGACGTTGTGACCTAATACACGAAATTGATCCACAAGATTATAAGTAAAGGAATCGAAGTTATCTAAAAATAAAATATTAGCCATAATAATTCTTCCTTATTTTGCTTGTGTATTAACTTGACGAATTGCTTTTAAGACAGCCACTGCTTTATGGCGTGTTTCATCAGCTTCCATTTGTGGATCAGAATCCAATACTTCACCGCAACCTGCTTGTACATGGGCTATCCCATTTTGTACGAAAGCAGAACGAATCACGATACAGGTATCAAAATGTCCATCAGACGTGAGATAACCCACCGCACCACCGTAACTATGGCGTTTTTGTTGCTCAAATTGATAAATAAGCTGCATTGCTTTGATTTTTGGCGCACCAGTTAAGGTGCCCATATTCATACAGGCTTGATAGGCGTGAAGCGCATCTAACTCAGGGCGTAATTTACCCACCACACGAGACACTAAATGCATAATGTGAGAATAGCGATCCACCTGCATTAATTCAGCTACTTTACGCGTACCGCTTTGGCAAACTCGAGCAATGTCGTTACGCGCTAAATCAACTAACATTAAATGTTCCGCTTGTTCTTTATGATCAAGGCGAAGTTCTAGTTCTAAACGCACATCCAATTCAGGATCAATGTTGCCGTGAGCATTAAAACCACGAGGGCGTGAACCTGCGATTGGGTAAATTTCTAACTGACGATTTTCTGGTGCATATTTCAGCGCACTTTCTGGCGATGCACCAAACAAAATAAAGTCTTCATCATTCATATAGAACATATAAGGGCTTGGATTATTTTGTTTGAGTTGGGCATAACTGGCTAATGTATTCGGGCAAGCAAGGGAAAAACGACGAGAAGGCACAATTTGGAAAACATCACCAATGTTAATATGGTGTTTTAAGGCTTTCACAATGCCAGTAAATTCAGGATCGTCAAAGTTTGTTTTAACTTCATCACTTGCTGATTTAATAGAAAGAACGTGATCAATATTTTTTAGTTTTTGTGCGATAGAAAGCGAGGTTTTCGCAATATTGACTTGTTCTTCTTGAGCAAAACAGAAACTTTTAAGTGTTGCTTGTTGATTTTGATGGTCGATAGTAATGAGGTGTTCAGCAAGATAGAAACTGTAATCAGGGCAGTTGATACCATCATTTTTCAATGTAATACCATTCATTGGAATAAAATTTGCGACGAGATCGTAAGCAAATAATCCGCCTAAGAAAATAGGCGTTTGGCTATGTTGATAAAGAGTAGAAACAACACGCAACCCATCAAAAATAGTAGCAGACTGTAATTTATTATCTTCATCGAGTTGATTATCAAGTGGCGAAAATTGTATAGAAAATTCTTCTTCAAAATTGACCGCACTTATTTTTCCAAGTGCGGTTAATTTTGGATGAATTTCTTTTAAAACTTGTTTTCCATTCTTATTTAAAGCTTTAAATGTGACGTTGTGACCTAAACAAGTTATCTTAACCGCAGCATTAACTAAAATAAGACTTTGTAAACTATTTTTACTCTCTATTTCGGCAGAGTCGAGTAGAAGAGAATTTGAATTAGGTTGGCAAAGTGTATTAAAAATAGCAGTGGTATCAGCATAATAGGGAATTGATTGAGCTGTCACCGCAATAAAGGCTTGAGTTTGAATGTTCATATTTATCCTTTTGGAAAATTTTGTACTATTAAACTAGTACAAAAGAAATAAGTCAAGCCTGATTTTTATTTTTTATACTTTTTGATTAAAAATTGTATTTTTTATTCCTTTGCCCAAGGGCGACCTCCATAATATTCTATATTTTGCTGATTTATCACTTCTAATATTTGTGCAGAAATATTATTGTTATCTTCATCTAACAAGGATAATTGAGGAAAAACACGACGAACAGCAATTAGTTTATTGAAATCTGCCCTATATTTAACGGTATATTTTCCTGAAGTTTGACCTATTAACCCCAAACTTTTTAAGGCAAATAAAAAGCTGCGATCACCAATTAATGGCGTGTTCCAACTATATGAAGTTTTTTGTGCAATCTCACGAGGTACGGCGTAACAATAAGATTACGAGATGTAATTATGCAATAGAAAATATTTTTGGAAAATTTGGAATAAAATAATCTGGCAGACACATTATTTTAAATAAAAGATCTGCCAGATTTGATAATCTATAATTAGGCTTTAGTAGAGAGATTACCTAAATCCTTATCGATTAGGAACAAGCCTTTGCCATCTTCTCCAAGAAAATTTAATTTATCTAAAATACTACTAAATAATTTTTCTTCTTCATGTTGTTCTTCCACATACCATTGTAAGAAATTAAATGCAGAGTAGTCTTTTTCTTCAAAGGTTTTACCTACTAATTCATTGATTTTACTGGTAATTAATTTTTCATGCTCATAGGTAGTTTCAATTATTTCTTTTAATGATTTATATTCATGTGCAGGTGCTTCAATTGCAGAAATTACAGCAAGTGAGCCAGTTTCATTTAAATAAGTAAATAATTTACGCATATGTTGCATTTCTTCAGCAGCATGAACTGATAAGAATTTTGCAGTGCCTTCAAAGCCTTGCTGATCGCACCAAGCACTCATTTGTAAATATAAATTAGAAGAATAAAACTCTAAATTCATTTGATCGTTTAATAGTTTTACTACATTTTCTGATAACATACTATTTTCTCCTATCTATTCCAAAGTTGCGAGTTCACGATCAATAAAGAATAATCCTTTACCATCTTCGCCAACAAGATTAAATCTATCAATAATTCCACTAAATAATTTTTCTTCTTCATGCTGTTCTGCTACATACCACTGCAGGAAGTTAAAAGTAGAGTAGTCTTTGCTTTCAAAAGTAACTTCAACTAATTCATTGATTTTTGACGTGACTAATTTTTCATGCTCTAAAGTTATTTCAAAAACTTCTCTTAATGAAGAATAATCATGTTTAGGTGCATCAATTTTTCCTAAAATAGGCATACCACTAGTTTCACTTACATAATTAAACAGTTTTTGCATATGTTCTAATTCTTCATCAGCATGACGAAGTAAGAAGGTAGCAGCCCCCTCATAACCGTGTTTTGAACACCATGCACTCATTTGTAAATAAACATTAGAAGAGTAGAATTCTAAGTTAATTTGGTCGTTCAGCTTGTTTATGATTATTTGATTAAGCATAACTAATTCCTTTCCATTTTGATTGATAAAATGCAATAAAGCGTAATTTGCGGCAATCATTTTAAATTCACAAATGATAATTGCAAGTTTTTTATCAAAAATTTTGATATAACTAATTAATTTTAAAAAGAAAAATAAAAAGCAATTATTATCATTTACATAATTCTATATAAATTAAATATGACGTTGTCACAATAAAACTAACAAATTTTAAATTAGTATTAGATATGTCTTTATTTTCCTCCTTAGATTTGGATAAAATTTAGATTATCGAGTAAACATGAAAACTTACCAACTTTTATTAAACCTAAAGATCGTTATCAATTAATTGACAAATGTAATATCATTCTGCTAGAAAAACACGGTCAAATTTACCTGTACTTTTCTTATAACTACTTTCTTTTGATTATCCATTTAAAATTTTTCATATTGTCATCAAACTGTCACAATTATTTTCTACACTTCGCTACGCAATCTAAATAACACTCAAGGAGAATTTGTTATGTTTATGCATAAAATGAAAAAAAATCTTATTATCGTTTTAACCTTAGGTACGTTACCTTTTGCTCAAGCTAATAGCATCACTGGTGCGGGAGCGTCTTTCCCTTATCCAATTTATGCGAAGTGGGCATCTTTATATGAGAAAGAAACTGGGAATAAAGTTAATTATCAATCCATCGGTTCGGGCGGCGGACAACAGCAAATTATTGCAAAAACGGTTGATTTTGGTGCCTCTGACGATCCAATGAAATCCGAATTATTACAACAACACCAACTAGTCCAATTCCCTGCGGTTATCGGTGGTATAGTGCCTGTTGTTAATTTGCCTGAAATTAAACCTGGTAAATTAAAGTTATCAGGTAAGCTGTTAGCAGAAATCTTCCTTGGTAAGATTAAAAAATGGAACGATCCTAACTTAGTTGCATTAAATCCAACGCTTCCTTTACCAAATAAAAACATTATTGTGATTCATCGTTCAGACGGCTCTGGAACAACATTTGGCTTCACTAATTATCTATCTAAAATTTCGAACGATTGGAAAAATCAAGTTGGTGAAGGTAAATCAGTGAAGTGGTTAACAGGTCAAGGTGGGAAGGGGAATGAGGGAGTTGCTTCTTATGTTCGCCAAATGAAATACAGCATTGGTTATGTAGAGTATGCCTATGCCAAACAAAATCAGCTTGCTTGGATTTCATTACAAAATCAAGCAGGGCAATTTGTACAGCCTTCTAATGAAAGTTTCATGGCAGCTGCAAGTCACGCAAAATGGCACGAAAAGGCGGGAATGGGTGTTATATTAACCAATGAAACGGGGGAAAAATCTTGGCCAATTACGGCAGCGAGTTTTATTTTATTAAATAAATATTCTGACAATCCTGAAACAACTAAAAATGTATTAGCCTTTTTTGATTGGGCATTCTCAAGAGGGCAAGATGCGGCAACTGAATTAGATTATGTGCCAATTCCAGCTGATGTGGTATCTACCATTAAAAGTCAATGGAAAACAGAGCTAAAACAATAAAATCTCTTTATTTTATACCGCACTTTATACAAAACCTAGCATTTAACATTAATAAAGTGCGGTTATCTTAAATAATTTTGGAAAATACTTATGCTCACAAAAAGTCGGAAATATTTTAATCAAACATGGATTGAATCATTATTCAAACAGACTACGGCATTGTTTGCTTTGCTTGTGTTTATTTTACTTGCTGCTATTTTAATTTCTTTAGTCATAGGAAGCTGGGAAAGTATTAAACGTTTTGGTGGGAGTTTTCTATTAGAAACATATTGGGATCCTGTACAAGAACAATATGGGGCAATTATTCCTATTTTAGGTACGCTTATTACGGCGGGTATCGCATTATTTATCGCAGTACCCATTTCATTTGGTATTGCTATTTTTTTAACGGAGCTAGCTCCCAATTGGCTAAAACGTCCTATAAGCATTGCAATTGAAATGCTAGCTGCAATTCCTTCTATTATTTACGGAATGTGGGGGTTGTTTGTTTTCGTTCCATTATTTCAAGAACATATTCAGCCAGTACTAATTGACAATTTGGGTAGTTTACCTGGATTAGAATTATTTTTTTCTGGCGTACCTTTTGGTGTTGGTTTATTTACGGCAGGATTAGTGCTTGCCATAATGATCATTCCTTTTATTGCATCCGTAATGCGGGATGTCTTTAGTATAGTACCACCAATGTTAAAAGAAGGTGCTTATGGATTAGGTGCAACCACTTGGGAAGTGGTTCGACAAGTGATTGTACCACACACTAGAATAGGGCTTGTTGGGAGTGTGATGCTAGGATTGGGAAGAGCATTGGGCGAAACAATGGCTATCACTTTTATTATAGGTAATTCGTTTCAATTGCCTAATTCCTTATTTTCACCTTCTACCTCAATCGCATCTGCTATTGCTAACGAATTTAATGAAGCAGGTGGATTACAAAAATCTGCATTGATGGAATTAGGATTACTTCTCTTTGTTATCACAACTATGGTATTGATTTTATCAAGATTAATGATTACAAAAATGCAACAAACAAAAGGGAAATAAGATGAAAACTAATCAAAACTTGCGTTTTTATTGGCGTAAAACACACAATAAATTAATGTTAGGGCTTTCCTATATTTCAGTCATTATCGGCTTATTTTGGTTGTGTTGGATATTATTCACTCTAATTACCAAAGGCATTCCAGCTTTATCAATTGATTTATTCACACAATCTACCCCTGCCCCTAATGAAAAAGGGGGATTGTTAAATGCACTGATTGGTTCGTTTTTTATTGTCGGTGCGGGTACATTGATAGGCACTCCTATAGGGGTATTGGCAGGAACGTATTTGGCAGAATATGGTCGTTATAGCCGTTTCGCACAAATTACCCGTTTTCTTAATGATATTCTTCTTTCTGCCCCTTCTATTATTATTGGTTTGTTTGTTTACAGCTTATATGTATCAAAAATCGAGCATTTTTCAGGGTGGGCTGGAGCATTCGCATTAGCTTTATTGCTTATTCCTATCGTGGTACGCACTACGGACAATATGTTATTACTTGTACCAAATAATTTACGTGAAGCAGCGGCAGCTCTTGGTTGCTCTCAATGGCAAGTTATTATGATGATTTGTTATCGAGCGGCTAAATCAGGGATTTTAACTGGCGTGCTATTAGCAGTTGCCCGAATTTCAGGAGAAACTGCACCGCTATTATTTACCGCTCTGTCTAATCAATTTCTATCTTGGAATATGAATGAACCTATCGCAAATTTACCTGTAGTTATTTATCAATATGCAGCAAGTCCTTTTACAGATTGGAATAATCTAGCTTGGGCAGGTGCAGCTCTAATAACATTATTTGTGCTTTGCTTAAACATTTTCACTCGACTCTTCTTTCAACATAAAAAATAATGAGGCAATATGATTAGTCTACAAGAAACCAAAATAGCTGTGCAAAATCTAAATTTCTACTATGAGGATTTTCATGCATTAAAAAACATTAATTTACGTATCGCTAAGAATAAAGTGACCGCCTTTATTGGTCCTTCAGGTTGCGGTAAATCTACTTTATTGCGGAGTTTTAATCGGATGTTTGAACTATATCCAAATCAAAAAGCTACTGGTGAAATTAATTTAGACGGTGAAAATTTACTCACAACAAAGATGGATATTTCTCTGATTCGTGCTAAGGTTGGTATGGTTTTCCAAAAACCAACGCCATTTCCAATGTCGATTTATGATAATATTGCATTCGGTGTTCGTTTGTTTGAAAAATTATCAAAAGAAAAGATGAATGAACGAGTAGAATGGGCATTGACTAAGGCCGCTCTTTGGAATGAAGTGAAAGATAAATTACATAAAAGCGGAGATAGTTTATCTGGCGGACAACAGCAACGCTTGTGCATTGCTCGAGGGATTGCTATTAAACCTAGTGTGTTGTTGTTAGATGAACCTTGTTCGGCATTAGATCCTATTTCGACTATGAAAATTGAAGAACTCATTACGGAGTTAAAACAAGATTATACTGTGGTTATAGTAACTCATAATATGCAACAAGCTACACGTTGCTCCGACTATACGGCATTTATGTATTTGGGTGAATTAGTTGAATTTGGTCAAACACAACAAATTTTTGATAGACCCAAGATACAACGTACAGAAGATTATATTCGTGGTAAAATGGGGTAGTTATTCTGAGCTCTCTCTTATTAAAAAGTAAAAGTTTGGTGAGAATGTATTATTTCTCACTTCACTTTTATGCCATAAATCAAATGAAGGAGTATTATGACGAGAAAAATTCTGATAGTTGAAGATGAATGTGCAATCCGTGAAATGATCGCACTGTTTTTATCTCAAAAATACTATGATGTGATTGAAGCGAGCGATTTCAAAACAGCGATAAACAAGATAAAAGAAAATCCTAAACTAATATTATTGGATTGGATGCTACCAGGTCGTTCAGGTATACAATTTATACAGTATATTAAAAAGCAAGAAAGCTATGCTGCGATTCCCATTATTATGCTCACAGCTAAAAGTACAGAAGAAGATTGTATTGCCTGTTTAAATGCAGGGGCTGATGACTACATCACTAAACCCTTTTCACCTCAAATTTTATTAGCTCGCATTGAGGCAGTATGGAGGAGAATTTATGAACAACAAAGTCAATTTATACAAATCGATGAACTTTCCATTGATGAAAATGCTCAGAGAGTGTTTTTCCAACAGCAGGAAATTAATTTAAGTAGTACAGAATTTAAATTGTTACATTTTTTTATGAGGCACCCTGAAAAAGTTTATTCTAGAGAACAATTGTTAAATCGTATTTGGCATAATGATCTAGAAGTTGAATATCGCACTGTTGATAGCTATATTCGCCGTTTACGCCGTAATTTAGCCCCTTTTCAATGTGAACATTATATCCAAACAGTTCGAGGATCTGGTTATCGATTTTCTAGTTATTTACGAGATAAACAATGAAAAAAATATTGAATTTTATTGTTGAAATAAATTTGGCAATCATTATTTCCTTATTTACTTCTGATTTTATTCTTTGGTTTGCAATAATACTTTTATTAATTTTAGCTTGGCATCATATTAATGAATATCGTTTACTCAAATATCTCAATTTAAAGCAAGATAATAAATTCTCTTTATTACAATTAGGAACATTCTCTCAAACTGAAGCCTACCATCGTCATCAAATTTACAAAGAAAAATGTGCAAGTTTACGTTTGTTATCTCAAATAAATAAAAATATTAAGTATTTACCAGATGCAATTATTATCTGTCAGCATAATGGTAATATTTCTTGGTGTAATTCAATTGCGCAACAGATGTTTGATTTTTGTTGGAATAAAAAAGTCCAGAAAAATATTTTTGATGTTATTTTTTATGAACAATTTAAACATTATTTTTTCAGTCAAAAAAAAAGACGACCGTTAGTACTATTAACTTATAATCAACGTTATATTGAGGTGCAGTCGCACGCTTATAATTCTCATATGATTTTAGTTATCGCTCGAGATATTACAGATATGATTCATTTACTTAATTCACGCCAAAAATTCTTGAGTAATATTAATCACGAGCTACGTACTCCATTAACCGTATTACAAGGTTACTTAGAAATTCTTGCAGATAATAATATTCAGGACCCTCTACAAAAAAAGGCTATTTTTGCAATGCAAGAGCAAAGCCAACGAATGGAGCATCTATTACAACAATTTAATTTTTTAGCAAAAATAGAAACAACTTCAGATAAGGATTTTCGTAAATTTGATATGTCAGCCATGATAAATTCTTTAAGAAAAGATACAGATATATTAAATACTTATAATCATCACATTGAATTTATTATTCAGCCTAATATCATTATTTTTGGAAATGAATCTCAATTAAGAAGTGCCGTTTCCAATTTAATTTATAATGCTATTAAGCATTCTGGTAAACAGTGTCATATTCAAATTCAATGGGAAACTTGTGAACAGGGTATTAAATTTAACGTGATAGATAATGGTGTTGGCATATCACCACAGCATATTCCACATTTAACAGAACGTTTTTATAGAGTTGATGAATCTCGTAGCCATTTAACTGGTGGAAGTGGTTTAGGACTAGCTATTGTGAAGCATACTTTATTACAATATCATTCTCATTTAAATATTGAAAGTACTGAAACGAAGGGTAGTAGTTTTTCGTTTATCATACCTAAACGCTTTGTCATATCAAAAAATAATAAAGAAATTCAATGATAAATACACGTTGCAAGTAACTGACACGGTAGTAAATAACACATCAGAAAATCGAAAATGGTGGGCTAGTGGAGAGCTTAGATACATAAAAAACACAGCTTGGTAGTTTTTCACCCATCTAAACTTATATTATTTAGATTATGTAGCAGCTGCTAAATCACCTAAATCTTTATCAATCAAGCATAAATCTTTAAATGCTGCAGTACTTTCACACCCATGAATCGAACACTGTAAATAAACGTCATAGTATGGCTCTAAATTAATTTACTCGTTCATCTTATTTAATTAAGTATAACTAATTAAGAGAGGAGAAATAATCTCTTTATAACCTATAATTAAAGTTACTTTGTATTTTTTATAATTTAACATAATATACATTATGCGAAATTAGTTATCGGGTTAGCGGAAACTACGGATTAAATAAATCACACAGTTATGCACAAGTCACAGGTACTAGTAAAACAAGACAAAATAAGGCTAGATAACACGTTGTAACGCGTCATTTTATAGAGTTATTGAACGGATGAATTTAAATGTAAAGGAAATGTAAAGTGAAATAAGCTTAAATCTATGTGATTACGCTACGTAAAATCTGGAGAATTTCTTGGATATTTTCTTCCCAGAAAAACAACAAAAAAAGCACGTTTTTATTAAAACGTGCTTTTTGACGAAATGTGACAACGTATCGACTAACCTAGTAATTTTATACCATATTCATATACTTGTTGTAGCAAAGATAGTTTTTCAGAATTATCTGAATGTTCCTCAGCTAAACGTTGTAAACTTGATTCAAACTCTACCGCACTTTTTTCAAGTTTATTCTGTCGGTATTTTTTCCATTTAATTTGTTCAGCGCGTGTGAGGGTTTTATAAAAATGACGAGCGCGATAATGGAACAATAATTCAAGGATACGTTTATCTTCAAAAGCTAAACCATGTTCAGATAATTTTTCTGCAGGTAAACTACGTAAAATAGCCATATTATTTTTATCAGCATTGCTAAAAAAGCCATTGTATAACTCAGTTTCTACATTATCATTCGATGCAAATTGACGTTCTTCATTAAAAATATCCGCCACTTTTTCACGAATATCAAAAGATGCTCGTAATTTTGCAAGATTATCCAAGCATAATTGTCGATCAATACCCAATCGATTTGCTGTTTCTGGTAACAAAGTTTTAGCTGGTGCTAAAATAGGACATTTATTGATATGCACAAGTTTTAACGGAACGGATAAAACTCCCCTTTCTTCTAATTCCAATTTTTTTGTATATAAATCTGTCCGTAATTCATCCGCACTTTTGGCTAATAAATTATCGATATCGCCAGTTAAATCACAAACAATGAGTGCATTTTGATTTGTCGGATGCCAAGCTAAAGGTGCAACCCAAGTGCAATTTCCACGATAATTCCCTAGCATTCCAGAAACATGCACTAAAGGTGTCATTGTGCCTGTATCAACTAATTTTTCGATTTCTTTTTTACCGCGATTTTCAAAGAAATATTGGAATAATTTAGGCTGTTTTTCTTTAATTAATTTCGCCATAGCAATAGTTGCATATACATCCGCCATGGCATCGTGAGCATTTTCATGCTCAATACCATTTGCTTTAGTGAGTTTTTCTAAGCGGAAACTTGGCATTCCATCATCGTCATAAGCCCAATTAATCCCTTCTGGACGCAAGGCATAACAGGCTCGCACTAAATCTAACAAATCCCAGCGTGAATTTCCGTTTTTCCAGCTGTATTCATAAGGATCAATGAAATTACGATAAAACGTATAACGCGTCATTTCATCATCGTAGCGAATATTGTTATAACCCATGACACAAGTATTGGGTTGGGAAAATTCTGCTAAGATATTTGCGGCGAATTCAGGCTCTGAAAGCCCCTTTTCATTACATTCTTGCGGCGTAATTCCTGTGACCATTACGGCTTCAGGAGCTGGTAAATAATCGTTGGTTTGTTTACAATAAAACATTATTGGTTCGCCAATGATATTAAAATCAGCATCTGTACGAATACCCGCAAATTGCGCAGGACGATCTGTTGCTGGATTTACACCAAAACTTTCATAATCGTAAATAAAAAAGCTGAAATTTTTTGCCATGGCTACTCTCTTTTACGCGATGATTTTATCTAAATAATATAGGCAAAAAATAGCTGATAAACTGAAAATAATACCTAGCCAATTTAGCTTGCTAATTCTTTCTTTAAAAACTAATGCACCAGTTATCGTGCCTAAACAAATCACGCCAATGTTCATTCCAGCGAAAACAAGCGTTGGATTTCCAGCAAAACTTTGATGGGCTTTTATATAGAATAAAATATTAAAGAAATTCAATACACCTAAAACGATGCCGCCAATTACACTTGATGATGTCCATTGCGCACGTTTTAAGAATAAATAGATAAACATAACGCAAGCTGCCAGCGAGAAGGAAATAAATAATGTTGCAGGAAATGCGCCGCCGCTTTTCGCCACTTGTTTGAATAAAATATCAATGATGCCGTAACCAAACCAGACGCCGATTAATCCTAAAACACCTTTAAAATTCACCGCACTTTGCCCTTGAGTTGGCTTAGTTAATAAACAAAACAAACCAATAAAGGCTAATACAACGCCAATGATTTTAGATTGGCTTAGTGTTTCATGAAAAATTAAAAACGCAGCTAAAATGGGAAGAAACAACGAAAGACGTTGCGCTGCATCTGAACGTATAATTCCAGCAAACTCCACTGCTTTTGACATAATAATAAATACGCTAGGTAGCAATAAACCTAGTGCTAAAAAAATGGGTGAATTTTCGCTTTGTGCAATGTAATCAGTAAACTCTAAGCCTTTAAAATGAGGTTTAAGTAAGAAATAACTGAAAGTGATGGCTGTAATGTAGTTGAATGCGATAGCTTGTTCAATAATGATATTTTTTTTACGGGCAATTTTCAGTAAAACTGAAACTGCTACGCTGCAAAGAATGGCAAGAATAAGATTGTGCATTTTTAATCCTTAATAGCTTGTTTAATTAAACTCATAACGTATTCAAGATATTGGGTACTTTCAATGGTGATTTCATAATCTCCATTCCCCCAGTGACCAGTATTAGATACATTTTTTGCTAAATTTTTAGGATCATCTAACTCTCCATAAGGAAGATTAATCCAAATTTTTAAATTCTTTTGTTGGATACGAATATCTGCAATATTTCGATCTTTTTTGAATGCAATGTAAAGTTTTCTGGTATTAATTTCGATATCAGGATCTAAATTTAAAATGCCTTGTTTAAAATCTTCGTATAGTTCTTGAATAAAATCAGTTTTATCAGCTAAGTGATCAGATTCTTGATAAACTTTTATTTCTTTTAATATTGAGAATTCTTCTCTCTTTTCATTAGAAACAGCTTTAATATTCGGTGCTGATTTTGATTTATTAATAATATTGAGCGTAATAATATCATTATCAAAGCGATTAACTTCCCATAATTCAATAGGTAAATCTTTAAAATTCGTGGCTTGAATTTGGAAATCATTAAAAGCAGGTGAAACAAAAATCACCTTAGATTGTGACCAATCCACATCATTTCTTTTAAGTGGGACTTTTTGCTTTTCATTATATTCCACAATAAAATCAGCTTTATATTCAAGCATCAAATTAAGATAAGAAATCCCTTGATCAACCACACTAGAATTTTGTTGTCTTTTATATTCAATAATGACAAAGGCTTGAGTTTCAGGATCAAAAGCTAAGGTATCAATACGTGAATTTTTAATAGAAAATTCCGAACGAATAAAAATATAGCCACTTAATAAGGTAAGATTTTCTTCAAATAAACGCTGAATATCCTTTTCCAGCTTAAATTTTTGCTGCTTCAGCTGTGATAATTGTCCTTTTTTTGATGTAAAGATTTTCATTATTTATTCCTTAAAGGCTTAAGTGCGGTCAAAAACACCGAAGTTTTCAACCGCACTTCCCTTCTATTTTTTATTCTGTCGCACCGAATCCACGTAAACCAACAACGTGTACGTGCTCTTGGTTGCCTGCGATTTTACGCACGAGTTTATAGGTTGTACCTTTTTCCGGGCTAATGTTTTCTGGCGCAGCAATAAGCAACTGCATATCTAAACGTTCGCAAAGTTCGAATAAGGTAGAAATAGATTTACCGTCTAAACGTGCTGCTTCATCTAAGAACAACAAGCGACAAGGCACAATATCTTTACCACGAATTCGACGGCTTTCTTCTTCCCAACTTTGAACAACCATTAAGAGAATTGACATACCTGTACCAATAGCTTCACCAGTAGAAAGTGCGCCACTTTCTGCACGTAACCAACCATCAGCACCACGGAATACTTCCACTTCAAGCTCAAGATAATTACGGTAATCTAACAATTCTTCACCAATTGTTTGCGCTGTGCGTTGTCCCATATCAATATGTGGATTGATGCGTTGATAGAGCTTCGCCATAGCTTCAGAGAAGGTAATGCGGTTGTCGTTGAATAAATCTTGATATTCATCTTGCTGACCAGAAAGTGCGTCCAACAACATGGCATGGGTATCACGAATATTCACTACCAAACGAACAGATTTCACCTGACCAAACGCAATGTTTTGTAAGCCTTGGTTAAGCATACGAATACGATTTTGTTCACGCTGAATCGTTTTACGCATAATATTTGCAACACTTTCAGAGCTGATTGCCAATTTTTTCTCACGGCCAGTTAATTCAGCCGTTAAACGAGAAAGCTCAATTTCCATTTGTTCAATGGCATCAATTGGATCATCCGTTTTAATAATATCTTGGCGAATACGTTCACGTAGGTGCTGATACACCGCAATAAAGAACCGCACTTTATTTTCAGGTTTGCGACTATCTTCCGACACTCTTAGACTATCACGTAGATATTCATTATCCGCTACCGCTGTACGCAACGCACCTAATGCTTTATCTGACATTGAACGTAACTCATCTGCAGATAAATAAGCGAGCTCTCGGCGATTGAGGCGTTTTTCCATATCAGAGTTGCGTGATAAGCGTAAAACCACACACCAACTCACTTTCGCTGCTACAACTAATTCACGTTGAGTTTTATAATCACGTTCAGTTTTGCGGATTAGACGATTTAAGTTGTCCGCTTCGCTTTCAATTAATGTCAGTTGTTTTTCTACATAAGAACGACGCTGACGGCTTGTTGAAAGTTGTTGATGTAATTCATCACGACGGATACGCGCGCGTTCTTCAGCACCATCATCAGCTCTCACGCCAAGATCGCTAATTTCACCAATCAATTCATTTAAGAGTTGATATTTACTATCGTAAGAACTTTGTAACTGAATCAATACGCGATTATATTCAGCAAATTGACTTTGTTTTTGACGAACTTGCTCACGTTGTGTATCTCGCTGTGCTTGCATTTGTTCTAAACGTTGGCGAAGTTTTTCATTGAGTTCAGAAGTTTCAGCCTGCCCTGCATCTTCATAACCAAAATGCGGTTTACGTTGTACAACATCAGCTAACGCAAATACACGTTGTTGAACTTGTTTTTGACGCTCAATCGCTTGAGTTAATTCATTTTTTAAGCCGTCGTAATTTTCTGGATCACTTTGTAAACTATTTGCAATCGGCTCTAATTGTGACAACGTTACACCATACTGACGAATAAAATATTCATCTTGCTCTGCAATATCTAATTGCTCACGACATTCTTCAATACGATCAATTAAATCTTCATCAGCTAATACATTGAGTTGTGGAATTAACTTATTGAGTAACTGCAGTCTTTCTTTTGCATTATCTAATTGAATGCGTAATTGTTGTTCGCCGCTATTAAATTGGTTTAATTCACGATCAATTTCATTGCGTTCGCGATTAATTTCAGACATTAACGCTTCTGGATTTGGCTGGAACGCCAACGCCAAATGCAACCCAACAAATTGGCTGAAATGTTCGTGTAAACGTTGGCATTTTTGTACATCAAACGCAATTTGGGCATGTTGTTCTGCCACTTCATCACGTTCAATTTGTAATTCTTCTAAACGTTTTTCACGTGCTGCACGCCCAAATAATGGGATTTCAGGGAATCTTGAATAGCGTAATTCACGATCTGAAACTTGCACGACAACACCCAGTTCAAGTTCTTGCGCGGATAATACGCTGTCGTCAAATGCGGTAGGATCGCCTTCAATTAAATACAAATCGTCTGGGCTATCTTCTAATTGCGCAAGTTGTTTACGCACAGCATTGAGATCACGCACAACAATAGCATGACGTGCAGGTCCGTAAAGTGCGGAGAAATAAGGCGCATCTTCAATGGTTACGTCATCGTAAAGCTCTGAAAGCAGCACTCCACCAAAACGTTCTGCCAGCATATTTAAACGTGGATCTTCTGAACCATCTGGCTGACTTAAACGAGAAATTTGTTCATCTAATTGCAAACGTTTTTGTTCAAGTTGATCACGCTGCATCGTGAGTTCACGTTCTTTCACAAGTTGTGATTGCATAAAGTTCATCACATCTTGGCTATGTTCAAACCTCTCGCCACTTTGTTGCTCTAAACGTTCTAATGCAGCTTGAGCCGTCAGCCATGCTGGGGCTTTACGCGCATTTTCATCATAAAGTGCGGTTAAATTTTCACGTTTTTGACGAAGCGTAGAACGGTTCTCCACTTGTTCTGAAAGTCTTGCTGAAATATCTTCAATTAACGCTTCTTGCTCGGCGTGATAATCCTCTAATTCTTCTGCTGTTTGTAAACTTAAATTAGCACGTTGATTAAAATCATTAAGTAATTTGACCGCACTTTGTTGTTGTGCATAACGTTGCTCAAGTTCATGTAATTTTGTGCGAAGTTGTGGCGTTTGTTGTGCCTGCAATTTTTGGCTTGGATATTCACGTAATAATTCTTTGGCACTTTCCCAGGCTGAAGAACGAGGTATTTCACCCGCAATTTTGCATACTAATTGATACGCTTTATCGAACTGAGATTTTGCCGCTTCAGAAATAGACATTTTGTGCTCGAGTTCAAGCACAGTTTCCGTTAAACTTTCAGCGTGAGCTTCAAATTCTGCGTGATAATCTTCTACATTTTTAACACTTAAATCCGCTAAACCGCATAATGTTTTCGCTTTTTCAAGGGCTGCAATAGCTTGTTGATATTGAAGTGCGCGAGTTTGTTGGGCATCTAATGCTTGTTGATAGTCAGCTAATTGGGATCGTACAGCGTCAATTTCAATTTCAGTTTGCTCAAATTGGGCTTGGCTTTCTTCTAATGCATCATTCGCATCTTCAACCACCATTTTTTGTTCTTCTAAACGCTCGGTGAGTTCTGTAATATCTTCTTGATAACGCGTAATTTTTTCTTGGTGACGCAAAGCATTTAACACTAAATTAAGATGATCAACCGCACTTTGGTGATCAACTTCTAAAGTCCGTTCACTTTCTGCCAATTCAGCCGCTTCCCGACTTAAATTAACTAAACGATGTTGGGATAAATTCTGCTCTGCTTTTGCTTTATACCACTCACGACGAGATTCTAATGCAGCCTCAATATTGCCACGGCGTTCATTCGCATTACGCATATAATCCGAAGCAACATAATTGGTGGTTTCAGTAATTAAATGTTTGAATAAATCGCGATCTGATTGCGTGACCTTAATCGCTTCTAAAGTCATACGGTTTTCACGTAATGCACTTTCCATATCTTGGAAAGCTTTACGCACACCTAAATTTTCTGGCAATAAATAGTCACGTAAAGAGCGTGTGATTGCACTGGAAATACCACCGTATAAAGATGCTTCGATAAGTTTATAGAATTTGCTTCGGTCTGATGCTGAACGTAAACGCTTCGGAATAATACCTAAATCGAACATCATGCCGTGATAATCGGTGATGGAATGATATTGTTTAAATTGCGCACCAATGTTTTCAATTTTATCTTTAAGTTCGTTTAAATTAAGTACACGTGCTTGACGTTCGTCCACGATTTCAGTGAAAAGTGCGGTTGGATTTTGAGATAATTCGACACCTTGAATTGAGAACGTTTTTAAATCAACCTTTTTATCACGACCCGCAATTTGTTGCAGACGCACACCAACAAGAATACGTTGATGACGTGAGTTAATAGTATCTAATACCGCGTAACAAACACCTGGACGCAATTTACCATGTAAACCTTTATCGCGAGAACCGCCTGTAGAACCAGCCTCTGTTGTATTACGGAAATGTAAAAGGGTTAAATCGGGAATTAATGCGGTCACAAATCCAGCCATTGTGGTTGATTTCCCCGCACCGTTACCACCAGAAAGCGTGGTAACTAATTCGTCTAAATCGAAAGTACGGGCAAAAAAACCATTCCAGTTAATTAAGGTTAAAGAACGAAATTTACCACGCTCTATACCATTATTTGTCGTCATGCTAAAAGGTATAGGTGCATCAACGATTTCTTCGACGTTTTCATTTTCCATAATGACTTCATCGCTCTCTAATTCGATTTCATTTTCTAATTCAAAAACATCAGACATTATTCTTGTTCTCCGTCAAATTCTTCGTCAATTTCATCCGCACTTTCTGTATCGTTTTCCATTAATTGCGCTTGTTTTTCCAACGCTAAGGATTCTGGTGTTGCTGCTTCCCCATCACGAATGAGTCGAGCTTGGGCTTCTAATGGATCATCTCCGCTACGCACTTCCGCACCAAAACGAAATACAGATTCAGAAATCGTAAATTTCCCACTATTTTGTTCACCAACAGTTTGAATCATACCTAGACGACGTAAACGACCAATTGCAGCTCGCACTTTTTCTGCCAATTTTTGTTTATCTAAATCAGAACCACTTGAACGCTGATTAACTGCTTTTAATAATTTTCCTTCATCGGCAAGATTTAATAATTCATCATAGACTTCTTGCGTGCTAAAAATGCCCTGTTGGGCTAAACGTTCTGGGCTTAAATAAAGATAACAAAGCACTTTACCAACAAGCATTTCCAACTCAGAAAGTACTGAACGCGCAATTAATGTCGTTGCTTTCGGGCGAAGATAGAAGAATCCTTCTGGCGCACGAATTAGTTCCACGTTATAGCGACGATAAAAACCGTCCAATTCATTTTGGAAATCCATTAAAAAGGCATGATTATCTAAATGCTCCGTGCTGATATGGCGACCTGAGCGCAATAGACTATCTACCGCTGGAAATATTGGATTTGCAATCGCCACAGCGAGTTTTGGGGAAATTACATCTTGAATATCTGTCATGGTTAATTTCTCATTTTATAAATTCGTTTTTTAATAAGCCACGAAATCAATACTTATCAATCACATGCGCTTGCACTTCTGCGCCACGTTTATTAATTGCTTGCCAATCTGGATAAATACCGGATAAATCATCATTTGCCATACCAAGACGTACTGCTTGATCAACAATGATTCGAGCCACATCAAAATGACGAGAAAGTGGATAATTTTCCAGTTGTTCTTTTAACACTAAACTCAAATCAATCGGACGGTTATTTTCACGATAAGCAATCAGTAAGCCTTGCATATGCTCTACAATTTGATCATGTAAATCTGAAAGGGATTCGTATTGCAATTCTTCTGGCAATTCACCTAAAGCATCATCTTCACGCAACACCATTTCTTCATCACGCAGATCGACTAAACGCTCAGCTTGCGCGGTCCATAAGAACCAAGGATGCTCAAAATAATGATGAATAGAATTACGTAAACGTTGTGAGAACACGCGATTTTTATCCATATCAATGGCGGTTCGGATAAATTTATGCACATGGCGGTCATAACCAATCCATAAATCGATGGCTTGTTGTCCCCAGCTAATAATTCGGTCAAGTTTAGATTGTAAATCGGTAATTAATTGATCGATAAAATACAAATCATCACGCCCAATCACACAATCTTGAATACGCAATAATTGCGCTTGAAGTTTATCCCCAGCCGCATTTAGCGTATCTTGCAATTCGCGTAAATTCCCTGATGTTTCATCTAATAAACGTTCACAGCTAGAAATTGCCGCTTGCCAATCTTTAGTAAGAAGCTCTGCAATTTCATTTTTAATACTTTGCTGATTTTCATCCATGATACGTTGTGAAAGATCGATGCTATCAAAAATCTCTGCAACGGAATATTTTAATGGAGCAAACACATTACGACGCCAATAATGTTCACTTTCATTATTCTCCACGCCTTCTTCCGCAGAATCAGAAGCGCGTTGAATTTCATCTGCCACAATGGAAAGTTGCACTGAAAGACGCAATGCAGAAAATTCACGCTGACGAATGTAATAATCAGACACGCCAACACCTAATGGTGTTAAACGATAAATCGCCAAGCCTTCAGTAAATTCGCTACTAAAACGGTTTAACAAACGTTGTTTCACTAATTCATTAATTGCATTATTCGCTCGTGTTGCAATGGCATCGGTGGATTGCTCAAAAGCATTCATCGTGTGGCGGAAAATATCCACAAGATCGGTTTCTAACATTTCGCCGTCTAAACGTTCGTTGTTATAAATTGCAATCGCTAGCAGGAAAACCAAGCGTTCGGTAGGTAAATTCAAAGAAAACTCGCGATCTTTTGCCCAAGAGACGAGTTCAGGAATAGTTTGGGATGTTTCAATCATTGAATTGCAAAGCGTTAAAATTGAACAAAAAATTGGAAAGATTATACAGGATTTTTTACGGATCTTAAAAATCTTCTTTTGAATTGACCGCACTTTTCCTATTTTTCACGTATAATGTGCGCTTTCATGAATAACTAAAGATAACAGAATGAGCGAATTAACCCAGTTAGCCCAGCAAGAAAAAAAACAAACCTATAATTTCAATAAATTACAAAAACGTCTTCGCCGTAATGTAGGCAACGCCATTGCAGATTTTGGTATGATTGAAGATGGCGATAAAGTCATGGTGTGTTTATCTGGAGGCAAAGACAGTTATACGCTTCTCGATATTTTGTTGAATTTACAGCAAAGTGCACCAATTAAATTTGATATTGTTGCGGTGAACCTAGATCAAAAGCAACCAGGTTTTCCAGAACACGTATTACCTGAATATTTAGAAAGCATTGGCGTAGATTACAAAATCGTACAAGAAAATACTTACGGCATTGTGAAAGAAAAAATTCCAGAAGGAAAAACCACTTGTTCGCTCTGCTCTCGCCTACGCCGTGGGATTTTATATCGTACCGCCACAGAACTTGGTGCAACCAAAATCGCTTTAGGACACCACCGAGACGATATGTTAGCAACACTATTTTTAAATATGTTTTATGGCGGCAAAATGAAATCCATGCCACCTAAATTAATTTCTGACGATGGCAAACAAATTGTGATTCGTCCGCTTACTTACTGCAAAGAAAAAGATATTGAGAAATATGCCATCGCGAAAGAATTTCCGATTATTCCTTGTAATCTATGTGGCTCACAACCAAATCTTCAACGCCAAGTTGTAAAAGAAATGCTCAATACTTGGGATCGCCAATATCCTGGACGCTTAGAAACTATGTTCAGCGCAATGCAAAACATTACATTGTCACATATGAGTGATCCAAAATTATTTGATTTCAAAGGAATCAAACACGGACAAATGATTAATGGCATTGAAGGCGATACCGCATTTGATGAAGAACAAATCACGCCAATGCAATTTGAGGACGAAGATCAAACTGATTTTTCAAACAACGAAATGATTAACTTTAAAGAAGTAAATTAATATGTTGAATATCAATGGAATTGAAGTTGAAACTGACAAAGACGGTTATTTGCTTAATAGCCAACAATGGAACGAAGATGTCGCTCGCTCTATTGCGCAGTTAGAAAGTATTGAATTAACAGATGCCCATTGGGAAGTGATTTACTTTGTGCGAGATTTCTATCAAGAATATAACACCTCCCCTGCCATTCGTATGTTGGTAAAAGCCATGGCTGAAAAACTAGGTGCAGATAAAGGTAACAGTCGTTATTTGCAACGCTTATTTCCTGAAGGCCCTGCAAAACAAGCTACAAAATTAGCAGGTTTGCCGAAACCTGCAAAATGCCTATAAAAGTGCGGTCAATTTTCCAAAAATTTTTAAACACTTGTGTTTTTACTTATGACTTGTCTCTTTTAAGATAAGGAATAAAATACAAGCTCTTTTAAACCCTAACTAACAAAGAAATGTTATGAAAATTAGTGCAAGAAACCAATTAAAAGGTAAAGTTGTTTCAATCGAAAACGGTTCAGTAAATGCAATCGTTCACATTGATATCGGTGGCGGTAACGTGCTTTCTTCTACTGTATCTTTAGCAGCAGTTAAAGAATTAAACTTAGAAGTTGGTAAAGAAGCATACGCGATCATCAAAGCAACTTCTGTAATGGTTGGGGTAGAATAATTTCTTCCATAAAACAGAATTGAATATAACCGCACTTTTAAAAGTGCGGTTTTTTTATTTCTTTGATACCTATTTTAAGTCGAATTCCCCTTGTATTCATAAATTTTAAAAATATAATGATAATCATTCTTATTTCTATCTTTTATTTTAGGGAACTATACTATGTATCAAAAAAAGCCATTAATGTTGTTATTCTGCTCAACATTTGCCAGTCCATTTATTATGGGGCAAACTGCTGAAACAACCAACAACCAACAACCAACAACCAACAACCAACAACCAACAAAAATATATTGCCCGAAATTGTTGTTTATGGCGACAATAATAAATCACTTTCTTCCGTTAAAACGCTCTCTTCTGACGAGATAAGTAAAACGCCTACATCAAATGGTAATATCACTGATTACCTTCGTTCTAATCCCCATATTCGTTATGAAAATAGCGACCAAAATGGTTTTCAACGTGGTGAAATCAAGCCTGAAAATATTTCAATTAACGGCGCCGATCCAAATCAAACCGCCTACTTTGTTGATAATGTCAATATAAATAATGATCTTGCTATTGATAGCAGTATTTTTGACGGTGCTATGCAAGTTGTGCCAGGAATTAGTCACACTCAAGCTTATTTTTTTGATGCGACTATGCTTTCTAAAGTAGAAGTACAAGATAGTAATATTTCTGCTAGCTTAGGGGGATTTATGGGAGGGGCAGTTATCGCCAAAACAAAACAATATAGCGGCACTGATAGCATAAAACTTAAATATCGCACGACAAATTCCTCTTGGGCAAAAATGGAAGCTGGAGACTCAGTACAAAAAATACTTAAACAAGTAAGACCCGATGATTCTGGTGCGGCAGAGTTACAACCTAAATACAATAAACAAACATTCAATATTTTGGCTGAAAAAAGACTAAATGATAATTTAGGAATGGTTTTTGGCTATAGTCGCAGAACATCATCTATTGAACAAAATCGTTTGATTGGTTACAAAACAGCAACCACAGAAGCACAACTAGATAAGCAAAATCATCAACGACTTTCCGATAATCTTTTATTAAATTTCAATTGGACACCGCAAGAAAAAGAACGTATTGAACTCGGTTTACGTTATTCAAATTATAAAGAATTGAAATATTTCAAGGAAAATATAGGTAACAATGTAAGCGATTATCATCAAGCATTGGGGACAACACTAGCTTGGGTGCATTCATTTGACTCTGGCGTTTGGACAAATACTTTAGCATACGATCGTTTTAAAGATAAGCGTAAATCATCCTCGAATAGTGTTGAAACAACATCTGTGTCAGATGAAAATGATGAGCCACTGTATAATTTCGAAAAAGGCGGATATGGCAATAGCCGTTTAACCCAAGATAATTTGCATTTTTCTACTGAATATGTGATGGATCCTTTTTATTTAGCTTCTACCGAGCATTCTATTTCTATTGGAAGCATTTATCAGGCAACAAAATATCAATTCTATCGTCCACAGGATGTTCATTCAAAAGTGGTTCAAGTGATTTTAGGTGCAAATGGAAATAATCCAAAAAAAACGATATTGTTGGAGAGCACAACATCAAAAGGTCGTGTTAAAACCAGCTATCAAAATATCGCTATTTATGCTGAAGATTTAATTAAATGGCGTAAATTTGAGTTTCGACCAGGCATTCGCATTGAACGTGATGATTATTTAAAAAATAATAATATCGCCCCGCGCTTTGTTGCACGTTACCGTCCTTGGGATAATACAGGATTTACACTAGGTTTAAATCGTTATTACGGTCGTTCTTTTGCTTCTTTAAAATTAGCGAATGGTATTTTAAAGCTCAATAATGATTCAACACGTCAGCATCAGAACTTTTCATCCCTTAAAACACCTTATGCAGATGAATTAAGCTTAAGCTTTGATCAGAATATGGGTAATTTAGCACTGAAACTCGGTTATATTCATCGTGATAATAAAAATCGTATCATATTGAAACGAGAGACTGGGCGAATAAAGAAAAGTAGTTATATTAATGGGCGTCCATTCGGTGTTGATATTTATACTTTCCAACTTAACAATATAGAACCTTGGAAATTAGGTAAAACTTATTGGACAACATCACTCGGTTTTGATTGGCTAAATACAAAACGAGCCGATGGCGAAGAATTTGATCTGAATAAACCTGTTTTTTTAGATGGTAAATTAATGACTTATCGTGAAATGTTACGACAAGTTAATAGTAACACCGAAGATTGGATTGCTCGTTTAGGTATTGATATGACGATACCAGATTACGATATTACTTGGTCAAATAAAGTGTATATGAAAGCCCCAATTCGTAGCTATGAGGAACTTGATGGCGATAACAATGATGACACTCCACGCTATCGTAGCTATCACTACGGCAGACATACACAATGGGATAGTAGCATTCGTTGGCAACCAACCATTCTAGGTAAACATAGCGTTTATATGCAAGTAGATATTTTAAATGTTCTCAATAAAACACGTAAAAATAAAGTCACTACTATTTCCACCAGCGATGAATATGGTGTTTATACGCCTGGGCGTGAATTTTGGCTAGAAGTTGGCTATCAATTCTAATATTCTTCAATGTATAGGGCTTGTGGGCTTTTGAAATGTCCACCAGCCCTACTCTACGCTCGTTTTACTTAGCGTAGAGTTTTCTTTTTTCTAGGTAAAAATAATGAAAAAAACAACCGCACTTTTTTTACTTATCTTTTCACTAATTGCTTGTCAATCCTTGGAACTATCGCCCAATAGTGATTTACCTTTTGATCCAAATATTCAGCACGGTAAACTATCAAATGGTTTGCAATACTTTGTATTAAAAAATACTGAACCCAAAGAACGCGTTTATATTCGATTAGTAATTAATGCAGGCTCAATGCACGAAGATGATGATCAAAAAGGCATTGCCCATTTAGTTGAACATATGGCATTTAATGGCTCAAAGAAATATCCAGAAAATCAAATTATTAATGCGTTAGAAAAACTTGGAATGAAATTTGCACGAGATATTAATGCTTTCACCGATTTTGAAAATACAGTATATACTTTAAATTTAGATAGCAACAATCAGCAAAAATTAGAATTGGCTTTTGATGTCATCAATGAATGGATGAATAATATTACTTTTTTGCCTAAAGATGTAGATGGCGAACGTGGCGTAGTACAAGAAGAATGGCGGAGACGTTTAAGCCCAATGCTACGTATTGGCAATAAGAAAAGTGCTATTGAAATGGCGGGTTCTCGTTATGTATTACGTGATCCTATTGGAGATATGGATATTATTAAAACAATTTCAGCTAAACGCGTCGCTGATTTTTATCACAAATGGTATCGACCAGATAATATGTCAGTGATTATTGTAGGCGATATTGATACAAAACAAGTAGTAAAACTATTAAAACAAAACCTATCCAAAGAAAACCCAATTACTAAAACAACATTGGAAAAAATTGATTTTAATATTCCTCTTATCAACAAATGGCGATTAGATTCTATTTCTGAACAAGGCACAACAATTCCGAGTATTGAATTAAGTTTTTTTGAAAATACAATTGAAACCAATACATTAGCGAGTTATAAACAAGAATTAATTCAGCAAATTACTACTCGATTGCTTAACTTACGTTTACAGCAATGGGAAAAGGAAACAGAAAATGGTGTAGATTCTGCGAATTTTTATCGTACTCATTTAGATAAAGAAACACTACAAAGCATTTTTTCTCTCCAGCTTATAGATACACAATATTCAAAAACGATAGATAAATTATTTGCCTTTATTGCCAGTATAAAACAACAAGGTTTTACCCAAAATGAATTAAACGGCGAGATTAAACGCTTAACTCAACTCAATGAAAAACAATTAAATATTCGTTCTGGTAGTTTAAAAATTGCCGATGATCTCATTACTTCTGTGGCAAATAAGCAAGTGGTATTGAGCGTGAATGATCGTTATGAACTCAATAAACGTTTTTTATCTCAAATTACATTAGCTGATTTACAACGCACGTTAAATCAAACCTTAGCATTAAAAGCAAAATTATTATTAATCACTCAACCTTTGCCACAAAAAGCCTTGCCTTTTGATGTAGCAGAAATAGAAACTCGTTGGAACAATGCAATGAAAATGCAACAACATCAATGGGATGAAAAAAAACAACTCGAAAAATTACCGCACTTAACATTTAACACAGGCTCACTTTCTCAAGAAAAATACTGGGATCGTGGCGATATTTATGAATTTCGTTTAAGTAATGGAAGTAAATTGATCTACCACTATAGTGACAAAACTCCAAATCAAGTACATTTTCGTGCTGTTACTCAAGGTGGTTTACGCTCTATCCCAGATAAGGACTATCACTTATTGCGTACTGCCGTTAATGTAGTTGATGAAACAGGTGTTGGAGAACTTTCTCTTTCTGCGGTTAATCAAATTTTTTCGCGCGATCCATTGGTAATTGCAACTGTGATTGATGATGATAAACAAGGTTTTACTGGTGTATCTAAACCTAAGGATTTGGAAAATTTACTGACATTGTTCCGCTTAAAATTACGTTCTTCGCCTATATCCGATCTTGCCTTAGAAAAATATCGACGTGAAACCCGTGATTATTTCAAACAAATTGATTTAGAAACACAATTTATGCAAGCCGTTTCAAAACTACGCTTTCCAAATATTGAAACTGTCTATAGTCAAAAACAAGCACAGCAATTAGCATTTGATAAAAACCAATTAAGTAACGCTTATCAACGTTATATTTTAAATAAAACAGATTTTACCTATTTTATTATTGGCGATATTGAACTTAATCAAGTAAAGAAATTGGCAGAACGTTATTTAGCTTCTGTTGAATCAAAAACTCAGATACGTCACTTTGTCCCAACTATTATTCATACACCAACTCAATCATTTATGATGAATGGCTTGAAAGAACCGAGAGCTGATGTAGAAATATACCTTACCGCAGATAATACTTGGCGAGCGGAACAAAAATATTTATTCAATATTCTTGCGGATATTGTGCAAGAAAAATTACGCTTAATTCTACGTGAAAAAGTTTCTGGAATTTATTCTGTAAATAGTTGGTTTATGCAAGATGTTCATGCACCACAAATTGAGGGAAAAATTGAATTTAGTTGCGATCCTAAGCGAGTAGAGGAACTTACGCATCTTACAAATCAGGTGCTAGATGATATTGTAAAAAATGGCATTGATGAAAACTTATTACGTAAAAAACTAGCGGAACAACATACTCAGATTCGACGTGAATTTGATTCTTTAGTTTCAATTGCTTCAATTATTGAAGAAAGTTACTGGCAACAAGATAATCCAGATGCTATTTACACCTACCAACATTTAGATCAGTTAGCGACAAAAGCCACAATAGATGCGTTGGCGCAAAAAGCTCTAAAAAAATCAGGCAGATTTGTCAGCGTATTAAAAGCAACTACTTATTAGAAAATAAATGAAATCTCAATAGATCTGAAACAGATAAAAATAACGGCAATCGCTTAAACGATTACCGTTAAATTGAACTCACTGTTTAAACAGTAAATTATATTGGTTATTTTTGAGAAGTATTACTCTTCATTCAATAACTTTAATTCACGGCTTCTTACTTGATTTTTCAATATTTCCGCAAATTCTTCCACTGTAAATGAGCCTAAATCTGCACCTTTACGGGTACGTACAGCGATTTTACCTTCTGCGATTTCTTTATCGCCACAAACGAGCATATAAGGCACACGGCGTAAAGTATGTTCACGAATTTTGAAACCTACTTTTTCGTTACGTAAATCAGTTTTCACGCGTAAACCTACATCGGAAAGCTGTTTTGCTACTTTCTGTACATAGTCAGCTTGGCTATCAGTGATATTCATCACAACTGCTTGGGTTGGAGCTAACCACGCAGGGAAGAAACCAGCATATTCTTCAGTAATGATACCAATGAAACGCTCAATTGAGCCTAAAATCGCACGATGAATCATTACAGGGGTTTTACGGCTATTGTCTTCTGCTACATAAGTTGCATCTAAGCGACCTGGTAATGCAAAGTCTAATTGAACAGTACCACATTGCCATTCACGACCTAAACAATCGCGTAGTGCGAACTCAATTTTTGGACCATAGAATGCACCTTCGCCTTCTTGGATTTCATATTCCAAGCCATTATGTGCTAATGCAGCTGCAAGACCTGCTTCTGCGCGATCCCACATTTCATCTGAACCGATACGATTTTCAGGGCGAGTAGAAAGTTTTACTGCAATATTAGTGAAACCAAAGGTGCTATAAATGTCGTACACCATTTTAATACAGCTAGTTACTTCGCTCTCAATTTGAGCTTCAGTACAGAAAATATGCGCATCATCTTGAGTAAAGCCACGCACACGCATTAAACCGTGTAAAGAACCCGATGGCTCATTACGATGACAAGAACCAAATTCTGCCATACGGATTGGTAAATCACGGTAAGACTTTAAACCTTGATTAAAAATTTGAACGTGTCCTGGACAGTTCATCGGTTTAATTGCGTATTCACGGTTTTCAGATTGGGTTGTGAACATTAAATCTGCGTAATTTTGCCAGTGACCTGTTTTTTCCCACAACACGCGATCCATCATAAACGGGCCTTTCACTTCTTGGTAATCGTATTGTTTTAATTTAGTACGCACGAACGTTTCAAGCTCACGGAAAATTGTCCAGCCATCATTGTGCCAGAATACCATACCTGGCGCTTCTTCTTGCATATGATATAAATCTAATGCTTTACCAATTTTACGATGATCACGTTTTGCCGCTTCTTCTAAGCGTGTTAAATATTCAGCAAGTTGTTTTTTATCCGCCCAAGCCGTACCATAGATACGTTGTAACATTTTGTTTTTGCTGTCGCCACGCCAGTACGCACCAGCGACTTTTTGTAATTTGAAATGCTGACAGAAACGCATATTTGGCACGTGTGGGCCACGGCACATGTCAATATATTCTAAGTGATGATATAACGCAGGCATTGCAGTACGTTCAATGTTTTCATCTAAAATTGCCATTTTGTATGGCTCGCCGCGTTTTTCAAAGGTATCACGCGCTTCTTGCCAAGTAACACGTTTTTTCACGACGTCATAATTGGTTTTTGCCAATTCCAACATACGTTTTTCGATTGCATCAATATCTTCTTGGGTTAAAGAGCGATCTAAATCTACATCATAATAGAAGCCATTTTCAATGGTTGGGCCAATTGCCATTTTTACATCTGGGAATAATTGTTTAATAGCGTGTCCAAGCAAGTGAGCGCAAGAATGGCGGATAATCTCTAAACCGTCTTCATCTTTTGCAGTAATAATTTCTAACGTTGCATCTTGCTCGATAATATCGCACGCATCGTGACGTTCTCCATTTACACGGCCTGCGATAGTGGCTTTAGCAAGACCCGCACCAATATCTTGTGCGACTTCAAGAACAGAAACAGGACGATCGAATTGACGTTGGGAACCGTCAGGTAAAGTAATAATTGGCATTGTTTTTTCCTTATACAGTGGTCACCCATACGAAAGGTGACGTGTTCATTTAAAATTCTATAAAAATTAACCGCACTTTTGCCCTACTTGGCTTCATTCCTACCATTGAACGAGCGAAATTAGGCAAAAAATGCGTGGCGAATTCTATCACTTTCTTAAGGTATTGTTAAATAAATGCCCATATTTTACAAAAAGGAAATAATGTTTTTCTGGCTAGGGGCTTTATATCCTAAAAATAAAGGCTAGAATAACCGCACTTTTAAATACCCAGTTAAGGAATAAAAATGAGCAACGTATTAGTATTAAAATCTAGCATTTCAGGAAATAACTCTCAGACTAATCAATTAGTTGATTATGCTGTCGAAAAATTACAAGGTAATAACATTATCATACGCGATTTATCTCAACAACCGCTTCCATATTTTGATACCGCAGCTGCAATTGCTGTGCGTGGGGAACCAAAAACAATAGAAGAAAAACAACTTCTGGCGTTGTCTGATAAACTAATCGAAGAATTAAAAAACGCACAAACATTGATAATTGGTGTGCCGATGTATAATTTAAACGTTCCAACACAATTAAAAAGCTATTTTGATTTTATCGCACGTCCGCGTGTCACTTTCCAATATACGGCAAATGGACCGGAAGGGTTATTAAAAGGCAAAAAAGCCATTATGTTATGTGCATTTGGTGGATTGTATGATGAAGAAAATCTAGTGACACAATATATGAAATCAATTTTAGGTTTTATTGGCATCACCGATGTGCAATTTGTTTATGCACAAGGCATAGGATTCGGGCCAGAGGCGATTGAAAAAGCCCAAGCGTCCGCAAAAAATAAAATTAATGAAATTGTAGCAGCCCTTTAATCCTCAGATAATCTACAAAACATAATAAAATTTATTACAAACAAAAAGTGCGGTAATTTACCGCACTTTTTTTCTTATTTCTTTCGTTCAACCCATTTTCCATTGGTGAAATCAACAATCCATTTCGTCGCTTTTCCCTCTTTTTCAGAAGTGACATATTGTTTTTTCTCTTTGCGACTAAAACGAACAATCGCTTCATTCTCTTCTGGGTCTTTTTGTGGAGCATCGGCTAAATAAGCTAATTTTTCAGGTAAACGCTCGCGATATTGCACTAGTTCAGCGATTTTAACTGGGCGTGTTTCGCGTGATTTAGGGAAGTTATGGGCTGACATAAATACACCACTCGCACCATCACGTAATACAAAATATGCATCAGATTTTTCGCATTTTAACTCAGGGAAATGTACTGGCTCTTCTTTCGGTGGTGCGACCTCGCCATTTTTCAAAATTTTGCGTGTGTTATCACAATTTGTACATCCCATATACTTTCCAAAACGACCAAGTTTTAGATGCATATCCGCACCGCATTTATCACACTCAACAACAGGGCCATCATAACCTTTAATTTTGAATGAGCCTTCCTCAATTAAATATCCATCACAGTTTGGATTATTACCGCAAATATGGATTTTACGATGGGCATCGATTACATAGCTGTCCATTGCCGTTCCACATTTTGTACAACGTTTACGATCCATTAATGCTTTAGTTTCTGAAGATTCATCTAAAACATTCAATAATTCTGCTTCAGGAATTAAATTAATCGTCGTTTTACACCGATCTTTTGGCGGCAATGCATAACCCGAGCATCCTAAAAATACCCCTGTGCTTGCCGTACGAATAGCCATATTTCTGCCACAAGTTGGGCATTTAATATCTGTTTCCACAAGGCTATTCGGGCGCATACCGCCTTCAAGTTCATCTAATTCAGCTTTAGAAAGTTGGCTAGAAAAATCCTTGAAGAATTGATTTAATTCAGTTTTCCAATTTACTGAACCAGAGGCAATTTTATCTAAGGTATCTTCCATATTCGCGGTGAAATCGTAATTCATTAATTCACCAAAAGACTCATTGAGGCGATCAGTTACAATTTCGCCCATCTTTTCTGCATAGAAACGACGATTTTCAGTACGAACATAACCACGTTCTTGAATAGTGGAAATAATTGCCGCATAAGTGGAAGGTCTGCCAATACCACGTTTTTCCAATTCTTTTACTAAAGCCGCTTCAGTAAAACGAGCAGGTGGTTTAGTAAAGTGTTGAGTTGGTTGTACTTCTTTTAAAGCAAGTTTTTCTGAAACAGCAACTACAGGCAATTCTTGATCTTCAGGATTTTTACCTATTTGTGGCAATACTTTTGTCCAACCATCAAAACGTAAAATTCTGCCTTTTGCTTTTAAGGTATAATCGCCTGCTGAAACAGTCAATGTACTACTATCATATTGTGCAGGTGGCATTTGACATGCTAAGAATTGACGCCAAATTAAATCATAAAGGCGTACCGCATCTTTTTCCATTCCCTCTAAAGATTCAGGCAATGCTCGAATATCTGATGGACGAATAGCCTCATGTGCCTCTTGCGCATTTTCTTTACTAGAATAGAAATTTGGTTTTTCTGGTAAATATAGTGCACCAAAATGATTTTCAATATAGCTACGCGCCATATTAAGCGCATCTTGACTCAAATTGGTTGAATCCGTACGCATATAAGTAATGTAACCCGCTTCATATAAACGTTGGGCTAACATCATTGTCTTCTTAACGCCAAATCCCAAGCGAGTACTTGCTGTTTGTTGAAGTGTTGATGTAATAAATGGTGCTCGAGGGCGAGAACTTGTTGGCTTAGTTTCCAAATCTGTGACAACGTAATCTGAAACATTCAGAAAATCTACCGCACTTTGTGCTTCTTTTTGATTTTTTGGATCAAATTTCTTGCCTTTATAATCCGTAACATCCAAGCGTATAGCTTGTTTATTTTGATTATTTGTAAGGACGGCAACTTCCCAATATTCTTCAGGCTGGAACGCTTTAATTTCACGCTCGCGTTCTACTAGTAATTTAACCGCAACCGATTGAACTCGACCAGCAGAAAGCCCGCGTGCCACTTTTTTCCAAAGTAGCGGAGACACCATAAAGCCCACCACTCTATCTAAAAAACGACGAGTTTGTTGAGCATTAACACGATCCATATTTAATTGTTCAGGCTTTTCAAAAGCCTGTTTAATGGCATTTTTAGTGATTTCGTTAAACACCACGCGACTAAAACGATCATCTTTACCACCAATCACTTCACGTAAATGCCACGCAATCGCTTCCCCTTCTCTATCCAAGTCGGTTGCGAGATAAATGTGATCTGCTTTTTTAGCAAGCGACTTTAACTCGGAAACCACTTTTTCTTTACCAGGCAAAATCTGATAATTTGCTTTCCAATCGTGATAAGGATCAATCCCCATACGTTTAACTAAGGCGTTACGTTCCTTTTCTGCCTTAATTTTTGCTTTTTCTTCGGCATCCATACCTTTGGTTGAAATTGGTTTAGCTTTTTCACCTGTACTAGAACCAACTGTCGGCAAATCACGAATATGTCCAACACTAGATTTCACCACATATTGGCTACCTAAATATTTATTGATGGTCTTTGCTTTTGCCGGCGACTCCACAATCACCAAGGATTTACTCATTTGATTACCTAATATTACTAGAATTTTGTAAAATTGGCGGTATAGTGCAAAGTTATGTTGGCAAAATCAAGCATTTTTTCAAAAAAGGTCTATAAATGGATAAACTCAACGCGATTTCTATTTTCTGCAAAGTCATTGAAACCCAAAGTTTTACTTTGGCAGCAAAGCAACAAAATATTTCTGTGGCGATGGCAAGCAAATTAGTTTCACAATTAGAAGAACATTTAAAAACACGATTGTTACAACGTACCACCAGAAAAATTATGCCTACTGAAGCTGGAATGATGTATTATCAACGTTGCCAAGGAATTTTGCTTGATTTAGATGAAGCAGATTCCAGCATCACCCACCTTACCAGTTCATTACAAGGAAATTTACTGATTTCCGTTCCTCGTGATTTTGGTTTACTTTTTATTGCACCAAATTTACCCACTTTTATGGCTAAGCATCCTCATTTGCATATTGAAGTTGAATTTAATGATAAGAAAATCGATTTATTATCCGAAGGCTATGATCTTGCTCTTCGTATTGGTTATATGGAAGATAGCTCGTTGGTTTCACGTAAAATAGGAACTACTACTGTTCATTTTGCAGCGTCGCCTAATTATCTTGAAACGAATGGTATTCCACAAACGCCTGATGATTTAGAACATCACAATGGCTTACTTTATAAAAATGCAATGAATCAGGTAAATTGGGTTGGTTCACGTATAAATCAAACCCAACGTTTCAAAATCCAATCCAAAGTGGTAAGCAATAGCGGTTTTGCCTTATTAAATATGGCAAAAGCGGGACTAGGTATTGCTAATTTACCAAAATTTATTTTAGGTAGAGCCTTTGAAAAAGGCGAGCTTATTGAAATATTGCCAGAATATAAACAACAAAAATTAGAAATTCATGTGGTCTATCCAAACAGAAGACATTTACCAATAAAAGTACGGGCATTTATTGAATTTTTATCTGGATTGGGCTTGTGTTCAGAAATTTTGGAAAATCATGAAGATAATATTTAAATGCTATAAATAAAAATACCGCACTTAAGCAACTCAAAGTGCGGTTATTTTTATGCGTGTTTTTTATAATGCTTTTAAGATGTCTTCAACGCGATCTTTTGCATCACCAAAGAGCATTTGCGTATTCTCTTTGAAGAATAATGGGTTTTGTACGCCAGCGTAACCCACTGCCATTGAACGTTTGAACACAATCACATTTTGTGCTTTCCATACTTCTAACACAGGCATTCCCGCGATTGGGCTATTTGGATCTTCCATCGCCGCTGGGTTTACCGTATCGTTCGCACCGATAACCAATACCACATCGGTATCAGCGAAATCATCATTGATTTCATCCATTTCAAGTACAACATCGTAAGGTACTTTCGCTTCGGCTAAAAGCACGTTCATATGGCCAGGTAAACGTCCTGCAACAGGGTGAATACCAAAACGAACGTTCACACCACGTTCACGCAATTTTGCCGTAATATCAGCGACTGGATATTGTGCTTGTGCAACAGCCATACCATATCCCGGCGTGATAATCACAGAACTTGCATTTTTCAACAATTCAGCTACTTCTTCCGCTGTAGTTTCACGGTGTTCGCCTTGTTCTTCGCTTGAAGAAACTTGAACATCGTTACCAAAGCCACCCGCAATGACGCTCACAAATGAACGGTTCATCGCTTTACACATAATGTAAGAAAGAATTGCACCAGAAGAACCAACAAGTGCACCTGTAACGATCAGCAAATCATTATTCAACATAAAACCTGCTGCAGCTGCTGCCCAACCAGAATATGAGTTAAGCATTGATACTACAACTGGCATATCTGCTCCACCGATTGAAGCCACTAAGTGCCATCCAAATGCAAGCGCAATCGCTGTCATTAATAACACAGGGAAAATGCTTTCTGGATTATTCAAGAATGCAACCATCAATAATGCAGATACCACAAGTGCGGCTAAATTTAATTTATGGCGATGCGGTAACATTAATGCTTTTGAATTAATTTTTCCGCTTAATTTACCAAATGCGACAACAGAACCAGTGAAAGTTACGGCACCGATAAAAATACCTAAAAAGACTTCGACATTATGAATATTCGTTAATACCGCTTGTTCAGCTACAAATGCGGCTTGTGCTGCTGCATCTAATCCTTCTGGCATTAACGCCTCGTGGTGTAAACCATAGCTATTAAAGCCAACGAGTACAGCCGCTAAACCAACGAAACTGTGAAGAATCGCCACAAGTTCTGGCATTTCAGTCATTTCTACTTTTAATGCACGTTGAACACCGATTACTCCACCAATGATCATCGCAATAATGATCCAAAATGTTCCTTCAGAATGAGGGCCAAAAATGGTTGCGATAAGGGCAATTGTCATACCAACAATACCGAACCAACAACCTGCTTTAGCAGTTTCATGTTTAGAAAGTCCTGCCAAGCTCATAATGAAAAGTAATGCTGCTAAAATATACGCAGCCTGTACTAAACCTTCAGACATTGTGCGCTCCTTAACCTTTTCTAAACATTGCTAACATACGTTGTGTGACACGGAAACCACCAAAAATATTGATGCTTGCCACCAAAATCGCCACAAAAGCTAACGCATCGATAAATAGATTGCCTGTTGGCTGACGAATTTGTAATAACGCGCCTACAATAATAATGCCTGAAATTGCATTTGTTACTGCCATTAATGGTGTGTGAAGTGCATGGCTAACATTCCAAACCACGTAATAACCCACCACACAAGCTAAAACAAATACGGTGAAATGTGATAAAAATGCAGCGGGTGCCACAGAAGCTAACCAAAGGAATAACACGCCAACACCAGCCATCACACCGTATTTCACACGAGGATCTGTTGGTTTAGATTCTTTTTTCTCTGCCACTGGTGCAGCTTTGGTTTCTTGTTTTGGTTGTGCAGACACTTGAATTTGTGCTGGTGGAATTTCTTCCCCATCACGAACAACGGTTACACCACGAAGAACCACATCTTCAAAATCAATATTAATATTGCCATCTTTCTCTTTGCACAAAAGTTTTAATAAATTGACTAAGTTTGTGCCATAAAGTTGAGAAGATTGCGTTGGTAAACGGCTTGGGAAATCTGTATAACCAATCACTTTCACTTGGTTTTCAGTTGTAACAACTTTCCCTGCTTGCGTATATTCACAGTTACCGCCAGTTGCAGCCGCTAAATCCACAATCACCGAACCTGGTTTCATTGAATCCACCATTTCTTTGGTGATTAAACGAGGCGCTGGTTTACCCGGAATGGCTGCCGTAGTAATAATAATATCGACTTCTTTAGCTTGTTCTGCGTAAAGCTCCATCGCACGACGGTTAAATTCTTCCGACATCACTCTCGCATAACCATCGCCACTGCCACCTTCTTCTTTGAAATCAATTTCTAAGAAGCTCGCGCCCATACTCTGAACTTGCTCTTTCACTTCAGGACGAGAGTCAAAAGCACGAACAATCGCCCCAAGGCTATTTGCTGCACCAATTGCCGCCAAACCAGCCACACCCGCACCAATAACCAACACTTTTGCTGGTGGAACTTTACCTGCTGCAGTAATTTGCCCAGTAAAGAAGCTACCGAATTCATGCGCAGCTTCAATGACAGCACGATAACCAGAAATATTCGCCATAGAAGAAAGCGCATCCAATGCTTGCGCACGAGAAATACGAGGCACCGCATCCATTGCTAACACATTAATTTTCTTCGCGGTGAGTTTTTTCATTAACTCAGGATTTTGCATGCGCCAAATAAAGCTCACAAGCGTTGCGCCTTCCTTCATTTGAGCAATTTCTTCATCTGTCGGTGCATTTACTTTGAAGATAATATCCGATTGCCAAATTTCAGCCGACGTACCGATCTTCGCGCCCGCTTCTAAAAATGCTTGATCTTCAAAACTAGCTTTAAAACCTGCATCGTGTTCCACGATCACGTCAAAGCCCAATTTCAATATTTGCTGAACCGTTTTCGGCGTTGCCGCCACACGGCTCTCATTCTCAAGCAGCTCTCTAGGTACACCAATTAACATACTGTTTCCCTCTGATTGATGATTGGGTTAATGAAATTAATGAACAAACCTTCGTCTATTCATCGTTAAAATGACAAAAAGTCAAACGGATGCAAATGTATCATTAATTGAATGAAAATAGGTAACGTTTTTAAGTGGTTTTACAAGATATTGTGATAGGGATCACGAAAAATCCCACATAAAAACATCTCAAAAATTTACCGCACTTTCCATAAAAAAACACCACAAGTAAAAAACTTGTGGTGCTTTTAATTTTATTATTAATCACCTAATTGAACAGACTCAACTTTCCAAATTCTCTCCGCATACTCTTTAATTGTGCGGTCAGACGAGAAGAAGCCCATATTCAAGATATTTTGAATAGTGCTTTCAATCCATTGGTCGCGTTGTTTGTATTTTTCATCTACGGCTTTTTGAGTTTCTACATAACTGCGGAAATCAGCAAAAGCTTGATAATAATCGTGATATTGCAAGCCTTGTAATAGTTGATGATAACGTTGAGGATCTTCTGGTGAGAATTTACCCTCAATAATTTGATCCACGACTGTGCGTAATTGAGCATCGTTTTGATAGTATTCAAATGAACGATAGCCGTCGCGACGAAGTTGTTCCACTTGTTCTACCGTATTACCGAAGATGAAAATGTGATTTTCGCCCACGTTTTCCAAGATCTCTACGTTCGCACCGTCAAGTGTACCGAGTGTCAATGCACCGTTAAGGGCAAATTTCATATTACTAGTTCCAGAAGCCTCTGTGCCGGCAAGGGATATTTGCTCAGAAATATCTGCTGCAGGAATAATCAACTGTGCAAGGCTTACGCTGTAGTTAGGGATAAACACTACTTTCAAGCGGCCTTTCAAACGTTCATCGTTGTTGATTACATTTGCCACATCATTGATTAAGTGAATGGTTTGTTTCGCCGCATAATAAGCTGAAGCCGCTTTACCTGCTAAAATAAATACACGAGGTTGCCAATCTTTTTCAGGGTTGGTAAGCATTTCATTGTAGCGAGCGATAATATGTAATACGTTCAACATTTGGCGTTTGTATTCGTGAATACGTTTTACTTGCACGTCAAATAAGGCGTGCGGATCAAGCTCTACCCCTAACTCGCGTTTTACGTATTCCGCTAATTTCACTTTATTAGCAAATTTAATGTCAGCAACAGCCTCTTTAAATGCTTTTTCTTGTGCGAACGGTTTAAGTTTTTCGATTTGACTTAAATCACAACGCCATTCTGAACCGATATATTTATCAAACAATGCGGCTAATTGTGGGTTCGCCACGGCTAACCAACGACGCGGTGTGATACCGTTTGTTACGTTGGTAAAGCGTTCTGGGAAAATACGAGCAAAATCTGCAAAGGTTGAAGTTACCATTAAATCGGAATGAATTTCGGCAACCCCGTTGATTTTGTGTGAACCTACTACGGATAGCCATCCCATACGCACTTTGCGTTGGTAGCCTTCTTCGATAAGAGAAACACGGCGGATAAAATCGTTGTCAGTCGTTACATAAGTGCGGACATATTCTAAGAAGTGATCGTTAATTTCAAAAATCATCTGTAAATGACGCGGTAAGATTTTCGCCATCATTTCCACAGGCCAAGTTTCTAACGCTTCGGACATTAAAGTATGGCAGGTGTAAGAGAAAATGTTACGCGTCATCTCCCACGCTTTTTTCCACTCGAAACCTTCATCGTCCACTAAAATACGCATTAATTCAGGAATCGCTAAAGCTGGGTGGGTATCGTTCAAATGGATCGCCACTTTATCCGCCAAGTTTTCAAGGCTATTGTGGGTGCGTTTGTGACGGCGTAAAATATCTTGAAGCGATGCAGAGACTAAGAAATACTCTTGACGTAAACGTAATTCGCGACCATTCCAAGTAGAATCATCAGGGTAAAGTACACGTGATAAATTTTTATTTGCGGAGTGCTCTTCTAATGCGGCTAAATGTTCGCCACGGTTGAAGTCGGCAAGGTTAAACACTTCGCCTGCGTGTGCCGACCATAAACGTAATGTCGCAGCAGAATTATTTTGATAACCCGGGATCATTTGGTCGTAAGCAAGTGCGGTTACTTTTTCGGTATCTTGCCAAATACATTTTTTGCCTTCGAAATGAATGTTTCCACCAAATTCTACGGTAAAGCGTTTAGATGGGCGAATAAACTCCCACGGCGCCCCTTTTTCAAGCCACGCATCTGGACGTTCTACTTGCTGACCGTTTTCAATTTTTTGGCGGAACATACCATATTCATAACGAATACCGTAACCCATACCTGGTAAGCCAAGCGTTGCGATAGAATCCATGAAGCACGCCGCTAAACGACCTAAACCACCATTGCCCAAGCCAGGATCTACTTCTTTTTCTAAAACTTCTTCTAAATCCACATTTAATTCAGAAAGTGCTTCCTGTGCTAATCCATAAATGCCTTCTGCAATCATTGCATTAGATAGCGTACGTCCAATTAAGAATTCCATTGAAAGGTAGTAAACACGGCGAGAATCTTCTGCTCGAGTTTGGCGAGCAGTAGTGATCCAACCCTCTGTTACTAAATCACGCACAGCGTGGAGTGTTGCATTGAGCCAATCGCGTTGGCTGGCTTCACGTGGAGAGCGACCGATTAAGAAAATAAGTTTGTAAACGATTGATTTTTTAATCGCTTCAACGGTCATTTCAGGACGATTATATTGGAATGGAGAATCAAAGTTATCCATTATCATAGGTAAAACCTCTATTAGAATGCTAAGAAATGATTAACGTAGGGTGTGTGAATTTTCAAAATTCACGCACGTTTGCAAAAATCAATCAAAATTTGACCGCTCTTGGAGTGCGTGAATGTTGTTTACACAGCCGACAAAAGTAGTTCGAATTTTATGCTTATCTTTGTAAAAAACAAGCCCAATCACACCGCTTGCAAAATATTCTTTCACAAGCGGTGTGATTGTTAAGAAAGTTTACGAATAAAACTACAAGCGTTCATAAAGTGTTCTATATTGCTCTGCAGCCTTACGCCAGCTGAAGTCTTGTTCCATTGCATCGGTGCGAACCATCGTCCATGCACGCAGTTTTTGCCATAAGGCAAAGGCACGTTGCAAGCAATGGCGGAGAGCTTCAGGCGTTGCATTTTCAAACACAAAACCTGTTGCGGTGCGAGCTTTGATGCTTTCTGAAGTGCTATCCACCACCGTATCCGCCAAACCACCCGTTTTACGAACTAGTGGCAGAGTGCCATATTGCAAACCATAAAGTTGGGTTAAGCCACAAGGCTCAAAACGGCTTGGCACTAAAATCACATCACCACCTGCCACCATTAAATGCGAAAGGGCTTCATCATAACCGATTTTTACTGCAATATTTTCTGGATATTGGGCGGCAAGCTCACGAATACCTTGTTCCAAGTGCGGTGCTCCAGAGCCTAAAATCATCAACTGTCCGCCCTGTTTGACGATTTCGTCTGCACTTTCGATTAATAAATCAACACCTTTTTGCTCGGTTAAACGGGTGACCATCACAAATGCCAAGGCAGATTCATCTTGTGGCAAATTGAAATAGGCTTGCAGTTCAGCTTTGTTTTTCTTTTTACCTGCCATATATTTCAGTTTGTAATGGTGCGGAATGTATTGATCCACGTTCGGATGCCAAATGTTTTCGTCCACGCCGTTTAAAATCCCCACCAAACGATCTTGAGCTTTTAAGCCAGAAAGCAAGCCTTGCAAACCGTAGGCAAATTCTGGTGTCGTGATTTCTTGGGCATAAGTTGGGCTAACTGCCGTGCTTGCATCGGAATAGAACAAGCCTGATTTCAAGTAAGAAATCTGCCCAAATAATTCCAAGCCTTCTACGTGGAACATTCCTGTTGGCAAGCCGATTTCATACAAATGATGATAAGAAAACTGCCCTTGATACGCCAAGTTATGAATAGTAAAGACCGATTTTGCTGGTTTGCCTTTGTTGAATAAATACGCCGCACACAAACCTGCGTGCCAATCGTGGGCGTGTACCACTTCTGCACGCCACCAGCTATCTAAACCTGTGGCTAATTCTGCCCCCACCCAACCGAGCAAGGCAAAACGTTTGTAGTTGTCGCCGTAGTCATTGTAATAGGCATCATGATAAGGATTGCCCTCGCGACCGTATAAGTGCGGTGCGTCAATCAAATAGATCCCGACACCGTTATATTCTCCATAACGCAACACCACGTGCCCAGCGAAGTTGTCAAATTCGGCAACCACTTGGGTATTCGGAATACCTGCTGTAATTGCAGGATAAGCAGGCAATAAAACGCGAGCATCTAGCCCAATTTGGTTCTGTGCTTGGGGTAATGCCCCTAAAACATCGGCAAGCCCGCCTGTTTTTAAGAGCGGATAGAGTTCCGAACAAACGTGTAGTATTTTCATTGAGTTTTTTATTTTCCCTATAAATATGAATAATGCTTGATCAGCCCCCCTCTTTGCTAAAGAGGGGGTTCAGAAAGTGCGGTCAATTTTGACCGCATTTTTCCTAACTAATCTAAATGCCCATCTTCTTCAATCTCGTGTCCCTCAAGTTTCTTTAACATTTTCGGGGTTACAAGAATGACTTTGCCTGTTGAGCTAATACGGAAGCGTTTTTTATCTTCTTCTATATCTACACCAATTTGCATACCATCAGGAATTTCACATTCGCGATCGATAATACAATTTTTCAACACACAATTTTTGCCGATTTTAACTTGTGGTAACACCACGCAGTGATCCACTTTTGAAAATGCATCAATTTTAATGTGGTCGAATAACACAGAATTGCTGATCGAAGCATCGGTAATCACACAACCGCCGCCGATAAGTGAGTTATCTACAGGATGTACATTGGAGTGTTTGTAGAAAAATTTTGATGGATAAGCCTGAATAGGATTGCCACGAATTGGCCAGCTTTGGTCGTAAATATCTAATTGTGGATTTTCAGAGACTAAGTCGATATTAGATTGCCAGAAGCTATCAAGTGTCCCTACATCACGCCAGTAAATTTCGCCCTCGGTGTTGCGTCCCATGCAAGAACGGCTAAATGGGTGAGCATAAAGTGCGCCTTCTTCTAAACATTTTGGCAATACATCTTTACCGAAATCATGGCTAGTTTGCGGGGTATTAACTTCCTGCTCAAGCATTTTATAAAGATAATCCGCATCAAACACATAAATCCCCATTGAAGCAAGCGAAACATCAGGTTTGCCCACCATTGCTGGCGGATCTTTCGGTTTTTCCACGAAAGCTTTTACTTTCAAGTTTTCGTTTACAGCCATCACACCAAATTCGTGTGCTTCAGAACGGGGCACTTCAATGCAACCAACAGTACATTTTGCCCCACTCTTGACGTGATCCATCAACATCACGCTGTAATCTTGTTTGTAAATATGGTCGCCCGCTAAGATCAAAATATATTTCGGGCGATAGTGATTTTTAATAATAGCCATATTTTGATATACCGCATCCGCCGTGCCACGATACCAAGTAGAATCGTCAATTTGCTGACGAGCTGGCAACATATCGACAAATTCTCCACGCTCTTGCGGTAAGAAAGACCAGCCTGTTTGCAAATGACGAAGCAAGGAGTGTGCCGCATATTGAGTCACGACCCCAATTCGGTTTAAACCTGAGTTAATACAATTAGAAAGTGCGAAATCGATAATGCGACGATTACCACCAAAATAAAGCGCAGGTTTTGCACGTTTATCTGTCAATTCGTGTAAACGTGAACCTCGTCCACCTGCGAGAACAAGCACCAAAGTGTTTTTAACTAAATCATATTTGTTAAGGTCGCCAGATTTCATAAGGATCTCCATAGTCTTATTGTTATTCGTCATTCAGCATACAAAAGCCCATTGAACTAAGTTCGGCTTGTTCTTCAAGGGTTACATTATGTGTGCCGATTTGGGGCTTCCATTTCCCATTAGGCAAGTGAAACACCTGACCTTCGGCTTTGGCATTAATCAACAAAAGCCAACGATTGTCTAAAACCACCTGTAATGCTTTGGTTTGTTGATTTTGCCAATCTTCAACTGTCATCGGTTCGCCTGCAATGTTAAGCCATTGCACATTCTCATCCGACCACCATTGATCTCGGTTTAAACTGCCAATTTGCTTACGAAGTGCAATCGTTTGTTTGGTCAGTTCAAATAATTCTTCGTTAAAATTTGCCCATTTCAGCCAAGTAATCTCGTTATCTTGGCAATAAGCATTATTGTTACCATATTGAGTGTTGCCGAACTCATCGCCAGCTAACAACATAGGTGTACCATTCGCCAGCAATAAACTCATTAATAATCCGCTTTGTGCAAAAGTGCGGTTATTTTCCACCGCACTTTTTTGTGGCTCAGCAAGATTCTCAGTCGAACCCTCTATGCCGTGGTTGTAGCTGTAGTTTTCGTTTCTGCCGTCGTGATTTTCTTCGCCGTTCGCTTCATTATGTTTTTGGTTGTAACTCACTAAATCTTTAAGCGTAAAACCATCGTGAGCGGTAATAAAATTAAGTGTAGTATGTGGCAAGCGGTCATTTTTCTTAAATAAATCGCTAGAACCTGCAAAACGTTCTGCAAATGCACCCATTTCGCCACTTTTCCATAGCCAGAAACGGCAGAGATCATCGCGGAATCGGTCGTTCCATTCGGCAAAATAACTTGGGAAATTGCCGACTTGATAACCGTAATGTCCAATATCCCAAGGCTCGGCAATCAATTTAATATTTTGTAAACTTGGCTCATTTTTTATGTCAGTAAAAAGCTGAGCTGACGAGTTGAAATCAGGTGTATCACGCCCTAAAACAGTGGCTAAATCAAAACGGAATCCATCAATGTGGCATTGCTCCACCCAATAACGCAGGCAATCCACCACCCACTTTCGCCCTACATCAGAGGATAAATTGAGCATATTGCCGCAGCCTGTCCAATTGATATAACGCCCTTGATCGTTGCGCCAATAGTAAGTTTGATCATCAATACCACGCTGGCTGAATGTTGGGTAAGTTTGCTCTGATTCTGCGGAATGGTTAAACACCACATCTAAAATAACTTCAATGCCCGCTTTGTGAAACGCCTTCACCATCGCTTTAAATTCAGCTAATGGATTATTTGTTGCCGCATATTTAGGTTCTACCGCAAACATTGCTAAGGGATTGTATCCCCAATAATTTTGTAAGCCTCGTGCCTGTAAGTGCGGTTCATTTATATGGAAATTTACAGGCAGCAACTCCACCGCAGTTACGCCTAATTCTTTCAAATACGCCAAATTCACAGGATGAGCTAATCCAGTATAAGTACCACGCAACGCCGCAGGGATTTTCTCGTTTAACTGGCTAAACCCTTTAACATGTAATTCATACACAATGGTTTCAGCCCAAGGCGTATTGGGGGAGGTATCATTTTCCCAATCAAAATCTTCAGAAATAATCACCGCTCTTGGCGCAATATGAGCATTATCGCGATGATCATTCATTAAAAACCAAGAACGACTTTCTTCGGTAGTTAAATCCGGTTTACCATTCACGGCTTTCGCATAGGGATCGAGTATCAATTTCTGCGGATTGGCAAATTCGCCGTGAATACGAAAACCATATTCCGTACCAGTTTTCACGCCAGTTACCGCCAAATGCCACATATTTTCAGTACGCACCATCGGCAAGCGAGTTTCTTGATTTTGTTCGGCAAATAGGCAAAGTTCCACGCCTGTTGCCGCAGCGGAAAACAGGGCGAAATTGGTAATTTGCACGTTGTTTTCGACCGCTTGTGAGTATCCCATTGGAATAGGATTGCCGTTGTTGTAGATTTTGAACATATTTTTATCGCTTTTGTAGGGGCAAATTACATTTGCCCAAAAACATCGGTGGTTTATCAGGGCGAATGTAATTCGCCCCTACAATTTATCTATTCGGATTATTTCGTCTTCAATCTCAAATAAACTGTTGCTAACGGCGGAATGGACACTGAAATCGAATTTTCTCGTCCGTGGCTTTCGATTTTTTCACTTGCGACACAACCAAAATTGCCCACGTTTGAACCTTCGTAATACATCGAATCGGTATTTAAAATTTCTTCGTATTTTCCTGCAACATTCACGCCGATGCGGTAATTGTGGCGAGGCACAGGGGTAAAGTTACTGACGACAATAATACGTTCTCCGTTTGAACTGCGACGTTCAAAGGCGAACACAGAATTTGCCGCATCATCAACGACAAGCCAATCGAAACCCTCTGGGGAGTTGTCGAGCTCAAAGAGCGGTCGATTTTTTTGATAAATTTGATTGAGGTCTTTAACCAGCTTCAATACGCCTTTGTGCCAGCCTCCGCCAATATTTTCATCAAGCAAGAACCAGTCCAAACTTTCTTCGTAATTCCACTCACGACCTTGGGCAAATTCATTCCCCATAAAGAGCAATTTTTTACCTGGATACCCCCACATATAACCGTAATATGCACGCAAGTTAGCGAATTTTTGCCATGTATTGCCTGGCATCTTGCCAAGAAGTGAATATTTACCGTGAACCACTTCATCGTGAGAAAGTGGTAGCACAAAATTTTCGCTGTATTGATATACCATTCCAAAGGTCATTTTGTTGTGATGATATTGGCGGTAAATGGGGTCAAGCTGCATATAGGCGAGCGTATCGTTCATCCAGCCCATATTCCATTTGAAATTGAAGCCCAAGCCGCCGTTTTCGCTTGGGTGGGTTACGCCTGCAAAAGAGGTAGATTCCTCCGCAATAGAAATTGCACCCGTCATTTCACTGTGAATTTTCCAGTTGGTATGTTTTAAAAACTCGATGGCTTCTAAATTTTCACGTCCGCCGTATTGGTTTGGAATCCACTCGCCCTCCGCACGGCTGTAATCGCGGTAGATCATTGAAGCCACAGCATCCATGCGAATACCGTCTACGCCAAAACGTTCAAGCCAATACAGTGCATTACTGGATAAGAAATTTTTGACCTCATTACGCCCATAGTTATAAATCAAGGTATTCCAATCTTGATGATAGCCTTCGCGAGGGTCTTCATGCTCATACAAAGCTGTGCCATCAAATGCGACTAAACCATGCGTATCACTTGGGAAATGCCCTGGCACCCAATCTAAAATCACGTTGATGCCCGCTTCGTGAGCACGTTTTACTAAACGGCGAAATGCCTCAGGTGAGCCAAAACGACTGGTTGGCGAATAAAGTCCAAGTGGTTGATAGCCCCAAGAACCATCAAACGGAAATTCAGAAAGCGGTAAAAATTCTATATGGGTGAAGCCCATCTCTTTTACATAAGGAATTAATTCATCAGCAATTTGATCGTAATCTAGCCAAAAATTGTTTTCTAAATTACGACGCCAAGATCCTAAATGCACTTCATAAATGGAAATCGGTTGATTTGCTTGATTTGCTTGACGACGTTGTTCCGTCATTTCCACCACATTTGGCAAGGCACTAATTTGTGAAGCTGTATCAGGGCGAAGTTGCGAACTAAAGGCATAAGGATCCGCTTTCAAACGAAGATTGCCATAGCAATCAATCAATTCAAATTTATAGAGCTGACCAAGGCTGGCTTTCGGCAGGAATAATTCCCACACACCGCTTTTCGGGTGGAAACGCATTGGGTGGCGGCGACCATCCCAATAGTTGAAATCGCCTACAATAGAAACTCGTCTTGCATTAGGTGCCCACAAGCGGAAATTCACCCCGCTCACACCATCACATTCCATAAAATGTGCACTAAGCACTTCATATGGGCGAAGCATAGATCCTTCAGAAAGTAGCCATTGTTCTAAATCGTCAATCATTGGATAAAAACGATAAGGATCTTCGATAATTTGTGCTTCATTACCCCAAAAAACCTGTAATTGATAAGCAAAAAATTGACGACAATTTGGAATAACACCAACAAAAAATCCACGCTCATCGACACAATCCAGTTCCGTTATTTCTTTACCACTTTCACGCTCAATCACCACCACTCGATTGGCCTCTGGCAATAACGTACGAATTTCAATTCCGCGCTCAGTTTCGTGCATACCTAGCGTAGCAAAAGGATCACCATTGCTCGCATCAAAAAAACCATCAATAATTGCTTGTGTTACTGCGGTTGTCATATTTACTCCTTATACATTTCGCCCTTGGTTAATTTGCACAAAGAACGTTTTTAAAGCTTCATTGCTAAAAATAAACGCTAACGGTTGAGCAAGTTTCTTGCACCAGTTTGGGTATTCATTTGAGGTGCCCGGTAAATTAAAACTGATTTCTTGGCTAAGTAAATTTTCTAATTGCACACCAATCAATCGGCTGTTACTTTCCGCTAAATAATAATGGATCATTCGATTTAAATAATCGTGCATCGCCATAGAAAGCGCATCGCCCTCATAATGCGGCGGTAAATAATTATCACGATGTAAACTATTTAATAAGGCTTGTTTATCCATGACACGTTGATCATATTTTTGCTTGAGCACTTCCCCATTCAGAATACCGAGTTGATTAAATAATTCTAAATCACGGCAATGCCAAAAACTTTGTAATGAGGGAACATCATGTGTACCAATAGTGGCATAAGCATTTCGAGGATAATCAGATATACGAGGAAATTCGCCATTTCGTTGGGCAAAATACAATACAAAATAAGAGAAAATTTGAAACTCGTTTAATTTCCACCGCACTTCATCAGGCACAGTGCCGAGATCTTCACCAATAATCAAACATTCATTGCGTACACTTTCAATGGCAAGAATAGCCATTAATTCATCAAAAGGATAATGCACATAAGCACCGTCAGCCGCGGTTTTTCCTTTTGGAATCCACCACAAACGAAATAAGCCCATAACATGATCGATGCGAAGCACACCGAAATATTGCATATTGGCACGTAGCATATCGATAAATGGTGCAAAGCCACGTGCTTTTAATACTGTTGGATTATAAGGTGGCAAATTCCAATTTTGCCCTACAGGGCCTAACGGATCGGGCGGTGCGCCAATAGAGGCATTTACACAATATAAATCAGGATCGCTCCATACATCAGCACTGCCACGAGAACTATTTACGGCTAAATCGCCATAAATACCCAACTTCATGCCTGACTGTTTACAAAGATTTTGTAATGCGAAAAGCTGTTCTTCTGTAAGCCATTGCAACCAAGCAAAAAATTGGATTTTCTCATGGTGTGTTTTTAATAGGGCTTTTCTTTTTGCCGCACTTAAATGTTGCCATTCCCTACGCCAGCCAAGCCAACCAATGGTATTTTCTTCTGCTTGATGGTCAGCGTGTTCTTGTAAATCCAAGACATTAAATAAACCCTGTAACAACAAAGGTTCACCTTTGTTTTTTAAATACTCAGCAAAGATTTTTCGACGCGTCACAATTTCAACGGATTGACTACGTTGAAAGAAATCAAACAGGAACTCAAGTGCGGTTAATTTTAAAGCCAATATTGAAGAATAATCGACGCAATCACTTTCACGTAAAGCAGCAATTTTTGCTTGAATATCCTCACGCTTAAACCAATTTTGTACTGAACGGCAACGCTTAAATTCGGGTAAATCAGGAATGTCCAAATATAAGAAATTCAACCAACGACGGGAAGATGAACTATAAGGGCTAGCCCAGTTTGGCACAGCAGGATATGGCAAATGTAATGGATTAATTCCCACATAATCCGCCCCTTGTTTTGCACTTTGTTCGATCAAAGTGGCCAAATCGCCAAAATCGCCAATCCCCCAGTTTTGTTCTGAGCGTAAACTGTAAAGTTGCACATTCACGCCCCACACTTTTTTATTTTTTAATACGGATGGTTGAAAAGCTGTTTTAGGAGAAATAAGTAAACGAACGCGATACTGTTCAGTGTCAGAAAAAATAGATAATTGATAATAGCCAAAAGGAAGTGGAGGCAAAGAAAGTGCGGATAAATTTGAAAGTATTTTTTCTAACAGAATGACATTAGATTCATCAATCAACTGATAACGATATTCCGCAGATGGTGGGAGATCTAGACGATTGAGTCGATAATCAATCGGTTCATTTTCAAATGCAGCCAGAACATCATCAAACTGTCCTTTCGCTTTTGGCGGAGGCTGCAAAAGCTCAACAAAAGTTGAAACCGTCTTTTCATCCGCAAAAATAAGATGCCCATCAATATCATAGTGAGAAAGCGCGATACCGCATTTTTCTGCTTTTTGTTTGAGAGAATCCGAGATTTGCATAGACACCACATGACAACTGTATAACTATTGTTAGGGATTATAGCTAAGCTGAAATTGATGACAACCGGCTTTATTTAAAAGTGTGATCTTCGTCAATAATAAATTCAAACCAATCAATCACATCGCGTTCGTGGATACCATTTTTAATCAAAATATCCGCATTTTTTACAGAATGGGGAGAGCCAGAAATAAGCGGATGCCATTCGGGTAGCGTTTTTCCTTCATAAAGCAAACGATAGGCACAAGTATCAGGCAGCCAATGAAAATCAGGTAAATTCTTTTTGGTGAGTTTGGTGCAATCGGTTTCAATGTTAAAACGCTCTGAATAATTACCGCACTTTCCTGTTTCCAGATCTAAAAGATTACAAGCAATTCGGGTGTAATAGAGTTTTTGGCGTTTACCTCGCCCTTGAATATATTTGCGATAACAGCATTTGCCGCAGCCATCACATAAGGCTTCCCATTCAGATTCAGTCATTTCAAGGAGGGATTTGGTTTGCCAGAAATTGGGGTCAAGTTGCATATTGGATTGCATAGTTGATACAAATAAAAAGTGCGGTCAAAATCACGTTTGTTTTGACCGCACTTGGTTGATTAAAATTAGAAGCCTTCTTTTAAGCTTACTGTTAAGTTAAATACCAAATGTTCAGGTCGGCTATCTTTACTATCTGCACAGAAATAACCCTCACGTTCAAATTGGTAACCTTTCTCTGCTTCTGCATTTGCGAGGCTTTGCTCTACAAAACCTTGTTTTATCACTAAAGAATTTGGGTTTAACACGCTTTCGATATCATCTTCAGCCCCTGGATTTGGCACAGTAAATAAGCGATCATACAAACGGAATTCAGCTGGATGATTATTAACCGCAGAAACCCAATGAATGACACCTTTCACTTTACGTCCATCTGATGGATTTTTACCTAAAGTTTCAGGATCGTAAGTACAGAAAATCGTGGTGATTTCGCCACTTTCATTTTTTTCCATGCGTTCAGCTTTAATCACGTAAGCGTTACGTAAACGTACTTCTTTACCCAATACTAAGCGTTTATATTGTTTGTTCGCTTCCTCACGGAAGTCTGCGCAATCAATATAAAGCTCTTTTGTAAACGGTAATTGACGCTCCCCTAATTCAGGGCGATTTGGATGATTTGGTGCCGTTAAGCTTTCTTCGCCTTCAAAGTTTTCAATCACTACACGAACAGGATCAATCACTGCCATTGCACGTGGTGCATTTTCATTTAAATCCTCACGAATACAGGCTTCAAGTGCAGAATATTCCACCACGTTATCTTGTTTAGTCACACCAATACGGCGACAAAATTCACGTAACGAAGCTGGTGTATAACCACGACGGCGTAAACCTGAAATGGTTGGCATACGTGGATCGTTCCAACCATCCACGATTTCATCATTTACCAATTTCAATAATTTACGTTTAGAGGTTAAAGTGCCTTCTAAATTTAAACGTGAGAATTCATATTGATGCGGTAATGGACGCTCAATACTGATATTTTCCAATACCCAGTCATATAAACGACGGTTATCTTGGAATTCTAATGTACAGATTGAGTGTGTAATACGCTCAATGGCATCAGAGATACAGTGAGTGAAATCGTACATTGGGTAAATGCACCATTTGTCACCTGTTTGGTGATGGCTTGCAAATTTAATACGATAAATTACTGGATCACGCATGACCATAAATGGCGATGCCATATCAATTTTTGCACGTAAACTTGCTTTCCCCTCTGCAAACTCACCGTTCTTCATTTTTTCAAATAACGCTAAGTTTTCTTCAATAGTGCGGTCACGATATGGGCTGTTTTTACCCGGCTCGGTTAAGGTACCACGATATTCACGCATTTCTTCTGGAGAAAGCTCATCCACATAAGCCAAGCCTTTTTTAATCAATTCAATCGCATAGCCATAAAGCGCATCAAAATAATCAGATGCATAACGCGGTTCGCCCTCCCATTTAAAACCTAACCATTCCACATCCGCTTTGATAGAATCTACATATTCCACGTCTTCTTTTACTGGATTGGTATCGTCAAAACGTAGGTTACATAAACCTTGGTATTCTTTTGCCAAGCCAAAATTCAAGCAAATAGACTTTGCGTGACCAATATGCAAATAGCCATTCGGCTCTGGCGGAAAACGGGTATGAACGCTTTTATGTTTACCCGAAGCTAAATCTTCATCAATAATTTGGGTAATAAAATTGTGAGTGTGGGTATTTTCTGCACCCAAAGATGTCTCTGTATGGCTCATCATTTTCTCTCGTTAAAATAAAAAAATATTCGGCTATTCTATACAAATCTAAGGGAAAATAAAGGTTCATCTCCTGTTCTTGCCATAGAAATACTAGATTTAAATAAAAGATTGTAAAAACTTGCCATAAAAAACCGCCACGAAATTATCGTGGCGATGTATAAATGCACAAAGTGCGGTAAGTTTTTTGAATGTTTAGCTTACCAAACCCAGCCAGCTCCCATTTGATAGGAAATTTTGCTGTTTTTGCCTGCATTCACGGCGATACCGCTTTTTAATGTGATGTAGTGGAGGGAGGCGTATCAGCTAAAGTTGCCTAATTCTACATCATATAGATTAAGATATAAATTTTATAAATAAAAAGTGCGGTGAAAATCTCAAAAATTTTTACCGCACTTTATTGAAATAGAGTTTACATTACAACCACATCAAACTGTTCTTGGTTATAAAACTGTTCTGTTTTTACTTTTACTCGTTTTCCAATAAACATTTCCACTTCTGGCAGTAAACCGTGAGATTCTTCATTAATAAGGTATTCGGAAACTGCTGGCGAGGCATAAACAACAAATTGTTCACTACTGAATAAATGATACACCCGAATAATTTCACGCATAATTTCGTAGCAAACTGTCTCAACAGTTTTCACCCGACCACGTCCATGACAAGTTGGACATTCATCGCATAGCACGTGTTCAAGGCTTTCGCGGGTTCTTTTACGAGTCATTTCTACAAGGCCTAATTGCGTAAAGCCATTCACATTAGTTTTCATACGATCTTTAGAAAGCGCATCACATAAAGATTGCAATACTCGATTGCGATGTTCATCTGTTTGCATATCAATAAAATCAATAATGATTATGCCACCAAGATTACGTAGTTGTAATTGCTGCGCAATGGCTTTAGTTGCTTCAATATTGGTATTGAAGATGGTTTCTTCTAGATTACGATGCCCCACAAATGCGCCTGTATTAATATCAATGGTGGTCATCGCTTCTGTTTGCTCGATAATTAAATAGCCGCCCGATTTGAGATTAACACGTTTATCTAAGGCTGTTTGGATCGCATTTTCAACCCCGTACACATCAAAGATAGGTTGATTGCCAGAATAAAGAACAAGTTTATTACTTAATTCAGGCATAAATTCATCGGTAAACTCTTTCACTTCGCCAAAACAAAGTTTAGAGTCGATACGAATTTTTTCTAAGTTTGTGCCGATAAAATCGCGCAAAATACGTTGTGGAAGTGCTGGCTCGCCGTAAATTTTTGATTTGGTTGGATATTTAGATTTACGTTCTAAAACTTTACGCCATAAGCGTTTTAAAAATTCAGCGTCTTGACGTAATTCTTCTTCGCTTGCCCCTTCTGTGGCGGTACGAATAATAAAACCGCCGAGTTCATCACAAAAAGGTTCAACTAATGCTTTTAAACGTGCACGTTCTTCTTCGCTTTCAATGCGTTGTGAAACACCTACGTGGCTATTTTCTGGCATAAAAACAAGATAACGTGATGGCAATGTGATGTCTGTGGTTAAACGCGCTCCTTTTGTACCAAGGGGATCTTTTACCACCTGTACAACAATATCCTGCCCTTCTCGTACTAATTCTGAAATGCTCTTAACTTTAAATTGCTTTTGTTCATTTTCATCTACACATTCCGTGTGGGATACAATATCAGCGGCGTGTAAAAAAGCCGCTTTTTCCAAACCAATATCAACAAAAGCAGACTGCATACCAGGCAACACTCGAGTCACACGACCTTTATAAATATTTCCGACAATTCCTCGTTTAGCTTGGCGTTCAATATGCACTTCGCGCAACATTCCTGTTTCGACTAGCGCAATGCGTGTTTCATTAGGCGTTACGTTCATCAATAACTCGACAGCATCCATTTTATATTCCTAATTTCTTAAATTTCATCAAATATTTAGTCTAAATAGAATAATAGCCCGAAATAAGGTAAAATGCACCCTTTCTGAAATTTTTAACCCATTTTGGACTGATAAAATGTTTGGATTCGACCCAACTCTTATTACTTTTACTATTTATATTTTCGGGATGTTACTGATTGGCGTACTCGCCTATTATTACACGAATAATTTATCAGATTACATTCTCGGTGGACGTCGTTTAGGCAGTTTTGTGACCGCAATGTCTGCTGGTGCTTCAGATATGTCTGGTTGGCTTTTAATGGGCTTGCCTGGTGCGGTATATTTATCAGGCTTAGTTGAAGGCTGGATTGCTATTGGTTTAACTATCGGGGCTTATTTTAACTGGCTTTTAGTGGCTGGTCGTTTGCGTGTTTATACAGAATTAAATAATAATGCACTCACTCTCCCAGAATATTTTCACAATCGTTTTGGTCCATCACACAAATTATTAAAACTTGTTTCTGCCACTATTATTTTAGTGTTTTTTACTATTTATTGTGCTTCTGGTGTAGTGGCTGGCGCAAAATTATTCCAAAATATATTTTCTATGGAATATTCCACCGCACTTTGGTACGGCGCAGCGGCAACCATTGCTTACACGTTCATCGGAGGTTTCCTCGCGGTAAGCTGGACAGATACCATTCAAGCCACATTAATGATTTTTGCATTAATTTTAACCCCTGTTTTTGTGTTATTGAGTTTCGCCGATACCGCTCAATTTTCCGCAGTACTAGAACAAGCTGAGGCTGCCATAAATAAAGATTTCACGGATTTATTTACTTCTACCACACCACTTGGTTTATTAAGTCTTGCGGCTTGGGGATTAGGCTATTTCGGGCAACCGCATATTTTAGCACGCTTTATGGCTGCGGATTCTGTCAAATCACTTATCAAAGCACGCCGTATTAGTATGACATGGATGGTGCTTTGCTTAGGAGGCGCAATTGGCATTGGCTTATTCGCTATTCCGTATTTCTTTGCCAATCCAGCTATTGCAGGCACAGTCAATAATGAACCAGAGCAAGTATTTATTGAATTAGCTAAACTTTTATTTAGTCCTTGGATCGCGGGCATATTACTTTCCGCTATTTTAGCCGCTGTAATGAGTACATTAAGTGCTCAATTATTAATTTCTTCAAGCTCAATCACAGAAGATTTCTACAAAGGTTTTATTCGCCCTAAGGCTTCAGAAAAAGAGCTCGTATGGCTTGGCAGAATAATGGTGTTAGTTATTGCCGCACTTGCTATCTGGATCGCACAAGATGAAAACAGCAAAGTATTAAAACTTGTAGAATTTGCTTGGGCTGGTTTTGGTAGTGCGTTTGGCCCTGTGGTACTTTTCTCTCTTTTCTGGAAACGAATGACATCATCGGGCGCAATGGCCGGTATGCTTGTTGGCGCAGTGACAGTATTTGCTTGGAAAGAAGTTGTTCCAGCGGATACTGATTGGTTTAAAGTATATGAAATGATCCCAGGCTTTGCTTTCGCCAGCCTTGCAATTATTGTTATTTCATTACTTTCCAATAAACCAGAACAAGATATTCTTAATACCTTTGATAAAGCAGAAAAGGCTTATAAGGAAGCAAAATGATCGACTTTCGCCCTTTTTATCAACAAATTGCTACTACAAATTTATCAGACTGGTTAGAGACCTTACCGCGCCAATTGAAAGAATGGGAAACTCAAACTCATGGCGATTATGCGAAATGGAGCAAAATTGTTGATTTTCTACCAGATTTACATGCTGATGAAATCGATCTAAAAAGTGCGGTGAAATCTGACCGCACTTCTCCCCTTTCAGAAGGTGAAAAACAACGAATTATCCATCATTTAAAACAATTAATGCCGTGGCGAAAAGGACCTTATCATCTTTTTGGCATTCATGTAGATTGTGAATGGCGTTCAGATTTTAAATGGGATCGTGTTCTTCCTCATTTAGCTCCCCTGCAAGGCCACACTATTTTAGATGTGGGCTGTGGCAGCGGTTATCATATGTGGAGAATGGTAGGCGAAGGCGCAAAAATGGTGGTCGGGATTGATCCTACCGAGCTTTTCCTTTGCCAATTTGAAGCTGTACGCAAACTGCTTAATAATGATCGTCGAGCAAATCTTATCCCGCTTGGTATTGAGCAAATGCAACCATTAGCGGCATTTGACACTGTATTTTCAATGGGCGTACTCTATCATCGTAAATCCCCATTAGATCATTTAAGCCAATTGAAAAATCAATTGGTAAAAGGTGGCGAATTGGTATTAGAAACATTAGTAGTGGATGGCGATGTAAATACTGTGCTCGTACCAGCAGATCGCTATGCAAAAATGAAAAATGTTTATTTTATCCCCTCTGTCGCCGCACTAATTAACTGGCTAGAAAAAGTTGGCTTTACCAACGTACGTTGCGTAGATGTAGCGACAACTACATTAGAAGAACAGCGTAAAACTGATTGGTTGGAAAATGAAAGCCTGATTGATTTTTTAGATTCAAATGATCACAGTAAAACCATTGAAGGCTATCAAGCACCGAAAAGAGCGGTAATTTTAGCAAATAAATAAAAAAGGAAATTATTTCCTTTTTATTTTACTCGCGTTTCATATTTACAAAGAATAATACTCTAATTCTACTGAAGTTAATGTGGATAATAAGGTTTCAGCCATCGTTTTATGGCTCAATTTTAATGCTTTTTCAGCCATCACAATTCGCTCAATATCACTCAATTTTTTATCATTTAAATACGCAAAATTAAGTGCGGTTTGCAACGCTGGCAAACTCGGATTAAATGCGGCGTTTTCTGCATAACGTCCTGTCACCACATCACCATTTTTAAATAAAATCGCAATGCCGTGCGGACTATTTGAATAAGGACAATGAGATTGATTTGCCGCTAAAATAGCTTGATTAACCAAATCATCTTGATGATCAGCAACTAAATCATGATTTTCTTCCGCCAAAAGATGCGCTGCAATATCGAGATCTTTTGGCCCAAACGCATCCGGTAAATAAGAATGTAATGGATTATTTTGGCTATGCGGCAAATGAATTGAAATTTTTTCAGCACCGTGCAATTCATTCATAAATTGACGACAATGTCCGCACGGCGTGTAATTGACCACCATATCTGAAATACGGCGTTCATTACGCAACCAAGCGTGAGAAATTGCACTTTGTTCTGCGTGAATCGTTTGCTGAATGGCTGAATTAGCAAATTCTTGATTCGCGCCGAAATAAAAATCCCCTTGTTCGCCAATAGCAATTGCCCCCACATTAAAATGAGAAATAGCAGTATGACTATAACTTGCAGCAAGTGGCAACAAGTGCATAGCCAATTTTAGTGGGGTAAGTTCAAAATTATGACAAAGCTGCTGCACTTGGGAATAATTTAAAAAACCAGCCCAATTTTGTGAACGAAGTTCATTCACAATAGCTTGATTAAGTGCATCATCTTGTGGCAAGGTGCGCTTAATAAGTTCTTGCATAACATATCCTTAGAAAAAATATTAAAAATTATAACTGTACTTATTAAATCAAAATTTATTGTTAGCTGCGATAGTTTGATTAAATATTCATTAAAACTGTGATCTTGATCACTTATTTGATAGCTTCTATTTATTACAATTTCTTAACAAATAAGACTAAGGCTATCAATTATATTGAATAGAACAATTTCACTTCAAATTATAGAAAGGTATAATACCCATATCAAAGGGAGGGCATTAGCTCAATTATTCAACTAGAAAAAGGAAATTATTATGTCAAAAACATCAATCGGACTAGATAAAGTTCAATCAGCAGAATTAGCCGATAAACTTAACGAATTACTTGCAACCTACCAAGTTTTCTATACTAATGTACGGGGCTACCACTGGAACATTAAAGGCGTAAACTTCTTTGCATTACACGCAAAATTTGAAGAAATTTATACTAATTTAGTTGCTAGAGTAGATGAGGTGGCTGAACGTATTTTAACTTTAGGTTACACACCAAATAATGCTTACAGCCAATACTTAAAAATATCTCGAATTAAAGAAGATATTGCAGTAAGTGAGGCACAAGAATGTTTATCAGGCACATTACAAGGTCTAAAAGCATTACTAGATCAACAACGTGAAATTCTTTCTTTTGCAAATAACGCTAATGATGAAGGTACTGCATCACAAATGAGTGACTATATTAAAGAACAAGAAAAATTAGTATGGATGTTCCAAGCAGCTTGCCAAACTTGCCATAATTAATGAATAAATTTCAACGCTAACGAAAACTAACCTGCAATTAATCTAACTCAATAAAGTTAGATTAATTTAATTTGTCTAAGATCAAATTTGATCTAGCAAATTACCTCAAAAGTAAGAGTTTCCTATTTAGAATAGGAATGTCAAATTCAGTCTGAATAAAGGAAACTCTTATACCTATTATTCACAGTGATCTCTTTAAACTAATTTAGTTAATTTAGCCACTAAATTTAACGTTTTTTAAATAAGTAAATAAATCTATAGAAATAAATATTGTAGAGCGTTAAAAATTTTGATTATTAACTATTTTTTTAGTTGATAAAATATATTCTTGAGAATTTAGAGTTAAATTAATAGGATAAAAAATAATTTAAAATGAAGAAATATTAAATTTGTTAGCTATTTTATTATTTCTTGTCCAATTAGATAAAAAAAGCCCCTAAATAATTAGAGGCATTAAAAAGGAATTTATGAATAAAATCTCTAAAGTTTAGCTTCATCAAAGGAATCTCGATAAAACGCCACCATTATATTGAGTAATCTAAAGAATAGCAAGAAAAATCTTTACATTTCTTTACAAATCTTTACATTTCAGCATTTCGATAATTACTTGGACAGTATTTTCCATGCCTTGTAAAGAAACCAACTCGTGTTTACTATGGAAATTATAGCCGCCAGTAAAAATATTTGGGCATGCTAAACCTTTAGAGGCTAAAAATGCCCCATCTGTACCGCCTCGAATCGGCTTATGATTTGGTTTAATTCCCACCGCTTTCATTGCGCGATCAGCAAGTTCAATTGATTGAGGAACGTTTTTTACCACATCATACATATTTTGGTAGCTATCTTGAATTTCTAACTCTATAGGCTTTTTCAAACCTTTTTTAGCATTAAATTTTTCCACCTGATTTTTAATAAAAGCTTTTCTTTGTGCGAAATTCTGTTCGTCAAAATCACGAATCAAATAGGTAAGCTCTACTTGCTCAATATCGCCAGAAAAATCTTCTAAATGATAAAAGCCCGCTTTCCCATCGGTTTTTTCTGGTACTTCATCAACAGGAAAAACTTGCTGAAATTCACAAGCTAAAGTCAGCGCATTCAGCATTTTTCCTTTTGCATAACCTGTGTGAATATTTCGCCCGAAAAACCGCACTTTTGCCGTTGCAGCATTAAAGTTTTCGTATTCTAATTCCCCTACCTCTCCCCCATCAATGGTATATGCCCAATCACAGGAAAACTTTTCCATTGGGAAATAATGGATTCCCAAACCAATTTCTTCATCAGGCGTAAAAGCAACACGAATATTGCAATGGGGAATATTCTCTTTTTGAAGAATGGAAAGTGCGGTCATAATTTCTGCAATTCCTGCCTTATTATCCGCCCCAAGCAAAGTGGTTCCATCAGTAACAATAAGCGTTTGTCCGACTAATTTTTGCATAAAAGAATAATAAACAGGGCTAATAAATTCCTCGCCAATACCTAATGCAATATCTCCGCCACGATATTCTTCTATCACTTCTGGACGTACATTTTTACCACTACATTGCGGAGATGTATCAAGATGCGCAACTAAACCAATGGTTTTCGTTAAGTTAGGATCATTAGCGGGTAAAAATGCTGTTACCACTGCATATTTACTTACTTTAACATTCTCCAAACCAAATTGGATTAATTCTTTTTGTAACTGCATGGCTAACTTCATTTGCCCAACAGAGCTGGGGGAATGCTTCGCATTAGGTTTTGATTGGGTGTGAAAAGACACATAATGTAAAAATCGTTCTAAAAGTTCTGTTTTATCTATTTGAGAAATCATATTCTCGCTCCTTTTAAAAATATCTTTTTTAGTTTAACGAGAAAAATAGAAAACATCTTGATATATAACAATATTTATAAAATTAACGAAGTAAAATTCATCGAAAGTGCGGTTAAATTTCTCGTTATTTTTATGAACGGCAGTTTTTTTACTTTCTAAGGTATTAAGTCCTTTTCATTATTAATAATTCACTATATCATAGGCGTCTATTTTTATATGTCGCCCCTGCAGTCTTGCAGGTTTTATTTCTACTCAGTACCAAATCATTGGTGAAATTAGGGAGAAAACCAAAGCTAGTGGAAAATCAGCCTCAAAACAAGCCTATTATTGAGCTTCGTTCAATCAAAAAATCCTATGGTTCTAACACCATTATTAACGATTTCAATCTTGCAATTAATAACGGTGAGTTTGTCACTATTCTTGGCCCTTCAGGCTGTGGTAAGACCACAGTTTTACGCTTACTTGCAGGCTTAGAAGAATTGGATTCAGGTAGCATTATTTTAGATGGTGAAGATATCACCAATGTGCCTGCGGAAAAACGTCATATTAATACGGTATTCCAAAGCTATGCACTATTTCCACATATGACAATTTTTGAGAACGTGGCTTTCGGTTTGCGTATGCAAAAAGTACCAAACGAGGAAATTAAACCGCGTGTTTTAGAAGCCTTGCGTATGGTACAACTAGAAGAAATGGCTGATCGTAAGCCAACTCAACTTTCTGGCGGACAACAACAACGTATTGCTATCGCTCGTGCCGTAGTAAATAAACCAAAAGTGTTGTTACTTGATGAGTCTTTATCTGCATTGGATTACAAATTGCGTAAACAAATGCAACAAGAACTCAAAATGTTACAACGTCAGCTTGGCATTACCTTTATTTTTGTCACCCACGATCAAGAAGAAGCGATTACAATGTCTGATCGTATTGTATTATTGCGTAAAGGTAAAATCGCACAGGATGGTTCTCCACGTGAAATCTATGAAGATCCAGCTAACTTATTCGTTGCTCGTTTCATTGGCGAAATTAACGTATTTGAAGCCACTGTGATTGAACGAAAATCAGAACAAGTTGTACTGGCAAATGTTGAAGGTCGTATTTGTGATATTTATACGGATATGCCTGTGGAAAAAGATCAAAAACTTCAAGTACTCCTTCGCCCTGAAGATATTGTGATTGAAGAATTAGATGAAAATGAACATTCTAAAGCAATTATCGGTCATATTATTGACCGCACTTATAAAGGAATGACATTAGAATCAACGGTAGAGTTTGATCATAACGGAATGCGTGTCCTTGTAAGTGAATTCTTTAATGAAGATGATCCACATATGGATCATAGCATAGGACAACGCGTAGGTATCACATGGCACGAAGGCTGGGAGGTTGTACTCAACGATGAAGATAATCAATAATAAATTCCAGAAAATTACTGTTGCGATTATCTTCAGTTGGCTAATCTTCTTTGTGCTGATTCCAAACTTATTGGTACTTGCCGTAAGTTTTCTGACTCGAGATGGTAGCAACTTTTATGCATTCCCAATTACTATTGAAAACTATACAAACTTGTTTAATCCGCTTTATGCACAAGTTGTGTGGAATTCATTGTCTATGTCGGGCATCGCCACCATTATTTGCTTACTAATAGGTTATCCATTTGCTTTTATGATGAGTAAAATTCATCCTAAATATCGACCACTCTTATTGTTCCTTGTGGTTTTACCATTTTGGACAAACTCGTTAATTCGTATTTATGGAATGAAAGTATTTCTTGGCGTGAAAGGCATACTTAACACGATGTTAATTGATATGGGAATTTTGAGTGTGCCAATTCGTATTTTGAATACCGAAATTGCGGTAATCATTGGCTTAGTTTATTTACTATTGCCATTTATGATTTTGCCACTCTACTCTGCCATTGAAAAACTAGATAATCGTTTATTAGAAGCAGCACGAGATTTAGGCGCAAATACGTTCCAACGTTTCTTCCGAGTGATTTTACCATTGACTATGCCAGGCATTATCGCAGGTTGTTTATTGGTATTATTGCCAGCAATGGGAATGTTTTATGTAGCAGACCTACTCGGTGGAGCAAAAGTCTTGCTTGTTGGTAACGTAATTAAGAGCGAATTCTTAATTTCTCGTAACTGGCCATTTGGTTCTGCAATCAGTATTGGTTTAACTGTTCTAATGGCATTGTTGATTTTCGTGTACTACCGAGCAAACAAACTATTAAATAAGAAAGTGGAGTTAGAATAATGAGTCGTTTACTACGTAATGCATTTATGTTTGTGGTATACGCTTATTTGTATATCCCAATTATTATTTTAGTCACTAATTCCTTTAACAAAGATCGTTATGGTTTGAGTTGGAAAGGTTTTAGCTGGAACTGGTACGAGCGTTTATTTAATAACGACACCTTAATACAAGCTGCGATTCATTCGGTAACTATTGCATTTTTTGCGGCTACCCTAGCTACTATTGTAGGTGGATTAACTGCAATCGCACTTTATCGCTATCGATTCCGCGGTAAACAAGCAGTAAGCGGTATGCTATTTATCGTTATGATGTCTCCAGATATTGTAATGGCAGTATCTTTACTTGCATTATTTATGGTTGTGGGTATTTCATTGGGCTTCTGGTCTTTACTACTTGCCCACGTAACTTTCTGTTTACCGTATGTGACCGTAACTATCTTCTCTCGCTTAAATGGCTTTGATTCCAGAATGTTAGAAGCGGCGAAAGACTTAGGTGCAAGCGAAGTGACGATTTTACGTAAAATTATCCTTCCTTTAGCATTACCTGCAGTTGTATCTGGTTGGTTATTAAGTTTCACTATTTCATTAGATGATGTTGTGGTTTCATCATTTGTCAGTGGTGTAAGTTATGAAATCTTACCATTGAGAATATTCTCTCTAGTGAAAACTGGTGTAACACCTGAAGTTAATGCTTTAGCAACGATTATGATCGTGCTTTCATTAGCTCTTGTCGTTTTAAGCCAGCTAATTACACGAAAAAATAACCATTAATTAACAAAAGGTTTCACAAACCTTTGAATTTAAAATAGAATACGCCTTGACGCACAATCAAGGCGTTTTTTTATGCCTGTCATTCGACAGGTGGTTTTTTTACGACTCTTTAACAGGAGAACAAACAAAAATGAAAAAATTTGCAGGTTTAATTACTGCCAGCTTCGTAGCTGCAACTTTAACCGCTTGCAACGATAAAGATGCTAAGCAAGAAACTGCAAAAGCTACGGCTGCTGCTAATGACACTGTGTATCTCTACACTTGGACAGAATATGTCCCAGATGGTCTTTTAGATGAGTTTACTAAAGAAACTGGCATCAAAGTTATCGTTTCAAGCCTAGAATCAAACGAAACAATGTACGCTAAACTCAAAACTCAAGGCGAGTCTGGTGGCTATGATGTTATCGCACCTTCTAACTACTTCGTTTCTAAAATGGCACGCGAAGGAATGTTAAAAGAACTTGATCACAGCAAATTACCTGTTCTTAAAGAATTAGATCCTGATTGGCTCAATAAACCTTATGATAAAGGTAACAAATACTCTCTTCCGCAACTTTTAGGTGCACCGGGTATCGCATTCAATACCAACACTTACAAAGGCGAAGAATTCACTTCTTGGGCAGACTTATGGAAACCTGAATTTGCAAACAAAGTTCAATTATTAGACGATGCGCGCGAAGTATTCAACATCGCTTTATTGAAAATTGGTCAAGATCCAAATACTCAAGATCCAGCCATTATCAAACAAGCCTATGAAGAATTATTGAAATTACGTCCAAATGTACTTTCTTTCAATTCCGATAACCCAGCTAACTCGTTCATCTCAGGCGAAGTGGAAGTGGGTCAATTATGGAATGGTTCGGTACGTATTGCTAAAAAAGAAAAAGCACCTTTAAATATGGTATTCCCAAAAGAGGGTCCTGTACTTTGGGTTGATACTCTTGCAATTCCTGCAACAGCTAAAAATTCTGAAGGCGCACACAAGCTGATTAACTACATGTTAGGGAAAAAAACAGCTGAAAAATTAACCTTAGCTATCGGTTACCCAACCTCAAATATTGAAGCGAAAAAAGCATTACCAAAAGAAATCACTGAAGATCCAGCGATTTATCCGTCAGCTGATATATTAAAAAATAGTCACTGGCAAGATGACGTTGGCGATGCAATTCAATTCTATGAACAATATTATCAAGAATTAAAAGCAGCAAAATAATTGGTCAATTAGCAAAGAATTAAAATCTGATTCTGTGCAATATTTCCTCTAAATAAAAACGCCCTTTCGGGCGTTATTTTTTAAGCTTTACCGCCAGTCAAATTTTTCTTTTCTTCTAATTCTTCCCAGCGTAAAAATGCTGTTTCTAATTCGGCTTCAGTATCCGCCAATTCTTTTAATTTAGCGTCGGTAATATCGTGAGCCTGTTGGAAAAATGCTGGATCGGCTATTTCAGCTTGAAGTACGGTGATTTTAGTTTCCAACTCTTCCAATAGTTGTGGAAGTTGTTCTAGCTCTCGTTGTTCTTTATAAGAAAGTTTCACGGATTTCGGCTTAGAAGTGCGGTCATTTTTCACCGCACTTTCTTCTTTTAGTGGTTCAGATTTCTTCGCTTTAGCCTGCTCTTCCGTCGCTTTTCTTGCCCAGAAATTGGCTTGTTGCTGTTTCGCATCAAAGAATCCACCCACATACTTATTCAAATGCCCTTCACCTTCGAATAAATAACATTCTGTCGCAGTATTATCGATAAATTGACGGTCATGGCTCACAATTAACAATGTGCCTTGATCAAAGACAATTTTGTCAGAACGACTTGAGGTATCTAATTGTAATTTAGCTGTTCCCATTACGTCACGGCGTTGGCGGCGTTTCTCACGCATCGCTTTTAATGCTCGCACTCGCCCTTCATTTCTTGTACGGCGAGCCTTGATACCTTGGCGAATCCACACTTCTTCCTGTGCAAGACGTTTATCAAATAATTCATTTTGCAAGGCTTCAACGCGTAGATTTTCTTCTTTCGTGGTTAAATATAAATCGTAATTGCCTAGATAAGACTGCAATTGACCGCGATCTAAATCCACATTACAAGCGGTCGGATTTGCAGAAAAATTTAACAATGAAAAACATATAAATCCAAATTAAGCCTAATACTATTTTCCTCTTTCGTAAAGGGGATATTTAAAACCAATACACTAAGGAACTCATCATGCTCAACGAAAACGACATCGAACAACTCACTCTTCAACGCCTGCAATCCCTCGGTTGGGAATATCGCTACGGTAAAGACTTGCCTGTTCATTAGATAACTGAGTTAGATCCTGTTGCAAGACTCGATGATGCGGAAAATTAACGCGGTAGGTTTCACAATATACTGGCTCTAACTCAATGGAAAGTAACTGGCGAAATTCAGCATAATCAAATCCTAGAGAAAGACCGCCAGCACCAGAAAATAAATCGAGATAAGTTAATGACATATAAAATTAAAATAATAAAAAACGAGAGATTGTATTTCAGATAGAGCCTTTAACACAAGCAACCAAGCTTACTTAAAAAACACTAAACTAATTTTAATCCACAAAACTGTGGATAACCATCTGGTTATATCCCACTTCCCATTATATTTCGTTGTTTTTTATGATAAACAAGTTGCCCCTAACCTTTCACTTAATCTTTCAATAATTTAATTTTTTCAATCACGTTTGTTGTTGAACAACCATTTTCAAAGTTTAGTACTTTAACATCACCGCCGTTTGCCCAAACTTCTTTACTGCCTGCAATCTCTTCGGGTTTGTAATCGCCACCTTTGACTAAAAGATCTGGTAGAATTTCGCCGATTAAACGTTGTGGTGTATCTTCAGTGAAAGGTACCAACCAGTCCACGGATGCCAAACCAGCCAGTACCGCCATTCGAGTTTCAAGGTTGTTAATTGGGCGACTATCACCTTTTAAGCGTTTAACAGAATCGTCGCTGTTTACCGCAACAATTAAACGATCGCCCAATTTGCGTGCATTTTCTAAATAAGAAATATGCCCTGGATGCAAAATATCGAAACAGCCATTAGTCATCACAATTTTTTCACCGCGTGCTTTAGCTTGTGCGACAGCATCTTTTAATTCTGCTTCACTCATAATGCCAAATCCAGTTTCAGGGCGAGCATGAATAGCATTTTCAAGTTCCACGGTCGAAACCGTTGAAGTCCCCAATTTCCCCACCACAATTCCTGCGGCAACATTGGCTAGGTAACAAGATTCTTCGAAAGAACGTCCATCTGCTAATGCGGTTGCTAATACGCTAATGACAGTGTCACCGGCTCCCGTCACATCAAACACTTCTTTTGCAACGGTTGGCAAATGATAAGGCTCTTGATTTGGGCGTAATAATGTCATGCCTTTTTCAGAACGCGTCACCAAAAGTGCGGTTAATTCAATATCAGAAATTAATTTTAAACCTTTCTTAATAATCTCTTCTTCTGTATTACATTTACCTACAACGGCTTCAAATTCAGACATATTGGGTGTCAATAATGTAGCCCCACGATAACGTTCAAAATCAGTTCCCTTTGGATCGATCAACACAGGCACATTCGCTTTGCGTGCAATTTGAATCATTTTCTGAACATCTTTAAGCGTGCCTTTGCCGTAATCAGAAAGAATCAAAGCACCGTAATTTTTCACCGCACTTTCTAACTTCGCTAATAAATCCTTGCAATCTACATTATTGAAATCTTCTTCAAAATCAAGGCGGAGCAGCTGTTGATGACGAGATAAAATACGTAATTTAGTAATGGTTGGATGGGTTTCTAATGCAACAAAATTACAATCAATCTTTTGTTTTTCTAATAAGTGGGAAAGTGCAGAACCTGTCTCATCTTGTCCAATCAATCCCATTAACTGAACGGGTACATTGAGTGAAGCAATATTCATCGCCACATTTGCAGCCCCACCCGCGCGTTCTTCATTTTCTTGTACACGAACTACTGGCACTGGTGCTTCTGGTGAAATACGGTTGGTTGCGCCGAACCAATAACGATCAAGCATCACGTCGCCTAATACAAGTACTTTTGCTTGCTTAAATTCTGCTGAATATTGAGCCATTTTAAAATCTCTCTATTTGAATAACCAAAATTGTGGCGATTTTACCACAACTCAAATTTACGATAAACTACGCCCCTAACTTACGTGGAAAGAACAATGAAAAACGAAAAACTCCCTCAATTTCAACCGCACTTTTTAGCCCCAAAATACTGGCTTTTTTGGCTAGGCGTGGCAATTTGGCGAAGTATTTTATGTCTTCCCTATCCTATTTTGCGCCATATTGGTAATGCTCTCGGTTGGCTGTTTTCACATTCAAAAGTGGGTAAACGTCGAGCTGCCATTGCACGCCGTAATCTTGAACTTTGTTTCCCTGATATGCCTGAAAACGACCGTGAGGCGATTTTGCAAGAAAATCTCCGCTCAGTAGGCATGGCAATTATCGAAACAGGTATGGCTTGGTTTTGGTCGGATTCACGTATCAAAAAATGGTCAAAAGTTGAAGGCTTACATTATCTAAAAGAAAATCAAAAAGATGGAATTGTTCTCGTTGGTGTTCATTTCTTAACGCTAGAACTTGGCGCGCGCATTCTTGGTTTGCATCATCCTGGCATTGGCGTTTATCGTCCAAATGATAATCCTTTGCTTGATTGGCTACAAACACAAGGTCGTTTACGCTCTAATAAAGATATGCTTGATCGTAAAGATTTACGCGGAATGATCAAAGCTTTACGCCACGAAGAAACCATTTGGTATGCACCTGATCACGATTACGGCAGAAAAAATGCCGTTTTTGCACCATTTTTTGCGGTGCCCGATGCTTGCACAACCACTGGTAGTTATTATTTATTGAAATCTTCACAAAACAGCAAAGTGATTCCATTTGCACCATTACGCAATAAAGATAGTTCAGGCTATACCGTGAGTATTTCAGCGCCTGTTGATTTTACGGATTTACAAGATGAAACGGCGATTGCTGCGCGAATGAATCAAATCGTTGAAAAGGAAATCATGAAGGGGATATCACAATATATGTGGCTACATCGCCGTTTTAAAACACGTCCAGATGAAAATACGCCTAGTTTATACGATTAAAAGTGCGGTCGAATATCACCGCACTTTTTGATAGAATTTTCTCAAATTTAAAAAATTAACGAATAATCTCACCATGACAACCAATTATTCAGCTCAAGAAATTACCGTTCTTAAAGATCTCGAACCAGTGCAAATTCGCCCGGGAATGTACACTGACACTACTCGCCCTAATCATTTAGCACAAGAAGTTATTGATAACAGCGTAGATGAAGCCCTTGCGGGTTTTGCCACAAAAATTGAAGTAATTTTACACCCAGATCAATCCATTGAAGTCACAGACAATGGTCGCGGTATGCCTGTGGATATTCATCCTACGGAAGGCGTTTCTGGCGTAGAAGTAATCCTGACTAAACTGCATGCTGGTGGTAAATTCTCCAATAAAAATTATGAATTTGCGGGAGGTTTACACGGTGTGGGGATTTCTGTGGTGAATGCGCTTTCTGAACGCGTGGATATTCAAGTTAAACGCAATGGTGAAGTGTATAAAATTGCCTTTGAAAACGGCAGTAAAGTAGAAGAATTAGAAGTTATCGGGACTTGTGGCAGACGCACAACTGGAACAACTGTTCACTTCAAACCGAATCCAAAATATTTTGACAGCGCAAAATTTTCCGTTAGCCGCCTACGCCATTTATTAAGAGCGAAAGCGGTACTCTGCTCAGGGCTTGAAATCAAATTCATTGATAAAGTAAACAATACTCAAGATATTTGGTTATATGAAGATGGGCTTTCCGATTACCTTATCGAAGCAGTAAATGGCTTTGAAACCCTTCCGGAAAAACCATTTGTTGGCGAATTTAAAGGAACAAATGAAGCGGTTAGCTGGGCATTACTTTGGTTGCCAGAAGGTGGTGAACTGATTGGCGAAAGCTACGTAAACTTAATTCCAACAATTCAAGGCGGAACGCATGTTAATGGCCTACGCCAAGGTTTATTAGATGCCATTCGTGAATTTTGCGAATTTAGAAATCTATTACCACGCGGGGTAAAACTTACCGCCGATGATATTTGGGATCGCTGTTCTTACATTCTTTCCCTTAAAATGCAGGATGCGCAATTCGCAGGGCAAACAAAGGAACGCTTATCATCACGCCAAAGTGCGGTGTTTGTTAGCGGTGTTTTAAAAGATGCGTTCAGCCTATGGCTAAATCAAAATGTACAAGATGCTGAAAAATTAGCAGAAATTGCCATTAGTTCTGCACAACGCCGATTACGTGCAGCAAAAAAAGTCGTGCGAAAAAAACTCGTTAGTGGCCCTGCATTACCAGGAAAATTAGCTGATTGTGGCTCACAGGATTTAGAAAAAACGGAATTATTTTTAGTGGAGGGCGACTCTGCGGGCGGTTCAGCAAAACAAGCGCGTGATCGCGAATATCAAGCGATTTTGCCGTTACGTGGGAAAATTTTAAACACATGGGAAGTTTCCCCTGATCAAGTATTAGGTTCAACCGAAATTCACGATATCGCCGTGGCTCTAGGGATCGATCCTGATAGCAATGATTTATCACAACTTCGCTATGGTAAAGTCTGTATTCTCGCGGATGCTGACTCCGATGGTCTGCATATTGCCACCCTACTCTGCGCCCTGTTCTTACGTCATTTTCCGAAATTGGTACAAGACGGTCACGTTTACGTAGCAATGCCACCACTTTATCGCATTGACTTAAATAAAGAAGTCTTCTACGCATTAGATGAAAATGAAAAAGAGGCGATTTTAGATCGGTTGAAAAACAAAAAAGGCAAACCGAATGTTCAACGCTTTAAAGGTTTAGGTGAAATGAACCCATCGCAATTGCGTGAAACAACAATGGATCCTAATACGCGCCGTCTCGTTCAATTAACTTATGATTTAGGGGAAGATCAAGGCTCAAATACATTAGAACTGATGGATATGTTATTAGCGAAAAAACGTTCCGAAGACCGTAAAAATTGGTTACAAGCGAAAGGCGATCAGGTTGATTTATCTGTTTAGACTAAATTAATCTCAGCAAATCTGAATTTTAATAAATTAAGAATATATCAATTAACAGAAACAAAAATGACAAATATCAACTATGAAGGCATTGAGCAAATGCCTCTACGTACCTTCACTGAAAAGGCTTATCTCAACTATTCTATGTATGTCATCATGGATCGTGCGTTGCCTTTTATCGGTGATGGTTTAAAACCCGTTCAACGTCGTATTGTATATGCAATGTCTGAACTTGGCTTAAATGCCACGGCAAAATACAAAAAATCTGCCCGTACCGTCGGTGATGTACTCGGTAAATTTCATCCACATGGTGACAGCGCTTGTTATGAAGCTATGGTGTTAATGGCACAACCCTTCTCTTATCGTTATCCGCTTGTAGATGGTCAAGGTAACTGGGGGGCACCAGATGATCCAAAATCCTTCGCAGCCATGCGTTATACGGAATCTCGCCTATCTAAAATCTCTGAAATCTTGTTGAGTGAACTCGGACAAGGAACAGTAGATTATCAACCAAACTTTGATGGAACCTTGGCTGAACCACAATATTTACCTGCTCGTTTACCGCATATTTTATTGAACGGCACAACAGGTATTGCGGTGGGGATGGCCACAGATATTCCACCACACAATATTAACGAAATTGCTGATGCGGCAGTAATGTTGCTAGATAATCCAAAAGCGAGATTAGATGATGTACTTGAAATTGTTCAAGGCCCAGATTTTCCAACAGAAGCGGAAATTATTTCGCCAAAATCAGAAATTCGTAAAATTTATGAGCAAGGTCGTGGCTCAATAAAAATGCGTGCAACTTGGAAAAAAGAAGACGGTGAAATTATTATTTCAGCGCTTCCACATCAATCTTCGCCATCCAAAGTCATTGCACAAATAGCCGATCAAATGACGGCCAAAAAACTGCCAATGCTAGAAGATATTCGAGATGAAGCCGATCACGAAAACCCAATTAGAATTGTACTAGTCCCTCGCTCAAATCGCGTCGATACTGATGCCTTAATGGCACATTTATTTGCGACCACAGATCTTGAAAAAAGCTACCGTGTAAATATGAATATGATCGGGCTTGATCATAAACCAGCGGTAAAAGGCTTATTAGAAATCTTAAATGAATGGCTTGACTTCCGTCGCACAACGGTCACTCGTCGCCTTCAATATCGCTTAGATAAAGTGCTCTCTCGCTTGCATATTTTAGAAGGCTTGATGATAGCCTTTTTAAATATTGATGAAGTTATCGAAATTATACGCCACGAAGATGATCCAAAAGCAGAGCTTATGGCACGCTTTAATTTAAGCGATGAACAAGCCGATGCCATTTTAAATTTACGCTTACGTCATTTAGCGAAATTAGAAGAAAACCAACTCAAAGCAGAACAAGATGAACTTGAAAAAGAGCGGTTAAATTTAGAAGCAATTTTAGGATCAGAACGCCGTTTGAATACGCTTATCAAAAAAGAAATTCAAGAAGATGCGAAAAAATATGCCAATCCACGTATGTCTCAACTGGTCGAACGTGAAGAAGCCAAAATGATCTCTGAAAGTGATATGACACCAGCAGAACCAGTTACTGTCATCTTATCAGAAATGGGCTGGGTACGTTGTGCAAAAGGACACGATATTGATCCTAAATCATTAAGCTACAAAGCTGGCGATAGCTATCTAGCTCACGCTTGTGGCAAAAGTAATCAAGCCGTTGTATTCATTGATAGTACAGGGCGGAGTTATGCACTCGATCCGCTTTCATTGCCTTCCGCTCGCTCCCAAGGCGAACCACTTACAGGTAAACTCAATTTACCCACTGGTGCGACCATTGAATATGTTGTAATGGCCAGCGAACAGCAAGAATTATTGATGGCTTCTGATGCAGGATATGGTTTTATTTGTAAATTTGAAGATTTAATTGCACGTAACAAGGCTGGAAAAGCCTTGATTTCTTTACCAGAAAATGCCAAAGTGTTGAAGCCTAAAACATTGATAAATTCTACCGCACTTGTTGTCGCAATCACATCAGCAGGCAGAATGTTGATTTTTCCAGCACAGGATTTACCGGTATTATCAAAAGGTAAAGGCAATAAAATGATCACTATTCCCGCAGCGAATGCAAAAGATCGTAGCGAACTATTGACAAAATTATTGCTTATTTCAGATCAAGCAAGTCTTGAATTTTATTCTGGAAAACGAAAAATTGTATTAAAACCAGAAGATCTGCAAAAGTTCCGTGCAGAACGAGGCAGAAAAGGTTCGACATTACCACGTGGATTACATACCAATCTTGAAATTATGGTAATCGAGCTGTAACACAACACATCACTTAAACATAACTTAGGGAGATCCAATTTATGAGCTATACTTTTAGCACGTATGAAACCCTTGCATTAGCAAGCTTAGTTTTGCTATTGGGCTATTTTTTGGTTAAACGCATTAATGTATTAAAAACATTTAACATTCCAGAGCCAGTTGTTGGTGGCTTTATTGTTGCCATTGGTCTTTTAATTTGGCACAAAATTGATGGAACATCCTTTAACTTCGATAAAAATCTACAAACCACAATGATGTTAGTGTTTTTTACTTCTATCGGTTTAAGTGCCAACTTTTCCCGTCTAATTAAAGGCGGAAAGCCACTCGTTGTATTTCTATTCATTGCTGCATTATTAATCTTCGGACAAAACGTTATTGGCATTGCAAGTTCAATGGCATTAGGAATCCATCCCGCTTATGGTTTACTTGCAGGTTCAGTAACCTTAACAGGTGGTCACGGCACTGGAGCTGCTTGGGCGGATACATTTGCACATCAATTTAATCTACAAGGTGCAACTGAAATTGCCATTGCCTGTGCAACTTTCGGTTTAGTATTCGGTGGTATCATCGGTGGTCCTGTCGCTCGTTTCTTATTAAATCGCCAAAAACAAGGCGAAAATCCTGAAAATGATGAAGTTGATGACATTCAAGAAGCATTTGAACACCCAACTTATAAACGTAAAATTACTGCACGTTCATTAATTGAAACAATTGCAATGATTTCAGTATGTTTATTAATTGGTCAATATTTAGATGTACAAACAAAAGGTACTGCACTCCAATTACCAACTTTCGTATGGTGTTTATTCACTGGTGTTATTGTCCGCAATATTTTAACCAACATTTTCCGTTTCCAAGTAGCAGAATCCGCTATTGACGTATTAGGTAGCGTAGGCTTATCCATCTTTTTAGCAATTGCTTTAATGTCATTAAGACTTTGGGAACTTGCAGGTTTAGCAATTGACGTATTAATTGTTCTGGCTATTCAAGTAGCATTTATGGCTGCCTTTGCAATTTTCATTACTTATCGAGCAATGGGTAAAGATTACGATGCCGTCGTATTAAGTGCTGGACACTGTGGTTTTGGTTTAGGTGCAACCCCAACAGCAATCGCAAATATGCAAGCTGTCACCAGCCGTTTTGGACCATCACACAAAGCATTTTTAATCGTTCCAATGGTCGGAGCATTCTTTATCGACTTAATCAACGCTGCGCTATTAAAAGTTTCATTTGCAGTTGTAAATATACTCGCGTAAAGTGCGGTTGAAATTGACAATGTTTTAGAGAAATGCCTTTATCTTGAATTGATAAAGGCATTTATTTCAATATAATCAATTATTTCAGCTGCAATATCAATCCCACTTGTTTTTTCAATCATTTCTAAGCCTGGGCTTGCATTCACTTCTAAAACCAATAATCCATTTTTTGAACGAATTAAATCCACACCAGCCACATCTAAACCGATAGCTTTTGTTGCTTGAATGGCTATCTGCTTTTCTTCATCGCTTAGGATAATTTTTTCGGTTTTTCCGCCACGATGGCAATTCGCCCGAAACTCACCATTTTGCCCTATTCTCTGCATCGTTGCTACCACTTGATCACCCATCACAAAACAACGAATATCCGCATTGCCCGCTTCTTCGATGAAATCTTGCTGTAGCATAGATATATTGGTTTGCTTAAAAGCTTCCATAATGCTCACCGCACTTTGTGGCTTTTCAGCTAAAATTACCCCAATTCCTTGTGAACCATTTAGCGTTTTTAAAATTGTCGGCGAACTGATATGAGGTATCGTCGCCTGAGCTTGTACTTCACCACCACTTAAAAGTGAATTGGGAACAGGAACACCAGCCTTCAGCAAAAGTTGCAAACTTTTCCACTTATCACGTGCATTTAAAAATGCCTGAGATGAATTTAAACAAAAAGTCCCTTTGCCTTCAAAATGCTGTAAGACTGAACATCCCATTTGCGTACTCGTTGTGCCAAATCGAGGCAAAACTGCATCATAATCAAACAATAAATAAGGTTTCGACTCAGAATTTTCTTGATAAAAAATCTGAAAGTGCGGTGGATTTTGCGAGAGTTTTAAGAAACAGTGATTCGGATCTAAAATATCCATCTCATGCCCTTGATGTTTAGCCGCTTCTTTTAAGCGTTGGCAACTATAAAGACGAGGTTCTCGGCAAAGCATTAATAATTTCATAACATTTAATTTATTATCTACGATGTTCCGTATATTACACGAATAAAAACGCTTTATGTAGATGATAAAAATCAGTAGAATTACCTAGAATTTTAACTCAAAAAAGGAAATCTTATGTTCGTTGTTATTTTTGGTCGTCCTGGCTGCCCTTACTGCGTACGAGCAAAAAACCTTGCTGAAAAATTAAAAGGCGAAGTTGCTGATTTTGACTATCGTTATGTGGATATTCACGCAGAAGGCATTACTAAGGAAGATTTATCAAAATCTGTTGGTAAACCAGTAGAAACCGTACCACAAATTTTTATTGATGAAAAACCAATTGGTGGTTGCACTGATTTTGAAGCATTAATGAAAGAACAATTTGGTATCGTTGCTTAATTTTTCTTTTTAATTTATACAAAAAAGCCACTTTCAATCGAAAGTGGCTTTTTTCATAGAAGAGTTTTAACCGTTATAACGTTTAAAAATTAATGTCGCATTTGTACCACCAAAACCAAAGCTGTTTGACATGACAGTTTGTAATCCTGCATTTTCTTTCGTCTCAGTAACGATGTTACAGCCTTCAGCGGCTTCATCTAAGGTTTCGATATTAATACTTGGTGCAATAAAATCATTATCCAACATTAATAACGTGTAAATTGCTTCGTGTGCACCCGCCGCACCTAAAGAGTGACCAGTCATTGATTTAGTTGAAGAAATCGCTGGAATTTTGTCACCAAATACATTTTTGATTGCACCTAATTCTTTCACGTCACCTACTGGTGTAGATGTGCCATGTACGTTGATGTAATCAATTGGGGTATCGACAGTTGCCATTGCTTGTTTCATACAACGCTCTGCACCTTCACCACTTGGTGCAACCATATCGTAACCATCAGAAGTTGCGCCATAACCTACAATTTCAGCGTAGATTTTTGCACCACGAGCAAGTGCATGTTCTAATTCTTCCACAACCACAACAGCACCACCACCTGCAATAACGAAACCGTCACGATTTGCGTCATAAGCACGAGATGCTTTTTCTGGCGTTTCATTGTATTTAGTTGAAACTGCACCCATTGCATCAAACTCAGTAGCACATTCCCAAGATAATTCTTCTGCACCACCAGCAAAAACGATATCTTGTTTGCCTAATTGAATTAATTCAACCGCATGACCAATACAATGTGCAGAGGTTGCACAAGCAGAACTCATAGAATAATTCACACCACGAATTTTATAAGGTGTTGCTAAACAAGCTGAAACACTTGATGCCATGGTTTTCGTTACAGCGTAAGGACCAATCGCTTTTACACCGCGAGGGCCACGAACCGCATCACAAGCCACTAATTGATTATGTGCAGAGCCCGTACCTGCACCAATCACTAAACCAGTACGATCATTAGAAACTTGATCTTCTGTTAAGCCTGCATCTTCAATCGCTTCACGCATAGAAAGATAAGCATAAGCCGCTGCATCACCCATAAAACGGAACACTTTACGATCAATGTGCTCGCTTGGGTTTAATTTGATTGTTCCGGCAACATGGCTACGCATATTCATTTCTACAAACTCAGGCACAACTTCAATACCTGATTTCCCTGCTTTTAATGAAGCCAATACTTCTTCTTTGTTGTTACCGATACTTGAAATAATCCCAAAGCCTGTAATTACAGTTCTTCTCATTGCTTCTTCCTTATTGTTTTATATGTAAAAATAACGACTCAAAATTACTATGAAATAAAAATATTTCAAGCAATAATTCATTTGTTCGACCAGTTCAGAAAATCGCGTTATTATACGCAAATTTCATTAGGCAAGAAAGGAATAAAAAATGACCTTTAGCGTCCAACATGCAGAGATTCACTTCAACCAAAACCATATTCCCGTCTCAGATCAATTCGATGATGTCTATTTTTCTAACGAAAATGGATTGGCAGAAACCGATTATGTTTTTCTACAATGTAATCAACTTTGGGAACGTTGGATAACACACAAAGAAGCTAATTTTGTCATCGCTGAAACAGGATTTGGTACAGGATTAAATTTCTTTGCGGTAACCAAATTGTTCCGTGAATTTCGCCAGCAACACGAGAATCATCCTTTAAAACGCCTAAATTTTATTTCCTTTGAAAAATATCCGCTAAAAATCACCGCACTTTTGCAAGCGCATCTTGCCTATCCGCAGTTTGAAGATTTAAGTGCTCATTTGCAACGTTATTGGCCTTCATTGATTCTAGGTTGTCATCGTATTCATTTTGAAGAGACAACCTTAGATTTATGGTTTGGTGATGTATCAGAAAACTTGCCACAACTTGGCGATTATATGAATGAACGTATTGATGCTTGGTTTTTAGATGACTTTGCGCCGAGTAAAAATCCTGAAATGTGGAATGATGATCTCTATAACTTGATGTTTCGTTTCACGAAACCCAATGGTTCTTTTGCCACTTTCACCGCAGCAAGTGCGGTCAGAAAAGGACTTGAATCCGCAGGCTTTAAGGTGACAAAACGTAAAGGCTTCGGCAAAAAGCGAGAATGTTTAAGTGGGTTAAAAATACAATCAAAATCTACCGCACTTTCAATACCTTGGTATCTTGCTCAGCCTGCGAAAATGGAAAAACAAGATGTCGCTATTATCGGCGGTGGTATTGCTTCTCTTTGTGCTGCTATTTCCTCAGTAAAACGTGGGGCAAAAGTCACCATTTATTGTGAAGATGATTCGCTCGCACTCAATGCTTCGGGCAATAAACAAGGCGCATTTTATCCGCAACTTAGCGATGATAATGTGCTTACCGTTGATTTTTACCTGCACGCTTTCAGTTACGGTCGCCAATTACTTGATTGGGCAATCGCACAAAACATCGAGTTTGAACATGAATTTTGTGGCGTGGCACTATGTGCTTACAACGAAAAAAGTGCGGTTAAATTAACAAAGATTTCTCAGCTTGGTTTACCGAACGAAATCTTCCAAATGCTGAGTGCTGAACAACTCAGTGAAAAAGTGGGATTACCGCTTAATTGCGAAGGCGGTTGGATTGAGCAAGGGGCTTGGCTTGCACCAAGACAATTTGTTCAAAATGCCTTTTCATTTCTTGAAAAGCAGGGTGTCATCATTAAAACCGCACAAAAAATTACCGCACTTTCTCAAGAAGAAAAAGGTTGGGAACTAAAAAATATGCAAGGTCAAAAATACTGCCATGAAGTCGTCATTCTTGCGAACGGATATAAAATTACTGATTTTGTTCAAACAGAAAAGCTACCGCTCTACCCTATCCGCGGGCAAGTCAGCCAAATTCCAACATCAGAAAACTTACTCAAACTGAAATCTGTGCTTTGTTATGATGGCTATCTTACTCCAGCCAATCAATTAAAAACCTCACATTGCATCGGTGCAAGCCATGTTCGTGATAATGTTGATCGCCATTTTAGCGAACAAGAACAACAAGAAAACCAACAAAAACTCCAACAAAATATCGCCCAACCTTGGACTCAAGATGTGGATACATCAGGTAATCTCGCTCGTGTAGGCATTCGTTGCTCTGTAAGAGATCTTGCCCCAATGGTGGGAAACGTGCCTCATTTTGAACAGCAACAAGCGGATTATTACAATCTATTTAACCTCCGCCGCCGTAAACAACCTATTCAAAGTGCGGTCAATTTTCAGAATATTTTCTTAATCGCAGCCTTAGGTTCTCGCGGGCTTACTTCTGCTCCACTCTTAGGCGAAACCTTAGCTTCAATCATTTATGGCGAGCCATTACCAATAAGCGAAGCTATATTACATAATCTTTCAGCTAACCGAGCTTGGGTAAAAAAGTGGTTGAAAGGTTCAAAAGTTGAATAAATTCATAAGATTCAGAGCCTTACAAAAATAACTTTAACGTGTTAAAATCAAACAAAATTTAAATATAAAAATGAATACAAAAATGCTATGCAATCAATCAATCAATCAATCAATCAATCAATCAATCAATCAATCAATCAATCA